>Ga0207426_1000037_pt1 | contig 442735 bp, 372 predicted proteins | sample AraplaMF_Cvi_mMS_FD_184265 | JGI IMG/M metagenome (GOLD analysis project Ga0207426, IMG submission 184265) | Arabidopsis root microbial communities from the University of North Carolina, USA - plate scrape MF_Cvi_mMS (SPAdes) (version 2) | ecosystem: Host-associated > Plants > Roots >...
CAAAGCCTGATGACCATAGCGAGTCGGTCCCACCCCTTCCCATCCCGAACAGGACCGTGAAACGACTCCACGCCGATGATAGTGCGGATTGCCCGTGTGAAAGTAGGTAATCGTCAGGCTCCCTATATCAACCAAGACCCCGCCCTCAAAAGCGGGGTCTTGGCGTTTGGGGCGCGCGTTTTAAATGCAGCGGCCTCAGCTGGTCGCATACGACAGCGACGACCGTGCCCGCATTTCCTCTCTATCTGACATTCCTGCGAGACTTGTCCCACGTCGCTGATGCCGCGACGACCGCGTGCCTGTGTTCTCGCGACCCCAGTCGACATTTCACCGCATAGTCGTCACTCGGCCCTACTGTAATCGTTTCACCGACTGCGGCCACCCAGGGTTCACGTACCGACGCCCCTCAGCGGGACAGCAAACGCACGCATTTGCATGTCCGCCACTCATCTGAGCACTCAGGTCTTAAGCCCCGCTCACGCCTCCGCCAAAAAGCGCTGCGCCAACCGCACCCAATAACTAGCCCCAACCGGCAGCAACTCATCGTTGAAATCGTAGCTCGCGTTGTGCAGCATGCAGGGACCGGCGCCATGCCCGGCTTCACGATGTCCCCCATTGCCGTTTCCAAGAAACGCATAGCATCCAGGTTTCGCCAGCAGCATGAACGAAAAGTCTTCGGCGCCCATCGTCGGTTCGACGGCATCGTCGACCTTATCCTCGCCGACGACTTCCTTCATCACCGCCGCCGCGAACCGTGCTTCCTTGCCGCTATTGACCGTCGGCGGATAGTTGCGATGGAAGGTCATCTCGACCGAACACTCGTAGGCTTCAGCCGTGCTTTGCACGATCTTCCGCATCCGCGTCTCGATCAGATCGAGCGTCTCCGTCGTAAAAGTCCGAACGGTCCCCGCTAGCCATGCCGAATCCGGCACGACATTCACGGCATCGCCGGCATGAATCTGGGTGATCGAAAGCACGGCAGTATCGAGTGGTTTCTTGTTACGCGTGATCACGCTTTGCAGGCCATTCGCGATCTGCACGGCCGTGAATACGGGATCGCGTCCGTTATGCGGTAAAGCCGCATGCGACCCGATGCCTTTGATCTCAATGCGGAATTCGTTGCTCGACGCCATGATCGGACCTTCGGTGACGCCGAAATGTCCCGCGGCCATGCCCGGCCAGTTATGGATGCCGAATACGGCATCGACAGGGAAGCGCGTGAACAGCCCGTCGTCGATCATCGCCTGCGCGCCGGCACCGCCTTCCTCGGCCGGTTGAAAGATCAACACGATCGTGCCGTCAAAATCACCGTGCCTGGCCAGATGGTGCGCCGCGCCGAGCAGCATTGCGGTATGTCCATCGTGACCGCAAGCGTGCATCTTCCCTTCGTTTTTCGAGCGGTGATCGAAGGTATTCAGTTCCTGGATCGGCAGCGCGTCCATGTCAGCGCGCAGACCGATCGACTTCGTCCCCGTCCCGCGCTTGAGCACGCCGACCACGCCGGTTTTGCCGATGCCTTCATGTACCTCGATACCCCACCCAGCCAATGTTTTGGCGACGAGCGACGCTGTCTGCGTCTCTTCATATCGCAATTCCGGATTGGCGTGGATTGTTCGTCGGAGAGTCTGAATTTCGCCGCGAGCGGCTTGGATTTCAGGAAGCAGTTTCATGATGGATTGAGTGTCGGGCTGTGTGCGGTTTGATCCGGACAGTCGATTCCGGAGAAGATCAAAATCGATTCTACGCCCTTCCCTATTTTTGACGGTCGTGTGTCAGATCCGAGCGCCGGAACGTAATAAAATCAACACCTTCATCCGCGCAGCCCCTCGATACAAACATGAACGCTCCCGCCGAATTCGCCCGCGCCGTCTGTCCGCACGATTGCCCCGATACCTGCGCGATGCGCGTGACCGTCGACAACGGCCGCGCGATCAAGGTTGTCGGCGAACCGGATCACCCGCCGACGCAAGGCGTCCTATGCACGAAGGTCAGCCGTTATGCGGATCGCGTTCATCATCCACACAGGCTAAGCACGCCGATGCGGCGGATCGGCAAAAAAGGCGAAGGGCGCTTCGAGCCAATCAGCTGGGACGAAGCGCTGCGCCTCGCGGGCGAGCGTCTGTCCGAAATCGCGGGTCGTGCACCGGAAGCGATCGTGCCGTACAGCTACGCCGGCACGATGGGTTTCGTGCAGGGCGACAGCATCGCGCAGCGCTTTTTCCATAAGCTTGGCGCCTCGCAACTGGACCGGACCATTTGCGCGGCGGCCGGCGCAGCGGGCCTCAAATACACTTACGGCGCGAGCCTCGGGATGCTCACGGAGTTTTTCTCCGAGAGCGAGGTGATTCTGATCTGGGGCGCAAACCCGATCGCGTCGAACCTGCATTTCTGGACGCGTGCGCAGGAGGCGAAGCGCAACGGCGCGCGCCTGATTGCAATCGATCCCTACCGCTCGCTTACTGCCGAAAAATGCCATCAGCACATCGCGCTGAAGCCGGGCACCGACGGCGCGCTCGCGCTCGGCATGATGCACGTGCTGATCGCGGAAGACATGCTCGACCATGCTTACATCGCTGACCACACGCTTGGTTTCGATCAACTGAAAGCGCGCGCGCTCGACTATCCGCCGGCGCGCGTCGCTGAAATCTGCGGCATCGACGAGCAAGTCGTCGTGGATCTCGCGCGCCTCTACGGCAGCACGAAAAAGTCGGCGATTCGGCTGAACTACGGCATGCAGCGCGTACGCGGCGGCGGCAATGCTGTCCGCGCAATTGCCTGCCTGCCGTCGCTGACGGGCGCCTGGCGCGAGCGAGCGGGCGGTGCGCTGCTGTCGTCGTCGGGGTGGGCGCCTGTCGATTCACATGCGTTGTCGCGGCCCGACCTCATGCCGGGCTGGCCTTCGAAACAGCCGCGCGTCGTGAATATGAACGCGATCGGCGACGCGCTGTGCCATCCGGGCGATGCTTCCTTCGGCCCGAAGGTCGAAGCGATCGTGGTGTACAACTCGAACCCCGTCGCGGTGGCGCCGGACTCCGAGCGCGTCGCCGCCGGCTTCGCTCGCGAGGATCTGTTCACGATCGTGCTCGAGCACTTCCAGACCGATACGGCCGACTACGCCGATCTGCTGCTGCCCGCTACGACGCAGCTCGAGCATCTCGATGTCCACAAGTCGTACGGCCACACGCACGTCATGGTCAACCTGCCGGCAATCGCGCCCGTCGGCGACGCACGTTCGAACACGGAAATTTTTCGTGGCATCGCGCGCGCGATGGCCCTCGACGAACCGGCGCTGTATGAAAGCGATGAGGCGGTGGCGTCGTCGGCGTTTCGCTGGGACGATCCCATACTGGAGGGTTTCAGCTGGGAGACACTGAAGCGCGATGGCTGGGCGAAGCTGAATGTCGCCGATGCGCCGTTCGCGAACGGCGGTTTTCGTACGCCTTCGGGAAAGTGCGAGTTCTATAGCGAGCGTCTCGCCCAAGCGGGTCTCGAACCGGTGCCGGATTATCTGCCGCCCTATGAGTCGGCGGACGGCTCGCCCGAACTCGCAGCCCGCTATCCGCTCGCGATGATCTCTCCGCCCGCGCGCAATTTCCTCAACAGCACCTTCGTGAACGTCGAGAGTCTGCGAGCCACAGAAGGCGAGCCGCATCTCGATATCCATCCCGTCGACGCAAGCGAACGCAGCATCAACGACGGCGATCAGGTCCGCATCTTCAACGATCGCGGCTCGATGCAGGCCCGCGCCCGCGTTACCGACAAGGCGCGTGTCGGGCTCGTAGTCGGCTTGTCGATCTGGTGGAAGAAGCTCGCGCCGGACGGCCGCAACGCCAATCAGGTCACGAGCCAGGCGCTGACCGACCTCGGCGGCTCCGCCACCTTCTACGACTGCCTCGTCGAGGTCGAACGAGCCTGAGTTGTGTCCCTCATGCGCGGCGGACGCTTTCGCCGCGCCTTCGCGCCCCCGTCCGCACTTTCGAGTGCGTCGTCTAACTGGGGGCTTATCCCGAATGTCGACACGTGTACGCATGCTACGATGCGGCTTTTAGCACGACCATTCGAAAATCACGGAGGAGACGCCGTATGGAAAAAGTCTGGCTGAAGTCGTATCCGCCCGGCGTGCCAAAAGAGATCGATCCGACGCAATATGAGTCGGTCACTGCGATGCTGGAGGAGAGCTTCCGCGAATATCGCGCAAGGCCGGCATTCGCCTGTATGGGCAAGCAGATCACGTATGGCGAACTCGACAGCCTGTCGACGCGGCTTGCCGCCTGGCTTCAATCGAAGGGCGTAGCGCGCGGGGCGCGCGTCGCCATCATGATGCCCAACGTCCTGCAATATCCCGTCGCGCTCGCGGCGATTTTGCGCGCGGGTTACGTCGTCGTGAACGTGAACCCACTGTACACGCCGCGCGAGCTCGAGCATCAGCTGAAAGACAGCGGCGCGGAAGCGATCATCCTGCTCGAGAATTTTGCCGTGACGTTGCAGGCGATCGTGCGCAATACGTCGATCAAGCATGTCGTCGTCGCATCGATGGGCGATCTGATGGGCGCGAAGGGCTTGATCGTCAATTTCGTCGTGCGTCGCGTGAAGAAGATGGTGCCAGCGTGGAATCTGCCGGAACACGTCAGCTTCAACGACGCCATTTCCGAAGGCGCGCGCAGCAAGTTCACGCCCGTGAAGCAACGTCCCGACGATGTCGCGTTTCTCCAGTACACGGGCGGCACGACGGGCGTCGCGAAGGGCGCAACGCTCCTGCACCGCAATCTGGTCGCGAACGTGCTGCAGTCGCATGTATGGGTCGAGCCGGCGCGCAAGAAGCGCGGCGATATCGATCAGTTCGTGACGGTTGTTGCGCTGCCGCTGTACCACGTGTTCGCGCTGACGGTGTGCGGCCTGCTGACGATCCGTACGGGCGGCCTCGGCGTGCTGATTCCGAATCCGCGCGATATCGCCGGCATGATCAAGTCGCTGCACGGCTACAGGATCACGACGTTCCCCGCCGTGAATACGCTGTACAACGCGATGCTCAATCATCCCGATTTTGTGAAGCTCGATTTCTCGAACCTGCTGGTCGCAAACGCTGGTGGGATGGCCGTGCAGGAAGCGGTGGCAAACCGCTGGTTCGAGCGCACGCACGCGCCGATCGTCGAAGGCTACGGCTTGTCGGAGACGTCGCCGTGCGTCACCTGCAATCCGACTACGGTCACCGAGTACAGCGGCACGATCGGTCTGCCGCTGCCTTCCACTGAGATATCGATTCGCGACGACGACGGCAATGAACTGCCGCCCGGTCAGGCGGGCGAGTTGTGCATTAGAGGTCCGCAGGTGATGGCGGGCTACTGGAACCGGCCGGACGAAACGGCCAAGGTGATGACGTCCGACGGCTTCTTCCGTTCAGGCGACATCGCGACCGTCAACGACGACGGCTTCGTGAAGATCGTCGACCGGAAGAAGGACATGATTCTCGTGTCGGGCTTCAACGTGTATCCGAACGAGATCGAGGACGTGGTCGCCAAGCACCCCGGCGTATTCGAAGTGGCAGCCGTCGGCGTGCCCGACGAGCATTCAGGCGAAGCGGTGAAGCTGTACGTCGTGAAGAAGGACGACGCGATCACGGACGCAGACATCTTCGCGTATTGCAAGACCCAGCTGACAGGCTACAAGCGGCCGCGGATGGTCGAGTTTCGCAAGGAACTGCCGAAGAGCAATGTCGGGAAGATATTGCGTCGCGAATTGCGTGACGGCCGGGTGTGAAAATCAGGTTCAGGTAAGCAGACAGGCGAGAGAGACCGCAAGCGCAAAGATCGACGAGACAGTCGGCAGGCGAGACGCGAGAAGGCCCAACGGTTCATACCCGTTGGGCCTTTTCCATTTCACGGGCCGACGGGCTCACCAATAAAAAAGGGCGCCCTAAGGCGCCCTCGAGGGTAACTACGCTTTCACAACTTATTAGAACTTGTGACGGATACCGACACGAGCCGTGATCTGGCTGTTCGAGTTCGACGGCGTCAGACCGTTGATCGAAGCAACCGCTTGCTGGCCCGTCGAGTCCGTACCCGAAGCGTGCTGGTACACGCCGATCAGGTAGACGTCCGTGCGCTTCGACAGGAAGTAGTCTGCGCCGAGTGCGCCCTGGTTGTAGTGCGCGCCGCCATGACCATTGAACGACGCGAGGCGCGTGTAGTCATATGCTGCGCCCAGGACGAGAGCCGGCGTCAACTGATACTTGAAGTTGATTTCGCCGTTGTTGAACGTTGCCGAGCCGCGGTAAGCCGGAGCCGTGACGTTCTCCGTGCCGAGGTTGCCGAACTGGATGAACGAATACGTCACGCCGACCGTTGCTGCGCCGAACGTGTACGCACCACCTGCGCCGCCGACCTGGTACGAGTTAGCCGAAGCGAAGCCCGAGATGACCGGGTTGCCCTGGACGCCCGTCACCTTGCCGATGTTGTTCGTCGGGTTCGCGCCGCTGCTCGGCACGTTGCCCCAGAACGAGGTATTCGGATCGCGGACGTTCAAGTAGCCAGCACCCAACACCAGCGGGCCGTTGTTGTAGCCAGCGCCCAACGACCAGATCTGGTTACGGCCCGTCGCGCCTGCAACACCGCCGAGGCTATACATGCCGCCGAACGTCAGGCCGGCGTAGTTCGCGCTCGTGAACTTGATTGCGTTGTTCACGCGGTTTGCGTTGTTGAAGTTGTCCAGATCGTCCGGGTGAGCCGCGATGTAGCCGCCCCACTGGTCGCCGGCTTCCAGCGGACCGACGTAGTCGACCACGGAGTCATACTGGCGACCCAGCGTAACCGTACCGAACTGGCTCGACAGACCGACATAAGCCTGACGGCCGAACAGTGCGCCGCCCTGACCCGACTTGCCGGAGTTCACGTCGAAGCCGCTTTCCAGCACGAAGACCGCTTTCAGGCCACCGCCCAGATCTTCGGTGCCGCGCAGGCCCCAACGGCTGCCTTGCAGAACACCGCTCGACAGGTTGTACAGGCTCTGGTTCGTACGACCGGCGCCAGCTGCCGTCTGCACGTGGTTCGTATAGTTAAAACCTTCGTCAATAATGCCGTACAACGTCACGCTGCTCTGAGCGTGAGCGACGCCAGCAAACGCGCCCAATGCTGCCAGAGCGAGAAGCGACTTTTTCATCGAAAGATCTCCAAGGAATTGCGAATTATTTTCAAGCAAGGCAAGTATTTATCTGTGTTGCGACCTTGCGTAACTTCTTCGAGAAGTTGCCACGTAATGTAGCAAAGACACCTAAGCGTACAAAGAAAAAGCGGGGCGGCAACCAAGTCGCTGTTTCGTTTACGCAACATGATCTAAAATCCAGAATCGGCCATCGGAAACGCTTCGGAATTTTTCTTGCCACCGGCCGCAAAGCCTTGCTGGACAAGGGTTTGCGCGAGGCGTTCCGGTCGCCGCGTCGTGGAGGCCAGAATGCTGCTTGATGAATTGATTAATGAGTTCGATCGGGGTTTACGCTCAATGACGGGGGTATCGCGCATGTCGCGCCCGCTACCCGTTCCACCCGCGTCGACGGAGCCTGTCGAGTTGAGCGATGAAGAGCGCGCACATGCAGCTGGGCTGATGCGTGTGAATCACGTTGGCGAGGTATGCGCGCAAGCGCTGTATCAGGCGCAAAAGCTGGCGACGCGCTCGCCCACGCTCAAGCAGGCCTTCGAGCACGCCGCGCGCGAAGAGGAAGATCACCTCGCATGGACGTACAAGCGCCTCGAAGCGCTCAATTCGCGTCCAAGCCTGCTCAATCCGCTCTGGTATGCTGGCGCCCTCGCGATCGGGTTTGCGGCCGGTCGTCTTGGCGATCGCGTGAGCCTCGGCTTCATGGCGGAGACGGAGCGGCAGGTTGAACTGCATCTCGGCGGTCATCTGACCACGCTGCCGGAAGGCGATCACGAGTCGCGCGCGATCGTCGAGCAGATGCGTATCGATGAAGCCGCGCACGGCAAGGCCGCAACGGATGCGGGCGGCGTCGAATTGCCATTCCCGGCGCGCGCGCTGATGCGTGCCGCGTCGAAGATCATGACCCGCACGGCGTATCACGTTTAATCTGGTTTAAAGCAAAACTGCTAGAAGTGGGCGGCGCACCCCGCGTCGCCCTGGAAAATCGCTCCAAATCTTCCGTCTTTCCGCGCTTTTCACCCTCCACGAACGCTTTCATTCCGCGCGCTTCCCTCGGACTTTTCACGTATCACCTTCACAAGTTTCGTTAGTTCATTCATTTATAACGATTTTCCATTTTTAGGCGTCACCTGAGCAGGCGTCGCTAAGTCCTTGTTCTAGCAAACAAAATTCGTCAAAAAACCGCGACTCTCCCTTGACCCGTGTTGGGGGTTACTCTAAAGTGGGAGACAGTGTGAGAAAGTGTATTTTTGTGTGATCCAACGCGCTTTCTTCGGTAAATTTCCAGAATCGGGCGACATCTTTCAGCGCCCTGACAAAAGGGGAGTGAAGTGTTCCAAGGGGCGTCAGCGCTGACACTCGATGCGAAGGGGCGGATGTCCGTCCCGTCTCGCTATCGTGATGCGCTGCAAGGACAGGCAGAAGGCCGAGTGACCATTACGCGTCACCCGGACGGCTGCCTGTTGCTGTTTCCGCGCCCCGAATGGGAAGTCTTTCGCGCCAAGATCGTCGCACTGCCTATGGAAGCCAAATGGTTTCAGCGGATTTTCCTCGGCAGTGCTGCGGATGTCGATCTGGACACGGCCGGTCGCGTGCTGATCGCGCCCGAGTTGCGCCAGGCGGCCAAGCTGGAAAAAGAAGTGATGTTGCTGGGAATGGGGAGCCGGTTCGAGATCTGGGACAAGGAAACCTACGACGCGCAGGAACAGGCGGCCATGTCGCAGGGCATGCCCGAGTCTCTGAAGAACTTCACATTCTGACCGCAGGTAATACATATGGCGCCTGCGATGAGTAACGAATTGCAGCATCGCACGGTGCTGCTCGAAGAAGCGGTGAATGCGCTCGTCACGCGCGCGGACGGTATCTATATAGATGGCACGTTCGGGCGCGGCGGCCATAGCCGCGCGGTGCTGGCAAAGCTGGGCGAGTCGGGGCGTCTGATCGGATTCGACAAGGACCCGCTCGCCATTGCGACCGCGCAGCAGATCGCCGATCCGCGCTTCGAGATCGTGCATGAAAGTTTCGCATCACTGCGCGACGCGATGAGCGAGCGCGGGGTAGGGCGTGTGTCGGGAGTGTTGCTGGATCTGGGCGTGTCGTCGCCGCAGTTCGACGACCCGGAGCGGGGTTTCAGTTTCCGCGCCGACGGCCCACTCGACATGCGGATGGACCCGACGCGCGGCGAGTCCGCCGCGGATTGGCTGGCGCGGGCCACGGTGCAGGAAATGACGGAGGTGATACGGGATTATGGGGAAGAACGGTTTGCTTTTCAGATTGCAAAGGCGCTTGTTGCTCGCCGGGCAGAGTCCGACCGTCTTGGGCCTCTCGTCAGCACGGGCGAGCTTGCCCAAATCGTGGCTAACGTCGTCAAAACCCGTGAGAAGGGTAAGGACCCGGCAACCCGCACCTTTCAAGCTATACGGATTCACATCAATCAAGAGCTTGCGGAGCTGCAAGTCGTACTAGAAGCAGCATTGTCGTTGCTGGAGCAAGGGGGGCGGCTGGTCGTGATCAGCTTTCATTCGCTCGAAGACCGGATCGTCAAGCGGTTCATGCAGACGCACTCGAGTGCGCCTGCTGTCGATCGCCGCCTGCCGATCCGCGCCGTCGACCTGCCGAGCCCGCCGCTCAAACTGATCGGCCGTGTATTCGCGAGCGACGCCGAAGTCGCTGCGAACCCGCGCGCCCGTTCCGCCGTGATGCGCGTCGCGGAGCGGATCGCGCCATGAACCGTCTCAACATCTTCCTGCTGATCGTCGTGATGGGTTGTGCGCTTTCCGTCGTCAACGCGACCAATCAGCAGCGTCAGTTCTTCATCCAGTTGCAGCGCGCCCAATCGCAGGAGCGCCAGCTGCAGCAGGACTATTCGCAGCTTCAATATCAGCAGAGCGCGCTGTCGAAGACCTCGCGCATCGAGCAGATCGCGACTGATTCCCTAAAGATGCAGGGCGCGACCACGGGGCGCACGCAATATCTGACGCTCGACGCCGGTTCCGCCAAGGCTGAAGACGCACCGATCCCGGTCTCGGCGCCGACTCCGGCGTCGGCCGCGAAAGCTCGTGGAGCCACGCGATGAAGAAATCGTCGAACAAGAACAAGAGCGTCGCGTTCTCGGCGAATCCGATTCTCTCGGTGCGCCTGCCGATGTGGCGCTCGAAGCTCGTCGTGTTCCTGCTGTTCATGGCGTTCGTCGCGCTGACGGCGCGCGCGTTCTGGATTCAGGGTCCGGGCAACGGTTTCTATCAGAAGCAGGGCGAAAGCCGCTATCAGCGCCGCCTGGAGTTGCCGGCCACGCGCGGCAAGATTCTCGACCGTAACGGCCTCGTGCTCGCGACGAGTCTGCCCGTGCGCGCCATCTGGGCGATTCCCGAGTCGGTGCCGGACGACCTCGGCGCGGACAAGCTCGCCGATCTCGCCAAGCTGCTCGACATGACGCAGCCGGAACTGCGCAAGAAGCTGTCGGAAGACAAGACGTTCGTCTACGTGAAGCGCCAGGTGCCCGTCGACGTTGCCGCGAAAGTGGAAGCGCTGAACATTCCCGGTATCTATCAGCGCAACGAGTACAAGCGCTTTTATCCGGAAGGCGAAATCACGGCTCACCTGATCGGCTTTACGAACGTCGAGGACGAAGGTCAGGAGGGCGTCGAACTCGGCGACCAGAAGATGCTCGCGGGCGTGGCGGGCAGTCGCCGCGTGATCAAGGACCGTCTCGGCCATATCGTCGAAGACGTGGACGAGCAGGTCGTGCCGCACAACGGTCAGGACGTCGATCTGTCGATCGACAGCAAGATCCAGTACATCGCGTACACGAACCTGAAAGCGGCCGTGCAGAAGTTCAAGGCGAAAGCGGGCGCCGCGATGGTGATCGACGTGCAGACGGGCGAAGTGCTCGCGCTCGTCAATTATCCGACCTATAACCCGAACGACCGCTCGCATCTGACGGGCGAGCAGTTGCGCAACCGCATCCTGACCGACACGTTCGAGCCGGGCTCGATCATGAAACCGTTCACGGTGTCGCTTGCGCTCGATCTGCACCGCGTCACGCCGACTACACTGGTGGATACAGGTGGCGGCCGTTTCGTGCTGGACGGCGCGCCCATCACCGACGACTCCGGCTTCGGCGTGCTCACGGTCGGCGGTGTGATCCAGAAGTCGAGCAACATCGGCGCGACGAAGATCGCGATGCAGCTCAGGCCCGAAGAGATGTGGAACATGTACACGGGCATTGGTCTCGGCCAGGCGCCGAAGGTCGGTTTCCCGGGCGCGGCGGCGGGCCGTCTGCGCCCCTGGAAGAGCTGGCGCCGCATCGAGCAGGCGACGATGTCGTACGGTTACGGTCTGTCCGTGTCGCTGTTTCAGCTGGGCCGCGCCTACACGGCCATCGCGAACGACGGCCGGATCTTGCCCGTATCGATTTTCCGCACGCCGAAAGACCAGCCGGCGACAGGCACGCAGGTTTTCGCGCCGACCACTGCGCGCGAAGTCCGCGCGATGCTCGAAACGGTCGTCTCGCCCGGCGGCACGTCGCCGGATGCGGCTGTGCCCGGCTATCGCGTCGGCGGCAAGTCGGGTACGGCGTACAAGCACGTGGGCCGTGGCTATGACCACAGCAAGTACCGCGCGTCGTTCGTCGGCATGGCGCCGATGCCGAATCCGCGCATCGTGGTGGCCGTATCCGTCGACGAACCGACGGCGGGCAGCCACTTCGGCGGCCAGGTGTCGGGCCCGGTGTTCTCGTCGATCGTCGGCGACACGTTGCGCTCGCTGAACGTGCCGCCCGATCAGCCCGTCAAGCAGATGGTCGTGTCGGATGAAGTGAATCCCGCGAAACCCGCTGCCGCGTCGCAGCCGGCCGCCAATGGTGCGAACGGTGCAAAGAAACTTTCGACGCATGCCGTGCCGAAGAAGCTGCAGATTTCAGACAGCACGAAGAACCGCCCCGGAGTAGTCAGATGAGTGCGCTGCGTTCTTCTCATCCAGCGCAACAGCAGATTGCTGACGCGCTAACCTGGCTGCGCGCACGCGTGCAGCCAAGCGCACATTTGCACGCCGATACCCGCAAGATCGCGGCGGGCGACGTGTTCCTCGCGTATGCCGTCGACGGCGCGGACAACCGTCCGTTCATCGCAAACGCGATCGAGCGCGGCGCGGCTGCCGTGCTCGTGCAATCGGATGGTTTTACGGGCGATATCGATCCCGTGACGATGTTCGCGGTGCCTGGCCTGAACGAACTGGCGGGCACGATCGCGAGCGCGTGGTACGGCGATCCGAGCGACGCGATGCGCGTGATCGGCGTGACGGGCACGAACGGCAAGACGTCGTGCACGAACTGGATTTCGGCGGCGCTGACGGCGCTCGGCCAGCCGTGCGCGATCATCGGCACGCTCGGCAGCGGCATGCCGGGTCACCTCGTGCACACCGGCTTCACGACACCCGACGCGCCGCAACTGCAACGCAGCCTCGCGCAATTGCGCACTGCGGGCGCGAAAGCTGTCGCGATGGAAGTGTCGTCGCACGCGCTGCATCAGGGTCGCGTGAACGGCACCGCGTTTAGCGTCGGCGTGTTCACGAATCTCACGCAGGATCATCTGGACTATCACGGCACGTTCGAAGCCTACGAAGCCGCGAAGGCGCGCCTGTTCGCGTGGCCGGAACTGAAGGCCGCCGTCATCAACGCCGATGACGAAGCGGGCCGCCGCATCATCGCGAGCACGAAGGGCCGTGCGAAGACGATCGCCTACGGGCTTCAATCGCATGCCGACGTGCAGGCCGACGCGTCGATCGTCGCGTCCAATGTGCGCGCGACGGCGACGGGCACGGCATTCCATATCGCGTCCGACTGGGGCAACACCGACATCGAGGTCCGCACGCTCGGCACGTTCAACGTGAGCAATCTGCTCGGCGTGCTCGGCGCGCTGCTCGCCTCCGACGTGCCGTTCGACGCCGCTGTCGCGCAGATCGCGAAGCTCGAATCGGTGAACGGCCGGATGGAGCGCCTCGGCGGCCGTTTGCAGAACGACGAGCCGCTCGTCGTGATCGATTACGCGCACACACCGGACGCGCTCGAAAAGACGCTGACGGCACTGCGCCCGATCGCCGACGCACGCGGCGGCAAGCTGATCTGCATGTTCGGCTGCGGCGGCGACCGCGACGCGACGAAGCGCCCGCTGATGGGCGAAATCGCGGAGCGTTGCGCCGACGGCGTGGTCGTGACGAGCGACAACCCGCGCAGCGAAGATCCGCTGAAAATCATCGACCAGATCGCGGCCGGCATGAAGGACGCGTCGAAGGCTCGCCGCATCGAAGACCGCGCGAGCGCGATTCTGCAAGCGGTGCGTTGCGCGGCGCGCGAAGACGTCATCGTGCTGGCCGGCAAGGGTCACGAGTCGACGCAGGAAATCATGGGCAAGAAGCGCGCGTTCTCGGATCAGGATCACGCACGGCTCGCACTCGCGGCCCGCGCGACGCACGCACGCGGAGGTAGCGAATCATGATGTTCACGCTGCGTGAAGCCGCCGCGGTGATTCCGGGCGCAACGGTGACGGGCAACGACTCGGTCGCATTCGACCGTGTGTCGACGGACAGCCGTTCATGCGGTCCCGGCGATCTGTTCGTCGCGCTGAAGGGCGACCGTTTCGACGCGCACGATTTTCTGGCCGACGTGGCCGCGCGCAACGTGAGCGCAGTGATGGCCACGCGCACACCGGACAACTTCAACGTACCCGTATTGCATGTGACGGGCGATACGCGCATCGCGCTGGGCGCATTGGCCAACGGCTGGCGCCGCCGCTTTGCGATGCCGCTCGTCGCGGTAACGGGCAGCAACGGCAAGACGACGGTCAAGGAAATGATCTCGTCGATCTTCGCGGCGGCTGTCGGCGAACCATCGCGTCTCGCCACGTCGGGCAATTTCAACAACGACGTCGGCTTGCCGCTGACGCTGTTCCGTCTGAACGAAGCACACAAGCTCGCTGTCGTCGAACTCGGCATGAATCATCCGGGCGAAACGGCGCTGCTCGGCAAGATTGCCGAGCCGAGCGTCGCGGTCGTCAACAACGCGCAGCGCGAGCATCAGGAATTCATGGCGACCGTCGAGGCCGTCGCGCTCGAACACGCCAGCGTGATTCACGCGCTGAAACCCGAAGGCGTCGCCGTGTTCCCCGCCAACGACGCCTACGCCGGCATCTGGCGCGTCGCGGCGACGGGCAACCGCATCGTCGATTTCGCGTTGAACACGTCCGAACGCACGACGGAAGCGGCGGTCCAAGGCACGCTCGAAGGTAATCAGTTGAGCATCGATACGCCCGAAGGCCACGTCGACGTCACGCTGCAAGTGCTCGGCGCGCACAACGCGCACAACGCTTTGGCGGCGACGGCAGCGGCGCTCGCATCGGGTGTTTCGCTCGAAGCGATCAAGCGCGGTCTCGAAGCATTCGGCGCAGTGAAGGGCCGCTTGCAGGTGAAGCGCGCGGTGCTCGGCTCGATGACGGGCGCGACCGTGATCGACGACACGTACAACGCGAATCCCGATTCGATGCTCGCCGCCATCGACGTGCTCGCCGAGCGTCCGTCGCCGCGCGTGCTGGTGATGGGCGACATGGGCGAAGTTGGCGACAACGGCCCTGAGTTTCATCGCGAAGTCGGCGCGTACGCGAAGGCGCGCGGTATCGACGCGCTGTACGCACTCGGTGACGCTTCGCGCGACGCGTGTGCCGCGTACGGCACCGAAGCACACCATTGCGACGACGCGAATGCGCTCGTCGCGCAATTGCAGCAGGCCGGTTACGGCGCGGCTGCAACGTATCTCGTGAAAGGCTCGCGCTTCATGAAAATGGAACGCGTGGTGGACGCCGTTACGAGTCCACAACCCGCTGCATCGGGCTCGACGCCCGGCGCACACTGAAAGAGAAGGACAGAAGTATGTTACTGGCGCTGGCGCAATGGCTGCAGAACGACGTAGGCTTTTTGCGCGTGTTCAGTTATCTGACGTTTCGTGCTGTCGCGGCGACGATCACCGCGCTGCTGATCGGGCTCGTCTGCGGCCCGTGGGTGATCCGCAAGCTCGCGCAGATGAAGGTCGGCCAGGCGGTGCGCAAGGACGGCCCGCAGACGCACCTCGTGAAATCGGGTACGCCGACGATGGGCGGCGTGCTGATTCTGATCGGCATCGCCGTGTCCACGCTGCTGTGGGCCGACCTGACCAACCGCTTCATCTGGATCGTGATGCTCGTCACGTTCGGTTTCGGCGTGATCGGCTGGGTCGACGACTATCGCAAGGTCGTCTACAAGGACCCACGCGGCATGTCGTCGCGTGAAAAGTATTTCTGGCAGTCGGTGATCGGTCTGTTCGCAGCCGTGTATCTCGCGTTCAGCGTGTCGGAAGCGAGCAATGTGCGCGTGTTCGACCTGTTCATGGCGTGGGTGCGCAGCGGCCTGTCGATGGGCCTGCCCGCGCGTGCCGACCTGTTGCTGCCGTTCCTCAAGTCGATGACCTATCCGCTCGGCGTGTGGGGCTTCATCGCGTTGACGTATTTCGTGATCGTCGGTTCGAGCAACGCGGTGAACCTCACCGACGGTCTCGACGGCCTCGTCATCATGCCCGTCGTGCTGGTCGGCTCGTCGCTTGGCGTGTTCGCGTACGTGATGGGCAGCGCGGTCTATTCGAAATACCTGCTGTTCCCGCACATCGCGGGCGCGGGCGAAATGCTGATCTTCTGTTCGGCGATGGGCGGGGCAGGGCTCGCGTTCCTCTGGTTCAACACGCACCCGGCGCAAGTATTCATGGGCGATGTCGGCGCGCTGGCACTCGGCGGAGCCCTCGGCACGATCGCCGTGATCGTGCGTCAGGAAATCGTGCTGTTCATCATGGGCGGGATTTTCGTCGCCGAGACGGTGTCGGTGATGTTGCAGGTCACGTGGTTCAAGTTCACGAAGGCACGTTTCGGTGAAGGCCGCCGCATCTTCAAGATGGCGCCGCTGCATCACCACTTCGAATTGTCGGGCTGGAAGGAAACGCAAGTGGTGGTGCGTTTCTGGATCATCACGCTGATGTTGTGCCTGTTTGGTTTGTCCACGCTCAAGCTGCGTTAAGCCGCATTCGAGTCGTACTCAAAGTCGTACCTAAGTCGTACACAAGGGGAAGCAGTCGATGTTCGGCGAGAAGTTTCGGGATCGGCAGAAGCCGATGGTGCTCGTGCTGGGGCTCGGTGAATCGGGCCTCGCGATGGCGCGCTGGTGCGCGCGGCATGGTTGCCGCCTGCGCATTGCCGACACGCGCGAAGTGCCGCCGAATCTGTCCGCGCTCGAAGCGCACGGCATCGACGGTGATTTCGTCGGCGGGCCGTTTTCCGAGGTGCTGCTGGAAGGCGTCGAGCTGGTTGCGATCAGCCCGGGTCTGTCGCCGCTCGCCGCCGATCTCGTGCCGCTGATCGCCGCCGCGCGCGAACGCGATATCCCCGTGTGGGGCGAACTGGAATTTTTCGCGCAGGCATTGCGCACGCTCGGCGAAAGCGGCTACGCGCCGAAGATCATCGCGATCACGGGCACGAACGGCAAGACCACCACGACGAGTCTGACGGGCCTGTTGTGCGAGCGCGCGGGCAAGAAGGTCGCCGTCGCGGGCAACATCAGTCCAGCCGCGCTCGACAAGCTGACGGAAGCCATCGACAACACCGCGCTGCCCGACGTCTGGGTGCTCGAACTGTCGAGCTTCCAGCTGGAAACCGCGCACACCTTCGAGCCGGACGCCGCCGTGATCCTGAACATCACGCAGGATCACCTCGACTGGCATGGCGGCCTCGATGCGTACGCCGCGGCGAAGGGCAAGATTTTCGGCAAGAACACGGTTCGCGTGTTGAATCGCGACGATGCGCGCGTGATGGCGCTCGCGTCGTCGGCGCAGGGCGGTGCGCAGGTGGTGACGTTCGGGGTCGGCGAACCGACGCGCGACAGCGACCTCGGCTTGATGCGCGAAAGCGGCATGATCTGGCTCGTCGATGCGCACGACCGCGACGCGACCGACGAACCCACGCCCACCCGTCGTCGCAAGAGCGAATCCACGACGCCGCCGAACATCGGCCTCAAGCGCTTGATGCCCGCTGACGCGCTGCGTATCCGCGGCTTGCACAACGCAACGAACGCGTTGGCCGCGTTCGCCCTCGCGCGCGCCATCGGTCTGCCGGGCGCGCCGCTGTTGCACGGCTTGCGCGAGTATCGCGGCGAGCCGCATCGCGTTGAACTGATTGCATCGATCGACGGTGTGGATTTTGTCGACGACAGCAAGGGCACCAATGTCGGCGCGACGGTCGCAGCGCTCGACGGTCTCGCGCAACGCGTCGTGCTGATCGCGGGCGGCGACGGCAAGGGTCAGGAATTCGATCCGCTCGCCGAGCCGGTGATGCGCTGGTGCCGCGCGGTGATGCTGATCGGCCGCGATGCGCCGCAGATTCGCGCAGCGCTCGCGCATACGGGCATCGCAATGACCGATCACGCGACGCTCGAAGAAGCGACGCGCGCAGCCAGCGCCGTCGCGCAGCCGGGCGACGCCGTGTTGCTGTCGCCCGCGTGCGCCAGCTTCGACATGTTCAAGGGATACGCGCACCGCGCCGCAGTGTTCAAAAGCGCGGTCGAAGACATCGCTGCCGAACGGGGGACGATGATATGAGCTGGACGGAACGCTTCGGATCGCAACTCGGCAAGCAGCGCGGCTCCGCTGGCGGCGCAACAACGGCCGAACGCACCTCGCGCACGGGCGGGCTGTCGAGCGCCGTCAACGGCGTGCGTCCGCTGCGCTCGCGGATGCTCGACTACGATCACTCGCTGCTGTGGGTCGTGGTCGCGCTGCTGGGTCTCGGCATCGTGATGGTGTACTCGGCGTCGATCACGATGCCGGACTCGCCGAAGTACGCGGCGTATCACGACTATGCATTTCTCGTGCGCCAGCTCCTCTTTGTCGTGATGGGATCGGTGGCGGGCGTGATCGCGTTCCGCGTCCCCATTTCCACGTGGGACAAGTACGCACCGAAGCTCTTCCTGATCGCGCTCGTCGCACTCGTGATCGTGCTGATTCCGCACGTCGGCAAGGGCGTGAACGGCGCGCGCCGCTGGATTCCCCTCGGCATCACGAACATGCAGCCGTCGGAAATCATGAAGCTCGCCGTGACGATCTACGCGGCGAACTACACGGTGCGCAAGCAGGAATACATGCACAGCTTCGCCAAGGGCTTCCTGCCGATGGGTTTCGCCGTCGGCGTGGTCGGCATGCTGCTGCTGCTCGAGCCGGACATGGGCGCGTTCATGGTGATCGCGGCGATCGCGATGGGCGTGCTGTTCCTCGGCGGCGTGAACGGGAAGATTTTCGGCGGACTGGTGGCGACGGCTGTCGGTACATTTACGTTGCTCGTGTGGGCGTCGCCGTGGCGCCGCGAGCGGATCTTCGCGTACCTCGATCCGTGGGACGACCGCTATGCACAGGGCAAGGCTTATCAATTGACGCACTCGCTGATCGCGTTCGGTCGCGGCGAATGGTTCGGCGTGGGCCTCGGCGGCAGTGTCGAGAAGCTCAACTATCTGCCCGAAGCGCACACCGACTTCATTCTCGCCGTGATCGGCGAGGAACTCGGGTTCGTTGGCGTGCTGGTCGTGATCCTGATGTTCTACTGGATCGTGCGCCGTTCGTTCGAGATCGGCCGTCAGGCGCTCGCGCTCGACCGCACCTTCGCGGGTCTGGTCGCGAAGGGCGTCGGCATCTGGTTCGGCGCGCAGACCTTCATCAACATGGGCGTGAATCTCGGTCTGCTGCCGACCAAAGGTCTCACGCTGCCGCTCGTCAGCTACGGCGGCTCGGGCATTTTGCTGAACTGCGTCGCGGTTGCGGTGCTGATGCGGGTGGATTACGAAAACCGTGTGTTGATGCGCGGGGGCAAGGTATGACGATGCAACAACGCACGCTGATGGTGATGGCAGGCGGGACCGGGGGACACGTGTTCCCGGGCCTCGCCGTCGCGCACCTGATGCAGGCGTGGGGCTGGCGCGTCGTGTGGCTCGGCAATCCTGCCGGCATGGAAGCGACGCTCGTCCCGAAACACGGTATTCCGATGGAGTACGTGAAGTTCGGCGGCCTGCGCGGCAAGGGTACGAAGACCAAGCTGATGCTGCCTGTGAATCTGCTGCGCGCGTGCATGCAGAGTCTCTCGGTGCTGCGTCGGGTGAAGCCCGATGTCGTGCTCGGCATGGGCGGCTACATCACGTTCCCGGCTGGCGTGATGACGGCACTGAGCGGCACGCCGCTCGTGCTGCACGAACAGAATTCGATCGCCGGTCTCGCGAACAAGGTGCTCGCGAAGCTCGCCAGGCGGGTGCTCGTCGCGTTTCCGGATGCATTGCCGAACGCGGAATGGACAGGTAATCCAATTCGTGAGGAACTTGCGCGCACGCCAGCACCCAAAGCACGCTACGCGGCGCGTAGTGGTCCGCTGAATGTGCTGGTCGTCGGCGGCAGCCTGGGCGCGGCAGCATTGAACGAAGTCGTGCCGCGTGCGCTTGCGAAGCTGGCACCGCAAGAGCGTCCGCGCATGGTGCATCAGGCGGGCGCGAAACATATCGACGCATTGCGCGCGAACTACGAAGCAGCCGGCATCGCGACGGGCGACGACGTGCAACTCGTGCCCTTCATCGACGACATGACGAGCGCCTACGCGAACGCCGATCTGGTGATCTGCCGTTCGGGCGCGATGACGGTCGCCGAGATCGCGGCGGTGGGCGTGGCGGCGTTCTTCGTGCCGTTCCCGTACGCCGTCGACGATCACCAGACAACTAACGCAGCGTTTCTCGCCGACCACGGCGCGGCGCTGCTCGTGCAACAACGCGACCTGTCGGTGGATAACCTCGCCGACTGGTTGCGCAGTCAGACGCGGGCGTCGCTCGCGGACATGGCGGAGCGTTCGCGCTCGCTCGCGAAACCCGATGCCACCGAACAGGTCGCGCAGATCTGCGCAACGGTGGCAGGCGTGACACCGAGCCTGAGCCCGGAAGGAAAGCAGCAATGAAACATATCGTCAAACACATTCACTTCGTCGGGATCGGCGGCGCGGGCATGAGCGGCATCGCCGAAGTGCTCGTCAATCTCGGCTATCAGGTGAGCGGTTCGGACCTGTCGCGCAACGCCGTGACGGAGCGCCTCGCCGCGCTCGGCGCGCGCATCGCGATTGGTCACGACGCGGAGAACATCGAAGGCGCGAATGCCGTCGTCGTATCGACGGCGGTGCGCAGCGACAACCCGGAAGTGCTGGCCGCGCGTCATCGCCGCATTCCCATCGTGCCGCGCGCAGTGATGCTCGCGGAACTGATGCGCCTGAAGCAGGGCATCGCGATCGCCGGCACGCATGGCAAGACGACCACCACGTCGCTGGTGGCGAGCGTGCTCGCGGCAGGCGGTCTCGATCCGACTTTCGTGATCGGTGGACGTCTGATCAGCGCGGGCGCGAATGCGCGCCTCGGCACGGGCGATTTCATCGTCGCCGAAGCGGACGAATCGGATGCGTCGTTCCTGAACCTGTTCCCGGTGATCGAAGTCATTACGAACATCGACGCCGATCACATGGACACCTACGGCCACGACTTTGCGCGGCTCAAGCAGGCGTTCATTGAATTTACGCACCGTCTGCCGTTCTACGGTATTGCCGTGCTGTGCGTCGACGATCCGAATGTGAAGGAGATCCTGCCGTTCGTGTCGAAACCGATCATCCGCTATGGCTTTGCGTCTGACGCGCAGGTGCGCGCGGTTAATGTCGAAGCGCGCGAAGGCAAGATGCATTTCACGGCGATGCGCGAAGACGCGGCGCCTATCGACATCGTTTTGAATCTGCCTGGCCTGCACAACGTGCAGAACGCGTTGGCCGCAATTGCAATTGCGACTGAACTTGAAGTGAAAGATGCCGATATCCAGCGAGCGCTCGCGGATTTCAACGGCGTCGGCCGGCGTTTCCAGCGCTACGGCGAAGTGAGCGTGACGGGCGGCGGCGCCTACACGCTCGTCGACGACTACGGCCATCACCCTGTCGAAATGGCCGCGACGATTGCGGCGGCGCGTGGCGCATTCCCCGACAAGCGCCTCGTGCTCGCATTCCAGCCGCACCGCTTCACGCGCACGCGCGATTGCTTCGAAGATTTCGTGAAGGTGCTGTCGACGGTCGATGCACTCGTGCTGACTGAAGTCTACGCAGCGGGCGAAGCGCCCATCGTCGCAGCGGACGGCCGTGCGCTCACGCGTTCGATCCGCGTGGCGGGCAAGGTCGAGCCGGTGTTTGTCGAAACAGTAGATGAAGTGCCGGACGCGCTCGGTGCAATCGTGCGCGACGGCGATGTGGTGATCACGATGGGCGCAGGTTCGATCGGCAGCGTGCCGGGTCGGCTTGCAGGAAACGAAGGTGTGAAATGAGCGGTATCGATCCCAAATCTTTTGGCAAGGTCGCGGTTCTTCTCGGCGGTGTGTCCGCCGAACGCGAAGTGTCGCTGAACTCCGGCCGTCTCGTGCTGCAAGGGCTGCGCGATGCGGGTGTCGACGCGCATCCGTTCGATCCGTCCGAGCGTCCGCTTGCGGCATTGAAAGACGAAGGCTTTGTGCGCGCGTTCAACGCGCTGCATGGCGGCTACGGTGAGAACGGTCAGATTCAGGGTGCGCTGGACTTTTACGGCATCCGCTATACGGGCAGCGGCGTGCTCGGCTCGGCGCTCGGTCTCGACAAGTTCCGCACGAAGCTCGTGTGGCAGCAACTGGGCGTGCCGACGCCGCCGTTCGAAGCAGTGCTGCGCGGCGACGACTACGCCACGCGTGCGAAGGACATCGTCGCGAAGCTCGGCTTGCCGCTGTTCGTGAAGCCGGCCAGCGAAGGTTCGAGCGTCGCTGTCATCAAGGTGAAGACGGCTGACGCACTCGTGCCCGCGCTTGAAGAAGCGGTGAAGTTCGACAAGATCGTCGTGGTCGAGAAGAGCATCGAAGGCGGCGGCGAGTACACGGCGTGCATCGCGGGCGATCTCGATCTGCCCATCATCCGCATCGTGCCCGCCGGCGAGTTCTACGACTATCACGCGAAGTACATCGCCAACGACACGCAGTACCTGATTCCGTGCGGCATTGCCGCTGAAGAAGAGCAGCGCCTGAAGAAGATCGCACGTCAGGCGTTCGACGTGCTCGGCTGCACCGATTGGGGCCGCGCGGACTTCATGCTGGACGGCGAAGGCAATCCGTATTTCCTGGAAGTGAACACGGCGCCCGGCATGACCGATCACTCGCTGCCGCCGAAGGCTGCGCGTGCTGTCGGCATCAGCTACCAGGAACTGGTGGTGAAGGTGCTTGCATTGACGCTCAAGGACTAAGAGGATCGCGCCCGGATCATGTGGAACAACGTTCGCCAGCTCAATCTCGCCGCCAACGCATTGCATGCGTTGTTGCTGCTCGTGCTGCTGGCGGCGGGCGCGTACTGGCTGATCCAGCGCCCGAACTTCACGCTGCGCGAGATCCGCATCGACGGCGACACCGAGCACATCAACTCGCCGACGGTGCGTGCGGGCGTGGTCGGCCGGTTGAAGGGCAACTTCTTCACCGTCGATCTCGACACGGCGCGCCAGGCGTTCGAGCAGATGCCGTGGGTGCGTCATGCAAGCGTGCGCCGCGTGTGGCCGAATGCGCTCGCGGTGACGCTCGAAGAGTACAAGCCGCTCGGCACGTGGGGCACGGATCAACTGGTGAGCACCGACGGAGAGGTGTTCACCGCGAACCAGGGCGAACTCGAAGAAGAACTGCCCGCGTTCGATGGTCCGGAAGGGTCGGCGAAGGAAGTCGTCGCGCGTTATCAGGACTTCAGGAAGTGGTTCGCGCCCGTTGGCGCAACGCCGGATGAAGTGACGCTGTCGCCGCGTTTTGCGTGGACGGTGAAGCTGTCGAACGGCATGCAGGTCGAAATTGGACGCGAGCGTAATCAGGACACGCTCTACGACCGCTGCAAGCGGCTCACCGCGGCATGGGGCGCGGTGACGCAACGTTGGGGGAAGGACATCGAATATGCGGACTTGCGTTATCCGAACGGTTTCGCCATTCGTGCAGCAGGCATGCGCTTCATTACGGAACCCGACAAGGGCAAGAAGTAACAGGACATCACACGCAATGAGCACGCTATGAGTAAAGACTATAAAGATCTGCTGGTAGCCCTCGACATCGGCACGGCGAAAGTGGTCGCCATCGTCGCCGAGCTGAAGGGCGAAGGTCATTACGAGGTGATCGGACTCGGCCAGAGCGAATCGAAGGGGCTCAAGAAAGGCGTCGTGGTGAACATCGAGGCCACGGTGCAGTCTATTCAGCGAGCGCTCGAAGAAGCCGAGCTGATGGCCGACTGCAAGATCACGAACGTGTTCACCGGGATCGCTGGCAGCCATATCCGCAGCTTCAATTCGAGCGGGATGGTCGCGATCAAGGAAAAGGAAGTGACGCAGACGGACGTCGCGCGTGTGATCGAGACGGCCAAGGCGATCAACATTCCGACCGATCAGCAGGTGCTGCACATCCTGACGCAGGAATTCATCATCGACGGTCAGGAAGATGTGCGCGAGCCGATCGGCATGAGCGGCATCCGCCTCGAAGTGAAGGTGCACATCGTGACGGGCGCGGTGAGCGCGGCGCAGAACATCGTCAAGTGCGTGCGCCGCTGCGGGCTCGAAGTGAACGATCTGATCCTGCAGCCGCTGGCGTCGTCGCTCGCGGTGCTGACGGAAGACGAGAAGGAACTGGGCGTGGTGCTGGTCGATATCGGCGGCGGCACGACGGACATCGCGATCTTCAGCGAAGGCGCGATCCGCCATACGGCTGTGATTCCGATCGCCGGCGACCAGATCACCAGCGATATCGCGATGGCGCTTCGCACGCCGACGCCGGATGCCGAAGACATCAAGGTCAGCTACGGCATCGCGAAGCAGGCGCTCGCCGATCCGGACGAGATGATCGAAGTGCCGGGCCTGGGTGAGCGCGGTCCGCGCACGCTGTCGCGCCAGGCACTCGCGGCCGTGATCGAGCCGCGCGTCGAAGAACTGTTTTCGCTCGTGCAGCAGGTCGTGCGCGAGTCGGGTTACGAAGAACTGCTCAGTTCGGGCGTCGTGCTGACGGGCGGCGCGTCCATGATGCCAGGCATGGTCGAACTGGGTGAGGACATTTTCCTGAAGCCGGTGCGTATCGGCGTGCCGGAATATGCAGGCGGTCTCGCGGACGTGGTGCGCAATCCGCGTTATTCGACGGCGATGGGTTTGCTCGTCGAAGGACGTTCGCAGCGCATGCGCGGCCGCAAGGTCGCGGTGCAGTCGGGATCGATGGGTCAGGTGTTCACGAGGATGAAGGACTGGTTCCTCGGCAATTTCTAAAAGAATTCGAAGTAAAAGGGAAATTCGCGCCGGTGACGGCGGCCGGCGCGCGACAGGAGGTTGCCCGATCTCCTGCCGAATAACGGCCGAGGAAGTGGTTCTTTTTTTCTTGACGGAGGCAACATGGAATTCCAGATGCTGGAAACGGAAACCAACGGCACCATCATCAAGGTGGTGGGCGTCGGTGGTGCGGGCGGCAATGCAGTCACGCACATGATCAATCGCGGCGTGCAAGGCGTCGACTTCATCGTGATGAACACGGACGCTCAGGCGCTGTCGCGCTCGCGCGCGCCGAACGTCATCCAGTTGGGCAACACGGGTCTGGGCGCAGGCGCAAAGCCGGAAATGGGCCGCTCGGCAGCAGAAGAAGCACGTGAGCGCATCGCGGACGCACTGCGTGGCGCGCACATGGTGTTCATCACGGCAGGCATGGGCGGCGGCACGGGCACGGGCGCAGCACCCGTGGTCGCGCAGATCGCCAAGGAAATGGGCATTCTGACGGTTGGTGTCGTCAGCAAGCCTTTCGAGTTCGAAGGCGGCAAGCGCATGCGCGTCGCTGAAGCCGGTTCGCAGCAACTGGAGGATCACGTCGACTCGCTGATCGTCGTCCTGAACGACAAGCTGTTCGAGGTGATGGGCGATGACGCCGAGATGGACAAGTGCTTCCAGTGCGCTGACGACGTGCTCAACAACGCAGTTGCCGGTATCGCGGAAATCATCAACGTCGATGGTCTGGTGAACGTCGACTTCGAAGACGTGAAGACGGTGATGGGCGAGCAGGGCAAGGCGATGATGGGCACGGCGACGGTAGCCGGTGTCGATCGCGCGCGTCTCGCGGCGGAACAGGCCGTTGCCAGCCCGCTGCTGGAAGGCGTCGATCTGTCGGGCGCGCGTGGCGTGCTGGTGAACATCACGTCGAGCCGTTCGCTGCGTCTGTCGGAAACGCGCGAAGTGATGAACACGATTAAGAGCTATGCTGCCGATGACGCGACCGTGATTTTCGGCGCGGTGTACGACGACGCAATGGGCGATGCGCTGCGCGTGACGGTGGTGGCGACGGGTCTGGGCCGCGCTGCGAAGAAGCAGCAATCGGCACCGATGACGCTGCTGCGCACGGGCACGGACAACCAGCCGGTGGGCGCAATGCAACATGCGTACACGCCGCATCACGCAGCGACGGCGGACTACGGTTCGCTGGATACGCCGGCAGTGTGGCGCACCTCGCGTGATACGGCTGCTTCGCACGTGCAGGCGCTACAGGAAAAGGGCGTCGACACGTACGACATCCCGGCCTTCCTGCGCAAGCAGGCGGACTGAGGTTCACGCAGGAGCGGGCTTTCTGCGGCGTAATCTTGCTTCTGTGCTGATTACGCGCGGCAGAACTGCACGAGCGTGGCGGGTGGAACGGCAAAAAGGCTGCGTTGGGTTGCCCGCGCAGCATGGACAAGTGCCCTCTTCGCGGTTGTGAAGCGGATCGGGTCACTGTCGCCGGATGAATACTTCACTGCGGCACGAGAGCGTGCGAGCGTGCTCTGCATCGATGCGAAGGAACGAGCATGATTCAGTTAGGTGAAAAGCTTCCCCAGGCGACCGTTTACGAGTTGATCGAAGACGAACGCGAGGGCTGCACGATCGGGCCGAACAGCTTCGACGTGCGCGAACAGACGGCGGGCAAGCGCGTGGTGATCTTCGGGTTGCCGGGCGCGTTCACGCCCACCTGTTCGGCGAAGCACGTGCCAGGCTATGTCGAACAGGCAGAAAAGTTGCGTACTGCTGGTATCGACGAGATCTGGTGCGTATCCGTCAACGACGCGTTCGTGATGGGCGCGTGGGCACGCGATCAGCGCACCTCGGGCAAGGTGCGGATGATGGCGGACGGCAGCGCGGCTTTCACCCGAGCCCTCGGTCTGGAGCAGGATTTGTCGGCGCGCGGCATGGGAATCCGTTCCCAGCGCTACGCAATGGTGGTCGACGACGGCGTGGTCAAGACGCTGCACGTCGAGGCACCCGGCAAGTTCGAAGTGAGCGATGCGGCCAGCATTCTCGCGACGTTGAGCCAGGCATGACGCGGCCTTGAAGCTTCGTCGCAGCCGCGCAGAGTGACTTGTTGCGCTGCGGCAACGCTTTTCGTGACGCTGTTGTGACAGGCCGTAACGCGGGCCGATGACCGGAAACGCCTCCGTTCCGGGCATCGGCCCGTCACGCTTCCCGATTAGGTAACGTAGAGAAACAGATTGAAACGCCAGCGCAACGACGCTCCGGAAACGATTGGAGTATAATTCGTGCTATGAATTAAAAAATCCTGATTGGGATTTTCAATCGAATAGAAGACCACCATGTTGAAGCAGCGCACTATCAAACAAATCGTCAAGACGGTTGGCATCGGCCTGCATTCGGGCCGGAAAGTCGACCTGACGCTCCGCCCGGCGGCGCCGGACACGGGTATCGTGTTTTGCCGCGTGGATTTGCCCACGCCGGTGGACATTCCCGCGTCCGCAATGGCGATTGGCGATACGCGGCTCGCATCGGTGCTGCAGAAAGACGGTGCGCGTGTGTCGACGGTCGAGCACTTGATGTCCGCCTGTGCGGGCCTCGGGATCGACAATCTTTACGTCGACGTCACCGCTGAAGAAATTCCCATCATGGACGGCAGCGCGGCGTCCTTCGTGTTCCTGATCCAGTCGGCGGGCATCGAAGAGCAGAACGCGGCGAAGAAGTTCATCAAGGTCACCAAGCCGGTCGAAATCCGCGACGGCGACAAGTTTGCGCGTCTCGACCCGTACTTCGGTTTCAAGCTGAAGTTCACGATCGACTTCCGCCATCCGGCCGTCGACAAGACGGGCCAGGCGCTCGAAGTGGACTTCGCGAACACGTCGTATGTGCGTGAAATCGCACGTGCCCGTACGTTTGGCTTTGCGCATGAAGTCGAAATGATGCGCGAGCTGGGCCTGGCGCGCGGCGGCAGCATGGACAACGCGATCGTGCTGGACGAGTACCGCATTCTGAACAACGACGGTCTGCGCTACGACGACGAGTTCGTGAAGCACAAGATGCTGGACGCGATCGGCGATCTGTACGTGGTCGGTCACCCGCTGCTCGCGGCGTATGACGCGTACAAGTCGGGCCACGGTTTGAACAACGCACTGCTGCGCGAACTGCTGGCGCACGAAGACGCGTACGAGATCGTCACGTTCGACGATCCGCAGAAGGCGCCGCGCGGTTTCGCGTACGACACGCAAACGGCGTTCGCCTGAGGCCAGTCTGTCGCCCCGGTGACAACCGGGGCCAAAACGAAAAAGCGACCTGAACGGTCGCTTTTTTCTTTTCAGCGCGTGATGCACGCACTCACTTCCGATGACGAGCCGCCATGCGGGCCAGCGCTTCCTGCAACGGCGACGGTTCCAGCGATTCGCTCAGTTCATGCAGCGCGTCCGCACCCGCACGCGACATGCGCGCCTGCTTGACGCGCGGCGGCTCTTTCACGGATTGCGGACGCACGCGAATCTTCAGCGCATTGACGGGCCAGCCGCGCTGCTGCAAATCCGACAGCAGACGCGGCTCCAGATGCCGCAGCCGGGCGGCGAGCGCATTGTGGGCGGCAAACAGCGCCAGCACGCCGTCCTTGATAAAGCCGGGCTCGACGCTGGTCGCCAGATAGTCGGGCAGCAACTCCGTGAGATCGCGCTCCAGCGCGGCAACCTGCTCGACGCCCGCACGCAGCGCGGCGAATGCGTCGGTGCGGTTCAGGACCTCGACCACCGCCTGCGGCCGGCGCACGCTGAACGACTTCGAGCCCAGCTTCGGGCCGGGCTTGAGCGACTGCCTTGAAAACGGTGAGAAACGGCTCATCTGGGATTCTGGTAGCAGCCCGCGCGTCGCGCGGGCTCGATGCCGGAATTGTACCGTGCGGCACTGGCGCGCAACTTCCCCTCGCAACATGTGAGACGGCCCCATTCGCAGTGCTCGCGCCCTGGTCGGATGGCCAACCATCTTGCCGCTGACACAGGCGTACGCGGGGGCGCGTGCTAAAATCCGTGATTCGAATTTACTCTTGGACCTAAGCCGCCGAGGCCCCTCCGTCAACGAGTTGCAACAAGGTGAAAGGGTGTAAAAACCGGCCTTGCAACCCCGCCGAAGCCGCGACGCAACCACGATCCGATGACCACCGGTTTTCTACAAAAGATTTTTGGCAGCCGCAACCAGCGGCTCGTCAAGCAATATCAAAAGACCGTCACGGCGATCAATGCGCTCGAACCGCAGATCGAGCAATTGACGGATGATCAACTGCGCGCGAAAACCACGGAATTCCGGCAACGCGTGAGCAGCGGCGAGTCGCTCGACAAGCTGCTGCCCGAGGCGTTCGCGGTCTGTCGCGAGGCGAGCAAGCGCGTGCTGAAGATGCGGCACTTCGACGTGCAGCTGATCGGCGGCATGGTCCTGCACTACGGCAAGATCGCGGAAATGCGCACCGGCGAAGGCAAGACGCTCGTCGCCACGCTGCCCGTGTATCTGAACGCGCTCTCGGGCCGCGGCGTGCACGTGGTCACGGTGAACGACTACCTCGCCCAGCGCGACGCCGAGTGGATGGCGCGTCTCTACAACTTCCTCGGTCTGTCGGTGGGTATCAACCTGTCGCAGATGGACCACGGCATGAAGCAGGAAGCGTACGCCGCGGACATCACGTACGGCACGAACAACGAGTTCGGCTTCGACTACCTGCGCGACAACATGGTCTACGAGACCGATGCGCGCGTGCAGCGGGCGCTGAATTTCGCGGTCGTCGACGAAGTGGACTCGATCCTGATCGACGAAGCGCGTACGCCGCTGATCATCTCCGGCCAGGCCGAAGATCACACCGAACTCTACGTGCGCATGAACGCGCTGCCGCCGCTGCTCGAGCGCCAGATCGGCGAGGAGAAGGCAGACGGCACCGGCGTGGAAAAGCCGGGCGACTACACGCTGGACGAAAAGGCGCGCCAGGTGTTCCTGACGGAGTCGGGCCACGAAAAGGCCGAGCGTCTGCTCGCCGAGTGGGGCCTGATCGGCGAGGGCGAAAGCCTCTACGCGCCGCAGAACATCACGCTGATGCACCACGTGTACGCCGCGCTGCGCGCGCACACGCTGTTCTACAAAGACCAGCACTACGTCGTGCAGAACGGCGAAGTGGTGATCGTCGACGAATTCACGGGCCGTCTGATGGCGGGCCGGCGCTGGTCGGATGGCCTGCATCAGGCCGTCGAAGCGAAGGAACACGTGAAGATCCAGAGCGAGAACCAGACGCTCGCCTCGATCACGTTCCAGAACTACTTCCGCATGTACGCGAAGCTGTCCGGCATGACGGGTACGGCCGACACCGAAGCGTACGAATTCAACGAGATCTACGGCCTCGAAACGGTTGTGATCCCGACCAACCGCCCGCCGAAGCGGATCGACAAGCAGGACCAGATCTACAAGACGGCAATGGAGCGCTACAACGCCGTCATTCGCGACATCCGCGACTGCTACGAGCGTGGCCAGCCGGTACTGGTCGGCACGACGTCGATCGAAAATTCCGAAGTGCTGTCGCAACTGCTCAACAAGGCCGGTTTGCCGCACGAAGTGCTGAACGCGAAGCAGCACGCGCGTGAAGCGGCGATCGTCGCGGAAGCGGGCCGTCCGAAGCGCGTCACGATCGCCACCAACATGGCCGGTCGCGGTACCGACATCGTGCTGGGCGGCAATGCCGAAAAGCAGGCAGCGTTTATCGAAGCCGATCTGTCGATCCCCGAAGACGAAAAGGCGGCCCGCATCCAGAAGCTGCACGACGAGTGGCAAACGCTGCACGATCAGGTGAAGGCCGCGGGCGGTCTGCACATCATCGGCACCGAGCGTCACGAATCGCGCCGTATCGACAATCAGCTGCGCGGCCGTGCGGGCCGTCAGGGCGATCCGGGCTCGTCGCGTTTCTATCTGTCGCTGGAAGATCCGCTGCTGCGTATTTTCGCGGGCGACCGCGTGCGCGCCATCATGGACCGCCTGAAGATGCCGGAAGGCGAGGCGATCGAGGCAGGCATCGTCACGCGTTCAATCGAATCGGCGCAGCGCAAGGTCGAAGCGCGCAACTTCGATATCCGTAAGCAGCTGCTCGAATACGACGACGTGTCGAACGATCAGCGCAAGGTGATCTACCAGCAGCGCAACGAACTGCTCGAAGCGCACGACATCACCGAAACGATCGGCGCGATGCGTCACGGCGTGATTAGCGACATCGTCCATCAGTTCGTGCCGGCGGGCAGCATCGAAGAACAATGGGACGTGCCTGAACTCGAAGAAGTGCTGCGCAACGACTGGCAGCTCGACCTCGCCATTCAGGAGATGATCAACGAATCGCAGTCGATCAACGCCGACGAGATTCTCGAGGCCGTGACCGCGGCAGCCGACGAGGCTTACGAGTCGAAGGTCGAGCAGGTGGGCCGCGAGTCGTTCAGCGCGTTCGAGCGCTCGGTCATGCTGCAGACGCTGGACCGCAGCTGGCGCGAACACCTCGCCGCGCTCGATCACCTGCGCCAGGGCATCCATCTGCGCGGCTATGCGCAGAAGAACCCGAAGCAGGAGTACAAGCGCGAAGCGTTCGAACTGTTTGCAGCGATGCTCGACTCGGTGAAGCTGGAAGTCACGCGCATCGTCATGAACGTGCAGATCCAGTCGCCGGAACAGCTGGAGCAGGCCGCCGAGCAAATGGAAGAGCAGGGCAGCCATCTGGTCGACAACGTCGAGTTCCGTCACGCCGATTACGCGGAAGCAGGCGCAGCCGTCGCGGCGGCGCCCGTCGCGGCGAGCGCGGCAGCGTCGATGATCGGCGATGCGATGGCGCATGGCCAGGGCGTCGCGGCGCCGCTGTCGGGCGACGGCGTGCCGAAAGTCGGACGCAACGATCCCTGCCCGTGCGGCAGCGGCAAGAAGTACAAGCAGTGCCACGGCAAGATCGCGTGACACACGAAGGCGGCGCGCACCATGCGCGCCGCGTCGTTTGAAGCGTGCATTGCTGGTGATTTCGCGGTGGCGCAGGTCCATCTGGCGCCATCACCTTTGATCCCCAATGCCGGCGCACGCCGGCATTTCAGTCTCGACAGGTCGCAAACATGGCTGTCAATTTCCCCTCGATCGATCCCGCAAAACTCCATCCCGTCGCCGGCGTCACGCTAGGCTGGGCCGAGGCGAATATCCGCAAGCCGAACCGCAAGGACGTGCTCGTCATTTCCGTCGACGAAGGCGCGACGGTCGCGGGCGTGTTCACGTTGAACCGCTTCTGCGCAGCGCCTGTGACGGTGTGCCGCGAGCATCTCGAGAAGGTACGCGCGGGCGGCAAGGGCATTCGCGCGCTGGTCGTGAACACGGGCAATGCGAACGCGGGCACGGGCGAGCCGGGCATGGTGGCCGCGCGCGAAACGTGCGACGAACTCGCGCGCCTTGCGGGTATCGAGCCGCAGCAGGTGCTGCCGTTCTCGACGGGCGTGATTCTGGAGCCGCTGCCTGTCGACCGTCTGAAGGGAGGCTTGCCGGCCGCGCTGGCGAACCGCCAGGCTGCGCACTGGTACGACGCCGCGCAGGCCATCATGACCACCGACACGCTGCCGAAAGCCGTGTCGCGCCAGGTCGGGATCGACGGCCACACGGTGACGATGACGGGCATCAGCAAGGGCGCAGGCATGATCAAACCGAACATGGCGACCATGCTCGGCTTCCTCGCATTCGACGCGAACGTCGCGCAGCCGGTGCTCGACGAACTGGTCAAGCAGGTCGCGGACCGCTCGTTCAACTGCGTCACGATCGACGGCGATACGTCGACGAATGACTCGTTCATCCTGATCGCGTCGGGCAAGTCGAGCCTGCCCGCGATCACGTCGACGGATTCGCCCGCCTATGCAGCGTTGCGCGATGCCGTGACGGAAACGGCGCAGACACTCTCGCAACTGATCGTGCGCGACGGCGAGGGTGCGACGAAGTTCATGACGGTGCAGGTCGAAGGCGGATCGAGTGTCGCCGAGTGCCGCCAGATTGCTTACGCGATCGGCCATTCGCCGCTCGTGAAGACGGCGTTTTACGCATCGGACCCGAACCTCGGCCGCATTCTGGCGGCGATCGGCTATGCGGGCGTGACGGACCTCGACGTGGGCAAGATCGACCTGTATCTCGACGATGTGCTCGTCGCGAAAGCGGGCGGACGCAACCCGGAGTACAAGGAAGAAGACGGGCAGCGCGTGATGAAGAAGGCGGAGATCCTGATTCGCGTCGTGTTGGGCCGTGGCGACGCGCAAGCGACGATCTGGACGTGCGACCTGTCGCATGATTACGTGAGTATCAACGCCGATTACCGTTCCTGATTCGCGCCTATCAAGACATGGATAAACTCGAACAATTCCTGACCCGCGCCGAAGCCGTGCTGGTGCGCCTCGAAGCGATGCTTCCGCCGGCTGCGCCGCAAATCGACTGGTCCGCGGCTGTTGCATTCCGCTGGCGCAAGCGCCAGGGGCGCGGCTACCTGCAGCCGGTTCCCGCCATCTCGCTGATTTCGCTGGACGATCTGCAGAACATCGATCGACAGAAAAACCTGATCGAGCAGAACACGAAGCAGTTCGTCAGCAAGCAGCCCGCCAACAACGTGCTGCTCACGGGCGCACGCGGTACGGGCAAGTCGTCGCTGATCAAGGCGTGCCTGAACGCGTATTCGAAGGACGGTCTGCGTCTGATCGAAGTCGACAAGGACGATCTGCACGATCTGGGCGATATCGTCGATCTGATTTCGGCGCGGCCCGAGCGCTTCATCGTGTTCTGCGACGATCTGTCTTTCGAAGAGGGCGAGTCGGGCTACAAGGCGCTGAAGGTAGCGCTCGATGGATCGGTTGCCGCGCAGTCGGACAACGTGCTGATCTACGCGACGTCGAACCGCCGCCATCTGCTGCCCGAGTACATGAGCGACAACGAGACGTACAAGCACACGTCCGATGGCGAAATTCATCCGGGCGAAGTGGTCGAAGAAAAGATCTCGCTGTCCGAGCGCTTTGGCCTGTGGGTCAGTTTCTACCCGTTCAAGCAGGACGACTATCTGTCGATCGTCGCGCACTGGCTGCATCACTTCGGCTGCAACGATGCCGACGTCGAAGCGGCGCGCGGCGATGCGCTGATCTGGGCGCTGGAGCGCGGCTCGCGCTCGGGTCGCGTCGCGTGGCAGTTCGCGCGCGACTGGTCCGGCAAGCGGGCGCAAGCATGAGCGACGCAGCACACGGCAACGCGGGCGAGTTGAACGAAGCTGGCCGTCCCGTCACGGAAGTGGCCGTCGGCGTGCTCGTGCAGCCCGATGGCCGCTATCTGCTGGCGCAACGCCCCGCCGGAAAACCATACGAAGGCTATTGGGAATTTCCGGGCGGCAAGCTGGAGCCGGGTGAAACGGTCGAAGCGGCGCTTGCGCGCGAGCTGCACGAAGAACTCGGCATCGACGTGCAGGCGAGCCACCGCTGGCATGTGCTCGAGCACGACTATCCGCACGCTTACGTGCGCCTCTATTTCTGCAAGGTGACGGCGTGGGACGGCGAGCCGCATGGGCGCGAGGGTCAGGCGTTCGCGTGGCAGACGCTGCCGGCTCAGGTGTCGCCGCTCTTGCCCGCGACGATTCCCGTGCTGGAGTGGCTGGCGGCGGAGTGAGCTGAAGGCGGGAGCGCACTTGTGCGGCTTCCGCCTCGCTGTGGATGACGACGCGTGTTGTGCCCGTCAGTGCGAGCGGTGCTCGCCGGGCGTGTCGTCGGTTGGCGGTTCTTCGTCGGTGCCGCCGATCTTGTATTTCTCGGCAGCCCACGCGCCGAGATCGATCTGCTTGCAGCGCTCGGAACAGAAGGGACGGAAGCGGTTCTCGGAAGTCCAGCGGACATCTCTACCGCAGCTTGGGCATTTGACTACAGTGACCATTCGATCAAACGTTCAATCGCAAACAATGAAGCCAGCTAAGTGAGGCCGTTTGCGTCGGTTTAAAGACTGCAGAGCGTCAACTGGAACGGCACGTCGACATCGACCGCGCGCGGACGCAGATCGCCATCCTGCACCGTGAAGCGCACCCACAACATGTACTTGTTGGCACTGGCCTCCGGAATCACCCGCAATTCCGGTGCCACGCGCACCTGCATCAGCTGATACGTGCGACCCGACAGCATTTGCTGGTAACTGCCCTGCATGGCCATCACTTTCGAAGCCTGTCCCGATTCGCGCGCGAGCCGCAGCACGATGGCGGCCGCGTCGCGTAGCGGCAGAAGCGGCATGACCCACTTGGCGATGTCCTGGCGACGCTGGTCGGGATGCGTCTGCTGCCACGCGTAGTACGACGGAAGATCGAACTTGCAGGTGCCGCCCGGGATGATCGCGCGGCTGCGGATGCTCGCGAGCCACTCGTTATCAGCAAGATGCTGGCCAGTCTTGCCTTGCATTTGGGTCAGCCCGGCGAGCGTCTGTTCGATTTCGCCGAGGACGGCTTCGAGCGCGTTCTGCTCGATACCGGGATTGCCACGAAACGGAGCGAGCGTTTGACGCTGCCGCTCCAGTTCCTTCATCAAATCGGACTTCAGATCCGCGCGGCCCGCGACTTCGGAGATTTCGAACAGCGTAGTCAGCGCGACGTGATGTTCCCTGGCATCTTCCTGAGTCAGAAAGAACGTGAAGCGCTCGAACAGATCTTCGAGGCGCAGCAGCGTCCGGATTCGCTCATTGAAGGGATACTCGTAAAGGATCAAGCGGGCTCGCCTCGGGCGTGGTGGTCGGTGACGGAATTGCAGGACATTCTAATGCCGTGAGACTACCCTAGCAATCACACACTTTTTTGGCGAGCTTCTGTCAATTTTTGCGCACTATTACGCGCATTCGTTGCGTGTAGATGCCGTTCCCGACAACATGCGCGCACGCTACAGACAATGAAGAGAATCGCTCACGGCTTAGGCCCCCGCGAGCGAAACATACGTGCGATGAAGCTGATCGACATCAACCTCGAGTTCGTCGAGCGACCGGTTGTCGTTGACGATCACGTCGTCGGCGGCGGCAAGGCGCGCTTCGCGCGTGGCCTGGCGCGCAATGATCGCGAGTACCTGCTCGCGAGTAAAAGCGTTGCGACGCATGACGCGAGCGATCTGGGTTTCGACACTGCAATCGACGGCCAGCACGCGATTCACACGCGTTTTCCAGCTACCCGACTCGACGAGCAGCGGCACGACGACGATCACATAAGGCCCCGGCGCCTGTTGACGCTGACGCTCGGTCTCTGCGCGGATCAAAGGATGGGTGATGGCTTCGAGCCGCTTGCGCGCGTTCTCGTCGCTGAAAACGAGCGCGCGCATACGGGCGCGATCGAGCGAGCCGTCTTCGGCGACGAACGATGGGCCGAACTCCGTTGCAATGGACGGCATGGCGAGACCCTGCGGCGCGGTGATGCGATGCGCGATCACGTCAGTATCGACGAGCGTCACGCCGCGTTTTGCGAACAGATCGGCGACCGTGGACTTGCCGCTGCCGATGCCGCCTGTCAATCCAACAGCAAACATGCGTCAGCCTCCCAAAGCCATGTAAAGCGGCGTGCCGACGAACAGCGTCACGGCACCGCCCGCCGCGAGGAACGGACCGAAGGGCAGCGGCTCCTCGAAGCGCATGCGGCCGATCCACGTCGCGACCAGGCCGACGACGGCGCCCGTCACGGCAGCGATCAGGATGATCTGCGGCAGCGCAGCCCAACCGAGCCACGCACCGAGCGCGGCGAGTAGTTTGAAGTCGCCATAACCCATGCCTTCGACGCCGCGCACGATCTTGAACACCCAATGCACGCACCACAGCGCGAAGTAGCCTGCGATCGCGCCGATCACGGCATCGTGCAGGCTCGCGAACACGGTATTGAAATTGACGATGAGGCCGGCCCACAGCAACGGCAAGGTCATCGAGTCCGGCAACAGGTGCGTGTCGATATCGATCGCGCTCATTGCCAGCAGTGTCGCGCATAGAGCGAACGCAGCGAGCGCCGTGCCCGTTGCGCCGAACGAGATGAGCGCGCCCAGGGCCAGCGCTGCGCTCGACAGTTCGAGCAGCGGATAACGAAAGCTCACGTGCGTCTTGCAGTGCGAGCACCGGCCGCGCAACAGCAGATAGCTGAGCACCGGGACGTTCTCCCACGCACGCAGCTCGTGGCCGCAATGTGGGCATGCGCTGCGCGGCAACCAGAGGTTGTAGCGCGCGGGCAGGCCGTCGTCATCGAATGCATGGTCCGTCGCTTCGCTCACTTCGGCGCGCCACGCGCGCTCGAGCATGATGGGCAAGCGGTGCACGACGACGTTCAGGAAGCTGCCGATCACCAGACCGAATGCAATCACGAATGCGATCTGCGCGCCCGCCGGCAGCGTGCCGAAGGCCGCGCCGAGACTGTCCGCGAAACGGGCGAGCGGGCCGCTGAAGGAAGGTTCTGACACGGACGTGAGCGTGGTCGGCATGATCGATTGTCTGGATTCGGCTGCGATGCTACTACACCACGTTGCCAAGTTGGATGATGGGAAGATACATCGCGACGACGAGACCGCCGACCAGCCCGCCCAGCACGACGATCACGAGCGGCTCGCACAGGCTCGCGAGGCTCGCGATCTTTTCGTCTACCTGACGATCGCTCAACGACGCCACGTCCAGCAGCATCGTATCCAGCGTGCCCGACTCTTCGGCGATCGCGACGGGCTGCACGATTTCTTCGGGGAAACATTGTGCTTCGCGCATCGCGGGCGCGAGCCGCACGCCGCGTCTGAGTTGCGCTGAGATCGCGACGGTCGCGCGATCGAACCAGGCGTTGCCCGTTGCGTGCGTGAGCGAATCGAATGCATCGGCGAGCGGCGTGCCTGCCGACAGCAACGTGCCGAGCGCGCGGCTCCAGCGCGCCGCGCACAACGTAGTGAGCAGCGCACCGGCGACGGGCAGGCGCAGCGTCATACGGGCGAATTGCAGCCGAGCGGCTTCCGAGCGCCGCAGCACGCGACGCATTGCGAACATGAGCACGCATGCTAACGATGCGAGCGGTACGCTCCAGCGTCCCGCCGCGGCGGACATCGCGAGTACGAACTGCGTCGGTGCGGGCAGTTTCGCGCCGAAGCCGTCGAAGATCTGCTTGAACGTCGGGACGACCCACACTAGCAGAGCGGCTGTGATCGCGAGCGCGAGCAGCAGGATCGCGACGGGATAGGTGAGCGCGGCGCGGACTTTGGCGCGCTGGGCGGCGGCGCGCTCACGGTCGTCGGCGAGCCGCGCGAGGACGGTCGGCAGCGCGCCCGAGGCCTCGCCGACCTCGACTAGCTGGCAGTACAGCGCGCCGAACTGCGCCGGGCGACGGGCGAGCGCCGACGAAAAGCCCAAGCCCGCGGTGATGTCACGCGCCAGGGCGTGCACGATGCGCGACATGCCTTTGGTTCGCGCGTTGTCTTTTGCTGTGGCATGCGCCAACAGTTCGAGCGATGGCGCAAGCGGCAAGCCTGCGCGTAGCAGACTCGATAACTGGCGCGTGAACAACGTGATGTCGGCGGCGCGTACTTTCGGTTGCGGCGCTGTGCCGCGCGCTGTCCATTCGACCGCATAGAGCGCGTCCTGTTTCAACGACGCGCGCGCCGTCGAGAGGTCCGGCGCGATCACCGTTCCCCGCCGACGTATGCCTTGCGCGTCGAACGCGCGCCACTCGAAGCGTTGTTCCTGCATGGCAGCGGCCGTCATGCAACCTCCGTTGCGCTCAATGCTTCGGCGAGGCTCGTCGTGCCGTCGAAAGCGCGGGCCAGCGCCGCTTCGCGCAAGGTCTGCACGTGCTCGATGTGTGCCTGTCGCGCAATCTCATGCGTCCCGGCACGCGCGACGATGAGTTCACGCATTGCGTCCGAAACCGGCATGGTCTGGTGAATGCCGACGCGTCCGCGAAAGCCGATTCCATGACACGACTGGCATCCCTGTGGAACGTAGGGGCGCCAGTCCGTGACCTGATCGTCGGGTACGCCGGCCGCGCGTAGCGAAGCGGACGTTTCCGAAGACGCACGCCGGCATGCAGGGCACAGACGCCGCACCAGCCGCTGCGCCGTGACGAGTCGCAACGCGGCCGCGAGGTTGTAGGGCTCGACGCCGATGTCGATCAGACGCGCGATGGCGGCGGGTGCGTCGTTCGTGTGCAGCGTCGACAGGACGAGGTGTCCTGTTTGCGCTGCCTTTACCGCGACGTCGGCAGTCTCTTCGTCGCGGATTTCTCCGACCATGATGACGTCCGGGTCCTGGCGCAGGAACGCGCGCAGCGCGACGGCAAACGTCAAACCGGCCTTTTCGCGCACGCTGACCTGGTTGATGCCCGCAAGCTGGATCTCGGCGGGATCTTCGACCGAACAGAGATTGCGCGACTCGGCATTCAGCAGTTGCAGGAAGCAGTACAGCGACATCGTCTTGCCGCTGCCTGTCGGGCCCGTGACGAGCACGAGCCCATGCGGCGCGCGGATCGACCGGTCCACGATGTCGCGCTGCCCGGGCGCGAGGCCGAGAGAATCGAGCGAGAGATCGGCCGGCAGTGCTTCGAGCCGCCGAAGTACGAGCTTTTCGCCGAACAGCGTAGGCAACGAGTTCACGCGATAGTCTTCGACGCGCCCCGCCGCGATTGGCAGGCGCAAGCGGCCGTCCTGCGGCACGCGCCGCTCCGCGATATCCATGCGCGCCAGCACTTTCACGCGTGTGATGAACGCGTCGCGCAGATGCGCGGGCGGCCGCACGAGTTCGTGCAACACGCCGTCGACGCGCAGACGCATCCGCCAGCCGTGTTCCATCGGTTCGATGTGCAGATCGGAGGCGTTCAGGCGCGCTGCTTCCTGCAGCGTATCGGCGAGCAGGCGCACGGCGGGCGGGCTGTCCGCGTCAGGTGTGGCGGTTGGAAGCGCCGGCCGGGTCGTGGCGACGTGGGGCGCGGGTGCTGCGGTCAGAGAAGAAGTGCGCATCGAAAACCGGCTGCGAGCCGCCTGTAGAACATGACGGCTTCATCATCCGGTAACGCGCATCGGGCGGCTATTCAGCCGAATGGCCAGGTGCGAACCAGGTGCGCGATCAGCGGCCAACAAGCCGCTTGATCTTCGATCCCGGCGCAGGGCCGGGGCGAAAAATCTTAACCGTTCTGATTGCCTGATCGTCGCTGCGCATGACTTCGATTTTGATGTCGTTAATCTTTACGCAGACATCACCTTCAGGAATCTCTTCGAGAACTTCCAGGATCAATCCGTTCAGCGTTTTCGGGCCGTCCGTCGGTAACTTCAGTTGCAGCCAGCGGTTCAACTCGCGCAACGGCATGCTGCCCGCGACGATACATTCGCCTTCCTCGTTCCAGCCGCCGCGCGAACTGGCGCTACGCGGCACGGACGTCGTGAATTCACCGATCAGTTCCTCGATGATGTCCTCGGGCGTCACGAGGCCCTGCAGTTCGCCGTACTCATCGACGACGAGTGCGATGCGGTGGCGGCTTTCCTGGAAGTATTGAAGCTGCTGGAAGACGGGTGTGCCCGTCGGCACGAAGTACGGCTCGGCGAGCAGTTCGCGCAGCGTCTCGCGCTCCAGTTCCTGGTTATGCAGGGCGGCCAGCGTCTTGCGCACGTGGAGCACGCCGAGCACGCGGTCGAAATCGCCCTGATAGACGACCAGCTTGTTGTGATAGCAGGTCTCGAGTTGATGCAGGATCTGCTCGAATGGCGCGTCGAAATCGAGGGCTTCGATACGGCGGCGCGGGATCATCACGTCGTCGACGGTAATGTTTTCGAGGTCGAACAGGTTGAGCAGAATGCTGCGGTGCTTGGTCGGCATGAAACTGCCGGACTCGAGCACGATAGTGCGCAGTTCCTCTGTCGACAGCCGCTGGTCGTGCGCGCCTTTGGTGTTGATATGCAGCACGCGCAGGATGCTGTTCGCGAAGAGGTTCACGAACCAGATCAGCGGTTTCGACACGCGCATGAGCGGCGCGATCAGCAGACTGGCGGGAAGCGCGATCTTTTCCGGGAACGTCGCGCCGACAATTTTCGGCGTGATTTCGGCGAACACGATGATGAGAAACGCGACGATACCCGTCGCGATCGACAGCACGACGTTGTTGCTGCCGAATGTGTGCAACGCGATCGACGTGGTCAGCACGGGGATGATCGTGTTGAACAGGTTGTTGCCGATCAGGACGGCGCTCAACAGCTCATCGGTGCGCGCGAGCAGGCCTTGGGTGGTCTTCGCGCCGAGCGCGCCCTTGGTCGCGAGATGTTTCAGGCGATGGCGGTTGATCGCCATCATCGCTGTCTCGGTAATGGAAAAGAAACTGGAGCAGATGAGAAGCAGGACGACGGCGCCTATTTGCGCCCATAAGGGAAGTTGTTCCACGCGACGTGAATAAGAGAAGGGGAGGGATGGGGAGAATATAGCAGAGGGGCCGGGAGCCCTCAGTGGGTGGACAGGCAGCTTGAAAACGCGTGCGTCCTTTCGACGCGCGGCAGCACGCGATTGCCCCTTGTCCGTACGGCGGACGAAAAAAAACCGCGCAATGCGCGGTTTTTTCAAAATCTGGTCGGGGTGAGAGGATTCGAACCTCCGGCCTCTACGTCCCGAACGTAGCGCTCTACCAGGCTAAGCTACACCCCGATTTGGTACTGCAGTTCACTCGATCCGGACTAATCCGGCGTGTCAGTCTCGTTTAAGACTGCCTCGTCGTCGAGTAAGAACATAATTCTAGCAGGCTTTCTTTGTAAATGGAATCGGGAAACGAAGAAATTGCTGCAGCTGCGGCCTGCGCTTCGTGCTTCGCGCATTCGAGCGTGTGATCCAGCGCGCCGGAACGCGTGATGGCCTCGAAAATCTCGTCGAAGCGGTCCGTGCCGCCTTGCTCGATTGCCTCGCGCGCCAGCGCCGCCTGCTCGGGCGAGCCGCGTTCGATCAGATAGATGAGCGGCAGCGTCGGCTTGCCTTCGCGTAGGTCGTCGCCAGCGTTCTTGCCCATCGATTCCGGCGTGCCCGTGTAGTCGAGCCAGTCGTCCATGATCTGGAATGCCGTACCGATGCGTCGGCCGAATTCCGCTGCGGCCGCTTCCGTGGTCGCGTCCGCGCCCGCCAGCACCGCGCCCAACTGGGCCGCTGCCTCGAACAGTTTCGCCGTCTTGTAACGGATCACCTGCATGTAGCGCGCTTCGTCGACGTCGGCGTCGTGCATGTTCAACAACTGCAGCACTTCGCCTTCGGAAATGATGTTGGTCGCTTCCGAAAGAATCTCCATCACGCGCATCTTGCCCACGCCGACCATCATCTGGAACGAGCGGGAATACAGGAAGTCGCCAACCAGCACGCTCGCCGCGTTGCCGAACAGCGCATTCGCCGTCTGGCGACCGCGGCGCAGATCGGATTCGTCGACCACGTCGTCGTGCAGCAGCGTGGCCGTATGGATGAACTCGACGACGGCCGCCAGTTCGTGCCGATACCCCGTCCTGTCGCCTAGCGCGCCTGCCACGAGCAACAGCAGCGCGGGCCGCAGCCGCTTGCCTCCGGCACTGATGATGTACTCGGAGATCTGGTTGATCAGCATCACCTCGGACGCCAGACGGTGCCGGATGACGCGATTCACCTGCTGCATGTCTTCGGCGATCGGAGCGAGCAGATTTGCTGCGTTGGGGGTGGGGGTGGCGGTTGACGACATGGTGGCGAATTCGGGTAGTGCCGCGAATTATAAGGCGAACTGCGGCATTTCCGCGCCGGACACCATTTGTTCATGGCCGTTTTGACCCGTTTGCGGATGGATTGCCTGCATTTGTCGCGCATGGGACGGGCGGTTGCGGTCGTTGTCAACTGATTTTGACCGCGCAGCTAACTCTATGTATAATCGAGGGTTTCCGCGCGTGGTGCGTGGGGAAAATGAATCCAGAGTGAGGTTTTCAATGTACGCGGTCATAAAAACCGGCGGCAAGCAGTATAAAGTTGCTGTCGGCGAAAAACTTAAAGTAGAACAGATACCGGCAGACATTGACGCTGAAATCACGCTCGACCAGGTTCTCGCAGTGGGCGAAGGCGAATCGATTAAGTTCGGTACGCCGCTGGTCAGTGGGGCTTCCGTCAAAGCTACCGTCGTGTCTCAAGGTCGTCACAAGAAAGTGACCATCTTCAAGATGCGCCGCCGGAAGCACTACCAGAAGCATGGCGGCCACCGCCAGAACTACACCGAACTGCGCATCGACGCGATCAACGCGTAAGCGCATCGGGCAAGGAGCTAACAAATGGCACACAAAAAGGCAGGCGGATCGTCCCGGAACGGCCGCGACTCCGAGTCGAAACGACTTGGCGTGAAAGTGTACGGCGGTCAGGCGATCCTGGCTGGCGGCATCATCGTGCGTCAACGCGGCACGCGTATGCACCCGGGTGAAAACGTCGGTATCGGCAAGGACCACACCTTGTTCGCGCTGACGGACGGCCACGTCAAGTTCACGACGAAGGGCGCCGGCAAGAAGCATCTGGTCAACGTCGTCCCGGCTGCTGTCTGAGCTTAGTCAGGCACGGGCTTCAGGACCGGAAAAAAGGCCCCGCGAAGTTTGCGGGGCCTTTTTGTTTGCAGGCTTTTCGGGCTTCTGTTCGCGAACCTGCATCCGTCGCGGCATGTTGTTGTCGCGATGGGACAAGAATCAGGCTCAATCTGGCCATTCGGCCAATGGTGCACGCGCGTCACGCGCGGCAAAATAGCAATACCTACGGGACGGAGTAACGCATGAAGTTCATTGACGAAGCGAGGATTGAAGTCATCGCCGGCGACGGAGGAGATGGCAGCGCGTCGATGCGCCGCGAGAAATTCGTCCCGTTCGGCGGTCCGGACGGCGGCGACGGCGGCCGTGGCGGCAGCGTCTTTGCAGTCGCAGACCGCAACATCAACACGCTGATCGACTACCGCTACGCGAAAAAGCATCAGGCGCGCAACGGCGAAAACGGTCGCGGCTCGGATTGCTACGGCAAGGGCGGCGACGACATCACGTTGCGTATGCCCGTCGGTACGATCATCACCGACATGGATACAGGCGAGCTGATCGCCGACCTTACCGAGCACAACCAGACTGTGCAGATCGCGCAGGGCGGCTCGGGCGGCCTCGGCAACCTGCACTTCAAGTCCAGTACGAATCGCGCGCCGCGTCAGAAGACGGAAGGCAAGCCGGGCGAGCGGCGCATGGTGCGCCTCGAATTGAAGGTGCTCGCCGATGTCGGTCTGCTCGGTATGCCGAACGCGGGCAAGTCGACGTTCATCTCGTCGGTGTCGAACGCGAAGCCGAAAATTGCCGATTATCCGTTCACGACGCTCGCGCCGAATCTCGGCGTCGTGCGCGTCGGGCCGAGCCGCAGCTTCGTGATCGCCGACATCCCGGGGCTGATCGAAGGCGCGGCGGAAGGCGCGGGCCTTGGTCATCAGTTTCTGCGGCACTTGCAGCGCACGGGCTTGCTGCTGCACATCGTCGACCTCGCACCGTTCGACGAAACCGTCGATCCCGTCGCGGAAGCGAAGGCGATCGTCAACGAACTGCGCAAGTACGACGAAGAGCTATATGGCAAGCCGCGCTGGCTCGTGCTCAACAAGCTCGACATGGTTCCGGAAGACGAGCGCGAAGCGCGCGTGGCCCAATTCCTGAAGGACTTCGAATGGGATGGCCCGTACTTCGAAATCTCGGCGCTCACGGGGCAAGGCTGCGAAAACCTGTGCTACGCGGTGTACGACTACATCTCCGAGCATTCGGATGCGCACCGCGAGGCTGAGGCCGAAGATCTGGCCGCTGACGTGCGCTTCCGGGAAGGGCAGGCGGGCGGCGCCGCGGGCGCACCCGTCGAGCCGCAGGAGTAAGCAGCCGTACCCTGGATGCCGGCGCACTCCCAGCATGCGCCGGCCTTACGAATCATCTTGGAGACCGCGCACAATGCGTTCCGTTATCGCAGATTCCAGGCGATTGGTAGTGAAAGTCGGTTCGAGTCTCGTCACGAACGACGGGCGCGGGCTCGATCACGCGGCAATTGGCCGCTGGGCCGCACAGATTGCCGCGTTGCGCGAGCAGGGCAAGGAAGTCGTGCTCGTCAGCTCGGGCGCGATCGCCGAGGGGATGCAGCGCCTCGGCTGGACCAAGCGCCCGCGCGAAATCGACGAGCTTCAGGCGGCGGCCGCCGTCGGCCAGATGGGCCTGGCGCAGGTCTATGAAAGCCGCTTCGCCGAGCATTCCATTCGCACCGCGCAAATCCTTCTGACGCACGCCGATCTGGCCGATCGCGAACGCTATCTGAACGCGCGCTCCACGCTGCTGACGTTGCTGCGTCTTGGTGTGGTGCCGATCATCAACGAGAACGACACCGTCGTCACCGACGAAATCAAGTTCGGCGACAACGATACGCTCGGTGCGCTGGTCGCGAATCTGATCGAAGGCGATGCGCTGATCATCCTGACTGACCAGCAAGGTCTCTTCACCGCGGATCCGCGTAAGGATCCGAGTGCGACGCTCGTTCAGCAGGCCGATGCCGGCTTGCCGGAACTCGAGGCGATGGCGGGCGGCGCGGGTTCGAGCATCGGCCGCGGCGGCATGTTGACGAAGATTCTCGCGGCGAAGCGCGCGGCTCATAGCGGCGCGAACACGGTGATCGCGAGCGGTCGCGAGGCGGACGTGCTCGCGCGGCTCGCATCGGGCGAGGCGATTGGCACGCAGCTGATCGCGCGCACGGCTCGCATGGCCGCGCGAAAGCAGTGGATGGCGGACCATCTTCAAGTGCGCGGGCACGTGGTGATCGACGACGGCGCCGTCGAAAAGCTCACCGAAGGCGGCAAGAGTCTGCTGCCGATCGGCGTAGTCGGCGTGCAGGGCGCGTTCGCGCGCGGCGAGGTGATCGCGTGTCTGAGCCCGTCGGGGCGCGAGGTTGCGCGCGGGCTGACGAACTACAGCAGCGCTGAGACGAAGCTGATCCAGCGTCGTCCGAGCGGCGAGATCGAATCCGTTTTGGGCTACATGCTCGAGCCCGAACTCATCCATCGGGACAATCTGGTGCTCATCTAGAAGCGCTCCCGTCCGGGAGAGGCTCATCAAAAAAGCCGTTCCATCGCAAGATGGAACGGCTTTTTTGTTGCGCCAGCATCGAGCCGCGACACCTTCCGCGCGCAGAAGATGCGTTGGACCCGCCTCAGCCTCCGCGAATCAGCGTGCTGTTCACGCGCTTGTATCTGATGTTGTTCAGGATCAGATCTGCCTTGCCGACGGGCAGCTTGCTCGTGCAGAAATAATCCTGATAGAGCGCCGCGTGATACGCGTTCAGATCGCCGTTTTCGATGCGCGTCCAGTCGTTTTCGACCGTGCGGTCCCAGCCGTCGTGATCGGCGTTGAGTCCCGCGTACAGCTTCCACGAGTAGTCTTCGCAGCGAATCCCTTCGTAGTTCACGTTGCGCGCGCCGCTCGGGCTCGTGATGACCACCGTGTAGCGGATGACGCCGTCGCTGTCGACCGTCAGCGATTTCGCATCGAGTGCGAACTGCAGCGGTGTGTTCTGCGAAACGTTGAACGGCAGCAGATCGCCTGGCGCCGGCATGGCCGGGAGCGTATCGACTTTCTTTTCGGTCCACGTCGACGGCCGGTCGAACAGATACTGAAAGTCGCTCTTGGGTCCATCGGACTTGGAAGCGTCAGACGGAGTGGAAGTCTTGGTGCTCGAACAGCCAGCCAGCAGAACGCCCGCGGCGACACACGCCGCGGCGAAAGCAGATACTTTCAATGTGATTTCCTCGAAACGCCGGCGCAGCGTGTCACACGCCGCACCGGCAGATGCGGCGTGGACAGCCGCTCAGCGTCAGTCGCGCAGCCCCGGAGCCTGAACGGCCGCCGGGTCTTCCGTCGACGAACAGTCAGACCCGATTGTCGCACGCAGCGTAGTCTCGACTACAAATGTCGTCGTGACGGTCGTCACCGACGCTGCGGACTCCATCGACGCCCCAGGCGGCGCATTCACCGACGACGCCATCCGTGGATAGCGCTGCCCGTGATGATGTCCACCAGGCCGTTCCGTACGCGGCGCAGGACGCCGCAGGAAACGGGACAATTCCGTTAACGCCAGCTGATATACATCCCGCTTGAACTCGATCACACAGTCGAGCGGCACCCAGTACTCGTTCCAGCGCCAGGCATCGAACTCGGGGTGATCGGTCGCGCGCAAACAAATGTCGCAATCGCGTCCAACCATCCGGAGCAGGAACCAGATCTGCTTCTGGCCGCGGTAATGGCCGCGGACCTCACGCTTGATGAACTTGTCAGGCACCTCATAACGCAACCAGTCACGCGTGCGACCGATAACCTTGACGTGCTCCGGAAGCAGGCCCGTTTCTTCGTGCAATTCCCTGAACATCGCCTGCACGGGAGTCTCACCATACTTGATGCCCCCTTGCGGAAACTGCCAGGAATGTTCACGCAGACGCTTGCCCCAAAACACCTCGTTGTGAGCGTTCAAGAGGATGATGCCGACGTTCGGGCGAAAGCCTTCACGATCCAGCATACAACCACCTTCGAATCCTTTAAAATTGCTTTGATTATAAACAGATAACGGGTCCGACGCACCGCCTCGCACCAGATTGGCGCGATTGCCGGCAACAAGGCTCGTCCTGCGCCCCGAGAGCCGCATTCCGGCGCTTTTGGCGCGTAGTCGGACAAGTGCTCGCGCATGCGACAATCGCTTTTCGGCCTGTCACAGCATGCGCCGGCATGTCCAGGCGCTCAGGCGCGCGAACCCATCGTCTTACCCTTTCGGGCGGCCCCTTTGGTCCGCCGCTTTTGGAAAATTCTGAATGAAAGCCTCCCGATTCTTTATTGGCACCCTGAAGGAAGCGCCCGCCGACGCGGAAATCGTCAGTCACAAGCTCATGGTCCGTGCCGGCATGATCCGGCGCGTCGCTGGCGGCATTTACAACTATCTGCCAATTGGCCTGCGTTCGATCCGCAAGGTGGAAGCGATCGTGCGCGAGGAAATGAACCGGGCAGGCGCGATCGAACTGCTGATGCCGGCTGTCCAGCCGGCGGAGCTGTGGCAGGAATCGGGCCGCTGGGAAAAATATGGTCCCGAACTGCTGCGCTTCAAGGACCGCAAGCAGACTGACTTCGTGATCGGACCGACGCACGAAGAAGTCGTGACCGACATCGCGCGTAACCAGATCAAGAGCTACCGTCAGTTGCCCGTGAACTTCTATCAGATCCAGACGAAGTTCCGCGACGAAATCCGTCCGCGTTTCGGTGTGATGCGCGGCCGCGAATTCATCATGAAGGACGCGTATTCCTTCGATAAGGACATGGACGGCCTGAAAGAGTCGTATCGCAAGATGTACGACGCTTACGTGCGCATCTTCACGCGCCTCGGCCTCGATTTCCGTGCGGTTGCGGCGGACAACGGCTCGATCGGCGGCAGCGGCTCGCACGAGTTTCACGTGATCGCCGATACGGGCGAGGACGACATCGCTTACTGCCCGACGTCGGACTTCGCGTCCAACGTCGAAGCGGCCGAAGCGCTGCCGCTCATCGCCGAACGCGCCGCGCCGAAGGAAGCGCTCAAGAAGACGCCGACGCCGGGCAAGGCGAAGTGCGAAGCCGTCGCCGAGTATCTGGACATTCCGCTCGAAAAGACGATCAAGTCGATCATCCTCGCCACGGAAAACGAAGGCGCCGAACCGACCATCTGGCTGCTGATGCTGCGCGGCGACCACGATCTGAACGAGATCAAGGTCAACAAGCTGCCGGGTCTCGCCGAGTTCCGCTTCGCGACGGAAGAGGAAATCGTCGAGTGGTTCGGCACGCCGCCGGGCTACCTCGGGCCGCTGAACACGAAGAAGCCGATCAAGGTGATCGCGGACCGCACGGTCGCGAACATGAGCGACTTCGTGGTCGGCACGAACGAAGTCGATTTCCACACGACGGGCGTGAACTGGGGCCGCGATCTGCCCGAGCCCGTCGTCGCGGACATCCGCAACGTGAAGAAGGGCGATCCGTCGCCGGACGGCAAGGGCGTAATCGACATCTGCCGCGGCATTGAAGTGGGCCACGTGTTCCAGCTCGGCACGAAGTATTCGGAAGCGATGAACGCGACGTTCCTCGACGAAAACGGCAAGCCGCAGCCGATGCAGATGGGCTGCTACGGCATCGGTGTCACGCGTATTCTCGGCGCGGCGATCGAGCAGAACTTCGACGACAAGGGCATCATCTGGCCGGAATCGATCGCACCGTTCGAAGTCGTGCTGTGCCCGATGGGCTACGACCGCAGCGACGCCGTGCGCGAGCAGGCGGACAAGCTGCACGACGAGCTGACGGCAGCGGGCATCGACGTGATTCTCGACGATCGCGGCGAGCGTCCCGGCGTGATGTTCGCGGACTGGGAACTGATCGGCGTGCCGCATCGTCTGGTGATCGGCGATCGTGGCCTGAAGGACGGCAAGATCGAGTACCAGGGCCGTCGCGACGCGGAAGCCACGCTGTTGCCCGTCGAAGGCGCGGCGCAGTCCGTCATCGACAAGATCAACGCAGCGCTCGCGCGCTGACGGGAGCGGACGGTGGAGTACAACTTCCTGTCCGCGACCATCCTGCTGATACTCATCACTGATCCACTCGGCAACATCCCGCTGTTCATCAACTGCCTGCGGGGTGTTGCGCCTCACCGGCGCATCCGCGTGATTCTGCGCGAAGTCGCCATCGCGTTCGTGATCCTGCTGGTCTTCATGCTCGTCGGCGACCGCTTTCTGCGGATGATGAGCCTGACGGATCTGTCATTGCGGATCGGCGGCGGGATCGTGCTGTTCCTGATCGCGCTGCGGATGATCTTTCCGCATCCCGACGGCCCGTTCGGCGCGGACACGCGCGCCGCCGAGCCGATGATCGTGCCGCTCGCGATTCCCGCGCTCGCCGGTCCGTCGGCACTGGCGACGGTGATGCTGTTGACATCGCAGGCGCCGAACAAGATGTTCGAATGGGTGGCGGCGCTGACGGTGACGATGATCGTCTGCGCGATCGTGCTGGTGCTTGCGGAGCGCATCCAGCAATGGCTCGGCGAGCGCACGGTGATGGCGTTCGAGCGGCTGATGGGTCTCGTGCTCGTCGCGATTTCAGTGGAGATGATGCTCGGCGGCATTCGCACTTTCGTGCATCAGCTCGAAAAATAGCGGTTGATCGAAGCAACATCAATCAGGCAACAAAAAAGCGACCTCGAGAGGTCGCTTTTTTACGCGGCAAAAAGGGAAGCGTCAGGCGCCTTCCGTCAGCGCGCGGATAGTCGGCAGATTGCGCCAGTAACCCTTCGCGTCCATCCCGCAGCCGAACACGTAGCGGTCGGGCACTTCGAAGCCGCAGAAATCCGGGTGCAGCGGCTTCGCCTTCTGCAGGATCTTCTCGCACAGCACCGCGCTCATGAAGCGCTTCGCGCCCATATCCATGATGCGGTCGCGGATCGCGGCCATCGTCTCGCCTTCGTCGAGGATATCGTCGAGCACCAGCACGACGCGGTCCTTCACCGAACCTGAAGGCGCGACGCGCCATTGCATCTCGGCGCTGCCCTTGATCGCGTTGCGATAGCGGGTGAGGTGGATGTAGTCGAACTCGAGCGGGAAATCGAGGTGCGGCAGCAGCATGCCTGTGAACACCGCCGCGCCGCCCATCACCGACAGCACGAGCGGAAAGTCTTCGGCCATTTCGGCGCGGATCGCGTCGGCCATGTGGCTGATGGAGGCGTTGACGTCGCTGGCCGAAACGATTTCTTCGGAGTGACTGAAAATGTGGAGAGCTTCTTCGCGATTCATGACGTCTGACGGGCGGTAACTGTATACATAGTGTGAAAGACAACGACCCTGCGCGCTACAGCATATACCCGCGCCTTGGTTCGGCATACGCGCCGGGCCGTGGTGGCCGCCGCGCGCTCGCATTTGCCGGCGAGCGCACAACGTCCGGTAAGGATCAGCGCATGCCCGGCAACATGCCCTTCATGCCGCGCATCATCTTCTGCAGATTGCCGCCCTTGAGCTTTTTCATCATCGTGCGCATCTGGTCGTACTGGTTCAGCAAGCGGTTCACTTCCTGCACCTGCACGCCCGCGCCCGCGGCGATGCGGCGCTTGCGCGTCGCCTTGATCAGATCGGGCTTGGCGCGCTCCTGCGCAGTCATCGAGTTGATGATGCCTTCCATGCGGCGCATCTGCTTTTCGGCCTGGCCCATGTCCGCATTCGACGCGGCCTGCTGGAACTGCGCGGGCAGCTTGTCCATCAGCGACGACAGACCGCCCATCTTCTTCATCTGTGAAAGCTGCGCGCGGAAATCGTTCAGATCGAAGTCGCCGCCTTTCTTGACCTTGTCGGCGAGCTTCTGCGCGGCCTGAACATCGACGCCGCGCTGCGCTTCCTCGACGAGCGCGAGAATGTCGCCCATGCCGAGAATCCGGTTCGCCATGCGATCCGGGTAGAAAATTTCGAGGCCGTCGAGCTTTTCCGCGACGCCGACGAACTTGATCGGCTTGCCCGTCACGTGACGCACGGACAGCGCCGCGCCGCCGCGCGAATCGCCGTCGAGCTTGGTCAGCACGACGCCCGTGAGCGGCAGCGCGTCGTTGAACGCCTTCGCGGTGTTGACGGCATCCTGACCGAGCATCGCGTCGACGACGAACAGCGTTTCTGCCGGATTCAGTTCCTTATGCAGCGCGGTGATCTCGTTCATCATCGCTTCGTCGATGCCGAGACGGCCGGCCGTGTCGACGAGCAGCACGTCGTGATAGTGGCGCTTCGCCCAGTCGACGGCGGCGCGCGCGATATCGACGGGTTTCTGGTCCGGCTGCGACGGGAAGAAGTCGGCGCCGACCTGTTCGGTCACCGTCTTCAACTGCGCGATAGCTGCGGGGCGGTACACGTCGCACGACACCGTCAGCACTTTCTTCTTGTACTTCTCGCGCAGCAGCTTCGCGAGCTTGCCGACCGTGGTGGTTTTACCCGCGCCCTGCAGGCCGGCCATCAGGATAATGGCGGGCGGCGTGACGGCGAGATCCAGTTCTGCGGCCTTGCCTTCGTAGTCGCCGCCGATCACGGCCGTCAGCTCACGCTGCACGACGCCAACCAGCGCCTGACCCGGCGACAGGCTGGCGATCACTTCCTCGCCGAGCGCCTTCTCCTTCACCTTCGCGATGAAGTCGCGCACGACGGGCAGCGCCACGTCCGCTTCGAGGAGTGCGAGGCGCACTTCGCGCAGCATCTCCTGGGTATTCGCCTCGGTGAGCCGGGCTTCGCCGCGCAGCGTCTTGACGACGCGCGCCATCCGTTGAGTGAGGTTGTCGAGCATGGGGGGCGATGAGCAGTGCGGCCCGTTCCGTCACCGCGCGAGGCCGGCGGACTTTGGAGGGCCTGGTGTAAACTTCGAATATGGATATTGTACTGTATGCCCTCACTGCGCTCCTGTACGGCGGTCTAGCCGTCGCGGGCTGGCGCGCGCACCGGCAGGCGGCGGCCGCGCCGACGCTCGAGAGCGTGTCGCCGCTTTCTCCCGCTGCGCCGCTGCCCGTGGGCGGGCGAGGGTTGGCGGCTGCATCCGCCGGCATGTCGATGACGACGCGCGTCGTGCTGCTCGTCGCGCTGCTGGCACATGGCGTGCTGCTGCATACCACTATCTTCCCGCACGACGCGATGGTGTTCGGCTTTGCATTCGCGCTGTCGGCGATGTTCTGGCTCGGCGCGGGCATTTACTGGATCGAAAGTTTCTTTTTTCCGCTCGACGGCCTGCGCCTGCTCGTACTGCCGCTCGCGTGCATCGCGTCGCTGCTGCCGCTGGTGTTCAACGGCGTGCACGTGCTGTCGTACGCAGCCGATCCGCTTTTCAAGCTGCACTTCCTGATCGCGAACGTCGCTTATGGCCTGTTCGTGATCGCCGCGCTGCATGCGGTGCTGATGCTGCTCGTCGAGCGGCGTCTGCACGCGATGCGCGGCGGCGGGCTCGCGCGTCAGAGTGCCGCGAGCAACGACGGCTGGCTGTCGAGCTGGCTCGACACGCTGCCGCCGCTGCTCACGCTGGAGACGCTGTTGTTCCGTCTGATCGGCGCGGGCTTCGTGCTGCTCACGCTGACGCTGGTCTCGGGCATGCTGTTCAATGAACAGTTGCTCGACCGCGCGCTGCAACTCGATCACAAGACCGTGTTCGCGCTGCTGTCGTGGGTCATGTTCGGCGCGCTGCTGACAGCGCGCAAAGTTTCGGGTTGGCGCGGCCGCGCGGCATTGCGCTGGGTGCTCGCGTCGTTCGTCGCGCTGCTGCTCGCGTATGTCGGTAGCCGTTTTGTCTTCGAGGTGCTGTTGCACCGTCCTGTGGTCTGAGTGTCATGCGACAAATTTTTCTGCTGATTCTGTTGTTCATCGTGGGCCAGTGGCTGGTGAAGGCGCTGCGCCGTGCCGACGCATCGCGCACGTCGGCGCGCACGGGCGCGCGAGCCAATGGTCACGCGAACGGTAGCGCGAACGGCAAGCCTGCCCAGCTCGCCGAGCCGATGATCCGTTGTGCGCAATGCGGCGTGCATGCGCCGAAGAGCGATTCCGTGCTCGTCGCGGGCCAGACGTTCTGCTCGCACGATCACGCGCAGCGTTACGCCACCCGCCCGACGGGTCGCGACGCACGATGACGGCACACGCCCCCGCGCGCTTCACCGTCGATGCAAACGGCTGGATCAACGAAGCGCGCAAGCTGCCGTCGCCGAATTTCGAAGTGCGCCCGAACGGCGCGCGCCCGACGCTGATCGTCGTTCACAACATCAGCCTGCCGCCGAACGAATTCGGCGGCACGGGCATCACCGATCTCTTCCTCAACCGTCTCGATTGCGACGCGCATCCGTACTACGACGCGCATCTGCGCGACGTGCGGGTGTCCGCGCATTTCGTGATCCATCGCGATGGCGCGCTCGAGCAGTACGTCTCGTGCGACGAGCGTGCATGGCACGCGGGTGCGTCGAACTTCTTCGGACGCGAGCGCTGCAACGACTTTTCGATCGGCGTCGAGCTCGAAGGCAGCGACGCATCGGCGTTCGAAGCGGCGCAATACGAGACGCTCGCGCCGCTCGTGCAGGCACTCGCTGGGCACTACGCGATCGAAGCGCTCGCGGGTCACTCGGACATCGCGCCGGGCCGCAAGACCGATCCCGGCCCGCACTTCGACTGGCCGCGTCTGCAGCGCGACACCGCGCTGACCGATCAGTACTTCCCCTATCTGCATCCGTCGACGCGCGCGCCGATAACGTCGTAAGCGGGTTGCCCGTTCTGTGCGCAACCCAACAGACACCGTCAGCGTGCTGTGCGCGCGCGTCATGTCCCCGACAGCTTTTTCCGACGCGGGCATCGCAAAAGTCAAGATCGTCAGACCAAATAAAAGAATTTGCGATGACCGTTCAGTACACTATACTTCGTGCCGTTAATCAGTTTTTGCACAAGATGTAGTGTTTGTCAGGCGGCGCCCGCTCCATGAGCATGGCGCCGTCAGCATTACCGGCACTGAAAAATCTGATGCGGCGCAACCAGTTACGACGACCGGTGCGCCGGCAAATTCGAAGAAAAGGCACAGCCAAGTGATCGCGACACACACAACGTTGAAGTACGTCCCGACGGATCTGTCGCATCCGGCCTCTCTGTTTCAAGGTTCCCGCTGTTTCTCTTCTTCACCCTCATCGCATGCGTCCGGGGTGGCGCAGCGTTTGTACTAATCCGCGGTAACTCCGCACTATTCCAAGACCAGGAGCTTTGCACATGCAAACCACCGACAACGTGACGACCCGGTTCGAAGGCGCACCCGCTGGCCGCCCCGAAGCGCTCGCACAGGGCGCAGCAGCGCTCGCGCCGCAGACGAACTACGCCGACTACAAGGTGATCCGTCGCAATGGCAGCGTGGTGTCGTTCGAGCCGTCGAAAATTGCCATCGCCGTGACGAAGGCGTTTCTGGCCGTCAACGGTGGTCAGGGCGCGGCGTCGGCACGCGTTCGCGAACTGGTCGAGCAACTCACGCAGAACGTCGTGCGCGCGCTGGTGCGCAGCCGTCCGAACGGCGGCACGTTCCATATCGAAGACATCCAGGATCAGGTCGAACTCGCGCTGATGCGCACGGGCGAGCACAACGTTGCGCGCGCCTACGTGCTGTACCGCGAGAAACGCAGCCAGGAACGCAGCCACGAGCCGGAAGTCGTAGCAGGCGCGTCGGGCCTGAACGTGACCGACAACGGCATCACGCGTCCGCTGGACATGGCAGCGCTGCGCGGCATCATCGAATCCGCTTGCGCAAATCTGGGCGACGCGGTGAGCGCCGAGCCGATCGTCACGGAAACGATCAAGAACCTGTACGACGGCGTGCCGATGAGCCAGGTCTACGACTCGGCCATCCTCGCTGCGCGCACGATGATCGAGAAGGACCCGGCGTACAGCCAGGTCACGGCTCGCATCCTGCTGCACACGATCCGCCGCGAGATCCTCGAAGAAGAAGTCACGCAAGCCGAAATGGGCGAGCGTTACGCCGAATACTTCCCGCTCTTCATCAAGCGCGGCGTGAACGCCGAACTGCTCGACGAAAAGCTGCTGCAGTTCGACCTGAAGCGTCTGGGCGCCGCGCTCGACGCGAACCGCGACCTGCAGTTCGGCTACCTCGGTCTGCAAACGCTGTATGACCGCTACTTCCTGCACGCCGACGGTACGCGCATCGAAATGCCGCAGGCATTCTTTATGCGTGTCGCGATGGGTCTGTCGCTGAACGAGATCGACCGCGAAGCGCGCGCGATCGAGTTCTACAACGTGCTGTCGTCGTTCGACTTCATGTCGTCCACGCCTACTTTGTTCAACTCGGGCACGCGCCGCTCGCAACTGTCGTCGTGCTACCTGACGACGGTCGACGACGACCTCGACGGCATCTACGAAGCGCTGAAGGAAAACGCGTTGCTGTCGAAGTTCGCCGGCGGTCTGGGCAACGACTGGACGCGCGTGCGTGCGCTCGGCTCGCACATCAAGGGCACCAACGGCAAGTCGCAAGGCGTCGTGCCGTTCCTGAAGGTCGTCAACGACACGGCCGTCGCCGTGAACCAGGGCGGCAAGCGCAAGGGCGCGGTGTGCGCGTACCTGGAATCGTGGCACCTCGACATCGAAGAATTCCTCGAGCTGCGCAAGAACACGGGTGACGACCGTCGCCGCACGCACGACATGAACACGGCGAACTGGATTCCCGACCTGTTCATGAAGCGCGTTCACGAAGGCGGCGACTGGACGCTGTTCTCGCCGTCCACCTGCCCGGACCTGCACGATCTGTTCGGCGCCGACTTCGAGAAGGCCTACACGGCTTACGAAGAGAAAGCGGCACGCGGCGAGATCAAGCTGTTCAAGAAGATCCCGGCGGCGCAACTGTGGCGCAAGATGCTCGGTATGCTGTTCGAAACGGGCCACCCGTGGATCACGTTCAAGGATCCGTGCAATGTGCGCTCGCCGCAGCAGCACGTCGGCGTCGTCCACTCGTCGAACCTGTGCACGGAAATCACGCTGAACACGAGCGACACCGAAATCGCCGTCTGCAACCTCGGCTCGGTGAACCTCGTCGCGCATCTGAAGGAACAGGCGGACGGCACGGTTGTGCTCGACCACGACAAGCTGAAGCGCACCATCAGCGTCGCGATGCGCATGCTCGACAACGTGATCGACATCAACTACTACGCGGTCGCGAAGGCGCGTAACTCGAACCTGAAGCACCGTCCGGTCGGCATGGGCATCATGGGCTTCCAGGATTGCCTGCACGTGCTGCGCACGCCGTACGCATCGCAGGAAGCCGTCGAGTTCGCCGACCGTTCGATGGAAGCCGTCTGCTACTACGCATACTGGGCGTCGACGGAACTGGCGGAAGAGCGCGGCCGTTACGCGACCTACCGCGGCTCGCTGTGGGATCGCGGCATCCTCCCGCAGGACACGCTGAAGCTGCTCGAGGAAGCGCGCGGCGGCTACATCGAAGTGGATTCGAGCGAATCGATGGACTGGGCGTCGCTGCGCTCGCGCATCTCGACGTACGGCATGCGCAACTCGAACTGCGTCGCGATCGCGCCGACGGCGACGATCTCGAACATCATCGGCGTGTCTGCATGTATCGAGCCGACGTTCCAGAACCTGTACGTGAAGTCGAACCTGTCGGGTGAGTTCACGGTGGTGAACGACTACCTCGTGCGTGATCTGAAGGCGCGCGGCCTGTGGGACGAAGTGATGGTCGCCGACCTGAAGTACTTCGACGGCTCGCTGTCGCGCATCGACCGCGTGCCGGGCGACCTCCGCGCGATCTACGCGACGGCCTTCGAAGTCGACGCAACGTGGCTGGTCGAAGCGGCGTCGCGCCGTCAGAAGTGGATCGACCAGGCGCAGTCGCTGAACATCTACATGGCAGGCGCGTCAGGCAAGAAGCTCGACGAGGTCTACAAGCTCGCATGGCTGCGCGGTCTGAAGACGACGTACTACCTCCGCACGATGGCGGCGACGCACGTCGAGAAGTCGACGGTCGCGCACGGCGCACTGAACGCAGTGCCGTCGAGCGACGGCGGCGCGGGTGGTGCCGGTGGTGCAGCGGGTGGTTTCGGCGTCGGCGGCGGTGTGGGTTCGTCGGGTGTGACGGGCGGCTTCCAGGCATCGGCGGCATCTGCAGCGCCCGCTGTCGAAGCAGCGCCGGAAGCGGATGGTCCCGTGTGCATGATGCGTCCGGGCGATCCTGGCTTCGAAGAGTGCGAAGCCTGCCAGTAAGCGCGACGCTTCATATAGTAGTGAGTCAGCCGCCGGCGCTTGCCGGCGGTACGTAGCAGACAGGCAGTAGCAAAGCAGCAGGCGATGAGCGGAGCCAGTCGAACGCGCCGCTCATCGCGACACGAAGCCAGCGCGGCGCTCGTTGCAGTCGGAACAGAAGCACTCGACGCAGCGAGGAACATCACGTGCTACACCTCATCGACACGTGCGAGAAAACCCTGAACGGCGCACGCATGATGAAGTCAACGAGCGAGCGACGAGGTGCCGACGCATCGCGCGCCCAACACGCTTCGCACGACACGCGCAACGCAAGCGAAGCAGCAACGTTTCGAGTTCGGAACAACGCAGAAGCAACGCATACGCATCACTGAAGCAACGCGCTTTCGATCGTGCATCGTGCTTCATCGACACACGTTTCGATCGAATCGCAACGAGTGACCTTCACACACCAATGAACAAAGTGTTGTATGTAGGTCGCAACGCGATTCGAAAACAGGATTTTTCATGAGCGGACCCTTTTAACGCTCGTGAAAAGATGGTACAAACCGATCTAAATTGATGGTGACATTTATGCTCAACTGGGATGACGAGATCACTGCCGTAACTCCCTCGAGTGCTTCGCAACAAAACGTGTTGCGCAACGCTGCGGGAACGGCCGTCGGTTCGCAAGTCGAAACGCGTTCCGCTCATCAAGCTCCCTCGGCTCAAAACATCTTCGCGAACGACTTCGCAGTCGCTCCGCCGGTTCAACCGGCAGTCGCTTCCGAAGCGCGCGTGAATGTCGCCGACAAACGCATCATCAACGGCCAGACTGACGTCAATCAGCTCGTGCCGTTCAAATACAAGTGGGCGTGGGAGAAATACCTCTCCGGTTGCGCGAACCACTGGATGCCGCAAGAAATCAACATGTCGCGCGACATCGCTCTCTGGAAAGACCCGAACGGGCTGACAGAAGACGAGCGCCGCATCGTCAAGCGCAACCTCGGTTTCTTCGTGACGGCCGACTCGCTTGCCGCGAACAACATCGTCCTCGGCACGTACCGCCACATCACGGCGCCCGAATGCCGCCAGTTCCTGCTGCGCCAGGCGTTCGAAGAGGCGATCCACACGCACGCATACCAGTACATCGTCGAGTCGCTCGGTCTCGACGAGGGCGAAATCTTCAACGCGTATCACGAAGTCGAGTCGATTCGCGCCAAAGACGAATTCCTGATTCCGTTCATCCACACGCTGACCGACCCGGCCTTCAAGACGGGTACGCTCGAGGCAGACCAGAAGCTGCTCAAGTCGCTGATCGTGTTCGCGTGCGTGATGGAAGGGCTGTTCTTCTACGTCGGCTTTACGCAAATCCTGGCGCTCGGCCGCCAGAACAAGATGACGGGCGCGGCGGAACAGTACCAATACATCCTGCGTGACGAGTCGATGCACTGCAACTTCGGCATCGACCTGATCAACCAGATCAAACTCGAAAACCCGCATCTCTGGACGGCTGAGTTCCGCGCGGAAATCCGCGAAATCTTCAAAGCTGCGGTCGACCTCGAATATCGCTACGCAGAAGACACGATGCCGCGCGGGGTGCTCGGCCTCAATGCGTCGATGTTCAAGAGCTATCTGCGCTTCATCTGCAACCGCCGTTGCCAGCAGATCGGTCTCGATCCGCTGTTCCCGAACGAGGAAAACCCGTTCCCGTGGATGAGCGAGATGATCGACCTGAAGAAGGAGCGCAACTTCTTCGAGACTCGGGTTATCGAATATCAGACCGGTGGCGCGCTGTCCTGGGAATAACCCAACGCGTCGCATATGTATTTGATGGGGTTGCCGCTGGCTGTGCCGCGGCAAGTTTGGTGAGGAGCATGACCGCCTGATGCAGAGCGTGCCCGGTGTGCCGTGGATTACCACGGCCTATAAAGATCACAGGCACTTTGCGAACCCTTCAGTGGGATGGGCAAACTTCCCCCCGGAAAAAGCCGTTCGCCATAAAGCGAGCGGCTCGATCAAACGATTCGCGGCGTCGAGATTGGGCGCCGACTGGACTTGGCGCGCTGTGCCCGAAGGCACGGCGCGCCTTACCGTATTCATTAGCGTAAGCGCGCTGGAGCTGCGTACGCCGATGAATAGCCCGCTTCGCAGTGGCCGCCGTGAGAAGCGTCCGCGGGAAGCGGGTTTTGACGAAGGGTGTAGTTTGAACTGACTCTCATCTGAAAACCTGAAGGAGAAAATGATGGCACTCGCCAAGAAGAAACCGGCAGCCAAGAAGGCTGCAGCGAAGAAGGTCGTTGCGAAGAAGGCTGCTCCGGCTAAGAAGGCAGCGGTGAAGAAGGTTGCCGTGAAGAAGGTCGCTGCGAAGAAGGTCGCCGTGAAGAAGGTTGCTGCGAAGAAGGCAGCACCGGCGAAGAAGGCAGCTGCGAAGAAGGTCGCAACGAAGAAGGTTGCAGCGAAGAAAGTCGCCGTGAAGAAGGTTGCTGCGAAGAAGGCAGCACCGGCGAAGAAGGCTGCAGCGAAGAAGGTTGCAGCGAAGAAAGTCGCCGTGAAGAAGGTTGCTGCGAAGAAGGCAGCGCCGGCGAAGAAGGCTGCAGCGAAGAAGGCCGCTGCGAAGAAGGCGCCTGCGAAAAAGGCTGCCGCCAAAAAGGCTGCGCCTGCGAAGAAGGCTGCCGCGAAGAAGGCCGCTGCGCCTGCGAAGAAGGCTGCCCCTGCGAAGAAGGCTGTTGCGAAGAAGGCAGCACCTGCTCCGGCTGCGCCCGCTGCTTCGACGGCGCCGGCTGCTACGGTGAAGACGGCTCTGAACCCGGCTGCAGCATGGCCGTTCCCGACGGGCAGCCGTCCGTAAGAAGTGACGCACGTGAGTGCGTCGGTTGATTGAGTGGCGGTTGTCGCTCGATCAGCGTTGATCCCGTCGCCGGGTGACTGGTGGCGGGATTTTTTGCTTTTTGGTTTTGGGTTTTTGGTTTTGCTGCGCAAGCAGGGTGGTTGGCTTGTGGTTGCGGTGGCGTTCGCGGTTTGTCTTTTGCGCTGGCATCCGCGTGATGTTATCGGTTCGCGAGTGTTGCCCCTGTGCGGGGCGGCACCTACTTTTCTTTGCCGCCGCAAAGAAAAGTAGGCAAAAGAAAGCGGCTCACACCGCCAGTTCTTGTGTTTGCCTGAGGGCCCCCAAAGGCTCTTACACTTCACACGGCAACGCGCCAGTCCGCGCCCGTTGCCAACGTTCTCCCTGTACGCCTCACCCGCTTCATGCCCCCGCGTCGCGGCACGCCGTGCCAGACAGTCCTCTGCCGTCCAGGTGGCAAACGGTGTGTAGGCTTTCGCGCCATACGCGCATCACTCCGGGCTGGGTAGCAAGGCTGGTGTTTCTGGTAGGAGCACTGACCTGTGCGGTGCGACAACCTACACACCGTTTGCCACCTGAGCGGCAATAACCATTCGTTGCCGCTGGCCCTTGTGCGGGTGTCTGGAGCCGGTGAGGCGTCCATTCAAAGCGTTCGCAACGAGCACCGGCCAGGGCAATGCCGCATGAAGAATGGGGACGTTGGGGAGCCCTGGATAAGAACACGTGCTGGCGGTGTGAGCCGCTTTCTTTTGCCTACTTTTCTTTGCGGCGGCAAAGAAAAGTAGGTGCCGCCCCGCACAGGGGCGACGCTTGAAGCACGAAGGCAAATCGCGGATGCCAGCGCAGAAGCAAAGCACGTGTGCTACTACCGCAAAGGCAAACCTCGCAAAACCACTGCCTCGCGCGCGAGCACCCCAAACCCCCAAACCCGATCAACAAACAGACAAAATCAACCACAACGAAGGGGCCCGCCGCCCCAGAAGGCAAAAAAAAACGCATGCACAGGGGAGCACATGCGTGTGAGGTTGCCGTCACAGCGCTTCCACGCCGCCGGCAGGGAAACCAGAAAAGCTCAATGCGTAACGCGAGTCACACCACCACTCGACAGCAACCGAACCCTCTCGCCAGCGCGAAAAATCTCACCCGTGGCGCTTTGCGTAATGGCGCGCATATCGCCATTGTCGAGCCGCACGGTAATCTCGACGCCATCTCGCATCGCCGTGCTGTTCTCGATCGTATTGCCCGCGACAGCGCCCGCCAGGCCGCCAACGATACCCGTCAGTATCGACCCGCGCCCGCCGCCGATCGCACTTCCCGCCACCGCGCCAAGCGCGCCGCCACCAATCGCCCCAATGCCGCTAGGCTGGCCATTGTTCGAGCTGATCTTCACCGCGCGCACGCTGTCGACGACGCCCATGCGCACTGTCTCTTCGCGCTGCGCCTGCGACGACGTATACACATCAGCGGAACTGCTGTTGTACGCACAGCCCGTCATGGCGAGCGAACTCGCGATCACCGCGCCCAATACCAGGCGACTCAACATTCGACTCGTTGTTTTCATTCCCTTGACTCCAAACAGGCTCGTTTCGAGCCCCTCAAACCCGAGCGGTCAGGCGCGGCGTATGCGCAGCGGGCGCTACCCGATTGCGTCAGCCGCCGTGCGGCAGTTCGTAACCGAACGCCTGCTTGAACCGTTCGTTGATCTCCGCGCGCGAAGGCGCATAGTTCTGCGGCCCTTGATGCTCGATCTTGAGCGCGCCCATCAGGCTCGCGAGACGGCCGGTGGTCGCCCAGCCCAGACCCTTCTCGATGCCGTACAGCAGGCCACCCCGGAACGCATCGCCGCAACCCGTGGGGTCCAGTACCTGCTTTGCCTTGACGGCCGGAATCTCTTCGATGCCGTCTGCATGGTGAATCTGCGCCCCGTGCTCGCCGCGCGTCACGATCAGCGCATCGACGTGGCTCGCGATCTCTTCGATCGACCAGCCCGTCTTGTTGCTCACCAGCGCGGCTTCGTAATCATTGACTGCGACGTAGGTGGCAAGTTCAATCATGCGGCGCAGCGACGCGCCGTCGAAGAGGGGCAGCCCTTGGCCCGGATCGAAAATGAACGGCGTGCCCGCCGCGGCGAACTGTTCGGAGTGCTGGATCATGCCGTCGAAGCCGTCCGGCGCGACGATGCCGAGCTTCACGCCAGGCTGGTCCGCGCGATTCAGATGCGACTGCATCATCGCGCCCGGGTGGAATGCCGTGATCTGATTGTTCTCGAGGTCGGTCGTGATCATCGCCTGCGCCGAGTACGTGTCGGGCAGCACACGCACGTGCTCTTTCGACAGGCCGAGCGTGTCGAGACGGTCGATGTACACCTGCGCATCGACGGCGCCGAGCGTCGCCATGATGCGCGCGTCACCGCCGAGCAGATGCAGCGAGTAGGCGATATTTCCCGCGCAGCCGCCAAACTCGCGGCGCATCGTCGGCACCAGGAAGCTGACGTTCAGGATATGGACCTGCTCCGGCAGGATGTGCTCCCGAAAGCGCCCTTCGAAGGTCATGATGTTGTCGTAGGCGAGCGAGCCGCAAATCAGCGTAGCCAAGGCGAGCGTTCCTATAAGTGTCGGTCGGATGGAAAAAGGGTGCGACGATGTGACAGCGCCGCGCCCGGAGTGAAACGGGCGCGGCGCTGTGTCGACGCAAATATGAAGCTTACTTCAGCGCGGCGAGTGCTGCGTCGTAGTTCGGCTCGTTCTTGATTTCGCTGACGAGTTCGGCGTGGACGACCTTGTCGTTTTCGTCGACGACCACCACGGCGCGCGCCGTCAGGCCCGTCAGCGGACCGCTCGTCACGTCGACGCCGTACGCCTGCGCGAACTCATGGCCGCGGAAGGTCGACGCCGTCACGACGTTTTCGATGCCTTCCGTCGTGCAGAAGCGCGAAGCCGCGAACGGCAGATCGCCCGACACGACGATCACAGCCGTGTTGCTCAGCTTGGCGGCGGCTTCGTTGAACTTGCGCGTGGAGGTGGCGCAGGTCGGCGTGTCGAGGCTCGGGACGATGTTCAGCACCTTGCGCTTGCCCGCGAAGTCGGCGAGCGTCAGCGGCTTGAGATCCTTGCCGACCAGCGAGAAGGCGGGGGCGGCCTGGCCCACGGACGGGAACGTGCCAGCGACTTCGATCGGGTTGCCACCCAGCGTGACTTGACTCATGTTGTGCTCCGAAGATTCGTCAGGGATTGACGGGATGCGCGCCCGGTTCTCGCCGGGCCCGCGGATAACCTGCGCGCGCCGCAGATCGGTCCGTTACGGATAGAAGATCTGCACGCGGAAATTCGAGGCGACGGCGTCGCCGGTGTCGAGGCGCACGATCATCGTCTGCGTCGTGCGGGCGGGCAGGCCCGCCGCGATCGGCGTGCCGGGTTTCACATAGTCTTGCGGCCACAGCACGCGCCGCACGGCGATGTTGTTGTTCTCGTCGAGCAGCGTCAGTTCGACGGCGGGATACGCGAGCGCGAGATCGAAGCGGTTGCGCAGCGGCATCTTCAGTTCGAGCTTGTGCGGACCGTCGACCTGCCGCAGATCCGACGGCTCGACCAGCAAACCGTCGATATCGCGCGGCGGCTCGACCTTGCAGCCGAGATGCGAGCAGGCCTTCGCGAACAGCGGCTGCGTATCGGGCCACGCGACCATCACGGTTTCGCGCTGCCACCAGGCAAGCTGCACGAGTAGCAGAAAGCCAAGCAGACCCGCCGCGACACCGCCCAGAATATGCCACACGATGCGGCTCGACTCGGCCTGGCGCGGTTCGCGCGTGACGGCGAATGCGTCGTCTCCGCTTTCGGGTGTGGCGGCGAAAGGGGTGCCGTAGGGTTCGCGCGCGGCTGCGCCGAAGCGCGGCTCGAGATCGGGTTCCGCCGACGGCGCGCCGAAGTAGGGTTCGCGTTCCCGTTCGCGGTGCTGTTCTGCATGGCCGGCATGCTCGGCGGACGGGATGACAGTGCGCTCTTCGTCTTCGAACACGGGCTTGGCGCGCTCGTCCCGACGCGATTCGTGCAACGCGTCGGCGAATGCGTCGTGCAGCGGCGCTTCCGGCTCACGCTTCGTTTCGTTCGCGGTCTGATCGAGGCGCGCCTCGGCAGGCTCGCGAAGAGACTCGGGCACGTGCCACGCGTGCGACGGCTCGTGGACGGCAGGCTCGGCTTCGTGTGCGGGCGTTGCGCCGGAGACCGGTTCCGCTTTCTGAGCCGCTTGTTCGAATCTGGGCTCAGCTTGCGCCTCGACAGCCGGCTCGACGTTTGCCGCAGCTTGCGCGGCGACGGGCGCTTCCGGTTTCGCTTCGACAGGCGCTTCGCTGTGCGGCTCGGGTCCGACCGGCTCGCGCGCGATTGCCTTGTCGAGCTGCAACGGTTGCGATTCGGTGAGTTCGAGCGTGAGCGGCGGTTGTGCGGAACGCGGGATCGTGACCGGATTGAACGGAATAGTCGACGCGTTGTGGCGGATGCGCCGATCGATCGATGCGTCGGGCGCGGGCGCCCACGGGTTCCACGCCTCGGCGCGGAAGTCAGCCTTATCCGCCGACGATGCAGGTTGAGTTTCGCCGGCAGGGAACGATGGTTCGACACCCGCCGACCCGGCTTCCGCGGACGGCGCCGCTACGGGCGAAGCCTGGACGGCAGCTTCGTGTCGCGCTTCGACATCGACGTCCGGCGGCGCGACTTGCGCAGCGGTGTGCTCGGCGTGTTGTTCGTCGCGTTGTTCGGCGGACGCCGATTCCGTGTGTGCAGTTTCACTGCTGCCGACATGCGGCTCAGCCAGGCGCGCGTCGGACGCTTCTGCCGGCTGCGGCGTGACTGCTTCTTCCGCGTGCGTCACAACGGGCATCGCGACGGGCGCGGGCGGTACATCGACAGCAGGCGTTGCTTCCTGCGCTGGCGCCATGCCGCCATTGGCGAGTGTTTCGAGCGTATGCGCCGTCACGTCGTCGATCGTGACGTGCTTCGCCTTGTCGACGCTCACGCCGTCGCTCACGTCGAACAGGCTGCTCGACGCATCGAACACTTCTTTGCAGTGACCACAGCGCACGAGTCCGCGGCGCAGCGTGAGCTGCTCCGGCTGGAGCCTGAAAACGGTTTCGCAGAAGGGACAGCGTGTCGCTAGAAGCATATTGAGCCGATAGACCGGTTAGCCGTTAAGGGGCCGGAAGCAAACAAATATGCGTTATTCTAATTGCTTTCGCGTCGCGTACCCGCAAGGCATACCCAACCTTCGTGTTCGCGCCACACTGCAATGTCGATCCACTGCTGATAGACACGCGCTACTTCATCCGCCTGTCGCGCGAGAATGCCTGACAGCGCAATGCGTCCACCCGGCTTCACCCTCGACGACAGCATCGACGCCATCAGCTTCAGCGGGTTCGACAGAATATTCGCGACGACGATGTCGAACTCGCCCGCGGGGCAATCGTCGGGCAGACCATACGTGACTTCGGCGCGATTACGCTCGCTATTGTGGCGCGCGGATTCGACCGCTTGCGGATCGATGTCGATGCCGATCACGGGATTCGCGCCGCACTTCTTCGCGAGTATCGCAAGGATGCCCGAACCACAACCGTAGTCGAGCACGGATTGGTCCTGCTTCACGTTCTGCTCGAGCCATTCCATGCACAGACGCGTGGTCGGATGGCTGCCCGTGCCGAACGCGAGGCCGGGATCGAGTTCCAGCACGAGCGCAGTCGGATCGGGCGCGTCGTGCCATGACGGCACGACCCAGATACGCTCGCCAATCGGAATCGGATCGAACTGGGATTGCGTGAGGCGCACCCAGTCCTGTTCTTCGACCTCGCGCACGCTGAACGACGGCGCATCGGCGAGGGCGAGTTCATTTGCGGCGGCCGCCAGCAGCACGGCCGGCTCCTGTTCCGGCGCCAGCAACGCGATCACGCGCGAATGCGTCCACGCGGTGCGGTCCGGCGTGAGACCGGGTTCGCCGAACAGCGGCTGCTCGTCGGGCGTGTCGGCATCCGCGTCTTCGACGGACACCGACAGCGCGCCCAGTTCGAGCAACGCATCCGACAACGCTTCCGCGTGCTCGCGCGCCAGTTCGACGACCAGTTCCCGGTAGCTCATTGCTTACGCTTCTTCCGGTGCGGCTTGCAGCTTCGCGGCCAGCCGGTTTTCGAGGTAATGGATGCTCGTGCCGCCCTCGACGAACTTCGCGTCGAGCATCAGCTCACGATGCAGCGGAATGTTGGTCTGAATGCCTTCGACCACCATTTCCGACAGCGCGATGCGCATCCGCTTGATCGCCTGTTCGCGCGTCGCGCCGTAAGCGATCAGCTTGCCGATCATCGAATCATAGTTCGGCGGGACGAAATAGCCGTTGTACGCATGCGAATCGACGCGAATACCGGGGCCGCCCGGCATATGCCACGACGTAAGACGACCCGGTGACGGCGTGAACTTGAACGGATCTTCCGCGTTGATACGGCATTCGATCGCATGTCCGCGGAACTGGATGTCGCGCTGGCGGATGGCGAGCTTTTCGCCTGCCGCGATGCGGATCTGTTCCTGAACGATGTCGATGCCCGTGATCAACTCGGTAACGGGGTGCTCGACCTGCACGCGCGTGTTCATTTCGATGAAGTAGAACTCGCCGTTTTCGTACAGGAACTCGAACGTACCCGCGCCGAGATAGCCCATCTTCTTGCACGCGTCCGCGCAGCGGTCGCCGATACGCTCGATCAGACGGCGCGCGATGCCCGGCGCCGGCGCCTCTTCGATCACCTTCTGGTGACGGCGCTGCATCGAGCAGTCGCGCTCGCCCAGCCACAGTGCGTTCTTGAACGAGTCGGCCAGCACCTGAATTTCGATGTGCCGCGGGTTCTCCAGGTATTTCTCCATGTAGACCTGCGGATTGCCGAACGCGCGGCCTGCTTCTTCGCGCGTCATGTTGACGGCGTTCACGAGTGCGGCTTCCGTGTGCACGACGCGCATGCCGCGGCCACCGCCGCCGCCTGCTGCCTTGATGATCACCGGATAGCCGACCGCGCGCGCAATCTTCACGATCTCCTTCGGATCTTCCGGCAACGCGCCTTCAGAACCGGGCACGCACGGCACGCCCGTTTTGATCATCGTCTGCTTCGCGGTGACCTTGTCGCCCATCATGCGGATCGTGTCGGGGCGCGGGCCGATGAATACGAAGCCCGATTGCTCGACGCGCTCGGCGAAGTCAGCGTTTTCGGACAGGAAGCCGTAGCCGGGGTGGATCGCTTCCGCGTCCGTGACTTCCGCCGCGCTGATCAGCGCAGGCATGTTCAGGTACGAGAGGTTCGACGGCGCCGGTCCGATACAGACCGCCTCGTCGGCGAGCTTCACGTACTTGGCTTCCTTGTCGGCTTCGGAATAGACGACGACCGTCTTGACGCCGAGTTCGCGGCACGCGCGCTGGATACGGAGCGCGATTTCACCACGATTGGCAATGAGGATTTTTTCAAACATAGCGGATATTCGACTCATCAATGGGCACCGCGGGCCGGTTCGGACGGGCGGCTGCCTCTGAGGATCGGTGGCGCGCCCGAAGAAGGCGGGCGCGCGGATGGCGAACGGCTACAGCGCGCCGCGTCAGCCGATCACGAAGAGCGGCTGGCCGTATTCGACTGCCTGGCCGTTCTCGACGAGGATTTCCTTGATGACGCCAGCCGCGTCCGATTCGATCTCGTTCAGCAACTTCATCGCTTCGATGATGCAGATGGTCTGGCCTTCCTTCACCGTGTCGCCGACCTGCACGAACGGATCGGCGCCGGGCGACGGAGCGCGGTAGAACGTGCCGACCATCGGCGACGTCACGACATGGCCTTGCGGCGCTGCGGCGGCGGGCGTCGCCGGCGCGCCGACGGCGGGTGCTTCACCGCCGTGTGCAGCGGGCGCCATGCCCGGCGCGGCGTATTGCGGCGCGTAGTTGCCAGGCTGCTGGACGTAAACCGGCGGCGCGTTCTTGACGATGCGCACCTTGCCTTCGCCCTCGGTCACTTCGAGTTCGGAAATGCCGGACTCGGAGACGAGGTCGATCAGAGTCTTCAGTTTACGTAGATCCATGGGCTTTCCCCTTCAATGCGTGAAGCGCCGGCGGTTTGCCGCCAGCGCCGAATTCGTGTTTTGGGTTGTCAGTTGCGCGACGATCCGGCCGTCCCAACGGCCAACCGGTCGAGCACATATTCGAGTGCGTACAGATAGCCCTTCCAGCCGAGGCCGCAAATGACGCCCTCTGCCTGGTCGGAGAAATACGAGTGATGCCTGAACGGTTCCCGACGATGCACGTTCGACAGATGAATCTCGACGAACGGGATGCCGACGCCCGCCAGTGCGTCCCGGATCGCCACGCTGGTATGCGTGTACGCAGCGGGATTGATCACGATGAAATCGGTCTTCTCGGTCCGAGCGGCCTGAATGCGATCGACCAGCGCGCCTTCGTGATTGCTCTGGAAGGTGGCCAGTTCGACACCGGCGTCCGCTGCGCGGTCCGCCAGCGCCTGATCGATCTGCGGGAGCGTGACGCGGCCATAGACCTCAGGTTCCCGGGTACCGAGAAGGTTGAGGTTGGGGCCGTGCAGAACCAGCAGTCGCGTCATGGTCGGTTCGTTTTCCGTGGAATTGGCCGCACTTTAGCGCTGATTAGAGAAATTTGTCTAGTTTCTCGAACGCGTGGCACACCTCGCGGCCTTACCGGGATAGCAGCAACTCGACGAACTTCTGACATCTTATTGTGAATATCGCCCAATCTGAGGCAAAAAGTTCTCAACTAAATGTCAAAAAGTTGTCGAAATCAGAGCGCGTCGAGCGTGCGTTTCAGCTCGTCCGGCTTGATCTGACCGAGTTTTGTCGACCGTACGACGCCTTTCGCGTCAATTACGACCGTGTACGGCAAACCGCCTGCGTTGTTGCCGAACGCGCGCGCGAGGTCCGCGCCGCCGAACCCGGCGACATAGATCGGATAGTTGACGGGCACTTTCTGCAGGAAAGCCTTGATGTTTTTGTCGGAATCGACGCCCAGGCCGACGAACTCGATGCCCTTTTTCGAGTATTCCTTGTGCAGCGCCGACAGGGAGGGCATTTCCTCGACGCACGGCCCGCACCACGACGCCCAGAAGTTGATCACGACCGGGTGTCCCTTGAAACCGGCGAGCGACTGCGGCGCGCCGTCGGCATTGGTCACTTTCGCCGCCCACAACTGATTGACGGCGTTGCTGCTGTCGGCGGGCGCCGCGTTCGCGACACCCGCGAGGTCGTTGTTGCCGAGCAGCCAGTGGCCTGCCACCGCGCCGCCCGCTGTCGCGACGACAGCCACCGCCGCGATTGCCAGAATCCGCTTCATATAGAGAGTGTGTCTGTTAAGAGTTCAGTTCGTGGGACGCGCGGCGTCGCTTTCGTCGATCAGCGCCTGGACGGCGCGGACGTCGGCGCGCGCGAATCGTCCGCGCGCGTCGGCGCGTACTGCGCCGCGCAGGTCGTCGGTGCTGTAGAGCGCGAGGTGAATGCCCACGGGCTCAGTGTCACGCCCTTCATTCGCCGGACGCCACAGAAAGCTCAATGTTTCGACGTAGCCACGACCCGCAAAGTGCCGCGTTTCGGAAACGTCGTACTGCACATTCGCGTTCAACAGATAAATGGCAACTTCCTTCGGGTCGTCGCAGAAGGCTTGCAGATGGACATCGGAATGTTCGCCCGCCGTCCCACCCAACACCGCGCCCGTCAGATAAGGATTGAACGGCGCGAGCCGCTGCATCCAGTCCAGCGCGACTTCGCGCAGCCGACGCAAGACGGCCGGCTGACTGTCGCCCTGGAACAGCGACTGATATTCGCGGATTTCTTCCTCGATCTGGTCGTTATCCGGCAGCCATTCGCCGGCGACGCGCGTCTCCCCGACCACCTGCCGCGCAGCTTTGCGCTTCGCAGTCGAGTAGTCGAGCCCGTCCTCGGCGATCATCCGCGCAGCCGCGATGGCGATTTCCTCGCGCACGCGCTGCGGATCGAAATGTGATTTGCGAACCATCCGCCAATCATACTAGAGAAAGCCCGAGGGTCTTTTTACGCCGCCGTCGCCTCGGTGGGCCTCAGGCGGCTATCTGGCGGGTCTGCGGCGGGTTTCCGGCCGCCGCGAAACATCGGCGGGAAAAGCACGCCCGATCAAGATCGGGCGGGCCTGTCGGTTACAATAGGCGTCCTTCGCGCGAGGGCTTTCCGGTCCCCGGCGCATGTCCACTTTCCACGCAAAACACGCCTTGCGGCGCGACAGCTTTATGCACATTCACATCCTCGGCATCTGCGGCACGTTCATGGGTGGTCTCGCGGTTCTCGCGCGCAACGCCGGTCACACGGTGACGGGCTGCGACGCCGGCGTCTACCCGCCAATGAGCACGCAGCTCGAGGCGCAAGGCATCAGGTTGATCGAAGGCTGGGGTGTCGAGCAGCTCGACCTGAAGCCGGACCTGTTCGTGGTCGGCAACGTCGTGACGCGCGGCAATCCGCTGATGGAAGAAATCCTCAACCGCGGCCTGCCGTACACGTCCGGCCCGCAATGGCTCGGCGAGCATGTGCTGAACGGCAAGTGGGTGCTGGCCGTGGCGGGCACGCACGGCAAGACCACGACGACCTCGATGCTGACGTGGCTGCTGGAAGACGCCGGCATGAACCCCGGCTTTCTGATCGGCGGCGTGCCGCTGAACTTCGGCGTGTCGGCGCGGCTGACGGATTCGAGCTTCTTCGTGATCGAAGCCGACGAGTACGACACGGCGTTCTTCGACAAGCGCTCGAAGTTCGTCCACTATCGGCCGCGCACCGCGGTCCTGAACAACCTCGAATTCGATCACGCGGACATCTTCGCCGATCTCGCCGCGATCGAAACGCAATTTCATCACCTCGTGCGCACGGTGCCGGGCATTGGTCGGGTCATTTCGAACGGTCGGGAAGACGCGCTGGACCGCGTGCTCACGCGCGGCTGCTGGAGCGAAGTGGAGCGGTTCGGCGTCGACGGCGGCTGGCAGGCGCTGCCCGCTGAAGACGGCGTCGCCATCGACGAGCGCTTCGCCGTCTATCACAACGGCGAGCGCGTCGGCGTGGTCGACTGGCAGGTGCAGGGCGAGCACAACCGCATGAACGCGATCGCCGCGATCGCCGCCGCGCGCCACATCGGCGTGCCGCCCGCGCAGGCCGCGAAGTCGCTGTCGACCTTCCGTAACGTGAAGCGGCGCATGGAAGTGCGCGGCAGCGTCGACGGCGTGACTGTCTATGACGATTTCGCGCATCACCCCACCGCCATCCAGACGACGGTCGCCGGTTTGCGCACGCGCATCGGCCGCGACGAAAACGGCAAGCGCGCGCGCATTCTCGCCGTGCTGGAGCCGCGCTCGAACACGATGAAGCTCGGCGTGATGAAGGCGCAATTGCCGGCGAGCCTCGTCGACGCCGATCTGGTATTCGGATACGGCGCGCCCACGGGCAAAGACGCGCTCGGCTGGAACCTGGCCGAAGCGCTCGCCCCGATGGGCGATAAGGCGCAAGCCTTCAACGACATCGACACGCTCGTCAAATCCGTGGTCGCGGCCGCGCGCCCGGGCGATCAGGTGCTCGTGATGAGCAATGGCGGCTTTGGCGGCGTGCACCAGAAACTGCTCGACGCGCTGTCGGCGCGTCCGACGGCGCAGGCGCGGGGCGTCGCGTGATCCTCTATCTGCACGGCTTCCGCTCGTCGCCGAATTCGTTCAAGGCGCGCGTGATGGCCGAGCGTCTTGCGGCGCTTGGCCGCAGCGCCGAATGGTGCTGTCCGATGCTGCCCGTGTCGCCGCTGGACACCGTGGCGCTCGTCGAAGAACGGGTCGCGGCGGCGAAGCCGGCGCAGGTGACGGTGATCGGCAGTTCGCTGGGCGGCTATTTCGCGACGCATCTCGCCGAAAAGCACGGCTGGCGCGCCGTGCTGCTGAATCCCGCGGTCGTACCGCAGCGCGATCTTAGCCACTATCTCGGCGAGCAGCCGCTGTGGCATGGCGGCGGCAGCATCGTGGTCGAGCCGCATCATCTTGATGAGTTGCGTGCGCTAGGCGTCGCGCGAATCACCCGCCCTGAACGCTATTATCTGTTTGCCGCCACCGGCGACGAAGTGCTCGATTACCGCGAAATGCTCGCGCATTATCCCGGTGTGCAGACCAGACTGATCGAAGGCAGCGACCACGCGATCAGCGAGTTTCCTGACTATGTCGACGACGTGCTCGCGTTTTGCGATGCCGCCGACGCCGACACTGAGCCGCCCGCACCGCGCGAGGCGGCATGATCCGATGATCCGCATACGCCGCGCACGCTGACGGTTGAGGCACGCGCGTTGCGGAACACCACACCGAACACGACGCCGACGCGCGAAGCAACCGCACTGCGCGCCGGCCGACGCAAGCCAGAACGAGAGTATTGAGTGAACGTTTTCTTCGAGGAATCGGGTAGTTTCAAGGCCGGCAGCGTGATGTCGCGTCAAGGCGACGCGTTTCAGGTCGAGCTGCCGGGCGGACGCCGCGCGAAAGTTCGCGCGAAAGACGTGCTGATGGAGTTCGAGAAGCCGTCGGCGGGCGAACTGATGGAACAGGCCGATGCTGCCGCACAGGAGATCGATCTGGACTTCCTGTGGGAATGCGCGCCGGAAGACGAATTCCCGTTTGCCACGCTCGGCGCCGAATACTTCGGCGAGTCGTTCGGACCCGTCGAGCGTGCCGCGCTGATTTTGCGCATGCACGGCTCGCCCATCTATTTCCGCCGCAAGGGGCGCGGCCAGTATCAGCGCGCGCCGGAAGAGCAACTGAAGATGGCGCTCGCTTCGCTGGAGCGCAAGCGCCAGCAGGCGCTCGTGCAGCAGGGCTACGAAGAAGAACTGAAGGCGGGCCGTCTGCCGGTCGGCTTCCAGAGCAAGGCGCTTGGCCTGTTGACGAAGCCCGACAAGAATTCGATCGAATATAAGGCGCTCGAAGCGGCAGCGGCGGCGCGCGGTATTTCGATGGCGCGTCTGATGCTCGAATGCGGCGGCATTCCGTCGGCGCGCGCGCTGCACGAGGCGCGCTTCCTGTCGGAGTTCTTCCCGCACGGCACGGGTTTTCCGCCCGTGACGGTCGGCGCGCTGCCGGACGATCTGCCGCAAGCCGACGTCGAAGCGTTCTCGATCGACGACGTGACGACGACGGAAATCGACGACGCGTTCTCCGTCGAGCATCTGTCCGATGGGCGCGTGCGGATCGGCATTCACATCGCGGCGCCGGCGCTGGGCATCGAACGCGGCGACGCTGTCGATGCCATCGCGCGTGGCCGTCTGTCGACCGTCTACATGCCGGGCGACAAGATCACGATGTTGCCCGATTCCGTCGTGGAGAAATTCACGCTGGCCGAGGGCGGTTTGCGTCCGGCGCTGTCGCTGTACAGCATCGTGAACCGCGAGACGCAGGAAATCGTGGTGAGCGAAACGCGCGCCGAACTCGTCTACGTGAAGAACAATCTGCGCCACAACACGCTCGACGAACTCGTCACTGAAGAAGCGCTCGCCAACGGCACGGGCGACTATCCGCACAAGGAAGACATCGCGGTACTGTGGCCGTTTGCACAGGCGCTCTTCGAGAAGCGCCAGCTTGCGCGCGCCGGTTTCGGCCTCAAGCGCGAAGTGCAGCGCAATACGGACTTCAACTTTTACGTCGAAGGCGAGCACGTGTCGATCACGCCGCGCCGCCGCGGTTCGCCGCTCGACACCATCGTCGCCGAACTGGCGATTCTCGCGAACTCGACGTGGGGCGCATTCCTGCACGATCACGGCGTGCCCGGCATCTATCGGTCGCAGCGCGCGTTCGGCGCGCCGACGGGACCGAAGCGCACCCGCATGCAGACGACGGCCGCACCGCACGAAGGTCTCGGCGTGTCGCAGTACGCGTGGAGCACGTCGCCGCTGCGCCGCTATGTCGACCTCGTCAACCAGTGGCAGCTGATTGCGTGCGTGCAGCACGGCGTGACGGCCAAGCTCGCCGCGCCGTTCAAGCCGAAGGACGCCGACCTGTTCGCCGTCGTGCAAGGCTTCGACGACACCTACACCGCGTACGCCGATCATCAGCGTCGCATGGAGTATTTCTGGTGTCTGCGCTGGCTCACGCAGGAAGGCAAGAAACAGGTGGTCGCTTCCGTCGTGAAGGGCGATCTCGTGCGGCTCGAAGAGGTGCCGCTGTTGCTGCACGTGCCGGGTCTCGGCGTGCATGCGCGCGGCACGCGGCTGATGCTCGAGGTGATGTCGGTGGATGAACTGACGGTCGAGGCATCGGTGCGGCCGTTGCACGTACTCGACGCGCCGACCGTGACGAGCGGCGCGGAAGAAGAGGAAGAGACCGAAGAAGAAATCATCGACGCCGCCGACGAATCCGCCGAAAGCGAAGCCGAAGCGCAAGCCGAAGCCGATACGGCCGCAGCGGAAGGCGAGCAGCCCGCCGACTCGAACGATTCAACGCAACACGCGACGGAGCAGGGCCAATGACGACCGACACGACCACCCAGCGCGACCGCTACGCGGTGATCGGCAATCCGATCGCGCACAGCAAATCGCCGCTCATCCATGCGCGCTTTGCCGAGCAGACGGGCGAACCCGTCGAATATGGCCGCCTGCTCGCGCCCATCGATCAGTTCGTGTCGCACGTGCGTGCCTTCATCGCCGAAGGCGGGCGCGGCATGAACGTCACCGTGCCGTTCAAGCTCGACGCGCACGCGTTCGCGACCACGCTGTCTCCGCGCGCGGCCGCGGCGGGCGCGGTGAATACGTTGCGCTTCGAGAAGGACGGCGGCGTCTACGGCGACAACACGGATGGCTTCGGCCTCGTGCGCGATATCGAAGTGAACCTGGGCGTGTCGCTGAAAGGCGCGCGCGTGCTGCTGCTCGGCGCGGGCGGCGCGGCGCGCGGCGTCGTGCTGCCGATGCTCGAACGCAAGCCGCAATCGCTCACCATCGTGAACCGCACGGCGTCGAAGGCCGAGGCGCTGGTTGCACAATTCGCCGGCGCGGCCAGCGACGCCGCGTGCCGTCTGACGGGCGGCAGTGCGCAAGCGATCGAAGCAGGCGCGTACGACGTGATCGTCAACGCGACGGCGAGCAGCCTCGATGCGTCGTTGCCCGAGTGCGACGACGGCGCGTTCGGCGCGGGCACGCTCGCGTACGACATGATGTACGGCGCGCAGCCGACCGTTTTCATGCAGCACGCCAGCCAGCTCGGCGCGCGCGCGGCGGACGGCCTCGGCATGCTGGTCGAGCAGGCGGCGGAATCGTTCTTCGTGTGGCGCGCCGTACGCCCCGACGGCGCGCCCGTGCTCGCCGCGCTGCGCGAGATGCTGCGCGCGCCGCAAAGCGCGTGAGCGGCTGAGCCGATCAACGCAAGCGACGCGCCTCCAGATTCCACGACATGGCGACGACAATGACGAAGACGAGGCGCGCGAAGGGGCAGCGGGCCGGCGCGAGTCCCGCACGCTGGGTGCTGTATGCCGGCGCGGTGTTCGTCGTCGCGTGGGTCGCCACGCAGCTTTTCTATTTCGCGCAGATCGCCGTGTGGAACACCGTGAATCCGCAATCGACGGCCTTCATGCGTTCCGATGCCTGGCGTCTTTCTCAAGAGCGTCCCGATCTGACGCTCCAGCATACGTGGGTGCCCTACGATCAGATCTCGCGCAATCTGAAGCGCGCGATCATCGCTTCGGAAGATGCGAACTTCGCCAGTAACAACGGCTACGAGACGGACGCGATTCTGCAGGCATGGGAGAAGAACAAGGCGCGCGGCAAGATCGTCGCGGGCGGCTCCACGATCACGCAGCAGCTGGCGCGCAATCTGTTCTTGTCGCGTGAAAAGAGCTATATCCGCAAGGGCCAGGAACTGATCATCACGTGGATGCTCGAGACGCTGATGGACAAGGAGCGCATCTTCGAGATCTATCTGAATTCGGTCGAATGGGGCAATGGCGTGTATGGCGCGGAAGCGGCGGCGCGTTATTACTTCAAGACATCGGCCGCGAAGCTGACGGCCGGGCAATCGGCGCGGCTCGCAGTCATGCTGCCGAGACCGAAATACTTCGACGAGCATCGTACTTCCAGCTATCTGACGCAACGCGCGCGGGTGATCGCGCGCCGGATGGGCGCGGCGGAACTGCCGGACTGAGTTCCGCACACCGAATGGCCACAAAAACGGCGGATCCCGTAACGGGACCCGCCGTTTTGCTTTCTGCATGGGCACGCGCCATCCGATTTCACGTAATTCCCAAAATATGGACGTCACGTTCATATGTTGGTGAATCTCAAAAAAGCGCCCTACAATCCGGTTCAACGAGCCGACACCGGCCAGAAACACCGCCTCGTCGCCAGCGCAAAACCGCGCGGTGCGCGCAGCGGGACGAAAATCGGAGACACCACGCCATGCCTTCCAGCACCTTGCTGTACAGCCCGCTCGCGCCAACCCGCGCGAATCAGGCGCAGCTTCGAACCACGCCCGACGCGCACCGTCACGCCGGCATTTCGCGGTAACTCACCTTTTGTCTGTTGCCAGTCGCCATGAACAAAGCGATGACCTCTCACGTCGAGTCCGAAGCGCCCGAGGCGCTTGAAGTCGAAACCGTGCGCAAGCCCGCCGCGCGTCCCGCCAACGGCGCGGTCGTGCCGACGCCGCCTGCCGACACGATCGGCCTGCCGAGCACGCTGCTCGACATCACGCCGCAGCAAGCCGGCACGCAGACGCTGCTGCGCGGCCTCGCGATTCTCGAAGCCGCCGCCGCGGGCGTGCGCGATCTGCGCACCTTCGGCGCCGCGCTCGGCACGACGCGCAGCACCACGCACCGGCTCGTCAGCAGCCTCGTGCAGGCGCGCTACCTGCGCCAGGTGCAGGGCGGCTACCTGCTCGGTCCGAAGCTGATCGAACTCGGCACGATCGCGCTCGAGCAGATGCCGCTCACGACCGTCGCGCGTCCGCATCTGGCGTCGCTCGCCGAACTGACGCACGACACGATCCATCTCGGCGTGCGCGACGGCGACGACGTGCTGTACATCGACAAGATTCCCGGCACGCGCGGCCTCGAAATGCGCTCGCGCGTCGGCCACCGGATGCCGCTCGCATCGACGGGTATCGGCAAGGCGATGATGCTCGACCTCGGTCCCGACCAGTGGCAGTCGCTGTTCGACGCGTCGCGCCGCGCGCTGGCCGGCGTCAGTTTCAAGCCCGACAACCGCCCGGACCAGCAGACCTTCATGCAGCGCATGACGAACTACTCGGCGGGCGGCTTCACGTTCGACCTCGAGGAAAACGAAGCGTCGATCCGCTGCGTGGCCGCGCCCGTGCGCGACGCGTCGGGTTCGATCGTCGCGGCGCTATCGGTCGCGAGCACGATTCCGTACATGTCGCTCGAACGCATGGACGAGCTGATTCCCGTCGTGCAGCGCGAGGCGCGCGCGATTTCGGAAGAACTGGGCTGGCGTGTTCCGCAACCGACTACCCGCAGGATCAAACGATGACTCAGACGGGCTCGACCCTGTCCACGGAACAAGCCCAGCCGGCGCAGACGGCGGCAGCAGCGGGTCATGCCGCGCTGATCGCGCTCGACTGGGGCACGACGTCGCTGCGTGCGTATCTGTACGACGCTAACGGCGCCGTGCTGGAAACGCGCGCGTCGACGGCGGGCATCATGAATTTGCCGCGCCCGGCGGCGGAAGGCGGCTTCGACGCGGCGTTCGATGCCGTCGTCGGCGCCTGGCTGGACCGCACGCCTGAGCTGCCCGTGATCGCTGCCGGCATGGTCGGCAGCGCGCAAGGCTGGAAGGAAGCGCCGTACGTGAATGCGCCCGCCAGCGCCGATGCGCTCGTCGACGGCATCGTGCGCGTGCAGACGGCGCGCGGCGTGACGCTGAATATCGTCCCCGGCGTGCTGCAGAACGGCGAACTGCCGAACGTGATGCGCGGCGAGGAAACGCAGATTTTCGGCGCGCTGGCCTGCGCGGAACCGTCGGCGGCGGGCAAGGGCCTGCTGATCGGCCTGCCCGGCACGCACGCGAAATGGGTGATGGTGCGCGACGCGAAGATCGAGCGCTTCGACACGTTCATGACGGGTGAAGTCTTCGCGGCGCTTTCCGAGCACACCATTCTCGGCCGCACGATGCTCACGCCCGACCAGCCCGACACCGAGGCCTTCCTGCGCGGCGTGCGCGTCGCGCGCGACAAGGGCAAGGCCGGCGTGCTCGCAACGATATTCAGCACGCGCACGCTGGGCCTGACGGGCCAGCTTGCGCGCGAGCAACAACCCGATTACCTGTCCGGCCTGCTGATCGGCCACGAACTGAGCGGCCTCGAAGCAGCACTCGCGCAACAGCAATCGACGCTCGCCGGCAGCGCGCTGCAACTGATCGGCAACGAGGCGCTCTGCGAACGCTACCGGCTCGCGCTCGCGCAATTCGGCTGTCATCAGGCGGACCTGGTGAAGCAGGCGACCGAGCGCGGCTTGTGGCGCATCGCGGCGCAAGCGGGTCTCGTCAGCGAGGCGTCGGGCGCCGCGCAGGCGACCTGAAGCGCGGCCTGAACCCGAACTGCGCCGGCGCACAACGAATCAAAGGAACCGTCATGTCACTCGATCTGAATCTGCCCGCACCGTACCAGCCACACGCCGGCCTGATGGCCGCATTCGAAGCGTGCCCGCTGGTCGCGATTCTGCGCGGCATCACGCCCGCCGATGCCGCCGATCACGGCCGCGCACTCTACGAAGCGGGCTTTCGCATCATCGAAGTGCCGCTCAATTCGCCGAACCCGTTCGACAGCATCGCGGCGATCCGCCAGGCGCTGCCCGTCGACGCCATCATCGGCGCGGGCACGGTGCTGCGCGGCGAACTCGTGCACGACGTGAAGGCGGCGGGCGGCGAGCTGATCGTGATGCCGCACAGCGACCCCGAAGTCGTGACGACGGCGAAGTCGCTCGCGATGGCATGCGCGCCGGGCGTCGCAACGCCGACGGAAGCCTTTATCGCGCTGAAGAACGGCGCGGACGTGCTGAAGATGTTCCCCGCCGAGCAACTCGGCTGCCAGGTCGTGAAGGCGTGGCGCGCAGTGATTCACAAGGACGTGCCGCTGCTGCCCGTTGGCGGGATCTTGCCGGACAACATGGGACCGTTCCTGTCCGCTGGCGCGAATGGTTTCGGCCTCGGCTCGGCGCTCTACAAACCCGGCCAGCCGGCGACGACGACGGCTTCGCATGCGAAGGCGTTCATCAACGGCCTGCGCATTGCGCGCGCGGGCGTGAAGAAATGAAACGGCTGCAAGGCAAGGTCGCGCTGGTGACGGGTGCGGGACGCGGCATCGGCGCGGCGATCGCGACGGCGTTCGCGCGCGAGGGCGCGGCTGTCGTGCTCGCGGAACTCGATATCGAAACCGCGCAGCGCACGGCCGCCGACATCGCCGCGCAAACGGGCGGCAAGACGCTTGCCGTGCAGACGGACGTCACGCAGTCGGCGTCGGTGCAGCGCGCGGTGAGCGAAGGCGAAAAAGCGTTCGGTGCGATCGACGTGCTGGTGAACAACGCAGGCATCAACGTGTTCTGCGATCCGCTGACGATGACCGACGACGACTGGCGCCGCTGTTTCGCCGTCGATCTGGACGGCGTGTGGAACGGTTGCCGCGCGGTGCTGCCGGGAATGGTCGAGCGCGGCGCGGGCAGCATCGTGAACATCGCGTCGACACACTCGTTCAAGATCATTCCGGGCTGTTTCCCGTATCCCGTCGCGAAGCACGGCGTGATCGGCCTCACGCGCGCGCTCGGCATCGAATACGCGCCGCGCAACGTGCGCGTGAATGCGATCGCGCCGGGCTACATCGAAACGCAACTGACGCGCGACTGGTGGGACGGTCAGACGGACCCCGCCGCCGCGAAGCAGGCGACGCTCGATCTGCAGCCGATGAAGCGCATCGGCAAGCCGGAAGAAGTCGCGATGACAGCCGTATTTCTCGCGTCGGATGAAGCGCCTTTCATCAACGCGAGTTGCATCACCGTCGACGGCGGGCGCTCTGCGCTTTACCACGACTGAAAGACTGAACAAGCAAAGAACAAAGCAGTAGCGAAGGAACAGAAAAAGCAGCAAAGCCGCCCCGCAAACGGGGCGACGGTGTGAACCGCCTGACGCGCTGGCCGCGTGTGTCGGTGGCGGTACAAGAAGACGCGGCCGATAACCTTCTCGTTACTCATTAGTCAGGAGACACGCATTATGAAACGCAGAATTTTCCTCACGCTGGCAGCAGCGGCGACGGCGGTGCTGTTCAACGCACCCGTCGCGCAAGCCGCCGACCCGGTCAAGATCGGCTTCCTCGTGAAGCAGCCGGAAGAACCGTGGTTCCAGGACGAGTGGAAGTTCGCCGAAGCCGCTGCCAAAGAAAAGGGCTTCACGCTGGTGAAGATCGGCGCGCCGTCGGGCGAGAAGGTCATGAGCGCGATCGACAACCTCGCAGCGCAAAAGGCACAAGGTTTCGTGATCTGCACGCCGGACGTGAAGCTCGGACCGGGCATCGTCGCGAAGGCGAAGGCTGACAACCTGAAGATGATGACGGTGGACGACCGTCTCGTCGACGGCGCAGGCAAGCCGATCGAATCGGTGCCGCACATGGGCATCTCGGCTTACAACATCGGCAAGCAGGTTGGCGAAGGCATCGCGGCTGAAATCAAGAAGCGCGGCTGGGACATGAAGGACGTCGGCGCGATCGACGTGACCTACGAACAGCTGCCGACGGCTCATGACCGCACGGCAGGCGCCACCGACGCGCTGATCGCCGCCGGTTTCCCGAAGGCCAACATCATCGCCGCGCCGCAATCGAAGACCGACACGGAAAACGCGTTCAACGCAGCCAATATCGCGCTGACGAAGAATCCGAACTTCAAGCACTGGGTTGCCTACGGCCTGAACGACGAAGCCGTGCTCGGCGCCGTGCGCGCAGCGGAAGGCCGCGGCTTCAAGGCCGACAACATGATCGGCATCGGCATTGGCGGCTCGGACTCGGCACTGAACGAGTTCAAGAAGCCGAACCCGACGGGCTTCTTCGGCACGGTCATCATCAGCCCGAAGCGCCACGGCGAAGAGACGTCGGACCTGATGTACGCCTGGATCACGCAAGGCAAGGAACCGCCGAAGCTCACGCTGACGACGGGCATGCTGGCCACGCGCGACAACGTCGGCGAAGTGCGTGAAAAGATGGGTCTCGCATCGAAGTAAGCGGGAATACGCGCGTGAGTGCCAGACTGGCATTCACGCGCGAGACGGAACGGATCAGAAGCAGAGGGACCAGCCATCGTGATCGCCGCGCCATGCAAACGCGCTTCGGCATGCACGAAGGTTCAATCGAAGTAACAGGAGGCAAAGTGTCAGCGACGCTGCGTTTTGACAATATCGGCAAGGTGTTTCCAGGCGTGCGTGCGCTCGACGGCATCTCTTTCGACGTGCACGCCGGCCAGGTGCATGGCCTGATGGGCGAAAACGGCGCAGGGAAATCGACCCTGCTCAAGATTCTCGGCGGTGAATATCAGCCGGATTCCGGCCGCGTGATGATCGACGGCAACGAAGTGCGTTTTGCAAGTGCAGGCGCATCGATTGCCTCGGGCATCGCGGTGATTCACCAGGAACTGCAGTACGTGCCCGATCTGACGGTATCGGAAAACCTGCTGCTCGGCCGCTTGCCGAACACGATCGGCTTCGTGAAGAAGGGCGACGCGAAGCGGTACGTGCGCGAGCAGCTCGCGGCGATGGGCGTGGATCTCGATCCGAACGCGAAGCTGCGCAAGCTCTCCATCGCGCAACGCCAGATGGTCGAAATCTGCAAGGCGCTGATGCGCAACGCCCGCGTGATCGCGCTCGACGAGCCGACCAGCTCGCTGTCGCACCGCGAAACGGAAGTGCTGTTCAAGCTGGTGCGCGATCTGCGCGCGGACAACCGCGCGCTGATCTACATCTCGCACCGGATGGACGAGATCTATCAGCTGTGCGACGCGTGCACGATTTTCCGCGACGGCCGCAAGGTCGCGTCGCATCCGACGCTCGAAGGCGTGAGCCGCGACACGATCGTGGCCGAAATGGTCGGCCGCGAGATCTCGGATATCTATGGCTACCGGCCGCGCGAACTCGGCGAAGTGCGCTTCTCGGTGAAGAACATCGAAGGCGGCCCGCTCGCGGAACCGGCGAGCTTCGAAGTGCGCCGCGGCGAGATCGTCGGCTTCTTTGGTCTCGTGGGCGCGGGCCGCAGCGAACTGATGCACCTGATCTACGGCGACGATCCGAAGAAGGGCGGCGAACTGGTGCTCGACGGCAAGCCGATCAAGGTGAAGAGCGCCGGTGAAGCGATCCGCCAGGGCATCGTGCTGTGCCCGGAAGACCGCAAGGAAGAAGGCATCGTCGCGATTGCGTCGGTGTCGGAGAACATCAATATCAGCTGCCGCCGTCACTATCTGAAGGCGGGGCTGTTCCTCGATCGCAAGAAGGAAGCCGAAACGGCTGACCGCTTCATCAAGCTGCTGAAGATCAAGACGCCGAGCCGCCGGCAGAAGATCCGTTTTCTGTCGGGCGGCAACCAGCAGAAGGCGATTCTGTCGCGCTGGCTGGCCGAGCCGGATCTGCGCGTCGTGATTCTCGACGAGCCGACGCGCGGCATCGACGTCGGCGCGAAGCACGAGATTTACAACGTGATTTACGAGCTGGCCCAGCGCGGCTGCGCGATCGTGATGATTTCGTCGGAACTGCCGGAAGTGCTGGGCGTGTCCGACCGGATCCTCGTGATGCGCCAGGGGCGCATCTCCGGCGAACTGCCGCGCAGCGCCGCGACCGAGCAATCGGTGCTGAACCTCGCGCTGCCGAAGAGTTCGACGACGGCGCAGGCGGCCTGAACGCCTGGGCGTGCCGGCTGGGTGAAACGAAAACCGCAAGACATCTGTAACTGACAGGATCTACAACAGTCCTGTAACCCGTGGGGAACGGGAGGAGTGAACCAAATGCAAGCCAGAGAAAACCTCGCGCAACAGGCCGCCAAGAGCGCCGCTGAAGCGCTGATTCCGCAAGCCAACGACAAGCAGAAGTGGTGGCAGCAGATCACGGAATACAGTCTGATCGTGATCTTCGTCGTGATGTTCATCACGATGTCGCTGACCGTCGATCACTTCTTCTCGATCGAAAATATGCTGGGCCTCGCGCTGTCGATTTCGCAGATCGGCATGGTCGCGTGCACGATGATGTTCTGTCTCGCCTCGCGCGACTTCGACCTTTCCATCGGTTCGACGGTCGCCTTTGCTGGCGTGTTGTGCGCGATGGTGCTCAACGCAACGGGCAACACGTTCATCGCGATCGTCGCCGCGGTCGTGGCTGGCTCGGTGATCGGTTTCGTCAACGGCGCGGTGATCGCGTATCTGCGCATCAACGCGCTGATCACGACGCTCGCGACGATGGAAATCGTGCGCGGCCTCGGCTTCATCGTGTCGCACGGTCAGGCCGTGGGCGTGTCGTCGGACACGTTCATCGCGCTCGGCGGCCTGTCGATGTTCGGCGTGTCGCTGCCCATCTGGGTGACGCTGGTCTGCTTCATCGTGTTCGGCGTGATGCTGAATTCGACGGTGTACGGCCGTAACACGCTGGCGATCGGCGGCAATCCGGAAGCGTCGCGTCTCGCGGGTATCAATGTCGAGCGCACGCGCGTCTACATCTTCCTGATCCAGGGCGCAGTGACGGCGCTGGCGGGTGTGATTCTCGCGTCGCGTATCACGTCGGGTCAGCCGAATGCCGCGGAAGGCTTCGAGCTGAACGTGATTTCGGCGTGCGTGCTGGGCGGCGTGTCGCTGCTCGGCGGCCGCGCGACGATTTCCGGCGTCGTGATCGGCGTGCTGATTATGGGCACCGTCGAAAACGTGATGAACCTGATGAACATCGACGCGTTCTATCAGTACCTCGTGCGCGGTGCGATCCTGCTCGCTGCGGTGCTGCTGGACCAGTTGAAGAACCGCGGCTCGCGCGACTGATCAGCGACTGATTTTTCTTCACACTCAACGCTACAAGAAGGAAACCGAACGATGTCGTCTCCCGCCAGCGCGAACGCGCGTGAAGAACAGGGCGTCTACGCGCGCTATCCGAGCCTAGTGGACCGCACGGTGCTGATCACGGGCGGCGCGACGGGCATCGGCGCATCGTTCGTCGAGCATTTCGTCGCGCAGGGCGCGCGCGTCGCGTTCTTCGATATCGACGAAACGGCGGGCGACGCGCTCGCCGATCAACTCGGCGATTCGCGCCGCCAGCCGTTGTTTCTGCGCGTCGATCTCACCGACATCGATGCATTGAAGAAGGCGATCGCCGACGTGCGTGCGGCACTCGGCCCGATCGAAGTGCTGGTGAACAACGCGGCGAATGACAAGCGCCACAAGATCGAAGAGGTGACGCCCGAATCGTTCGACGCGGGTATCGCCGTCAACATCCGTCATCAGTTCTTCGCGGCTCAAGCCGTCGCGGAGGACATGAAGGCGGCGAAAAGCGGCTCGATCATCAATCTCGGCTCGATCAGCTGGATGCTGAAGAACGGCGGCTATCCCGTGTACACGCTGGCGAAGTCGGCGGTACAAGGGCTCACGAAGGGGCTTGCGCGCGATCTCGGCCACTTCGGCATTCGCGTGAACGCGCTGGTGCCGGGCTGGGTGATGACGGACAAGCAAAAGCGTCTGTGGCTCGACGACGCGGGGCGTCTCGCGATCAAGCAGGGTCAGTGCATCGACGCCGAACTGCTGCCCGAAGACCTCGCGCGGATGGCGTTGTTCCTCGCCGCTGACGACAGCCGCATGATTACCGCGCAGGACATCATCGTCGATGGAGGCTGGGCATGAGCGACACGATCACCAACGTTCAGGCTGCATTGCTCGTCGATTCGAAATGCACGCTGGGCGAAGGCGCGACGTGGGACGCGCGCAGCGGCCTGTTCTACTGGACGGATATTGAAGGCGCGCGGCTCTGGCGTTACGATCCGCGCGATGGCCGCAGCACGTTCTGGCGCATGCCGGAGCGCCTGTCGACGTTCGCCTTGTGCGCCGATCCGCATTACATGCTGTTGGGCCTCGCATCGCGGCTGGCTTTCTTCGACCTTGCAACGGGCGAGATCGAGTCCATCGTCGATGTCGAGCCGGGTATGAACACGCGCGTCAACGACGGTCGTTGCGATCGCCAGGGGCGCTTCGTGTTCGGCACGAAGGACGAAGCGTCGCCCGTGCAGGCGATCGGCGGGTTTTACCGGCTCAATCGCGATCTGACACTCGAACGTTTGTCATTGCCATCGCCCGCGATTTCGAACAGTATCGCGTTCAGCCCCGACGGCGCGACGATGTACTTCTGCGATTCGCCGACGCTCGAAATCCGCGCCTGCGATTACCTCGCGGACGGCAGCGTCGCGAACGAGCGGCTGTTCGTGAAGCTGACCGACAAGACGGGCGAGCCCGATGGTTCGACGGTCGATAGCGAAGGCGGACTGTGGAATGCGCAGTGGGGCGGACGTCGCGTGGTGCGCTACGACGCGAACGGCGTGGAGACTGAGCGCGTCGACGTGCCGACCGTGCAGCCCAGTTGCGTGGCGCTGGGCGGCGCGCAACTCGGCACGCTGTATGTGACGAGCGCGCGCGTGGGGCTCGACGCCCAGGCGCTGGCGGGCGATACGCGCGCCGGCGGCGTGTATGTCGCGACGCAGGGCCGGCGTGGTTTGCCAGAGCCGGTGTTCAAGGGGTCGCCTGCGGGGCTTGCGGCAAGACGCGGCGCTTAAGGCGAGCGAACTGAAGCAATTGAACTGAAGCAAGCGAACTAAAACATTTTGGCAGTATCCGAAGCAGGGAAGTCCACGCCCCGAAGGCAGTCCGATCGGGGCGTGCAGCAAAATTCAGGAGGCGGCCGCTACGACGCGCCGCCCGCACAAGCAGCCATCTGTTCTCCGATGCGCCGATCATGCCGTCCGATGCCTCTCGTGGGAGTTTGATATGACTGTCGCGAATTCCGCTGTCCCATCGTCTCCACAATCCCGCGCGCGCCGCGCCCGGCTCGCGGCCACCGTGCAGCCGGTGCTGGCCGGGCCGAGCACGTCCGCGGTCGCGGTCGGCGCGGGAAGCGCCGCCGACGTTGCGTGCGTGACGCTCGCCAATTCGCTGCTGCGGCTCGATGTGGCGCCGTCCCTGGGCGGCGGCATCACGCGCTTCGACTTTCGCAACGAAGGCACGCTCGTGCCCGTGTTCCGGCGCTGCCGCCATGTCGGTGCAGGCACGGATGCCAATGACCTCGCCTGCTATTCGCTGCTGCCGTATTCGAACCGGATCGGCGGCGGGCAATTCATGCTCGGCGAGCGCGCCATCGACGTGCCGTGCAACCGCGCGGGCGAGCCGCTGCCGATTCACGGCGACGGCTGGCTCGCGAACTGGACTATCGCGGCCGCCGACGCCGAAAACCTCACACTGACGCTCGACCGTCGCGACGGCAAGCCGTACGCGTATCGCGCGACGCAGACTTACGCGCTCGACGGCTCGACGCTCGTCATCACGCTCGAAGTCGAAAACACTGGCCGTGAGGCGATGCCGTTCGGCCTCGGCGTGCATCCGTTTCTGGTGCGCGATGCCGACACGCAACTGTCGGCGGCTGCGGCGGGCTTGTGGCTGTCGGACGACGACTGGCTGCCCGTGCGCCATGTACCCGTGCCGCCTGCGTGGCAGTTCGGCGTTGCGTATCCGTTGCCACGTACGCTCGTCAATCACGCGTTCACTGGCTGGAGCGGGCATGCGACGGTTGTGTGGCCGAAGCGCCGCCTGTCGCTGACGATGTCGTCGAGCACCGAGTACTACATTCTCTACACGCCGACGTCGAAAGACTTCTTCTGCTTCGAACCCGTCGATCACCCGATCAACGCGATGAACCTGCCGGGCGGTGCCGCCGACAACGGCATGACGATGCTCGCGCGCGGCGAGCGGCTTACGCGCTCGTTCAGCTTTGCGGTGGAGCGCACAGGATTGCGCGCAATGGCGGGCGGGCGCGCGGCGAAGCGCGGGTCGTAAGGGCGGACGCCGCAACGCCGCAACGGGTCGGTAGCGGATGCGGCCTGCGTGGCGCCGCGCGAGTAAAATACGCGGCTCATCCGTTACCCGCGCGCCGCGAGATTTTCTATGTCCACATTCATCCAGACGCTCGACCACGCATGGCACACGACGAATTCGCTGCTATGCGTCGGCCTCGATCCCGAGCCGACCCGGTTTCCCGGCGCGTACGCCAACCGTTCTGACGCGATCTTCGATTTCTGCAAGAAGATCGTCGATGCGACGGCGCCTTACGCATCGTCGTTCAAGCCGCAGATTGCCTACTTCGCCGCGCATCGCGCCGAAGAGCAACTCGAACAGCTGATCGCGCACATTCATCTGAAGCATCCGGGCCTGCCCGTGATTCTTGACGCGAAGCGCGGCGATATCGGCAGCACGGCCGAGCAGTACGCGCGCGAGGCGTTCGACCGTTATCGTGCCGATGCCGTCACGGTGAATCCGTACATGGGCTTCGATTCGATCGAACCGTATCTGGAGCACGACGGCAAGGGCGTGATCGTGCTGTGCCGGACGTCGAATCCGGGTGGCTCGGACCTGCAGTTTCTCGAGACGGAGGGCCGTCCGCTGTATCAGACGGTCGCGCGGCTTGCGGCAGAAAAGTGGAACGCGAAAGGCCAACTGGGTCTGGTGGTCGGCGCGACGTTCCCGAAGGAAATCGAAGTGGTGCGCGGCATCGTCGGCGACATGCCGCTGCTGATTCCGGGCATCGGCGCGCAAGGCGGCGATGTCGAGGCGACCGTCCGGGCGGGACGCACGGCAGCGGGCGCGGGCATGCTGATCAATTCGTCGCGTGCGATTCTGTACGCGGGCAAGGGCGACGATTGGGTCGAAGCCGCCGCGCAGGCCGCGAAGGATACGCGCGACCGGATCAACGCGTTTCGTTAAAGCGCGGCTTTCGTGCTGAGAAGACCGGTCCCGGTCAGGCGCCGGCCGGCCCGAGCTTTTCGATCAAATCCCGATGCTGCGGATGGTCGCGCAGCAACGCGTTGACATCCGCAATCTCGAACTCGCTGAACTCGAACCCCGGCGCAACCGTGCAGCCGACGAGCGCAACGCTCGCCGTGTCGTCGCACTGCGCGGCGAACCACTTGCCGGACGCCACGACGGCCTGAAAGACGCAATCGGCGTGTTCGAGCGCGTTGCCCAGACGATGAACCGTGAGCGCGCCGTCGTCTTCCAGCACGTAGACGTTGAGCGGATCGCCGGCATAGAAATGCCAGACTTCGTCCGACTGGATGCGATGCCACGCGGAGTGCGCGCCGTCGCAAAGCAGGTAGTAGATCGCCGTGGAGGCGGAGCGGGAATCGGCGGAATGTGTACGCCGGATCGCGTCGGACGAGCGGTACGTCTCGCGAAAGAACCCGCCTTCGGGATGCGGCTGGAGATCGAAGCGGCGGATCAGTTCATCGCGGTCGATGTGACGGGCCATGATTTCCTGCTGTGGTTGAAGAACCGGAAAGCTCAACGCTCGCGCTCGTCGAGCAAGGTCAACAGCCCGCGCAATGCGTGCGTCGCCGCCTGTACGCGCACGCGTTCGCGGTCGCCCTTGAACACGAGTGTCTCGACGACGGTATGCAGCCGGTTGCTCCATCCGAAGCACACCATGCCGACCGGCTTCGTCTCGGTGCCGCCGCCGGGGCCCGCCACGCCCGTGATGGACAGCGCGACCTGAGCCCGGGAATTCCGCAACGCTCCTTCGACCATGGCCCGCGCGACAGGCTCGGACACCGCGCCATGCTTCTCGATGAGATCGGGCGGCACGCCGATCATCTCGCTCTTGGCCTGGTTCGAGTACGTGACGAAGCCGCGCTCGAACCATCCGCTGCTGCCGGAGATATCGGTGATGGCCGTCGCGACCATGCCACCCGTGCAGGATTCAGCCGTGGCAAGCATCAGCCGTTCGTCGCGCAGACGATTGCCGGCGCGAATGGCGAGTTGGTGAACGACGGAATCGGTAGCCATGCTGGACTCGGGTAAGGGAAACGCAGGAAACGATCAGACCGACATCCGCCAGAGCGCAATGACGAGCAACGTGAAGAACGCGGCGACGAGATCGTCGAACATGATGCCAAAGCCGCCTTTCAGTCTGCGGTCGAAATAACGGATGGGCGGCGGCTTCACCATGTCGAAGAAGCGGAAGACGATGAATGCCCACAACTGTCCGGTGAAGCTGGCGGGCGTCACGATCAGCAGCACCAGCCAGAACGCGACGATCTCGTCCCACACGACGGGCGACGGATCTTCGATGCCGAGCCGGTTTGCGGTGAAGCTGCAAATGCCGATGCCCGCGATGAAACCGACGACGATCAGAATGCCCCATTCGATGACGGTCAGCTGCGCGCTGAACGCAGCGAACGATGCCCAGGCGAACAGGGTTCCGAACGTGCCGGGCGCAATCGGCGACAGGCCGCTGCCGAAACCCAGCGACAAGATATGCAACGGATGTGACAGCATGAAGCGCGCGGTCGCGCGGCGGGGCCGCGGCGCTCGCGGTTCACCGTTCGACGTGCCTTCAGGCTTACCGTCGGGTGTGCCGCCGGATGGGACGGGCTGTCCGCCTGTTGGCGCGTCGGAGAAACTGCCGGCCGGGCCAAGCGAGGATTCATTCTGCATGGAAATGATCGAAGCCTTGCAACGTCAATGTAAGTGGAGCGCCTGACGCGTCGTGCCACGAGATCGCGGGCACGGCATCGGCCGCATCGAGTGGAGTTATTGTACCGACGCGTGTCACGGGCACACGCGACTGTTGACCGGCTGCAACTACTTCGGCGCGCGCGGATGGCGGCGCAGTGAAGCACAACTCGTAATCGTCGCCGCCCGCGATCGTGCAGCGGCGCTGGATATCCATGGCGAGGCGGCGCAGCGCATCGGAGCGTGGCAGTGCGTCGGCGTCGACGGTGGCATTCACATGCGAGCGTTCGAGGATGTGCATCAGGTCGCCCGCCAGGCCGTCGGAAAGATCAAGCGCGGCGCGCGCCACGCCGCGCAACGCGAGACCCAGCGCAACGCGCGGCTCGGGCAGCTCCATGGCGCGGCGGAATGTCGCAGCGTCGCTGGCATCGGCGGACCACTCGTCGCGTTGCACGCCGAGACTCGCGCGCGCATCGCCCAGCGTGCCGGATACCCAGATGTCGTCGCCGGGTTGCGCGGCGTCGCGCCGCAGCGCGCTCTGCGGCGGCACCGAGCCGAACACGGTGATGCACAGATTCAGCGGGCCACCCGTCGTATCGCCGCCGACCAGTTCGCAGCCGTGGCGCTCCGCGAGTTCGAAGAGGCCATCGCTGAACGCGGACAGCCAGTCGGCGTCGACTTTCGGCAGCGAGCACGCGAGCGTGAACGCCTGCGGCTTTGCGCCCATCGCCGCGAGGTCCGATAGATTGACGGCGAGCGCCTTATGGCCGAGCGCCTTCGGATCGACGTCAGGAAAGAAGTGGCGGCCTTCGACCAACATGTCCGTCGAAATGGCAAGCATCTCGCCGGCGGGCGGCGCGAGCAGTGCGCAATCGTCACCGATGCCGAGGACAGCACGCTGCGGGTAAGTCGAACCCGACGCGCGGCGCGCGAAGAAGCGGTCGATCAGCGAAAACTCTGAAAGCATAAATAAGGCGGATGAGTGCGAAAGACAGCGGAAGCGGGTGGATGAATGCGCCCAAGAAACGCTAATCGAAGCTAACACGACGCTAAAGGCGCGCATTGTAGTCGCGGCGCGGAACCCAACAAAACGATGTGCATTCCTTTCACGCTGTTTCGGTCCCGGCACTTGCACCCGGATTGCAGGGTTCGACTTTTGGGATTGGCGCTACAATGCGATCGAACATCTATTCTAATCCGCACTTCCAAGTCCGCTTATGTCGACTCCCGTCAATACCAAACTCCGTGAAGCCGCTCTCGATTATCACGAATTCCCGACCCCCGGGAAGATCGCGATTGCCCCGACCAAGCAGATGATCAACCAGCGCGACCTCGCGCTGGCTTACTCGCCGGGCGTTGCGTTCGCGTGCGAGGCGATCGTCGAAAACCCGCTGAATGCGGCGCGGTTCACGGCGCGCAGCAACCTCGTCGGCGTCGTGTCGAACGGCACCGCGGTGCTGGGCCTCGGCAACATCGGGCCGCTCGCGTCGAAGCCGGTCATGGAAGGCAAGGCAGTTCTGTTCAAGAAGTTCGCCGGTATCGACGTGTTCGACATCGAGCTGAACGAATCGGACCCGCACAAGCTGGTCGAAGTGATTGCGGCGCTCGAGCCGACCTTCGGCGGCATCAACCTTGAAGACATCAAGGCGCCGGACTGCTTCATCGTCGAGCGCGAATGCCGCAAGCGCATGAAGATTCCCGTCTTCCACGACGACCAGCACGGCACGGCGATCGTCGTTGCGGCGGCTGTGACGAACGGTCTCAAGGTGGTCGGCAAGAGCATCAAGGAAGTGAAGCTGGTTGCGTCGGGCGCGGGCGCAGCGTCGCTGGCGTGTCTGAACCTGCTGGTCGATCTCGGCATGCCGCTCGAGAACATCTACGTGACCGACCTCGCCGGCGTGGTCTACAAGGGCCGCACGGAACTGATGGACCCGGACAAGGAGCGCTTCGCGCGCGAAACGGACGCACGCACGCTGGCGGAAGTGATGGGCGGCGCGGACGTGTTTCTCGGCCTGTCGGCGGGTGGCGTGCTCAAGCAGGACATGGTCAAGCAGATGGCCGACAAGCCGCTGATTCTCGCGCTTGCCAACCCGACGCCGGAAATCCTGCCGGAACTCGCGCTGGAAGTGCGCCCCGACGCCGTGCTCGCGACGGGCCGCACCGACTATCCGAACCAGGTCAACAACGTTCTGTGCTTCCCGTTCATCTTCCGCGGCGCGCTCGACGTCGGCGCGACGGTGATTACGAAGGAAATGGAAATTGCCGCGGTCAACGCGATCGCGGAACTGGCTCGCCAGGAACAATCTGACATCGTCGCGACGGCTTACGGTATTCAGGATCTGTCGTTCGGTCCGGAATATCTGATTCCGAAGCCTTTCGATCCGCGCCTGATCGTCCAGATCGCGCCTGCCGTTGCGCAGGCCGCGATGGACTCGGGCGTCGCCACGCGTCCGATTGAGGACATGGAGGCGTACAAGCAGCATCTGCAGCAGTTCGTCTACCACAGCGGCACGACGATGAAGCCGATCTTCCAGCTCGCGCGCGGCGTCGAGCCGGAGAAGAAGCGCATCGTGTTCGCGGAAGGCGAAGAAGAGCGCGTGCTGCGCGCGGTGCAGATCGCCGTCGACGAAAAGCTCGCGAAGCCGATCCTGATCGGCCGTCCGGCTGTGATCGAACAACGTATCGCGAAGTACGGCCTGCGTCTGGTGAACGGCCAGGACTACACGATCGTCAACACCGACCACGACGAGCGCTACCGCGACTTCTGGCAGACGTATCACAAGATGATGGCGCGCAAGGGCTTCACCGAGCAGATGGCAAAGCTGGAAATGCGACGCCGCACGACGCTGATCGGCTCGATGCTGGTCAAGAAGGGTCACGCCGACGGCATGATCTGCGGCACGGTCAGCACGACGCACCGCCACCTGCACTTCATCGATCAGGTGATCGGCAAGAAGGAAGGCGCGAAGGTCTACGCAGCGATGAACGCGCTGGTGCTGCCGAACCGCCAGATTTTCCTCGTCGATACGCACGTGAACGTCGATCCGACGGCGGAAGAACTGGCCGAGATCACGATCATGGCGGCGGAAGAGGTGCAGCGCTTCGGCATCGAGCCGAAGATCGCGCTGCTGTCGCACTCGAATTTCGGCACGAGCAACGCGCCTTCTGCACAGAAAATGCGCGATGTGCTGGCGATCTTGCAGGAACGTGCGCCACATCTGCAGGTGGACGGCGAAATGCACGGCGACCTCGCACTCGACGCGAATCTGCGCAAGGAAATCCTCGCGGATTCGACGCTGGAAGGCGACGCGAACCTGCTGGTGCTGCCGAACATCGACGCCGCCAACATCTCCTACAACCTGCTGAAGACGGCAGCCGGCAACAACATCGCGATCGGGCCGATCCTGCTCGGCGCGGCGCAGCCGGTGCACGTGCTGACGCCTTCGGCAACGGTTCGCCGGATCGTCAACATGACGGCGCTGCTCGTCGCCGATGTGAACGCTACGCGTTAAATCTGTCGTTGTTTCGGCGCGGGCTGTTTGTTTTTAGCCCGCGCAGGCAAAAAAAGAGGCGTGCCCGCAATGGGCACGCCTTCGAGCAATGGCTGGGGATTAGCCATCCCGCAAAAGGCAGACGCGTGACATGAATCCGTTGTGCGAACTGTCCGGACGACGAGGCATGAACGTCGTCCAACATCTTGCCTTAGGGATAATTTTATCTCACCTGGGCTAAAAACTTTGTCAAGATGTGTCATTTCCGGCGTCGGCGCTCTGCCGGTTTCGCCTGGACGGCCTTTCGTCCGACCAATGAACATTGATTCCAAAAGACATTAGCGATACCCTTACGACTTTCATGGTCGTCAAACTCGTTAGTCAACAGCGGGAATTCTGGACTCATGGCACGCAAGTGGCTCCGCGACGGCGTGCTGATCGCCGGCTTGACGGTTGGCGGCCTGGTCGGTGGCTCAGGCGGCTTTCCGGCAGGCGCCCTGGCCCGGGAAACACAGCAGGAACAGGCCGGAGGCACCATCGCGGTGGCGCAATTGCCGCCGCAAGCTGTCACCACATTGAACTTGATTGCAGCTGGCGGGCCTTATCCGTATGAGAAGGACGGCGTCGTATTCGGCAATCGTGAGCGGTTGCTGCCGCCGCACCGGCGCGGCTATTACCACGAATACACCGTTCCCACGCCAGGCGCCCGCGACCGCGGCGCACGCCGCATAGTCTGTGGAGGCCCGCTCAGGCGGACCACCAATTGTTATTACTCAGACGACCACTACGCCAGTTTTAATCGCATTATTGAATGACATCGGGATAATCGGCATGAGCGACAACGTCTACGCGCACGACTCGAAAGTCGCGACGGATTTTCTCGCGGCCGGCGACGGCAATATGTTCCAGCGCGTCATGCAGATGCGCGATGCCGGCCAGGTCCGTGACGTCCAGAACGAAGCCAGTACGGGCCTTTCATCGGAAGAGGAGCGCATGAGTCTTTTCCAGACCGTACGACCGAACATCGTGCAGTCGATCCGCGCGTTCCGCGTGCAGGATCTCGCCGACGAAGCCAGTCGGCTCGGTCAGCATTTCCTCTACGCATTTGTGGGCAATGCCCAGTCCAAGCAGGAAGTGATGGAAACGATCGCGACGTCGTTCCTGTTTCCGAAGCATTTCGGCAAGAATTACGACGCGCTGTACGACTCGCTGACTGACCTCGTTCACAAGGCTGGCTCGCAGCCGGGATTCGTCATCGTGCTCGAAGCGCTGCCGATCGCGATCAAATTCGACAAGGAAGCGCGCGAAACGCTGCTCGACGTGTTCCGTGAAGCGGCGGAATTCTGGGCCGAGCGCAAGGTGGCGTTCCGGGTGTTTTACTCGTTTGCCTGAGTTTGATCTGGAATAAGAAAGGCCCGCCGGTTGGCGGGCCTTTTGCATTCTTGCGCGGACTTACTTCGGACGAAGGCGCCGCGAGACTGCCTTGCTTTGTTTACCAGCCGCCCCAGCGCGCAGCCAGCGCGGACAGTACGGCGATGCCTGCCGTCTCGGTACGCAGCACGCGCGGGCCGAGACCGACAGCCGTGAAACCATGGCCTGCCGCCGCTGCTTCTTCGGCAGCCGAAAAGCCGCCTTCCGGGCCGACCAGCACCAGCGCGCGAACTGCTGGCGGCTCGCTGGGCAGGGCGGAGAAGGGCACGCTCGCGCGCGGCGACAGCAGCAGGCGCAACTCACCGTCGACGGGCTGCTTCGGCATCGAGCTGAGCCACGTGGCGAGTTCGCGCGTCGGCATCACTTCGGGCAGGCGGTTGCGCCCGCACTGCTCGCACGACGCCTGCACGATCCGCTGCCAGTGAACCTGGCGGCGCTGCGCGCGCTCGCCGGACAGGCGCACGACGCTGCGCGTGGTCGTGAGCGGGACGAATTCGGAGGCGCCGAGTTCGGTCGCCTTTTCGATCAGCCAGTCCATCTTGTCGCTGCCGGCGATACCTTGCGCCAGCGTCAACTGATAGGGCGGTTCAGCCTCGACCTCACGGAACGGGCCGATCCGGACAATGGTTCCATGTCGATCCATATCGACGATTTCGGCGCCGTATTCACCGCCGGTGCCGTTGAACAGGCTCACGGTGTCGCCCGGTTGCAGACGCAGGACACGCACGTGCCGGTTGACTTCATCCGGCAGAGAAACGATGTCGTCGGTTTTGAACGGGGTGCCGACGAAGAAGCGAGGCATAAGGAAAGTTCTCATTCATTCAAGACAGATGGCAGGCTAACGCCCAGCGGTAGCCGTCGAGATCTTCGATCTGGGCAAATCGATCGCCCCAGAACTGATCTTGCGGTTCGCTCAGCGACCTGGCGCCGGCCGCAATGGCCCGCGCATAGACCGTGTCGACATCGTCGACATAAAGGTAAAACGATTGAGGAGCCGTCGTGGCGGCGCTTTTCGGTGTTTTCGCCGTCGAGCCGAATGCGCCTTCCGGCGCGAACATCACGATCAATTGATCCTGATACGTCATCTCGACATGCATGACAGCGCCGTCGTCATGCACGCTGTCCCGGACCCGGAAACCAAACGCCGCCTCGAAGAACGCGATCGAGGTGCGCGCGTCGCGGACGGTCAGATACGGCGTCAGCCACGGCACTCCGGCTGGGCGTGAGGCAGTCATCGAACTCTCCTGAACCAGTGGGTCGTCATGACATCGCCTTCGCTACCAGTGTGTGCCTTGAGGCGGCCGGTGCCGAAGAAGCGATGAATTTTGCAGCAGTCTCATAGCTAACGCTCTAAGAATCGGCTTAGTTTATCGCTGGATACGCGACGAACGGCGAATAATGAAGCGCGTGGTGACATTTCCAGCGTCAGGCGCCTCCGAATTTTCGCAGCATCTTGCCGGGAAAATCGCGCGGATTGTGCTTGCCTTGCGGATTCGTGAATGGTGTCAACACAGAGAATGATTCAGAGAGTGCCGCAAAAGTTCTGAAGATTGCACGCTATCAAACGCGCGCAAGCGGATGGCAGATTCAGTCTGCATGACGCCGCGACGGCTTTCGCAGCGTGTGCCAGCCGGGCGGCCATGCGCGCCGGATCGCGCGGAAACGCCCGTCCTATGGCCGAAGACGAGCCCGGCTATCTGTTAGAATATTCCGCTTTGCAGCCCTGTCCGTTTGCTCTGCCCGCCTCGCGTCTCCCGGCGCCGCACCGTGCGCCGAAGCAGACTGGCCGCGCGGCTTCCGGACCATCAACGGCGCCTCCGCTTTTTGGACCATTCTCCGGAATCGACATGACGACCTCGTCTCCCGCCCCCACCTCCCTGATGGCCAACGCGATCCGCGCGCTCGCCATGGATGCCGTTCAACAAGCGAACTCCGGTCACCCGGGCATGCCGATGGGCATGGCCGAGATTGGTGTTGCGCTGTGGTCGCGGCACCTGCGCCACAACCCGAAAAACCCGCATTGGTCCGATCGCGACCGCTTCGTGCTGTCGAACGGCCACGGCTCGATGCTGCTTTACTCGCTGCTGCATCTGACGGGTTACGACCTGCCGATGGAAGAGCTGAAGAACTTCCGTCAACTGCATTCGAAGACGCCGGGCCACCCGGAATACGGCATCACGCCGGGCGTCGAGACGACCACGGGCCCGCTCGGCCAGGGTCTGGCGAACTCGGTCGGCATGGCGCTCGCCGAGTCGCTGCTGGCGAACGAATTCAACAAGCCTGACGCGAAGATCGTCGATCACCACACGTACGTGTTCCTCGGCGACGGCTGCCTGATGGAAGGCATCTCGCACGAAGCCTGTTCGCTCGCGGGCGTGCTGAAGCTGAACAAGCTGATCGCGTTCTACGACGACAACGGCATTTCGATCGACGGCGAAGTGATCCACTGGTTCCACGACGACACGCCGAAGCGTTTCGAGGCATACGGCTGGAACGTGATCCCGGGCGTGATCGGTCACGATGTCGACGCCGTCGACGCCGCGATCCAGAAGGCGAAGCAATCGGACAAGCCGACGCTGATCTGCTGCAAGACCGTGATCGGCGAGGGCTCGCCGAACAAGGCTGGCACGCACGACGTGCACGGCGCGGCGCTGGGTGAAAAGGAAGTCGCGGCCGTGCGCGAGAAGCTCGGCTGGCACTATCCGCCGTTCGTGATTCCGCCGGAAGTCTACGCAGCGTGGGACGCGAAGGAGAAGGGCGCGAAGATCGAAGGCGAATGGAACGACGCGTTCGCCGCCTACCGCGCCAAGTACCCGCAGGAAGCCGCTGATTTCGAGCGCCGCATGGCGAACAAGCTCCCCGCCGACTGGGCGGAGAAGGCGCAGGCGATCATCGCCGGCGCGAACGAGCGCGCTGAAACCATTGCGACCCGCAAGGCGTCGCAGCAGGCTATCGAAGGTCTCGCGGCCGTGTTGCCGGAACTCGTCGGCGGCTCGGCTGACCTGACGGGCTCGAACCTGACCAACTGGAAGGCCGCGAAGTACGTGCGCGTCGGCGAAAACGGCGCGGCGGGCGACTACGTCAACTACGGCGTGCGCGAATTCGGCATGAGCGCGGCCATCAACGGCCTCGCGGTGCACGGTGGCCACAAGGCGTTCGGTGGCACGTTCCTGACGTTCTCGGACTACAGCCGCAACGCGCTGCGCGTTGCCGCGCTGATGAAGTCGCCGTCCATCTTCGTGTTCACGCACGACTCGATCGGCCTCGGCGAAGACGGTCCGACTCACCAGTCGATCGAACACGTCTCGAGCCTGCGTCTGATTCCGCACATGGAAGTGTGGCGTCCGGCGGATACCGTCGAAACGGCCGTCGCATGGACGCAGGCCGTCGAACATCACGGTCCGTCGTGCCTGATCTTCAGCCGTCAGAACCTCGCGTTCAATCCGCGCACGGATGCGCAGATCGCGAACATCGCGAAGGGCGGTTACGTGCTGAAGGACTGGAACGAGGACATTCCCGCGCGCAAGATCATCCTGATCGCGACGGGTTCGGAAGTCGAACTGGCGATGAAGGCGGTCGAGCCGCTCGCGCGTGAAGGCATCGCGGCACGCGTCGTGTCGATGCCCGCCACGACCACGTTCGACAAGCAGGACGCCGAGTACCGCGAGCGCGTGCTGCCGCACGGCGTGCGCCGCGTCGCGATTGAAGCGGGCGTGACGGACTTCTGGCGCAAGTATGTCGGCCTGGAAGGCGGCGTCGTCGGTATCGACGTGTTCGGCGAGTCCGCGCCGGCCGGCGAGCTGTTCAAATATTTCGGCTTCACCGTCGAGAAGGTTGTCGAGACGGCCAAGGCCGCACTCGGCTAATTGCGCATCGTGTCATGCGCGCCGCGTTTCGCGCGGCGTGCATGACCCCTTCGCCGCGCATCAGCCGAAGCATCACGGAAGAATTTTTTCAGCCATCAGGAGATAGAACATGACGATTCGCGTCGCAATCAACGGCTATGGCCGGATCGGCCGCAACACGCTGCGCGCCTTCTATGAAAACGGCAAGAAGCACGACCTCGAGATCGTCGCGATCAACGATCTTGGCGACGCCAAGACCAACGCGCACCTGACGCAGTACGACACGGCGCATGGCAAGTTCCCGGGCGAAGTGACCGTCGACGGCGAGAACCTGATCGTCAACGGCGACAAGATCCGCGTGCTGGCCAACCGCAACCCGGCTGAACTGCCGTGGGGCGAACTGGGCGTCGACGTCGTGATGGAATGCACGGGCTTCTTCACGACGAAGGAAAAGGCGAGCGCGCACATCAAGGGTGGCGCAAAGAAGGTGATCATCTCGGCGCCGGGCGGCAAGGACGTCGACGCGACGATCGTCTACGGCGTGAACCACAACGTGCTGAAGGCCGAGCACACGGTCATCTCGAACGCATCGTGCACGACGAACTGCCTCGCGCCGCTCGTCAAGCCGCTGAACGACAAAATCGGTCTGGAAACGGGTCTGATGACCACGATCCACGCGTACACGAACGACCAGGTGCTGACCGACGTGTACCACGAAGACCTGCGCCGCGCGCGTTCGGCCACGCATAGCCAGATTCCGACGAAGACGGGTGCAGCATCGGCTGTCGGTCTGGTGCTGCCGGAACTGAACGGCAAGCTGGATGGCTACGCGATCCGCGTCCCGACCATCAACGTGTCGATCGTCGATCTGTCGTTCATCGCCAAGCGCGACACGACGGTCGATGAAGTGAATGCGATCATGAAGGAAGCGTCGGAAGGCGCGCTGAAGGGCATTCTCGGGTACAACTCGGCGCCGCTGGTCTCGATCGACTTCAACCACAACCCGGCTTCGTCGACGTTCGATGCAACGCTGACCAAGGTGTCGGGCCGTCTGGTGAAGGTGTCGAGCTGGTACGACAACGAGTGGGGTTTCTCGAACCGCATGTTGGATACGGCGGTGGCACTGGCTAACGCGAAGTAAGTTTTTTCGCTTTTCAGCGGGAAGAGGCCGTCCTTTGGGCGGCTTTTTCTTTTTCTTGGGTTTGGTTTTGTCTGCGACGCTGGGTGGGTTGCTTGTGGTTTCGCTTGCATCCGCGTTTTGCTTCTGGTTCGCTAGCGTCGCCCCTGTGCGGGGCGGCACCTACTTTTCTTTGCCGCCGCAAAGAAAAGTAGGCAAAAGAAAGCGGCTCACACCGCCAGTCCTTGTTCCTGCCTGAGGGCCCCCAAAGGGTCTTACACTTCAGACGGCAACCACGTGACTCACGTTCGTTGCCAGCGCGCTTACGGTGCGCCTCACCCGCTTCACGCTCCCGCACTACAGCGACCCTTGCCAGACACTCCTCTGCCGCCCAGGTGGCAAACGGTGTGCAGGCCGCAGTGCCTCACACGCCTCACTTCGGACCGATAGCGCACGCGTCCCACCGTGTAAGAGCGCCAGGCTATACAACGCGACAACCTACACACAGTTTGCCACCTGGGCGGCAGCAACCATTCGCTGCCGCCGGCCCGTGTGCGGGCGTTTGAAGCGGGTGAGGCGTTCATTCAGTGCGTTGGCAACGCAGGCGAACAAGGGCACTGCCGTGTGAAGGATGGGGACGTTGGGGGCCCGTGGATAAGAACACGTGCTGGCGGTGTGAGCCGCTTTCTTTTGCCTACTTTTCTTTGCGGCGGCAAAGAAAAGTAGGTGCCGCCCCGCACAGGGGCAACGCATGCGAACCAGAAGCAAACCGCGGATGCCAGCGAAAAGCCTTAAAAACCCCCAGCGTCGCAAAGACAAAAAAACCCAAACCCCAACCTCAAACCTGCGGCGTAGGAAAATAAACCCCAGCGCGTTGCGCCGCATTCGCAATATGCTTCTCGATGGCCAGACCAGCCGCATGCGGATCGCGCGCCTTTAGCGCATCGAGAATCGCACGATGCTCATGATAAGTAGTCAGCACAAGCTCGCGCCGATAGAACGGCATCCGCTGACTCTCCTTCATGATGTCAGCGCTACTACGCAAAATCGACTCGATAGCAGCATTGCCCGCAATCGCAACGATCCGCATATGAAAGTCAAAATCAAGCTGCGCGGCATCGTCGAGTTCGCCATTGGTCAGCGCTGTGTGTAACGAAGCAATATTGTCCTCGAACCACTCGACATCATCATCGCCAATCGCCAGCGCAGCCATCCTCGCGACAAACCCTTCCAGCGCGAAGCGCATCTGATAAGTATCCGGCAGGGACGACTGATCCGCGAAACGCCAGGGATGCGCCGACGACGCCTTCGTCGATTGCACGTACACGCCCTTACCCGGACGAATCGTCAGCAGCCCGAGCGCCTCGAGCGTCGATAGCGCTTCGCGCAAAGACGCGCGACTGATATCCAGTTCCTCCGACAATTGCCGCTGCGCCGGCAACAAACTGCCGACGGGATAAACGCCGCCCTCGATCCTCTCGCGAATCGTCGAGATGGCGGAGTCGGTAACAGTGTGCGGCACGTTTTTCATGATGTCGGCGGCGGCTCGGTGCGGTCTGACCAGCATTGTAGAACGGCTTTCGATGTTCCGCGCAAACCTTCACCCACACGCAAGTTCCGGGCGAGAAGGCCGGTCAGACCAGATCGGGTAAACACCCTCCCGACAATCCTTGACCTCACTATATCGGCTTCCTACTATTCGCCATAACAGTACTGGTCGGACCAGTATGAACAGATGTTCGAAACCCAACTCGTGACCGGGAGAAAGCCGTGTTGAAGTTTTTCAATTCGCTGTTTGGCCGGGTGGTGATCGCTCTCGTGGCGGGCATCGTGCTCGGAGCGCTATTTCCGCATTTCGCGCAGTCGCTGCGCCCATTGGGCGACGGCTTTCTCAAGCTGATCAAGATGGTGATCGGGCCGATCGTGTTTTGCGTGGTCGTCAGCGGCATGGCGCACGCAGGTGATCTGAAGAAGGTGGGACGCGTCGGCCTGAAAGCCGTCGTCTACTTCGAAATCATGACGACGATCGCGCTCGTGATCGGCGCGGTGCTCGCGTATGCGACGCGGCCGGGCGTCGGCATGAACATCGATCTGCGTACGCTCGACGCCGGCTCGCTGGCCACTTATACCGAGCACGCTAAGAGCCTGAAGGACACGGCCGGTTTCCTGCTGAAGATCATCCCCGACACCGCGATCGATGCGTTCGCGAAAGGCGACATCCTGCAGATTCTCGTGTTCTCGGTGCTGGTCGGCTCCGCGCTGTCGCTGCTCGGGCCGCGCGCGCAGCGCGTCAACGATCTGATCGACGAACTCGCGCAAGTGTTCTTCCGCGTGATGAGCTTCATCATCAAGCTCGCGCCGCTCGGCGTGCTGGGCGCGATCGCGTTCACCACGGGCACCTATGGCGTCGAGTCGCTCAAGCAGCTCGGCATGCTCGTCGTCGTGTTCTACGCGAGCTGCATCGTGTTCGTCGCCGTGGTGCTGGGTGTCGTGATGCGTCTCGCCGGCTTCAGCGTGTTCAAGCTGATCCGCTACCTGCGCGAGGAACTGTCGATCGTGCTCGGCACCGCTTCGTCGGATGCCGTGCTGCCGCAGATCATGCGCAAGCTCGAATGGATGGGCGTGAAGGATTCGACCGTCGGTCTGGTGATTCCGACTGGCTACTCGTTCAACCTCGACGGTTTCTCGATCTATCTGACGCTCGCCGTGATCTTCATCGCGCAGGCGACGAATACGCCGCTGTCGATGCACGATCTGATCGTCGTCGTGCTGGTGTCGCTGGTGACGTCGAAGGGCGCGCACGGTATTCCCGGCTCGGCGATCGTGATTCTCGCCGCGACGCTCTCGGCGATTCCCGCGATTCCCGTGCTCGGCCTCGTGCTGATCCTGCCCGTCGACTGGTTTGTCGGCATCGCCCGCGCGTTGACGAACCTGATCGGCAACTGCGTCGCGACCGTCGTCGTCGCCGTGTGGGAAAACGATATCGACAAGGCGCGCGCCCGCCATGTGCTGAATCTCGACAGCGACTATCGCTTCGTCCCCGCCAGCACCGATCACGACGACAACGCGAGCCACGCGAACCCGGCGCACGCCGTCTGACAACGCTTTCCGCCATCTGACCGACCACTCATGGCAAACGCGGCGGACTCACAGTCCGCCGCCTCTCATCTCACTCGAACTCGACACCGAACCGATCATGGCCAATCCGATTCTCGATCCGAACGCACCCGCCTTCACCCGCCGCTACATGAACCTCGCCGATCCGCGGCTGGGCGCGAAGGCGCTCTTTGCCAGCGACGAATTCTTCGCACCCAAAGAGCGGATGCTCGATCCGCAGCCTGCTGTGTTCATCCCCGGCAAATACGACGATCACGGCAAATGGATGGACGGCTGGGAAACGCGCCGCAAGCGCACCACGGGCCACGACTACTGCGTCGTGCGGCTCGCGCGGCCGGGCATCGTGCATGGTGTCGATCTCGACACGAGCCACTTCACGGGCAATTTCCCGCCCGCTGCCTCGATCGAAGCCTGCTATTCGACCGACGACGTCCCCGCCGACAACGCCGACTGGCAAACGCTCGTTCCCGCGACCACGTTGCAGGGCAATCAGCATCACTATGTCGAAGTCAGCAATACGCGCGCGTTCACGCATCTGCGCGTAAATCTGTATCCGGATGGCGGGCTTGCGCGTCTGCGCGTCTACGGGCAACCCAAGCGCGACTGGGAGCGCGTCGAGCGCGGCAGTCTGCTCGATCTGGCCGCAGTCGAAAACGGCGCGTATCTGGTCGCCGCGAACAACCAGCATTTCGGGCCCGCGTCGCAGATGCTGATGCCTGGGCGCGGCGTGAACATGGGCGATGGCTGGGAAACGCGCCGGCGCCGCGAGCCGGGCAACGATTGGGCGATCGTCGCGCTCGCGCGGCCGGGCGTGATCCGCAAGGTCGAAGTGGATACCGCGCACTTCAAGGGTAATTTCCCCGATCGCTGCTCGCTGCAGGCGGCGTCCGTGACGGGCGGCACCGACGATTCGCTCGTCACGCAAGCGATGTTCTGGCCTGTTCTGTTGCCCGAACAGAAACTGCAGATGGACAACGTGCATACGTTCAGCGCCGAACTCACCGCGCTCGGTCCCGTGACGCACGTGCGGTTCAACATTTACCCGGACGGCGGCGTGTCGCGGCTGCGCCTGTGGGGCGAACTCGAATAACGCACGCTGCAAGGCAGAGACGATCGACGGAGACGGCCATGAACACACTGCGCATCGAGCGCCTGACACGCGACGCGTTCGCTCCATTCGGCGACGTGATCGAACTGGACGGCGCGCGCCACTACCCGATCAACGAAGGCACCACCGAGCGCTATCACGACCTCGCGCAAGTCGATGTCGGCACGCAAGGCGGCCGCCCGCTGATCAACGTGTTTCGCGCGCAGCCGCGTGCATGGCCGATCGAAATCGCGATGATGGAGCGGCATCCGCTTGGCAGCCAGGCGTTCGTGCCGCTATCGGATGCGCCTTATCTGATCGTCGTCGCACCCGCAGGCGATCTCGATCCGACCGGGCTCAGAGCGTTCTCGACGCGCGGCTGGCAGGGCGTCAACTACGCGAGAGGCGTCTGGCATCATCCGTTGCTCGCGTTGGAGCGCGTGAGCGATTTTCTCGTCGTCGATCGCGGCGGCGAGGGGCCGAATTGCGATGAGTTGGCGTTGCCGCAAACGTGGCGTCTGGAGCGTGAATCGTTCGAAACAGCGGACGTTTGAGGATCGGTAAGCAGAGGAAAGCAAAAGGCCCGGTCGACGAAATCGACCGGGCCTTTCTACGTCTTACTGGCCATCCGCTCTGGGCCGCGCTGCCGCGAAAGGCCCGGAAACCCGCGTCAATGCTTGCGATGCGGGCATTTGTCCTTGGTGCACACGCCATACAGCGCCAGCGCGTGTTCCTGCAGCTTGAAGCCGCGTTCTTTCGCGATTGCCTGCTGGCGGTTTTCGATTTCAGGGTCGAAAAACTCTTCGACCAGCCCGCAATCGATACACACCAGATGGTCGTGGTGCGTTCCTTCGTTCAGCTCAAATACGGCTTTACCCGACTCGAAGTTGCTGCGCGACAGCAGGCCCGCCTGCTCGAACTGCGTGAGCACGCGGTACACCGTGGCGAGCCCGATATCCAGCTCTTCATGCAGCAGGCTGCGGTAGACATCTTCGGCGGTCAGATGGCGCACCGGGCTGTGCTGAAAGATTTCCAGAATCTTGAGGCGCGGTAGGGTCGCCTTGAGTCCGATATTTTTCAGATCGGTTGGATTGGTCATGGCAAGGGATCCCTAGAGTACAATGCAGGGTTCTAATGGTAATGTGAATTGCTGTTCAGGTCATCTTACACGGAAACACGCGCGGCTCGCGTAGCCCGCACGGTGAGGGAAATGATTCCAAAAGCTCTATTGATCAACCGGGGGAGCCGCATACGGCGTACCTTGATCGTCGCGGCGGCGGTGGCGGTTCTTGCTGGATGTTCCACGTATGACAGCCTGACTCAGCGTGTTGCCCAAAGCATCACGCCGTACCGCATTACCGTGGTTCAAGGTAACTTCGTATCGAAGGAAGCGGCCGCGCAAATGCAGGTCGGCATGTCGCGCGCCCAGGTCCGGCAAATACTTGGCACGCCGCTTCTGGCAGATATGTTCCACGCGGACCGCTGGGATTACGTCTTCTATTTCAAGCGCGGCTCGACGGCAGTCGTCCAGCAGCGCGATTTCATCGTGAACTTCACGGGTGATCGCGTCGCGAGCTGGTCGGGCGGCGAAGATCTGCCGTCCAACCTCGAACTGCTCGCCGAAATCGACGGCGATCGTACAGGCAAGAAGGTGAAGGTTGCGCCTGTGGTCGCCAGCGCGACGGCCGAGGCGAGCGCGGCGGCTGCAGCGGCTGCGCCTGCGCCCGTCGCCGTGCCCGACACCGTGCGCTCGGCGACTTCCGATGCCGCGCAGGCCGGCAATCTGCCCGCTGTCGACGCGAACGCGCAGGCCGCGCAGGCTGCGAACCGCGCGACCAACGCGGTGCAGTCGCCCGCGCCTGGCACGACGCCGTCGGTGCGCGCGAACACGCCGCAGTCGAATGGTGGCGTGCCGCAGAACTCCACCGAGCCGGGCCAGCCGCAGTTCCGCTTCACGCGTCCGCCGCCTCCGCAGATGCAGGGCGTACCGAGCGACAACCCGGTCGGCCCGACGGGCCCAACGGGTCCGGAAAGCAACAACGGCCAGTCGAAAGACGCGCCCGCGAAGTCGTCGCAATCTTCCGCACAATCGGGCACGGGAACGGGCGGCTGATTCCGTTGTCCCTAACATGACGGGCGGCGTGTCCGCCCGTCATGCGTTTTGCCGCGACGTCGTGTCGCTCTGAGACGCCGCCCGCTTCGTTTCTTTTGTCGCCTCCCGGCGCGCTGCCTGTCGGCGCGATGTGCAGGCGCTGTTAGCAGGACTACCCATGAAAATTGCCATCGCCGGCGCGTCGGGCCGCATGGGCCGGATGCTCATCGAAACCGTCCTCAACGATCCTGAAGTCACGCTGTCGGGTGCGCTCGACCGCACGGGCGCGCCGCAACTCGGCCAGGACGCGGGCGCGTTCCTCGGCAAGCAGACGGGCGTACTGATGTCGGACGATATCGACGCCGTGCTCGCACAATCCGACTATCTGATCGACTTCACGCGCCCCGAGGGTACGCTCGCGCACATCGACGCGGCGTTGCGCACGAACACGAAGCTCGTGATCGGCACGACGGGCTTCGACGAAGCACAGAAGGCGCAGATTCGCGCTGCGGCGGAAAAAATCGGCATCGTGTTCGCGTCGAACTTCAGCGTCGGCGTGAACGTGACGATGAAGCTGCTCGAATTCGCCGCCAAGCATTTCTCGCAAGGCTACGACATCGAAATCATCGAGGCGCATCACCGTCACAAGGTCGACGCGCCGTCGGGCACGGCGCTGACGATGGGCGAAGTGATCGCCAACGCGCTTGGCCGCAAGCTCGAAGATTGCGCCGTCTACGCACGCGAAGGCGTGACGGGCGAACGCGATCCGTCCACCATCGGTTTTTCGGCGATTCGTGGCGGCGATATCGTCGGCGACCATACGGTGCTGTTTGCGGGCATCGGCGAGCGCATCGAAATTACGCACAAATCGGCGAGCCGTCTGTCGTACGCGCAAGGCGCGGTGCGCGCGGTTGGCTTCCTCGAAGGCCACCCGAACGGCCTGTTCGACATGCAGGACGTGCTCGGCTTGCACTAAGCCCCGCGTCAGCCTGTTCTCACCCGCCAAGGCGCCGTAGCCGAGGCGACCCAAGAGCTCCAATGGCAGACACCGGCATCATCCACTACCTGCAAACCAGCGACGCCATCACGCATGGCGTCGCGTACGTACTGCTGGCGATGTCGGTTGCGAGCTGGTGTTTTCTGATCGTCAAAAGCTGGATACTGAGCCGCGCGAAGCGGCAAGGGCCGCGCGCCATCGTGCGCTTCTGGCAGGCGCCGACGCTGTCCGATGGCGTCGCAGCGCTGCGTCTCGCGGATCGCGAGCATATCTTTTCTCCGTTGGCGGAAGCCGCGCTGCAGGCGTCGGAAGTCGAGACGCCGGGCGTGCTGCTCGCGCGCGTCGAACGCAGCGAACGCGTGCTGCGGGCGCTGCGCCAGGCGCTGCACCGCTCGCAGCGGCGGCTGGAATTCGGGCAGGTGTTGCTGGCGTCGGTGGGCAGCACGGCGCCGTTCGTTGGCTTGCTCGGCACGGTATGGGGCATTTATCACGCGCTCGGCAGCATTGCGCAAAGCGGGCAGGCGATGATCGAGAACGTCGCGGGCCCAGTCGGCGAGGCGCTCATCATGACGGCGTTCGGCCTCGTCGTCGCGATTCCCGCCGTGCTCGCCTATAACGTGCTTGGGCGGATGGTGCGGCAGTTGTCGGAGGAACTCGACGGCTTTGCGCACGATCTGCACGCCTACGTCTGCGCGCCTGCGGGCGATGGAGGCGGTAATACGCCCGACAACACGCGCGGCGGCGCGCGCGGCGATCACGGCGAACGGGCGCCCGCGCGGACGCAGGCATAGCGCCGCATCGGGCAGGCGGCTGACGCGCCGAGACAGCAGGCGCCGGCAAGTATCAAACGGCAAGAGCGAGGCACGACACATGGCATTCGGCGGACTCGACAGGCACAAGACGGCCGCGCCAATGGCGGACATCAACATGACGCCGCTGATCGACGTGATGCTGGTGCTGCTCGTCATCTTCATCATCACGGCACCGCTGTTCACGCACGCGATCCGGCTGGATCTGCCGCGCGTCGCGGCCGCCGAGGCGCGCGAGACGCCGCAGACGATCACGCTGTCGATCGACGCCGCGGGCAAGCTCTACTGGAACGACAAGCCCATCACGCTGGACCAGATGCGCGCGCAGTTCAACGACGCGGGCAAGCAGAAGGACCAGCCGGAAATCCATCTGCGCGCCGAGCGCTCGACGCGCTACGAAGTGATCGCGCAGGTGATGGGCGCGGCGCAGCAGGCGGGTCTGGAACGGATCGGCTTCGTGACGGAGCCGCCGGGCGACGCGAAACCGGGCCAGCCGGCGCCTGCGGTCGGCGCATCGTCCGCGCAATAACCGAAGCGCGCCGTCTGCCGGGCCAAAAGCCCGCATTCACCGCTCATCGCGTCGAATCGGCGGGCAAAACGTATCGCACACGCTCAATCGCGCGCGGCGTGAACCCGGCCGAACGGTATAATCAGCCCTTTCCCCTTGACGAAAGGGGAACCGACAAGATTTTCATCAAGCAGAGCACCGTGCCGGTGCCGAAGCATCCGAACAGCGGCACCGAACAGCGATCCCATCACACCATGCACGAAAAATACGTTCCCTCCGACGTCGAATCCGCCGCGCAAGGACAATGGCGCGCCACCGACGCGTACAAAACGACGGAAAAGGCCGACAAGCCGAAGTTCTATTGCGTTTCGATGCTGCCGTATCCGTCGGGCAAGCTGCACATGGGGCACGTACGCAACTACACGATCAACGACGTGATGTACCGCTATCTGCGGATGAACGGCTACAACACGCTGATGCCGATGGGCTGGGACGCGTTCGGCATGCCCGCCGAAAACGCCGCGATGGCCAACAACGTGCCGCCCGCAAAGTGGACGTACGACAACATCGCGTACATGAAGAAGCAGATGCAGTCGATGGGCCTTGCCATCGACTGGTCGCGCGAAGTCGCCACCTGCAGCCCGGACTACTACAAGTGGAACCAGTGGATCTTCCTGAAGATGCTCGAAAAGGGCATCGCGTACAAGAAGACGGGCACCGTGAACTGGGACCCCGTCGATCAGACCGTGCTCGCCAACGAGCAGGTGATCGACGGCCGCGGCTGGCGTTCGGGCGCGCTCGTCGAGAAGCGCGAAATCCCGATGTACTACATGCGCATCACGCAGTACGCGGATGAGCTGCTGAACGATCTCGAAGGCCTCGGCTGGCCCGAGCGCGTGAAGATCATGCAGCAGAACTGGATCGGCAAGAGCTTCGGCGTGAACTTCGGCTTCCCGTACGAACTGGACGGCGAGCAGAAGCTGCTGCGCGTGTTCACGACGCGCGCCGACACGATCATGGGCGTCACCTTCTGCGCGGTCGCGGCCGAGCATCCGCTGGCCACGCATCTCGCACAGGGACGGCCGGAGCTGCAGGCGTTCATCGACGAATGCAAGCACGGCGGCGTCGCCGAAGCCGACATGGCGACGATGGAAAAGAAGGGCATGGCCACGGGCTTTTTCGTCACGCATCCGCTGACGCAGGAAAAGGTCGAGGTGTGGATCGGCAACTACGTGCTGATGAGCTACGGCGAAGGCGCCGTGATGGGCGTGCCCGCGCACGACGAGCGTGACTTCGCGTTCGTCAAGAAGTACGGCATTCCCGTCAAGCAGGTGGTCGCGGTCGAAGGCCAGCCGTTCTCGACGGACGCCTGGCACGAGTCGTACGGCGACAAGGAAAACGGCGTCCTGGTCAACAGCGGCAAGTACGACGGCCTCAAGTACGGCGAAGCCGTCGACGCAATCGCGGCTGATCTGAAAGCGCTGGGCCTCGGCGACAAGCAGGTCACGTGGCGTCTGCGCGACTGGGGCATCTCGCGCCAGCGCTACTGGGGTACGCCGATCCCGATCATCCATTGCCCGTCGTGCGGCGATGTGCCGGTGCCCGAGAAGGATCTGCCCGTCGTGCTGCCGGAAGATCTCGTGCCGGACGGCACGGGCAATCCGCTCGCGAAGTCGGAAGCGTTCCTGAACTGCACGTGTCCGACCTGCGGCGCGGCCGCGAAGCGTGAGACCGACACGATGGACACGTTCGTCGATTCGTCGTGGTACTTCTATCGCTACGCGGCACCCGACGCGAAGACGATGGTCGACGAGCGGACCGACTACTGGATGCCGATGGATCAGTACATCGGCGGCATCGAGCACGCCATTCTTCACCTGTTGTACTCGCGCTTCTGGGCGAAGGTCTGCCGCGATCTGGGCATCGTGAAGTTCGGCGAGCCGGCGAAGAACCTGCTCACGCAGGGCATGGTGCTCAACGAAACGTACTACCGCGAAAACGACGCCGGCAAGAAGACCTGGTACAACCCGGCCGACGTCACCGTCACGCACGACGACAAGGGCCGCCCGGTCGGCGCGACGCTCAATGCCGACGGCCAGCCCGTCGTGCTGGGCGGCGTCGAGAAGATGTCGAAGTCGAAGAACAACGGTGTCGATCCGCAAGTGCTGATCGATCAGTACGGCGCGGATACCGCGCGTCTGTTCACGATGTTCGCAGCGCCGCCCGAGCAACAGCTCGAATGGTCGGGCGCGGGCGTCGAAGGCGCGAGCCGCTTCCTGCGCCGCGTGTGGTCGTTCGGTCAGGCGAATGAAGCGGCGCTCTCGCAGCGCGGCGCTTTCGACGCCGCGAAGCTCACCGATACCGAGAAGACGCTGCGCCGTGAAATCTACAGCGTGCTGAAGCAGGCGGACTTCGACTATCAGCGTCTGCAGTACAACACGGTCGTGTCGGCGGCGATGAAGATGCTCAACGCGGTCGAAGGTGCGAAGGGCGCGGGCGCTGCCGTGCTGCGCGAAACCTACGGCGTGCTGCTGCGCGTGCTGTACCCGGTCGTGCCGCACGTCACGTTCCAGTTGTGGCAGGAACTCGGCTACGAAACCGAGTTCGGCACGCTGCTCGACGCGCCGTGGCCGAAGGTCGACGAAAAGGCGCTGGAGCAGAGCGAGATCGAACTCGTGCTGCAGGTGAACGGCAAGGTGCGCGGCGCCGTGACGGTCGCGAAGGACGCATCGAAGGAAGCGATCGAAGCCGTCGCGCTCGCGCACGAAATGTTCGCGAAGTTCAGCGAAGGCAAGGCGGCGAAGAAGGTGATCGTCGTGCCGGGCCGCCTCGTGAACATCGTCGTCTGATGCACGCATCGATTGCGCTTTAACTGCGAACCAGGAGCTCATGTGACTCGCAGATCGTTTTTGACTCTGGCGTGCAGCGCGGCGCTACTGTCCGCGTGCGGCTTCCAGCTGCGCGGCCAGCAGGACTACGCGTTCAAGCGGCTCGCCATCACGGGCGCGACGGCGCCCGTTTCAGCGCGCCTCACGCGCATGGTGCAGGGCGGCAGCGACACCGTGATCGTGAATTCGCCCGCCAACGCCGACGCCATCCTGTCGATTTCCGAAGGACGCGGCAACAGTGTGCTGACGCTGAACTCGCTGGGCGTCGTCGAGGAATACGCGCTCGACTACTGGCTGAACTACACGGTGCGCGGCGCGGACGGCACGCTACTGATTCCGCCTAGCGCGATCCATCTGAATCGCGCGATGACGTATAGCGACCAGTTCTCGCAAGCGAAGGCTTCGGAAGCGGACATCCTGTACGCGGACATGCAGAACGACGCCGTCGATCAGCTGATGCGTCGTCTTGCCGTCGTGCGCTCGCTGCATCCGGCGCCGGGCCAGGAAGTGCCGGGCGTCAATCCGCGCGCGCCGCTGCCGCCTCCGCCGCTTTGATCCACCGCATCGACCTGCTTTCACTCTCGTTCATCCGTCGCCATGCAACTGCGTCTTGACGCGCTCGAAGCGCATCTCGCGAAAGGTCCCGCCGCTCTGTACGTCGTGTACGGCGACGAGCATCTGCTCGCGCAGGAAGCGTGCGACCGCATCCGCGCGGCGGCGCGGGCGAGCGGCTTCACCGACCGCACGGTGTTCACGGTCGAGCGCGGCTTCGACTGGAGTTCGCTGCTTGGCGCGAGCCAGTCGATGTCGCTGTTCGGCGACCGGCAACTGGTCGAATTGCGCATCCCGACGGGCAAGCCCGGCAAGGAAGGCGCGGATGCGCTGAAGACGTTGGCCGCATCGGCGAATCCCGATGTGCTGACGCTCGTTACGTTGCCGCGCCTCGACGCGGCAACGCAAAAGTCCGCGTGGTTCACCGCGCTGGCCGATGCGGGCGTCGCGCTGAAGATCGATCCCGTCGAGCGCGCGCAGTTGCCTGGCTGGGTCGGCCAGCGTCTCGCGCAGCAAGGTCAGCGCGTCGCGCCGGGCGAAGAGGGCAAGCGCGCGCTGCAGTTCATCGCCGAGCGCGTCGAAGGCAATCTGCTCGCTGCGCATCAGGAAATCCAGAAGCTCGGGCTGCTGTATCCGTCCGGCGCGCTGTCGTTCGAACAGGTTCATGACGCCGTGCTCAACGTCGCGCGCTACGACGTGTTCAAGCTCAATGAAGCGATGCTCGCGGGCGATGTCGGCCGTTTGTCGCGGATGATCGACGGGCTGAAGGGCGAAGGCGAAGCCGCCGTGCTCGTGCTGTGGGCCGTCGTCGAAGAAATTCGGACGCTGCTGCGTATCAAGCGCGGTGTTGAGGCGGGCAAGCCGCTGCCGATGCTGCTGCGCGAAAACCGCGTGTGGGGGCCGCGTGAGCGGCTCGTCGGGCCGGCGCTGTCGCGTGTGACGGAGGCGTCCCTGGAAAAGGCGCTGGCGTTGGCGGCGAAGCTCGATCGGCAGGTGAAGGGGTTGTCGGGCGGCACACCGGGCGATCATCGCAACGACCCGCCGCCGGATCCGTGGGCGGGGCTTTTCGAACTCGCGATGGCCGTCGCTGGCGCGTCCGCTTCCGAGGCGCGTGCCGTGCCCAATCGCCCAGCTCCAGCGCGACCGGCGCCAATGCGCCGACCGTCGTAGGCTGTCGCACGCCTGACGGATCTGGCCGCTGACCTTGCCTGAATCAAGCGCGCGTATCGGCGGAACACCGGATTCATCGCAAACGCGGCGCGGCAGCCTTTCCCAGCCCGTGACACGGCGCCGCTCGCCCGAGCAGACAACTGTCACACGTCATACAATCGGCGGAGCGTTCCGCTTACAGAAATCGTCTGCCGCATCCACGCATATCGCGGCACAACGGGAATCATCATGGATATCGACCAGTACATGACCGACCTCGGCCGCCGCGCGCGTCACGCATCGCGTGCGATGGCGCGGGCGTCGACGGCGGCGAAGAATGCCGCGCTCGAAGCCATTGCAGTCGCGATCGAACGCGAGACTGGCGCGCTGAAAGAAGCGAATGCGCGTGACCTGGCGCGTGCTCGTGAGAAAGGTCATGACGCTGCGTTCATCGATCGCCTGACGCTGTCGGACAAGGCGTTGAAGACGATGGTCGAAGGCTTGCGACAAGTGGCCGCGCTGGCCGATCCGATCGGCGAGATCAGCAATCTGAAGTATCGGCCGAGCGGCATTCAGGTCGGCCAGATGCGCGTGCCGCTAGGCGTGATCGGCATCATCTACGAATCGCGGCCGAACGTGACGATCGACGCGGCGGCGCTGTGCCTTAAATCCGGCAACGCGACGATCTTGCGCGGCGGATCCGAAGCGCTCGAATGCAACACCGCGCTGGCGAAGCTGATCGGTGAAGGGCTCGAAAAAGCGGGCTTGCCGCAGGAAGCGGTGCAAGTGGTCGAGACGTCCGATCGCGCGGCAGTCGGCAAGCTCATCACGATGACCGAATACGTCGACGTGATCGTGCCGCGCGGCGGCAAGAGCCTGATCGCACGTCTGATGGAAGAAGCGCGCGTGCCGATGATCAAGCACCTCGACGGCATTTGCCACGTGTATGTCGACGATCGCGCGGACATCGCGAAGGCGATGACGGTTTGCGATAACGCGAAGACGCATCGTTACGGCACGTGCAACACGATGGAGACACTTTTGGTCGCACGCGGTATCGCGGCCGAGGTGCTGCCGGCGCTCGGCAAGCTGTATCGCGGCAAGGACGTGGAACTGCGTGTCGATCCTGCGGCGCGCAAGGTGCTGGAAGCGGCGGGTGTCACGCCGCTGGTCGATGCAACCGAAGAAGACTGGCGCACCGAATATCTCGCGCCCGTGCTGGCGATCAAGGTCGTCGACGGTATCGACGAGGCGATCGAACACATCAACGAATACGGCTCGCATCACACCGATGCGATCGTCACGGAAGACCACGACCGCGCGATGCGCTTCCTGCGCGAAGTGGATTCGGCGAGCGTGATGGTCAATGCGTCGACGCGTTTTGCCGACGGTTTCGAGTTCGGGCTTGGCGCGGAGATCGGCATTTCCAACGACAAGCTGCATGCGCGCGGTCCCGTCGGACTGGACGGGCTGACGTCGATGAAATACGTCGTGCTGGGGCACGGCGAAGGCCGTCAATAATTTCAGAAGGATGGATGCCGATGCTGTGGATCAAGACGTTTCACATCGTTCTGGTGGCCTCATGGTTCGCGGGGCTTTTCTATCTGCCGCGAATCTACGTGAATCTCGCGATGGAGACCGACCCGAATGCGGTGAAGCGCCTCTTGCTCATGGCGCGCAAGCTGTTTCGTTTCATGACGTTCATTGCGGTACCGGCGTTGGCATGCGGTCTGTGGCTGTGGCTCGCGGTAGGCATCGGCAGCGGGCAGGGCTGGATTCACGCGAAGGTTGGCGTGGTCGTGCTGCTGATCGTTTATCACGCGTATTGCGGCGTGCTGCTGCGCACTTTCGAACGTGGTGAAAATACGCGCTCGCACAAGTGGTATCGGATGTTCAATGAGCTTCCTGTTCTCGGCATGCTCGCGGCCGTCGCGCTGGTGGTGATCAAACCTTTCTGATCTTTCTACGGGGCTTCGGCCCCGTTGTCTTTTCTGCCATCCGATATTGACCCATCAGCGAACGCTGAGGGCGGCACATTGCGTGTGCAGAAAACGTCAGAGCAACGCTCGTTGCGGCTGGCTCGTTTCGATTCTCACCTCGTAGATTTCCTATCGATGTTTATTTCTCTCTGCGCGACTGTCGGAAGACTTCGACATCGTTCAGCGAGGGGCAATTACGCAGAACGTTCGCGTGATTCCGGATTTATTTCTGCCTTCAATGTCTCTATGTATTGCTAGATAAATCTTAGATTCACATCAACAGAATAAGAGTCGCGTAAAAGAATTTATCCAGATGTGACCAGTTCATTAGCAATATAGGATGAGAAATCTGATTTAAGAGTAGTCCTATTCGCCGTATGTTTGACGCTCAATAAAGTTCGACTCCACTACGTCAAGATGGCAGAGGATTCTTCAATGGGACGCGAATCTGCAACATACAGCGTCGCAAAGTTGTGCCCTTGACGTCGGTGTTCGCTGTGCTTCGTCAGATTTAATCCGCTGCTTTTTGTGTGTTACGCCACGGGGCAGATGTAGGAAGCAGCGCGGAACGGAGCTATCGGTGACGTGTCGATTTCGTCAATAAATTTAGGATAACGGATGAATAAGGCTTATCGGTCAGTCTGGAATGAGTCGTCAGGGACTTGGGTGGCGGTGCAGGAAAACGCCCGAGGGCGGACTAAAAAGTCCGCACGCTCGGTGTTGGTTCTTAGCGCAATTTCTTCGGCGGTTGGGTTGATGACGGCGATGCCGGTGTGGGCGACTGCGATAGCAGGTTACTGCACGCCTTCGAATGCCGGTAACGGTTACTGGTCAAACGTGGCGGGATGCGGGGCCGATGCGGGTGTGCCAAACTCTCCGCACAATCTCGGTGAAACAGTCATCGGCAGCTACGGGTACGTGCCGACCAACATCAGCTTCGGGACGATCTTCGGTTTTGCGGGCCAGGCAAACGCAATGTATGGCACGGCCTTGGGCGCGAACGGTGTCGTGTCCAGCGGTGCGCAGAATAGTGTGGCGCTCGGATCGGGCTCGGTGGCGACAGATCCCAACACGGTTTCGGTCGGCCGGGTTGGCAACAATCCGCTGTACAACGTCCATACAGACAACGGAGATGGAACCTCAGCCGACGCGACGCCGATGAACCAGTCGCTCCTCGGCACGCTGACGCGCCGCATCACGAACATGTCGGCCGGTATCAACGATAACGACGCCGTGAACGTGTCGCAGGTCAAAGGCGTCACGAAGGCACTGGGCGGCGGCGCGGGCGTCAACTCGGATGGCTCGATTGCAGCGCCCAAGTATGCAGTCCAAGGCGCGAACTTCAGCGACGTAGGCTCGGCTCTGTCGAAGCTCGACTCCGCGACGACGGCCAATTCGACCAGCATCACGAACATCCAGAACACCGTCAACAACATCAGCAATGGCAACGGGTTCAAATACGTTCACGTGAACTCGTCCGGCGCAGATTCCGTTGCATCGGGCAGCAACGCGGTCGCGGTCGGCATGTCGGCGACGGGCGCGGGCCAGAGCGGCGTGGCACTCGGTTCGTCGAGCCTCGCGAAAGGGGACTGGTCCGAAGCGATCGGCAATTCTGCCCAGGCGAACGCGCTCGGAGACATAGCGCTCGGTGCGTCTTCCACGGCAACGGGCGGCGGCAATTACCTCTTCGCAACTGCGCTGGGTTCGAACGCGACGGCGGCTGGTTCGCAGACTACGGCGGTAGGTGGCTGGTCGCAGGCGACGGCAGCGTACGCGACGGCAGAGGGTTATAACAGCCAGGCAACGGGTTCTAACGGCACGGCCGTAGGCGTCAACTCTAAAGCGTCGCAGACGGGCGCTACGGCATTGGGTTCGGCGGCAATCGGCTCGGGACAAAACGCGCTGGCGGCCGGCACGGGCGCGACGGCATCGGCATATGGCGATGTTGCCGTCGGCTACTGGACGCATACGGCGGGTACGGGTGGCGCAACGGCAGTGGGCGACCAGTCGTCGGCGCTGACTGGCGGCTCGTTCGCGGCCGGCCTTGGGACGACGGCGTCTGGCGCGTCGTCGGTGGCGATCGGCAACGGGTCGACGGCAAGCGGCGGCTATTCGAACGCAATGGGCTATCAGGCCAACGCCGCAGGCCGGGATGGCGTGGCGATCGGCTCGTTGGCGAACGTGGGTGCTACGGGTAGTCAAGGCGTGGCCATCGGCGTACGCGCAGCGGCAACGGCAGCCAATTCGGTGGCATTGGGTTCCGACTCGACGACCACGGCGAACCTGTCGTCGGCAGGCTATAACCCCGGCACGAGCGCGCTGTCGGGCATCGCGTCGGCCGCTAACGGCGAAGTGTCGGTCGGCTCGTCGGGTGCGGAGCGTCGCGTGACGAACGTGGCGGCAGGCTCTGCTGCGACGGACGCGGTGAACGTGAGCCAGTTGCAGTCGGAAGACGCGAAGGTCAACGGCATCAGCAGCAACGTGTCGAGCCTGAGCAACACCGTCAACAACATCAACACGGCGACGACCAACGTCACGAATACCGTGACGAACATCGTCAACGGTGGTGGCGTCAAATATTTCCACGCGAATTCGGGTCAGGCGGACGCGGTGGCAAGCGGCTCGAACTCGGTTGCAGTCGGTGACCGCGCCAATTCGATGGGCGGTTCGTCAGTGGCCGTGGGTGACGGCGCGACGGCAGTTGGCGCGGCAAGCGTCGCAATTGGCAACAACGCAAAGAACGCAGCTGCTGCGAACAACTCGGTCGCGATCGGCGGTGACTCGGCCTCGGGCGACAAGTCCGTGACGATCGGTAATGGCGCAAATTCGACGAACTCGTCGTGGGCCGTTGCAGTGGGCACGAACGCGAACGTGTCGGGCGCGCTCGGTGTCGCGATCGGCGGGGGCTCGGTGGCATCGGGCGCGAACGGCGTGTCGATCGGACCGAACGCGATCGCTTCGGGCGCCAATACCGTTGCGCTGGGTAGTGGCGCGAATGCATCGGCTGGTAACTCGGTGGCGCTGGGTCAGGGCTCGACGACGACGGCGAACCTGTCGGCAGCGGGCTGGAACCCGGGTTCGGGCACGCTGTCGGGCATCGCATCGGCGGCGAATGGCGAAGTGTCGGTGGGCAAGGCAGGAGCAGAACGTCGCGTGACGAATGTGGCTGCTGGCTCGGCGGCGACGGATGCCGTCAACGTGAGCCAGTTGCAATCGGAAGATGCGAAGGTCAACGGCATCAGCAGCAACGTGTCGAACCTGAGCAACACCGTCAACAACATCAACACGGCGACGACCAACGTCACGAATACCGTGACGAACATCGTCAACGGCGGCGGTATCAAGTACTTCCACTCGAACTCGACGCTGGCGGATTCCGTGGCAGCAGGTGCTGATTCGGTTGCGATCGGTGGTGGCGCAAGCGCGGCGGCTGCGAACTCCGTGGCGCTGGGCGCGGGCTCGACGACGACGGCGAACCTGTCGGCAGCGGGCTGGAACCCGGGTACGGGCACGCTGTCGGGCATTGCGTCGGCGGCTAACGGCGAAGTGTCGGTGGGCGCAGCGGGCAAGGAACGTCGCATCACCAACGTTGCAGCGGGTTACGCCGCGACCGACGCGGTGAACGTGAGCCAGTTGCAGTCCGAAGACGCGAAGGTCAATGCCGCAGGGTCGAGCATTGCGAACGTGTTGGGTGGCGGTTCGACGTACGACGCGTCGACGGGCACGATCACGGGTCCGACGTTCACTCTCGGCGGCAAGACGGTCACGTCGATTGCAGGCGCGATCACCAACCTGGACGACCGCGTGACGCAGAACTCGACGTCCATCAGCAACATCATGAACCAGATCGACAACGGCCAGTTCGGCAGTCTGGTTCAGCAGGTGTCGCCGAATGGCGCGGTGACGGTCGCGGCGTCGACGGGCGGCACGCTCGTCAACTTCGCGGGCACGGCTGGCGCGCGCGTGCTGACGGGTGTTGCCAACGGCAGCGTGAATGCGTCGAGCAAGGACGCAGTGAACGGTTCGCAGCTGTACGCAACGAACCAGAACCTCGCCAACCTGACCAACGTCGTGAACAACATCTCGACGACGGGTTCTGGCACGGGGGCGCAGTCGAAGTACTTCCACGCGAACTCGACGCTGGCGGATTCGTCCGCAACGGGCACGAACGCAACGGCGATCGGCGGTGCCGCATCGGCTTCGGGCGCGAACTCGGTGGCATTGGGTTCGGGTTCGGTGGCGGACAGCGACAACACGGTGTCGGTGGGCTCGGCAGGCAACGAACGCCGGATAACCAATGTTGCAGACGCAGTGGCGGGCACGGACGCGGTCAACTACGCGCAGATGAACGCCGCGCTTGCCAAGGTGCAGAACGCGCCGGCCGGCAGCGATGCGATGGTCGCAGTCGATGGCGACCGCGTCACGGAAGCGGCGAGCGTGAACGGCACGCACGCGATGGCAATGGGTCCGAGCGCAAGCGCTACGGCCTCGCAAGCGATCGCGTCGGGCTACAACGCGCAGGCGAGCGGCGACAGCTCGATCGCGATGGGCGCCAACTCGAAGGCAACGGCGGAGCGTGCCGTTGCGCTGGGTGACGGCTCCATCGCGGATCGTGCGAACACCGTGTCGGTGGGCTCGGCGGATAACCAGCGTCAGATCACCAATGTCGCGGCGGGTACGCAGACGACGGACGCAGTCAACGTCGGTCAGCTGAACAGCTCGATTGCGGCAGCCATCGGTGATATGCCGGCAGGCATGTCGGCCAAGGACTATACGGATCAGCAGATCCAGCAGGTCCAGGCCGGCGTCAACGACGTCGCGCGCAATGCCTACTCGGGTATCGCGGCCGCTACGGCGCTGACGATGATTCCGGACGTCGATCAGGGCAAGACGATCGCGGTCGGTATCGGCGGTGCGTCGTACAAGGGCTATGCGGCTTCGGCGCTGGGCATCTCGGCACGCATCACGCAGAACATCAAGGTCAAGGCCGGCGCGGGCATCAGCGCGCAAGGCACGACCTTCGGTGTCGGCGGTTCGTACCAGTGGTAAGCATCGCGGCGTAAGTGCAAAGGCGGCGCGGTCATGGCCGCCTGAGCGCAACTTTCACCAGTAGTACGCTTCAAAACGAAACGGGCTCCTTCGGGAGCCCGTTTTGCGTTTGTATGTCCGATTCGCCTGCCTGAAACGTGGCGTGGGCCGGATCGCTGGAGCGTGCTTCGACGCACGCAGCAGAGCTATTCCTGCGGCCCGATCCGGCGCCTCGCGATCAGATCCTTCGCGCCAGCCAGTTTTTCTGCCAGATCCGGTCCGCGCTGCAATGCGACACCGACGGCCAGAATGTCGCCGATCGCGAGATGCGACGTGCGCGACGTCATCGGCGAGAAGATGTCGGTGTCTTCGTCGACGTTGGCAAACAGTCCAATCGATGCGATCCGCGCGAGCGGCGAGTTCCCATGTGTGACGGCAATCACCTTCGCGCCTACCGCGAGCGCGGATTTCGCCGCGTCGATGATGTCGCGCGTGCGCCCCGTATTCGAGATCGCGACGACGACATCGCCTTCGCCCAGCAGTGCCGCCGACATCAGAAACGTATGCGGATCCGAATACGCGACGCTCGGCATCCCAAGCCGGAAAAACTTGTGCTGCATGTCGAGCGCGGCGATGCCCGAACCGCCCGCGCCATAAAACTCGATGCGTTTTGCCCGCGCGAGCACCTGAATCGCCGCCGCCACACTGTCCGACGAAAGGTTGTTGCGCACCTGGATCAACGCGCCAATGGTCCGGTCGAGCACCTTCGCGGCGACGCCGGGCGTCGGTTCGTCGGGGCGCACGTCGCGGTAGACGGCGGGCACCTCCGTTGCTATCCCTTGAGCAAGGCGGATCTTGAATTCACGGAAGCCGGAAAACCCGAGCGCATGGCAGAAGCGTGCGATGGTCGGCTGGCTGACGCCGGCGCGCGCGGCGACCTCCGTCATCGACAGGTCGAGCACTTCCCGCGGCGCCTCGATCACGTAGTCAGCCAGCTTGCGCTCCGAAGGGCGCAGCTGGTCGCGCATCGCTTCCACCTGGGACAGCATCATTGGAAATCTCACACTATGCTGAAGAATGCGTGGACTATAGCTGATAGACACGAAAGGTACAAAAACTACATATTTGACGTAGGTGAATACCCTAATGGCTAGGGATGAATTGCTCAAAGTGCCAACCAGTAAAGGTTTCAAGGCGATTTGGTGGCGCTGCGGATTCAGCGTCTGCCACATTGAATTCGTGTAGTTTTTCTACTAATATCCGGTTGCCGGCTTTTCCATGCCGTTTCCCCGCGATATCAATCTGGCACCGTGCGCGTGTGCGCCCCAAGCCAGCGACGAAGGAGCATCGATGGTTTCCCCGCATTCGCAACTGATGAAGGTCACGAAGCGCGTGATCGAGCGCAGCAAGCCGACCCGCCACGCGTATCTGTCGCGCATCGACCAGGCCCAGGGCAAGTTCCCGGCGCGCGGCGCGCTGTCCTGCGCGAACCTCGCGCACGGCTTCGCCGGCATGGAGGGCAACGACAAGCTCGTCATCAAGCAGATCCGCCAGCCGAACATCGGCATCGTCTCGTCGTACAACGAGATGCTCTCGGCGCATGCACCGTACAAGGATTTCCCGGACATCATCAAGGCCGCCGCGCGTGAAAACGGCGGCGTGGCGCAGTTCGCGGGCGGTGTGCCCGCGATGTGCGACGGCATCACGCAAGGCAACGCCGGCATGGAGCTGTCGCTGTTCTCGCGCGAAGTGATCGCGATGAGCACGGCCGTCGCGCTCACGCACAACATGTTCGACGCAGCGCTGTGCCTCGGCGTGTGCGACAAGATCGTGCCGGGCCTGTTGATCGGCGCGCTGCAGTTCGGCCATCTGCCGACCATCTTCGTGCCCGCCGGCCCGATGATGAGTGGCCTGTCGAACGACGACAAGGCCAAAGTGCGCCAGGAATTCGCGACGGGCAAGTGCGGACGCAATGAACTGCTGGAATCCGAAGCCGCTGCGTATCACAGCCACGGCACCTGCACGTTCTACGGCACGGCCAACAGCAATCAGATGCTGATGGAAATCATGGGCCTGCATCTGCCGGGCTCGGCGTTCGTGCATCCGCATACGCCGCTGCGCGACGCGCTGACCGCGCAGGCTGCACGCCGCGTGCTCGACCTCACCGTCGATCGCGGCCACTACATGCCGATTGGCCACGTGATCGATGAGAAGGCGATCATCAATGGCATCGTCGGTTTGCTGGCGACGGGCGGCTCGACCAATCACACGCTGCACCTCGTCGCAATCGCGCGCGCGGCTGGCATCATCATCGACTGGGACGACTTCGACACGCTGTCGGCTACGGTGCCGCTGCTCGCGAAGGTGTACCCGAACGGCAAGGCCGACGTGAACCACTTCCACGCGGCGGGCGGCATGGCGTATCTGATCCGCAACCTGCTCGAAGGCGGATTGCTGCACGAGGATGTGAACACGGTCGTGGGCAAGGGCCTTTCGCGCTATGCCGAAGAGCCGAAGCTGCTCGACGGCAAGTTGACGTGGGTGCCGGCTGCAGCCGAAAGCCACGATACGGCTGTGCTGCGCGCCATCAACGATCCGTTCCAGCCGGACGGCGGCCTGCGTCTGATGCAAGGCAAGCTCGGCCGCGGCGTCATCAAGATTTCGGCCGTGGCGAAGCAGCATCGCACGGTGAAGGCGCCTGCCATCGTGTTCGATTCGCAGGAAGCCGTGCAGGAAGCCTTCGACAACGGCGAGCTGAAGCGCGACTTCATTGCCGTCGTGCGCTTCCAGGGCGCGCGGGCAAACGGCATGCCCGAGCTGCATCGTTTGACGCCGCTGCTCGGCGTGTTGCAGGATCAAGGTTTCCATGTCGCGCTCGTCACGGACGGCCGCATGTCCGGTGCATCGGGCAAGGTGCCCGCCGTGATTCACGTGTCGCCGGAAGCGTTGCTGCAAGGCCCGCTCGGCAAGGTGCGCACGGGTGACATGCTGGTGATCGACGCAGAAGCGGGCGTGCTCGATATCGAAATCGACGACGCCGAATGGGCTGCGCGTCCGATTGCCGTGTCGCAGCATCAGGCGGAAAACGAAGTAGGCTTCGGCCGCGAGCTGTTCGGTGTGTTCCGTGCTGCAGCAGCGCCGGCGGAACTGGGTGCATCGGTGTTCGGACCGCTCGTCGGCGAAGCGTCGCACGCAGCGCAGCACGCATCTGAAACGGCAAACGCTGTGGCGAGCGAAGCCAGCCACGCAATGCAGAAATAAAGCGAAAAGGAGTCTGAAGATGACGTCGAAAACAGTCAGCGAAATCGTGCGCCTCGGTCCGGTGATCCCGGTCCTCGCATTCGATACCGTCGAACAGGGCGAACACGTGTCGCGCGCGCTACACGCAGGTGGCGTGAAGGTGCTGGAAATCACGCTGCGCACGCCTGCGGGCATCGGCGCGATCGAGCGCGCGAGCCAGCTTGCCGACGACATCGTCGTTGGCGTCGGCACGATCACGAGGCCGGAACATTGCGAGCAGGCGAAGAAGGCGGGCGCGCAGTTCGGCGTGTCGCCGGGGCTCACGAAAGACATGCACAAGGCCGCGCAGGACGCCGGTCTGCCGCTTCTGCCCGGCGTGATGACGCCGAGCGACATCATCGTCGCACTCGAACTCGGCTATGAAATCGTCAAGTTCTTCCCGGCGCAACAGGCGGGCGGTGTGCCGATGCTGCAAGCCTTCCACGGTCCGTTCCCGACGCTGAAGTTCTGCCCGACGGGCGGCATCACGGCAGAAACCGCGCCGAATTTCCTCGCGTTGCCGAATGTCGTGTGCGTGGGCGGCTCGTGGCTGACGCCGAAGGCGGCGCTCGCTGCACAGAACTGGGACGAAGTTACGCGTCTCGCGCGTGCTGCGAGCGAACTTGCTGCGCCCGCACACTGATCAACGGCATCGCGTTCTGACGACGCGCTAAACGTGATCGATCGAACCTCGCCGCTCAAGCCCGAAAAGGGTGGGGCGGCGAGGTTTTTTTATTTTTTGCGCGGGTTTATTCCACGCGCGGTCACCGTCAACAAACAGTAAAATTCAGCGTCCGCGAAAGTGCCTTGATTGAAGGTGTTTTCAGCATCCGGAAGCGGGCGAGGTGCAGCAGCACTTTGCAATTCAAACCAACAAAGCAAAGGAGGAGCTTCATGGAAGCTGTCCACGGCAGCACGCTGCTGATCTACGCCGTGATTGCCATTGCGGTGCTGATCCTGATGATCACGCGCTTCAAGGTCTATCCGTTCCTTGTCCTCATTATCGTGTCGTTGCTGCTGGGCCTTGCCGTCGGCATGCCGGCGGGCACGATCGTGAAGTCGTTCGAAACGGGTAATGGCAATACGCTGGGTCACATCGCGATCGTCGTCGGCCTCGGCACGATGCTCGGCAAGATGATGGCGGAATCGGGCGGCGCCGAGCGCATCGCCACCACGCTTATCAACTGGTTCGGTGAAAAGAACATTCACTGGGCGATGATGTTCGTCGCGATCATCGTTGGCTTGCCGGTGTTCTTCGAAGTCGGCTTCGTGCTGCTGATTCCGATCGCATTCAACGTCGCGAAGCGCACGGGTAAATCGCTGCTGCTGATCGGCCTGCCGATGGTCGCGGGTCTGTCCGTCGTGCACGGCCTGATTCCGCCGCATCCGGCCGCGCTGCTCGCGGTGCAGGCGTATCACGCCGACATCGGCCGCACGATCGCGTATGGTCTGATCGTCGGCATACCGACTGCGATCGTCGCGGGTCCGCTGTTTGCGCTGCTGATCCATCGCCATATCAAGCTCGCGGAAAACAACCCGCTCGCGGCGCAATTCGTCGATTCCGAGCACACGGCGGGATCGCGCGATCTGCCGAGCTTCGGCATCACGCTGTTCACGGTTCTGCTACCTGTGATCCTGATGCTGGTCGGCAGCTGGGCGGACCTCGTATTCGCGCCGAAGACGACGCCGAACGATCTGCTGAAGTTCATCGGCACGTCGGACGTCGCGCTGCTGATTTCGGTGCTGGTGAGCTTCTGGACCTTCGGCGCGAAACGTGGCTTCAATCGCGAGCAGATCCAGAAGTTCTGCGGCGACTGTCTTGCGCCGATCGCGGGCATTACGTTGATCGTGGGCGCGGGCGGTGGTTTTGGCCGCGTGCTGATGGATAGCGGCATCTCGAAGGAAATCGTCGCGACGGCGACGGCGGCTCATCTGTCGCCGCTGCTGTTCGGCTGGTTCGTCGCCGCGCTGATCCGCCTTGCGACGGGTTCGGCGACGGTCGCGATGACGACGGCGTGCGGCATCGTCGCGCCGATCGCCGCGGCGAGCGGCGTGCAGGTGAAACCGGAACTGCTGGTGCTGGCAACGGGCTCCGGCTCGCTGATTTTCTCGCACGTCAACGACGGTGGTTTCTGGCTGATCAAGGAGTACTTCGGAATGACGGTGGGGCAGACGTTCAAGACGTGGTCGCTCTGCGAAACCATCATTTCGCTGATGGGTTTGGGTTTGACCTTCGCATTGGCGGCGGTCCTGTAAGGAGTTTCAGATGATTTTGATCGCGATGGGCGTGTCGGGCGCCGGCAAGACCCGGATTGGCGAAATGCTGGCGGAGCGGCTCAAGTGCAGTTTCACCGACGGCGATGCGTTTCACAGCGCTGCCAACAAGGAGAAGATGCACAACGGCATTCCGCTGACGGACGATGATCGCTGGCCGTGGCTCAGGACGATTCGCGCCGCGATCGAGGAGAAGCAGGCGGCGCATGAAGATGCGGTGTTTACTTGTTCTTCTTTGAAGCGTTCGTATCGCGATATCCTGCGCGCGGGCGATAAGGATGTGTGCTTCGTTTATCTCAAGGGTTCGCGGGAAGTGCTGCAGGAGCGTCTGCAGACGCGCACTGGGCATTTCTTTGATCCTTCTTTGCTGCAGAGTCAGCTCGATACGCTGGAAGAGCCTGGTGATGATGAGGCTATTACTGTGAGTATCGAGCTCACGCCCGAGCAGATCGTTGAGGAGACGCTCAGTCAGTTTCGCGCGAGGTAGTGTTTTGTAGTGGTTGGTTGATGGCCCGTTAGCGGTGGTCGTTTTTTTTTGCTGCGCGGGCCGTTTTTGTTTGTGGTGGTTTTGGTGTTTTGCTCTGGCGTCCGCTAGATGTTATTGGTGCTTCGAGCGTTGCCCCTGTGCGGGGCGGCACCTACTTTTCTTTGCCGCCGCAAAGAAAAGTAGGCAAAAGAAAGCGGCTCACACCGCCAGCCCGTGTTCCTATCCACGGGCCCCCAACGTCCCCATCCTTCACACGGCAGTGCCCTGGCCCGTTCTCGTTGCCAACGCTTCGAACAATCGCATCACCCGCGTCAGGCACCCATACAAAGGCAGACGGCAGCGAATGATATATGCCGCCCAGGTGGCAAACTGTGTGTAGGTTGTCGCGGCGTATAGCCTGGCGTTCTTACAGCGTCTGACGCATGCGCTATCGGTCCGGAGTGAGGCGTGTGGAGCACTTGCGGCCTGCACACCGTTTGCCACCTGGGCGGCAGAGGAGTGTCTGGCAAGGGTCGCTGTAGTGCGGGAGCGTGAAGCGGGTGAGGCGCACCGTAAGCGCGCTGGCAACGAACGTGGGTCACGTGGTTGCCGTGTGAAGTGTAAGACCCTTTGGGGGCCCTCAGGCAGGAACAAGGACTGGCGGTGTGAGCCGCTTTCTTTTGCCTACTTTTCTTTGCGGCGGCAAAGAAAAGTAGGTGCCGCCCCGCACAGGGGCGACGCCTGAAGCACGCTAACAAAACGCGGATGCCAGCGAAAAAAACGCAAAGCAAACCACATCGAAAACCCTGCGAACAGCAAACCCAAAACCAACCACCGCCGCAGGCAATAAAAGAGACTACTTGATCCGCTTAGCCAGTTCAGCAGCCTTGCCGACATAAGACCCAGGCGTCATCGCCAGCAGACGCTCCTTGGCATCCGCAGGAATAGCGAGACCATTAATAAAAGTCTGCAGCGCATCGCGCGTAATACCCTTCCCACGCGTGAGTTCCTTCAACTGCTCGTACGGGTTCTCGATCCCATACCGGCGCATGACGGTCTGCACCGGCTCGGCGAGCACTTCCCACGTAGCATCGAGGTCATCGTTCAAACGTTGAGGATTCACCTCAAGCTTATCCAGACCACGATTAAGCGCGTCATACGCCAGCAACGAATACCCAAACGCAACGCCAATATTCCGCAACACCGTCGAATCGGTCAGGTCACGCTGCCAACGCGAAACGGGGAGCTTGTCTGCCAGGTGCCGCAGCGTGGCATTCGCCAGCCCGAGGTTCCCTTCCGAGTTTTCGAAGTCGATCGGATTGACCTTGTGCGGCATCGTCGACGAACCGATTTCGCCTGCCTTCGTCCTCTGCTTGAAATAGCCGATCGAGATATAACCCCACACGTCGCGGTCGAGGTCGAGCAGGATCGTGTTCGCGCGCGCGACGGCATCGAACAGTTCAGCCATGTAGTCGTGCGGCTCGATCTGGATCGTGTACGGGTTGAACGTCAGCTTCAGACGCTGTTCGACGACTTCCTTCGAAAACGCTTCCCAGTCGAACTCCGGATACGCGGACAGATGCGCATTGAAGTTGCCGACAGCACCGTTCATCTTGCCGAGCAGTTCGACCTTCGCGATGCGGTCGATCGCGCGCGACAGGCGCGCGGCCACGTTCGCGATTTCCTTGCCGAGCGTGGTCGGGCTGGCCGGCTGGCCGTGCGTGCGCGAGAGCATCGGCTGATCGGCCTGCGCATGCGCGAGCGCGATGAGGCGTTGATGCACGGCGCGCAGCGCGGGCAGGATCACGTGTTCGCGCGCGCCGGCGAGCATCAGGCCGTGCGACGTGTTGTTGATGTCTTCCGACGTGCACGCGAAGTGGATGAACTCGCTCGCGCGTTCCAGTTCCGGCTGGCCCTTCACCGATTCCTTCAACCAGTACTCGACAGCCTTCACGTCGTGATTCGTCACGCGCTCGATGTCCTTGATGCGCGCGGCGTCATGCGCGGTGAAGCGCTCGACGAGTTGCAGCAGGAACTGCTCCGACGCTTCCGAGAAGCGCGGCACTTCCGCGAAACCGGCGTGCGACAACGCGATCAGCCAGTGAATTTCCACCTTCACGCGATGGCGCATGAACGCGGCTTCCGAGAGCCAGTCGCGCAGGGCTTCGGTTTTCGATGCGTAACGGCCGTCGAGCGGGGACAGGGCGGTCAGCGCGAAGAGAGTGTCGGGGCGGGTGTCGGACATGATGGAAGGGGCAGAAACCGTGAAGAGTCGGTGACAGATACAAGCGGGGAGAACCGCGAATTTTACCACTTTAGGATATCGGACCCGGCGCGGGGCCCGGCGCCCATCCGCCTGGCCGCGCGCGGCGCCGCTAGAATGCAGGCTTTCCGTTACTGCTGGAGCGCTGGTCCGTATGGAACTGAAATGGCTCGAAGACTTCGTGTCGCTGGCGGAAACGCGCAGTTTCAGCCGCTCGGCGGAATTGCGGCACGTCACGCAGCCCGCGTTTTCACGGCGCATCCAGGCGCTCGAGGCATGGCTCGGCACGGAACTGATCGACCGTTCGGTTTACCCGACGCGCCTCACGGCAGCGGGCCAGGTCTTCTACGAGCAGGCGCTCGCGATGCTGTCGCAGTTCCACGAGGCGCGCACGCTGTTGCGCGGCCATACGGCGACGCCCGCCGCGACGATCGAGTTCGCCGTCCCGCATACGCTGTCGCTGACGTACTTCCCGCGCTGGCTGCAACGCATCGAGGCGCAGCTCGGCCCGATTCACACGCGGCTGCGCGCGCTGAATGTGCACGACGCGGTGCTGTCGCTGGTCGAAGGCGGCTGCGATCTGGTGATGGGCTATCACCATCCGAGCCATCCCGTCGCGCTCGATCCCGCGCGCTACGACATGCTGACGCTCGGCATCGAAGCGATCAGTCCGTTCTCCGCGCCAGGTAAGGGTGGCCGCCCGCGCTACACGTTGCCCGGCACGTCCGACGCGCCCACGCCGTATCTCTCCTACACACCTAATGCGTATCTGGGACGCATGACGGAAGTGATCTTTGCGACGGCGCCCGGACGTCTCTATCTCGATCGCGTGTATGAAACGGACATGGCCGAAGGGCTGAAGGCGATGGCGCTGGCCGGACACGGCGTCGCGTTCCTGCCGCACAGCGCCGTCGAAGACGCCGTCGCGGATGGCCGCCTGATCCGGCTCGACCGTGCGTCGCGCGGCGTCGCGCAAGGTCAGCTCACGTTGACGATGGAGATCCGCCTGTACCGCGACAAACTCGCCGTGCAGACCGACGACGCGCGCCAGCAACTGGTGCGCGCGCTGTGGGACGTCGTCAGCACGGAACTCACGCAAGCCTCGAAGTAATCAACACTGCATTGCAGGACGCGCAAATAACGGCTTTGCGACACGCATTTGCGCTTTCCCCAGCGTTATGCAAGAAAAACATAATGGGATGACCAAACGGCATTGGACCCTTTCAGCGCTTTTTTTCGACAATGGCGTCACCCGATAAAAACGCTGGAGCGTTCATGTCTACCGCGGCAAATCTGCAGTCCATCCCGTCCTACCTTCATGCCGACGATCTCGGCCCTTGGGGCAACTATCTCCGTCAAGTCGATCGCGTGGCGCCCTATCTGGGCCCGCTGTCGCGCTGGCTCGAAACGCTCAAGCGCCCGAAGCGCATTCTGATCGTCGACGTGCCCATCGAACTCGATAACGGCACGGTTGCGCACTTCGAAGGCTATCGCGTGCAGCACAACGTGTCGCGCGGTCCGGGCAAGGGCGGCGTGCGTTATCACCAGGACGTGACGCTGTCGGAAGTGATGGCGCTGTCCGCGTGGATGTCGGTGAAGAACGCTGCCGTGAACGTGCCGTACGGCGGTGCGAAGGGCGGGATCCGTGTCGATCCGCGCAAGCTGTCGCGTGGTGAACTGGAGCGCATGACGCGCCGCTACACCAGCGAAATCGGCATCATCATCGGACCGAACACCGACATTCCCGCGCCGGACGTGAACACGAACGAGCAGATCATGGCGTGGATGATGGACACGTACTCGATGAACCAGGGCCAAACGGCCACGGGCGTCGTGACGGGCAAGCCGATCACGCTCGGCGGCTCGCTCGGCCGTCGTGAAGCGACGGGCCGCGGCGTGTTCGTCGTCGGCTGCGAAGCGGCGCGCCGCATCGGCATGGATATCGAAGGCGCGCGCATCGCCGTGCAGGGCTTCGGCAACGTCGGCGGCATCGCCGCGCGTCTGTATCAGGAAGCGGGCGCGAAGGTCGTCGCCGTGCAGGATCACACGGGCACGCTGTACAAGGAATCGGGCATCGATGCCGTCGCACTGCTCGAACACGTCGCGAAGCATGGCGGCGTCGGCGGCTACGCGGAAGCCGACACGATCGCCAACGATGACTTCTGGACGGTCGAATCGGACATCCTGATTCCGGCTGCGCTGGAAAACCAGATCACCGAGAAGAACGCGGGCAAGATTCGTACGAAGATCGTCGTCGAAGGCGCGAACGGCCCGACCACGACGGCCGCAGACGACATCCTGCATGACAAGGGCATCCTCGTGATCCCCGACGTCGTCGCGAATGCGGGCGGCGTGACGGTGTCGTACTTCGAATGGGTGCAGGATTTCTCGAGCTTCTTCTGGACGGAAGACGAGATCAACGAGCGTCTCGAACGCGTGATGCGCGAAGCGTTCGCGGCCGTGTGGCAGGTGGCGAGCGAGCAGAAGGTGTCGGTGCGTACGGCGGCGTTCATCGTTGCTTGCAAACGCATCCTTCAAGCGCGCGAAATGCGCGGCCTGTATCCCTGATGCGGCGCTGCCGTGTATCTCGCATACACGGCGGCACGGCGCCCGGCATGGAGGCGGGCGCCGCGCAACGATGTTTCACCAGCGCAAATCGGCGGACTCGCGCAGAATACCGGGCGGACGGCATCTTCGGGTGCCGTCCGTTTTTGTGCAGTTGACGTCGCGCCAAACCGGCAAAAACGACGCATCCGATGACGGTTGCATCGCTCCGGTGAAGGCGCTGTAAGCCAATACTGGCGCCGCCCCGCGGCAAAGTGGTGGCTTTATGCAACACCACACGCGGAACATGGTTAACAACCATACTTTCAGAATAATTACTGAGATACACTGGCGCCGGTTCTTGCCAAGGAGATCACAAATGAAGGTTAAAAAAGCTGCGCTGCTTCTCGCGACACTGGGATTGTTTACGGTAGGCGCGCATGCGCAGGACGCCGGCACGCTGAAGAAGATCAAGGACACGGGCGTTATTTCGCTGGGCCACCGCGAATCGTCGATTCCGTTTTCGTACTACGACGACAAGCAGAACGTGGTCGGCTACTCGCAGGAATTCGCGCTGAAGGTCGTGGATGCCGTCAAGCAGAAGCTGAACATGCCGGACCTGAAGGTCAAGCTGACGCCGATCACGTCGCAAAACCGCATTCCGCTCGTGCAGAACGGTACCGTCGACCTCGAATGCGGCTCGACCACCAACAATGCTGAACGTCAGCAGCAGGTTGCATTCTCGAACACGATTTTCGTGATCGGCACGCGCCTGATGACGAAGAAAGATTCCGGCGTCAAAGACTGGGCGGACCTGAAGGGCAAGACCGTCGTGACGACGGCTGGCACCACGTCCGAGCGCCTGCTTCGCAAGATGAACCAGGACAAGAACATGGGCATGAACATCATCAGCGCGAAGGACCACGGCGAGTCGTTCCTGACGCTGTCGACGGGTCGCGCTGCCGCGTTCATGATGGACGACGCACTGCTCGCCGGCGAGCGCGCGAAGTCGAACACGCCGAACGATTTCATCATCGTCGGCGCGCCGCAATCGCATGAGGCTTACGGCTGCATGCTGCGCAAGAACGATCCGGAGTTCAAGAAGGTCGTCGACGATGCGATCGCCAAGGTCGAAACGTCGGGCGAAGCCGACAAGATCTACAAGAAGTGGTTCGAATCGCCGATCCCGCCGAAGGGCCTCAACCTGGCCTTCCCGGAAAGCGATGACATCAAGGCGCTCTACAAGAGCCCGAACGACAAGGCAATCGACTAACCCTCGGCAACCGTTAGCTCAAAAGTCAACGTGTTGAACGGAACGGAAGGGGCAAGCGCTTCTTCCGTTTCTTTTTGTTGGAGTCTTCGTCATGTCATACCACTGGAACTGGGGCATTCTGCTGAGTCCGGTTTCCACCGGCGAGCCGACCACCTATCTGGGCTGGCTGCTGTCCGGTCTATGGGTGACGGTCACCGTTTCGCTGTGCGCGTGGGTGATCGCGCTGATCGTCGGGTCGTTCTTCGGCGTGCTGCGTACGGTCCAGAACCCGCGCGTCGCGGCAATCGGCACCGTGTATGTCGCCATCTTCCGTAACATCCCGCTGATCGTTCAATTCTTCGTCTGGTATCTGGTGATACCGGAGTTGCTGCCCGTTTCGATCGGCACCTGGTTCAAGCAACTGCCGCCGGGCGCGCAGTTCTTCTCGTCGTCGATCATCTGTCTCGGGCTGTTCACCGCCGCACGCGTATGCGAACAGGTGCGCTCGGGCATCAACGCGCTGCCGCGCGGTCAGCGCTTCGCGGGGTTCGCACTGGGCCTGACGCAATGGCAGACGTATCGCTACGTGCTCTTGCCCGTGGCTTACCGGATCATCGTGCCGCCGCTCACGTCCGAGTTCCTGAACATCTTCAAGAACTCTGCCGTTGCGTCGACGATCGGTCTGCTCGATCTGTCCGCGCAGGCGCGCCAGCTCGTCGACTACACGGCGCAGACGTATGAGTCGTTCATCGCCGTCACGATCGCGTATCTGCTCATCAACATGATCGTGATGTCGCTGATGCGCATCGTCGAAGCCAAGAGCCGGCTGCCTGGCTATATCGGAGGCAAGTGATGCATCATTTCGACTGGAGCGGTATTCCGGGCGCACTGCCGACGCTGTGGACTGGCGCTGTCGTCACGTTCAAGATCACGATTCTCGCGATCGTGATCGGCATCGTGTGGGGCACGGTGCTCGCGATCATGCGGCTGTCGTCGTTCAAGCCGTTCGAATGGTTCGCAAAGATCTACGTGACGCTGTTCCGTTCGATCCCGCTCGTGATGGTTCTGCTGTGGTTCTTCCTGATCGTGCCGCAGCTGCTGCAAAACGTGCTGGGCCTTTCCGCGGACATCGACATCCGTCTCGCGTCGGCGATGGTCGCGTTCTCGCTGTTCGAAGCCGCGTACTACTCGGAAATCATCCGTGCGGGTATTCAGGCCGTACCGCGCGGCCAGGTGAACGCGTCGTTCGCGCTCGGCATGAACTACGCACAGGCAATGCGCCTCGTCGTGCTGCCGCAGGCATTTCGCGCGATGGTGCCGCTGCTGCTCACGCAGGCCATCGTGCTGTTTCAGGATACGTCGCTCGTCTACGTGATCAGCCTCGCCGACTTCTTCCGCACGGCCACGAATATTGGCGACCGTGACGGCACGAACGTCGAAATGGTACTGTTCGCCGGTGCGTGTTACTTCGTGATCTGCGTGGTCGCGTCGAGCCTCGTCAAAAGTCTTCAGAAAAAGGTCGCAAGATGATCTCTATCAAGAATGTGTCGAAGTGGTACGGCCAGTTCCAGGTGCTGACCGACTGCACGACGGAAGTGAAAAAGGGCGAAGTGGTCGTCGTGTGCGGCCCGTCGGGTTCGGGCAAATCGACGCTGATCAAGACGGTCAACGGGCTCGAGCCGTTCCAGAAGGGCGAGATCGTCATCAACGGCCAGTCGCTCACCGACAAGAAGACCAATCTGTCGAAGCTGCGCTCGAAGGTCGGCATGGTGTTCCAGCATTTCGAGCTGTTCCCGCATCTGTCGATCACCGAAAACCTCACGCTCGCGCAGATCAAGGTGCTCGGCCGCTCGAAGGACGAAGCCACTGCGAAGGGCCTGAAGCTGCTCGACCGCGTCGGCCTGCGCGCGCATGCGGACAAGTATCCGGGGCAGTTGTCGGGTGGTCAGCAGCAGCGCGTGGCGATTGCGCGCGCGCTGTCGATGGACCCGATCGCAATGCTGTTCGACGAACCCACGTCCGCGCTCGATCCTGAGATGATCAATGAAGTGCTCGACGTGATGGTCGAACTGGCGCAGGAAGGCATGACCATGATGTGCGTGACGCACGAAATGGGTTTTGCGAAGAAGGTCGCGCATCGCGTGATCTTCATGGACAAGGGCCTCATCGTCGAAGACGACCGCAAGGAAGACTTTTTCGCGAATCCGAAATCGGATCGTGCGAAAGATTTTCTCGCGAAGATTCTGCATTAAGAATCAGACTGTAGAGAAAAAAAGCCGCTCCTTTTGGGGCGGCTTTTTTTTATTTCTCTTAATTGTGTCTTGCTTCCATTAGGACTGTTATCTATTAAGCGGCATCTTAATCGGAATCGTCTCATGTAACTTGTGCGGGCGTGAGCATAAGCTTCCGGCGAAACGTGATGAAGGCGAGCGGGGTGCGTCGCTGTCATTCGCTTTCGATCGACAAGAGATAATCCATGAAAGTGTTTTTGATGAGCGACCTGGTCGTTCATGAGTTGGTGTCAATGCGGCTGGAAGGCAAATGGCTGACGTCTGCGCAGTTCGCAGAGTCGGCACAATTGTGGATTTCTCGTCACGGACAAAGAAATCAGTTATCCAGAAGAATGCTCGACATTTTTCAGCACGAGGCGGAGCAGATCGCCGGGCGCCTGATGAAGGAGGTGCTGCGTGACGGAACGGATTCCCCTCTGAAACGCCTTCTGCTGGATATCTCCGCGGTCAACTACGCAGACCCGCTGAGCGCGAGCGCGCTTGCCGCGAGCCTCGAAGTTTGTCGCACTAAGCTGTGCGATTGTTGTTCGCCTAACACTGAACCGGGCGATGCGAAGGAATCAGACGAACCGGAACGGTGGCGTTGTCATCCCGCGCTGCGTCAGTTCCTGTGCGGAACGGTCGCGGCGCATGAGACGGGAAACGGTGACGGGTGTAGCGAAGCCGTTCTCGCGGCGAACGTACGCGAGCATTGACGCTGGCAGCGAGCGACGGAACCAGCGCGACAACGGCTATCGGACGATCAGGATTCGTACGCGGCGGCGTCGTCGGATTCGAGATCGGCAACAGAGGCGGCGGGCAGCATGCTCGCGGAAGCGCTCGGATCGCAACCGGGATTGCGCGCCTTTTCCAGCACGGCCGGCGGCACAGGTACGTTGGCCCGCGCGATCACTTCGCCGTGCTGGAACATCAGCAGATCGCCCGGCTCGAAAGCCGTCCAGATTTCGTTGTCGGTCAGCGGCTGCGTGGCGATGACGGCGACGCGGTCTTCGGGTGTCGTGTACTTGGCGAAATCGATCGACACGTCCGCATCGACGAGATGCGCGGTCGAAAACGGCCAGCTGCGCACGAGGTAATGCAGGTGAGTCGAGCAGTGCGCGAACAGCGCCTGGCCATTCGACATCAGGAAATTGAACACGCCGAACTGGGTGATTTCGCGCGTCAGCGTTTCGAGCGCGGCGAACAGTTCGTCCAGCGGCGGCTGCGAGCCGGGAAACGCCTTGCGCAGACCTTGCAGCAGCGCGCAGAACGCCAGCTCGCTATCCGTGCTGCCGACGGGCTGATACACGCCCGACAGCACCGGGCTGTAATTCTGCAGATCGCCGTTGTGCGCGAAGATCCAGTGCCGTCCCCACAACTCCCGCATGAACGGATGGCAGTTCTCGAGCACGATATGCCCTTGCGTCGCCTTACGGATATGCGCAATCGTGTTTTTCGACTTGATCGGGTAGCGCTTGACCATGTCGGCGATCGGCGAGGTGGCCGACGACTGATGGTCGATGAACAGGCGACAGGCCTTGTCTTCGAAGAAGGCGATGCCCCAGCCGTCGGAGTGGTGGTCAGTGACGCCGCCGCGCGCCGCGAAGCCGGTGAACGAGAACGTGACGTCCGTGGGGGCGGCGCAATTCATTCCGAGTAGTTGGCACATGATGCGGAAGACAAGCCTTTCTAACGGGGTATGAGCCCACGTGGGCCGACCCGTTACAATGATGATTTTCCAAGCATATCACCGAGCCAGAAGCGGCAAAAAGCAAAATTGACGGGTGTTTTGGCTGCAATTGTGGAAAGACCTCGTCAGTTATGCCGTCAGTTGCGCTATTTGCCGCGCCTGTGACGCTCGTGAATCCCCGCCATGACCGCATCCACTGCTTCCGTCGATACCCTCACGATCGCCCGTCCCGATGACTGGCACTTGCACGTCCGCGACGGCGCGATGCTCGCCGCCGTCCTGCCGCACACCGCGCGCCAGTTCGGCCGCGCGATCATCATGCCGAACCTGAAACCGCCCGTCACGACGACCGAGATGGCGCGCGCCTATCGCGAGCGCATCGTCGCGGCGATTCCGGCCGGCGTGAAGTTCGAGCCGCTGATGACGCTGTATCTGACCGACAACACGCCGCCTGAAGAAATCCGCCGCGCCCGCGAAAGCGGCTTCGTGCATGGCGTGAAGCTGTATCCGGCGGGCGCGACGACGAATTCCGATGCGGGCGTCACCGACATCCGTAAATGCGCGAAAACGCTCGAGATGATGCAGGAAACGGGCATGCCGCTGCTGATTCACGGCGAAGTGACCGATTCCTCGATCGACCTGTTCGATCGCGAGAAAGTATTCATCGACCGCGTCATGACGCCGCTGCGCCGCGATTTCCCGGCGCTGAAGGTCGTGTTCGAGCACATCACCACCAAGGATGCCGCCGACTACGTCCGCGACGCGGGCGCGCCGCCCGAACTGCTCGGCGCGACGATCACTGCCCATCATCTGCTGTACAACCGCAATGCGATTTTCCAGGGCGGCATTCGTCCGCATTACTACTGCTTGCCCGTGTTGAAACGCGAGACGCATCGTGTGGCGCTCGTCGAGGCGGCCACTTCGGGCAATCCGCGCTTCTTCCTCGGCACGGACAGCGCGCCGCATCCGAAGGGCCTGAAGGAGCACGCGTGCGGCTGCGCGGGCTGCTACACGGCGCTGCATGCACTCGAGCTGTACGCGGAAGCGTTCGACAACGCAGGCGCGCTCGACAAGCTCGAAGGCTTCGCGAGCTTCCACGGCGCGGATTTCTACCGCCTGCCGCGCAGCGAAGAGAAGGTGACGCTGCGTCGCGAGGAATGGACGCTGCCGGCGGAAGTCACGGCCGGCGACACGCCCGTCGTGCCGTTGCGCGGCGGCGAGACGATCGGCTGGAAGCTCGTTTGAGCGCTTGCTGAGCGAATGTCGCGCGAGATGGACTCACCGGGCGGCGCATTGAAACGCGCTGCGCCGGGTTTCGCGGATATCGACTGGTCGATGCCGTGGTTCGCGCAGGTTGCGGCGCGCGGCGTGCGCTGGCAGCAGGCTGCGCTGCGCAGCGCGGCGGATCAGTTGCACGAGATGAACTCGGATGCCGCGTCCGCCGTCGTCACGACGGGACGCGGCCAGCCGCTCGCCTTTATCCCGCAGGACGAATTGCCGCCCGGCACCGCGTACGAAGCCCATATCGCGGCGACGGGCCACGTGCCGACGCGTCACAATCTGCATGATTTCTTCAACGCATTGATGTGGTTTCAGTTTCCGCGCATCAAGGCGGCGCTGAGCGCACGCGGGTCCGCGGTCGTCGACGTGCTCGGCATCGGTCCGACGCGCGGCGGCACACGCGATGCGTTGACGCTGTTCGACGAAAACGCCGTGCTGTTCGCGTGTGCGGACGAATCGCTGGCTGCCGCGTTGCGCTCGTTCGACTGGAAAACGCTATTCGTGGACCGGCGCACCGGGTGGGGCGAGCGCTGCGAGGTGCGCTGCTTCGGGCACGCGCTGCTGGAAAAGCTCGTCACGCCCTATAAAGCGTGTACAGCACACGCGTGGATCGTCGACGTGCCATCCGCGTATTTCTCATGGACACGGGTTTCGCGCGACGCGTATCTGGACGAAAGCGTTGCGCGCACGTTGCTCGATACACCCGGATTCAGCGCCCGGATGTTCGCGCCGCTGCCCGTGCTCGGCATTCCCGGTTGGTGGCCAGAGAATGAAGCGCCGTCTTTCTACGACGATGCGTCCGTGTTTCGCAGCGGACGGCGGTCGCGCATAACGGCAGATGTTAAAATCGCCGCCAGCAAAGCAGGCCAGGCAGTCGCGGCCTCGGCGGTTTCGGCCGGCGAGGGCGAGGAAAGTCCGGACTCCACAGGGCAGGGTGATGGCTAACGGCCATCCGTGGCGACACGCGGAACAGGGCAACAGAAAGCAAACCGCCGATGGCCCGGCGCAAGCCGGGATCAGGTAAGGGTGAAACGGTGCGGTAAGAGCGCACCGCGGCTGCTGCGAGGCAGACCGGCACGGTAACCTCCACCCGGAGCAATTCCAAGTAGGCTGGCTAGCATCTTCGAGATGCAGGGCGGGGCCCCCGTCACGTCAGCGGGTAGGAAGCTTGAGCGCGTCAGCAATGGCGCGTCTAGAGGAATGGCTGCCACGCGTGGCGCGCTTTCGGGCGCGTCGCGTGCACAAAATCCGGCTTATCGGCCTGCTTTGCCGCTCAAATGACAAATGCCGGCGTCCGTTGGGACGCCGGCATTTTCTTTTTAGGCATTCGCGCCGCTTCGGGCGGCTTTAGTCCGCGACGATGTCGAACGAATGCGTGAGTTCGGCCGTTTTCGCAATCATGATCGACGCCGAGCAATATTTGTCGTGCGACAGATTGATCGCCCGTTCCACCGTCGACGGATTGAGGTTCTTGCCCGTCACCGTGAAATGGAAATGGACCTTCGTGAATACCTTCGGGTCCTCGCTGGCGCGCTCGGCTTTCAGCGTCACCGAACAGCCGCTGATTTCCTGACGGCTCTTCTTCAGGATCATCACGACGTCGTACGCCGTGCAGCCGCCCGTGCCGAGCAGCACCATTTCCATCGGACGCGGCGCCAGGTTGCGACCGCCGCCTTCAGGCGCGCCGTCCATCGCGACGAGGTGGCCGCTGCCCGTTTCGGCGGCGAACGCCATGCCGTCCTGACCCATCCAGCTGACTTTGCATTCCATTCGTGTACTCCGCTCGCAAGCTTGAATTCGAGATGCGCATTGTAGCCCGGCGGGTGATGGCTCGCCCGGAGCGACACCGGCGGCGGGTTATGCGGATTACGCCTTGCTTGCTGCGCTGCGGCATGTTCGGCGCATAAGGGATAGCACGGACCGTTTTAGGCGTGTTGCTCTAGGGCAACTGCAGCGGTAGATCTGTGCGCGCAATCTAAATCATTGTTTTAAAGAGATTTTCTTTATTTTGTGGATGCTTCAAGTAAATTCCACATAATGAAACTCTATTTCGCATTGCAAATGTTCTTGCGTCGCACAAGCACCAACCATATAATCAGTTCATTGGTTGTCGCAGTTCGACAATCTCCGCATGTCTCCTCCACCCTCCTCCTAAGGTGGATTAAGCCCGAACCGCTAGTTCGGGCTTTTTTTCGTCCTCAGCTTTCCGTTGTCCGGGCGCTTTGACTCCTTGGCACAAATTCCTTTATAATTCAGGGCTTTTCCGCAGTCGCGCCCGCGGAGGAAGAACCAGGGAGAGCCTGCACGCGCCTCGAAGCGCACTTACAAGCAGGAAAAAACACAGGGCGCAGCACTATTTTTTGGATCGATCATGAAGACGTTTTCCGCAAAAGCCCATGAGGTTACGCGCGAATGGTACGTGATTGACGCGACGGATAAGGTTCTCGGGCGTGTCGCCAGCGAAGTGGCACACCGTCTTCGCGGCAAGCACAAGCCTGAATTCACTCCGCACGTCGACACCGGTGATTTCATCATCGTTATCAACGCCGGCAAGCTGAAGGTCACGGGTAACAAGACCACGGACAAGAAGTACTATCGCCACTCGGGCTACCCGGGCGGTATCTATGAGACGACGTTCGGCAAGATGCAGGAACGCTTCCCGGGCCGCGCGCTCGAGAAAGCGGTCAAGGGCATGCTGCCGAAGGGCCCGCTGGGCTACGCGATGATCAAGAAGCTGAAGGTCTACGCAGACGCAACGCATCCGCATTCGGCACAACAGCCGAAGGCGCTCGAGATCTAAGGGGAGCCCACATGATCGGTAACTGGAATTACGGTACGGGCCGCCGCAAGAGCGCTGTTGCTCGTGTCTTCATCAAGGCAGGCAAGGGCGAGATCGTCGTCAACGGCAAGCCTATCGCCGACTACTTCTCGCGCGAAACGTCGCTGATGATCGTGCGTCAGCCGCTGGAACTCACGAACCACGCTGCTACGTTCGACATCAAGGTCAACGTGACGGGCGGCGGTGAAACGGGTCAAGCCGGCGCAGTTCGCCACGGCATCACCCGCGCGCTGATGGACTACGACGCGACGCTGAAGCCGGCTCTGTCGAACGCAGGCTTCGTGACGCGTGACGCACGTGAAGTCGAACGTAAGAAGGTCGGTTTCCACAAGGCACGTCGCCGCAAGCAGTTCTCGAAGCGTTAATCGTTTCGAGCTGGCTCTGTTTCAGACCGGGCCTGCTGCAGAAAGCCGCCAACGCATCTGCGAAGGCGGCTTTTTTATTTGTCGTGCTGCACGTTCGGTCCGTATGCGGACATCGCTGACAGGTGTACGAGGACATGGTTGACACCTGTTGCCGCATGAATCAGCCGGTCTGCATAAGAACCTATTGATTTCATGGGCTTCAGCACGATATCGGGAACAGCAATACAATAGCGTGTAGAAGCTATTTTGGAGAGTTCGCATGGACGCAGTGACCGACACCCCCGTGACCGAGATGCCGGCACCGTTCGTCTTTACCGACGCGGCGGCTGACAAGGTCAAAGAACTGATCGAAGAAGAAGGCAACCCGGAGCTGAAGCTGCGCGTATTCGTGCAGGGTGGCGGCTGCTCGGGCTTCCAGTACGGCTTCACGTTTGACGAAGCCATCAACGAAGACGACACCGTGATGAACAAGAGCGGCGTCCAGTTGTTGATCGATTCGATGAGCTACCAGTATCTGGTTGGCGCAGAGATTGATTACAAGGACGACATCAACGGCGCGCAGTTCGTCATCAAGAACCCGAATGCTACGACCACTTGCGGTTGCGGCTCGTCGTTCTCGGTGTAATCGCAGCTTCTTCGTGTAAGTTGCAGCAAAAACGGGGCTTCGGCCCCGTTTTTATTTTCACGCTCATTTCGCGTGCCGTGTCAGCGCGGATAGATGGCACCGAGCACGCGCTCGTCCGCTGCGCCCGTCACCGACGGCAGATTCCCCGGTTCGCGCGCTACGCAACGCATGGCGAGCCACGCAAAGGCGAGCGGCTCGACCTGATGCGGCGGCACGCCGAGCGCCTCCGTCGTCATGACGGGGACGCCGCTGCAGCCGCTTTCGGCGAGCGCGCCCTGCAATGCCTTCATGATTTCCGGATTGCGTGCGCCGCCGCCACACACATAGACCGCCTTGCAATCGGGTGCATGGCGCTCGACCTCCCGCGCGACCGTGACGGCCGTCAGCGCGACCAGTGTCGCCTGGACGTCGGCGGGGCTGACATTAGCGAATCCTTGCAACCGGGCGTCGAGCCATTCGGGGTTGAACAGGTCGCGGCCCGTGCTCTTCGGCGGTTGTGCCTCGAAAAACGGCTCGTCGAGGAATGCGTTCAGCAACGGGCGATGCACCTGACCCGACGCCGCAAACTGACCGTTCTCGTCGAACGGCTTGTTCAGATGCCGGTGCGCCCATTCGTCGAGCAACGCGTTAGCGGGGCCGCAGTCGAAGCCGCGCACCGCGCCGTTCGCCGAAAGGATCGTGATATTGCTGATCCCGCCCAGATTGCAGACCACCCGCGTCTCGTTCTTCGCGCCGAAAACCGTCGCGTGGAAGGCAGGCACGAGCGGTGCGCCCTGGCCGCCCGCCGCGACGTCGCGGCTGCGAAAATCGGCGATCACGTCGATATGCATCATTTCGGCCAGCAACGCCGGATTGTTGATCTGCTTCGTGTAGCCTTTTTCCGGCCGATGCCGCACCGTTTGCCCGTGCACGCCGATCGCCCGGACGTCCGCAGCGGACAGATTGCCCGAGCGCAGCAACTCATGGCAGCACACCGTATAGCGCGCGGCCAGCGCGTTGGCTGCGAGCGCCTCGCGCTCGATCTCGTTGTCTCCCGGTTGCTGCAGGGCGAACAGCGCGTCGCGCAGACCCCCGGAAAAGCCCACGAACGCCTGCGACCGCACGACGGGCGCCTTGCCCTTCGCAAACTCGACCGCGATGCCGTCCACGCCGTCCATGCTCGTGCCTGACATCAACCCGAAATACACGCCGTCTGTCGTGTCTTTGGCCACGCTTTGCTCCTCTGATCGTCGTTCGTCGCGCCCCGTGGATGCTTCCGGCGCCTCGTTGACGACGATTGTCGCTCATCGGTGCGTCCCGAAACAATCGATGAAACGAGCGGCGCAAGCGCTCATGACGGACCACGTTCGCCGCGCGTGCCATATCCTGCCGCGAGTTGGAGCGCGTTTCGCGTGAGATCAGGGCGCAATGCCCCGCAACTATGGGACAATCTCTCTTTTTGCGATCTCCCGTTCCAGCATGAGCACCGAGTCCACCGCCAAGCCCAATTCCGCCTATCCGATCACCGACGAAGTCCGCCACGCGCTCGAAGTCACGAAGCGCGGCGTCGACGAACTGCTGATCGAAGAGGAGTTCGCGCAAAAGCTCGCGAAAAGCGCGGCCACGGGCACGCCGCTGCGCATCAAGCTCGGTCTCGACCCGACGGCGCCCGACATCCACATCGGTCACACCGTCGTGCTGAACAAGATGCGTCAGTTGCAGGATCTCGGTCACACGGTGATCTTCCTGATCGGCGATTTCACGTCGCTGATCGGCGATCCGTCCGGCCGCAACGCAACGCGCCCGCCGCTCACGCGCGAGCAGATCGAATCCAATGCGAAGACGTACTTCGAGCAGGCCGCGCTGGTGCTCGACCGCGAGAAGACGGAAATCCGCTACAACAGCGAATGGTCGATGCCGCTCGGCGCCGACGGCATGATCAAGCTCGCGTCTCGCTACACGGTCGCGCGCATTCTGGAGCGCGAAGACTTCACGAAGCGTTTCCAGGGCGGCGTCCCCATCTCGATCCACGAATTCCTCTATCCGCTGATGCAGGGCTACGACTCCGTCGCGCTGAATGCGGATCTCGAGCTTGGCGGCACGGACCAGAAGTTCAATCTGCTGGTCGGCCGCGAACTGCAGAAGCAGTACGGTCAGGAACAGCAGTGCATTCTGACGATGCCGCTGCTCGAAGGGCTGGATGGCGTCGAGAAGATGTCGAAGTCGAAGGCTAACTATGTGGGCATCAGCGAAAAGCCGAACGACATGTTCGGCAAGCTGATGAGCATTTCCGACGTGCTGATGTGGCGCTACTTCGAACTGCTGTCGTTCCGTCCGATGGCGGAGATCGAAGGCTTCAAGCGTGAAATCGAAGGCGGACGCAATCCGCGCGACTTCAAGGTGATGCTCGCGCAGGAAATCGTCGCGCGCTTTCACTCGCAGCCCGACGCGGAGCGCGCGCTGGAAGACTTCAACCACCGCGCGAAGGGCGGCGTGCCGGACGATATCCCGTCGGTGACGCTCGCGGGCGCGCCGCTCGCAATCGGGCAGTTGCTGAAGCAGGCTGGTCTCGTGCCGTCGACGAGCGAAGCGCTGCGCAACATCGAGCAGGGTGGCGTGAAGATCGACGGCGCAACCGTGTCGGACAAGGGGCTGAAGATCGAAGCCGGTGAGTTCGTCGTGCAGGTCGGCAAACGCCGTTTTGCGCGCGTCACGCTGACGGCATGATGGTCTGCGAGCGTTTGCAAGCGACGCAACGGAAGCGCGCCGCATGATCGCGCTGATTCAACGCGTGCGGCGCGCGGAAGTGCGCGTCGCTGACCGTGTGACGGGCGCAATCGACGCGGGCCTGCTTGCACTGGTTTGCGCAGAGCGCGGCGATACCGATGCCGCCGCCGACAAGCTGCTCGCCAAAATGCTCGGCTATCGCGTGTTCAGCGACGCGGCGGGCAAGATGAACCTGCCTGTCCAGAACATCGATGGTGCGGGACGCGCGGGCGGCTTGCTGCTCGTGTCGCAGTTCACACTGGCCGCCGATACGAACAGCGGCCTGCGCCCCAGCTTCACACCCGCCGCGCCGCCCGACGAGGGCAAGCGCCTGTTCGACTACTTCGTGGCGGCGGCGCGCGCGAAGCATCCCATTGTCGAGACGGGCGAATTCGGCGCGGACATGCAGGTGTCGCTCGTCAACGACGGCCCCGTGACGTTCTGGCTGCAGACGCGCGCCTAACCTTTGTTTTCCCGCTCCGATTCCATGGCAACACAAGTCCTCTTCATCCGACACGGCGAAACCGACTGGAACCGCATCAAGCGGATTCAAGGGCACATCGATATTCCGCTCGCGACGAGCGGTGTCGACCAGGCGCAACGTCTCGCCGAACGTTTCGCACGCGAGGCTGGGGAGGGCGCGCGGCTCGACGCGATTTATTCGAGCGACCTCATGCGCGCGCAACAAACGGCGCAGCCATTTGCCGACGTGCTCGGCCTGCCGCTGAAGCTGAAACAAGGCCTGCGCGAGCGCAATTACGGCGCATTCCAGGGACACGACAGCGACGAGATCGCTTTGCGCTTCCCCGACGAATACACGCAGTGGCAGACGCGAGATCCGGGCTTTTCGCCGCCCGAGGGCGAATCGCAGCGCGTGTTCTATCACCGCGTGCTGCATGCGATCGAGCCCGTGGTCGCCGCGCATCCGAACGATCGGATCGCGATTGTCGCGCATGGCGGCGTGCTGGATTGCGTGTATCGCTTCGCGAATGGCTTGCCGCTGGATGCGCCGCGCAACTACGCGCTGCTGAACACTAGCGTGAATGTGGTCGAATTCGAAGACGGCCGTGCGAAGGTCGTGTCGTGGGCCGATATCGCGCATCTCGACGGCCGCGCCGAAGACGACAGCTTCAAGAAAAAAACGCCCGAAGCCGGGCGTTGAGTCTGATAGACGCGGCAGCTCGCCGCGTTTTTCCTTGAGAGCCGCTTAAGTCGGCTCCGAATCCCACAGATTGCGCACAGGGCTTGCCGTATCCGGGGCGGCCAGGCCGAAGTGCCGATACGTCAACAGCGTGGCGACACGCCCGCGCGGCGTGCGTTGCAAGAAGCCTTGCTGGATCAGATACGGTTCGAGCACGTCTTCGATCGTGTCGCGCTCTTCGCCAATCGCAGCCGCCAGATTGTCCACACCGACTGGCCCGCCATCGAACTTGTGCAGGATCGCTTCGAGCAGCTTGCGGTCCATCAGATCGAAGCCGACGGGATCGACGTCGAGCATTTTCAGCGCGGCATCCGCGACCTTCGCGGTGATATTGCCGTCTGCCTTCACCTCGGCGAAGTCGCGCACGCGGCGCAGCAGGCGGTTCGCGATACGCGGCGTGCCGCGCGAGCGCTTGGCGATTTCGAGCGCGCCATCGGGATGGATCTGCGCGCCCAGCAGCGAGGCCGAGCGGCTCACGATACGCGCCAGTTCCTCGGCGTTATAGAACTCCAGCCGCGCGACGATACCGAAGCGGTCGCGCAACGGGTTGGTCAGCATGCCCGCGCGCGTGGTCGCCCCGACCAGCGTGAACGGCTGCAGATCGAGCTTCACGCTACGCGCGGCGGGACCTTCGCCGATCATGATGTCGATCTGATAATCCTCGAGCGCCGGGTACAGAATTTCCTCGACGACGGGTGACAGCCGGTGAATCTCGTCGATGAAAAGAACGTCGTTGGCTTCGAGATTGGTCAGCAGCGCGGCGAGGTCGCCCGCGCGTTCCAGCACGGGGCCCGACGTCTGCCGCAAGTTGACGCCCATCTCGCGCGCGATGATATGCGCGAGCGTCGTCTTGCCGAGACCCGGCGGACCGAACAGCAGCACGTGATCCAGCGATTCCTTGCGGCGCTTGGCGGCTTCGATGAAGATTTCCAGCTGGCCGCGCACCTTTTCCTGGCCGACGTATTCGTCGAGCTGGCGCGGGCGCAACGCGCGCTCGAACGCTTCCTCGTTCGGCGACACGGGCGTGGCGGCGATGATGCGTTCGGCGGCGAGTTTGTCGTGTTCGATCATGCGGGCATTGTACCGCGCAGAGCCTGTTCGACGACCTGGCCGAATGGCCAGGGTGTACATCCAGACGCGCCATGCGAAGCTTCACACATCGCCGCTGCCGCAAGCCGCCTCAGCCCTTCGACAGCGCCTTCAACGCGAGCTTGATGCCCTCGGAAACGCCGGTGCCTGCGGGCACGTTCTTGATGGCCGCGAGCGCTTCTTTTTCGGAGTAACCCAATGCCAGCAGCGCATTCAGAATGTCGGACGCATGGTCGGACTGCGACGCGGCGCCCGCCATCGCGCCAAGGTCGGCGCCGAGCTTGCCCTTCAGTTCGAGCAGGAGCCGCTCCGCCGTCTTCTTGCCGATACCCGGCACGCGCGTGAGGCGCGCGGCGTCCTGCATCGTTACCGTCTGCGACAGCTCCTGCACGCTCATGCCGGACAGCACGGCGAGCGCCATGCGCGCGCCGATGCCCGTGATCTTTAACAACTCGCGAAACGTCGAACGCTCTTGCGGCGTGAGAAAGCCGTACAGCAGATGCGCGTCTTCGCGCACGATCATCTGCGTGAGCAACACGACTTTTTCGCCGGTGCCGGGCAGGTTGTAGAACGTGCTCATCGGCACATCGACTTCGTAGCCGACGCCGTTGCAGTCGATCAGAAGGTGAGGCGGATTCTTTTCCAGCAAAACGCCGGCGATGCGACCGATCATGGCGGGTTCTATCGAGAGAGAAAGCGCGAGTGTAGCGCAGGGTAGAGGGCTTTCGTACGTCGTATCTGGTGAGGTAGGTGGGCGACCGATTGACCAGGCCGCAGCCGCTCAATACACTGAGATCCCTTTTGGACGTTCCGTAACTGACCAAAAGGGGTCTTCGATGCTCAGTCTCGCCACGCTCGCGCTGTTCTCAGGCGCGTGTCTCGCACTTACCGCCACGCCCGGTCCCGATATGTTGCTGATTGCTTCCCGCAGCGTGAGCCAGGGAAGGGCAGCGGGTTTTGCGTCCTTCGCCGGGATCATGGTCGGCACGTATTGCCATGCGCTCGCCGCGGCGTTCGGCCTGTCACAGCTGTTTCTTGCCGCGCCGATGGCCTATGACATCGTGCGCTTCGCGGGCGCGGCCTACTTGCTCTATCTGGCCTGGAAAACGTTCCGCTCGGAAGGAACGATGCTGACGCCTGATGCGTCGATGCGACGTTATCCCGTCGGCAGGATTTTCAGGCAAGGGTTGTTCACGAACCTGCTTAATCCGAAGGTTGCGCTGTTCGTGCTCGCATTGTTTCCGCAGTTCGTGAAGCCGGAGGCGGGCTCGGTCGCGTTGCAGATCATGTTGCTTGCGACCGTACTCAATGTGATCGGCTTCTTCGTGAATGGCAGCGTGATTCTGCTTGCCAGCAGACTGAGCCGGAAACTGAACAGCGGCAAGAGCGCGTCGCGCTGGCCGCAGTATCTGCTCGGTTCAGTGTTCGCCGGGCTGGCTTGCCGGCTCGCTCTGGCGGGACAACGCTGACGCTACAGACGTCTAGCCGATCAGCCGCCCGCGCCGCACCCGCAAGCCTTTCTTCGCGAGCGCCGGCGCAATGCCGCCCAGCGTGCTCAACGTGCCGCCGCCATGTGCGTGGCAAATCGCCATGCCGAGCGCATCGGCGGCATCCGTTGACGGAATGCCGGATAGACACAACAGACGCACGACCATCTGCTGCATCTGCTCTTTGGTCGCGCGTCCGTAGCCGACAACGGCTTGCTTCAATTGCAACGCGGTGTATTCGGCAACCGGCACGCCGCCCGCCACCAGGCCGCAGATCGCGGCGCCGCGCGCCTGGCCGAGCAACAGCGTCGATTGCGGATTGACGTTGACGAACACCTTTTCGATCGCCGACTGGTCCGGCGCATGCTGGCGGATCAGCGTGGAAATACCCTCGAATATGGTGCCCAGGCGTGACGGCAGATCGGCATCGGCGGTCTTGATGACGCCGCTCGTCACGTAAGTCAGCTGATGGCCGGACTGATCGATCACGCCGAAACCGGTGACGCGCAAGCCTGGGTCGATGCCGAGAATTCTCATAGGTGCCGTGCTTATTCAGTGCCTGCGATACTACAACGGCACAACGTCAAACGCGAAATGCAAAACGGCCCGGCAGTTGCAACTGCCGGGCCGTTTCAGAAGAAGCAGGTCAGCCGATCAGTGGCGGAAGTGGCGGATGCCCGTCACGACCATCGCGATGTTGTGCTCGTCGGCGGCGGCGATCACTTCGTCGTCGCGCATCGAGCCGCCCGGCTGGATCACGCAGGTGGCGCCAGCGTTCACGACCACGTCGAGACCGTCGCGGAACGGGAAGAACGCATCCGATGCCACCGCCGTGCCCGACAGCGTCAGGCCCGCGTTCTGCGCCTTGATGCTCGCGATGCGTGCCGAATCCACGCGGCTCATCTGGCCCGCGCCGACGCCCATCGTCATGCCGTTCGCGCAGAACACGATCGCGTTCGACTTCACGAACTTCGCGACGCGCCATGCGAACAGCAGATCGTCCATTTCCTTGGGTGTCGGGTGACGCTTCGTCACGACGCGCAGTTCATGCGGTTGCACGTTCTTCGCATCGAGCGATTGCACGAGCAGACCGCCGCCCACGCGCTTCAGATCGAACGCGTTGTGGCCTTCGCCCAGCGCGATTTCGAGCAGACGCACGTTCTGCTTGGCCGCGAACACCTGCTTCGCTGCATCGCTGAACGACGGTGCGATCAGCACTTCGACGAACTGCTTCGCGACAGCCTGGGCCGCCGTTTCGTCGACTTCACGGTTGAACGCGATGATGCCGCCGAACGCCGAGGTCGGATCCGTCTGGAACGCCTTCGAATAGGCTTCGTGCGGGTTCGCGCCGACAGCCACGCCGCACGGGTTCGCGTGCTTGATGATCACGCAGGCTGGTGCGTCGAACGTCTTCACGCATTCCCACGCGGCGTCGGAGTCGGCGATGTTGTTGTACGACAGTTCCTTGCCCTGCAACTGGCGATAGTTCGCCAGTGCGCCAGCGGGCACCACGATGTCGCGGTAGAACGCCGCGCTCTGGTGCGGGTTCTCGCCGTAGCGCAGGTCCTGCACCTTGTCGAACGCGAGGTTGAAGGTGGCGGGGTACGTGTTGCGCTCGCGGTGCTGCAGTTCTTCCGTGAGGCTCGTCAGGTAGTTCGTGATCGCGCCGTCGTACTGCGCGGTGTGCGCGAACACCTTGGTCGCGAGGCGGAAGTTGGTCTTGTAGCCGACCGTGTTGCCGTCCGCGCGCATTTCTTCGAGCACGGTTGCGTAGTCAGCGGGATCGACCACGACGGTCACGTCGCGGTGATTCTTCGCTGCCGAACGCAGCATGGTCGGTCCGCCGATATCGATGTTCTCGATCGCGTCTTCCAGCGAGCACTCTTCCTTCGAGATCGTCTGCACGAACGGATACAGGTTCACGACGAGCAGATCGATGGTGGGAATGTCGTGCTTTTCGAGCGCGGCCATATGCTCGGGCAGATCGCGGCGGGCGAGAATGCCGCCGTGCACCTTCGGGTGCAACGTCTTCACGCGCCCATCCAGCATTTCCGGAAAGCCCGTGTAGTCGGCCACTTCGGTAACGGGAAGGCCGGCGTCCGCGAGCAGTTTCGCGGTGCCGCCCGTCGACAGGATCTTGACGCCGAGGTCCGACAACGATTTCGCGAAATCGACGATGCCGGACTTGTCGGAAACGGAGATGAGCGCTTGCTTGATCATGATGAGAACAAAAGCCGATGAAAGGCGTGGCAGGGCGCCGAAACTACAGCAGGCCGTGCTGTTGCAGTTTCTTGCGCAGCGTATTGCGGTTGATGCCGAGATACTCGGCTGCCAGCGACTGATTGCCGCCGGCCTGCTCGAGCACCACCTCGAGCAACGGTTTTTCGACGCACGAAATCACCATGTCGTAGACGTCGTGCGGATTGGAGCCGTCGAGATCCTGGAAGTACATCCCCAGGCTATCGCGGACACATTGTTCGATATTGTGCTTGCTCATGCTGCTAGTCGGTCGGTTTGGTCCTGCTCACCGTTATTGTTGACTTCGTTGTCGACGTACACGAGGCGGTCCGAAATCGCCTTTTGCGCGTCGAAGAATTCGTTGACGGCGAGCAGTTGTTCGCGCGTCGTGTCCAGCGTATTCATACGGTGGCGGAACACGTTGGCGCCAGAAAGGCCGCGAGTGTACCAGCCGATGTGCTTGCGCGCAGTGCGAACGCCCGTAAATTCGCCGTAGAACGCGTAGTGATCTTCGAGGTGCTCGTTCATCACCTGCTGGATTTCGTCGATGCGCGGCGCTTCCATCAACTCGCCCGTCAACAGGAAATGTTCGATCTCGCGGAACAGCCACGGACGCCCCTGCGCGGCGCGGCCGATCATGATGGCGTCCGCGCCCGTCGCGGCCAGCACTTCGCGCGCCTTGTGCGGCGACGTGATGTCGCCGTTCGCGACGACGGGGATCTTCACCGCGGCCTTCACGGCGGCGATCGTTTCGTACTCCGCTTCGCCGTGATACAGGTCGGCGCGCGTGCGGCCGTGCACCGTCAGCATCGAAATGCCGGCGCTTTCGGCCAGACGCGCGATGGTCAGCGCGTTTTTGTTGTCGCGGTCCCAGCCGGTGCGGATTTTCAGCGTGACGGGCACCGCATCCGGACCGACGCCGACGGCATTTACCACGGCTTCGACGATTCGCTGCACGAGCGGCTCGTTCTGCAGCAGCGCCGAACCGGCCGCGACATTGCAGACTTTCTTGGCCGGGCAGCCCATGTTGATGTCGATGATCTGTGCGCCGTTCGCGACGTTGTAGCGCGCGGCTTCGGCCATCATCTGCGGGTCGGCGCCCGCGATCTGCACCGCGATCGGCTCGACCTCGCCCGTGTGGTTGGCGCGGCGCATCGTCTTTTCGCTTTTCCACAACTGCGCGTTCGACGCCACCATCTCCGACACCGCATAGCCCGCGCCCATGCGCTTGCAGAGCTGGCGGAACGGCCGGTCGGTCACGCCCGCCATGGGGGCGACGAACAGATTGTTGCGCAGTGTGTGGGAGCCGAGAGTGGGCATAGCGGACATCGGCGGCGAACGTGAGGTGCGTCGAAATCGTGGAAATCGCGCACCGTACGTACCGCAAAATACGAGGGAAAACCGCTATTTTACCGTTAACGCGCTGACCCAGATCGAACCGCGCCTGAGGTAACTCATTAAATCTTCTATGAAAGTGGCCGCGCTCATAGAACGGTGACCACTTTTTCGCGATGTCGCAACGCGCTAGCGGCGTTGCCCGAACATCATCTGGCGGGCGAGCGCCGTCTTCACGGGCGGCACGAACTCGAGCGCCGTGAGGGCGAGACCACGCAGCGCCGCGAGCGGCGGAAAGTCGATCGTGAAGAGGCGGGCGAGCGTGTCGGTTGCGCCGATCGTCATACGGCGGTCGAGCGCGCGGCGCTGCGCGAATGCGATCAACGCGCTGCGCGTCGCGCCGTAGTGCGAGAGCGCGTCGGCGAGCGCGTGCGCATCGCGCAAGCCGAGATTCAGCCCCTGGCCCGCGACGGGATGCAGCGTTTGCGCCGCATTGCCGATCGCGACGACGTTGCCCTTGACGAGCGTATCGACGGTGTTCAGCCCGAGCGGGAACGACGCGCGTCCCTTGATCTGCACGAAGCGGCCCATCCGGTCGCCGAACTCGGCGCCGAGTTCGCGCAGAAAGTCTTCGTCGGGTAACTGCGCGCGGCGCGCCGCCTGTTCCGGCGCGCAGCACCAGACGAGCGCGTAGTCCGCGCCGCGCACGCCGCCCGTCGGCAGGAGCGCAATCGGACCTTGCGACGTGAAGCGTTCCCACGCGACATGCGGCTGCGGCGACGACAGCGTCACCGTGCCGACCAGCGCGGTTTGCCCGTAATCGCGCGTTTCGCCGGAACCCGCCTGCTGTTCGCCGAACAGGCCGCCTTCGGCGTTCACCAGAATGCGCGTGCGCAGCGTGCGCGTGACGTGCGCGCTTTCGATCGGCAGCAGCACGCCGTCGTCTTCCAGTTGCTGCGGCGCCTGCGCTTTCGTCGACTTGAACCAGTGCACGGGCGTCGCGCGCACGGTTTCGGCGAGTGCGTGGACGATCGAGCCATATCGCAGCACGTAGCCGAGCGCGGGCAGGCCGTGCTCCGAGTGATCGATCAGCGTGCGCCCGAAATGGCCACGCTGCGAGACGTGAATGCGCTGGATCGCGGTTGCGTCGGATGGCCAGGCGAGCGGCTCGAGAATCATCCGGCTGCCATGCGATACGGCGATTGCGCGCGGGTCGGCAACCGAATCTTCCGGCTCCCGCGCGTCGATCAGCGCCACGTTCAGCTTCTGCGTTGCGCTGCGCCGCGCGAGCCAGCCCGCGAGCGCAAGACCGACCGGCCCCGCGCCGACGATCGTCACGTCGTAGTCGTAGGGCTCGCTGCTCGAAGGAAGGGCGGGCGTGTTCGCCGCCGGGTGGACTTCGCTCATCTTCTTGTCTGTTCCTTGCGCTCAGGCCACGCCGGCCTTCTGCGCGGGTTGCGCCTGCTGCATCAGCGCTTCGATTTCGTCCGCGTCGACGGGCACGTCGCGCGTCATCAGCTCGCAGCCGGTTGCCGTGACGATCGCGTCGTCCTCGATGCGGATGCCGATGTTCCAGTACTTTTCGGGCACGTCGTCGGCGGCGCGGATGTAAAGGCCCGGCTCGATCGTCAACGTCATGCCCGGCTTCAGCGTGCGCCACGGCAGCGCGCCGGTTTCATCGGCAGGCGCGCCGCGCTCGCGATAGTCGCCCGCATCGTGCACGTCCATGCCGAGCCAATGTCCCGTGCGATGCATGTAGAAGCGCGCGTACGCCCGCTCTTCGATGACTTCATCGACGCCCGCGAACAGATCGCGATTGAGAATGCCTGTGTCGAGCAGCCCTTGCGCGAGCACGCGCACCGCGGCCTGATGCGGCGCGTCGAAGCTCGCGCCTGCCTTCGTCGCATCGATCGCGGCCTGCTGCGCAGCCAGCACGATGTCGTAAAGCTCGCGCTGCGCGGGCGTGAAGCGGCCGCTCGCCGGGAAGGTCCGGGTGATGTCTGACGCGTAGCCGTCGAGTTCGCATGCGGCGTCGATCAGGATCAGATCGCCGTCCTGCGCGACTGCGTTGCCGGCCGGATAGTGCAGCACGCAAGCGTTGGCGCCCGCGGCGACGATCGAGCCGTACGCCGGTGCCTGCGCGCCGTGCTTGCGGAATATGTAGAGCAGTTCCGCTTCGAGTTCGTATTCGCGCACGCCGGGCCGGCATGCCGCCATCGTGCGCCGATGCGCCTGGGCGGAGATCGCGGCGGCACGGCGCATGATCGCGAGTTCGTGATCGTCCTTCACGAGGCGCATCTCGTCGAGCAGCGGGAGCAGATCATGCACCGCCGATGGCGCGAGCACGCCGCTTCTGCCTTGCATGCGCACCGCGTCGAGCCACTGGCGCACCTTGCCGTCGAACTGTTCCGACGCGCCCAGCGCATAGTGCAGCGCAGGCTTGTCGGCGATGATGCGAGGCAACTGGGCGTCGATTTCGTCGAAGGCAAAGGCGGCGTCAAAGCCGAATGCTTCGCGCGCGCCTTCGGGGCCGAAGCGGAAGCCTTCCCATGTCTCGCGCTCCGCGTTCTTCGCGCGGCAGAACAGGATCGCCGCGGGCTCGTCCTGCCTGGCGCTCGCGTCGAGCACGAGCATCGCTTCCGGTTCGGTGAAGCCCGTCAGATAGTAGAAGTAGCTGTCGTGCCGGTACGGATAGTCGGCGTCCCGGTTGCGCAGCACTTCGGGCGCGGTCGGAACGATGGCGACGCCGCCGCCCGCGGCGCGCAGCGCATCGAGTACGCGCGCGCGGCGCTGACGGTAGATATCGGTTGCCGGAGTCAGATCGGTCATGAGTGCAGTCGGCGGTTCATCGTGCGTGGTGGAGGGCGGCGCGGCAGGCAAGGTCATTCGCCGCGCGGCAATGTTGCGATTGTATCGCCCAACGGGAAACGCTTCCGGGTGGCTCCTGGCCGCGCGTGAGCCTTGGCTATCAGGCCAGGTAGACGGTCCCGCCCGCGGCCGGCATTGTTGCAATCTGTCTACAACCCGGCGCGCCGGCAGGGCGAAGCGCAGCGCGCAGCGCACGGAAAACCTTCCAGCGCGCGCCCGCGCACTTATACTTTCGCCCAATTTCAATCCAAGGCAGGATGTAATGAAACTCATCGGTTCGCTGTCGAGCCCATTTGTCCGCAAGGCGCGGATCGTGCTCGCCGAAAAGAAAATCGACTACAAGCTCGAACTCGAAAACGTCTGGGCCGACGACACGGCCATCCACGAGTACAACCCGATCGGCAAGGTGCCGTGTCTCGTGATGGAAGACGGTGCGGCCGTGTTCGACTCGCGCGTGATCTGCGAATACGTCGATACGCTGTCGCCCGTGTGCAAGCTCGTGCCGCAGTCGGGCCGCGAGCGCGTCGAAGTGCGCTGCTGGGAAGCGCTGGCGGACGGCATCATGGATGCCGCGGTGCTGATCCGCCTCGAAGGCGTGCTGCGTGAAGAAGCGCATCGCAGCGAATCGTGGATTGCGCGCCAGCGTCACAAGATCGACGACGGCCTGATCGCGATGGCGCAAGGGCTCGCCGCGAAGGCGTGGTGCGCGGGCAATCACTACACGCTCGCCGACGTGGCCGTCGGCTGCGCGCTGGGCTATCTCGACTTCCGCATGCCGCAATTGAACTGGCGCGAACAGCATCCGAATCTCGACAAGCACTATCAGAAGCTGTCGCAGCGTCAGTCGTTCATCGACACTGTATTGACGTGATCCGTGGCCCAGCGATTCATCGCGCATGGAAACGCCGCGTGAATGTCGCATGCGAGTGACGGAGTGTTAAGGAAGCTTTCGTTTTCCACGAAAATACCTTTCGATATGTTAAAAAAGCGCCTGCCTGTCAGGCGCTTTTTCTTTGGGCGTCTGTCCGGATGAAGCCGTCGCGGCGCGCGGGTTTGCGTTCGTTCGCGGTAGCAGGCGGGGCGCACGGCGCCCTCGCACGACCATCGATAACATCGTCAAGGGAACGTTCGTCATGAAAACGATCCGCGTTGCTCTCGCCGCCGCCGCGTGCGGTGTGCTCGCTGCCTGTTCGGGGGTGAGCCTCGATCCCAATAGCCTCGTTCAGTCCGGCTCGCAGGCCGTGCAGGCTGCGTCCCTCACCGATGCCGACGTGCGCACGCTGTCCGACAAGTCCTGCGCGCAGCTCGACGCGGAAAACAAGATTGCGCCCGCCGGCAGCCCGTACACGAAGCGCCTGAACAAGATTGCCGCGCAGCTTGGCGACAATATCAACGGCGTGCCCGTCAACTACAAGGTCTACATCACGAAGGACGTCAACGCGTGGGCGATGGCGAACGGCTGCGTGCGCGTCTATAGCGGTCTGATGGACATGATGACGGACGACGAAGTGCGCGGCGTCGTCGGTCATGAGATGGGTCACGTGGCGCTTGGCCACACGAAGAAGGCGATGCAGGTCGCGTATGCGACCTCGGCGGTGCGGTCGGTGGCGTCGTCGACGGGCGGTATCACGGCCGCGATCTCGTCGTCGCAACTTGGGGATTTCTCCGAGAAGCTGATCAACGCGCAGTTCTCGCAGTCGCAGGAATCGGCGGCGGACGATTATTCGTTCGATATCCAGAAGAAGAAAGGCCAGAACCCGGCTGGTCTCGTCACCGCGTTCAATAAACTCGCGAAGCTCGATGGAGGGAAGTCGAGTATGTTGAGTTCGCATCCCGCGTCGGCGGCGCGGGCGCAGCATATTCAGCAACGCATCGCGTCGAATCAGTAACGGTTTTTTTGCTGCGCAAGGCGTGGACGGTTTTAGTTCGGTTTGCTTTGCTTTGCGCTGGCATCCGCGTGATGTTATTGGTTCGCAAGCGTTGCCCCTGTGCGGGGCGGCACCTACTTTTCTTTGCCGCCGCAAAGAAAAGTAGGCAAAAGAAAGCGGCTCACACCGCCAGCCTGTGTGTTTATCCACGGGCCCCCAACGTCCCCATCCGTCACACGGCAGTGCCCTGGCCGGTGCTCGTTGCCAACGGTTCGAACAATCGCATCACCCGCTTCAGGCACCCATACAACGGCAAGCGGCAGCGAATGGTATCTGCCGCCCAGGTGGCAAACTGTGTGTAGGTTGTCGCGTCGTATGGCTTGGCGCTCTTACAAGGTGGGACGCGTGTGCTACCGGTCCGGAGTGAGCCGTGTGGAGTACTTCGACCTACACACCGTTTGCCACCTGGGCGGCCGAGGACTGTCTGGGCCGGCGTGCTGTAGCGCGGGAGCGTGAAGAGGGTGAGGCGCACCGCAAGAGCGCTGGCAACGAACGTCGGTCACGTGGTTGCCGTGTGAAGCGTAAGACCCTGTGGGGGCCCTCAGGCAGGAACAAGGATTGGCGGTGTGAGCCGCTTTCTTTTGCCTACTTTTCTTTGCGGCGGCAAAGAAAAGTAGGTGCCGCCCCGCACAGGGGCAACGCTTGCGAACCAATAACATCACGCGGATGCCGCCACAAAACCCGAAGCGGCCCAAAGTGCGACACTAGCAAACCAGAACCAACTCGCGGGATGCCCGCTAAAAAACCACTATCACGCAGTGGCCGACTCGAGTTCCGGTGCAAACGAATCACTCCGCGCCACGGGCCACCATTTCTCATACAACGTATAACGATACTGCCCCACCAGCAAATCGCCAGGTTCGAGATACTTCAGCAGATCCGACATCAACCGCACCTCATACGACGACACCCGCCGCACGATATGGTGCGCACGCAGATCAGCAGGATGCCGCAGGCCAGCAGCCTGAATGATCTCCTGCAACGCATGCAGCGTGTTGTGATGAAAGTTGAACACGCGGTCCGACTTGTCGGTAACGATCAGCGCCCGCTGGCGCACAGGGTCCTGCGTCGCAACACCCGTCGGGCAACGACCCGTATGACACGTCTGCGCCTGAATACACCCAACCGCGAACATGAACCCGCGCGCGGCATTCACCCAGTCAGCGCCGATCGCCAGCGTCTTCGCGATATCGAAAGCCGTAATCATCTTGCCGCTCGCGCCAATGCGAATCTTGTCGCGCAAGCCGACGCCAACTAACGTGTTGTGCACGAGCAGCAGCCCTTCCTGCAGCGGCACGCCGATGTGATCGGTGAATTCGAGCGGCGCCGCGCCCGTGCCGCCTTCCGCGCCGTCGACGACGATGAAGTCCGGCAGGATGCCCGTTTCCAGCATTGCCTTGGCGATGCCGAAGAATTCCCACGGATGCCCGATGCACAGCTTGAAGCCCGTCGGCTTGCCGCCCGACAGGTTGCGCAGACGCTCGACGAATTCGAGCAGTTCGCGCGGCGTCGAAAACTCCGAGTGCGTGGCGGGCGAGATGCAATCGCGGCCCATCGGCACGCCGCGTGTTTCGGAGATTTCGGGCGTGATCTTCGCGGCGGGCAACACGCCACCGTGGCCCGGCTTCGCACCTTGCGACAGCTTCACCTCGATCATCTTCACTTGCGGCTCGCTCGCCTGCTTCGCGAACTTGTCGGCGTTGAACGTGCCGTCGTCGTTGCGGCAGCCGAAGTAGCCCGATGCGATTTCCCAGATGATGTCGCCGCCATGCTCGCGGTGATACTTCGACATCGAGCCTTCGCCCGTGTCGTGCGCGAAGTTGCCCTTCTTCGCGCCGAGGTTCAGCGCCATAATCGCGTTCGCCGACAGCGAGCCGAAGCTCATCGCGGAGATGTTGAAGATCGACATCGAATACGGCTGCGCGCGGTTCGCCCCGACCACCACGCGGAAGTCGTGGCCGTCGAGCTTGGTCGGCACGAGCGAATGGCTGATGAATTCGTGGCCCGTCGCCTTCACGTCGATTTCCGTGCCGTAAGGACGGCTGTCCACCTCATTCTTCGCGCGCTGATAGACGATGCTGCGTTGCGCACGCGAGAACGGCTTTTCTTCGGTGTCGTCTTCGACGAAATACTGGCGGATCTCAGGCCGGATGAACTCGAACAGGAAGCGGAAATGCCCCCACAGCGGATAGTTGCGCAGGATCGCGTGGCGCTCCTGCGTCAGATCGTAGGCGCCGAGCACGACCAGCAGCGCGGGCACGATGATCCACAGCCATGCGATGTGACCGGTTGCCGCGAGCGCGGCGCAGGCCGCCAGCAGCAGGATGGCACCCCACATCGCCAGATAACGTCGAGAAAACATGACAACTCCATTGCGGTGAATTCCTCGCAGCGGAAGCATCCGGCGCCGGTTGCGTCGGGGTCTTCTCGTGAAAACAGCGGGCGTCCGTGGGGATGGATCGCGCTGCGAAACGGTACGGCGGGTTGTTCTTGCCCAGTTAACGGCCTGTTTGACGGAACATGAAGCGAACCGTCAGCGCGCCGAAACGCGGGCGGCAGGACAACCGTCGCCCGGAAGATACAACGAAGCGGGAATCAGTGCAGCGATGTCGGCGGGAAAAGCTCGCGGAAGGTGTCCGCGAGGCTTTCCCGGCAAGGCTCAGCGCGCGGTCAGCAGCGCCGCCTTCTGAGGCTGGCGGACGACGGGTTGAGCCGTAGCCGCGTGTTCGATGATGCCGCCGCCGAGGCACACGTCGCCATCGTAGAGCACGGCCGATTGCCCCGGTGTGACAGCCCATTGAGCGTCGGCGAAATGAAGGGAAAAGAGTGCGTTCTTGTCGGCGCCGTCGGCAGCCCCGAACGTGCATGCTGCATCGGCCTGGCGATAGCGCGTCTTCGCCGCGCACGCATGGCCTTCCTCGGGCGCGTGGCCCGCGACCCAGCTCGTGTTGCCCGCCGTCAGCGTATGGCTCAGCAGCCACGGGTGATCGTGGCCCTGCGCGACATACAGCGTGTTCGACGCGATGTCCTTGCCCGCGACGAACCACGGCTCGCCGCTGCCGTCCTTGCTGCCACCCAGGCCAATGCCCTTGCGTTGCCCGAACGTATAGAACGCGAGGCCGATGTGCTCGCCGACCGTCTTGCCTTCGGTGGTCTTCATCGGGCCGGGTTTGGTCGGCAGATAGCGGTTCAGGAAGTCGCGGAACGGCCGCTCGCCGATAAAGCAGATGCCCGTCGAATCCTTCTTCTTCGCGTTCGGCAGGCCGATCTGCTCGGCAATCTCGCGCACCTTGGTCTTGGGGATTTCGCCGAGCGGGAACAGCGTCTTCGACAGTTGCGCCTGGTTCAGGCGATGCAGGAAGTACGACTGGTCCTTGGTGTGATCGAAGGCCTTCAGCAGCTCGAAACGGCCGTCGATTTCGCGCACGCGCGCATAGTGGCCCGTCGCGATGGTTTCCGCGCCGAGCGACATCGCGTGATCGAGGAACGCCTTGAACTTGATCTCGGCATTGCACAGCACGTCCGGGTTCGGCGTGCGGCCCGCCGAATACTCGCGCAGGAATTCGGCGAACACGCGGTCCTTGTATTCGGCCGCGAAGTTGACCGCCTCGACGTCGATGCCGATCAGGTCCGCGACGGAGACGACGTCGATCCAGTCCTGACGCGTCGAACAGTATTCGCTGTCGTCGTCGTCTTCCCAGTTCTTCATGAACAGGCCGACCACGTCGTAACCCTGTTCCTTCAGCAGCCACGCCGTGACCGACGAATCGACGCCGCCCGACATGCCTACCACCACTTTCTGTTTGCTCATGTGACTCTGCCTGACTGCTCTGTGTCGTGCCGAAGCACGCGTTCTATCGGGAGGGCCCGACCGAATGCGTTTGCACGAAGTCGAGCGGGAAACGCCGGCCTGCGAGGTAGTCGTCGATACATTGCATCACGAGCGGCGTGCGATGCCGCTCGGGGCACGCGCGCAGTTCGTCGGCGCTCATCCAGACGGTGCGCACGATATCGGGATCGAGCGCACGGGCCTCTGAAGGTTCGCCGTCCGTCGAGCCGCAATACGTGAAGCGCAGATACGTGACGCCGTCTTGCGGACCATCCACGGTGTCGGGCCGGCTGAAATGCGTCATATAGACGCCAACCAGCGCTGCGGGCGCGAATGACTGCGCCGTCTCTTCGAGCGTTTCGCGGATGACGGCCTGCGTCAGCGTCTCGCCTGCTTCCAGATGGCCGGCGGGCTGGTTCAGACGCAGCCCGGCGGGCGTATGTTCTTCGACCAGCAGGAAGCGCCCATCGCGTTCGACGACAGCCGCCACCGTGACATGCGGAGCCCAGGTTTCCGGTTTCATGGGACGGCATTTTACCGTTTATGGCCCGGGCTTGCCGGCGCCGGCGAAGAACGGACCGCCTCGCACTAGCACATATCGATGCAAAAGGCACGGAAAGACATAAGGATCGTGTTCCTGAATACCGGGATCGATACCAATTTCGATCTGCCCCTGGACTTCGGTTAAAGTGGACATCGTGGCTGAAGCCCCAGCCGTGCGTAGCCGTTGCACTTGCCTTTTGCATTGCCGGCGTTGCCCCTCGTCGGCGATTCCAGATTTTCATAACAGGATGGTCGAGGAGGATTCACGATGCACATCGGAGTGCCAGCCGAGACGCGGCCGTACGAAACACGCGTCGCCGCGACGCCCGAGACGGTCAAGAAGTACGTGTCGCAGGGCCACAGGGTTACCGTACAGAGCGGCGCAGGAACGGCCGCGAGCTATCTGGACGACGCGTACGCAGCTGCGGGCGCAGAACTCGTCGATGCGCCGACCGCGTTCGGCGCAGAGATCGTTCTCAAGGTTCAAAGCCCCACCGATTCAGAACTCCCGCTTCTTAAACGCGGTGCGGTGCTGGTCGGCATGCTGGAGCCGTTTAATGTCGAGAACGCATCAAAGCTTGCAGCCGCGGGAATAACTGCGTTCGCGCTCGAAGCCGCGCCGCGCACCACACGTGCGCAAAGCCTCGACGTACTGTCGTCTCAAGCCAACATTGCGGGCTACAAAGCGGTGTTGCTCGCCGCCGATCTTTACCCGCGCTTCATGCCGATGCTGATGACGGCGGCAGGCACCGTGAAAGCCGCGCGCGTGCTGATTCTCGGCGCGGGCGTCGCAGGCCTGCAGGCGATCGCGACCGCGAAGCGCCTTGGCGCCGTGATCGAAGCGTCGGACGTGCGTCCTGCCGTGAAGGAGCAGATCGAATCGCTCGGCGGCAAATTTCTCGACGTGCCTTACGAAACCGATGAGGAACGCGAAGCGGCCGAAGGCGTCGGCGGCTACGCCCGGCCGATGCCGCCGTCGTGGCTCACTCGCCAGTCGGCGCTGGTTCACGAGCGGGCGAAGCAGGCCGATATCGTGATCTCCACCGCGCTGATTCCTGGGCGCCCCGCGCCGACGCTGATCTCCGTCGAAACCGTGCAGGCCATGAAGCCGGGTACGGTTCTCATCGACCTTGCCGCGGGACGCGGGCCCGAATACGAAGGCCAGCGGGGCGGCAACTGCCCGCTGACGGAGGCCGACAAGGTCGTCGTCAAGCATGGCGTGACGATCGCGGGGTATACGAACCTCGCGTCGATGGTCGCGTCGGACGCCTCGGCACTGTACGCCCGCAATCTGCTCGACTTCATGAAGCTGATCGTCACGAAGGAAGGCGCACTCAATATCGATCTCGCGGACGACATCGTCGCGGCCACGCTGGTGGCGCGCGACGGCGAAGTCACGCGCAAGGCATAGCGCACTAACGTGCATGTGACGAGAGTCAGCGCTAAAGCGCGAACTCTGGTCGACAGGAGACTCTGATGGAAGTCATCAACCATACCGTGATCAACCTGATCATTTTCGTGCTGGCGATCTACGTCGGCTACCACGTCGTCTGGAACGTGACGCCGGCGCTGCATACGCCGCTGATGGCCGTGACCAACGCGATTTCGGCGATTGTCATCGTCGGCGCGATGCTCGCGGCTGGCCTCACGGTCGGCGGCACGGGCAAGTTCTTCGGCACGATTGCCGTTGCGCTTGCCGCGGTGAACGTGTTCGGCGGGTTCCTCGTGACCAGGCGAATGCTGGAGATGTTCAAGAAGAAAGAGCCGAAGAAGATTGCTGGGCCCAAGGAGGGTGCATAAATGAGTCTGAACGTCGTTACGCTCCTTTATCTGATCGCCTCCGTCTGTTTCATCCAGGCGCTCAAGGGCTTGTCGAATCCGAAGACCGCGCGCACGGGCAATATGTTCGGCATGGTCGGCATGGCGATCGCGATTCTCACGACCGTTGCGCTGATCGCCAAGCAGGCGGCCGCGCTCGGCTCGAATCTGTCGCTGGGTCTGTCGCTGGTGTTCGTCGCGCTGGTGGTGGGCGGCGCGATCGGCGCGTTCGTTGCCGCGCGCGTCGAGATGACGAAGATGCCGGAACTGGTCGCGGCGATGCACTCGCTGATCGGTATGGCGGCCGTGTGTATCGCGTATGCGGTGGTGTCGGAGCCGGCTGCGTTCGGTCTCGGCTCCGAGGAAGGCATTCCGGGCTTCCTGCCGTATGGCAACCGGATCGAGCTGTTTATCGGCACGTTCGTCGGCGCGATTACGTTTAGCGGTTCGGTGATTGCATTCGGCAAGCTGTCGGGCAAATACAAGTTCCGGCTCTTCCAGGGCGCGCCTGTCGTCTATGCGGGTCAGCATCTGATCAACCTGCTGCTCGCGCTGGCGATGATCGGCTTCGGCGTGATCTTCTTCCTCACGCAATCGTGGCTGCCGTTCATCATCATGACGCTGATCGCGTTCGCGCTCGGCGTGCTGATCATCATCCCGATCGGCGGGGCGGACATGCCCGTCGTCGTGTCGATGCTGAACTCGTACTCGGGCTGGGCGGCGGCGGGCATTGGCTTCTCGCTGAACAACGCGATGCTGATCATTGCCGGGTCGCTGGTGGGTTCTTCGGGTGCGATTCTGTCGTACATCATGTGCAAGGCGATGAACCGCTCGTTCTTCAACGTGATCCTGGGCGGCTTCGGCGGCGAAGCGGGCGCGGCGACGGCGGGCGGGTCGGCTGAGCAGCGGCCTGTGAAGTCGGGGTCGGCGGAAGATGCGTCGTTCATGCTCGGCAATGCCGAGACCGTTGTGATCGTGCCGGGTTATGGTCTTGCTGTGGCGCGTGCTCAACATGCGCTGAAGGAACTGACCGATCTGCTGATCGAGAAGGGCGTGGACGTGAAGTATGCGATTCACCCTGTTGCGGGGCGTATGCCTGGGCATATGAACGTGCTGCTGGCGGAAGCTGAAGTGCCGTATGAGATCGTTCACGAGATGGAGGACATCAACGGCGAGTTCGGTCAGGTCGATGTGGTTCTTGTGCTCGGCGCGAATGACGTCGTTAATCCTGCGGCCAAGACCGATCCCAAGTCGCCGATTGCGGGTATGCCCATTATTGAGGCCTATAAGGCCCGGACTGTCATCGTGAATAAACGCTCGATGGCGGCGGGGTATGCCGGGCTCGATAATGATCTGTTCTATATGGACAAGACCATGATGGTGTTTGGCGATGCCAAGAAGGTGATTGAGGATATGGTCAAGTCTGTCGATTGAGGTGCTGATTACGCGGAGGCGCTTTGTTGTTTTTGCGCCTTCGCGGCGCGGGCGGTTGGTGTTTTGTCTTTTGCTCTGGCATCCGCGTTTTGCTTCTGGTTTGCAAGCGTTGCCCCTGTGCGGGGCGGCACCTACTTTTCTTTGCCGCCGCAAAGAAAAGTAGGCAAAAGAAAGCGGCTCACACCACCAGTTCTTGTTCCTGCCTGAGGGCCCCCACAGGTTCTTACGCTTCACACGGCAATCACGTGACCCACGCTCGTTGCCAGCGCTCTTGCAGTGCTCATCACCCGCTTCAAGCTCCCGCGTTACAGCATGGCGCGCCAGACATTCGTCTGCCGCCCAGGTGGCAAACTGTGTGTTGGCCCAAGTGCTCCACACGCCTCACTTCGGACCGATAGCGCACGCGCCCCACCCTGTAAGAGCGTCAGGCTATACGACGCGACAACCTACACACAGTTTGCCACCTGGGCTGCAGAAACCATTCGCTGCCCCTTGCCGTTGTACAGGTGCCTGAAGCGGGTGATGCGATTGTTCGAAGCGTTGGCAACCAGCACCGGCCAGGGCACTGCCGTGTGACGGATGGGGACGTTGGGGGCCCGTGGATAGGAACACGGGCTGGCGGTGTGAGCCGCTTTCTTTTGCCTACTTTTCTTTGCGGCGGCAAAGAAAAGTAGGTGCCGCCCCGCACAGGGGCAACGCTAGCAAACCAGAAGCAAACCGCGGATGCCAGCCACCGCAAACACAAAACCACCGCCACTCGCTCCGCGAAAACACACCGAATATCCCACCGCCAAAAAAGCAAAAGCCAAAACCAAAGCACCCCCAACCCTACTGACAGAACGCTGTCAGCAACCCACCCGCACACTTCTCCTACGCCATCCGGCGACCCACACGGCTCACTGCCAATCAAAGGAGAACACCATGTCAGCCCAACTCAATCGCGCGATCGCCTGGTTTGAGATTCCTTCCGTCGATTTCGAACGCGCCGTGCGCTTCTACGAGGCCGCGCTCGATACGACATTGCGCCGTGAAGATTTCGGCATGCCGATGGCCGTCTTCAGTTACGACGAGCCTTCGACGGGCGGCTGCATCGTCCAAAGCCCGACGCTCGAACCGTCGCAAACAGGTTCACTCGTCTATCTGAATGCACGCCCGACCGTCAACGCAACGCTCGAACGCGTGAAGCGCGCGGGCGGCAAGGTCGAAGGCCCCGCCGTGCAACTGCCGCACGATATCGGCTGGATTGGCTTTTTCACCGACACCGAAGGCAACCGCATCGGCCTGCATTCGAAAACCAACGAGTGAAGTGACGCGCAACGCGGCTGGAGCGCGTCATGCGGCGCTATCATCGCGGGAGATTCCCCGTCTATTTCCGGGAGACCCCCACGATGACGCGTCGCGCCGACCGCCTGTTCCAGATCGCCGAACTGTTGCGCGGCCGACGGCTGACGACCGCGCAACAACTGGCCGACTGGTTGCACGTGTCGCTGCGCACCGTTTATCGCGATGTGCAGGATTTGCAGTTGTCGGGCGTGCCGATCGAAGGGGAGCCGGGCATTGGTTATCGCTTGAGCCGCAGCGCGAGTTTGCCGCCGCTCACCTTCACCGCCGACGAGCTGACGGCGCTCGCTGCCGGCGCGCGGATGCTCGAATCGTGGGGCGGCGAGAGCATGGCGGCCGGGGCGCGCGGCGCGCTCGCGAAGATTGCTTCGGCTATGCCCGCCGACAAGCGGGCGACTATCGACAGGCTGGCGTTCTTTGCGCCGTCGTTTCATGTCGATGGGAATGTGTCAGCGATCGTCGATACGCTGCATCGCGCGATTGACTCGCGGCATGTTGTCAGCTTTGCGTATCAGGACAAGCATGGCGCCGCGACACAGCGGCGGGTTTGGCCGCTTGCTCTTGCTTATTGGGGGGCGAGGTTTACGCTCGGCGCGTGGTGCGAGCTGCGTGAAGATTTCCGCCATTTTGCGCTTGCGAATATTGACCAGCTTGACGTGCTGGAGCCGTTTCCCGATGTCGAGGGAAGGAGGCTTGCCGATTTTATGCGGAGTATTGGGGTGAAGGGGCGGTAGGGGCCTTCGGCGCGGGTGTTGTCGGTTGGTGTTTTGGCCTTTGCGCTGGCATCCGCGTGATGTTTATTGGTTTGCAAGCGTTGCCCCTGTGCGGGGCGGCACCTACTTTTCTTTGCCGCCGCAAAGAAAAGTAGGCAAAAGAAAGCGGCTCACACCGCCAGCACGTGTTCCTATCCACGGGCCCCCAACGTCCCCACAGTTCACACGGCAGTGCCCTGGCTGGTGCTCGTTGCCAGCGCTTCGAATAGACGTCTCACCCGCCTCAGGCACCCACGCAAGGGCTGGCGTCAGCGAATGGTTTGTGCCGTCCAGGTGGCAAACTGTGCGTAGGCTTTCGCGCCGTACGTGCATCACTTCGGACTGGAAAGCAGGGCTGGTGTTTCTGGCAGAACGCTGACCTGTGTGGTGCGACAACCAACACACAGTTTGCCACCTGGGCGGCGCAGGACTATCTGGCGCTGTGTGCTGCGACGCGGGCGCAAGAAGCGGGTGAGGCGTACAAAGAGAACGTTGGCAACGGGCGCGGAATGGCATGTTGCCGTACGAAGCGTAAGAACCTTTGGGGGCCCTCAGGCATTAACAAGGATTGGCGGTGTGAGCCGCTTTCTTTTGCCTACTTTTCTTTGCGGCGGCAAAGAAAAGTAGGTGCCGCCCCGCACAGGGGCAACGCTAGCGAACCAGAAGCAAACCGCGGATGCCAGCGCAAAGCAAAGCAAAGCAAAGCAAAGCAAAGCAAAGCAAAGCAATGCAATGCAATGCAATGCAATGCAAGGTCAAAACCCCGCCTCACTCCGCAGCAGGCCGCTGCCTGACACTCCCCGCAACAAGATCAAACCTGAACAACCGACACTCAAGCGCGCCATTGAACAGCGGCGTCTTCGCAGACTCCCTCAACCGCAATTGCCCGGGCAGCTTCCGATCCGACGTCAGCACAAACGCGTGCCACCCGGTAAACCGCTTCTTCAGCGCATCCCCGAACGACTGGAAAAACTCCGTCATATCCGGTGCTGCTTCGCTTTCCGCGCGACGGAAGCCGCCTTCTTCGCGGCCAGTATTACGAATCTCACCCCGCGGACCGCGTCCGCGCACCTCGATCCGCTCGCCATACGGCGGATTCGCCACAAGAATGCCAGGCTCACCCGCAGGCGGCATCATGTTGCGCGCATCCAGCTGCTTCAACGGCAGCGCAGGAAAACCCGCGCGTTCAAAGTTCGCGCGCGCCTTCTCGAGCATATTGTCGGAAATATCGCTGCCAAAGATCAGCAGATCGCCGCGGCCCACGCGTGCCGCGCGCTTTGCATCCTGCGCGGCGACTTTCAGCGTCTGCCAGGCCGACACGTCGTATTGCTTGAACTTCTCGAAGCCGAAGCGCCGCTCGACGCCCGGCGCAATGTTCAGCGCGACCTGAGCCGCTTCCGCGAGGAAGGTGCCGCTGCCGCACATCGGGTCGTACAGCGGCGTGCCGGGCGTCCAGCCCGTCAGCCGCAGGATGCCCGCTGCGAGATTCTCGCGCAGCGGCGCCGCGCCCTTGTCCAGCCGCCAGCCACGCTTGAAGAGCGGCTCGCCGGAAGTGTCGAGATAGAGCGTGCAGTCGGTGGCCGTCAGGAACGCGAACACGCGCGCGTCGGGCGCGCCCGTGTCGATGCTCGGACGGGCGCCCGTCTTGTCGCGCAGACGGTCGCAGATGGCGTCCTTTACGCGCAGCGTCGCGAATTCGAGGCTGCGCAGCGGCGACTTGATCGCGGTGACGTCGACGCGCAGCGTCTCGTTCGCCGAGAACCACTTCTCCCAGCTCTGCTCGAGCGCGAGGCCGTAAATGTCCTGCTCGTTGCGATACGGACGATGCGCGATCTTCAGCAGCACACGGCTCGCGATCCGCGAATGCAGGTTGGCAGCCATGCCGGCTGCCCAGCCGCCCTTGAAGTGCACGCCGCCGGGCACCTGCGCGCCAGCCGCGAACGGCGCGCCGTTCAGATGACGCGCGGCGATCTCGGCGAGTTCGGCGGCGAGCGCGGCTTCGAGGCCGCGCGGGCAGGGGATGAAAAATTCGAAGGACATGGGGATTGCCGCAGGGCGTTGATTAAGGCGACATTGTACGCGGTCGCCCCGCCGTGCCTTGCGGCAAGTATCGCGCGCGGGCGCGATGCGCTACCCGCGCGGCTTGCGTCCGTCAGCCTTTAGTTGGCGTAGTCGAGGCGGACGGCGCAGTCGACGGCGCAGCAGAGGGCCCCGAAGTCGATGCCGGACACGTCACCGCCGCGCCGCGCGCCGGCGCCGCCGCGAGATTGCGCACGGCTGCCGCGATCTCCGTTGCAATCCGCTGGACTGCGCGCCGATGCCCTTCGGCAAGCGCATCGTAGCCGCCCGAAACCGGCTCGACGACGACGCTGCGGCAAGTCAGCACGGCCTGCGTGCGCACGGCCCGCACGCTCCACACGGCATCGATCTGCGCACGCGAGCCGGGCCACGATTCGAAACGCTGCACGTTCACGCTGACGCGATAGACGGGTACGCGGTCGGGATACGGCGAGCCGTACACGTCGATCGTGCCCAGCTGCTGTGTCAGCGAACTGGACAGCGCGCGGCGGATCTCGTCGCCCGGCAGCGACGCCCAGCGTTCCTGTTCGAGCACCTGCACCTGGGTCGGTCCCGTCTGCACGACGAACTGGTTTTTCGCCACTTGCGGCGGCACGTCGACGGGCGGCACTTCGATCAGGAACGCCGGGTTGCTCGCGGTGCGCACGGCATCCGGCGACTGATCGCCCGCGGAGAGCGTGTAGAAGTGGCTCGGCGGCGACGAACACGCGGCGAGCGCGGCAATCAGCAGGGCGGAAAGCGCGACGGCGCGCATCGTTCGGGGGACGCGTGCAAACGTCATGGCTTGTCTCCTGATTTACCGCGCAGCAACGATTCGGGATGGCGTTCGAGGTAGTCCGACAGCGCATTCAGCGACTGCAGCGTGCGCGTCAATTCCTGCAGCGCCTGATGCACGTCGGATTGCAGCGGCGAGTCCTGCTGTAGCGTCGCTTCCGCCGAGCCGAACGTCTGCTTTGCCGCGGCGAGCGTGTCGCGCGTCTGAGGCAGCACTTCCTTGTCGAGTTGCGTGAACAGGTGGTCGGCGTTCTTCAGGGCGGCGTTCAGGTTGTTGCCAATCTGGTCGAACGGCACCTGATCGAGTTTCTTCGCGATATCGGCGATCTGCAGTTGCAGTTCGTCGAGCGAGTTCGGGATCGTCGGCAGCTCGATCGGGTCGCGCGTGACGTCGACGGTCGCCTTCGGCGCCTTCGCGAACAGATCGATTGCGACGTACAACTGGCCCGTCAGCAGATTGCCCGTGCGCAACTGGCCGCGCAGGCCGTGGTTGACGAGCGCGAGCAGCATACGGTGGCTGTCCTCGCTGCCCGTGTCGGGCACCGGCTGACCGCGCGAGCGGCGGCGCAGGCGGTCGGGGTAGAGATCCATCGTGACGGGCATGTTGAAGTTCTTCGTCTGCGGATCGTATTCGACGCCGATGTTGGTCACCTGGCCGAGCACGATGCCGCGGAAATCGACGGGCGCGCCGACCGACAGCCCGCGCAGCGACTGGTTGAAGTTCATCACGACGCGCACCGGCTCGCCGTCGGGCTCGCGCATCGCGTCGACCTCGTCGGAGCCGAGGCGGAAGGTCATGTTGTTCGGCGCCTGCACGCCGACGGCCTGGCCCGGCGGCGACTGGAAGGCCAGCCCGCCGACGATTACCGTCGCCAGCGACTGCGTGTTCAGCTTGAAACCGCTCGAGTCGAGCCTCACGTCGACGCCGCTCGCATGCCACCAGCGCGAGTTCGTGCCGACGTACTGGTCGAACGGCGCGCTGATGAACACCTGCACGGTGACGCCCGTGCCGTCCTTGTCGAGTGAGAAGCCCGTCACCTGGCCGACCTGCACGCGCCGGTAGAACACGGGCGAGCCAATATCGATCGAGCCGAGCGATTCGCCGCGCAGCGTGAACTGATGGCCTTTCTGGTCGACGGTGACGGCGGGCGGCGATTCGAGGCCGACGAACTGCGTCTGCGTTTCCGTCGAGCGGCCGCCGTCCACACCGATGTACGCGCCCGATAGCAACGTGCCGAGCCCCGACACGCCGCTTGCGCCGATACGCGGACGCACGACCCAGAAGCGGCTGTCCTTCACCGCGAAGTCTTCGGCTTCCTTCGTCAGCTGCACTTCGACGTTGACGCGCGAGTGGTTCTTCGCGAGCTTGATTGCCTTCACGAAGCCGATGTCGACGTCCTTGTACTTGACCTTGGTCTTGCCGGTCTCGAGCCCTTCCGCGCTGATGAAGCTGATGTTGATGGTCGGCCCTTTTTCGAGCACCGACTTCACCACCAGCCCGACGCCGATCAGCGCCGCGATCAACGGAATCACCCAGACGAGCGAAGGCAGCCAACCCCGTTTCGTGACGATCTCGGGCTCGGGCGGGTCGTTCTTCGGCGGGCCGGAAGGTGGCGTCGGCGCTTGGGGGCTATTCATGTTTCGGGTCCTGAGGTTTTACGGCTTTCGGCTTGTTCGAGGCGGGCTCGTGGTCGTTGTCCACGTCGTCCCAGATCAGGCGTGGATCGAATTGCATCGAGGCGATCATCGTGAGAATCACGACCGAGCCGAACGCGAGCGCGCCCGGCCCCGCCGTGATGACGGCCAGCGACTTGAAGCGCACCAGCGCGACCGTCAGCGTGATGACGAAGATGTCGAGCATCGACCAGCGTCCGATGCGCTCGACGATCCGGTAGAGCCTGGTGCGTTCGAGCGGCCGCCACGTCGAGTGGCGTTGCGCGGTAATGGTCAGCAGCGCGAGCACCGTGAGCTTGAGCATCGGCACGAGAATGCTCGCGACGAACACGATGATCGCCAGCGGCCAGTCGCCCGAGGTCCAGAAGTAGACGACGCCGCTCATGATCGTGTCGTCCTCCGTACCGACCAGCGAGGTCGTGTGCAGCACGGGCAACAGGTTCGCGGGAATGTAGAGCACGGCGGCTGCGATCAGCAGCGCCCAGGTGCGCATCAGGCTGTCGGGGTTGCGCCGGTGCAGGATCGCGCCGCAGCGCGTGCAGCGCTGCTCTGTGCCGCGCACGCGCGGCTGCACGCGCGAACACGCGTGACAGGCGACCAGACCGGCGCGTGAGGCCGTGGTGTATTTCATCGGCCCGTCATCCCCGGTGCGGCGCGGCCGAACCATCGACATCCGGCGCGCCCGGCGCGCGATCGCTGCGATCGTCGGGCGGGCCGCCATCCATGTCGCTGCGCGCTTCGTCTTCGCGTGCGTGCCGTTCACGCCGCGCCTGCAGCACGCCGAGCGTTTCGGCGACATCCCACAGCGTGCGCGGGTCGAACGTGACGACCACGACGAACATCAGCGTCAGCGCACCGAACGCGAACATCGCGGCTTCCGGAATCACGCGCGCGATGCTCACCATCTTCACGATCGTCACCAGCACGCCGAGCATGAAGACTTCGATCATGCCCCACGGGCGCACGAATTGAATCGCGCGCAGCATCTGGTTGAAGAACGGCGGCAGATAGCCGGCGCGGATCGGCAGCAGCAGATAGAGCAGTGCGAGCAGTTCGGTGAGCGGAAAGAGCGTGGTCGAGCAGAACACGATGATGGCGACGACCTGCATGTTTTCGTCCCACAGCGCGACAATGGCGCCGAGCAGACTCGTCTGCGACGTGATGCCGTTGGTTTCCAGCTCGACGATGGGGAAGCCCTGCGCGATCAGAAACGTGATCAGCGCGGCGACCGTCATGGCCGTGATGCCGTCCAGCCGACCCGACGCGCTCCAGTACAGCATCGCGCCGCACCGCTGGCAGCGCGCAATCCGCCCGCGTCCAAGGCGCGGCTTCTGGAATAGCGCGTCGCATTCGTGACAGGCAATCAGGTGGTCATGTTCCATGCAGGCAATCGGTAAACGGGAAGCGATGTTGTTGTCGTGGCTGCAGCCGGTGTCTTACAGGTTGTTGCCGCGCAAGCGACTGGCGCGTCGCGGCCTGGGGGCAATAGTATCAAAGCTCGTCAATATGACGCCTTACAGGTGGGTCCGCGCGGTGATGACGGTGGATGCAGAACCGACGGCCGTCGTAGGCTTTGTCCGACAGATGCGCCGCGCATTCGCTCAGGCGGGAATAGCAAGTTTCGCGCCGCGCGTAAAGCTGTCAGCCAGTTGCCGCTGCTTGCGGTACGATGAGCGCCGCGCAGACCGTTGGCGCCGATGCCGGACGCGAGCGGAATAATGGCATCGCCCGGGTCGTTTAACTTTCATGTTGGCGTCGGATCTGTCATGGCACATACCTCTTCGTTTCATTCGTTCTCGGCGCGCGGTTCGTCGTACACATCGACGGCGATCGCGCTGCACTGGCTGATCGCGCTGCTGATCGTCTGCGGATTCGCGCTCGGCTGGGTGATGACGGACATCCCCGGCTTCACGCCGACCAAGCTCAAGTATTTCTCATGGCACAAATGGATCGGCGTAACCGTATTCGCGCTGGTCATCATCCGCATTCTGTGGCGCGCGACGCATGCCACGCCGCCGATGCCTTCGCACATGCCCAAGTGGCAGCGCGGCATCGCGCATCTCACGCACTTCCTGTTGTACGTGCTGATGGTCGCGATTCCCGTGTCGGGCTATCTGTACAGCTCGGCGGCGAACGTGCCTGTCGTCTATCTGGGACTCGTGCCGCTGCCACGCCTCATTGCACCCGATCCGCATCTGAAGGAAGTGTTGAAGTCCGTTCATATCACGCTGAACTACACGCTGCTCGTGCTGGTCGTGTTGCATGTGCTGGCGGCGCTCAAGCATCAGATTCTCGATCGCGACGGCCTGTTGTCGCGCATGATCCCGTTCCTCAAATAAGGACAAACATGAAGGTATCGTTCTACCGCTACATGCTCGCCGCATTTGCGGCGGCATCGCTGGCCGCGTCGGGCGGCGCGTTTGCGCAGGTCGACATGGGCAAGAGCACGGTCACGGCGATCTCGAAACAGATGAACGTGCCTGTCGAAGGCAAGTTCAACAAGTTCACTGCGCAGATCGCGTTCGATCCGGCAAAGCCGGCGGCAGGCAGCGCACAGGTCACGGTCGATACATCGAGCTACGATCTCGGCGACGAAAGCTATAACGAGCAGGTGCGCGGCAAGGAATGGTTCGATTCGAAGACCTTCCCGACTGCAACGTTCGTCTCGAGCGCGATTGCGGCTGCGGGCAGCAACCAGTTCAACGTGACGGGCAAGCTGACCATGAAAGGCAAGTCGCAGACGGTGGTCGTGCCTGTCACGGTGACGAAGCAGGGCGCTGCGCAGGTGTATGACGGCGCAGTGACGGTGAAGCGTTCGCAGTTCGATATCGGCACGGGCGAATGGAAGGACACGTCGGTGGTCGCTGACGATGTGACGATCAAGTTTCATATCGTCGCCGCAAGCAAGTGAACCTGGCATTCAGACAGAAAGGAGAATGAATTGAAAACGATGCTCTTGATTGTGGCCGGCGCGCTGGCGTCGTCGATGGCGGCGGGCGTGTATGCCGCCGATACTTATCAGCTCGATCCGACGCACACCTATCCGAGCTTCGAGTCCGACCACATGGGCGGCGTCTCGACGTGGCGCGGCAAGTTCACGAAAAGCTCGGGCACGGTGACGCTGGATCGCGCCGCGAAGACGGGCACGGTGGATGTCACGGTGGATACGTCTTCGATCCAGACGGGGAATACGAAGCTCGACGAACATTTGCGGTCGGGGGATTTCTTCGATGTGGCGAAGTATCCTACCGCTACGTTCAAAGGGACTTCGATCAAGTTTGATGGCGATACGCCGGTTGCGGTTGATGGTCAGTTCACACTGAAGGGCGTCACGAAGCCGCTGAATCTGAAGATCGAATCGTTTAAATGTATTCAGCATCCTGTGCTGAAGCGCGAAGTGTGCGGCGTCGAGGCGACGGGGGAGTTCAATCGCGCGGATTATGGGATGGATTTTGGGACTAAATATGGATTCAGCATGAAGACGGTGCTGCATATTCAGGCGGAAGGGATCAAGCAGTAAGGTTTTGGGGTTTTTCGGATGTCGGCGACGCTATGGGTTTTTGGAGTTTGTCGCTGGCATCCGCGTTTTGTTAGCGTGTTTCAGGCGTCGCCCCTGTGCGGGGCGGCACCTACTTTTCTTTGCCGCCGCAAAGAAAAGTAGGCAAAAGAAAGCGGCTCACACCGCCAATCCTTGTTCCTGCCTGAGGGCCCCCGAAGGTTCTTACGCTTCACACGGCAACCACGTGACCCACGTTCGTTGCCAGCGCTCTTGCGATGCGCCTCACCCGCTTCACCCTCACGCGTTACAGCATGCCGCGCCACACAGTCCACCGCCGCCCAGGTGGCAAACTGTGTGTAGGCCCAAGTGCTCCACACGCCTCACTCCGGACCGATAGCGCATGCGTCGGACGCTGTAAGAGCGCCAGGCTATACGCCGCGACAACCTACACACAGTTTGCCACCTTGGCGGCACATACCATTCGCTGCCGTCTGCCTTTGTATGGGTGCCTGACGCGGGTGATGCGATTGTTCGAAGCGTTGGCAACGAGCACGGACCAAGGGCGCAGCCGTGTGAAGGATGGGGACGTTGGGGGTCCGTGGATAAGAACACGGGTTGGCGGTGTGAGCCGCTTTCTTTTGCCTACTTTTCTTTGCGGCGGCAAAGAAAAGTAGGTGCCGCCCCGCACAGGGGCGACGCTTGAAGCACGCTAACAAAGCGCGGATGCCAGCGCAGACACCAGCAAACCAAACCAGCAACGCCACGAAGTCAATCCGCGGATGCCAGCGCAGACACCAGCAAACCAAACCAGCAACGCCACGAAGTCAAACCACAGATCCCAACCCCAACCCCACCACGAACCGCAAAAAAACCTCCCATCCCCTGGCACTTCTCCCCCTCGTGCAGAAATAATTTTTCCGGTACATATTGAACAAATCCGCCGGATCGGTTGTGCGCGCATCGAACCGGCAAAATGAAAGGACCGGGCGTCACACGCCAATCACCACCATAACGACTACCGCGCGCACCTGGAGATCCACAATGAGTTCAACACTAGCCGCGAGCACCGCGCAAACGCGCCCCGATACATGGCGGACGGTCGTCGCGGCGTCGATCGGCAATGCGCTGGAGTGGTTCGATCTCGTCGTCTACGGCTTCTTCGCCGTCGTCATTTCGAAACTGTTCTTCCCGGCCGGCAATGACACCGTCTCACTGCTGCTGACGCTCGGCACGTTCGGCGTGTCGTTCTTCATGCGGCCGTTGGGCGCGATCGTGCTCGGCGCCTATGCCGACCGGGCAGGGCGTAAAGCCGCGCTCACGCTCTCGATCCTGCTGATGATGATCGGCACCCTGATCATCGCCGTGCTGCCGACCTATCAGTCGATCGGCATCGCGGCGCCGGTTATTCTCGTCGTCGCGCGGTTGATGCAAGGCTTCTCGGCGGGCGGTGAATTCGGGAGTGCCACGGCCTTTCTCGCCGAGCATGTGCCCGGACGGCGCGGCTATTTCGCCAGCTGGCAGATCGCGAGCCAGGGGCTGACGACGCTCCTCGCCGCGCTGTTCGGCATGGTGCTGACGGGCGGGTTGTCGCCGGAACAGATGGCGTCCTGGGGCTGGCGTGTGCCGTTCTTCTTCGGGCTGCTGATCGGGCCGGTCGCGTGGTACATCCGCACGAAGCTCGACGAAACCCCCGAGTTCCTCGCCGCCGAAACCACCACCACGCCGATCCGCGATACCTTCGCGAGCCAGAAACTGCGGCTGTTCATCGGCATGGGCATCGTCGTGCTCGGCACGGTCTCGACGTATCTCGTGCTGTTCATGCCGACCTTTGCGATCAAGCAACTGGGTCTCGCACCATCGGTGGCCTTCGCGGCGATCGCGCTGGTCGGCGTGATCCAGCTGGTGTGCTCGCCGATCGTCGGACATCTGTCCGATCTCCACGGACGCGTGCGCATCATGCTCGTGCCCGCCGTGTTGCTGTTCGTGCTGATCTGTCCGGCGTTCAGCTATCTCGTCGCGCATCCGACCTTCGGCACGCTGATGGCGATGCAGATTGTGTTCGGTTTCCTGATGACGGCGTACTTTGGCTCGTTGCCGGGATTGCTGTCGGAAATCTTCCCGGTCCAGACGCGCACGACGGGCATGTCGCTCGCCTATAACATCGCGGTGACGATTTTCGGCGGCTTCGGGCCGTTCATCATTGCATGGCTGATCCAGGCGACGGGCTCGAAAATCGCGCCGGGCTTCTATCTGATGTTTGCCGCCGTGCTGAGCGTGATCGCGCTGATTGCGGCGCGTCGCAAGTTGGGCTTCCGCTAATTCGGGTTACGCGATAGCGTAGAAGCCGTAAACGACAAAGGCCGGTTCATCATCGAACCGGCCTTTTGCTTTTATGTTGCTGTCGAACGTATCAGACGCTTTCGATCAAACCTGCGCGCCCGCGTTCGGATCGTTCGGATCGTGACGTTCCTTCTTGTCCTTGATCAGGTCTTCACGCTTCACGCCGAACCACATGGCCAGCGCCGCCGCGACGAACACCGACGAGTAGATACCGAACAGAATACCGACGGTCAGCGCGAGCGCGAAGTAGTGCAGCGTCGGACCGCCGAACAGGAACATCGACAGCACCATCATCTGCGTACAGCCGTGCGTGATGATCGTACGCGACATCGTGCTCGTGATTGCGTGATTGATCACTTCGATCACGCTCATCTTGCGTTCGCGGCGGAAGGTTTCGCGAATCCGGTCGAAGATAACCACCGATTCGTTCACCGAATAGCCCAACACCGCGAGCACGGCGGCCAGCACCGACAGCGAGAACTCCCACTGGAAGAACGCGAAGAAGCCGAGAATGATCACGACGTCGTGCAAGTTTGCGATCACGCCTGCGACCGCGTACTTCCACTCGAAGCGGAACGACAGATAGATCACGATGCCCGCGACCACGCAGGCGAGCGCGAGCAGGCCGTCGGTGGCGAGTTCCTTGCCGACCTGCGGGCCGACGAACTCGACGCGTTGCAGCTTCGCGTTCGCATCCTGGCCCGTCAGCGCGGACATCACCTGGTCGCTCTGTTGCGCCGAGCTCAAGCCCTGCTTCAACGGCAGACGGATCAGCACGTCGCGCGAGGTGCCGAAGTTCTGCACCTGAGCGTCGGCGTAACCGATTTTGGTCAGCGTTTCGCGCACGGGTTCGAGCGGCACGGCGCCCGGATACTGCACTTCGATCACGGTGCCGCCCGTGAACTCCACCGACAGATGCAGCCCGCGATGCAGCAGGAAAAACACGGCGGCGATGAACGTCAGCAGCGAGATCGCGTTGAAAACCAACGCGCGCTGCATGAACGGAATGTCTTTACGGATGCGGAAAAATTCCATGTTCTCTTTCTCCGGGACTCAGCGGGATGAACCCGGTTTGTTCGTGCCACCTGGCGCGTTGCGGTTGCGCAGCGTCGGCTTGGCAGCCTGGGCTTTTGCGGCGCCGGCGGGCGCCTTGGCCTTCGGCTTTGCCTTCGGCGCCGTTGCGGCAGCGATCGCGCGAGCCGTGTCGGTTGCCGTGTCCGCGTTGTCGAGGTAACCCGTTGCGCCTTCGGCGGCGGCGGGCTTCCAGACCTGGCCGATCGCGAGCGATTGCAGCTTCTTCTTGCCGCCGTACCACACGTTCACGAGGCCGCGTGAGAAGAACACTGCCGAGAACATCGACGTCATGATGCCGATACAATGCACGACGGCGAAGCCGCGCACAGGGCCCGAGCCGAATGCGAGCAGCGCCAGACCGGCGATCAGCGTCGTCACGTTCGAGTCGAGAATCGTCGCCCATGCATGCGCATAACCGTTCTGGATGGCCAGTTGCGGCGGCGCGCCGTTGCGCAGTTCTTCACGTACACGCTCGTTGATCAGCACGTTCGCGTCGATCGCCATACCGAGGGCAAGCGCGATAGCGGCAATGCCCGGCAGCGTCAGCGTGGCCTGCAGCATCGACAGAATCGCGATCAGCAGCAGCAGGTTCACCGACAGCGCGATCATCGAGATCAAACCGAACAGCATGTAGTACGCGATCATGAAGACGGCGATTGCCGCAAAGCCCCACACCACCGAGTGGAAGCCCTTCTTGATGTTGTCCGCGCCGAGGCTCGGGCCGATCGTGCGTTCTTCGATGATGTCCATCGGCGCAGCAAGCGAACCGGCGCGCAGCAGCAGTGCGAGATCGGTTGCGGCTTGCGGCGTCGGCTGGCCCGTGATCTGGAAGCGGTCGCCCAGTTCCGACTGGATCGTCGCGACCGTCAGCACTTCGCCCTTGCCCTTTTCGAACAGCACCATCGCCATCGGCTTGCCGATGTTGTCGCGCGACACGCTGCGCACCGCGCGGCCGCCGGCGGAGTCGAGACGGATGTTGACGGACGGACGCTGATGCTCGTCGAAACCTGCCGATGCGTCGATGATGCGGTCGCCCGTGAAGATCACGGCCTTGCGCAGCAGCACGGGCGCGGCGTTGCCTTGCGTGAAGAGTTCGTCGCCCGCCGGAACCGGGTCGCCCGGATTCGGATGCAGGCCGTTCGGATCGGCAAGACGCGCTTCGAGCGTCGCCGTGCGGCCGATGATGTCCTTCGCCTTCGCCGTGTCCTGCACGCCCGGCAGTTCGACGACGATACGGTCGGAGCCTTGCTGCTGGATGACCGGCTCGGCCACGCCGAGTTCGTTGACGCGGTTATGCAGTGTCGTGATGTTCTGCTTGAGCGCCGCGTCCTCGACCGTCTTCTGCACGGCCGGCGTGAACGTGCCCACCACCTGGAAGCCGCCTGCCGGATTCGGCTGCGTCGCCCACTGGAGTTCGGAAACTGCCGTCGTCAGTTGCTTGCGCGCATTGTCCGCAACGTCCTGGTCCGCGAAATTGACGACCACCGACTGGCCGACGCGGTTCACGCCGCCATCGCGGATGCCCTTGTCGCGCAGCAGCGTGCGCGCATCCGATGCGTCCGAATCGAGCTTCTTGTTCAGCGCACCCGCCATGTCCACCTGCAGCAGGAAGTGCACGCCGCCGCGCAGATCGAGACCGAGGTACATGGGCAGTGCGTGCAGGGCGGTCAGCCAGCGCGGCGACGCACTCTGCAGGTTCAGCGCGACGATGTACTGCGGATCGCTCGGGTCGCTATTGAGCGCTTTTTGCAGCAGGTCCTTCACGCGCAGCTGCGTGTCGGTGTCTTTCAGACGCACGCGGATGTTCGCGTTCTGCGAGGAATTGTCGAACGTGACGTCGTCGGGCTTGATCTGGCTGGATGCGAGCGCGCCTTCGACCTGCGACAGCGTGGTCGAATCGAGCTTCACCGTTGCCTTGCCGCTCGATACCTGTACCGCCGGCGCTTCGCCGAAGAAATTGGGCAGCGTGTAGATGAGGCCGATGACGAGCGCCACCAGCATCACGACATACTTCCAGAGGGGATAACGATTCATGGGGTGGTCCAACGGGAGGTTGGCTTGAAAGCGATGCGTCCGGCGATGAGCGCGGCGGGCAGAAGCATGCGTGGTTTGCTTCGATCGACGCGAGGCCGCGCCGGACGCGAGAGAGCAGGCCTTACAGCGACTTCAGGGTGCCCTTCGGCAGAATGGTCGTCACCGACGACTTCTGCACGGTGATTTCCGTACCTTCTGCGATTTCGACGCCAACGTAGGCTTCGCCGACCTTGGTCACCTTGCCGACGATACCGCCGTTCGTCACGACTTCATCACCCTTCGCCATGGCGGAGAGCATGTTGCGGTGTTCCTTCTGGCGCTTCATTTGCGGGCGAATCATGATGAAGTACAGCACCGCGAACATCAGAATCAGCGGCAGGAAGCTCATCAGGCTCGATTCGGCGCCACCAGCTGCACTGCCTTGCGCGAAGGCATCGGTAATGAACGACACGTTGGTCTCTCCGTTATAACAATCAAAAAAATCAGCCGGTTATTCTACCACCGGCCATTTACGGGACGGCACCCGGAACGGGTTTTCCTGACGGCTTGTCAAGGGGTCTCGCCGATATTCCGAAAGTTAATTGTAATGTCTGACGCGCTATGTGGGAGAACGGTTTTTACGCGCCGCCCGACGCGGCTGTTAACTTTGTTCCGTCCCGCGCGCCCGGTTTTCGTGAAATAGCTTCCTGAACGCGTCGAACATCTGCGCGTCGATGGCGTCGCGCATTTCCTGCATCAGTTCGAGGTAGTAGTGCAGGTTGTGGATCGTGTTCAACTGCGCGCCAAGAATTTCGCCGACGCGGTGCAGATGGTGCAGATAGCCGCGCGTGAAATTTCGGCACGTGTAGCAGCCACATTGCTCGTCGAGCGGGCGCAGCGAGTTCTTGTGCGTGGCGTTGCGGATCTTGATGTCGCCGAAACGCGTGAAGAGCCAGCCGTTGCGCGCGTTGCGGGTCGGCATCACGCAGTCGAACATGTCGACGCCCGCTGAAACGCCCGCCACGAGGTCTTCCGGCGTGCCGACGCCCATCAGGTAGTGCGGCTTGTCGGCGGGCAGCTTCGGGCCGATATGGTTCAGCACGCGCATCATGTCTTCCTTCGGCTCGCCAACGGACAGCCCGCCGATCGCAAGCCCATGGAAGCCGATCTCCGACAACCCCGCGAGCGATTCGTCGCGCAGGTCTTCGAACATGCCGCCCTGGACGATGCCGAACAGCGCGTTCGGATTGCCAAGCCGGTTGAATTCGTCGATCGAGCGCTTCGCCCAGCGCATCGACATGCGCATCGAATCGGCGGCGTCCTTGTGCGAGGTCGCCACGCCGTTGGTCGCGTAAGGCGTGCATTCGTCGAACTGCATCACGATGTCCGAGTTCAGCACCTTCTGGATCTGCATCGACACTTCCGGCGACAGGAACAGCTTGTCGCCGTTGATCGGCGACGCGAACGTGACGCCGTCTTCGGTGATCTTGCGCAGGTCGCCGAGCGAGAAGACCTGGAAGCCGCCTGAGTCGGTGAGGATGGGGCGCTTCCAGCCCATGAAGCCGTGCAGGCCGCCGTGTGCGGCGATCGTTTCCAGACCTGGTCGCAGCCACAGGTGGAACGTGTTGCCGAGAATGATCTGCGCGTGGATTTCTTCGAGTTCGCGCGGCTGGATCGCCTTGACGGTGCCGTACGTGCCGACGGGCATGAAGATGGGCGTTTCGACTACGCCGTGGTTCAGCGTCAGGCGGCCGCGGCGGGCCTGGCCATCGGTTTTGAGCAGCTCGAATTTGAGGCCGTTATCGGGGCGAACGTGATCGCCAAGGTAGGCGCCGTGATCGGCGCGTGCAGCGTTGTGATGACCGTCGGTCATGTTGTTGACTCCGTTTGCAACCGGAAAACAGTCCGGCGCAATGTGATATGCGCCGCCGGAAGGCTCCCAGCGGCGGGTGAGGGATTATGCGTTAAGCGCGTCGTCGTTGCGCGTGAGCAGCATTGCGTCGCCGTAGCTGAAAAAGCGGTAGCGCTCGTCGATTGCATGCCGGTACGCGGCGCGGATCGTCTCGATGCCCGCGAACGCCGACACCAGCATCAGCAGCGTCGACTTCGGCAGGTGGAAATTCGTCACCAGCCGGTCGACCACGCGGAAGCGGTAGCCCGGCGTGATGAAGATGTCCGTCTCGGCGCTCGTCGCGGCGAGCGGCCGGCCAGCGGCATCGGCGTCGCGCGCGGCGGCTTCGAGCGCCCGCATCGACGTCGTGCCGACCGCGATCACGCGGTTGCCGCGCGCCTTCGTCGCCGCGATCTTGTCGACCAGCGATTGCGGCAGCTGATACCACTCGCTGTGCATCTTGTGCTCGTCGATATTCTCGACGCGCACCGGCTGGAACGTGCCCGCGCCGACGTGCAGCGTGAGCGTCGCGCGCTCGACACCTTTCGCGTCCAGGCGCGCGAAGATCGAATCGTCGAAATGCAGGCCGGCCGTGGGCGCGGCGACGGCGCCCGGATTCTGCGCGTAGACGGTCTGATAGCGCGTTTCGTCGAACGCGTCGGGATCGTGCTCGATATACGGCGGCAACGGCAGGCGGCCGAACTGCTCGATCAGCGTCAGGCAGTCGTCGGGGAAGTGCAGCGTGTAGAACGGCTCGACGCGTTCGCCGACGGTGACGTCGAATGCATCGGCCAGACGCAGCACGGTGCCCGCGCCCGGGCTCTTGCTGGCGCGGATCTGCGCCAGCGCGGTGCGCTCACCCGTCAGACGCTCGATCAGCACTTCGATCTTGCCGCCACTGGCCTTCTGGCCGATGAAGCGCGCCTTCAGAACCTTGGTATCGTTGAAGACGAGCAGATCGCCGGACTCGATGCAGTCGGGCAGATCGGCGAAGCGGCGGTCGACGAGCGTCGCGGGTGAGGTTTGCCCGTTCACTTCGAGCAGGCGGCTCGCGCTGCGCTCGGGCAACGCGACTTGCGCGATCAACTCGGGCGGCAGGTCGAAATCGAAATCGGAAAGCGTGAACATGCGGACTGGCTTGATGCGGTACTTGACGGGATTGCCCCCGGACGAACGCGCGGCTGATTCAACAGCGTCTACGACAGCGCCCGTCGAGCGGCTATGATTGCGGGACATTGCCGCAGCGGCCCTGGATACGCGCATCACTCACGCGCGCACTGGCCGTAAAACTTCTGAAGCCGATATTGTACTTGCGAAGCGACTCATGCCTTTGTCCGACACCCGTTCACCTCCAGAAACCGACGACGAGAGCGCTCCCAGGAAGCGCCGCGCTGCGCGGAGCAAGGCGGAGACGGACGTGGTCGAGGAGTCCGGTTCGCCCGCTGCTGAAGGCGCAAAAAAGCCCGCCGCCGCGAAAAAGCCCACGCTCGCCAAAACCGCCGACAAGCTCGCCAAGCTGGGCCTCACACGCGATATCGATCTGGTGCTGCATCTGCCGATGCGCTACGAGGACGAAACGTCGCTGACGCCGATCGGCGAACTGCTGCCGGGCGGCATCTCGCAGACGGAAGGCGTCGTGTACGACAACGAGATCGCGTATCGGCCGCGCCGCCAGTTGCTGGTGAAAATGCGCGACGACGCGGGTGACGAGCTGATCCTGCGCTTCCTCAATTTCTACGGCTCGCAGGTCAAGCAGATGTCGATCGGCGTGCGGCTGCGCGTGCGCGGCGACGTGCGCGGCGGCTTCTTCGGCATGGAGATGGTGCATCCGGCCGTGCGCGTCGTCGGTGAAGACACGCCGCTGCCGCAGGCGCTCACGCCTGTCTATCCGAGCACGGCGGGCGTCTCGCAGGCGTATCTGCGCAAGGCAATCGACAACGCGCTGGCGCGCACGTCGCTGCCCGAACTGCTGCCGGAACCCGTCGAGCGGCAATATCTGAAGCCGCTCGACGTGCCGCAACTGATGGACGCCGTGCGCACGCTGCATCACCCGAATTCGCATTCGGACGAGACGGCGTTGATCGACGGCACGCATCCCGCGTGGACGCGCATCAAGTTCGAGGAACTGCTCGCGCAGCAGTTGTCGCTCAAACGCGCCCACGAGGAGCGCCGCACACGCGCCGCGCCCGCGATGCCGCGGCGCGAGCCGACCGATGAAGCATCACTGGTCACGCGTCTGCTACAGACGCTGCCGTTCGCGCTGACGAACGCGCAGCAGCGCGTGTGCGCGGAAATCGCGCAGGACCTGACCCAGCCGCATCCGATGCAGCGCCTGTTGCAAGGCGATGTCGGCAGCGGCAAGACGGTCGTCGCGGCGCTGGCCGCCGCGCAGGCCATCGACGCCGGTTATCAGGCGGCGATGATGGCGCCGACCGAAATCCTCGCCGAGCAACACGCGCGCAAGCTGCGCGGCTGGCTGGAGCCGCTGGGCGTATCGGTCGCGTGGCTCGCGGGCAGTCTGAAGACGAAGGAAAAGCGCAGCGCGATCGAAGCAGCCGCGCTCGGCACCGCGCAGCTCGTGATCGGCACGCACGCGATCATTCAGGACGCGGTCGAATTCGCGCGGCTCGGCCTCGTGATCGTCGACGAACAGCACCGCTTCGGCGTCGAACAGCGGCTCGCGCTGCGCGCCAAGGCGCAAAACGCGGCCGACGGCGCGCGCGACTTCCAGCCGCATCAATTGATGATGTCGGCGACGCCGATCCCGCGCACGCTCGCGATGACGTACTACGCGGACCTCGACGTGTCGACGATCGACGAACTGCCGCCCGGCCGCACGCCGATCCTGACCAAGCTCGTCTCCGACGCGCGACGCGACGAAGTGATCGGACGCGTGCGCGAAGCTGCACTGACGGGCCGTCAGGTGTACTGGGTGTGTCCGCTGATCGAGGAGAGCGAAACCCTGCAGTTGCAGACGGCCGTCGAAACCTACGAGACGCTCGTCGCCGCGCTGCCGGAACTGAAGGTCGGGCTGGTGCACGGGCGCCTCACGCCCGTCGAAAAAGCCACCGTCATGGACGCGTTCAGCCGCAACGAAGTGCAGTTGCTGGTCGCGACGACGGTGATCGAAGTCGGTGTCGACGTGCCGAATGCGTCGCTGATGGTGATCGAGCACGCGGAGCGCTTCGGCCTTGCGCAGCTACACCAGTTGCGCGGGCGAGTAGGGCGCGGCAGTGCGGCGTCCGTGTGCGTGCTGATGTACGCCGGGCCGCTGTCGATGACGGCGCGCGCCCGCTTGCAGACCATGCGCGAAACCACCGACGGCTTCGAAATCGCCCGTCGCGACCTCGAAATTCGCGGTCCGGGTGAGTTTCTCGGCGCGCGGCAGTCGGGCGCCGCGATGCTGCGCTTCGCCGACCTGGAAAACGACGGCTGGCTGATCGAGCCGGCGCGCGAGGCGGCCGCGACGCTGCTCGAGCAGTATCCGAACGTCGTCACGCAGCATCTTTTGCGCTGGCTGAACACGCGCGAGCAATATCTGAAAGCCTGATGAAGGCCAGGGGTGGAAGCGCTTGCGCGCCGCACAACGGCCGAATCCGGCTAGAAGGTTGGCGAATTGGCCCCATAGGTGTATAACAGAAACCTATCGAATCTATCGCCCTGATTGGTCCCCAATGACCCTCACCGAACTGAAATATATCGTCGCGGTTGCGCGGGAGCGCCACTTCGGCCGCGCGGCAGAAGCGTGTTTTGTGAGCCAGCCGACGTTGTCCGTCGCAATCAAGAAGCTCGAAGACGAGCTGAACGTGCAGATCTTCGAGCGCGGCACGAGCGAAGTCAGCGTCACGCCGATTGGCGAGCAGATCGTCACGCAGGCGCAACGCGTGCTCGAACAGACGCTCGCCATCAAGGAAATCGCCAAGCAGGGCAAGGACCCGCTGGTTGGGCCGCTGCGCCTGGGCGTCATCTATACGATTGGACCGTACCTGCTGCCCACGCTGGTCAAGCAGATGATCAAGCGCGTCCCGCAGATGCCGCTGATGCTGCAGGAAAATTACACGCTCAAGCTGATCGAACTGCTCAAGCAAGGCGAGATCGACGTCGCGATCATGGCGCTGCCGTTTCCGGAAACGGGCCTGATGCTGCGCCCGCTGTACGACGAGCCGTTCGTCGTCGCGCTGCCGTCGGGTCACGCGTGGGAGTCGCGCAACAAGATCGATCCGAGCGATCTCAAGCAGGAAACCATGCTGCTGCTCGGCAGCGGCCATTGCTTCCGCGATCACGTGCTCGGCGTGTGCCCCGAACTGATGCGCTTCTCGCAGAACGCGGACGGCATCCAGAAGACCTTCGAAGGGTCGTCGCTGGAAACCATCCGGCATATGGTCGCGAGCGGCGTGGGCATTACGGTGCTGCCGCGCATGTCGGTGCACGAAGTGAAGCCGCACGCGGGCGGCGTCGATTCCGGCCTGCTCAGCTACGTGGCGTTCGACGAGCCGGTGCCTGACCGCCGGGTCGTGCTGGCCTGGCGCAAGAGCTTCACGCGCATGCCCGCCATCGATGCGATCTGCGACGCCATCGCGGCGTGCGACCTGCCGGGCGTGAAGAAGCTCGATTTGCCCGCTGCCGTCAACTAACTGCCGTTTCCGCGACGCCCTGGTAGCCCATGCTGCCGATGCGTCGCCTGCCGCCTTCTGCATGAGGCGGCGCCTATCGAATACATAAAATTAATCAAATCGTCGTTTTCGATAGTTTTTAATAAGATCTCCTCCATGGATCCTAGCGATCCACCACTACAAACGGAGGAAATCATGCAGCCATCCACGTCGTCGCTGTTCAAGTCTGTTTCCCCATCGCCGCAACAAGCGACATCGAGCGGTAGCAACGCGTCCAGCTTCAGGACGATTGCGTTCTCACTGCTCGTCGATCGCGCGCTGTCCGCCTGATGGCGCGCTGCACGTTCCCTCCCCATCCGTATTAGCCAGCATCGAATCAGCACGACCGCATTCCTTAGGATCACCCGGAGAATAACTATGTCTGAACGCAACCTCACCACCGCCTCGGGCGCACCCGTCGCCGACAACCAGAACTCGCTGACGGCTGGCCCGCGCGGCCCCGTCGCGCTGCAGGACGTGTGGCTGATCGAAAAGCTCGCGCACTTCGATCGCGAAGTGATTCCCGAGCGCCGCGTTCACGCGAAGGGCTCGGGCGCGTTCGGCACGTTCAAGGTGACGCACGACATCTCGCGCTATACGAAGGCGAAGGTGTTCGCGGATGTCGGCAAGGAAACGCCGCTGTTCATGCGCTTTTCGACCGTGGCGGGCGAGCGCGGCGCCGCCGATGCCGAGCGCGACGTGCGCGGCTTCTCGATCAAGTTCTATACGGAAGAGGGCAACTGGGACGTGGTGGGCAACAACACGCCCGTGTTCTTCATCCGCGATCCGTTGAAGTTTCCGGATTTCATCCACACGCAAAAGCGCGATCCGTACACGAACATGCGCAGCGCGACGAACGCGTGGGACTTCTTCTCGCGTCATCCCGAGTCGCTGCATCAGGTGACGATCGTGATGAGCGATCGCGGCATTCCGAAGAATTACCGGCAGATGCATGGCTTCGGGTCGCACACGTATTCGTTCATCAACGCGGACAACGAGCGCTTCTGGGTGAAGTTCCATTTCAAGTCGATGCAGGGCATCGAGAACTACACCGACGACGAGGCCGCGCAAGTGGTCGCGCGCGACCGCGAAAGCGGGCAGCGTGACCTGGTCGGTTCGATCGACGAGGGCAACTTTCCGAAGTGGCGCTTCCAGATTCAGGTGATGCCGGAAGCGGACGCGGCGACGTATCGCTATAACCCGTTCGATGTCACGAAGGTGTGGCCGTACAAGGATTACCCGCTGATCGACGTTGGCGTAATCGAACTGAACCGCAACGCGCAGAACTACTTCGCGGATGTCGAGCAGGCAGCGTTCACGCCGGCGAATGTGGTGCCGGGCATCGGCTTCTCGCCGGACCGTCTGTTGCAAGGGCGTCTGTTCTCGTACGGCGACACGCAGCGCTATCGTCTCGGCGTGAATCACCATCTGATTCCCGTGAATGCGTCGCGCGCGCCGAACGTGCGCTCGTTCCATCGCGACGGCGGCATGCGTGTGGACGGCAATCTTGGCGGGAACGTGAATTACGAGCCGAACCGCTTCGGCGACTTCGCGCAGGACCGTAACGCGATCGAGCCGCCGCTCGCGGCAGGCAACGTCGATCACTACAACCATCGCGAGGACGACGACTACTACAGCCAGCCGGCCGCGCTGTTCCGGATCTTCGACGACGCGCAGCGCGAGCGTCTGTTCGGCAACATCGCACGGGCGATCGAAGGCGTGCCCGCCGATATCGTCGCGCGCCAGGTCGAGCATTTCCGCAAGATCGACCCGGCATACGCGGAAGGCGTGATCGCAGCAATCGAGGCGCTCGCAAAAGCGAACGCGAAATAACGTTTCAGTCAGTGGACGGCAGCAACATGCTGTCGTCCACACGGAGAAAGATCATGGTTCAGATGGTGATGAACGCAGTCGGATATCAGGCAGGTAACGCTCGCGATGCCCGTAGCGTCGCGCAACAGGTGAACGGCCCGCTGCTTTTCCAGAAGCTGGTGGGTTTCGCGATCCTCGGCAGTGGCTATGTGACGATCGTCGCAAGTCTGGTGCACGCAGTCCACGGATGACGAATCGCGCATGGCCATATGTGGTCTGGAAGGCATGTGCCGCGCGGCGTTGGGTCTCGCGAACGGTTGCCGGTTCTACGATAAACTGGCGGGCGTTCGAGCGTTGAACAATTGCACACGCGCAGTTCCGGGCATGCAGACCGGTTCGTATCACTCTTAAAAGGAGTCATCATGGCCAAGAAAGAAGCCGTACAGCACGTCAACATTGGTATCACCGACAAGGATCGCAAGAAAATCGCAGAAGGTCTCTCGCGTCTTCTCGCCGACACTTACACGCTCTATTTGAAGACCCACAACTTCCATTGGAACGTGACGGGTCCGATGTTCAACACGCTGCATCTGATGTTCGAGACGCAGTACACGGAACTGGCTCTGGCCGTCGATCTGATCGCCGAGCGCATCCGCGCGCTGGGCGTTGCGGCGCCGGGCAGCTACAAGGAATTCGCGAAGCTGTCGTCGATCGCTGAAGCGGACGGCGTGCCCGCCGCGGAAGACATGATTCGCCAGCTGGTGGAAGGTCAGGAATCCGTGGTGCGCACCGCACGCGCGATTTTCCCGGTGACGGACGCGGCCCACGACGAGCCGACGGCCGACCTGCTGACGCAACGCATGCAGACGCATGAAAAGAACGCGTGGATGCTGCGTTCGATGCTGGCGTAATCTCTGTCGCGGTATAGCGCGGGCGCTGTATGAAGCGTCTGCCGCCGCGTTGCAGAATGTGGCAATGAAAGCCCGGCAGGTTGGATTCTGCCGGGCTTTTGCTTTGTGCCTGCGCGTTCGAACGGGTCTGTCACGCGCGCTGCTCTAAAATACGGGAATCGCCTCTCCGCGCACCGCCATGTTCGCCCGACTCCCGCTCTATCTGCGCCTTGTCCGCATGGACAAGCCAATCGGCAGCCTGCTGCTGCTGTGGCCGACCCTCAACGCGTTGTGGATCGCGTCGGACGGTCATCCGTCGCTGTCCTTGCTCGTGATCTTTGCGCTCGGCACGATACTGATGCGCTCGGCCGGCTGCGCGATCAACGATTACGCGGATCGAGACTTCGACCGTTATGTGAAGCGCACCGAAAACCGGCCGATCACGTCAGGCAAGATCAAGGCATGGGAAGCCGTGGCGCTGGCAGCGGGGCTTTCGCTGATCGCGTTTCTGCTGATCCTGCCGCTCAACGCGCTGACGAAGGAGTTGTCGGTGGCCGCGCTGTTCGTCGCGGGCACGTATCCGTTCACGAAGCGCTTCTTTGCGATTCCGCAGGCGTATCTGGGCATTGCGTTCGGCTTCGGCATTCCGATGGCGTTCGCGGCGATACAAAACCAGGTGCCGCTGCTCGCGTGGGTAATGCTGATTGCGAACGTGTTCTGGTCAGTCGCGTACGACACCGAGTACGCGATGGTCGATCGCGACGACGACATCAAGATCGGCATTCGCACGTCCGCATTGACGTTTGGCCGCTTCGACGTGCTGGCGATCATGCTCTGCTACGCGGCGACGCTCGGTATCTACGTGGGCATCGGCGTTGCGCTGGGCTTCGGCGTGCTGTACTGGATCGGTCTTGCCGCCGCGGTGGGCTGTGCCGTCTATCACTACACGCTGATCAAGGACCGCGAGCGCATGCCGTGTTTCGCGGCGTTCCGGCATAACAACTGGCTCGGCGGCGCGCTGTTCGCGGGCATTGCCGCGCATTACGCGGCGCAGGCGTTCTAGAAGCCGTTCCAGACGCTATCGGCCGGCGAGACGAAGCACGCGCATCGCGCATCGCTGCTCCGTCCGCCCGCGCCATACGGCAAGCGACATCACTGCTTGCCGAATTCCTCGCCCATTTCACGCGCGCGCGCATCCGCAGCCAGTGCGCCGCGCACGATTGCGTCCTTCACGCCTTGCGCGTCGAACGCAGCCAATGCCGCCGCCGTCGTGCCGCCCTTCGACGTCACCCGCTCGCGCAGCACGCTGGCCGGCTCGCCCGACTGCGCTGCGAGTTGCGCCGCGCCCGTGAACGTCGCGACGGCCAGCGCGCGGCCTTGCTCTTCGTCCATGCCGAGCTGGCGGGCTGCTTCCTGCATTGCCTCGATGAAATAGAACACGTACGCCGGACCGCTGCCGGAGATCGCGGTGACGGCGTCGATTTTCGCTTCGTCGTCGAACCACACCGTTTCGCCCACCGCGCCGAGCACCTGTGAGGCCAGTTCGCGTCCCGCTGCGTCGACACCCGCCATCGCGACCAGTCCCGTCACGCCCATGCCGATCAGCGCCGGCGTGTTCGGCATGGTGCGCACGAGGCGTGCGTGACCGCCGAGCCAGCGCCCGAGGTCCGCGCCGCGAATGCCCGCGACGATGCTGATGACGAGTTGCGACGCCGACAGATGCGGTGCGAGCGCAGCCGCGACGTCCTTGACGATCTGCGGCTTGACGGCGAGCACGATGGCATCGAACGATTGCAGTGACGCATCCGCCGCAGCGCTCGTGCCGACGCCGAATTGCTGCTCGCTGCGCTTGCGCGCGTCTTCGTTGGGATCGATCGCGCGGATATCCGACGGCGCAACGCCACGCTTGATCAGACCGCCGATGAGTGCAGCGGCCATGTTGCCGCCGCCAATGAAGGCAATTTTCATGATGTCCGGAAGTTCAGTGAGAGTAATCGCGGGCGCCGAAGATCGCGGTGCCGATACGCACGATGGTCGCGCCTTCGAGCACGGCTGCTTCGAGATCGCCCGACATGCCCATCGACAGCGTGTCGAGTTCGAGACCGTCCGCGCGCAGTTTTTCGAACAGTTCGCGCAACGCGCGATGCGGCACGCGTTGCTGCCCGACGTCGCCCGCGGGTTCGGGAATCGCCATCAGCCCGCGCAGGCGCAGCCTGGGCAACGCTGCGATCTGGCGCGCAACGTCGACGGCTTCGTCCGGCATCACGCCGCTCTTCGATGCCTCGCCGCTGATGTTCACCTGCAGGCAGACATTGAGCGGCGGCAGCGCCTCCGGGCGCTGCTCGGACAAACGCTGCGCGATCTTCAGCCGGTCGACGGAATGCACCCAGTCGAAATTTTCGGCGACGGGGCGCGTCTTGTTCGACTGCAGCGGCCCGATGAAATGCCAGTCGAGCGATGCGCGCAGATCGGCCAGCGCTTCGATTTTCGTCAGGCTTTCCTGCACGTAGTTTTCGCCGAACGCGCGCTGGCCCGCGGCATGCGCGGCGCGAACGTCTTCGGCGGGGAAAGTCTTGGAGACGGCCAGCAGTGCAATGGAAGCGGGATCGCGGCCCGCGACTTGCGCGGCGAGGGCGATGCGCTGATGCACGGCGTCGAGATTGTGAGCGAGATCGGGCATGAAACGTTGAGTACCGATGCGAGGGGCGACGAATCGGATTATACGGACGCTGCCCGCGCGTCACGACCTGGCCGGACGGCCAGGTTGCGCGCAACCCGTCCGTAACCGATCCTGTCGATCAGGACGCGAGCATGTGCTCGACGAGTTCGACCCAATGCACGACAGGCGTGGAGGTACCGCTTTGCAGATGCGCAATGCAACCCACATTCGCGGACACGATGATCTGTGGCTCCTGTGCCTTCAGCTTTTCCAGCTTCTGGTTGCGCAATGCGTACGAAAGCGCAGGCTGCGTGAGCGAATAGGTACCGGCCGAGCCGCAGCACAGATGGCTGTCGGCGGGCAGCCTGACGTCGATGCCGAGCGCGTTCAGCAGGTGCTCGACCTTGCCGCGAATCTGCTGGCCATGTTGCAGCGTGCAGGGCGGGTGATACGCCACCGTATGGATCGCGCGGCGGCGCGTGAGTGGCGTCAGCGCCTCTTCGAAGTCCGGCAGGATTTCGCTGATGTCGCGCGTCAGTTCGACAATCCGTTGCGCTTTTTCCGCGTAAGCGGGGTCGTTGCGCATCAGGTGCGCGTATTCCTTGACCGTCGCGCCGCAGCCCGAGGCATTCATCACGATCGCTTCGGCGCCCTGTTCGACGTGCGGCCACCATGCGTCGATGTTTTGACGCACGTCGTCGAGCGCCTCGTCGTTGTAGCCAAGGTGCAGGCGGATCGCGCCGCAACAGCCCGCTTCCGGCGCAATCACGGTCTGAATGCCGAGCGCGTCGAGCACGCGGGCCGTTGCAATGTTGACGTTCGGCATCATCGAAGGCTGCACGCAGCCCGCCAGCATCAGCATCTTGCGCGGATGCGTGGCCGTCGGCCATTCCAGCTGGCGTTGCCGTTGCGGGACCTTGTCCCGCAGCTTCTTCGGCAGCAGCGGGCGGAAGTGCTGGCCAAGCCGCATCGCAGGCGTGAACAGCGTGCTGTTCGGCACGAAGCTCGCCAGCATCCGGCGCATCATGCGCTGTCCGAACGGACGCGGCACCTTCTCTTCGGTGAGCTTGCGGCCTATCTCGACGAGCTTGCCGTACTGCACGCCGGAAGGGCAGGTCGATTCGCAGTTGCGGCACGTCAGGCAGCGGTCCAGATGCAGTTGCGTGCTGCGCGTGACGGGCGCGCCTTCCACCATCTGCTTGATCAGATAGATGCGCCCGCGCGGACCGTCGAGCTCGTCGCCGAGCAGTTGATAGGTCGGGCAGGTGGCCGTGCAAAAGCCGCAATGCACGCATTTGCGCAGGATGGCGTCGGCTTCTTCACCGTCCGGCGTGTTGCGCATGAAGTCGGCGAGATTGGTTTGCATCTGGCGCTCAGAAGTCGGAGTACAACCGGCCGCGGTTGAAGATGCGGGCGGGGTCGAAGGCAGCTTTCAGGCCGCGATGGATTTTCATCAGCGGTGCGGGCAGCGGAGTGAACACGCCTGCGCCGCGGTCGTAGCCGAGGCCGGTGCGGAAGATCGTCGCGTGGCCGCCCGCCTGTTTCGCGCTGATGCGCACGGTCTGTGCGTCGGCGTCGGTGATCCACCAGCGTTGCGCGCCGCCCCATTCCATCAGTTGCGCGCCGGGCAGTTGCAGCGGTTCGGTGATGGTCGGCAGCGCGAGGCGCCAGAGTGCGGACTTCGGCGCGATCGCCGCGAAGAACGGATCGGTCTGTTCACGCAGACCCGCCCAGAAACGTTCGGCTTCTACGGCGTCGACCACTTCGCCGCCCAGCGACGTGCGCGCAGACTTGACGGCCGCCTCGGCGCCGCCCAGCCGCACGGCGAGCGTGCCGTGACGCCACGCGCTTGCAGTGATCGGGAGCGGCCGGCCGCCCCATTCGTTGAGCTTGCGGACAGCGTCGGTGCCGTTCATGTCGAACTTGAGCGTCGCTTCGGCCTTCGGACGCGGCAACACCTTGACGGACAACTGGAGAATCAGCCCAAGCGTTCCTAGAGAACCCGCCATCAGCCGGGACACGTCGTAACCCGCGACGTTCTTCACGACCTGGCCGCCGAACGTCAGCACCTGGCCCTGGCCGTTCATGACGACGGCGCCAAGCACGAAGTCGCGCGCCGCGCCCGCCGAATGACGGCGCGGACCGGCGATGCCGGCCGCAATGCAGCCGCCGAGCGTGGCTTGCGGGCCGAAGTGAGGCGGCTCGAAAGCGAGCATCTGGTCGTGTTCGGCGAGCGCCGCTTCGATTTCGAGGAGCGGCGTGCCGGCGCGCGCCGTGATGACCAGCTCGGCCGGATCGTACGCGATGACGCCGCGATGCGTGCGCGTGTCGAGGATCTCACCCTGCAATGACTGGCCGTACCAGTCCTTCGTGCCACCGCCGCGGATGCGGATCGGCTGCTGCGCGGCCGTGGCCGCACGAACCCGATCCGACCACGCGGCGACGATGTCGTCCTCTTTCATGGTGCGTTGCTTCGTTGTAGTGCGTTCGATTGTACCGAGGCAAGCCGCGCTCGCAACCCGGTTCGGACCCGTATGAAACGTCCTGCTGCGCTTATGCGTTATATCGGTTCAAAGGCGCGCATGGTCCGGCAGCGCATGAAGGTGCTCAAACACCGGTGCTCAAAAACGAGGCAGATCAGGATGCGGCAGCAGCCCTCCGCGCACATGCATCTTGCCGTACTCGGCGCAGCGGGCGCGCGTCGGGATGCCCTTGTCGGGATTGAGCAGGCAGGCGGGATCGAAGGCGCGCTTGACCGCGTGGAACGCATCGCGTTCTTCCGGCGAAAATTGCACGCACATCGAATTGATTTTCTCGATGCCCACGCCATGTTCGCCCGTCACCGTCCCACCCAGTTCGACGCATGTTTCGAGAATGTCGCAGCCGAATGCCTCGGCGCGGTGCCACTCGTCGAGATCGTTGCCATTGAACAGGATCAGGGGATGCATGTTGCCGTCGCCCGCATGGAACACGTTGATGCAGCGCAGGTTGTACTTCTTTTCCATCTCTTCGATGCGCGCCAGCAGCGGACCGATGCTGCGGCGCGGCACGGTGCCGTCCATGCAGTAGTAGTCGGGCGAAATACGGCCAGCGGCCGGGAACGCATTCTTGCGGCCCGACCAGAAGCGCAGCCGCTCGGCCTCCGTGCGCGATATCTGGATGCGCGTGGCGCCATGCTCGCGCAACACAGCCGTCATCCGGACGATTTCTTCACTCACTTCCTCGGGCGTGCCGTCCGACTCGCACAGCAGGATGGCCGCCGCGTCGAGGTCGTAACCCGCTTGCACGAATTCCTCGACGGCGCGCGTGGCCGGCTTGTCCATCATTTCGAGGCCGGCGGGAATGATGCCGGCTGCGACGATGCCTGCGACGGCATCGCCGCCTTTCACGACGTCGTCGAAACTCGCCATGATGACCTGCGAGGCCTGTGGCTTGGGAATCAGCTTGACCGTGACTTCCGTGACGATCGCGAACATGCCTTCGCTGCCGATCACGACCGCGAGCAGATCGAGGCCGGGCGCGTCCGGGCTGAGCGAGCCGAACTCGACGATTTCACCTTCCATCGTGACCGCGCGCACGCGCATCACGTTATGCACGGTCAGTCCGTACTTCAGGCAGTGCACGCCGCCGGAATTTTCCGCGACGTTGCCACCGATCGTGCAGGCGATCTGCGACGAAGGGTCCGGTGCATAGTAGAGCCCGTAGGGCGCGGCCGCTTCGGAGATCGACAGGTTGCGCACGCCGGGCTGCACGGTCGCAGTGCGCGCATACGGGTCGACTTCAATGATCTTGCGAAAGCGCGCGAGCGACACGACGACGCCATGCCGGATCGGCATCGCGCCGCCCGACAGGCTGGTGCCCGCGCCACGCGGCACGATCGGCACGTTCAACCGGTGGCAGATCTGCACGATGCGCTGCACCTGCGATTCCGTTTCGGGCAACGCCACGGCCAGCGGCAAGCGCCGATACGCGGCCAGACCATCGCACTCGTACGCGACGGTGTCTTCCTCGCGATACAAAAGGCAATGCGTTGGCAGCACGGCCATCAAGGCCTGTACAACTTCGCGCTGACGTTGCGCGAGCATCTCGGGCGACAGTTCGGGGGACAGCTCGCCGGGTGCGTTCATGGAATGTCTCCTCCATCGACGGCCGCGCGCGTCGTTGCGCTGCGCAGCCGGGCCTGCGGTTACGCCCAGCCTTAGGCCCAGGTAAAGATCTTGCCCGGATTCATCAGGTTGCGCGGATCGAGCGAACGCTTGATCGAGCGCATCACGTCGACGGCAACAGGGCCGTGTTCTTCGAGCAGAAAGCCCATCTTGTGCAGGCCCACGCCATGTTCGCCCGTGCAGGTGCCGTCCATGCGCAGCGCGCGCTGCACGATGCGATGATTCAGGCGCTCCGCTTCCTCTAGCTCTTCAGGCTTGTTCGGGTCGATCAGCATCGCGACGTGGAAGTTGCCATCGCCGACGTGCCCGACGATCGGGCAGGGCAGCGGCGAGGCTTTCAGATCTTCTTCCGTTTCGACCACGCATTCGGCGAGCCGGGAGATGGGCACGCAAACGTCGGTAGTGACGGCGCGGCTGCCGGGTTTCAGTTGCAGCATCGCGAAGTACGCGTTATGACGCGCGTTCCACAGACGGCTGCGGTCTTCCGGACGCGTCGCCCACTCGAAACCTTCGCCGCTGTTCTGCGCGGCGATTTCCTGCACGAGCCCGGCTTGCTCTTTCACGCCGGCTTCCGTGCCGTGAAACTCGAAGAACAGCGTGGGCGCTTCGCGGAGCGTCAGGTTCGAATGACGGTTGATCGAGCGGATGGCGAGCGAATCGACGAACTCGACACGCGCGATCGGCACGCCGATCTGGATGGTTTCGATCACGGCGCGCACGGCATCGCCCATCGACGGAAACGTGCAGACGGCCGCTGATACCGCTTCGGGCTGCGGGTACAGGCGCACGGTGATTTCGGTGATGACACCGAGCGTGCCTTCCGAGCCGACGAACAGGCGCGTCAGGTCGTAACCCGCCGACGACTTCCGCGCGCGCGTGCCCGTCTGGATCACGCGGCCATCCGCGAGCACGACGGTCAGGCCGAGAACGTTTTCGCGCATCGTGCCGTAGCGCACGGCGTTCGTGCCCGACGCGCGCGTCGCCGACATGCCACCGATGCTCGCATCGGCGCCCGGATCGATCGGGAAGAACAGACCCGTGTCGCGCAACGCCTCGTTCAACTGCTTGCGCGAGATGCCGGGCTCGACGGTGACGGTCAGATCTTCCGCGTTGATCGACAGCACGCGGTTCATTCCGGAAAGATCAATCGACACGCCGCCTTGCACGGCGAGCAGATGCCCTTCGAGCGAAGAACCGTTGCCGTACGGAATGATGGGCACGTCGTATTGACCGCATAGCTTGACGATGGTCTGCACGTCTTCGGTGCTGTTCGCGAAGACGACGGCATCGGGCAGTTGCGGATCGAATGGTGACTCGTCGCGGCCGTGATGGGTTCGGACGGCTTCGGACGTGGACACGCGTTCGCCGAATGCGGACTTGAGTGCAGTGAGAAGTTCAGGAGGAAAGGGGCGGCGCACGGGGGCGGGCGGCACGGGATGGTTCACCTGCGTCTCCTGTTGGCGAATATTCTGATGGTTGCTGCCCATTTTACGCCCATCGCCCGCCGACGCGGCGCCATGCTTGCAGACGGGCGCGCAAGGGTTAGCCCCAGCATCCTTATAATGGATCGTAGCTGAACGGCATGCCGCGATATATCCGGGCGGATGCATCGCGGAACATTACGAGGATACGCAAATCATGGGCAACCGCTTGAGCAAGATCGCGACGCGCACGGGCGACGACGGCACCACAGGTCTCGGCGACGGCAACCGTGTGCGCAAGGACAGTGCGCGTATTGCCGCAATCGGCGATGTCGACGAACTGAACTCGAACATCGGCGTGCTGCTGTGCGAACCCGTGCCCGACGGTGTCCGATCTGCGCTCACGTCGATTCAGCACGATCTGTTCGATCTCGGCGGCGAACTGTGCATCCCGGGCCACTCGATGATCGTCGATACCCATCTCGCGCAACTCGATGCATGGCTGGTCGAATACAACGCGACGCTGCCGCCGCTCAAGGAATTCATTCTGCCGGCAGGCACGCGCGCCGCTTCGCTTGCGCATGTGTGCCGCACCGTTTGCCGGCGCGCGGAACGCGCGATCGTCGCGCTCGGCGCTGTGGAGACGATCAACGATGCGCCGCGCCGTTATGTGAACCGGCTGTCCGATCTGCTTTTCGTGCTGGCTCGCGTGCTGAACCGCGTGGACGGCGGCAGCGACGTGCTGTGGCGGCACGACCGAGGCGCGAACAAACCGGATACGCAACGCGGCGAATAGCAGCGCGACCGGTAAGACCGTTCGACCGCACGCTCAGCCGACCGCGAGCGTCACAGGCTTGCCGATACGGCTCATCATTTCGACGAGGGTGTCGATGGTGAATTTGGCCGTCTTCTTGTTGACGACATCCGACACGCGCGGCCGCGACACCATCAGGATTTCCGCAGCTTCAGACTGCTTAAGATGATGCTGCTCGATCCACGTGGACAGCTCGGTCATCAATTGCTCCTTGAGCAGCCGCGTGTCGTTGATCTGTTTCTGCGATGCGGCATGCAGGCGCTTCGCCTCTTCTGCGGGGAAGCCGAGCTCGAGAAACAGATTCGCGCCCGGTTTGGTTACGTGACGGACCTTGGTGTCGATGGTCTTCATACTTTCCTCACATTGGCCACGGCGCGGTAGCGCGCCTCGGCGATTTCCCTGTCATGCCGGCTGGTAGCCTGCGTCTTCTTGTGGAAGCAGTGCAGCACATAAACGGCTTCGACAAACTTGGCGACGTACATCACGCGAAATGCGCCTTCCTGTTCGTTGATGCGAATTTCGCGGGTGCCCGCGCCGACGATATCGAACGGCTTCCAGTTGTCCGGATCGAGCCCCGCCTGCACTTTGGCTAGCTGAAAGCCAGCCTGGCGGCGCGATTCATCCGGAAACTCGAGCAGATTTTCGTAGCTGGAGCCGACCCAGCGAATCTCTTTTTCCAGCTCCATGAGTTCCTTTCGTGTACAAAATTTTATACCTAAAATCTCCTGTGTTCAATCGCCGCAAACGCAGGAACGAGATTTGAAGGTACCGAAAGGGAAGGGGAAATTCGATTCAGCCGAATGGCCAAAAAAAAGCCCGGCTGCATGAGCCGGGCGCGATGTGCGTAGGAGAGAACCGCGGCGTTCAGTTGCCGCTGCCGCGCGCGATGCGGCGCTGCTTCACGGCATCCGCCAGACCTTCGAGCACGGAGATGCTGTCGTCCCAGCCGATGCAGGCGTCGGTGACACTCTGGCCATAGGTCAGCGGGCAGCCCTCCTGCAGATCCTGACGGCCCGCTACCAGATGCGACTCGACCATCACGCCGACGATGCGCTCGTCGCCCGCCGCGATCTGGCGGCCGATATCCGCGCACACGGGAATCTGGTTCTCGTGCTTCTTCGAGCTGTTGGCGTGGCTCGCGTCGATCATCAGGCGCGCTGCAAGGCCGGCCTTGCCGATGTCGCTGCACGCGGCGTTCACGCTGTCGGCGTCGTAGTTCGTCGTCTTGCCGCCGCGCAGGATGATGTGGCAGTCCTCGTTGCCCGCCGTCGAGACGATGGCCGAGTGGCCGCCCTTGGTCACCGACAGGAAATGGTGCGGCTGCGATGCCGCCTTGATCGCGTCGACGGCGATCTTCACGTTGCCGTCGGTGCCGTTCTTGAAGCCGACGGGGCACGACAGGCCCGACGCGAGTTCACGATGCACTTGGGACTCCGTCGTGCGCGCGCCGATCGCGCCCCACGAGATCAGATCGGCGATGTATTGCGGGCTGATCATGTCGAGGTATTCGGTGCCGGCGGGCAGCCCCAGCTCGTTGATCTTCACCAGCAGCTCGCGCGCGGCGCGCAGGCCGTCGTTGATCTTGAAGCTGTTGTCCATGTACGGGTCGTTGATGAGGCCCTTCCAGCCCACCGTCGTGCGCGGCTTTTCGAAGTACACGCGCATCACGACTTCCAGCTCGCCAGCGAAGCGCTTGCGCTGCTCGATCAGGCGGCCGGCGTATTCCATTGCGGCCTTCGGGTCGTGAATCGAACACGGCCCGATGATGACGATCAGACGGTCGTCCATGCCGTGCAGGATCCGGTGCATCGATTGACGCGCGTTGAAGATCAGATCCGACACGTTCTCGTCGCACGGGAATTCGCGGATCAGGTGTGCGGGCGGCGTCAGTTCTTTCAATTCGCGGATGCGGACATCGTCGGTATTGTGCGGGGGCATGGTTTTCTCCTCGATTCGTTTCGTAGCGCGGTTCGAGCGGTCGGCCATCTGGCGACGATGCCGCAGCGAACAGATCAACAGGCTAAAAAGGTCAAAGTCAAAGTTGTTAGGGACGAAAAAAAACCGCCAGACTCGCTGGCGGTTTTTTCGGGAATTTCAGGTGCCTATGTACGTTCACACCCCTCTCGATCCGCCAGCGGTCTGAGATGCCCAAAAAAAGTAAAAATAAAACTTGGCGGACATGGCGAAAAAGGGATGGCTCGTCAAAAAGGTTGATTGGCTTTATAACCCGAGGTTTGCTCAGTTGGCAAGCTGTGGGTGCCAAAAATGCGGAAAATCCGCACGCTTTACGCTTGCTGTGCGTAAAGCGTGCGTGACGCGAAGAATTACACCGTTCCGCCGACCGTCATCTTGTCGATGCGCAGGGTAGGCTGACCGACGCCCACAGGCACGCTCTGACCTTCCTTGCCGCACACGCCGACGCCCGTATCCAGCGACATATCGTTGCCGATCATGCTCACAAACTTGAGCGATTCCGGGCCGCTGCCGATCAGCGTCGCGCCCTTGACGGGATACGTGATCTTGCCGTTTTCGATCATGTACGCCTCGGATGCCGAGAACACGAACTTGCCGTTCGTGATGTCGACCTGACCGCCGCCGAAGTTCACCGCATACAGGCCGTTCTTCACGGAAGCGATGATTTCCTGCGGATCCTTGTCGCCGTTGAGCATGTACGTGTTGGTCATGCGCGGCATCGGCAGCGCGGCGTACGATTCGCGGCGCGCGTTGCCCGTCACGGGCATTTTCATCAGGCGCGCGTTCAGCGTGTCCTGGATATAGCCCTTCAGGATGCCGTCTTCGATCAGCGTCGTGCACTGCGTCGGGTTGCCTTCGTCGTCGATATTGAGCGAGCCACGGCGGTTCGGCAGCGTGCCGTCGTCGACCACCGTGACGCCCTTCGCCGCGACCTGCTCACCGATGCGTCCGGCGAACGCCGACGAGCCCTTGCGGTTGAAGTCGCCTTCCAGACCGTGGCCGATCGCTTCGTGCAGCAGCACGCCGGGCCAGCCCGGTCCGAGCACGACCGTCATCGCGCCGGCAGGGGCCGGACGCGCGTCGAGGTTCACCAAAGCCGCGTGGACGGCATCGTCGACGTACTTCGACAGCAGTTCATCCGTGAAATAGCCGTAGTCGTAGCGTCCGCCGCCGCCGCCGCTGCCGATTTCACGGCGGCCGTTCTGCTCGGCGATCACCGTCACCGACACGCGCACGAGCGGGCGGATGTCCGCCGCCAGCGCGCCGTCGCTGCGCGCGACCAGCACGACGTCGTATTCGCCCGCGAGGCCCGCCATCACCTGCGTGATGCGGGGATCGCGGCCACGCGCCATCTGTTCGATGCGCTCGAGCAGCTTGACCTTCGCAGTTGCGTCGAGCGAATGCAGCGGATCGGACGGCAGATACAGATCGCGCCCGGACACGCCCGTCAGCGTTGATGCCGCCTTGATCTTCTGCTTGCCGCCGCCCGCTTTCGCGATCGCGCGTGTGGCGATCGCGGCCTGGCGGATCGCCTCGGGCGACAGGTCGTCCGAATACGCGAACGCCGTGCGGTCGCCCGACACGGCGCGCACGCCGACGCCCTGGTCGATGCTGAAGCTGCCCGATTTGACGATGCCTTCCTCGAGGCTCCACGCTTCGCTGCGCGTGGCCTGGAAATAGAGGTCCGCGTAGTCGACGCGATGCGTGAAGATTTCGGCGAGCGTGCGGGTCAGCACGGCTTCGTCGAGGCCGTACGGCGTCAGGAGCACGTCTTTGGCCGTCGCGAGATTACGGATGCTGGGTTCGATGATGTTCATGCGAAGTTCGCTCGATTCAGGGTATTCGGTGGGTGCACGCCAGTCAGATGGGTGACGTTGGCGGCACTTTCAATACGTGCGTTTCATGTCTTACGTAATCAGCTGAGCACGCGGTGACGCCAGGCCGGCAGACTCTGCCGGACTTCGTCGATGCGCGAGCGCTCGATATTGCCCGCGACGACGCCCGCGCCTTCGTCGCGCACGTCGATGATTTCGCCCCACGGGTCGATCAGCATGGTGTGGCCCCACGTGCGCCGGCCATTCTCGTGCTTGCCGCCCTGTGCGGCGGCGAGCACGTAGCACTGGTTCTCGACGGCCCGCGCGCGCAGCAGCGTTTCCCAGTGCGCGCGGCCCGTCGTGTACGTGAATGCGGACGGCACGACGATCAGCGCGCAGTCGCCCATGCGCCGATACAGCTCGGGAAAGCGTAGATCGTAGCAGACGGACAGGCCGACGCGCCCGAACGGCGCATCGAACGTGCGGACGGTGTCGCCGGGGCGGATCGTGCGCGCCTCGTCGAACGATTCTTCGCCTTTCTCGAAGTTGAACAGATGGATCTTGTCGTAGCGCGCGGCCTCGTTGCCCTGCGGATCGAACACGAGCGTCGTGTTCAGCACGCGCGTTTCTTCAGGCGCCGTCAAAGGCAGCGTGCCGCCGATCACCCAGACCTTGTGGCGACGCGCGGCGTCGGCGAGAAAGCGCTGGATCGGGCCGTCGCCATACGGTTCGCGCACGGTGAGCTTGTCGGTGTCCTTGTAGCCCATGAAGCAGAAGTACTCGGGCAGCAGGACGAGCTGCGCGCCGTCGGCGGCGGCTTGCGCGATCAGGTTTTCGGCTTCGGCGAGATTGCGGTCGCGGTCCGGCGTGCTCACCATCTGCAGCGCGGCGACGCGGAAAGGACCAGCGTGGGGAAAGGACTTCGCGGACTGCGTGTTCAGGTCGCTCATAGGCCTTCGAAAGACTCCTGCAATGGGCAGTGCGGGCAGCGGGCGCCGGCATTCGCGGCCGACGCATAGGGCGCGCCAACCATCCCCTGAAAACCTCGGAACCCTGGTTCGGCCCTCAGTTCGGCGTGGCGATGGCGGCCGGCGCGTTCATATTACCGCTATCTCCATGTACCCGCTCGACGTGCGGTTTGGCCCATGAGCCCGTAATCGCGTAATCGCGCGCGAACGCATGTTCGATCGAATGCGACAGCGCGAAATCGCCGACCAGCGCCGCAAGGCCGAGCAGCGGATTGATGATGGCCGCCGCGACGACGCCCGCGCCCGCGCTGACGGTCGGCACGATATGCACGTTCAGGTTCTGGGTTTCGGTCGTCAGATCGACGGTGCCTTTCATTTCAGCGCGCGCAGGCGCTGTCACCAGTTCGAAGTTGTTCGTCGAGCCGATGCCGTTGACGACCTGCGCGGTGCCCGTCACGTGCTCGAACGGCAGTCCTTCGCCGATCACGTCGCGGAAATTCATCGTCGCGTAGCGCGCGAGGCTCTGCAGGCTCAGCACGCCGAGCAGCTTTGCGACGCCCGGATCGACCTTGAGAATCTGCCCGTGCCGCAGATCGACGGCGAGATTGCCGTTGAGCGTCGGCTTGTCGGGCTTGGTCGGGCCGCCGCGCCAGCCGAGCTTGCCCGACAACGAGCCTTCGCCCGCCTTCAGCGTGCGCGGCAGGCCGGCGCGCTCGAGCAGCAATCCCGCGTCCTTGATGTCCAGCTTGAAATCGAGCTCGGTGCTCCGCTCGGCTTCGTCGTCCTGATTCGGGCCGTAGTTGCGGCCCGTGCGCCAGTTCGCCGTCGCCTTCAGCGCGGCGGCCGGGTTGGTGATTTCGAGCGAATCGAGTTGCCAGACGGGCGTGCCGTTGTCCTCGAAGTTATGCGCGTTGACTTCGAGCTTGCCGATATTGCGCTCGCGCACGATCAGCTCGTTGACGACGAGATCGATCGACGGAATGTTCTGCGCCGGCTGGTTGATTGCGGGGCCGAGCAGATCGTTCTCGGTCGCCGACGGGATCACGAGCCGGGCGAGCCGCGCCTGCAGCGTGCCTGGCGATCCCGGCTGCGCGCCCGGCACCCATGACAGGTGGCCCGACACCTGGTTCGATGCGATATTCGCCTGCCACTGACGGTCGTTGTGCGAGGCGCCGACGACCACGCTTTCCCAGTGACGCTTGAGCAAGGTCAGCGTGCCGATGTGGATCGCGAAGCGGTTCGGCATGAACTGCACGGCCGTGGCGCTGGGCGGCACGGGCGCAACGCCTTCGTTGGCTTTGCGCATCTGCAGGAAGAGGGCGCGCCACGCGTCGGCGTCGAGCGCGTCGATGTCCACGGCGGCGATCACGCCTTCCGACGGCAGTTCTGCCGTCCGGTTCACGCCGATCGCACCGCGCACGACTTCGGGCGGTTGACCGGGCGTGTGCCGCAGCAGATAGGTTGCCGCAATCGGGCCGAACGTCAGGTCGGCGCGTTGCAACCCGTTGGCGGTCGCGCTGCCGTTGCTGGCGTCCACGCTGATGCCGCCGTTCCCGACCGTCGGACGGAACGTGAAGTCGAGCGGCATCGGCGTGCCGATCGGCTTGTTGAACGGTGCGGGGAAATTGAGCGCCAGCCCCGTCAGGTCCGAGTGAACCGCGACGTCGGGCAGACGGCCTTTCGCGCCGCGCACGCTGATGTCATAGGGCGCGCTGCCGTTCATCCGCGTCAACACCTGCGCGGGCAGGCCGCGCAGATTCAGACCGCGCGCGGCGTCGACGGCCACCTGGCCGGACAGATTGAGCGCATAGGCGCCGTTGTCGTCCAGGCCACCTTTCGCGCGCACCTCGCCGCCCATGAATTGCCCCGTCAGCCCGTCGACCTGCGCGGTGCGCTCGGTGAAGCGCACTTTGCCGCGCAGTTGCGACAGCGGCGGGACGTTGTCCACGGCAAGCCGGTCGTTCTCGAACGCGAGCGAGCCTTCTACCGCGACACGCACTTTCGGCGGCGTGACGCCCGGTGGCGTGGGCGGGTTGCGCGGCACCGTCAGCTTGAGTGCGAGCGCGGCCGGGCCATCGGCGTGAATCTTTTCCGTCTCATGCTTCGCCATGCCGCCGAGCGCGCTGTTGTTCACATAGTCGAGCATGTCGGCGAGCGGGCCGTGTCCGTCGCCCGTGATGATGAGGCTCGACGCCCGGTTGCCGAGATCGTCGATCTTGCCCGTCACCTTGCGCATGGCGACCCCCTTGTAGTGCGCGCGGTCGACGTCGAAGCGCAGCAGCTTCTCTTTCAGCTGGAACGTGCCGTCGATGCCGTCCAGCGCCGGCCACACATTCGGCGCGCCATTCTTCAGCGTGCGCGGCGGATACGGCGACGGATCGAAGCGCCCGCCCTTGAACGGCGCGATGATCTTGAAAACGCCCGCGTCGGGATCGCGCGAGTAGGGGAATTTCTCAAGATTGCCGTGAATTTCAATCGTGCCGCCGCGCGATACACCTGCCTGCAGGCCGTGGGTCAGATAAACGCGCAGCTTCTCGCTGATGCTGGTGGGCAGATAGCGTGTGATGCGCGTGACCTGGGCGCGCTCGAAATCCGCCTTCAGGTCGAGCGAGCCGCGTCCGCTGCCGACGTTCGAGTAGCTGGCCGTCGCCTTTGCCGCCGTGTCCGCATTCGACACCTTCAGCTCCGACACATCGACCTTGAACGCCTTGTGCTGCTGCCCAGGCTCGATGGCGGACGCGATCGTCCATGTGCCTTTGCCGCTCAGATGGTCGAATGTGAGGCGCGGGTCGTCGAACACGCCGGGCAGCGTGAGCGCCGCGTTGGCTGTGTCGATGGCAATCGAGCCGTGCTTTTCGTCGGCGTCGACCGTGCCCCACAGATTCTCGATGCCCGGGATGCCTGCGCGCGGGTGGTTCCTCGCCGTCAGCCCCGGCGGCGGCTCTTGTGCGGCAACGCTGATGCCCTGCAGATCGCCCTTGAAGCGATACCGCACGATCGGTTCCGCGCCCGGCTCGCGATGCTCGGTGGCGGCCTCGCCCGAATCGGGCTTGCCGCGTTCGACCTCGATCGTGTAGTTCGCCACCAGCCCGCGCGGATTGAAGCGCACGAGGTTGTTCAACAGGCGCTTGGGCAGCGGCAGCGCGCGGCTGAATTCCGCGAGCACGCCGAGATCGACGCGATCGCCCGAAATGCTGATCAGCTGGCCGTGCTGGACGCTCGGCATCCGGTAGCGGCTCGACAGCGTGTGCAACGCGAGGATGCGGGCCACGGGCGTGCCGTCGTCGAGCGGTGGCTGGCCGAGTTCGGCGCGCAGGTTGTTCAGGTCGAGCGTCCAGTCGTCGCCGTCGTGCGCGACGGCCCACGAAAAGCTCGCCACGGGCACGTCGAGCTTCGGCTGCGTCGGCTTCACGCGCAGCGCGATGTTATTGCCCGACAGTTCGCCCGATGCCGAGCGCACGCGGCCCTGAGCGAACTGCAGCCAGATCGCGTTGTCGACGCGGCCCGCATAGGTTTCGATCGGGAAATCCATGTAGCGGGCAAGTGTGGGCAGATCGACGGGACCGGCCGAAATATAGGCCTCGCCCGTCCAGTTGATCGGCTTGCCCATCGCCGCGAGGCGCGCGTGCCGGAAGTGCGCGCGAAAGTCGAGCGGACCGAACAGCAGCTTGCCGTCGGGCGGCGCCTGCAGCGCGAGCCGGTGATCGTAGCCGTCGCTGAGGATCGCCAGGCGAATGTCCTGCAGCGCGATCTCGGGCGCGTCGCGGCGCGCGTCGTGCCAGCGCAGCGTGCCACCGCGCAGGATCATCGCCTCCTGGCGCAGCAGCCATGTGCTGAACGTGTCGTTGCCCGAATGCGTGGTCGGCACCATCACGCCCGCCACGGTCAACGAGCCGTCCGTCTCGCGCTCGATCAGCAGATCGGGCTTGTCGACGATCACGCTCGACAGGATCGGCGCGAGCTTCCAGACGGACGACCACGACACGGTCGCGCTTGCATGCGGAATGTTCAGCGCGACCTTGCCGTCGCGGTTGGTGATGGTGACGTTGGTGACTTCGAGGCCGGGCTGGAAGCCCGTCCAGTGCGGCGCGATCTTGCCGATCCTGAGTTGTGCGTGAATCTTTTCGGAGACGGCGGCCTCGATTTTCGGCCGGAACGAATCGGCGTGCGGCAGCACGATGTAGCGCAGGCCAAGCACGGCCAGCACGACAACGAAATAGAGGAACAGCGCGATGCCGAGCAGGACCCGCAGCGTGTGCCGCAGCACTGCGTGATCGTGTCCGCCTACGGGCTTGACGCGTCCAGCTTCGTGCGGGTCGGCGGATGAGTTTCGCTCGGACATGCTGCGACGGGGTAGGCGTATGTTAGTTTTGCGGTCTAACCACGAAATGTATCACACGGGCCAGCGGCGACGGACATAAGGTACGGCCTGTGTGGACAAGGCCACACGGGGTGTCGGCAGCTTGTGCAAACTGCCGCTGCGGCAACCCGGAGCAGAAAATCTAGCAACCAGCGAGCCCGATCCTTGATGACCGAACCATCCCTGTTGAGTTCCAGCTATTCGCACTACGCGTCGCGTGCCTATGCGGCGCACGACGGTCTCGCGTCGCGTGTCGCGGCGCTGGCCGCGGCGCCCATCAGCCGCGAGCGGATCGACGAGCGTCTCGACGCGCTGACGAACGCGCTGCGCGCGACGCCCGATTCGCACCTCTCCGAAGACGCGCTGAAAAAGGCGCTGCGCCAGCTTCGCGCGGAAGTGTTCTGCGCCGTGATGGAGCGCGACCTGTCCGGCGCGGCCGACGTGGCGGAAGTGACGGGCACGATGACCGATCTCGCCGAAGCGACCGTCCAGCGCGCGATGGCCGTGGTCAGCGCTGATCTCGAGGCGCTGTATGGCGAGCCGCGCGGCTCGCAGGGCGAACGGCTGTCGCTCGGCGTGGTCGGCATGGGCAAGCTGGGCGGGCGCGAGCTGAATGTGTCATCCGATATCGATCTGATCTTCGTCTATGAGGACGACGGCGAGACGACGGGCGGCCAGCGCTCGCCGATCGCCACCCAGGACTTCTTCACGCGCCTCGGCAAGCGGCTGATCGCGGCGCTCGCCGAAGTGACGGCGGACGGCTACGTGTTTCGCGTCGACATGCGGCTGCGGCCGAACGGCGATTCGGGGCCGCTGGTGTGCAGTCTCGGCATGCTCGAAGAATATTTCTATGTGCAGGGCCGCGAGTGGGAACGCTACGCGTGGATCAAGGGCCGCGTCGTGTCCGAGCACGCCAGCGATTCGGCGCGCCGGCTGTCGAAGCAGCTCGATGCGATCGTGAAGCCGTTCATCTACCGGCGCTATCTGGACTTCGGCGTGATCAGCGCGATCCGTTCGCTGCATCTGCAGATTCGCCAGGAGGCGCAGCGGCGCGCGTCGATGCGCCCCGACAAGGCCGATGACATCAAGCTCGGCCGTGGCGGCATCCGCGAAATCGAATTCAGCGCGCAGGTGTTCCAGCTGATACGCGGCGGCCAGGACGCGGGCTTTCGCGTGCGCCCGACGCTCGTCGTGCTGCGCCACGCGGCGGCGCGCGGACTCATTTCGCCGGGCGTGTGCGCGGATCTGACGAGCGCGTATCTGTTTCTGCGCGACCTCGAACACCGTCTGCAGTATCGAAACGACGCGCAAACCCATGCAATGCCCGTCGATCCGACCGAGCGCGCGCATCTCGCCAAGGCGATGGGTTTCGACGATTACGCGTCGCTGATGACGAAGCTCGAAGCGCATCGCGAACTGGTCGAGCAGCAGTTCGACCAGATATTCGCCGACAAGGTGAGCGGGCAGGGTGGCTGCGGCGCGCGCGAAGACGGCGCGGCTGTGTGGGTCTGGAGCAGCGCGCTGGCCGACGACAGCGCCGATGAGGCGCTCGCCGCGCGGCTCGTCGAGCTCGGCATCGATCATCCGGCGGAGTTGCTGACCCGGCTGAAGGCTGTGTGGCAGTCGTCGCGCTACGCGGGGCTTGCGGAGCGCAGCCGCCAGCGCTTCGACATCGTTGCGCAGCGCGCGCTCGAAGCTGCGCACACGCTGGAGCCGGCCGAGCGGCGCGGCGATATTCTCGCGCGCCTGTTCGATCTGCTCGAAGCCATCGGGCGGCGCGGCGCCTATCTGGCGCTGCTGACTGAATATCCGCAGGCGCTGCATCGCGTGCTATCGGTGCTGGGCGCGTCGCGCTGGGCGGCCGGCTACCTGATCCGACATCCACAGCTGCTCGACGAACTGCTCGACGATGAAGCCATGGCGAGCCCGTTTGACTGGCCGGAGTTCAAGCGCACGTTGCGCACGCGCCTCGCAGCCGCCGACGGCGTCGAGCAGCAGATGGATCTGCTGCGTCACGCGCATCAGGCCGAGGTGTTCCGTATTTTGCTGATCGATCTGGCGGGCAAACTGAGCGTCGAGCACGTCAGCGACCGCCTGTCCGAGCTCGCGGATGCCGTGCTCGACGTGACCATCGAGGCCGTCTGGAACCAGTTGGCCAAGCGCCATCGCGCGGTGCCGCGCTTTGCGATCATCGCGTACGGCAAGCTGGGCGGAAAGGAGCTTGGCTACGCGTCGGACCTCGACCTGATCTTCCTGTACGACGATTCCGACGACAACGCGTCCGACATCTACGCCACCTTCACACGCCGCCTGATCACGTGGCTCACGACGGCGACGGGCGCGGGCACGCTGTTCGACGTCGACTTGCGGCTGCGTCCGAACGGCGAATCGGGCCTGCTCGTGACCGATCTCGACGCATTCCGCCGTTATCAGCTGCGCGAGGGCGACGCCGCCAACACCGCGTGGGTCTGGGAGCACCAGGCGCTGACGCGCGCCCGTTACTGCGCGGGCGATCCCGCCGTCGGCGCGCAGTTCGAGGCGATCCGCGAACAGGTGCTGACGACGCCGCGCGAAGCCGCGTCGCTCGCCGCCGAGATCGTCGACATGCGCCGGCGCGTCGAGGAAGGCCATCCGAACCGCACCGAGCTGTTCGATCTGAAGCACGACCGTGGCGGCATGGTCGACATCGAGTTCACCGTGCAGTACTGGGTGCTGCTGCACGCGGCGCGCGATCCCGAGCTGATCCGCAATACCGGCAACATTGCGCTGCTGCGCGAGGTGTCGCGCTTCGGGCTGATGAGCGGCGAAGAAGCCGACACCGTGGGCGCAGCTTACCGGACGTATCGGAAGCTGCAGCACAAGCTGCGGCTCGACGGCATGGAGAAGGCTCGCGTCGAGCCGCACGCCGTCGAGAACGAACGCGAGGCCGTGCTGCGGCTTTGGCGGCGGGTGTTCGGATGACTGGATGACGTTGCGAGGCGGCTCGGAGCGTTGAGTTTCGCGCCGCGCCGTGACGGGCGCTTTACGCCGTCGTGAGCATTTCCTTCGCGTGCTTGCGTGTGGTGGCCGTGATTTCCAGACCACCCAGCATGCGCGCGACTTCTTCGATTCGGCTCGTCTTGTCCAGCGACGTCACCGTGCTGACCGTGCCGTTCTTGCCCTTGCTGCTCTTCGCGACCTGAAAGTGGTGATCGCCGCGCGCCGCGACTTGCGGCAGGTGCGTCACGCATAGCACCTGGCGCTGCTCGCCGAGCTGGTGCAACAGACGCCCGACCACTTCGGCGACACCGCCGCCGATGCCCGTGTCCACTTCGTCGAAGATCAGCGTCGGCGTCGGGCTGGCCGCGCTCGCGATCACCGAAAGCGCAAGACTGATACGCGCGAGTTCGCCGCCTGAGGCGACCTTTGCCAGCGGCCGCAACGGCACGCCCGCGTGGCCTGCGACGCGGAATTCGACCTGCTCCATCCCATGCGCGCCGCCGTCGGGCAGCGGTACGAGCGCGACTTCGAAGCTGCCGCCCACCATCGACAGTTCCTGCATGCCCGTCGTCACCGCGGCGCCCAGCGCCTTCGCGGCTTTCGCACGCGCCTTTGACAGGACTTTTGCGTCGGCGATATACGCGTCTTTCGCCTTTGCCTCGGCGGCGCGCAGCGCGTCAAGGTCGGCGGCGGCATCGAGCTTCGCGAGCTGCTCGCGGCGCTCTTCATGTTCCTGCGGCAGGTTTTCCGGTTGCAGCCGGAATTTGCGTGCCGCCGAATGCAGCGCGTCGAGGCGCTTTTCGACCTGGGCGAGCCGGTCGGGATCGAGCTCCAGCCGCTGCGCATAGTGGCTCAACGAATACGCGGCTTCCTGCAACTGGATTTCAGCGGGTTCGAGCGCAGCGAGGGCGTCGTTCAGCGCCGGATCGATCTCCGCGAGATCGCGCACCTTCGAGATGACGGACGACAGATGACCGAGCATCGCTTCGTCCGATTCGGACAGCGCCGACAGCGCGCCTTGCACGCCATCGATCAGATTCGCCGAATGCGACAGCCTCCGGTGCTCGACGTTGACCTCTTCCCACTCGCCGGGCTGCGGCGAGAGCTTGTCGAGTTCCGCGAGTTGCCACGCAAGACGTTCGCGTTCGAGTTGCAGTTCGCGGTCCTTGCTCTGCGCGGTCTCGACGGCCTGCGCCGCGTCGCGCCAGGTGCGCCACGCGCGGGTCACAGTGGCCTTCGTGTCGAGCAGTCCGGCGTGCGTGTCGAACAGTTCGCGCTGCGCATCGGGCCGCATCAACAGTTGATGTGCGTGCTGGCCGTGAATATCGACGAGCATTTCGCCGACTTCGCGCAGTTGCGTGAGCGTTGCCGCCGTACCGTTGATGAACGCGCGCGAGCGGCCGTTGCCATCCACCACGCGACGCAGCATCACGGTGTTGCCGTGCTCCGTCTCGTCGGCGGCGAGCGCCTGTTCGTCGAGCCATGCGTCGACGAGCGGATGCGTGTCGAACTCGGCGGTGATATCCGCGCGCGCCTCGCCGTTGCGTACGACGCTCGCGTCGGCGCGGGCGCCGAGCGCCAGTGCCAGCGCGTCGATGAGAATGGATTTGCCGGCACCCGTTTCGCCGGAAAAGACTGTGAAGCCGCTGTCGAATTCAAGGTCGAGCGCGGCGACGATGACGAAGTCGCGTATCGAGAGGTGGCGGAGCATGGCTCGTCTGTGTGGCGTGGCTGGCGTGAATTGGTGTGGTGTGTTGTCGTTACGCTCGGGCTTGTCAGCAGGCGGCGCCGGCGAGAATTCAGTCGCGTGGATCGTCTTCGTGCGACGGATACTCGTTCCAGTGCAGCTTCTTGCGCAGCGTCGCGTAATAGCTGTAGCCGACAGGATGCAGGAAAGGCACCGTGTGGCGCGAGCGGCGCACGTCGATCGTGTCGTTCAGTTCGAGCGCGGTGAACGACTGCATGTCGAAGTTCACGTTGACATCGCGGCCCGAGATGATCTGAATGCTGACCTTGGAGTCGTCCGGGATCACGATAGGCCGGTTCGACAGCGCGTGCGGCGCGATCGGCACGAGCACGAGGCCTTGCAGCTGCGGATGCAGAATCGGCCCTTGCGACGACAGCGCATAAGCCGTCGAACCCGTCGGCGTGGCGACGATCAGCCCGTCCGAGCGCTGGTTGTACATGAAGCGGCCATCTACCGACACGCGCAGTTCCGCCATGCCCGAAAAGCCCGAACGGTTCACCACGACGTCGTTGAAGGCGAGTGCATGGTAGATGGGCTGGCCGTCGCGCATGATCCGTGATTCGAGCAGTGTGCGCTCTTCGCGCTCGAAGGTGCCCGACAACATCTGCGGAATGATCTCGCGCATGTCGGTGATCGGGATGTCGGTGATGAAGCCCAGCCGCCCGTGGTTGATGCCGATCAGCGGCGTCCTGTACGGCGCCAGTTGGCGGCCGATGCCCAGCATCGTGCCGTCGCCGCCGAGCACGATGGCTACGTCCGCGCGCGCGCCGATCTCCGCCGGGCGCAGCGCGGGCCATTGCGACGCGCCGATTTCCTGCGCGGTTTCCGCCTCGAACACGACGTCGAAGCCGAGCTTCCCGATGCACGCGGCGAGCGCGGTCAGCGGTTCCCCGATGCCCGGCGTATTGCTGCGCCCGACGAGCGCAACGGTCTTGAACTGGCTGTTAGCTTGCATGCCGGCATTACACCATAGGTGCGACCTGAAAAGAACCGTCGAAGGCGGCGCCACGCCCGTCGGGGCTGACGCGCGACGGCCGCGCGATGCCGGCCAGCCTTCGCCCGATTATCGTTAGAATGGTGAAGTCCTCATGACAGACGTGACGACTGTCTGGATCCATGCGAAGCGGCTTGTGCGCGGGCGGGGTGCCGCGCAGGGCGCGCACGGCTGTCAAGCCGCCGCGCCGCGTGCCGCCGCGCGCTCGCCGCCATGCGGTGGTTACGCTAAAATTTTTCGCCATGCTAGATCCTCGCGCACAAACCCTCCTGAAAACGCTGATCGAGCGATATATCGCCGAAGGTCAGCCGGTCGGCTCGCGCACGCTCTCGCGGTACTCCGGGCTCGAACTCAGCCCGGCGACGATCCGCAACGTGATGTCCGATCTGGAGGAGCTGGGGCTCGTCATCAGTCCGCATACGTCGGCGGGACGCATTCCCACGCCGCGAGGCTACCGGCTTTTCGTCGACACCATGCTCACCGTCGAGTCGGCCGCCGACGAAGACGCCGTGATGCGCGCGGTGAAGACCACGCTGCAACCGGGCGAGCCGCAGAAGGTGGTCGCAGCGGCCGCCAGCGTGCTGTCCAATCTGTCGCAGTTCGCGGGTGTGATCCTCACGCCGCGCCGGAGCCATGTGTTCAAGCAGATCGAATTTCTGCGTCTGTCCGACAAGCGCATTCTGCTGATCATCGTGACGCCGGAAGGCGACGTGCAGAACCGCATCATGGCGACGCAGCGCGATTTCTCGCCGTCGCAGCTCACGGAAGCCTCCAATTACATCAACGCGCACTTCGCGGGCCTGTCGTTCGACGAGGTGCGCCTGCGTCTGCGCGAAGAAATCGACGAACTGCGCGGCGACATGACCACGCTGATGCACGCGGCCGTTACCGCAAGCACGGACGTCACGGATACGGGCGAAACCGTGCTGATTTCCGGCGAGCGCAATCTGCTCGAAGTGGCCGACCTTTCGTCGGACATGGCGCGGCTGCGCAAGCTGTTCGATGTATTCGATCAAAAGACGAGTCTCCTTCAGTTGCTCGACGTGTCGAGCCACGCGCAAGGCGTGCAGATTTTCATTGGCGGCGAGTCGAACCTCGTCCCCATCGAGGAAATGAGCGTGGTGACCGCGCCGTACGAAGTGAACGGCAAGATCGTCGGCACGCTCGGCGTGATCGGCCCGACGCGCATGGCCTACAACCGCGTGATTCCCATCGTCGACATCACTGCGCGCCTGCTTTCGATGACGCTCAGCCAGGGGTAACGTCGAGCCCGGCATGGTGTACATCATGCGCGGCGTTTTTCGCCGTGCCAATTGGCCGAACGGCCAGGTATCGGCGGCAGACCGCGCCGCTATAATGGCCTTCCTGATTCATTACGTGCCGCGCGCTTGCACGGCTCTTTCCCTTTGCCTATGCGCTTCGACCTCGAGCGGCCCTCGCAGAATGCTGCGGCACATCGTGTCGCCGTGTTGCTGATCAATCTCGGTACGCCCGATGCGCCGACGCCTCGCGCCGTGCGGCGCTATCTCGCGCAGTTTCTGTCCGATCCGCGCGTGGTCGAGATTCCGTCGTTCGTGTGGCAAATCATCCTGCGTCTGTTGATCCTGCCGTTTCGCGGCGTGGCCTCGGCGAAGAAATACGCGGCCGTCTGGATGCCTGAAGGCTCGCCGCTGCGCGTGCATACGGAAAAGCAGGTGGAAGGGCTGCGGCATCTGCTGCACCTGAACGACTACACGGTGATCGTCGACTACGCGATGCGTTACGGCACGCCCGGCATTCCCGCCATGCTCAACCAGCTGAAGCTGGCGGGCGCCGAGCGCATCCTGTTGATGCCGATGTACCCGCAGTATTCGTCGTCGACCACGGCCACGGCATTCGACGACGCATTCGCCGCGCTCAGGCGGATGCGCAACCAGCCGGAGATCCGCACCGTGCGCCAGTACGCGGATCATCCCGCTTATATATCGGCGCTCGCGGCGCAGGTGAACCATTACTGGCATGCGCATGGACGGCCGGACTTTGCGGCGGGCGACAAGCTGGTGCTGAGCTTTCACGGCGTGCCCAAGCGCACGCTCGATCTGGGCGACCCGTATCACGAGCAATGCCAGCAGACGGCGTCGCTGCTGATGCATGCGCTTGGGCTCACGACGGTGGAATGTCGCGTGACGTTTCAGTCGCGCTTCGGCAAGGCCGAATGGCTGCAGCCTTATACGGCGCCGACGCTCAAGGAACTGGGCGCGGCGGGCGTGCATCGCGCGGACGTGTTCTGTCCGGGCTTTACGGCAGATTGCCTGGAGACGATCGAGGAAATCGGCATGGAAGTGCGCGACGAATTCGTGCACGCGGGCGGGAAAGTTTTTCACGCCATTCCCTGCCTGAACGCGTCGCCCGCGTGGATCGCGGCGCTCGGCGAGATCGTCGCGCAGCATCTGCAAGGCTGGCCGGTGCAGGTGAGCGCGCCGCAAAGCGCGTCCGTCGCCTGAATTTTTCGTGTCCGGCATGCAATCTGCATTCGTAGATCGGCTTATGGCGTCTGGAAACGCCTGAAGAAGGACTGATGAACTACAAGATTTCTACCGAACCGGGCGCTCGCTTGCGCATCGACAAATGGCTGTGGGCGGCACGCTTCTTCAAGACGCGCTCGCTGGCAACCGATGCCGTCGAGAAGGGCCGGGTGCGGATCGGCGGCTCGACGGTGAAGCCGGCCAAGGATGTGCGGGTCGGCGATCTGGTCGAGATCGAGATCGAACGGATTGTCTGGCAGATCCAGGTGCTCGGCGTCTGCGACGTGCGCGGGCCAGCGAGCGTCGCGCAGACGCTTTATGCGGAAACCGAAGAGGGCAGGCAGAAGCGCCAGCAGGAGAACGAGCGGCGCAAGACCTATCGCGAGCCGGCCGCCGAATTGCATGGGCGGCCGACCAAGCGCGACCGGCGCGTCATCGACAAATTTTCGCGTGAGGGTTGAACAACTGTTCCATCGTCGCATGAACGCCACCATATTCCGTGGTGTGTTCATTGACGACGCCGGACATGCAGATGGTCGTGGTGCCTGCGATGAGTACCAATGCGACCACCGATATAGCGAAGGTCAGTTTCACGGTACTCCCCCATGGAGATTGCAAGCGGAAACGGGCGATTCAGCTGGTAGTAAGCCGTACGTCAGATTAGGGTTAACGTGCCTTTTCGGACGCTTTAGTTGAGTTTAGGACACTCGCGCAGCGCGCTCAATCTCAATATGATGTCGCGCTCGAATTGCTTGTTACGCCGCATTTCCGGGCCCCTGCAAGGTGCAAAAAGCATCGGCGGGAGCCTTGAAATACGGCGTGCGCACCCTTACTTGCACCGTTGATGCGCGGCCGGCATGTTGTATCGGCACCACGCCCATCGGGCGAGTCCCGTTAAACTGCCGCCGTTTCTTGGCCATATCTAATTTGAATTTCAGCGACATGGAAAACACGCAAGAGAATCCGACGAGCCAGAATCCCACGCCCGCCGACGAAGCCGCGCGCCAGGCCGCAGAGGCCGCATCGGGCGAGCCGCAGGCTCAGGCGCAACAGCCGGAAACGGCTACCGGCGAACCGCAAGCCGAAACGTCCGGCGCAGAAGCCGCGCTGGCCGAAACGCAGGCTAAGCTGGCCGAAATGCAGGAAAACTTCCTGCGCGCCAAAGCGGAGACGGAGAACGTGCGCCGCCGCGGGCAGGAAGACGTCGCGAAGGCGCACAAGTTCGCCATCGAAAGCTTTGCCGAACATCTGCTGCCCGTCGTCGACAGCCTGGAAGCTGCCGTCACGCACTCCTCCGACGATCTCGTGAAGGTGCGCGAAGGCGTCGAGCTGACGCTGCGCCAGCTGACGGGCGCGCTGGAGAAGGGCAAGGTTGTTGCTCTGAATCCCGTTGGCGAGAAGTTCGACCCGCATCGCCACCAGGCCATTTCGATGGTCCCGGCCGATCAGGAGCCGAACACCGTGGTCGCCGTGCTGCAAAAGGGTTATGTGATCGCCGACCGCGTGCTGCGTCCGGCGCTGGTCACGGTCGCGGCGCCGAAATAAGCGACGTTCGCACTGTCATGGCCGGTATTCCCGTCGACAGCACCGCGTTCGCGGCTTTCGACATGGAGGAACTCACTGCCAATACCTTCGACGCCGGCATCCAGTCGGCGGGCGACGATCTGGCCGTGGTGTTCTTCTGGGGGCTGGACTGCTTCAACTGCGAAATCGCGAAGAAGGCGATGCTTGCGCAGCCGGACGCGATCCGCGCGCTCGGGCTGCGCTGGTTTCACAGCAACGTGTACGAGCATCGCGAACTGGGCCGGCGCTTCCTGCTACATGGCGTGCCGACATGGTTCTTCTTTCACCGCGGTAAGCGTCTCGGGCGAGCGACGGGTTGGCATGGACTGGCGCAATTCGAAGCGGCCGTCGCCGGCGCGCGTGAGAAAATCCGCGCGGCCGGATTTGGGGCGGCTGGTGTGGCCGGCCCGGGGTAAGGGCGGCTGTCGCTCGGTCGGCAGATTCAACCGGCCACCAGACCGATTGAAAAAATTTAATGACCGCATCGCATTAAGGGTCTTGAAAACGAGGCGGCTGCACTTATGTTGAGTGCAGGATGAAATTCAGGGGCGGGACGCCCGGTGGCCGGAAGGGTCAGCCAGCGATGCCCGCAGCGATCAAAGTCAGGAGATTAGTAAAAATGGGCAAAATCATCGGCATCGACCTCGGCACCACCAATTCGTGCGTGGCGCTGATGGAAGGCAATCAGGTCAAGGTGATCGAGAACTCGGAAGGTGCGCGCACCACGCCGTCGATCATCGCTTACATGGACGACAACGAAGTCCTCGTCGGCGCGCCCGCCAAGCGTCAATCGGTTACCAACCCGAAGAACACGCTGTACGCGGTCAAGCGCCTGATCGGCCGCCGCTTCGAAGAAAAAGAAGTGCAGAAGGACATCGGCCTGATGCCCTACAAGATCGTCAAGCACGACAACGGCGACGCCTGGGTCGAAGCGCACGGGCAAAAGCTCGCGCCGTCGCAGATTTCCGCTGAAGTGCTGCGCAAGATGAAGAAGACGGCCGAAGACTATCTCGGCGAGACGGTCACGGAAGCCGTCATCACGGTTCCGGCGTACTTCAACGACAGCCAGCGTCAGGCCACCAAAGACGCGGGCCGCATCGCCGGTCTGGACGTGAAGCGGATCATCAACGAACCGACGGCGGCTGCGCTGGCGTTCGGTCTGGACAAGGCTGAAAAGGGCGACCGCAAGATCGCGGTGTTCGACTTGGGCGGCGGCACGTTCGACATCTCGATCATCGAAATCGCAGACGTCGACGGTGAAATGCAGTTCGAAGTGCTGTCGACGAACGGCGATACGTTCCTCGGCGGTGAAGACTTCGACCAGCGCATCATCGACTACATCATCGGCGAGTTCAAGAAAGAGCAAGGCGTCGATCTGTCGAAGGACGTGCTCGCGCTGCAACGCCTGAAGGAAGCCGCTGAAAAGGCGAAGATCGAACTGTCGTCGGGTCAGCAGACGGAAATCAACCTGCCGTACATCACGGCGGACGCATCGGGTCCGAAGCACTTGAACCTGAAGATCACGCGCGCCAAGCTGGAAGCGCTGGTCGAAGACCTGATCGAGCGCACCATCGAGCCGTGCCGCGTCGCGATCAAGGATGCAGGCGTGAAGGTCGGCGAAATCGACGACGTGATTCTCGTCGGTGGCCAGACGCGTATGCCGAAGGTGCAGGAGAAGGTGAAGGAGTTCTTCGGCAAGGAACCGCGCCGCGACGTGAACCCGGACGAAGCCGTTGCTGTCGGCGCGGCCATTCAAGGCCAGGTGCTGTCGGGCGACCGTAAGGACGTGCTGCTGCTGGACGTGACGCCGCTGTCGCTGGGCATCGAAACGCTCGGCGGCGTGATGACGAAGATGATCAACAAGAACACCACGATCCCGACGAAGCACGCTCAGGTGTATTCGACGGCGGACGACAATCAGGGCGCCGTGACGATCAAGGTGTTCCAGGGCGAGCGCGAAATGGCGGCGGGCAACAAGCTGCTGGGCGAGTTCAACCTGGAAGGCATCCCGCCCGCACCGCGTGGCGTGCCGCAGATCGAAGTGAGCTTCGACATCGACGCGAACGGCATTCTGCACGTCGGCGCGAAGGACAAGGCGACGGGCAAGGAAAACCGCATCACGATCAAGGCGAATTCGGGTCTGTCCGAAGCCGAAATCGAAAAGATGGTGAAGGACGCGGAAGCGAACGCGGAAGAAGATCACAAGCTGCGTGAACTGGCCGACGCCCGCAACCAGGGCGATGCGCTGGTCCACAGCACGAAGAAGGCGCTCACCGAGTACGGCGACAAGCTGGACGCAGGCGAGAAGGAAAAGATCGAAGCCGCGCTGAAGGACCTCGAAGAAACGCTGAAGAGCGGCTCGAGCGACAAGGCTGCGATCGAAGCGAAGATCGAGACGGTTGCAACGGCCTCGCAGAAGCTCGGCGAAAAGATGTACGCCGACATGCAGGCGCAAGGTGCAGCAGGCGCGGCAACTGCGGGCGCAGCGGGTGCGGAAGCAGCCGCCGGCCAGAGCCAGCAGGCCGACGACGTCGTCGACGCCGAGTTCAAGGAAGTGAAGAAGGACTAAGCCGGGTTGCTGGTTGACCGCACGGCTGCGCATGGCGACATGCGCAGCCCGGCTGCAAAGGGTTGAGCGCCATCCGCGGCGTTTGAACCGATCACGCGCCTGGCGAGCCTTTCGGCTCTCCGGGCACATTTGTTTTATGGAGGGCGCGGCTTTTGACCCGTAATTGTGGTCGAGGCCAGAGCCTTACGAGTCGCGAGACTCCAGCATTCAAGAGGAGCCGCCGCGCCGCGTCGCGCGGATGGCGTTGAACCGATATGGCGAAACGGGATTACTACGAGATTCTGGGCGTTGCAAAGAACGCGAGCGACGACGAAATCAAGAAGGCTTATCGCAAGCTCGCGATGAAGCACCACCCTGACCGCAATCCGGGCAACAAGGATGCGGAAGAGCATTTCAAAGAGGTGAAGGAAGCCTATGAAATGCTGTCGGACTCGCAAAAGCGTGCAGCGTACGACCAGTACGGCCACGCAGGCGTCGATCCGAACATGGCGGGTGCGGGTGCCCAGGGTTTCGGCGGTTTTGCCGATGCATTCGGCGATATCTTCGGCGATATCTTCGGTCAGGCGGCGGCGGGTGGCCGCGGCGGCCGGGGCGGTCCGCAGGTGTATCGCGGCGCCGACCTGCGGTATAGCATGGAAATTACGCTCGAGCAGGCCGCGCACGGTTACGACACGCAGATCCGCGTGCCGAGCTGGGTGTCGTGCGAAATCTGTCACGGTTCGGGCGCGAAGCCCGGCACGAAGCCGGAAACCTGCCCGACCTGTAACGGCTCGGGCGCGGTGCGGATGTCGCAAGGTTTCTTCAGCATCCAGCAGACGTGTCCGAAGTGCCACGGCACGGGCACCTACATTCCCGAGCCTTGCACGCACTGCCACGGCGCGGGCAAGACCAAGGAAACCAAGACGCTGGAAGTGAAGATTCCGGCAGGCATCGACGACGGCATGCGCATCCGGTCGGCTGGCAACGGCGAGCCGGGCATCAACGGTGGTCCGTCGGGCGACCTGTACGTCGAGATTCACATCAAGGCGCACGCCGTGTTCGAGCGCGACGGCGACGATCTGCATTGCCAGATGCCGATTCCGTTCACGAAGGCGGCGCTGGGCGGCGAGATCGAAGTGCCGACGCTCGCGGGCCGCGCGAGCTTCACGGTGCCGGAAGGCACGCAGTCGGGCAAGACGTTCCGTCTGCGCGGCAAGGGCATCAAGGGTTTGCGCTCGAGCATCGCGGGTGATCTGTACGTGCATGTTCAGGTGGAAACGCCCGTCAAGCTCACGGATGCGCAGCGCGACCTGCTGCAGCAGTTCGAGAAGTCGCTCGTGGAAGGTGGCGCGCGTCACAGCCCGCAGAGCAAGAGCTGGTTCGACCGCGTCAAGAGCTTTTTCGATTAACGTGTTCTGAAGCGCGTTCTGACGTTGGCGGTATGCATGGCGGCTCAGGAAACAGCGGCTCACGAAGGAAGCTCCGTGTTCGCGTTGCTGGACGACTGCGACTCGACTACGAGTCGCAGGTCGAGCCGGCTGTACACGGGGTTTCGTCGCGAGCACGTTTGCACTGACCGCGCGCAGCTGGATGCCGTTTGCGAGGCGGCTTCGGCCGATATCGACAGCGGGCTGTTCGCCGTCGTGCTGGCCGACTACGAATTTGGACAGGCTTTGCAGCAGAAGACGCAGCGTGCCGGCGGCACGCTGCGTTTTTTATTGTTCGACACGTGCCGGAAGATGTCGCGCGACGAGGTCGACACATGGCTCGCGCTGTACGACAGCGCGGCCGTCGAGCCTTCGGTGGCGGGTATCGGCGGCGTACATGCGAGCGTCGACGAAGCGCAGTTCACGCAGGCCATCAGCGCGATTCACGACGCGCTGCGCGCCGGCGACTCCTATCAGATCAACTACACCTATCGGCTGTATTTCGACGTGTTCGGCACGCCCGCCGCGCTGTTCCGGCGGCTGCGCGCGCGACAGTCGGTTCACTACGGCGCGCTGATCGCATTGCCCGACGACCGCTGGATCGTGTCGTGCTCGCCGGAACTGTTCGTCGAGAAGAAGGGCGCGTCGCTGCGCACGCGGCCAATGAAAGGCACCGCGCCGCGTTCGTCGGACGCCCAGCAGGATCGCGCGGCCGCCGAATTCCTCGCCAGCGACCCGAAGAACCGCGCGGAAAACGTGATGATCGTCGATCTGCTGCGCAACGACCTGTCGCGGATCGCGGAAACCGGCACGGTGAAAACGCCCGCGCTGTTTTCGATCGAGCCGTATCAGTCGTTGTGGCAGATGACGTCGACCGTGACGGCGACGTTGCAGGCGCGCACGTCGTTTGCCGAGGTGCTGCGCGCGCTCTTTCCGTGCGGCTCGATCACGGGCGCGCCCAAGCACAAGACCATGCAGTTGATCGAGCAGCTCGAATCCACGCCGCGCGGGCTCTACACGGGCGCGATCGGCTGGCTCGATGCGCAACCGGATCTTGGCGAGACAGTCGGCAAGCAGTGCGGCGATTTCTGCCTGTCGGTGGCGATCCGCACGCTGACGCTCGGCGCCGTCACACCGGACGGCGCGCGGCATGGCGAAATGGGCATCGGTGCGGGCATCGTGCTCGATAGCGTGGCACAAGACGAATACGCGGAGTGCAAATTGAAAGCACGTTTCCTGACGGAAGCCGACCCAGGCTTCCAGCTGTTCGAAACGATGTATGCGACGCGTGAAGATGGCGTGCGGCATCTCGACCGGCATCTCGCGCGGCTTGGCCATAGCGCGCGGTGGCTGGGCTTCGCGTTCGACGAAAACAGCGTGCGCGCGCAACTCGTCGCGCAATGCGCGGCGCTGCGCAACGCTACGCCACACCGGATGCGGCTGACGCTGGACAAGGGCGGCGCGGCGGAAATCACGTTTGCGCCGCTCGTGCCGCTGACGGAAGACGTGGTTGGCGTGCTGCTCGGCCCCGATCATGGTTTCGCGACAATGCAGGCGGCCGATCCTTTGCTATTGCACAAGACGACGCGCCGCGCGGAATACGATCGCGGCTGGCGCGAAGCCGAATCGCACGATGCGTTCGACACGTTGTTCTTCAACGAACGCGGCGAGCTGACCGAGGGCGGTCGATCAAACGTTTTCGTGATGCTGGAAGGACGCTGGTGGACGCCGCCGTTGTCGTCGGGCGTGTTGCCGGGCGTGATGCGTGGTGTGCTGCTGGACGATCCCGACATGCAGGCGGGCGAACGGGTGCTGAGTCGGGACGATGTATTGAATGCGCAAGGGCTGATGCTCTGCAACGCACTGCGTGGGGCGTTGCCGGCGCGGATTATTGCTTGAATGGCGTAGCCGGCAACGTCGACGGAACGCGCATCAGGCGTGATGCCGGTGAAACAGGCGACCGATCCACACGGCGAGGCGCGCATGCCAGGCGGCATCGTATTCGCGGGGATGATTGCCGTGGTCACGGATGCGCGTGACGTCGATCAGGCAGAAGGGGCTCATGTTCGTATCTCCGTTGGCGCGCGCTGAGCGCGTTAAAAGGAGAACGAAGATGGACGACAGCGATTGCAGGTCGAGTCGGACCGGTCTTAACGTGTTCGAGCGGCTCCGCACATATCCACGATGAAAAAGCGGCGCATCGAGGCGCCGCCAGAGAAGAATCAGAACGTGTGTTCAGGTCCTGGGAACGTACCGTCCTTGACGGCTCGCACATATGCCTCGACGGCGGCGAGAATGCTTGGTTGTCCCTGCATGAAATCTTTCACGAAACGCGGACGCTTGCCAGGGAAAATGCCCAGCATGTCATGCAGCACCAGCACCTGACCCGAGCACTCCACACCCGCGCCGATGCCGATTGTCGGAATGCGCACCTGCTTCGTGACTTCGGAGGCAAGCAGCGTCGGCATCGCTTCCATCACCAGCAGTTGCGCGCCCGCGTCCTGCATCGCGCGCGAATCGCGTAGCAACTGGGCCGCGCCTGCTTCCGTCTTGCCCTGCACCTTGAAGCCGCCGAACGCGTGCACCGATTGCGGCGTAAGTCCGACGTGACCGCACACGGGCACCGAGCGCTCGACCAGAAAGCGCACCGTATCCGCGAGCCATTCGCCGCCTTCGAGCTTCACCATCTGCGCGCCCGCCTGCATCAGCTTGACGGCATTCGTGAACGCATCGGCGGGCGTGCCGTAAGTACCGAACGGCATGTCGGCGACGATCAGCGCCGACGGCTTCGCGCGCGCGACACAGGCCGTGTGATAGGCGATTTCGTCGATCGTGACGGGCAGCGTCGTGCTTTGGCCTTGCAGCACGTTGCCGAGCGAATCGCCGATCAGCAGCGAATCGACGCCCGCGCGGTCGAGCAGTGCCGCGAAGCTCGCGTCGTAGCATGTGAGCATCACGATCTTGTCGCCGGCTTCGCGCATCGCCTGGAGTTTGGGGACGGTGACGGCGCTGCGGCTCGTCTCCTGCAAATAGGTCATGGGTGATCCATTGGGAACGCGGCGACACGCTACAGCCAGACGCTATAGCGTGCCGCCTTTGACAAAGAATTCCTTGCGCCCGCGCATCGCTTCGATACGTTCGACGAGCAAAGCAAGGTCCGCGTCGGATTCGAGCGGATTCAGGTGTTCGGCGCTGACCGTGAGAACGGGCGCGCCGTCGTAGTGATAGAAGAAGTCGTTGTACGCGTCGCATAGCGAACGCAGGTACGCATCCGAAATCTGCAGTTCCATCGGCACCGCGCGCTTCTGAATGCGCGAGAACAGCACCTCGGGACTCGCCTGCAAATAGATGATCAGATCCGGCGACGGACCGGGCACATCCAGCTTCGCCGCGAGCGCGCGATACAGCGGGTACTCGTCGTCCTGCAGCGTCAGACGGGCGAAGATGTCGTTCTTCTGCGTCATGAAATCGGTGATGAGCGGCGTGCCTGCCGTGCGCAGCGCACTAATGTCCTGCACCTGCTGCGCGCGCTGCAGCGCGAAGCTCAGCTGCGCGGGCAGTGCATAGCGCGACGTGTCGCGATAGAAGCGCTCGAGAAACGGATTGTCTTGCGGACGTTCGAACAACTCGTGCATCGACCAGCGTTGCGCGAGCCGGCGCGCAAGCGACGTCTTGCCGACGCCGATCGGCCCTTCGATGGTCAGATAACCGTGCGGCGGACGCAGGTCAGGCGCGGTGACGGTGAGCGGCGGGGCGGTCATAGGCAGAGAGTTCATGGGCAACCGCCCTTGGGCGTATCTTGCCTGGCGTCTTCCGTGCGGATCGCGTCGGCCGCGTTGGGCGCGATGCACTGGCAGGGCGATTTCATTTTTTCGATGCGCTGATCGGCAACGGCTGCCAGAAACGCATCGGCACGGCCGCGTTGCGGGATGATCAGCTCGGGCTCGATTTCGACTAGCGGCACGAGCACGAACGCGCGCTCCGTCATGCGCGGATGCGGGACGATCAGATCGGGTTCGTCGATGGCGTGTTCGCCGAACAGCAGAATGTCGAGATCGAGCGTGCGCGGCGCGTTGCGAAAGGGGCGCTCGCGGCCGAAGTGATGCTCGATCTTGTGACACAGCGCGAGCAGATGGCGAACCGGCAGCGTGGTATCGAGCTTGACGACGAGATTCAGATAATCGTCGCCGCCCGCATCGATCGGGGCCGTTCTATACAGGCTCGATTTCGCGAGCACGGTGACGGTGTGCTGTTGTGCGAGACACACCACCGCGTCTTTCAGGGTCTGGCGCGCGTCCCCGAGATTCGCGCCGAGGCCGAGATAGGCAACCGTCATGGCATAACTTCCTGCAACTTGCGTTCGACGGCGCGCGCCAGAAATGCGTCAGTCCTCATGCGGGCCGTCGTGGCTCGCATCGTCTGCTGCGCGGTTTCCTGAAGCCGTGCCGCCCTCCATTCCGTCGCCCTGTTTGCTGCGGTTTCGGCTGTTGCTACGCCGCCGTCGTTTTCTGGGCGCCCGGTCCTTCCCGCCTTGCGAAAGCAATGCTTCGCGCGCGGCGATGTCTCCTTCGATGAACTCCGTCCACCACGAACCGACCGCTTCATCCAGCTCGCCCGATTCGCAGCGCAACAGGAGGAAATCATACCCCGCTCTAAATCTTTGGTGTTCCAGCAACTTCAGCGCGCTGCGGCCCGAACGCTTTTCGAGGCGATGCTGCAGGCCCCAGATCTCGCGCATATCCGACGAGAAGCGTTTGTGAATGGCCAGCTTCTCGGTCTGCATGTCGAGCACGTCGTCCATCGCGCGATGCAGCGCGGGCACGGGGAACTCGCCGTTCGCCTCGTACTGCTGCCAGCGTTGCTGCATGTCATGCCACAGCAGCGTGGCGAACAGGAAGCCCGGCGACACCGGCTTGCCCGCGCGAACGCGAGAGTCAGTGTTGTTCAGTGCGAGCGTGATGAACTTCTCGCCATGCGGCTGTTCGAGCACGACGTCGAGCAGCGGCAAGAGACCGTGATGCAAGCCTTCCTTGCGCAGACGTTGCAGGCACGCGAGCGCATGGCCCGACAGCAGCAGCTTGAGCATCTCGTCGAACAGACGCGCGGCGGGCACGTTGTTGATCAGATCGGCGAGTTCGGTGATGGGCGCGCGCGTCGCTTCTTCGATATCGAAATCGAGCTTCGCGGCAAAGCGCACGACGCGCAGCATGCGCACCGGGTCTTCGCGATAGCGCGTGGCCGGATCGCCGATCATGCGCAGCAGGCGCGCGCGCACATCGGCCATGCCGTTGTGATAGTCGAGCACGGTTTGCGTCGCGGGATCGTAGTACATCGCGTTGATCGTGAAGTCGCGGCGCGTGGCGTCTTCGTGCTGCTCGCCCCAGACGTTGTCGCGCAGCACGCGGCCGCTTGCATCGACGGCATGCGTGCGACGGTCCAGTTCGTCGCGCTTCAGGCGGCGCGGCGGCGGGGCGTCGGCATCGGCGGGCGGGGCGTCGACCAATGCGCGGAACGTCGACGTTTCGATGATTTCCTGGCCGAACTGCACGTGCACGATCTGAAAGCGCCGCCCGATGATGCGCGCGCGGCGGAACAGCTTCTGCACCTGTTCGGGCGTGGCGTCCGTGGCGACGTCGAAGTCCTTCGGCGCGATGCCGAGCAGCAGATCGCGCACGGCGCCGCCGACGATGAACGCGCGAAAGCCGGCCTGTTGCAGCCCTTCCGTCACGCGGATCGCGTTGCGCGAAATCAGCGAAGGGTCGATGCCGTGAATGTCCGACGAGATGATGACGGGCGCGTCGGGCTCGGACACGGCTGCTGCGGCCGGCTTGCGGCGCGTGCCGCCCTTCGACGACGCAGCGCCGCCTTTCGATGACGTACGGGGTGCGCGGCTGGTGTGCGCGCGTTCTTCCGGCACAGCGTAGTCGTCGGCTTCTGCGGGCGGCGCGGCTTCGTCAGCGGGCTCTGCGTCCTGTCCGAACAGCTTGCGAATGAGTTTCTTGATCACGAGGGTTGAAAGAGTTCGAGGATGCGCCAGCCATGCTTCTGGGCATGTGCGCGTAGCGTGTCGTCCGGGTTGGTCGCGATCGGGTCGGTGACCTTTTCGAGCAGCGGGATGTCGTTATGCGAATCGCTGTAGAAATAGCTGCGTTCGAAGTCCGACCATGTTTTACCGATCGACGCGAGCCATTCTTCCGTGCGCACGATCTTGCCTTCACGGTAGCTCGGCGTGCCTTTCGGGTAACCGGTGTAGTCCGATGCCGGGTGGCCGTCGATCGTCTCCACTTCGCACGCGATCAGCTTCTCGACGCCGAAGACTTCGGCGATCGGCGCGGTGATGAATTCGTTGGTAGCGGTGACCATGCAGCACAGGTCGCCCGCGTCGCGATGCTTGCGCACCAGTTCCATTGCGGCGGGAACGATGGCGGGCTTGATGACTTCATGCATGTACTGGTCGTGCCACGTTTTCAGCTGCGAGCGCGGGTACTTCGCCAGCGGCGTCAGCATGGCGACCAGATAGGCATGAATGTCGAGCTTGCCGGCCTTGTAGTCGGCAAAGAAGCGATCGTTTTCACGCGCAAAACTTTCGGCTTCGACAATACCGAGTTTCACCATGAAGCGGCCCCATTCGTGGTCGCTGTCGGTGGGGATGAGCGTGTGATCGAGGTCGAATAGAGCGAGGTTAGCCATGGGGGACTATTTTACTTGAAGCGGATGATAAGGCCTGGGCAGCCGCGCGACGCGGGGCGTCGACCGTGCCGCTCGCGGTGCTGGCGCCATCGGGCGACGCGAGCATCGTGCGCAAGAGCGGCAGCGTGACGGCACGCTTTTGTTCGAGCGAAAAGCGGTCGAGCGCGTCGAGCAATGCCATCAGGCTTGGCATGTCGCGGCGGAAATGGGTGAGCAGGTAGGCGGGCACGTCGTCGGCGAGATTGATGCCGCGCTCGCGTGCCGCGCGCTTCAGAACGGCCGCCTTGCCATCGTCGGCGAGCGGCGCGACATGGAACACGAGGCCCCAGCCGAGCCGCGTGCGCAGGTCTTCACGGACGTCGAGGCCCATCGGCGCGGCGCTGCCCGCGGCGACGAGCGCGCTGGTCGGATGGGCGCGCACTTCGTTGAACAGGTTGAACATCGCGATCTGCTGCGCGCCGGACAGGCGGTCGCAATCGTCGATTGCATACAGCGCGACGGCGGGGTCGAACGCAAAAGCCGCGAGGCTGCTTTGCGGACCGGCGTAGCGCGCGTGGCCCGGCGGCGCTTCATGCACGAGCGCCTCAAGCAGATGCGTGCGGCCGCTGCCCGTCTCGCCCCAGACATAGAACGTGCGGTCCGCGACCGGGCCGGCCGCGAGCGCCGCGTCCAGCTCGCGCAGGCGCGTCACCAGCTCGGCGTTGGCGCCGGCGAAGAAGTTGTCGAATGTCGATGGCGGCGGGGTGCCGAGATCGAGCGTCAATTGGCGCGACACAATAGATAAGCCGTTAATGACCGATATGCGAACCGATAAGCGATCAGTTCTTGTAAAGCGAACTGGACAGATAGCTCTGCCGCAACTCGCGGAATGCGACAGACAGTATCGCGCTGACGGGCAGCGCGAGCAGCACGCCGAAAAAGCCGAACAACTGGCCGAACGCGAGCAGCGCGAAGATCACCGCGAGCGGATGCAGGCCGATCCGTTCGCCGACCAGCCGCGGCGTCAGGAAGAAACTTTCGAGTATCTGTCCGATGCCGTAGATCACCGCGACGGCGCCGAACCCGTACCAGTCGCCGAATTGCAGCAGCGCGGCGAGCAGCGCGAGCGCGAGGCCCGTCGCAAAGCCGATATACGGAATGAAGACGGCGAGCCCCGTGAAAATGCCCACGGGCAGCGCGATCTCGAACCCGGCGATATACAGCGCGGCCGCATAGAACACGGCGAGCACGCCCATCACGAGCAGCTGGCCGCGCAGGTATTGCGACAGCATGTGATCCATGTCGCGCGCGAGATGAATCGTCTTCGCGAAAAAGCGGCGCGGGATGAAGCCGCGCAGGCGCGCGAGCATCGCATTCCAGTCGTACAGCAGATAGAACAGCACGAGCGGCACCATCACGACGTTGCCGACCACCGTGATCATCACGTTGGAACTGGTGCGGATCGAGGTCCACGCGTACAGCACGACCGTCTGCGCGCTGCCTTCGAGCTGGCCCATCACCACGTCGCGAATGCTCGCGAAATCGAGCGGATCGATGATGCCCAGCAACGCCAGCTTGGGCTGCAGCCAGCCATGCAGATGCGAGAAGAACGAGGGCACCTGCTGCTTGAGTTGCGGCACTTCCTTCTGGATGACGCCCAGCACGAGCAGCCCCAGCAGCGTGACGATCAAGGCGAAGAACAGGATCATCAGCATTGCGGCGATGCCGCGCGGGACGCGCCGACGGGTCATCCACGCGACGCCCGGCTGCAAGATGTAGGCGAGGATCGCACCGAGCAGGAAGGGCGTGAGCACGGGGCTCAACAGCCAGAGCAGGATGCCGACGGCAAGCGCAATGGCAAGCCAGATAAAGGCGCGGCGCTGATACGGCGTGAGGATCGGACTGTTTTGCTGCAAAGCGGGTTTCCCAGGTGTCGTGTCGGCGTCTCAAATTCCAGCCGTGCGGCCGGCATCGGGTAAAATCGCATTTTACCGACCTTCGAGCTCTCCCCCCATGAATCAACCGAAATCCGCCCCGAATTCCCCTGATTCGGCCCAAGGTTTGTCGTATCGCGACGCGGGCGTGGACATCGACGCGGGCGACGCCCTGGTCGACGCGATCAAGCCCTTTGCCAAAAAGACGCTGCGCGACGGCGTGCTGGGCGGCATCGGTGGGTTCGGCGCGCTGTTCGAGGTGCCGAAGAAGTACAAGGAGCCGGTGCTCGTGTCGGGCACGGACGGCGTCGGCACGAAGCTGAAGCTGGCTTTCCAGCTGAACAAGCATGACACAGTCGGCCAGGATCTCGTCGCGATGAGCGTGAACGACATTCTGGTGCAGGGTGCCGAGCCGCTGTTTTTCCTCGATTACTTCGCGTGCGGCAAGCTGGACGTCGGCACGGCCGCGACGGTCGTGAAGGGCATTGCGCAGGGCTGCGAGCTGGCTGGTTGCGCGCTGATCGGCGGCGAAACGGCTGAAATGCCGGGCATGTATCCGGACGGCGAGTATGATCTGGCCGGCTTTGCGGTCGGCGCGGTCGAAAAGAGCAAGATCATCGACGGCAGCAAGATCGTCCCGGGCGATGTGGTGCTGGGTCTGGCGTCGAGCGGGATCCATTCGAATGGTTTTTCGCTGGTGCGCAAGGTGATCGAGCGTGCTCAGCCGGACTTGAATGCCGATTTCGATGGTCGTTCGCTTGCGGATGCGCTGATGGCGCCGACGCATATTTATGTGAAGCCTTTGCTGGCGCTGATGCAGCAGCTCGAAGTGAAGGGCATGGCGCATATCACGGGCGGCGGTCTCGTTGAGAATATTCCGCGCGTGCTGCGGGAAGGCCTGACAGCCGAGCTGGATCACCGCGCGTGGCCGCTGCCGCCGCTGTTTGCATGGCTGCAGAAGCATGGCGGCGTGGCTGATGCGGAGATGCATCGGGTGTTCAATTGCGGAATCGGGATGGCGGTGATTGTGTCTGCCGCTGACGCGGATAAGGCGATTGGGCTGTTGTCTGCCGCTGGCGAGCAGGTGTGGAAGATCGGTGCCGTGCGTGAGAGCGCAGAAGGTGAGGCGCAGACTGTGGTGGTTTGATTTGCCTTTCAGGCAGAGTTTGCGAAGCCGTCCGGCGGGAGTTGGGCGGCTTTTTTGTTTTTTGCTTTTTAGTTTTTTTGTACTTTCTGGTTTGGGGCTTGTCGCTGGCATCCGCGGTTTGCTTCTGGTTCGCAAGCGTTGCCCCTGTGCGGGGCGGCACCTACTTTTCTTTGCCGCCGCAAAGAAAAGTAGGCAAAAGAAAGCGGCTCACACCGCCAGCCCGTGTGTTTATCCACGGGCCCCCAACGTCCCCGTGCTTCACTCGGCAGTGCCCCGGTTGGTGCTCGTTGCCAACGCTTCGAATCGATGCCTCACCCTCTTCAAACGTCCGCACACGGACCGGCGGCAGCGAATGATTTGTGCCGCCCAGGTGGCAAACTGTGTGTAGGTTGTAGTGCCGAAAACGTCAGCGTTCTTACCAGAGACACCGACCTTGCTTTTCAGTGCGGAGTGAAGCGTGTATGGCGCAAAAGCCTACACACAGTTTGCCACCTGGGCGGCCGTGGACTATCTGGCTCGGCGTGCTGCGACGCGGGCACGTGAAGCGGGTGAGGCGTAGGGAGAGAACGTTGGCAACGAGCGTGGACAGGTGCGTTGACGCGTGAAGTGTAAGACCCTGTGGGGGCCCTCAGGCAAATACTAGAACTGGCGGTGTGAGCCGCTTTCTTTTGCCTACTTTTCTTTGCGGCGGCAAAGAAAAGTAGGTGCCGCCCCGCACAGGGGCAACGCTCGCAAACCAGAGGCACAACGCGGATGCCAGCGAAAAAACACCCAACGCGTCGCAGAACAAAAAAACCTCAACCAACAACACGTTCAATAGCCTGCAAGGCAAGCGCAGTAGCCTCCGCCCCACAACAATCAACCACAACCCGCCCAGGCATAGCTCGCAGCCACGTAAGCTGCCTCTTACACAACTGCCGCGTCGCAAAGACGCCCTTATCCCGCATGGTGTCGTAATCGGTCTCGCCGTCGAGATACTCCCAGGCCTGCCGATACCCCACACACCGCATCGAAGGCAACCCGGGATGCAAATCCCCACGCGCGCGCAACCGCCTCACCTCGTCAATAAACCCAGCCGCAAGCATCGCATCGAACCGCGCCGCAATGCGCGCATGCAGCACGCTACGATCAGACGGCTCCAACGCAATCGGAACGAATCGATAAAGCCGCGCTGCATCGTCATCGCGCGTGGGCGCGGCGAGCAACGCCGACATCGGTTGCCCCGTCAGCATGAACACTTCGAGCGCCCGCTGGATACGCTGCGAATCGTTCGGAGCAAGTCGCGCCGCCGTGACAGCATCGACAGCCGCGAGGCGCGCGTGCAGTGCAGGCCAGCCCTCGCGCGCAGCGTCGGCATCGAGCGTCGCGCGCACGTCGGGATCGGCGGCGGGAAGATCGTTCAGCCCTTGCGTCAACGCCTTGTAGTACAGCATCGTGCCGCCAACCAGCAACGGCACGCTGCCGCGCGCCACGATCTCGCCGACCAGGCGCAGCGCGTCGGCGCGGAAATCGGCGGCGGAGTAGGCATCGACAGGATCGACGATGTCGATCAGATGGTGAGGCGCGACGGCGCGTTCTTCCGCCGACGGCTTCGCCGTGCCGATATCCATCTCGCGATACACCAGCGCCGAATCGACGCTGACGATCTCGACAGGCGCGCGCGCAGCGAACGCCAGCGCGGCCGCCGTCTTGCCGGAAGCGGTCGGGCCGAGCAGGCAGGCGATCGGTTGAGGTGCGTGCTGCGTCATGAGAGGCGTGATGACATACGGGATGACAGGCGTAAGCGGCAGTGCAAAACGAACCCGCTCACTGTCCGCGCATGAACAGCCGATCAAGATCGGCTAGCGTCAACTGATACCACGTCGGCCGCCCGTGATTGCATTGGTCCGCGCGCTCCGTCGCTTCCATCTGGCGCAGTAGCGCATTCATTTCGTCGAGCGTGAGGCGCCGGTTCGCGCGCACCGCGTGATGGCAGGCCAGTGTGCCGAGCAGTTCGTGCTGACGCTCGGTCAACACGCGCGAGCCGCCGTACGCGTGCAGATCGGACAGCACCGCGCGCGCCAGCGCCTGCAAATCGGCATCCTTCAGCAGCGCCGGGACGGCGCGAATCGCAATACTCGTCGGCGACAGCACGGCCAGATCGAAGCCGAGCGCATCGAGCGTTTCGCGTTCCTCTTCGACGACACCGATCTCGACACCATCAGCCGGCATCGACACGGGGATCAACAGCGGCTGCACGGCAATCGCACGATCCACGAGTGCGTTCTTGAACTGCTCGTACAGGATGCGCTCATGCGCCGCGTGCATATCGACGATCACGAGTCCGCGCGCGTTCTGCGCGAGCACGTAGATGCCGTGGATCTGACCGAGCGCGAATCCGAGCGGCTGCTCGTCATGCGCATCGAAGCTCTGCGGCGCGATGGGCGGCTGTGGCGCAAAACCCGCGAACGGGGATGGCGCGCCGACGCCATCACCCGTGTCCGGCGCGTCGCGCAGTTCAAACGTAGTCGTGCCCTGCAGTGTGCCCGCGCCCGTGTCCTTGCGTCCGAACAGCGCGTCGTAGAGCGCGAGCGGCTGCGCGACGGGCAGCGTGCCCTGCGTCATGCGCGCCTGGCGCAGCCACGTGTTGCCCGGTTGCGAACTGCCGCCGTCGCTGACCCGGAAGCCGCCGCCAAGCGGCGTCGAGCCGAATGAACCGGGGGTGGTGGGCGTCGCGGGCGTTGCCGGCGTCGGAAACGGCATCGGCATCGGCTCGATGCGCGCGGCGTGTCCGCCCGACGTCGTTTCCGGCGATGCACCCGCATGTCGCGCCAGCGAGCGCTGCACGGCATGGAACACGAACTGGTGAATCGAGCGCGAATCGCGAAAGCGCACTTCGATCTTCGACGGATGCACGTTCACGTCGACGGCCTCGGGCGGCAGATCGAGGAACAGCACATACGACGGATAACGGTCGCCGTGCAGCACATCTTCGTACGCGGCGCGCACGGCGTGCGTGAGCAGCTTGTCGCGCACGAAGCGGCCGTTGACGAAGAAATACTGCTGATCGGCGCGGCCGCGGCTTGCGGTCGGCAGACCGGCACAACCGTAGACGGCCAGCGGTCCCGCCGATTCGTCGAGCGGCAGATGCGCGGTCGCGAACGTCTCGCCGAGAATCTTCGCGACGCGAGTCGCAGGATCGCTGGCGTTCCAGTGCTCGACGGCGCGGCCGTTATGCAGCACCGAAATCGCAACATCGGGCCGCGCGAGCGCCGCGCGCCGGATCATCTCCAGGCAATGGCCGAGTTCGGTCTGCTCGCTCTTGAGAAATTTACGGCGCGCCGGCGTGTTGAAGTACAGCTCGCGCACTTCGATCGTCGTGCCGCGCGTGCCCGCTGCGGGAGACAGCGCGCCTGTCTGCGCGTCGATGCGCGTCGCGTGCGAATCGTTCTCAGTGCGGCTCGTGATGTGCATGTCCGACACCGACGCAATCGACGCCAGTGCCTCACCTCGGAACCCGAGTGTCGCCACGGCTTCGAGCTCGGCGAGCGAGCGGATTTTGCTGGTCGCGTGACGCATCAGCGCGAGCGCGAGCTCGCCTTCGGGAATGCCGCAGCCGTCGTCGGTGATCGAGATGCGTTTGACGCCGCCTTCGTCGAGCAGGATGCGCAGCGTTTTCGCGCCCGCGTCGAGCGCGTTCTCGAGCAATTCCTTCACCACTGACGCCGGCCGCTCGACCACTTCGCCTGCGGCGATCTGGCTGATCAGCTGGTCGGGCAGCGGCTGGATTGCACGCAGCGGACGCGGCGTGAGGTCGCGTTCGGCTGCGTTCTCGTCGCGGTCGGACACGGAATTCGGCGCGGCAGGTGCGTCGGCGGGCGTGTTGGCACGCGTTTCGGAAGATTCGGGGATCGCGGACATGGCGAAATTATAGCGATTCGTCGCAGATCGTCTGAACGTGCACAAAGCAGGCGACATTTTTTAAGATCGTCATGGCACTTTCGGTATCATTGCGCGGTCAATTTCGTGCCTCGGGACGCTTCGTCACTGCCGTGACCTGCGTGAGGCGCGCCAAACCGCCAGACAAGACGGGCCGCCGTCCCCGTCATGCCAGCCATCTGCTTTTAAAAGGACGACCTTTGGACACGCTGCTGCAATTCTTCAATCTTGTCCTGCACATCGACAAGTTTCTGGGAGTCTTCATCCATCAGTACGGCGCATGGGTCTACGCGGTGCTGTTCCTCATCGTGTTCTGCGAGACAGGCCTCGTCGTGCTGCCGTTTCTGCCGGGTGACTCGCTGCTGTTCATCGGCGGCGCGTTCTGCGCGACGGGCGAGATGAATATCGAGTTGCTGATCGTGCTGCTGCTGGTGGCGGCCGTGCTCGGCAACACGGTGAACTACATGATCGGCCGGGCAATCGGGCCGAAGGTGTTCGACTCGCACATACCCGTGCTCGAACGCTTCCTCGATCGCGAAGCGCTGCGCAAGACGCACAACTTCTACGAGCGCCACGGCGGCAAGACGATCGTGCTCGCCCGTTTCATTCCCGTCGTGCGGACCTTTGCGCCGTTCGTCGCAGGCGCGTCGCAGATGAGCGTCAAGCGGTTCCAGTTCTTCAACGTTGCGGGCGCGCTGTTCTGGGTGCTGCTTCTGACGCTGCTCGGTTTCTTCTTCGGCAATATTCCGTTCATCCGCCAGTATCTGAATGTGATCGTGCTGGTCGGTATCGGTGCCGCTGTCGTGCCCGTCGCGCTCGGCGCGCTGTGGAAGATCATGCGCAGCAAGCGTCAGCCGTCACGCTCGGCCGACTAAGCGGCCAGCAGGCATCGCGCGCGCGGTGCCTGCTGCGCAGAGGATGCAATCGCAGCAGAAACGCTACGGCGCCACGCGCCGCACGACAGGCGTTTCCGGCGTCGGATAGCCCGCTTCGCGGAACGTTTCGATGATCGCGCGATTCGTGTCGAAATACACCTGCCAGTAGTTGTCGTTGTGCGTGTAAGGCCGCACGCACAGCAGCGGACCTTCCGGCGTGAACGACAGCACCTCGATATCGGGCGGCGGGCTTTCCGACACATTCGGAATCTTCGTGACGGCGGCCCGCAAGCGGTTCGCCGCATCGATGGGATCGACGCCGTTCGCGACCTTCGCCGTCAGTTCGACCCGCCGTACCGGCTGCGCGCTGAAATTGGAAATGATGCCCGCGAAGATCGTGTTATTGCCGACGATGGTCAGCACGTTGTCAGGCGTAACGATCGTCGTGCCGAACAGGCCGAGTTCCTGAACCGTCCCCGTCACACCGCCCGCCGTCACGAAATCGCCGACCTTGAATGGTCGCAGCACCTGCATGAAGATGCCCGCCGCGAAATGCGCGAGCAGACCGCCCCACGCGGTGCCGATCGCCAGACCGAGGCCCGCGAGCAGCGCGGCGAACGACGTGGTCTGCACGCCGAATACCTGCAAAATCGCGAGGATCAGGATCAGGTTCAGCAGCGCGCCGAGGATCGAGCCGAGGTAGTGCGCGAGCGTCGGGTCGACCTTGCTGTTGCGCGCGAGCACCTTGCGCAACAGGCCGATGACGAGTCCGATCACCCATCGCCCGACGATCCACAGAACGATCGCACCGAGTACCTTGGTCCCGAAGTCGATGCCCCGGGTCATCAGAAAGACGCGTACGGCTTCGATATCCACGATTCCCTCGCTTGAGTCGGTTCGTATGACTGACTACGTGCATGCGACGGCGCAGTGGACGCGAGGCGGACCAGCAGAGCGGACGCCGCGTCCATCGCTTGTGCTACACGACTTGTTATTCGTACGGCGAACGGCTTGAGCGGGCAGGTTGCCCGATATGCGAGAAACGGCGGCGCTGTTGCCGCCGCTTGCAATCATCGACTGTTATAGGCGATGGCGCGGCCGTCAGCAAGACGTATTCCAGGCGGAAAACGGTCCACGCCGATCGCGGTCAATGGGCGGAAGGCGACGTGCGGATGACGGTGCGCCCGCCGGCGCGCCCGGCTGCCTTGCGGCTGCGCATACGCGACAGGCCGATGGCGATGCCGCATGCCGCGACATACGCGGCAAGGCGCGGAACGAATGCTTGCGCCGTGCTGAACTTGCCATAGCGCGCCTGCGAATCGGCGAACACCAGAAAGGTCAGCGCCCCGTCGAACAGCAGCGCGATCGAGACGAGCACCACGAACACCCGATAGCCGTTCGCCTTCGCGTCTGGCCTCATCCAGTTGATCACGCAACAGGCCGTCAGCAGCATGGCGAGGATGATCAGGTTCGAAATCAGATCGAGCAGGAAATTGATCATGACGTTGAGATGAAAACGTTCTTTTACGAATGCCCGCTCGCAGGTGACGTCAATGTGCAGGCACCACATGGGCGTAGCGGCGCGATCATTACACGTCTTTTCATCTCGATAAATGCAAATATATGGACTCCAGAATAAAGCGTTGGCGACGCACGACACGCGGTGCCATTTCTCAACTGTTTGCGCCGTCGAATGTAAAAAAGGGTCTCCGGTTGCCCGGAGACCCTTGTCGGTATGGCGACGACAGCGAATGTCGCGCTGTTCCGCCTGGTGCAGGAAGCGCGCTGGCTATTGCCTGAGCGACGCGGCCGGCGCGAAGTCTTCCGCGTCCACGTCGTAGCCCGACGGCTCCCAGCGGATCGCGAGCAGCGCAATCAGGCCGCACAGCGGCGCGACGGCGATGATCCAGAACACGCGCGTATGCAGCGCGGCGGCGAGCACGGGGAACAGAAACAGCGAGACGGTCGAGCTTGCGCGCATCAGCGTCTGGTTGAAGCCGACGCCGACGCCGCGCAGCGAAGTCGGATAGCTCAAGGAAGCGAAGGTCATGCTGTGCGAGCCGGGCCCGAAGCCCTGGCCGAACAGGAACAGCGCAAGCATCGCGATCGCGGTGGCGACCTGCGCGCCGCCGGCCGGCTTGCCGACGACAGCAAGACCGACCAGCGCGACGAGCTGGCACGCGTAGCCGAGCACCGTCATGTTCCACGCGCCGAACTTCGGCACCGTTCGGACCGCGATGACGCCGCCGACGAACGCAAACGCAAGATTGAGCACGAGCGACGCGAGGATCGTGGTGAGCATCGACTGCGCGAGGAAGCTCGAGATGATCACCGGCAAACCGAACGCGACCGCGTTATACGCAAACGACGACGCGATTGCGATGACCGTCGCGAGCACCGTGCGCTTCAGATAGACGCCCTTGAGCAGCGTGCCGTAGTTCTTCCACGATGCCGTGCGCACGTGGTTCTGCTTCGCGTTGGCGGCGGCATCCGGCGCGACGTCCGCATCGATACCGTACGAGCGCTTGAGAATCTGCGCGGCGCCGTTCAGATCGCCCTGATTCGCGGCCCATACGGGCGATTCGCTGATATAGCGGCTGCGGATCAGGATGATGACGATCGCCGGCACCGCGCCAAAGCCGAGAATCAGGCGCCATAGCAGAGGCTGATGAGCCTCCGGCAAGGTCGCATAGAACGCCAGCACGAGCAGATACGACACGCTGATCGCCGCATACCAGACAGGGCACCACATCGCGACGCGCGCGGCCTTGTTGCCCTTGCCTTGCAGCCGCGAGAACTCGGCGAGAAACGCCATCGCGACGGGCAGGTCGATGCCGACGCCGAGCCCCATCACGAAGCGCGCGCCGCCGAGCACCCACGCGTTCGGCGCGAACGCGCAGGCGAGCGCGGCGATCACGAAGAAGAACATGTCGGCCATGAACACGCGGTAGCGGCCGATGCGATCGGTCAGAAAGCCGCCGAGAAACGCGCCGACGATCGCGCCGAACGTGATCGCGGAAGCGACGAAACCCGTGCCTGCGGGCGTCAGCGAGAATTCGCGCGCGACGTCCTTGAGACCGAACGCCAGCGCGCCGAGATCGTAGGCATCGAGAAACACGCCGCCGAGCGCGATCGCGACGACGATGCGCGCGTCGCTGCCAATGGCGGCGCCCTGGTTGACGAGTGCCGAGACGTCGGCGGCGGAACGGATGACAGGCTTGCTGTGCGCGCGGGAAGATGCTTGCGCGACGCTTGTTTCGGGCGCGAGAACAGTGGACATGCGGCGGGAACGCGCAAAACGCGCAAAAGGGCGAATCCTACGGGCGCCTGTCCGCTGCCACCAACGTTATTTTTGTTATTAGCTCATGCCCGCGTCGATGCGAAACGCATCGTCCCAAATACGGGAATGCGGGCCAACAGTCCACGTCGCCGGGATCAGCTCTTCGACATGCTGTGCCGGTGTGCCGCGCGATAGTCGGTCGGGGAAATGGACAGACGCTTGCGGAAGATCTTCGCGAGCCCGTCGCCGCTGCGCACGCCGCAGCGCCGCGCAATGCCGTCGATCGACATGTCGGTCTCCGTCAGCAGCAGGCAACTCGCGTCGAGCCGTGCGCGCAGCAGGTATTCCGACGGCGTGAGTCCCACTTGTGCCTTGAAGCGCCGCAGGAAATTGCGCTCGCTCATCTTCGCGACTTCGGCGGCTTCCGCCACCGAAATGTGACGCGTGTAGTTCTCGCGGATCCAGTGCGCGGCCGTCGTGATCTTGCGGGTGATGCCCTTTTTTTCGTCGTCGTCGAGAATCGCATCGAGCCGTCGCGACGTGCCCGATAGCGCGCGCTCCGACACGAGCCGCGCGATCGGCGTGCCGTGATCGCGCTTGATGACGGTGAGCGCCGCCGCGATCGAACGCACGGGCGCGTCGACGTCGATCGAGGCGCCGGGCTCGATCTGCCATTGCGTGTCGCTCGCGAGGGGCGTGGCGGGCTTGCCTGAGTCGTCGGTTGCGCCCGACATGCTGCGCCAGCCGCGCCGCTCGAAGGCGAGATCGGCGGCCGCTAGCACGCCGAGGCCCTCGTCGAGCGCCTTGACCACGCGGATTTTCGGCGCGATGGCGCGCAGGCGCCGGATCAGCCGTTCGTTTGCCTTCGCGCGCGACGCGCCCGGACCGCCGACGATGAACAGCGTATCGAAGCCGTTCAGCAGCGGTCCATTGAGGCTTTCCGTCCACACGCGCAGCGAACAGCTGCTGACGACGCTGCCGCCCATTTCGGACAGCATCACGATCGAATAGGAGGGTTCGATACCCATTCCCTCGGGGCCGGACTGATCGGCCTGTGCTTCGTTGGCGAGCCGGAATGCGTCAGCGAGCAGACACACGTCGCTCAGCGGAAATCGTTCAAAAACGAGAATGCCGATACGTTTGACCATGTGCCCGACATTGACGACTGCGCTCGACGAGGTTGAATCCAGCCACCGACTCACCGCGTGCTCATATCGCATCGTCTGTCTCCAGTGCCGAGGACGGCGAAAGAATAAAGGTCTGCGTGCCTTGGGTCCATCATAGGCCCATGTTTTCAGGCGCTGTCGGTTTGAGTCGGAAAATACCGAGAAGTTGGCAGATCGGCTCGATATTCGCGGAATACGCTGGCGTATCGATGCTTATCAAACCACTCAAAAGAGGCGCGAGCATGCTCAGCATACGCAAGGCGGTGTTCCCGGTGGCCGGTCTCGGCACCCGATTCCTTCCCGCGACGAAGGCGAGCCCGAAAGAAATGCTGCCGGTCGTGGACAAGCCGCTGATCCAGTACGCAGTCGAGGAGGCAATCGCGGCGGGCATCACGGAGATGATCTTCGTCACGGGGCGCAGCAAGCGCGCGATCGAAGACCATTTCGACAAATCCTACGAGGTCGAGTGCGAGCTCCTCGCGCGCGGCAAGCTCGCGCTGCTGGAACTGGTGCAGAACATCAAGCCGAGCCATGTCGAATGCTGCTATGTGCGCCAGTCGGAGCCGCTCGGGCTCGGACATGCGGTGCTGTGCGCGGAAAAGCTGGTCGGCGACGAACCGTTCGCCGTGATCCTCGCCGACGATTTGCTCGATGGCGAGCCGCCCGTTCTGTCGCAGATGGTGAGCCTGTTCAATCATTATCATTGCTCGATTGTCGGTGTCGAGGAGATCGGCAAGCAGGAATCGCGCTCGTATGGCGTGATCGACGGCAAGCGGTGGGACGATCGGCTCTTCAAGATGTCCGGGATCGTCGAAAAGCCCGCGCCTGAAGATGCGCCGTCGAATCTCGGCGTCGTGGGCCGCTACGTGCTGATGCCCGCGATCTTCGATCATCTGCGCCGTCAACAACCCGGTGCGGGTGGCGAAATCCAGTTGACCGACGCGATCCAGTCGCTGCTCGGCTCGGAGCAGGCGCTCGCGTACCAGTACAACGGCAAGCGCTTCGACTGCGGCAGCAAGCTCGGCTATCTGAAGGCGACGGTCGAGTTCGCGTTGCGCCATCCCGAAGTGAAAGATGCATTCGATGCCTATTTGCGCGGCCGCATGCAGGGCGAACCTGGGCCGAACGGCGAGGGCGCGCAGGACGAACTGGCGGAACTGTTGAGCCGGGTCTGATTCCGGCGGATGGGAGATGGCGCGGCGGTGTGATCCGCCGCGCCGTTTTTTTGCCCGACGACGAACCTCGCCTGTGGACTCAGCGGAAATACGCCTTGGTGTTTTCGTGCACGTCGTCGCGCGCGAGGAGCGCCTCGGGGGGGAGCCAGATGTAGCGGCTGTGCTGGTCGAAGCGCCCGACGGACGCCGTGTTCTCGAGCGTCAGGAAATACGCGATGACGACGTAGTGCGTCGTGATCTTGTCCGCGCCGGCGAAGTTGTCTTTATAAAGGTGTTCGAACAGACCGCCGAAACGCGCGGCCGAGCGTTCCATGCCCGAGATACCGAGTTCCGCATCGACGATGCGCGTGAATGCCGCGTCGAGCCTTTCGTTCTTGCAGATGCGTCCGCCCGGCACGAACCAGGTGCCGAGCGCCGGCCGGTTGCGCCGATGCCCGACGAGCACTCGCCCCGAGTAGTCGGACACGATCAGGTCGATCGACACGAGCGGTGTCATTTTGACGACCTGAAGAAAATCGCCTGCTTCGAGATAATCGGCACACGTGGCGGCCATGTCTCTCTCTCGTCATGTGGTCTTGTTTAATGGATGCAGCCAAACGGCGTACAGCACAACGCCCGTCACACGCGTCGCACGTGTGACGGGCCGCCGGCGTGCCCGGCCGGCTTGCCTGTCTATTGATCGTGATCGCTGGCGAACAGCCGCGACGCAGTGCCGAACAGAAGAGCGATGGCAACGGCGACGCCCACGCTAAGCAGCAGCCAGGACGCCAGCATTGCAACCACTATCACCATGATCCAGCCCAAACCGGTCATTCCACCGCTCCGTCGTCATGGCCTCGATAGTTTTGCGCTGCGTGACGCTCGTATGACGCGCGGTTTGCAGCATTGCTCAGAGTCTAGACGTAGCAATAAAGCGCGGTTCTGTCGTCTGACGCCTAAATGCCGTCTTGTATGGCCAAAGTGAAAAGCCGCGCGCAGACACGGGCTGCGCGCCGATTGACGCGCTCTTCCACACGGCGGTCACGGCGCGACATAGCCCGCCGGCGTGGTGACATTGGCCTTCATCACCGCCACATTGGACGACACCACATACACGGGCGTCTCAGTCAGCGTGAGCGACACGTAACCATCCTCGTAGGGCACGCTCGACGGATTGCCCATCATGTCGAACACCGTGACCTTGCCCGCGGTGCCCGGCGCATCCACCTGCAAACGCCAGGCGACGCCCGCTGTCGGGTCGAAGTGAGTCGACTTGTTCCACCTGGCGTTGTCATGCGTCCAGGCGGCCGTGACGACCTTGCCGTTGTTCAGGCGCTGAAACGCGTACGCATAGACGCCCGCAGGCGTGCGCTTCACGGGTCCGAGTGTGGCCGTGCCGTCGATAAGCCGTGTCATCGCGACGATCGCGGACGCGGCGGGCTTCGGGCTGACCGTGCTCGGGCCGAACGCGCCCTTCGGATGATCGAGATCGAAGAACACGCCGTAGCCGGGCGTCGCAGCGGGTGAATCGTTCGAATAGAAGATGTAGGTCATGTCCGCGCCTTCGCCGAGCAGGATCAGATGCGTGCGCGCGACGACGGCGCCTTGCGCGTACAGCACGTCGTTGGGCGGATAGTGCGGGCCGTACTCTTCGCCGACGTCGTAGCTGATGCCCGTCTCGGTCGCGAACAGCTTCGCGCCTGGCCGGTACTGATCCGTCATCACGCGTCGCAAGGCGCGCATCGCGTTTGGCAGCGCGTATTGCGCCTGCTGCGGATTGCTCGCGTTCATCAGACGTTCGGGCGGATGCGACGGGCTGTTGCCGCCCGGATCGTAGTAGCCGTGAATGGCGATCCCGTCCAGATACTTCGGCAGACCGAGCGGCGCGAGACGCTTGAGCCATTCGATATTGCCGACCACCGATCCAAACGTCGGGCCCATCACGACGGCGTTCGGATCGGTTGCATGAATGCCTTCATGCACGGACTTATATAGCTCGACGAAATTTGCATCGGTGTCGCGCCAGGGCAGGCCGCCTGCCAGATCCGGTTCCCACGTCACCTGGTAGTAGTTGCTCGTCTGCGTCGGAAAGACCGTGTTGCGCACGCGGCTCGATTCAGTGCCGACGCGCTGCATGTATTCGCGCAGCGCTGTCGTCGACTTCGGCAGGTAGCTATGCGTCTGCTTGCCCGTGGGACTCGCCCAGCCCGGAAAGCCATCTAGCTGGATCAGCCGCAGCAGGTCGCCTTTGCGGAACCACGGTTCGAGTTGCCGCGTGGCGGGATTGAAGGTGTCCGCGCGATCCGGTTCTTCCTTGTACCAGTTGCGATTGTCGTTGACCCAGGTGAGGCCGAGCCGCGTATAGAGCGGACGATAGCCATCGCCGTCGCAGCAGCGCTGGCCGGGTCCGACGAACGCGCCGCCCTGGCCACCGAAGCGATGCAGGTCCGCGTGCGCGTAACGCACGGGCGGCACGCTCGCCGACACATCGGGCAGTACGCCGAAGGTCGTAATGCCCTGAGGGCGCGTGCCGCGCGCCGTCAATTGACCATGCGCCTTGTCCAATGATGCGGACAGCGCGAAGTAACCCGCCAGCGAGGACTCGCAATTCAACGTTACCTGACGCGCGCCTTGCGCCACGCCATATGTCCCGCTTGCTTGCACGGTGCCCCATGCATCGCGGACCTTCCATGCGAGCTTGTCGTCGCGCGGCGCGCGTGTCGTGATGACAATCTGGAACGAACGGTCGAGCGGAAAGAGGCGTGTGCCGTCGCTGCCTGGCGTGTCCGCGTCGATGAGATCGCCCTGTGCGTTCGCGGCCGCCACCTCCGACGATTTGTTACAACGGAGTCCTTGCGAATCGTTCGCACGCGGAGGCGCTTTCATCGGCCACTCGCTTTGCTCAGAGGCATCGTCCGTCGATGCAGTGGCGGTTTTGGCGGACGCGGACGGGCTGGCCGCGTCGGTCGTGCCCGCGATCCAGCACTGCTTGAGTTCGCCAGGCGCGGGGTCGCCGAATATCCCGTTGTCGCATGGCGTGCCGTTCGTCAGCGACTTGACCGTGTTGTGCGTCTCGCTGCCGTAGCGCACGTCGCGCGTGCCGTTGAAGCTGCACGTGCCCCGCTCGTCTGCACAATGGGTCCAGTTAGCAGAATTCTTCGCCTGTTCGTTATCGGCCGATGCACTGTCGCAGGCGCTCGCTATCGCAATGGTTATGGCCAGCATTGTTATTCGCAAGCTGAGCGAAACATTGCGTGCAAAACGCGGCCGCAAACCGGATACGCATCTCTTACCGACCCTGTTATCGCCATCAGTCATTCTTCCCCCAAACGGTATCGATGACCGGTTAAGCGCTTATCGCGCGACCAAGATTACACCGGTGAGTTAGCAGGAATTGGACGTTTCCTAGTGCATGAGCGCAACTTCGCTGGCGGATCGATACGAATGTTGCGTCGTCGCGACGCTTGTTCGTGGCGAGATTCGACTAATGCAGCGAAGTGGCGCTGCATAAGGCCTGCAACGTAGGGAGAGGGTGTTTGCGTGTCCGAATGAACCTGAATGGTTCGCTAAAACGGCAGTTTGACTGCACCTGGTTAGCGCCATTGCGCCTCGCCCTGGGGCCCAATGTTTCGTGTTTGAAACATTAATTGATTTATTTATGGCGCCACTCAAAAAGGAATAGAAGAAATTATTTGAACTGTCATTTCCCTTCTTATAATTCCTAATTCGTGCAGTTGTGCGCGCGAATTTCATCATATCAATAAAGCCGTCATTTCATATTAGCAAACTGGCAATTGGATCGGAAATTGGGATAACCAGGTACGCGTCTGGTAAGTATTGCGTCCCTTAAATGTAAAGCCGAAAAAATTGCTGTTTTATTGGTATGAAGAAAATGTATTTGCAACAATTTGTAAGGCTTTGTGTCAAGCCCGGTGCGGCTTTTGAGGCGTGATTGCGGTTCGTCTTATGAAATGGCGAATTAGCAGTGGAATACGGGCCCGTAATAATCGGTTTATGTGATTGTTAAATGCGGGCTGAAAGCCGGTTATCGTTCACCGGACCGAATACGCCAATACATCGTCAGTTTCAGTCAGTAGCCGCCGGGATTGTTTTTTTAATGCGTATGATGCACTGCACATCGCACGCATTTAACTAGTTCTTTCCACACCGGAATGGTCAAGGGGGAAGAGTCATGGCGTATGCAAGTCTAGAATCTCCGATGGTTGGCTGGGTACGAGCGCCTGAGCGCAGCGCGCACTACGCAGCCGCTACACGCCACATTGCAATTCTGCTTTTCGACGGCTGTTCCCTTCTTGGCGCAGGCATCGTCGCTGAAGTTTTTCACGCTGCTAACGAACTGTCTTCATCCGCCAGTCACAGCTGGACGTATGACGTGAGTTTTCTCTCGGCTGCGGGCGGCAACATCACGTGCTCGTCGTCCATTCGGGTCTGGACGGATGGACTCGATGCGCGTCATTACATGGGCTTCGATGCGCTTTTCGTCGCTGGCGGCAAGGGTGCGCGTGCCGCGGCCCGCGACGAACGGCTCATTGCCTGGCTGCGGCGTGTGCATGCGAACACCAGCACCGTGCGTCCGATCGGCGAAGGACGCTCGCTGCTCGAAGCGGCCTGTATCAACGGTATTCAGCAACGCGACTTCGGCAGCTATAACGTGCGCGAAGAACGCGATGAACGTAATGGCAGCGAAGCGAACGATCGTCTCGAATCGATGAAAAGCGCGTTGATGCTGATCAAGCGCGACCTCGGCATCGATGTCGCGCGCAACGTCGCCGAACGCCTGATGCCCGACGCCGGCGACAGCCTGATGTCGCTGTTGGGCGACAGCACGGGCAAGAGTCCCGCAGACAAGGTGCGCGCCGCGGCGCGCTGGTTACAGGAGAACTGCCAGCGGTCGATCTCGATCGCGGATGCGGCCCAGGTGGCCGCAATGAGCGAACGCAATTTTCTGCGTCGCTTCAAGATGGAAGTGGGCGTCACTCCGTCCGACTACCTGTTGCACGCACGGCTCGCGATTACGTGCAGCCTGTTGACCGATTCCGAACTGCCCGTCGACAAGATTGCGCGGCGCACGGGAATGGGCAACGGCGATCGTCTGGCCAAGATCTTCCGCAAGCGGATGAAAGTCTCGCCGACGGAATACCGGATGAAGACCCGGCGCGAAGCCGGCATCTAGTCACCGGCCACGATCCGCAGTGTGTTTCAGGTCTCCATGCCAGGCGTTCAGTGGCGGACATTAAGGAGTGCATATATGTTGACGGACCATAACAATCCGACGAATGGGGCGGCGAATGCGGCGGAACCTGCCAGCGCGCTGGCGGCGTGCACGCAGATCGTCCCGGTGATTCTGGCGGGCGGATCGGGCACGCGGCTGTGGCCGATGTCGCGTGAAAACTTTCCGAAGCAGCTGATCGGCGTCGTCGGTTCGGAGTCGCTGTTGCAGGACACCGCGCATCGGATGGAAGGTTTCCCCGCTGGCTGGACCGTGTCGAATTCGCCCATCGTCGTGTGTGGTGAAGAGCATCGCTTCGTGATCGCCGAGCAGCTGACGTGCAATGCCTGCACGCCGCGTCTCGTGGTCGAACCGGCGCGGCGCGACACGGCACCCGCGCTCACGCTGGCGGCAGCGCTCGCCTGCGCGAACGGCGACGACGCGATTCTGGTCGTGATGCCGTCCGACCACGCGATTGGCGACGTGCCCGCGCTACAGCGTGCGCTCGAAGTTGCCGCGCGCCATGCGCAGCGCGGCTCGATCGCGACGCTCGGCGTGCCGCCGAACGCGCCGGAAACAGGTTTCGGCTATATCCGCGTCGGCAAGAAGCTCGACGACGATGCGCGCGAGATCGACGGCTTCGTCGAAAAGCCCGCTGCTGAACTCGCGAAGCAATACCTCGCGCAGGGCACGTACTGGTGGAACAGCGGCATCTTCATCGTGCGCGCGAGCGTGTGGCTAGCGGCGCTGCAATCGCTACAACCCGATATGCACGCGGCGTGTCTCGCATCGTTCGTCCAGGGGCAGACAGACGGCACCACGTTCCGCCCCGCGGCAGACGCATTCACGCGCTCGCCGTCCGATTCGATCGACTACGCGGTGATGGAGCGGCTCAACGCCACGTCCGGCTGGACGCCGACGGGCGTCGTCGTGCCGCTTAACGCGGGCTGGTCCGATCTCGGCTCGTGGGACGCCGTGTGGGCCGCGCAGCCGAAGGACGAAGCGGGCAACGTCGGACGTGGCCGCGTGATGTTCGAAGGCGCGGTGTCGAGCTATGCGCATTCGGAGGGACGGCTCGTCGCGTGTGTCGGCACGACGAACGTCGTGGTCGTCGAAACGGCCGACGCCGTGCTCGTCGCCGACCGCTCGCGCGTGCAGGACGTGAAGGGGCTGGTCGCGCGCATCAAGGCGCAGAAAGCGCCCGAGGCCGACGCGCATCGCAAGGTGCGCCGCCCGTGGGGCTTCTACGACTCGATCGATCACGGCGACCGCTTCCAGGTGAAGCGCATCGTCGTGACGCCGGGCGCGAAGCTGTCGCTGCAACTGCATCACCATCGCGCCGAGCACTGGATCGTCGTGCGCGGCACGGCGCTGGTCACGCGCGGCGACGAGCAGTTCCTGCTGACGGAAAACGAATCGACCTACATTCCGCTCGGCGTGCGCCACCGGCTCGAGAACCCGGGCAAGGTGCCGCTTGAAATCATCGAGGTGCAGTCGGGCTCGTATCTCGGCGAAGACGACATCGTGCGCTTCGACGATACGTACGGGCGCTGCGAACAGGCGCATGAGCCGAAGCAGTTGCAGGGCGCGGGCCCGCTTCAGGTCCAGAGCCAGAACCAGAGTCAGGGCACGGGGCACGGCCCGACTCACTCCGCGAGTTAGGCGCGCGGCGGCGTGACATGCAACACCCTACGCAACACCCGGAGAGCAGTTAACGAACGACGAATGGCAGGGTGAACGATTATGCGGGACTTACAGGACTTTTTCGCGCGGGTGGCGGACGTGGCGCTGATACTCTTAGGCGCCATCGTCGCATCGCAGATCCGCTTCGACGAATTTTCACAGCGCGGCTTCTACGACGCGTTCGTACTCTTTTCTGCGGCCTTCGCGCTGGCGATGTTCCCGGCGTTCGGCGTCTATGTATCGTGGCGCGGCCGATCGAAGCTCGCGCTCGCCGGCCAGGTCGCGCTCGCCTGGCTGGTCGTGCAGGGCTGCGCGCTCGCGCTGATGTATTCGCTGCATCGGATCGACATCGTGTCGCGCCTCTGGTTCGCCTACTGGACGGCGATGGCGGGCGGCCTGCTGATCGCATGGCGGCTGATCGCGCATGCCGTGTTGGCCCGCGCCCGGCGCCTCGGCTGGAACCTGCATCAGGTGGCGATCGTCGGCAGCGGCGGCCATTGCGACCAGATTCTGCGCCGCGTCGAATCGCAGCCGGCCACGGGCTTTCGCGCGACGGCGGTACTCAACACGCACCCCGAAGAATCGCCGCTGACCAACCCGCGCGTGACCTGCTTCGATTCGCAGGCGGCGTTCGCCGACTACGTACGCGCCAACGACGTGCATGAACTCTGGCTCGCACTGTCGCTCACCGACGAGCGCACGATCTTTCGTCTCGTCACCGAGTTTCGCAACGATCTCGTGAACATCCGCTTCATGCCCGACGTGCGCAGCCTCGCGCTGTTCGACACCAGTAGCGTGATCGAGCTGCTCGGCGTGCCCGCGATCAACCTCGTGGCGTCGCCGCTGTCGTCGCGCGCGCTGTTCAAGAAGGACCTGTTCGACCGCGTGTTTGCCGCGGCCGCCATCATCGGACTCGCGCCGCTGCTGATCGCGATTGCGATTGCCGTGAAGGTGACGTCGCCCGGTCCCGTGTTTTTCCGGCAGAAGCGCAAGGGCGCCGACGGCCGCGTCTTCAAGATCTACAAGTTCCGCTCGATGCGCGTGCACACCGAGGAACCCGGCAAGGTCAGCCAGGCCACCAAGGGCGATCCGCGTATCACCAGGGTCGGCGCGTTCCTGCGCCGCACGAGTCTCGACGAGCTGCCGCAGTTCTTCAACGTGCTGCGCGGCGACATGTCCGTGGTCGGGCCTCGCCCGCACGCACTCGAACACGACGATCTGTATCAGAAGGTCGTGGCCGGCTATATCCATCGTTACCGGATCAAGCCGGGTATCACAGGCTGGGCGCAAATCAACGGCTTTCGCGGCGAAACCGATCGCATCGAAAAGATGGAGCGGCGGGTCGCGCATGACCTGTATTACCTGGGGCATTGGACGTTTTGGCTCGATATGCGGATTATCGGCGCCACGATCGTCAAAGGCTTTATTCATACCAACGCGTATTGAGACGGGGAGCAAGCCAATGAACAAGGACCAAGCTCCCGAGTTAGGAGGAACTGCCATGAACCGCATTCGAACAGGCGTGTACGCGCCGTTAGTGCTGTCGATGACGTTGCTGCTTTCCGCCTGCGGTCTCGCACCCGGACAACGGATGATCACGCCTGCCGCGCTGCCGGACACGGGCGGCGAGTACAGCACCGAGGCCGAGCAGCAGATCCAGATCCCCATCACCGACATCAATCTGTCGCTGGTGCGGAAGATGAAGGGCCAGACGACCGATCTGAGCCAGCAAACGGTCGGACTCTTCAGCAACAAGCCGCCCGTCTACAAGATCGGTCCGGGCGACGTATTGCAGATCACCGTCTGGGATCACCCCGAACTGGCCGCCGCGCTTGGACAGCCGCAGGCATCGAGCAGCAAGAACGATCCGGGGCTCGGCTTTCTCGTCGATGCCGACGGCAACGTCCAGTTCCCGTATGCGGGCACGCTGCACGTGGGCGGCAAGGACGCGGCGTCCGTGCAGAAAGAGCTGTATAAAAAGTTGAGCGTGGTGTATTCGAAGCCTGAAGTGACGGTGCGCGTCTCGTCGTTCCGTTCGTCGCAAGTGTATGTGGACGGCGAGGTGCACGCACCGGGGCCGGCACAGGTCAACGACATCCCCATGTCGCTGACGGAAGCGATCAACCGTACGGGCGGCTTCACGCCGAACGCGGACCAGGGTCGTCTCGAACTCGTGCGCAACGGCGTGACCTACGACCTGAACGTGCCCGACCTGATCAAGCGCGGCCGCGCACCGACCTCGATCTATCTGCAACCGGGCGACATGCTGCGCGTGCCGGCACGCGAAGAGAACGGCATCTATCTGATGGGCGAAGTGAACAAGCCCGCGACCATCCTGCCGATGCGCGACGGCAAGCTGTCGCTGTCGGAGGCGCTCTCTCAGGCGGGCAGCTTCAACCCGAATACGGCCGACGCAAAGCAGACCTTCGTCATCCGCAATTCGACGAGCGACAAGCCGGAGATTTATCACCTCGACACGACCTCACCCGTTTCGATGCTGCTCGCGAACCAGTTCGAGCTGCAGCCGAAGGATGTCGTCTATGTCGACAACAACAGCCTCGTGCGTTTCAACCGCGTGTTGACACTGCTGCTGCCGGCAATCAACGCCGGTGTGACGGCTGCGTTGCTCGCGAAGTAAGGGGCAAGTATGCGGATGCAGTATCGGGGTGAAGCAATGCAACGCTTTCGACACAGTCGGTCTTTGATGGATCAAGCAAATGGCTATCAACTTTGACAATCGTTATACGGATGTCAGTTCGGACGAGATGCACCTGACGGACTATCTGCAGGCCATCATCGCGAACTGGCGCTCCATTCTGATGATCACGCTGGCCATCACGGCGCTGGGCACCGCGTATGCATTCATCGCGACGCCCGTCTATCGTGCGGACGTGCTGTTCCATGTGGTCGACAAGGCCGAAAACAACAACAAGCAGGACGGCCTGCAACCGCTGACAGGCATGTTCGACACGAAGCCGTCGACGGCAGCCGAGATCGAGTTGATGAAGTCGCGGCTCGTGACCGAAGAGACCGTCAAGTCGCTGCACCTCGACATCGCTGCGCGGCCGCACACATTGCCTTTCGTCGGCGGGCTGCTCGCGCCGCTGATGAACGGCAAGTGGGGCATCAAGCTGCCGCCGGCGCTGCAGTTGCCGAGCTACGCGTGGGGCAACGAGAGCATCAAGGTGTCCCGCTTCGACACGGCGAAGGATATGTACGACAAGGACTTCACGTTGATCGCCGGACAGAATGGCGACTTCGTGCTGAACAATCCCGATGGCGTCGCGATTCTCGAAGGGCGCGTCGGCGAGAACGTCGTGCGTGAAACGCCGGCCGGCCCGATCACACTGCGTGTCGATGAAATGACGGGTGCGCCGGGCACGCGTTACGACCTGACGCGCGGGTCCACGCTGACCACGGTCGAGCGGCTGCAGAAGGCGATGGATATCGGCGAGTCGACGCTGCAGTCGGGCGTGATCCGCGCGAGCCTCGAAGGCCACGATCCGAAGCTCACGGCCGACATCATGAACAGCATGGCGCGCGAGTTCATCCGCCAGGACGTCGAAAGCCGTTCGACGGAAGCCGAGCACATGCTGGCGTTCCTCGACCAGCAGTTGCCGCAGCTGCGCAAGGAACTCGATGCCGCCGAGCAGCGTTACAACACGTTCCGCAATCAGCACGGCACTGTCGATCTGAGCGAAGAAAGCCGGCTGCTGCTGCAGCAGATCGTCGATAACAAGACCAAACTCGTCGACCTGCAAACGCAGCGCGCGGAAATGTCGCAACGCTTTACCGCGAATCACCCGGCCGTCGCCGCACTGGACGCGCAAATCGCCGCGCTGCAAGGCAATCTCGGGAAGATGGGCAAGAGCGTGCAGACGCTGCCCGATACCGAGCAGACGGCCCTGCGCCTGTTGCGCGACGTGCATGTCGATACCGAGCTGTACACGAACCTGCTCAACAGCGCGCAGCAGCTGCGCATTGCGAAGGCGGGCCAGGTGGGCGACGTGCGCATCGTCGACTTCGCCGAATCGGCCGACGACCCCGTGCGTCCGAAGCGCGTGCTCGTGATCCTGATCAGCTTCGGTGCGGGTCTGTTCATCGGCATCGTGTTCGCGTTCGTTCGCAAGACGCTGTATGGCGGCGTCGAACGTCCGGACGAACTCGAAGCCGCGCTGGGCGTCCCCGTGTTCGCCGTGGTGCCGCGCAGCGAGCAGCAACTGCGCCTGCAACAGGACGTGATGATGCGCCGGCGCGGCCTGCACGTGCTCGCCGAGCAGGCGCCGCAGGATATCGCCGTGGAAGGTGTGCGCAACCTGCGCACCTCGCTGCAGCTGTCCGTCGACGACAAGCAGAACAACGTCGTGATGCTGACGGGCTCGCGCCCGGATGCCGGCAAATCGTTCCTGTCGGTGAACCTGTCGGCGCTGGTGGCCTCGACGGCCAAGCGCACGCTGGTGATCGACGGCGACATGCGGCGCGGCGACGTGCACTCGCACTTCGGCCTGCAGCATCAGCCGGGTCTTTCGGACGTGCTGCGCGGCGGCGATCTGCAATCGTCGATCCAGCGCGACGTGCTGCCGGGCCTCGACGTGCTCACCAAGGGCTCGTTGCCTTCGCATCCCTCGGAACTGCTGATGAGCAAGCGCTTCGAGACGATGCTCGAGGAACTGAAGAAGCAATACGACTTCATCATCATCGATACGCCGCCTGTGCTCGCCGTCACCGATTCGACCGTGATCGGCAAGCACGTCGGGACGACGTTGCTCGTGATTCGCCATGGTCGTCATCCGGTGGGCGAGCTCGCTGAAACGGCGAAGCGCCTGCGCAATGGCGGCGTGGATTTGCAGGGGGTGTTGTTGACCGACGTGCCGCAGGCGGGCGCTTTCATCGGCTCGGGTTATCGCGGCGGCTATTACGGTTACGAGAGTATCGCAGGCTAAACGCATGGGTCCGGAGTGAGGCGTCAAAGCGCCCGCTCAGTTCCACCAAGGAGAATACGATGACTCGAAAGGTTGCCTTGATTACCGGCATTACCGGCCAGGACGGCTCATATCTGGCCGAGCTGTTGATCGACAAGGGCTACGAGGTGCATGGCATCAAGCGTCGCTCGTCGTTGTTCAACACCGACCGGATCGACCACCTTTACCGCGACGTGCACGACCCGGACCAGCGCCTGCAACTGCATCACGGCGACCTGACCGATTCGACGAGCCTCACGCGCATCATCCAGCGCGTCAAGCCGGACGAAGTCTATAACCTCGCGGCGCAGAGCCATGTTGCCGTGTCGTTCGAAGAACCGGAATACACGGCCAATGCCGACGGCCTCGGCACGCTGCGCATTCTTGAAGCGATCCGCATCTGCGGCTTCGAGAAGAAGACGCGCTTCTATCAGGCATCGACGTCGGAACTCTACGGCCTCGTGCAGGAAGTGCCGCAGCGCGAGACCACGCCGTTCTATCCGCGCAGCCCGTATGCCGTCGCGAAACTGTTCGCGTACTGGACCACGGTCAACTATCGCGAAGCGTACGGCATCTACGCGTGCAACGGCATCCTGTTCAATCACGAGTCGCCCGTGCGCGGCGAAACCTTCGTGACGCGCAAGATCACGCGGGCCATCGCGCGCATTGCAGTTGGTCTGCAGGAAGAGCTGTATCTCGGCAATCTGTCGGCGTTGCGCGACTGGGGCCATGCGCGCGATTACGTCGAGATGCAATGGATGATGCTGCAGCAGGAAGTACCCGAAGACTTCGTGATCGCGACGGGCGTCCAGTACAGCGTGCGCGAGTTCGTGCAGCGCGCGGCGGCGGAGCTCGGCATCGCGGTGCGCTTCGAAGGCGAGGGCGTGCATGAAGTGGGTATCGTCGAACATGTCGAGCGCCGCAACCGCAATGAATTGCGCGTGCAGCCGGGCGATGTGATCGTGCGCGTCGATCCGCGCTACTTCCGTCCGACGGAAGTGGAGACGCTGCTCGGCGATCCGTCGAAGGCACACCAGAAGCTGGGATGGAAGCCGACCACGTCGTTCGAGTCGCTCGTGAAGGAAATGGTGTTGTCGGATTACCAGATTGCGCGGCGCGATGCGCTCGTCACGCTGGCCGGCTTCAAGGCGCTGGAACATCACGAGTGACGCCCATGGACAAGAACGCACGCATTTTCGTCGCAGGGCATCGCGGGATGGTCGGCTCGGCGCTCGTGCGCAAGCTCGAGGCGAGCGGCTATCGCAACCTCGTCACACGCACGCATGCCGAACTCGACCTGACCGACCAGGCGGCCGTGAACCGCTTCTTCGAAAGCGAGCAGATCGGCGTCGTGCTGCTCGCGGCGGCGCGCGTCGGCGGCATTCTGGCGAACGCGACGCAGCCCGGCGAGTTTCTCTACGAGAACCTCGTGATCGAAACCAACGTGATTCACGCGGCGTATCGCGCGAACGTCGACCGGCTGGTGTTCTTCGGCTCGTCGTGCATCTATCCGAAGCTGTGTCCGCAGCCGATCCGCGAATCGTATCTGCTGACCTCGGAACTGGAGCCGACCAACGACGCGTACGCGATCGCGAAGATCGCCGGTCTCAAGCTGTGCGACGCGTACAACCGCGAGTACGGCACGCGTTATGTCGCGCTGATGCCGACGAACCTCTACGGTCCGAACGACAACTACGACCTGAAGAACAGCCACGTGCTGCCCGCGCTGATCCGCAAGGCGCACGAGGCGCGTCTGCACGGCGACGAATCGCTGACCGTGTGGGGCAGCGGCACGCCGCGTCGCGAGTTCCTGCATGTCGACGATCTGGCGGCGGCAACGCTCTTCGTGCTCGAGCACGACATCAATACGGGCGTGTTCAACGTCGGCGTCGGTGAGGACCTGAGCATTCGCGAACTCGCCCAGACGATCTGCGATGTAGTGGGTTTCGACGGCCAGTTGCAGTTCGACGCGAGCAAGCCCGACGGCACGCCGCGCAAGCTGCTCGACGTGTCGCAGCTGGCGCAGATGGGCTGGCGCGCGAGCATTGGTCTCGCGGATGGGATCGCGAATACGTATCGCGAATTCGCCGCGAAGTATGAGGAGAAGTACGGAGACACTTTCGGAGACAAGCACGGAGAAAAATACGCTGCGCCTTCGTTCGCGATGGCCGCGCGTGCCTGATGAACCGCTCCTGGTGACGGACGTTGCCCGGGACCGGGATTAGGGTGACGTCCGTTCTTTTTTCCGGGAGAAACGACAGTTTCGCTTGAATAAGGACTGTAAGAAATGAGTGCGTCAGTCACGATCTTTCATAACGTTGTGTGGTCACGGCACAAGGGCGCCGTGTTCTCCGCGTTGCACAGCATCTCGGCATCGGGCGCGATCCGCTACTCGATGGTGCAGATCGCGGACACGGAACATGATCGGATTGGTTTCTCGGACGTCGACTATTCGTTTCACCGCTACCCGATGCACAAGCTCTTCGACGGCTGCTACGAGGACGTGCCGCGCTGGCAACTGACGAAGCGTCTTGTCTGGGAAGTGGTGAAGGCGAAGTCGGACCTGATCGTGCTGCCCGGCTATCACCGCCCCGAATACTGGGCGATGCTCGCCGCGTGCGTCGTGATGGGCAAGCGGCGCGCCGTGTTCTGCGATTCGACGGCGCGCGATCGTCCGAAGCGTCTGTTGACGTCGATTCCGAAGCGCGTGTTCTTCGCGCTGTGCGACGGCTACTTTGGTTTCGGCGAACGCAGCCGCGACTATCTGGTGTCGCTCGGCGCGAAGCGCGACAAGATTTTCATTCCGTGTCAGGCGGCCGCGCTGCCCGTCACGTTCTCGCCCGAGCGCGCGCTCGCCGAGCGCATGCAGTACCGCGCGGGCAACGCGCCTGTGTTTCTGTTCGTCGGGCGGCTGTCGGAAGAGAAGGGCATCACGACGCTGATCGACGCGTTTGCGGGCATCGCGAAGCGCCTGCCCGATCCGCAGTTGCGCATCGTCGGCACGGGACCGCTCGAACGCGACTTGCGCAAGCGCGTCAGCGAGCTGGGTTTGGATCGCTCGATCACGTTCGTCGGCAGTCTGCAGGACGAACCGCTGTCGCGCGAATACTACGGCGCGACCTGCCTCGTGCTGCCGAGCCGCAGCGAACCGTGGGGACTCGTCGTCAACGAGGCGCTCGCGCATGGCTGTCCCGTGGTGGTCAGCGAGAGCTGCGGCTGCGTGCCCGAGCTCGTGCACGAAGGCGTGAGTGGCTACGCGTTCACGGCGGGCGACGGCGCGGGACTACAGCGCACGCTGCTGAAGGCAACGGAAGCATTCGCCGACGCGCAAGCATCGGCGCAACGCTGCATGGACGTGATCCGGCGTTTCGATCCGCCGTCGGCGGCGGCCAATATCGCGCGCGGCTGTGCATTGATGCTGGGTACTTGAGACGGGGGGAAGACAACGCGCGGTCTCGGCGTGAGCGTGCCGGGCCGTGTCGGGAGCTGGGGGAGGGCGTGGCGCGGTGCGCTGCCGCATGACGGATAGTCGTCGTGGAAGTCAAATATGAAGATCTTGATCTATGGTCTCAACTACGCGCCTGAGCTTTCGGGCGCGGGCAAGTACACGGCCGAAATGGCGCAGATGCTGGCCGGGTGCGGTCATGAAGTGCGCGTCGTGTGCGCGCCCCCGTACTACCCCGACTGGAAGGTCGCGAGCGGCTACTCGATGTGGCGCTATCGGCGCGACATCATGCACGGCGTGCACATCTGGCGCGCACCGTTGTGGGTACCGCCAAAGCCAAGCGGCCTGAAGCGGATGCTGCATCTCGCGTCGTTCGCGCTGTCGTCGCTGCCGTTGCTCGCGAGGCAAATCACCTGGCGCCCTGGCGCCGTGATGCTGATTGCGCCCACCATGGCCTGCGCGCCGGGCGCGCTGGCGCTCGCACGCGTGACGGGTGCGAAAGCGTGGCTGCATGTCCAGGACTACGAAGTGGATGCCGCCTTCGATCTCGGCCTGCTGAAGAGCGCGCGTGCCGCGCGCATCGCATATGGGATCGAGCGGCTCGTCCTGAAGCGCTTCGACGTCGTGTCGTCGATCACGAACCAGATGGTCGAGCGCGCGGTCGGCAAAGGCGTCGACGCGGCCAACACGGAGTTTCTGCCGAACTGGGTCGACACGCGCGACATTTTTCCGCTGGGTCGCGTGAGCGAATACCGCGAGACGCTCGGCATTCCCGCCACCAATACGGTCGTGCTGTACTCGGGCAACATGGGGGCGAAGCAGGGTCTCGAGACGCTTGCGGACGCTGCGGGCGCGCTTGCTGCGCGTGACGACATCACCTTCGTGTTCTGCGGCGCCGGCGCGGCGCGGGACGATCTCTTCAAGCGTTGCGAGGGTTTGTCCAACTGCCGGTTCCTGCCGCTGCAGCCGGCGTCATCGCTGAACGAGCTGTTGAATGTCGCCGATATTCACGTGCTGCCCCAACGCGGCGATGCAGCCGATCTCGTGATGCCGTCGAAGCTGACGGGCATGCTCGCGAGCGGCGGCGCGGTGATTGCCATGGCGCGCCCCGGTACGGCGCTCTACGAAGCCGTGTCGAACAACGGCATGATCGTGCCGCCCGAGGACACAGGCGAACTCGTCGACGCAATCGCGACACTCGCCGAAGACGGCGCGCGACGCGCTGCCATTGGCGCGGCAGGGCGGCGTTACGCGGAGACGATGCTGTCGCCGCTCTCGACGCTGCTCACGCTCGATACGCGCCTCGCTCTGTTGACGGGCGCTGCCGTACCGGGCGCGAAGCCGGCGGCCACGTCGATGGCGAATCAGCCCATCTTGTCGGCGCGAGTCGAGGAGTCGGAAGTGGAGTGACGCGCGTCATCGACGCGGGCAGGGACGAAGGGCCGGATGCGAACCGTGTTTAGCGGTTCGGATTCGGCCCTTCGGTTTTTTACGTTGTGGAAGCGACGGATTCACCAGGGCGATTTGAATACTTCCCGGCCCGCTCGTTCGCTATACGGACTGCTGTACACCGTGGCGCCACCGCCCGCGTTGGCGGCATTCACGGCTGCGGCGCGCTGTGCCGCGGCACCCGCCGCTCCGCCGTTATCGCCAGCACCGCCGCCTGCCGCCGCGCCTCGTGCGGGACGCCGGATCGCGCCGCCACCTGCGGGCGCCGCGCCGCCGCCTAAGGCGGTGGGGCCGCCCATTGCCTGCGTGTTGGGTTTGGCGACGCGCATGCGCTCGCTGTTGAGTAGCGCATCGCGTTGCGAATCGGGCGTCGCGCCGCCGGGGTCATAGCCGCCAAGCGTCGCCGACGGACCGCCGAGCAGACGCTGCGCGTCCTCCTGCGAGCGTTGCGAAGCCGTTTTGCGCGCCGGCGCGCCATTGGGATTGGCGTTGGCGTTGCCCTTGGGCGCGGCGGCATTCTGGCCGTTGCCTTGCGCCGGATTGTCCTGCGCGTGCGCGTGCGGCATCAGCGCGAGCGCCGATGCCAGCGCGGCGGCGAGCAGCAGCACGCGCGAGCGCAGTCCGACGCGCAACGGATGCACGCGCGCCGGGCGTTGCCGCGAGCGGAGATGAGCAGCCATTGTCGTCTTCCTCCTGCAAACGTCATGAAGCCATGCTGCCATGGTGATACGGACACTCTGCTTCGATCCGCCAAAACTCCGCACGGCGCGGACAGCGGCCGTCCATCAGCGCGCATGGGCCAGATAATCGATCAGAACAGGGCGCGCCATGCGGCCACAAGGGCTGAAGCACCGGACGGACGGCGAGGCGCGTTCATCGACTGGAGAAGAACTATGGACAACACGATCAGCTCCACGATCGGACGGGCCGCGGACGATCGTGCTGCGGACAATCGGGCCGCGAGCACGAAAGACCCGCATGCCACGCCGCCTGCACCGCCCTCTGCGCCGGGCCGCGTGATCGACCTGAGCCTGGCGGGCAAGGGCAACTACGTCGCGTCGCGCGGTTTCCTGGTCGAGCTGATCTGGTTCTTCATCGAGGCGTGCGTGATCAACAACAAGCTGCTGCCCGTGTCGTCGGTGCGCGTGGCGCTGTTGCGGCTGTTCGGCGCGAAGATCGGCGCGAACTGCCGCTTCGTGCATCCCGTGCGGGTGAAGGCGCCGTGGAATCTCACCGTGGGCGACAACTGCTGGTTCGGCGTCGACGTATGGATCTACAACCAGGCGCCCATTCACATCGGCTCGAATGTCTGCATATCGCAAGGAAGCTTTCTGAGCGCGGGCTCGCATGAGATGCGAACAAACATGGATTTGCGCGTCGCGCCCATCGTCATCGAGGACGGCGCGTGGATTTCATCGAAGTGCGTCGTGCAGATGGGCGTGACGATCGGCCGCTCGGCTGTCGTGACCCCGCTATCCGTCGTGCACCGCTCGCTCGACGCGGAAGGCGTATATGGCGGCAATCCTTGCCGCTTTATTCGCAAGCGTTTCGACGCGGATGTGGGAAGCCCCTCGTAACTGGCATCGGATGCATGGTTCTGTCTGCCGGAAGCGCGAAGTTGGCGGATGAACTGCCTTACGCAGAGCCATCATCCTACGTAAGCACTGGCTGGCGCGGGAATACAGTATGCGTGCGCAAACGCCCCGCTCGTGCAAACCCACAGGGCGTTGACGCATGACGAGCCTGGCTCGCATGCTCGGCGGGGGGCCAGAACGGTCGAAGCTGGACGCGGCCGTACAAGGTACGAACAGAACACAAGCTGGGAGCAGGGGATGTTTATCGATACCCGCAGTGTCGAACAGGGCGTCGCTGTGTCGACGACGGTATGCATCATCGGGGCAGGCGTCGCGGGTATCACGCTCGCGATGGAACTGGAACGCGCGGGCATCGACTGCTGCGTGCTCGAAAGCGGCGGCTACAAGGCCGACGACGAAACGCGCGATCTCTATCGCGGCGAGAACGTCGGGATTCCGTACGCCTTTGCGGACGGCTGCCGCAGCCGCTATCTGGGCGGCAGCAGCAATTGCTGGGGCGGCTGGTGCCGTCCGCTCGATCCGTGGGACTTCGACAAGAAGGACTGGGTCGCGCATAGCGGCTGGCCATTCGGCCTCGAAGAGCTTGCGCCGTATTATCTGCGCACCCATGCGCTGCTCAAGCTCGGCCCGCACAATTTCGACCCCGCGTGGTGGGAGCAACAGATCAACCGGACCGACGTGCGGCGCTATCCGATGATGTCGGGCAACGTGCGCGACACCGTTTCGCAGTTCAGCCCGCCTGTGCGCTTCGGCAAGGTGTATCGCGAGGTATTGCGGCGCTCGGAACGGGTGCGCGTGTTCCTGCATGCGAACGTCGTGAATATCGACTCCGATGCGCAGGCGTCCGAAGTCACGGGCGTCGATGTCGCGACGCTGACGGGCAAGCGCTTTCGCGTGAACGCGAAGGTGTTCGTGCTCGCGACAGGCGGCATCGAGAACGCGCGGTTGCTGCTCGCGTCGAACAAGGTGCAGGCAGCGGGACTCGGCAACGGGCACGATCTGGTGGGCCGCTTCTTCATGGATCATCCGCGCCTGATGACGGGCACGGTGAAGTTCACGAAAGAATGGTCGCGCAACAAGCTGTACGACATCAAGTATCACTACCAGAACGCCGCCGTCGCGGCGCACGGCACGCATATCTCGTCGCAGTTCGCGCTGACGCACGACGTCATCAAGCGCGAGAAGCTGCTCAATTCGCGCGTATGGTTCTTCTCGCGTTTCTTCGGTGAAGGCAGTGCGGGATCGGAAGCGTTGATCCGCTGCCGCGAGGCGCTGCATCGCAAGGAACAGCCGGGCCGCCGCGCGCGCGACGATTATCTGACGATGGCCGCGCATCCCGTCGATACCGTCGGCTTCGGTCTCACGCGTCTGCTGCAATTGCGTGCGCTGATTTCGGACGTGAAGCTGCAGGCGATCGTCGAAGCGGAGCCGAACCGCGACAGCCGCGTCACGCTGTCGGATCGCAAGGATGCGCTTGGCCTGCCGCGCGTGAAAGTCGACTGGCGTCTCACGGAACTGGTGCAGCGCACGTTCGACCGAACGTTCCAGCTGCTCGCCGACGAACTGAAGATGATGGGCGTCGCTGACGTCGAGCTCGACGAGCCGCTCGAAGGCCGCGCGTCGTTGCCGTCGAAGCTCGAAGGCACGTGGCATCACATGGGCACGACGCGGATGCACGATTCAGCGCGCGAAGGCGTTGTGGACCGCGACTGCAAGATGCATGGCATGAGCAATCTGTATGTCGCGGGAAGCTCGGTGTTTCCGACGGTCGGCGCCAACTTCCCGACGATCACGATCTCGGCGCTCGCATTGCGGCTGGGCGAGCATCTCGCGCAGCGGCTCGGCAAGCCTGATACGGCGACGATACTGCCGATCGGCGAGGCGGCCGGGAGCATGCGGTTTGGCGTGTCGAATGCCGAATTGGGCAAGCTGCCGATTGCGGCGCAGTCGCTGGTGCGGGCTGGGGGGAATGAGGCGATCTGAGGGCTTCGATACTCGCAGACACGTAGCGATAAAAAAATCCCGCGATGCAAATCGCGGGATTTTTCTTTTGCGCCTTCACAACGCGTAGCAACGGTTGCGAAAGCGCAAAGCAGACTCAATTCACCGACGGCTCCCTCTGCGCCGGCACCTTCCTCGGCATCGCACCAGGCGTGTTCTGCGGCGACTGCTGATCGGCGCTGCGAGTCACAACGGCAGGTTGCGGTTGGAGCAGCGCAGTCAACGAATCGACCATGCTCTCGATACCGAAGCGCGCGTCGAACGTCCTGCGCGCCTGCTCGCGCATGTTCCCCTTCGCGGCGGCGTCGAGCGTATGCCAGTTCAGCAGATTGCGCTGCATGCCGTTGATCGTGTCGCTCGATACGAAGCCCGCATGGTCGTTTTCCACTTCGCGCCACACGCCGACCTTGTCCGACAGCAGCACGGGCAGGCCGCACGCCAACGCTTCCGCGACGGCCACGCCGAAGTTCTCCTGATGCGACGGCAGCGCGAACACATCGCTCGCATAGAAGGCGCCCCATTTCAGATCGCCTTGCAGCATGCCCGGCCACGCAATCCGTTCTTCGATTCCACATGAGCGCGCGAGCGCCTGCAACGGCCGCTGCCAGCCCGTCGCATCGGGACCCGCAATCACGAGATGCGCATCCGGGTCGCGCTGCGCATGATCGGCGAAGGCGTGAATCAGCAGATCGCAGCCCTTTTTCTCGTGGATGCGCCCGAGAAACAGCACGATCCGCTTGCCGCGCAGCTGTGGATAAGCGCTCCAGAATGCTTCGCGCAGCGCCTGTGCATGCGGCGGCGGCGGGTTGGTGCCGAACGGCACGACGCGTTCGTTCGCGCGATACAGCCAGAACGATTGCCGCGCGAGTAGCCGCTCTTCCTCCGTGGTGAAAATCACGGCGGCCGCATCGCGCAGCACGCGATATTCCGCCCACGGCCAGTACGCCCACTTCTTCAGATGCTTGAGCGGATACGTGCGCTTGAAATACGGATCGAGCATGCCGTGCGTGTACACGTAGTACGGCACCTTCGACGCGCGCAGCGCGCGCCATGCGCCGAAGCCATGGTATTGCCACAGTCCATGCACGATTACCGCGTCGAAGCGCTGCGCCTCGCGGGCGAGCCACGGCACGAAATCGGGCGTGAAGCCGTAGTAGTTGCGTCCTGGACCGAGCGCATGCACGGGCAACGGGAAGTCGCGGACATGCGGCGCATCGGCGGCATCGAGCGACGCGACCTCGATCTCGTGACCCAGCGCCGCCATCGCGACGCCGCTCTGTCGTACACCTTCAGTCGGTCCACCTGCCCGTGGGTCGACTGTCGAAAGTAGATGAAGAATTTTCATTGGCGAATAACACGGCGTAGTGCGAAAAGGACCGGCGCAGCCGGGCGATGAAACGAGACGATCCGCGTGATGCACGACATGCGCCGGAGCGCACGTCACGCGGACGCCGGCATGCCTCGCTGACGCAGATCGCGTGTGCGGTCTGCGTCGTACGGTTCTGACCCTGTTGCGTCTTTCAGCGTGCCTCGCGCGGCAGCCGACGCGAACGGCGCGGGGCGGGGCGGCTGGACGGGCGGCTGGGTCGGCGGTTTCTGCGCGACGGCCGTCGCGCGCGCCGATGGCGGCGGCGTCACGGGCTCGACTTTCAGGCGCGCCTTGGCGTCCAGCTGTCGATGCAAACGACAATACGTCGCGACCGTCAAACCGAGCGCGACGCCGAATACGAGTCCCGAGAAACGCGGGCCGAGTGGATTGCCGCCGATCGACGTGGCAGGCAGCGCGGCAAGCAGCAGGATCGAGCGGCCGAACACGGGAAGAAGTGGCGCACCGGGGCTTTTTGCGCGCCATCGTCGGTAGGCGAGCGTGCAGTGTCCCAGCGTGAAGAGGACGGCGAGCGGCAGCGCGAGTCCGAACAGCAGGCCGCCCGCGAACAGCTGATAAATCCAGAAGTTGTGGCCCGCCGCCCATTCGCGGATCGCGTAGAAGTCCTTTTCGCTGATCTGTCCCGCGAGATCGGGCAGATATTGCGGCGAATAGCGGTAGTAATGGCCGTAGCCCTCGCCGAGCAGCAGCGATTGCGTCGACGACGTGACCTGATCGAACTGGTCCTTGATTTCGGCAAGACGCGTGATCGTCGTCGGGTCTTTGCCCGTCTGCGTATTGGAGGCGGCCGTGAAGCGCTGCATCCAGTGCTCGCTGACGGACGGCATGCTCAGTATCGCGAGCGCGCCCATCGCGCCGAGCACGATACTCACGATGAACGTACGAATGGCCGAGCGCAGCAGGTAACGCAGCGACGGCGCGCTCATCCACGCGGCCAGCATGAACAGCAACACCGTGCCGACCAGCAGACTGCGCGTCACGCTCAACAGCTCGACGAGCACCGTGCCGAGAAACACCGCGAGCATGAATGGCGAAAAGCGCCGCGCCAGCACGAATTCGTGCAGCAGTACGCCCTGCAGCCCGAGCAGGGTCACCGAGACGATACGGAAGCGCACGTCGGCGATACCGCCCAGTCCGCCGCCCGTCGCAATGCCGAAGACGAACGTGAAGACGAGACAGATGAGGTTAGCCCAGAAGAGCGCCTTTTCCATCTGCCCGATGCGGTTTTCATGCCACGGATGGCACGCCACCGCGTAGCCGAGCAGGAACAGCAGAAATGGCAACACGACGCGTAGATAGTTGCCGAAGTCGTTGTCTTGCACCATTTGCGAAATCAGACTGCCGGGCACGCTCAACACGAGGCAAAGCGTGACGAAGCGGCGCAACGGCGACGCGTCGCGAAAGCGCGGCGCGATGAAAATCAGCGCGAGCGCAGCGGCGAAAGTCGGCGCGACGAGCAGGATCTGCGCTGCATGGCCCGAATCCGCGTCCGGTGCCTTGTAGTCGAGCGCGAGTGGGCACAAGCACATCCAGATCCACAACGTAGCGTACTTGTTGCGCATCGACGATTCTCCCTCTCCCGGTGCGATGTTCATCGTGGCAGCGCGACGCGCGCCACTGTTCAGTCTGAATATAAATGGAGCGCCTTGCGTGAAGTCCGGCGCAGGCGTAATACGCCTGGGTTCTGGCGGGGTCAAACGATGCGCCAAAAGCCTCTGGTCAGACGGTTCGGCGCGCGCAGCCCGGCTGTCCGACAAGGACAGCAACTTGGCGTGCGAGTGCGCGTCCGAGCAAGCAACATGGCTGGAATATCGTGCGAAAAGTGCCTGTCGACGCATGTTTGCATGCATCTGAATGCGTCAGGCACTGAAGGTACGAAAGGCAGTGGCTCTCCGCGTGGCGGCTCACAATCAAGACCAGCAAACGACGTCGAAGGGGAACAGGCATGAAGCTATTCGGCAGCGCGCAATCGATGATGCGAGGCAGGTCGGTCGAACTCGACTTCGTACGCGGCATCGCGATCATCGCGGTGATGGGCTACCACTTTCATGTGAATCAGACGGGCAGCGCGCTGATCTCGATCATCGAGTATCCGCTGAAGAACTTCGGCCGCGAGGGCGTGAACCTGTTCTTCACGCTGAGCGGCTTTCTGGTGGGCGGGCTGCTGCTGCGTCAATACGCGGAGAAGGGCCACGTCGACGCGGGCCGCTTCATCGTGCGGCGGATGTTCAAGATCTGGCCCGCTTACTACGTGCTGATCCTGTTTCATTCGGTTGTCGGCCGTCATCCGCTGGATTCGTTTCTCTGGCAGAACCTGACGCACTTGCAGAACTACTTCGGCACGTCGATCTCGCAGACGTGGAGCCTCGCCGTCGAAGAGCACTTCTATCTCTTTCTGCCCGCGTTGCTGCTGCTGTTCGCGCGCTGGAAGATGCGCGCCGGCTCGATCATCGGCGTGCTCGGCGGGATCTGCGTGATCGTGCTGATCGCGCGTTGCCTCGTAGTCGCGGGCGGCGATCTGCAGGCCGCGTTCTTCTATACGCAGTACCGGATCGACAGTTTGCTGTACGGCGTGATCCTTGCCGCGATCTACTGGATGAAGCCCGATGTCTATCAAGGCATCGCGAAGCGTACCGGCTGGCTGCTGGCTGTCGTGGCCGTGCTGGTCGCGTGGCTCGTGCTCGCGACGAAGCACGAGCCGCTCGACGAAAGCATCGGCTATACGATTCAGGCGATCGGCTTTTGCGCGTTCATCGTGCTGATGCTCGAACACTCGGGCAAAGTGCGCGCTTCGCGCGTGTACCGCGGGGTTGCGTGGCTCGGCGTGTATTCGTACGGTATCTACCTGTGGCATTCGCTCGCGCTCGCGCCCGGCGACATCGTGATCCGCAAGGCGACGGCGCTTGGCTTGCCGCCCGCCGCGATCTGGTTCGTCGCGCTGGCCGCGCAGGCCGCCGTCGCGATCATCGCGGGCTACGTGATGACGCGTGCCGTCGAGTATCCGTTCCTGCGGCTGCGCAATGCGCTGTTCCCGGCCAAACGCAATGCGTCGGTGCGTGAGGAAATGCCCGTAGGTGGGCAGCTGTCCTGATTCCGGCCCATTCATTGCTGCAGCATGCTGCACGCGTCGCGTGCGCGCAGGCGGGCGAAGCATCCGGCTCGCAAGGGGAGGATTTGCGTGAGCTTCACAGGAACGCTGACATGGCTTGATCGCATCGGCAGCCGCTGCGTGGAGCGGACCCGCGCGAGCGCGGCGGGGACGCCTGGCGCGCACGCGGCTACGCATGTCGCTGCACACGTCTCGTCAGGAAACGCGGCGGCGAGTGCGCCCGTCACGAAGGCCGCGGCGCACGAAGAAGCTCGCGTCGCCGCGCTCGATGCCGGCCGCGCGCTCGCTATCGTCGGCGTGATTCTCGTGCATCTCGCGCTCTTCATGCCTGCGCTCCCTGCGTGGCTGCAAGCCGTGTCGGATATGGGGCAATACGGCGTGCAGCTGTTCTTCGTCATCAGCGCTGTGACGATCATGCTGACGCTCGAAGAAGAATCCAGGCGCTTCGGCGACGATCGTTCGTTGATTGCGCGACGCTTCTACATCAAGCGTTTCTTTCGCATTGCACCGCTGTATTACGTCGCGATTGCCGTGTATTCGCTCGGCAATCATCTGGCGGGACGCTTCGATACGCAGGTCACAGCACCACATGGCGTCAGCGATGTCGTCGCGAATCTCGTTTTCATCCATGCGTGGGTGCCGAGCGCCGTCAATACGGTGGTGCCGGGCGGCTGGTCGATTGGCGTGGAGATGTGCTTCTATCTGTTCGCGCCGTTCATCTTCATCGCGACGCGCACGCGGCGCGGCTTGTGGCGCACGTCGCTGGCGCTGCTGGTGATCAGCGCCGTGGCGCTGACGGCGGGCGCCTGCACCGACGAAGTCTGCACCGTCGAAAACAACTCGTTCCTCTACTACTGGCCGCCGACGCAACTGCCATGCTTCGTCGTCGGCTTCGTGCTCGCGCGCTATGGCAAGCGGCTTCTGTTGCGCGACGGCATGAAGCTGTCGATGTTCGGCATCGCGTGCACGCTCGCTGCCTGTGCCGCGCTACTCGCGCTGCTGTACGCGACGGGTTCGGGGCTTGGTCTGGCGCACTGGCTCGCGCCGACCGTCGCCGCGTGCGCGGCGGCCGCGCTGTTGCTGCTGCTCGCGCAACTGCCGCGCCGTTATCCGGGCGCGCGGATCGTTGCCGCCTTCGGGCAGAACAGCTACGGGTTGTATATCTGGAGCTTCGTCGTGATCCTGGCCGTGCGCGTTGCGTTGAAGACGCCCCTCGATGCGCTCGATCACCGCGTGCCCGTGCTCGGATTCATGATCGCCGCCGTGTTCGCATGCTGCGCGAGCTATGTGGCCGCGCGGATCAGCGCGACGCGCATCGAGCGGCCTTGCGCGCAATGGGCGCGCCAGGTGCTGCTGCCGCGCGTCGCGCGCGAGAAACGGATCGAGCGGGTAAGCAGCGAAACGTCTGATTGAGCAGTACGCCTGCGCACACGCTGATGCACGATGGGATCGCGGCTGCGATGCACGCGCCGGATCAGACGCGTGTTCCGACAGCGGCTGTGATCGCCTGACGCAGCGTTTCCTTGAATTGACCGAGCGTGTTGCGCGCGAGCAGATGATCGAGCGGACGTTGATGCTTCTCGCCGCGCTCCCATTGCGCCGCGACTTCGCCGAGCGCTTGCGTGATCGATGCCGCCGACAGATCGTCGAGGCACGGCCCGAGTTGCCCACCGCGACAGAACCAGCCGATCAGCCCATCGCTCGTCGCGATGACGGGCTTGTCGAATCGGTATGCCTGGACCAGCACGCCGCTCATCCCATAGTGGCCCTTGTAGCCGAGCCAGACGACGTCGCACGCGGAGAACAGGTCGCGCTCCATCTCGTTCGAAACGAACTGATCGAGGATCACGGGCGCAGGCTTCAGGATTGGAATGAACGCGCGCATGAAGCCGCGCACTTCCTGGTCCTGTTCGCCGGCGAGCAGCAATGTTGGCGCGTCCTTCATGCCTGCGAGTGCTTCCGCGAGTTCGCAGATGCCCTTGCGCTCGCTGATCGAGCCGTAGACGAGCAGATAGCGGCCCGCGGGATCGAGCCCGAGGCGCTCGCGCGCGACGAGGGGATCTTCGGCCTTTGCATCGGGGAACGGATCGGCGACATAGCCGACGGATGCGCCATGTTTCGGCTTCACGCGGCCGACCCATTCGGGCAACGTCGGATCGATCGACAGCAGCGTGCGCAGTCCTTTCGTATGTACGGCGCGGCGAAACAGCAGCGACTTCACCGTATTGACGATCGGCCGTCCCGGCGTGCGTACCCCGACCTTGCGATGATGGAACGTCGTGCGCATCGTGATCGCGATCCACGGCGTCTTGCCGAACGGCGAACCGAGCAGCGGCAGCGCATGAAAGAAGTAATCGACATACGGCACGACGACGAGACGCACGCGTTCGGCGCGCTTGACCGAGTCGTAAGCGAGCTTGAAGTACGCGTGGAAGCGCGCATAGCTGATGCGCTTCAGGCCTCGGCTGTGACGCTTGCTTTCGGTGTCGACGAAGGCGATCTGCAGGTCCTCGCGTCGCGCCGACATGATCTCGCGCGCGAGGCGATGGTCTTCGTTCGAGTTCTCTGTCACGACGAGAACGGGATAGCCGGCTTCGATGCAGGCCTGTGCGATCCATTCGACATAGCGCCACCGATGCCCTGTGAAATTTGGCTCGATGATGACGACGTAGCCGAGTCTCGCAGCGTCAGCGATGGGGGTTTCGATGGGCACTAGATGGGTTGCGCGTTCCATGGCGATCTTAAGGAGCAGCCTTGCGGTCACCTTAGCATTACGTCTTCGGCGCGAACCGACAATTTCGCCATTTGTTTGGCGACAACGGACAGTCGGAGGGGGCGGGTTGCCGAATCTGACTGACAGATGGCGTCCGGGTGCGGGTATGGCGGGTTACCTTGAGGGACGGCGTGCGTGAGTCGGCGGACGGATTGTGTCTGTCAGCTCGCATGTGGGCGCAACGGGTTATGGGGACCGGGGTGAGCGCTGAAGCGCCAACTCTGGTCGACAGCTTTGCATGGGAGAAGAACATTGCGAACGATGAGGCTACCGGCGTTTTCGTTCAGGGCAGGCCTGGGTTCAAGCGCAGCCACATGGGTGCTGCTGCAGCAGGTATTGATGCGTGGGCTCGTCGCCGTCAAGTTTCTCGCGATCGGCCGCATTCTCGGGCCGGAGGCGATCGGCAGCGTGAGCGTCGCGCTGCTCGCTGTCGCGATCGCGGAAGCCATGTCGGATACGGGCCTGTCGCAGGCCGTGATCCAGGGGCAGGCCGCGCCGACACGCGATGAACTCGGCGCCGTCTGGACCACGCTGGCAACCCGCGGCGTGGTCATAGGCGCGGCGCTCGTTGCGATCGCGCCGCTGATGAACAGTCAGTTCCATCTCGGCGGCGCGCTGCTACTGTTGCAGCTCGCCGCGCTGCTGCCGCTGTTGCGCGGCGTCGCGTCGCCTGCGTATTACGTCGTGCAGCGCGAGCGGCGCTTCCAGCATGTCGCGATCATCGAGGTATCGGCGGCGTTCGTCGACTGCTGTTGCGGGCTGGCGCTCGCGCTGGCGGGCGCGGGTGCGTATTCGGTGCTGCTCGGGATGATCGTGGGCGAATCGCTGAAGACGTCGCTCACGTGGATCACGATGTCGCCGCGTCCGCCTATCCGGCTGCGCTGGTCAGGTATCGGCCATTACATTGGTTTTAGCCGCTGGATCTGGGCGGGCAGCGTCGTCAATCTGATCCTCAACCAGTTCGACAAGGTGGTGGTCGGCAAGCTGCTCGGACCCGCGCAGCTCGGCGCGTATCAGATGTCGTCGCGGCTCGCGCAGATGCTGCTCGCCGATGCCGCTATCGCGATGTCGCAATACCTGTTTCCGACCTTCGCCGCGCGCCATCGCGCCGATCCGAATGCCGCCGCGCGGCTCTTCAAGCGCTATATCGGCGTGATCGCGCTGGGGCTGGTGGTGGTCGTGATCGTGTTGCGGCTCGCGGCGCACTGGCTCTTCGCGCTGATCCTCGGCCCGGCCTGGTTGCCCGCCGTGCCGCTCTTCAAGATCTTTGTGATCAACATGGCGATCGGTGCGCTGATCGCAGTGCTGGTGTCGTATCTGCGGGCCGTCGGCGACGCGAAAGCGACGACGCAGGCGTCGGTGATCCAGGTGTTCGTGCTGATCGCCTGCGTACCGCCCGCGACGCATTACTGGGGCGTCACGGGTATTGCATGGGCGATGACGGTCGGCCTGAGCTCGGCGGCTGCGTGGATGATCTATCGCACGGCGCGGGTGATGTGATGCGGATACTTCATCTCGTGCTGGAGCCGCGTCTGTCGGGTGCGGAAGTGCTGGCGAAGGATCTCGCGATACATCAGCAGCGCGACGGCAGCGTGGTCGGCGTGACCGCGCTGATGCCCGAACGGCCGGACTTCGCGCCGTTCACCCGCGAACTGGGGAGTCACGGTGTCGAGTGCGTGTTTCCGGCGAGGCGCTCGAGCCTGCCCGGCAAGCTGATGCATCTGGCGGGCGTGCTGCGCCGCTTCCGGCCCGATGTCGTGTTTGCGCACGCGACGATTCCCGCGTTCTATGCGCGCGCGCTGCCGAGCAAGGTGCCCGTGATCTACGTGATGCATTCGGCCGTCAACGATTTCGAGCGCAAGCTGTTTCGCAACGTCGAGCGCGTGCTGTCGTCACGGGCGAGGGCAATCATCGGCGTGTCGCCCGCGAACCTGCGGGACTACACGGACTGCGTCGGCTCGCATCCGCTGCTGACGATGATCCCGAACGGTGTCGACATGTCGCGCTTTGCCTTCGACGACCGGCCGCGCACGGGCGATACGCCGCCGCAGATCGTGCAGATCGGCCGGTATACGTCAGTGAAGAACCAGTTGCAGACGGTGCATGCGTTTCGCGAGGTCGCGGCGCAGGTGACGGATGTGCGGCTGCAGTTGTATGGCGTCGTCGAGGACCCGGCCTATCTGGCCGCGATCCAGGATCTGGTGAAAAAGCTCGGGCTCGAAGGCCGGGTGAGCGTGGATGGTCCGCATACGGACGTGAGCGGCGTGCTGCGCGCGTCGAGTGTGTTCGCGATGCCGTCGCGCTCGGAAGGGCACAGCATTGCGTTTCTGGAGGCGCTGGCGTCGGGGATTCCTGTCGTCGCGAGCACGATCGCGCCATTCCAGTTCGCGAAGACGCTGCCTTGCGTGCAACTCGTCGATACCGACGATACGGCCGCCTACGCCGCCGCGCTGCTGGGCGCACTGGCACAGCCCAAGGTTCAGAGGTCGCTGGCGGGGTTGACGCTGCAGGATACGGCGCAGCGTTATCTGGCATTGGCGCAGCAGGTGATCGGCGCGCGGGCTTAGGGTGCCTGCTCCGTTTGAGACGAGATGAAAGGATGCCGTGTGGGTTCTGCTGAAGAACCGGTCATGGCTTCAGCGACGCGCGAACGATCTCGGCCAGTCTTCTTCCGAGTGTCGGCGAATTCAGCTGCTGATACTTCGAATAAGCGGCGACGCTCGCTGCGCGCATCGCTTCAGGCGACATTGTCCAGACGCGCCGCAGCGTATCCGCGAGCGCATCGACGCCGCCTTCACGCGGATAAAAGAACCCCGTACTGCCTTCTTCGACATAGCCAGGTTCCGGGCCCATGTGCCGCTGTAGCTCGTCGTGAACGAGCGGCGGCAGGCTCAGCCCGAACATGTGGACCACGCTCAGCCCCGCTGCGCCGGGATAGCAGCCGATACGGCAAAACCGGCTGATCGCCGCGATGCGGCTCTCGTCGAACACGGGTCCGTACCAGATGACATAGTCCCGGTCGCCGTACACGCGCTTGAGCTGCGCGCCGTGCTTGCCGCCGCCGACCAGATGCAGCGTGATCTGGTGATCCTCGCTGCGCAGACGGCCGACGGCTTCGATCAGCGCGCCGACGTTCGAGTCGTCGCGCAGCCGTCCAAGGAACAGGATGCCCGTTTCCTTGCCGGACTTTTCGGCGGGAGCGACGGTGTGTTCGACGGTCAGCGAGTTATCGGCCACGATCAGTTTCCCGGAAGGACAACCGACGCTTTCCAGCGAACGCTTGGACGCCTCGGTGTAGCAGATGTACTGTGTCGACAGTGCGACGGCGATCCGGTAGCACAGCGTGCGGATCATGCCGACGTCGTCTTCATGCCGGTATAGGCCCTGACCATGGATCAGGACGGGAATGCGCATCGCGCGGCCGGCCATCAGCGCGAGCCAGAGAGACAGGTAGCGGATGTCCGCGAACATCAGCACGGCAGCGGGGCGCTCGCGCACGATTCTTCCGACGACTTCCCGCTGCATGTTGATGCCCGGCGAGAAAACGTGGCTGATCTGCGTTTCGACGAATTCCTCGCAGGCGGGGTTCTCCCGCGAAAAACCGTTCGATTCCATCCCTGCCGAACTGGCAAAAAGCTTGACGGAAAAGAGCCGGTTCAGCGACTCGACGACCTCCATCCGGTAGTGGGCGATCAACGGCTGCACGTAGAACACGGTTCGCTTGTCGGCGGCCGCCGTGCTTTTTCCCAGCGACGCAGTACTCCAATCGGTAAGCAATTTGTCGGTCACCGGATCAACCCTTTTCAGGTTAGAGATGCGCTGATGATTGAAGGCCGGTTGAATTATGCAGTAGACAATTCGCTTACGCGGATTAATTGGCTGAAATTGACTATGGAGAAGGGTTTATTGTCGGGAAAACACTATTTTGGCTGAATCCCGATTGAGACAAGGCTGAAACGGTGCGCGCCCGTTATTGCGATGCATGTGTCTGGTGCAGGCCAGGCAAGGGTTTAAGGCGGAAATTGAAGTGTTGGATGTCGTGCAACGACTACTCTAAAAACATATTGTTTGCAGGTGACATTCGGATTTAATTAAGGATTTTTATTGGCCGGAATGAAGTTTGCAATTTGAATCGATGCAGTAATTTTGGCGTAGCCTTAATGAAAATAAAATTCGGAGTGGGTAATTTTTTCGTGTGGAATGGCGGCGTTTGCGAGTAGCCGGGCCGATGCCAATATGTTGACGCGGCACCGCTGACGACTGTAGAGGCGCTGAATGGCGACGGTTAATTTGCATGACGAAATCGCCGCCAGAAATGAAAAGGGCTTAGCCGAAGCTAAGCCCTTTGAATCTTTTGGTAGGCCGTACGGGATTCGAACCTGTGACCAACGGATTAAAAGTCCGCTGCTCTACCAGCTGAGCTAACGACCCAAAAGAGAAGCGGAATTATATCGGCCGAGCCAAAACGTGTCAACCGATGGCGGGCAGCCAGCAAGCAATCCACTCAAAAGAAAAGCCCGGAACGGTGAAGTCCCGGGCTTTCCGGCGAGAGGCGCGCGCATCGGTTATTGAAGCGTCGACACTGCGCGTTTTACTGCATTCGGCAAACGAACTTCAATGACGCCCGGCTCGTGCCGGACACCACACGTCACTTGATCTGCGAAAGCTTGCTTTGCGCCGACTGCGCGACATCCGAGCCGCCGTACTGCGCGACGATCTGTTCGAGCGTCTTCTTCGCGGCGGCTTTCTGACCTTGCTCGAGCTGGTTGTTCGCGATGGCCAGCAATGCCTCCGGCGCGCGCGGATGCTGCGGATACTTCTGCACGACGCCTTGCCACACGGCCGTCGAGCCCTTGTAGTCGCGCAGCGCGTAAAGCGCGTTGCCGAGCCAGTATTGCGCCGTGGGCTGATACGGGCTTTGCGGGTACTTCGTGATGAAACTGCGGAACGACGTCGCCGCGTTCTTGAAGTCCCCGTTGCGGAACTGCTGCGAAGCCGCGTTGAACGCGTCCGTTTCACCCGGTTGCACGGAGCCCTCGACGCCATCGACGGTCTGCTGCTGCGGCTCGAACTTCTTCAGACGACCGTCGAGGTCGGTGTAGTAGTCCTTTTGCTGCTTCTGCAACGTGGCGACCTGATTGGCGAGGTCCTCGTTCTGCCCGCGCAGCGTCGCGACCTGCTGGTTCAGCTGGTCGAGACGGTTGGACTGATCGAGGATCGTGCGTTGAGCCGCCGACAACTGGCTCGACAGACTCTCGGTCTTGGTGCGCAGATCGAGAATCGCCTGGCGAGCCTGATCGTCGTCGAACATGCCAGCGTGCGCGGGCAGGGCCATCACGGCCGTTCCCGCGACGCAGGCGGCTGCGGCCATGCGCAGCCAGGAGAAACGGTGCGTCATACGGCTTGTCACCTATTACTGTTGATAGACGAGGTCCGCGCGGCGGTTTTGCGCCCACGACGCTTCGTCATGACCCGTGGCCTGCGGCTTTTCTTTACCCAGGCTCACAGCTTCCATTTCCGAATCCGGAACGCCCAGCAGCGACAGCGAGCGGCGAACAGCTTCAGCACGCTTCTGGCCGAGTGCGAGGTTGTATTCGCTCGTGCCGCGCTCGTCGGTGTTGCCCTGGATCAGGACGTGACGTTGCGGATGGCTCTTCAGATACTGCGCGTGTTGCTGCAGCAGCGGCTGGTAGTCGTCCTTGACCGAGTAGCTGTCGAAGTCGAAATAGATGCTGCGCTTGGCCAGCGGGCTGTTCGGATCGTTCAACGGATCGACGTTCACCGTAGCGACATCGTTCGGGTTAGGCTGCGCGCCCGTCGCGCCACCCTTGTTGGCGTTTTCGTCGAGCTTCACGCCCGAATGACATGCAGCCAGCGCGCCAACCATACCCACGGCAAACGCGATACGAAGTTTGGACATCATGCTTCACTCTCCTTGTGTGTTATTGCATAAACGGGCCCCAGGAAGGCTCGCGTACGGTGCCTCCCTGAACGGACAGGACCTGCCGCGTCCGACCATCTGTCGATACTGCGGCCAACACGCCACGGCCGTTCACCTGAGTGGCGTAAAGAATGTACTGACCATTCGCCGCGAAGCTCGGCGATTCGTCATGTGTGGTGTCGGTGAGCGCCGTCGCGACGCCCGACCCCAGATCCTGGATATACAGCTTGAAGCCCCCGCCCGTGCGCGAGATGTAAGCGAGCTGTTTGCCGTCCGGGCTCACGCGCGGACTCGTATTGTAGTTGCCCGTGAAGGTCACGCGCTGCGCGCCACCCGCGGACTCGCCGCCGGCCGGCATCTTGTAGATTTGCGGCTGGCCGCCACGGTCGCTCGTGAAGTAGATCGACTGGCCGTCAGGAGAGTAGGACGGCTCGGTGTCGATGGCGCTGCCTTGCGTGAGGCGGCGCAGGCCGCTGCCGTCGGCGTTGACGGCGAAAATCTGCGTGTTGCCGGTGCGCGACAGGGCGACGGCGAGCGTGCGGCCGTCAGGCGACCACGCCGGTGCGCTGTTGTTGCCCTTCTGGTCCGACACGACCACGCGGCGGCCCGTAGGCAGGTCGTGGATGTAGACGATCGGCTTCTTCTTTTCGAACGACACGTATGCGACCTTCGTACCGTCAGGCGACCATGCCGGCGAGATGATCGGCTCGGGGCTGGAGAGGGCGATGTGCGCGTCCTGGCCGTCCGAGTCGGAAATCTGCAACTGATAACGGTTGCCCGTCTTGATCACGTACGACAGACGCGTTGCGAACACGCCGCGACCGCCCATCAGCTTCGCATAGATGTAGTCGGCGACCTTGTGCGCACTCATGCGCAGGCCGCTTTCCGGGCTGACCAGTTCGAGGCCGCCGAGGCTTTGCTGATTGACGGTGTCGTACAGCTTGAAGCGCACCTGATACTGGCCGTTCGGCAGCTTGGTGACGCTGCCCGCCACGAACGCATTCGCGCCCTTGGCCTTCCAGGCGCCGAGATCGACGGAATCGCCTTCCGAAACGGGCGCGCTGCCGGCGTCGATGTTGGTGAATTTACCGCTGCGCTGAAGGTCCTGGCGGACGATCGTGCTGATCTGCTGGGGAGAATTGGCCTCGTTGGCAAAATTTGCCGTGGCGATCGGGAACTGGGTGGACCCGACGCCCGTCACGAGGACGTTGAGTTGTGCATGGGCGGCACCGCCAGCGGCGATCAGGCACGACGCTACCAGCGCTCGCAGGCCTAGCTTGGTCATCAAACTCATTCTGTATAGGTTCCCCAAAAACGAATTGCTAACACTTCACGACTACAAACAGACCGACCTACGCAGATTTCGTTCCCGGTCCGCATGCGACAGCGTGCGAATCGGAAACGCCTGCGTCAGGCGGCTGGACGCAGCGTGATCTTAAAGCTGCCGGGCGTCTTACCATCAATGTCCGTAGGCATCGGATCCGAGCGCTGGACGGCGCGCAACGCGGCGTCATCCCATGCTTGGTTTCCGCTGCCGCGAATGACGGTCGCGCTCAGCAGCGTGCCCGTTGGCGAACAACGCACCTGGACCACGGTTTCCAGTCCCTCCGTCGCCCCCGACCAGACGATGTTCGGCTGGACCCGGCGTTTCACTTTGTCCGCATAGCCCGGCGACGTGGAATTGCCACCCGAACCCGTGCCCGTGCCGCTCTTTGCGAGCCCGTTGCCTGTCGAGCCTTCGCCGCCTGCCATCCCCTGCATGGCCGCGAGGCGTTGACGTCGCTCGGCCTCGGTCTTCTTCGCGGCTTCGGCGGCTTGGGCCTGAGCCTGGGCCGCAGCCTTCGCCTTGGCGGCCTTCGCCGCGTCGGCCTTGGCCTGCGCGTCGGCTTGCGCCTGCTTCGCTTCCTGTTCCTTTTGCTGTTCCTTCTGCTCTTCCTGCTGCTTCTTCAACTGCTCCTGCTTCTGCTGGGCGAGTTGCTGCTGCTTGAGTTTGTCGGCCTGTTGCTGCTGTTGCTGCTTGAGCTTCGCGGCGGCGGCTGCCGCGGCCTGGTCGGCGGCGAGCTGCTGCTGGCGTTTCGCCTCGGCTTCCTGCTGGGCCTGCAGCTTCTGCTGACGTTGCTGCTCGGCGATTTCAGCCTGACGCTGCGCTTCCTGCTGCTTACGTTTCTTTTCCTGCAGCGCGATATCGGCCTGTTCGTCGTTGACCTGTGGCGCGGGCTTGACGGGGACGGGCGGCGGCACGACGACGCGCGGCGTCGGCACGTCGGGCACTTCCGTCCACAGTTCGGCTTCCGCGCCCGCGGGCGTGCTGTTCTGCCAATGGATGCCGTGATACAGGAAGAACCCCAGCAGCACGTGCATCAGCGCGGCGAGCGCGAACGCGCGCCACGTGCCGCGCTCGCGCGGCGGTCGAAGCGGGTAGGCGTTTTTCTGGCGGGTCATTGCGATTTGACGAGCAATCCAACGCGCTTGACGCCACGAGCCTTCAGGTCGGACATCACGTTCATCACGACTTCATACTTGACGGTTTTGTCGGCGGCGATCACGACGGGCTGGTCGGGATGCGACGCCTGACGGTCGGTGACGAAGCTGCGCAGATCGGCCTGCGTCATCGTCTCCTGTTGCGTCGCGCCCGCGTCGTCCTTGTACTTGACGTTCATGTTGCCGTCCGCCTTGATGTTGACGACGACGGGCGGGGTCTGCTGCTGCGGCGCGGCGCCGCCGACAGTCGGCAGGTTCACGATTGACGGCGCCACGAGCGGGGCCGTCACCATGAAGATCACGAGCAGCACGAGCATCACGTCGATGTACGGGACGACGTTGATGTCGGCCATCGCGCGGCGCGAGCGGCTGCCGCGCATGCTGGAACGAACTGAACCGGCCATCGTGGACTCCTTAATGGGCCTGACGTTGCAGGATGTTCGAGAACTCTTCGATGAAGGTTTCGAAGCGGATCGCGAGGCGGTCGATATCGTGCGCGTAGCGGTTGTAGGCGACCACGGCGGGGATCGCGGCGAACAGGCCGATGGCCGTTGCCGTCAGCGCTTCGGCGATGCCTGGCGCGACGTTCGCGAGGGTGGCCTGCTGGACGTTCGCGAGGCCGCGAAACGCATTCATGATGCCCCACACCGTGCCGAACAGACCGATATACGGGCTGACCGAACCGACCGATGCGAGGAACGCGAGGTTGGCTTCGAGCACGTCCATTTCGCGCTGGAACGCGGCGCGCATGGCACGGCGCGCGCCGTCGAGAATCGCGCCCGGATCGTTGAGGCGCTTTTCCTTGCCCTTCAGGAACTCACGCATGCCCGACTCGAAAATACGTTCGAGCGCGCCGATCGTGTGACGGTTGTTCGCGGCGCTCTGATACAGCGCCTGCAGGTCGCCGCCCGACCAGAAATCGCGTTCGAAGCGTTCAGTCTGCGCCCGCGCGCGGCGAATCGCAAACCACTTGCGGAAGATGAAAGTCCACGACATCAGCGACAGCAGCAACAGCAGCGCCATCACTGCCTGCGCCAGCAGGCTCGCATTGAGAACGAGGGAAATGATCGACAGATCTTGTGTAGTGTTCATAGAGGTTCGTTGTAACGTCCCGGGTGGGGCGTCCGGCTGCAAGGTGAGTCGAAGCGTTTGGTTGGCAATTGGTTGGCAAACCGGAAGCTTCGGCGGACTCTTCGCCGAACCATGCTTGGTCTTGTTGTGACCGTTACGAGTTCACTGTCCAGCTAACAACGACGCTCAAATACTTGCCGTTGACACGCTGGGGCCCGGTTCGCGCCGCAACGCGGCGTGAACCGGCGGAGGAATGGCGGCCGGCTTCATCGATTTCGAGTCGACACAGCCGACGCGGATCGTGCCCGTTGCCAGCAGCGTGTCGTCGCGCCAGGCTTCCTGAGCGAAATCCACCGATGCGCGGCCAAGCCGCTCGATCCGGCTGACGATGCGCAGCATGTCGTCGAGCCGGGCAGGCGCAAGGTAGTCGAGCGCGGTGCTGCGCACGACGAACAGCGCGCCCGATACTTCGGCCAGCTTGCGTTGATCGACGCCGCACGCGCGTAGCCATTCGGTGCGCGCGCGCTCGAAAAACTTCAGGTAGTTCGCGTAAAACACGATGCCGCCGGCGTCGGTGTCTTCGTAATACACGCGAATCGGCCAGATGAAGCCGATTCGCGCGCCGGACTGACTGTCAGACATATTCATGGCGCGCATTTTACCGGAACGCAAAAGCGCGCCGCATTTTTGGGCACTTTCGTGTCCGGTTGCGTTCGACCTGCACGATGGGCGCCGCGTCGCTGCTGCACGTTCCAGCCGACGCGGCGCGCCCGCGAAACCTAGCCGCGATGGATGTTCAGGCCGGCAAACGACTGCGCGACGGGCATCAGTTCGATCGTGTTGATGTTGACGTGCGCGGGGCGCGTCGCGATCCAGTAGATCGAATCGGCGATGTCTTCGGCCGTCAGGGGCTGCACGTTCTGATAGACGCCCGCTGCCTTTTCGTCGTCGCCGCGGAAACGCACGTTCGAAAACTCGGTGCCGCCGCACAGGCCCGGCTCGATGTCCGTCACGCGGATGGGCGTGCCGTGCAGGTCGGCGCGCAGGTTCAGGCTGAACTGGCGGACGAACGCCTTGGTCGCGCCGTACACGTTGCCGCCCGGATACGGGTACATGGCCGCCACCGACCCCAGATTGAACACATGCCCGCGACTGCGCTCGATCATGCCCGGCAGAAAGGCCCTCGTGACCTGCACGAGACCCATGCAGTTGGTGTCGATCATCGTCGTCCAGTCGTCGAGCACGGCGCGCTGGGCGGGCTCGAGCCCGAGCGCGAGGCCGGCGTTGTTGACGAGCACGTCGACGGCGGCGAAGTCGGCGGGCAGGGCGTTGGGGACGGCTTCGACGGCTGCGCGGTCGCGCACGTCGAGCTCGAAGGGCAGGAGGTTTTCGCCGAGCTCGTCGGCGAGCGCCTGTAAGCGGTCCTTGCGGCGCGCGGTCGCGACCACGCGGTGGCCGCCCTTGACGAAAGCCCTGGCGATAGCGGCGCCGAACCCTGCGGACGCGCCGGTGACGAACACGATCATTGCTGTTCCCTGGTCGGTGAAGAAAGGCCACAAGCCTACTTCCATTGCGGCGATGCGGCAAGAATGACCCCGCCGCGCGGAGGCACGTTCGGGCAGCCCGCCGGGCGGCCGCCGCCACGGCGGGCCGGGGCTTCTGGCCGCCGTGGCGGCGCGCCGGCCGGCTCGGTTGCCTCGGTTGCCTATTCGACCCGGTTCCAATAAACTAACGCGCTCATCCCTGCGTGACTGGCGATAGAACCCCATGCTGTCAAGCCTGACGGGTTCAAGGTGGAGCGTCCCACCGTGAAGCGCAGGGTGCCGTTTTGCCGTTCGCCTGGGCAGCCATGTTTCGCGCGCGCCGTCGTTTGCGCTGCCGGTGGTTGTCCTGACTCGCGTGTGCGGCACCTCCTTCATACGCCACGTCAAGGCTCCCACCATCAGCGGTGGCCAGCAGTGCTGCGTACCCAATACGCTCCCGGCACACGACCTGCGCACGATCCGGTCAACCTGAACACACTTAACGGAACCAGCATGTTTGACAAAGCCCAAAGCACCATCGCCAATGTCGATCCGGAAATCTGGAGCGCGATCCAGGACGAAAACCGCCGTCAGGAAGAGCACATCGAACTGATCGCGTCGGAAAACTACACGAGCCCGGCCGTGATGGCCGCGCAGGGCTCGCAGCTCACCAACAAGTACGCCGAAGGCTACCCGGGCAAGCGCTACTACGGCGGCTGTGAATACGTCGACGTCGTCGAGCAGCTCGCAATCGACCGCGTGAAGCAGCTGTTCGGCGCCGAAGCCGCGAACGTCCAGCCGAACTCGGGCTCGCAGGCCAACCAGGGCGTGTTCTTCGCGATGCTCAAGCCGGGCGACACGATCATGGGCATGAGCCTCGCGCACGGCGGCCATTTGACGCACGGCTCGCCCGTCAACATGTCGGGCAAGTGGTTCAACGTCGTCAGCTATGGTCTGAACGAAGCCGAGGACATCGACTACGACGCAGCAGAAAAGCTCGCCCAGGAACACAAGCCGAAGATCATCGTCGCGGGCGCTTCGGCGTTTGCGTTGCGCATCGACTTCGAGCGTCTGTCGAAGATCGCGAAGTCGGTCGGCGCGTACCTGATGGTCGACATGGCGCACTATGCCGGCCTGATCGCAGCGGGCGTCTACCCGAACCCGGTGCCGTTCGCCGACTTCGTCACGACGACCACGCACAAGAGCCTGCGCGGCCCGCGCGGCGGCGTGATCCTGATGAAGGCCGAGTTCGAGAAGCAGATCAACTCGGCGATCTTCCCGGGCATCCAGGGCGGTCCGCTGATGCACGTGATCGCGGGCAAGGCTGTCGCGTTCAAGGAAGCCCTGACGCCGGAGTTCAAGGAATACCAGCAGCACGTCGTCGACAACGCGCGCGTGCTGGCTGAAACGCTCGTCAAGCGCGGCCTGCGCATCGTGTCGGGCCGTACGGAAAGCCACGTGATGCTGGTCGACCTGCGCGCGAAGAAGATCACGGGCAAGGCAGCGGAAGCGGCACTCGGCGCGGCGCACATCACCGTGAACAAGAACGCGATCCCGAACGACCCGGAAAAGCCGTTCGTGACGAGCGGTATCCGCCTGGGTTCGCCGGCAATGACCACGCGCGGCTTCGGCACGAAGGAAGCCGAGCAGGTCGGCAACCTGATCGCCGACGTGCTGGACAACCCGGAAGACACGGCTACGATCGAGCGCGTGCGCGCGCAGGTCGCCGAGTTGACCCAACGCTTCCCGGTCTATCGCTAAGCCACCATGCGCTGCCCCTTCTGCCGGCATGACGATACACAGGTCGTCGACTCGCGTGTGTCCGAGGACGGCGCCGCGATCCGGCGCCGCCGCCGCTGCCCGGCCTGCGACAAACGTTTCACGACGTACGAGCGGGTCGAGCTGGCGTTGCCGTCGGTCGTCAAGAAGGATGGCAGCCGCACGGAATTCGATCGCCGCAAGATCGTCGCGAGCATGCAACTGGCGCTGCGCAAGCGTCCAGTTGCTGCCGACGCCATCGATGCCGCCGCGTCGCGCATCGAGTATCAATTGCTCGGCAGCGGCGAGCGCGAAGTGCGCAGCGAGCGTCTGGGCGAGCTCGTGATGAACGAACTGCGCGCGCTCGACACCATCGCCTACGTGCGCTTTGCTTCCGTGTACCGGCGTTTCGAAGACGTCTCCGAGTTCGAGGACGTCATTGAAGAGTTTCGCCGGATGAACGCTCCGGCTGCGCCCGCGAAGCCTACCCGCAAGCGCTGATTTGTCGCGCATCCGCATTTTCTCTCCCTGAAGTTCTGCCGCGAATTCACCTGATGCACGGACATTCTCGTGCAGGGATTCGTGCGTCCGCCACCTGGCCATCCGGCTAATTGTGGGCGTCGTTGCACGTCGTTAGAGTCGTCGCATTCTTGGCGGATATCGAGGAATGCTGATGAAACGGAATGCTCATGCGCCGCACGTGTGCCGCGGGTTCACACTGTTCGAAACGCTTATCGTGATTGCGTTGCTCGCGATCGTCGCGACGTTGACGGTGCCGTCGTTCGTCGCGTGGCATCTGCGCGATCAGGTCGACGCGCGCGCCCGCGCGCTGCTGTCCACGCTCAGTTACGCGCGCGGCGAGGCGTTGCGGCGCGGCGCGCGCGTGACCGTGTGCCGGATCGATGCCGCGCGCCACTGTCTTGCTGCGGGTCAGCCGTGCAAAACGGGCGTCCTTGACTGGTCCTGCGGATGGGCCGTGATGATCGAGCGCGGGGGCGGCTTTTACCTGTTGCGGGCGCTGCCCGATCTTGCGCCAGTCAGCATCGTCGGCGCGCTTACCAATCTCACGTTCACGCCACCCGCGGGCCAGGCCAACGGCAGCTTCCGCAGCTTCGATATCGGCCCGCGTGTCGAATCCAGGGCGACGCAAGGCAAAGACTGGCGACGCTGCATTCGCATCGCGGCGGGTGGACGGGCGCGCATCGTCGATGGCGCATGCGGAGCGGCGGCATGATCCGCGTTGATCGTGTCTCGCAGCGCGGCCAGAGCCTGCTAGAAGTGCTCGTCGCGGTGGCTGTCACGGCCGTCACCGTGCTTGGCCTGATTGCCGTGCAGTGGTCGATTGCGCGAGACGCGCGTGCAATGTTCTATCGCGAGCAGGCCGCGCTCGTTGCCGATGCAATCGCCGAGGCGGCGCGCGCGCCGAATCCCAACGATGCGGCGATTGCGCAATGGAGAACGCGTGCCGCGAATCTGTTGCCGAAGGGCGATGCGGGCACAAGCGGTGGCGCCGGTCTTTCCTTTGCACGCGCGACATGGGCCTGGCGGGACAGCCTGCCGGCCAGCATTTCGAATCCGGGTGACGTGATCGACATGCCTGCTTCGTGCGGGGATGCGGACGTGCCGCAAGGCGTGCAATGCGTCGTGATGGCGTTTGCCCGATGAAGTCGTTTGCTCTCTGCACGCGTGCACGCCGCCACCGCGTGGCTTTCGGGCATACGCTCCTCGAAATGACGATAGCGATGGCGCTCGGCCTGATCGTGACCGTGGGCGCGGTGTCGCTTTACCGCTCGCAGCGAATCGCCTTCACGCAGGCCGCCGATGCCGTGCAGATAAACGACGCCGGCGTGGCCGCGTTGACATTGATCGGCGAGCAGTTGCAGATGGCAGGTTTCGTTTCCGCAGACATCCCCCGTACGTTTACCGCGCGGCCGGGGTTGTTCGGCTGCACGGGCGGCAGGCCAATCGGTGCCGACGACAGCCTGACCTGCGAATCGCTGGCATCGCATTCGGACGGCGTCGCGGTGCGTTACGTCGCCGATAACGTTTCGACGTGGCCATCCGCAGCCGGTCTTGCGACCGACTGTCTCGGGCAGGGCGTCACGAAGACGGACGCCGATATGCCGGGCGTGTCCATCGTGAACCGCTTCTATGCGAAGACCAGCGGCTCGACGGGCGAGCCCGAGCTGTACTGCGAGGGAACGGGGAAGGCTAATTCATCGCAGCCGCTTGTCGAAGGTGTCGAGCGTGTGCGCTTGCGGTATTGGCTTGCCGGCGCATCTTCTGCGATTGACGCAGCGCAGCTGTCGCCCGCGCAATGGCCCAATGTCGTCGCCGTCGACGTGTGCGTGCTCGTTCGAGGCGTGCCGCAAACGCCGCATACGCGCTATGTCGACTGTGATGGCGTGCCCACGCTCAGCGCCGATGCGCGCGTGAGGCGGGCGTTCTGGCGGCGCGTCGCGATACGCAACAACGAGGGGAGCGCGGCATGATCTCTCCGCCAGGTAGACACGGGCGACGGTTGCAGCGGCATGCGCGCGATCGGGGCATTGCGCTGCCCGTCGTACTGCTGATCGCCGCGATGATGCTCACGACTTCGGCCGCATGGTTCGAGCAATCGGTGGCTGCTGCGCGAAACGCGGCGGGCATGGCCGACCATCTGATCGCGCTACACGCGGCGGACTCGGCTCTGTCGACGTGTGCGCGCAATGTCGTCAACGGTTCGTTTTCGGGTATCCCAGGTGTCGGCGGAGAGCCCATCGGCTGGAAATCGCAAACGACCTTTGAATCGAATGCAATTGCGCCATTCGCATCGTGGCCGACGTCGCTGTCGTTTCGTGCACCGCAATGCCTGATCGAAACGTGGCAACTGACGAACCGCACAAGCGCGCAAGCCTGGCTCGTCACCGCAAGAGGCTATGGGCGCAAGGTGGATTCGCAGATGTGGCTGCAATTGCAGCTGGTGATCGAGGGAAGCTCTGTCGAAAAACATTGGCGTCGCGTTGCCGCGCGCCCTTTTTGAGTGCACATCCAGCCATGTCCGTCGCAAAGAAGCCCAAACCCCAGGCGTTCTCGCTACTCGAACTGGTCGTCGCTTTGGCAATTGCTGCGACGCTGGCCGTCGTCGCGATCCCGTCGTATCGCGGCCATATCGCAAAGGCGCACCGAACCGACGCTGCGTCCGCGCTCTATCGTGCGGCGCAGTTCGCGGAGTCTGCGGCGCACGTCGACGGCGCGCCGTTGCCGTCCGGTCTCGATCAGGCGCCGCAGGGCGGAAGGGCGGTGTACCGGCTGCGCATTCTGCCTGCCGACGATTCGAACGGTGGCTACACGCTGGAAGCGCAGCCTTTGGATAACGGCCCGATGGCGGAAGACTCGTGCGGCACGTTCATACTCGACGCGACGGGCTCGAAGTCGAACAGGAACGCATCGGGCGCTGACCCGGACGAATGCTGGAGCGCGCGCTAGACGATGAAACGGGACGCGAAACGTGCCCAGTCAGGGCGGACTCATATCCGCATCGGACCCGGCAGCCGACGCCCCGGGTTTGCGCGATTCGCGCTTCACCTGCTGATAGATCCGAAACGCTTCCCACGCGGCGAGGCCGACGCTGCCCCACTTGAATACGGGCTTCGCGGTCGCGAACACGGTGGCGCGGAGCGGTTTGGCGAGCACCAGCGAGACGATCGAACTGATCAGTGGGTATTCCTTGAGCAGGGCGCCGATTCCCGCCGACGCGCCGCGCCGGCGTCCCCAAGGCATCGCGCCGGCGAAGCCCGGCACGATGAACTTGAGCCAGCTGAAATGCGTGACGGCGTTGCGCAGGTCGAGCGTCGCCTGCGCGAGTTCCATGCGCTCGACGTCAGCGCGCACGATCAGCAGTTCCTTGCGCAGCGCACGCAGGTGCGGCGCGCTCAGGTCTTTGGCGGTCGGTCGGCGGCTGCGGAAGGCGTTCTCGGAATGGACCTGGCTCATGGTTGATCGATGGCAATGGACAGCGGACAGAGCTGCGCTGCGTTCAGCGTTTGCGGAAAATCTCGCGGTCTTTCTCGAATTCGTTGAGCGTGGCTTCGAAGATCATCGGCGAGTTGTGCAAGCCGCTGCGTGCCCGCAGCGCACAGCCAATTGCCGCGACCGCGTAGACGATCGTGATGCCCGCGAGCGACTGCCACCGGTAAGTGTCCCAGAAGGCAATCGCAATCAGCGCAGTCAGCGCGATCAGCGCCATCGTGGCGAGCATCATCGCTGCGAGGCCCATGAACAGCACCATCAGCAGCCGGTCTTTTTCTTCGGCCAGCTCGATGCCGATCAGTTCGAGCCGCGTCTGCAGGATCGAAAAGAACGAACTGAGAATGCGCCGCAATGGCCCGCGGTCCCCGCTCTGCGTTTGTGTATCGATCATGGCTTCAGCGTGTTGCGCGCGAGGATGCGCGAAGAAGGTGCGGACAGGGCGCGTACGCCCGTCCGCCTGTCAGTGAAGCGCGCCGGCCGCACGACCTCGCAGCCGGCCGCTTCACGCGCGCTTTCACGTGCGTTACTTGCGATTGATCAGCAGGCCCACCACCACGCCGACGCCGGCTGCGATGCCAATCGATGCCCACGGATGTTCGTGGACATAGTCGTCGGTGGCGCGAGCGGCCTTCTTGCCTTTTTCGACGACCACGACCTGCACGTCGGCTGCCTTTTCCTTCGCCTGCTTGAGACGCGAGAGCGCCGTCTCGCGCAGTTCAGAAGCGCGTTCGCCCGTGGCGCTCGCGGCCTGCTTCAGCAGATCTTCCGCGTCTGCGAGTACGGTTTTGATATCCGACATCAATCTCTCCTTGTTGACTTCCGACATTGACTGCTCCCTTCGTGCACGCTACGCGTGAATCGTAAACCAAAGAAACGGCCGCTGGCGACCCAGCCGACCTTACGACTGACCGTGCGTCATGGGCTACGCGTGAAGTGCGCAATACCCGAACGCCATTGCATGAAGCGTTCCCGAACGTCACAGGCGTTTCATATTGCCTGCTTCGGACTGTCCCGCTCAACGTGTTGCAGAACACGCCACCGTTTGATGGAGTTGATCTGTCCCGCTAAGTTTCGTACATCCGGAAGAAAATTACAAAACCTGATAAGCGTTGCAGCCAATGTTCGTTAGAAGTGCATGTCCTGATCCCTTATGCTCTAATTTGTACCCCTCGTCCGGCCGGACGGGCAAATCATTCGAACAATTTCAAGGAGCTGCACTATGAGTCTACGTCTTGGCGATGTCGCACCCGATTTCGAGCAGGAGTCGAGCATTGGCCGCATCAGTTTCCACGAATGGCTCGGCGACAGCTGGGGCGTCCTGTTTTCGCACCCCGCCGACTTCACGCCTGTCTGCACGACGGAACTCGGCCTGACCGCGAAGCTCGCGAGCGAATTCGACAAGCGCAACGTGAAGACGATCGCATTGTCCGTCGACAGCAAGGAATCGCATAGCGAGTGGATCAAGGACATCAACGAGACGCAGGCCGCGAGCGTCGGCTTCCCGATTCTCGCCGACGGCGACCGCAAGGTGTCGGAACTGTACGACATGATCCATCCGAACGCGAACGCCACGCTGACGGTCCGCTCGCTGTTCATCATCGACCCGGCGAAGAAGGTGCGTCTGATCATCACGTACCCAGCCAGCACCGGCCGCAACTTCGATGAAGTGCTGCGCGTGATCGACTCGCTGCAACTGACGGACAACTATCAGGTCGCGACGCCGGGCAACTGGAAACATGGCGACGATGTCGTGATCGTGCCGTCGCTGAAGGACGAAGAAGAGATCAAGCGCAAGTTCCCGAAGGGCTACAAGGCGCTGCGTCCGTATCTGCGGATGACGCCGCAACCAAACAAGTAAGCGCCTGCTGCTCGCAAGGCTCAATAGCAAAAAGCCCGCGTTCATTGAGAACGCGGGCTTTTTTTCTGGCTTGATCGAAGAGCCGTGCGACGGAACGCCGGGCGTCAGAAGAACGCCTGAATGCCCGTCTGCGCGCGTCCGAGAATCAGCGCGTGAATATCGTGCGTGCCTTCGTACGTGTTCACGACTTCCAGATTCACCAGGTGCCGCGCGACGCCGAACTCGTCCGAGATGCCGTTGCCGCCCAGCATGTCACGCGCCATCCGCGCGATGTCGAGCGACTTGCCGCACGAATTGCGCTTCATGATCGACGTGATTTCGACGGCGGCCGTGCCTTCGTCCTTCATCCGGCCGAGGCGCAGCACACCTTGCAAGCCGAGCGTGATTTCCGTCTGCATGTCGGCGAGCTTCTTCTGGATCAGCTGGTTCGCGGCGAGCGGCCGGCCGAACTGCTTGCGGTCGAGCGTGTACTGACGCGCGGTGTGCCAGCAGTCCTCCGCCGCGCCCAGCGCGCCCCACGCAATGCCGTAGCGGGCCGAGTTCAGACAGGTGAACGGTCCGCGCAGGCCCTTCACGCCGGGCATCAGATTTTCTTCCGGCACGAACACTTCATCGAGAACGATCTCACCCGTGATCGACGCACGCAGGCCGACCTTGCCGTGGATCGCAGGCGCGCTCAAGCCTTTCCAGCCTTTCTCAAGGATGAAGCCGCGAATCTCATCCTTGCCGTCCGTTTCGAGCTGCGCCCAGACGACGAACACGTCAGCGATCGGCGAATTCGTGATCCACATTTTCGAGCCGGACAGCGAGTAGCCGCCGTCGACTTTCTTCGCCCGCGTGACCATGCTGCCCGGATCGGAGCCGTGGTTCGGCTCGGTCAGGCCGAAGCAGCCGATCCATTCGCCCGTCGCGAGCTTCGGCAGATATTTGTCTTTCTGCGCGTCGGAGCCGAACTCAAAAATGGGGACCATCACCAGCGACGACTGCACCGACATCATCGACCGGTAGCCCGAATCCACGCGTTCCACCTCGCGCGCGATCAAGCCGTAGCTCACGTAGTTGAGGCCGGGGCCGCCGTATTGCTCGGGAATGGTCGGGCCGAGCAGGCCCAGTTCGCCCATCTCGCGGAAGATCGTGGCGTCCGTTTTCTCGTTGCGGAACGCTTCGAGCACGCGCGGCGCGAGCTTGTCCTGCGCGTAGGCGTGCGCGGCGTCGCGCACCATGCGTTCTTCTTCCGTGAGCTGCTGGTTGAGGAGCAGCGGGTCTTCCCAATTGAATTGCGCGGCGGCTGCCATGACGTATCTCCTAGACCGACCAGAGCGGAGCACCGAAACGCCGCATTCTGATCTCATGCTTGACTTGAGTTCCGCTCTGCGAAACAATGTTTTGCAAAACGACGACTGAGTTTAGCACCCGATGTCGAAACCTGCATCCATAACATCCCCAACGTCCTCGTCGTCGGCTTCCGTCGACGAGCGCAAGTTCGTCGTCGCGCTGGCGCGCGGGCTCGATCTGCTGCGCGCGTTCCGTCCGGGCGAGACGCTGCTGGGCAATCGCGACTTCGTCGAGCGCACGGGCTTGCCGAAGGCGACGGTGAACCGGCTCGCCTACACGTTGACGGTGCTCGGTTACTTGCGCTTCGACGAGGCGCTCGGCAAGTACGCACTCGATGCCGGCGTGCTGTCGCTCGGTTTTGCACTGCTGTCGGGCACCGACACGCTCGAACTCGCCCGCCCGCATATGCGCAACTTCGCGCGTGAGGTCGGCGCGGCCGTGTCGCTCGGTTGCCGGGACGGTATGGACATGATCTATCTGGAGACGATCCGCAGCGAGACGGCGCTCACGCTCGGGCTCGCATCGGGTTCGAAGCTGTCGATGCTGACGAGTTCAATGGGTCGCGCGTATCTGGCCGTGCAGTCCGCCGACGCGCGCGCCGCGCTGCTGGCCGAGCTGGAGCGTGCCGCGGGCGATGAAGGCGCGCAACTGGTCGCGCAGGCGCAAGCGGAAATCGACACGTTCGCGCGAGAGGGCTGCTGCTATTCGTTTCGCGACTGGCACGACGATGTCAACGCCGTGGCCGTGCCCTTCAGCGACCCGCGAGACGGGCGGCTGCTGGTGCTGAGCTGTAGCGGCCCGGCGTCGTCGATGGGCGAGAGCGTGTTTCGGGAGGTGGTTGCGCCGCGTCTGAAGGCATTGGCGCGCCGTTTGGGGCCGGCCCCGGGAGGAGCTTAAGCCGCCCGGTTGTCGTGCACGATGAACAACGGGCCCTGCACGAACCGCACATCGTATTGCTGCAGCAGATCGAACTGCGCTTCAGTCGCCACCCGATTGAAGATCAACGGAATTTTTAGCCGATTCGCATAGCTCACCAGCGGCTTCACCATCGAATCGCGCAACGCCGATGCAGCGTCCATCTTGATGAAGTCCAGCCTCGCCATGTCCGACACGGACAGGATCTGCCCTGCGTTCGGCAGATTGCCGGCGACCTTGAATCCGTAGTGCTGATAACTCTTGGTCAGATAGCCAAGAAACGTCTTATGCGCGACTGCCGCAGGCGGCAGCTCGATCACGACTCGCGACGGATTCAATCCAAACGACATCAGCACAGCCGAGAAATGCCGGCCGTGGTCATACCGCACGCTCTTTAATAGCCGCTCGTGCACGCGCAGGAACAGCAGGCCGTGCCGCTGCGGGCCGAAGAAGTTGACGGCATGCATCGCGCGGGACATCCGGTCGAGCGCAACCAGTTGCTGGTCGTCGGGCACGTGATCGAACGGGTCGAAGCTGTCGAGCGGCGTGCCGTCAGCCAGTTGCGTGACGGCCTGGACACCCAGTTCATCTCCGAAACGGTCCGCGCTATCGGGCGACGACGACAGCGACTGCGCGAGCGCATGCACCGAGATGTCGAAGATCGGCTCATAGCTGCTGCCAAGCTCGACGTCGCCGTAAGTCGCGATGGCTTCGCCGCTGCGTGGGCCGGTGCCCATTCTCAGATGCTCCCCGAGAAACGGGTGAGTGGAAGCGCGTTCGACGAGTTCGGGGATGGTCAGCGGGATCATGAATACGTGGGGAGCGGGCTTGGATCGCGGCGGGGCGCCGCACGGTTCGATGGTAGCAGCGGCGGCCGCTCTTTCATGCACCAAATACTGATATGGATTTCGCCGTTCGTGTGGCAATCGACGCCGGATCGAGGGTTTACGTTAATTTCACTAATCGGAATCTGTTTTACTATTCGTAAATTCACGCAGCAGCCCTTTACCGTTCCGCAGGAAGCGAAAGATGAGCGATTCCCACCGTTCTGCCGATGTGATCGAAGTCGAGCGCGCGCTGGCCGATGCGCATCGGCCGACGTTCCAGTTGATGCTGCTCGTGTTGTGCGGGCTGTGCCTCGTCATCGACGGCTTCGATGCGCAAGCCATGGGCTACGTCGCGCCGAGCGTGATTGGCGAATGGCACGTATCGAAGGCGGCGCTCGGGCCGGTGTTCAGTGCGAGCCTGTTCGGCATGCTGCTGGGCGCGCTCGGGCTGTCGGTGCTGGCCGACCGGATCGGACGGCGACCGGTGCTGATCGGCTCGACGTTCTTCTTCGCGCTGTCGATGCTCGCGACGCCGTTCGTCTCGACCATTCCCGCGCTGATCGCGCTGCGCTTCATCACGGGGTTGGGTCTCGGCTGCATCATGCCGAATGCAATGGCGCTGGTCGGCGAGTTCTCGACGCCTGCGCACCGCGTCAAGCGGATGATGCTGGTGTCGTGCGGCTTCACGCTCGGCGCGGCCATTGGCGGCTTCATCAGCGCGGCGCTGATTCCCGCGTACGGCTGGCGCGCGGTATTCTGGGTTGGCGGCGCGGTGCCGCTCGTGCTGGCCGTGGCGATGCTCGCCGCGCTGCCCGAGTCGCTGCAGTTTCTCGTGCTGAAGGGCCGCAATGAACGCGCGCGGCAGTGGCTGGCGAAGTTCGATCCATCGCTTGGCGTCGGTCCCGGCACGCGCCTCGTCGTGCAGGAAAAAGCCGGTGGCGGCGCGCCCGTCGCCGAGCTGTTCCGCGCGGGGCGCGCGCCCGTCACGCTGATCCTCTGGGGCATCAGCTTCATGAACCTGATCGATCTGTACTTCCTGTCGAACTGGCTGCCGACCGTGATGCGCGACGCCGGTTATTCGCCGTCAACAGCCGTGATCGTCGGCACCGTGCTGCAGACGGGCGGCGTGGTCGGCACGCTGCTGCTCGGGTGGTTCATCGAACGTTTCGGCTTCGTGCGCGTGCTGTTCGCCTGCTTCGCACTCGGCGCGCTGAGTGTCGGCGCGATCGGCGCGGTGTCGCATGCACTCGCGTGGCTGCTGGTTGTCGTGTTCGCGGGCGGCTTCTGCATCGTCGGCGGACAGCCGGCCGTCAATGCGCTCGCCGGACACTTCTATCCCACCACGCTGCGCTCGACGGGCATCGGGTGGAGCCTGGGCATCGGCCGGATCGGCTCGGTGATCGGGCCGCTGGTCGGCGGACAACTGATTGCGTTGAACTGGAGCAATGCGCAGCTGTTCCACGCGGCCGCCTTGCCCGTATTGTGTTCCGCATTGCTGGTGCTGACGCTTGCCGCCGCCACGCGTCGCCGCGGCGGCCTGGCCAAAGCGCAGACTGCTTGAGATTCATTGGAGACTTTGCATGGAATCATCCACACGACGCGAAATCCAGCCGGGCTATCAGTCCGGCTTCGCCAACGAATTCGCTACCGAGGCTTTGCCCGGCGCGCTGCCGCAAGGCCGCAACTCGCCGCAGCGCGCGCCCTATGGGCTGTATGCCGAGCAACTGTCGGGCACCGCGTTCACCGCGCCGCGCGGCCATAACCGCCGCTCATGGCTGTATCGAATTCGTCCTGCCGCCGTGCATCAGCCGTTCACGGCGCTGCCGTCGCACCGGCTCGTCGCGAATTTCGCCGACGTGCCGCCCACGCCGCCCAACCAGCTGCGCTGGGACCCGCTGCCGATGCCGGCCGAGCCGACCGATTTCATCGACGGCTGGGTGACGATGGCGGGCAACGGTTCGGCGGAAGCGATGAGCGGCTGCGCGATCCACGTGTACGCGGCCAACCAGTCGATGCAGGACCGCTACTTCTACAACGCCGACGGCGAACTGCTGATCGTGCCGCAAGCCGGGCGTCTTTCGATCTTCACGGAGATGGGCAAGCTCGACGTCGAGCCTTTCGAGATCGCAGTGATTCCGCGCGGCGTGCGCTTTTCGGTGTCGCTGCCGGACGGTCGTGCGAGCGGCTATATCTGCGAGAACTTCGGCGCGCAGATGCGTCTGCCGGACCTCGGGCCGATCGGCTCGAACGGCCTCGCGAATCCGCGCGATTTCCTCACGCCGCACGCCGCGTATGAAGACCGCGAAGGCGACTTCGAACTGGTCGCGAAGCTGAACGGTCATCTGTGGCGCGCGGACATCGATCATTCGCCGCTCGACGTGGTCGCGTGGCATGGCAACTACGCGCCGTACAAGTACGATTTGCGCCACTTCAACACGATCGGCTCGATCAGCTTCGACCACCCGGACCCGTCGATTTTCCTCGTGCTGCAATCGCAAAGCGACACGCCGGGTGTCGATACGATCGACTTCGTGATTTTCCCGCCGCGCTGGCTGGCTGCCGAAGATACCTTCCGTCCGCCGTGGTTCCACCGCAATGTCGCGAGCGAATTCATGGGCCTCGTGCATGGCGCGTACGACGCGAAAGCGGAAGGCTTCGTGCCGGGCGGCGCGAGCATCCACAACTGCATGTCGGGCCACGGTCCGGACGCCGACACGTTCGAGAAGGCGTCGAACATCGACACCAGCAAGCCGAACAAGGTCGACAACACGATGGCCTTCATGTTCGAGACGCGCACGCTACTCAAGCCGACCCGCTTCGCGCTCGAAACGGCGCAGCTTCAGGCGCATTACTTCGAATGCTGGCAAGGTCTCAAGAAACACTTCAATCCGGAGCAACGATGAACGCATCGAGCGATCTTCAGGCGACCCTCGACGCGTCGCGCAAAAGCTGGGTCGAATCGGCGAACGATCCGTCCTGCGATTTCCCGATCCAGAACCTGCCGTTCGGCATCTTCAGCGACGGGCTGAATGCGACGCGCCGCGCCGGAGTGGCGATCGGCGACTGCATCGCCGACCTGGCCGCGCTCGAAAGCGCGGGCCTGCTGACGGTGCCGTCGTCGGGCGCGGGTGACAGCGTGTTCGTGCGCGACTCGCTGAACGATTTCATCGCGCTTGGCCGCGACACGTGGCGTAGCGTGCGCATCCAGCTGAGCAAGCTGCTGGCGCGCGGCAACACGACGCTGCACGACGACGCCGAGTTGCGTAGCCGCGCGCTGATCCGTCAGGCCGACGCGACGCTGCATCTGCCCGTGCAGATTCCGGGCTATACGGATTTCTATTCGTCGAAGGAGCACGCGACGAACGTCGGCTCGATGTTCCGCGATCCGAAGAACGCGTTGCTGCCGAACTGGCTGGAGATTCCGATCGGGTACAACGGACGGGCTTCGTCGGTGGTGGTGAGCGGTACCCCCGTGCGCCGTCCGAATGGCCAGTTGAAGCTGCCCGATCAGGAGCGGCCCGTGTTCGGCGCGTGCCGCAAGCTCGATATCGAACTGGAAACGGGCTTTATCGTCGGACGCGGCAATGCGCTTGGCGAGTCGATCAAGTGCGGCGAAGCCGAGGATCACATCTTCGGCATGGTGCTGCTGAACGACTGGAGCGCGCGCGATATCCAGCAATGGGAATACGTGCCGCTCGGACCGTTCAACGCGAAAACCTTCGCGACGACCATTTCGCCGTGGATCGTCACGCTCGACGCGCTCGAACCGTTTCGTGTTGCGCAGCCCGCGCAGGACCCGCAGCCGCTCGACTATCTGCGCCACGCCGGCGAGCACGCGTTCGATATCTCGCTCGAAGTGCTGCTCAAGCCGCACGGCGCGAAAGAGGCGACGACGATCTCGCGCACGAACTTCCGCCACATGTACTGGACGATGGCGCAGCAACTCGCGCATCACACGGTGTCGGGGTGCAATACGCGCGTCGGCGATCTGATGGGTTCGGGCACGATTAGCGGACCCACCGACGATTCGTTCGGCAGCCTGCTGGAGCTGACCTGGAACGGCAAGAATCCGCTGCAACTGAAGGACGGCGGCACACGCGGGTTCATCGAAGACGGCGACGAACTGACGCTCGCGGGCTGGTGTCAGGGCGATGGCTATCGCGTCGGCTTTGGTACTTGCGTCGGTGAGATCCTTCCGGCGCATAAATGATGCTGTAGGCGATTCGATCAAACGATCCGCGCGTGGCGATCAGCTCGCGCGGATTTTTTGCGTCTTCAGGACGCCGCGTTCACCATACCGCGCCGCTTCTCCCACAACGCCGCCGCGAGAAACGCCAGCGCGCTCGCGAGCACCACGCCGATCATCGCGTCGTTGCCGACGCTCTTCATCAGCGCGCCTGCGATCAGCGGTCCGCCAAAGCTCGCGATACTCCACGACGCGCCGACCAGCGAACTCGCCGACACCAGCGCCACGCCACGAAAGCGCTCGCCACACGCGACGAGCGACAGCGTATAGATCGCGCCCGCCGCGGCGCCGAGCACATACAGCAGCGGCCAGCACAGCCACGGCGACTGCACGGCCCACGGCAACAGCGGCAACAGCACGACGACCAGCACCGCGCAACCGATATGCACCCGCTCGCGGCCGAGCCGGTCCGCAAGCCAGCCAATCGGAAACTGCATGGTCGTGTCGCCGAGCAGCAGGGCGGAAGCGAACAGCACCGCGATTTCGCTCGGAATGCCATGCGCCATCGCGAAGAGTGGCATCAGCGACAACGCGATCGTATCGAACAGCGCGAAAAAGCCCGTGCCGATCACGAGCGCGGGCATCTGCGGCAATACGTGACGCCAGCTGCCGTGCGATTCGTGTTCATCGGACGCGTGCGGCGCCGAGCGGATCATCGACAGGACGGGCAGGGCGATCAGAAAGATCGCGCCGCAGATCAGAAAGCGCCAGTGCTCGAACTGCGCGATCTGACTGACGAGCACGGGGCCCGCCATCTGGAACAGGGTGAAGTTCGTCGCATAGATTGCGACCACGCGGCCGCGCGATGCATCGTCGGCGAGCTGGTTGACCCACGCTTCGCCGATCGTGAACAGCAGCATCAGCGCCGCGCCGCACAGCGCGCGCAGCAGGGCCCAGACGAACAGATTGGCGGTGAACTGCATCAGCGCGGTGGCGATCGCGACGACCAGCACCGAGCCGATGATCGCGTGCCGGCCGCCGCAGCGCGCGGCAACCCAACCGGCAATCGGCACGATGAGCAGGCCGCCGCCCGCCTGGGCGGCCGTCAGCAGGCCGACGACGTCGGTGCCGTAGCCTGATTGCGTCAGCGCGAGGGCGGTGAGGGGAAGGGTCGCGCCGCTGCCGAGGCCGACTACGGCCACGCTCAGGATCAGCGCGAGGAAATCACGGGAGAAGACGACTTTCATATCGGGCGAAATGCTACACCGCCCGCATGTCACGCGCACCCTGTGATGGCGAGGTGCACGCTCCGGTTATGTCGCGTGGCGGGTTCAGCCCGCCACGGGCAGGCGCCGGTCGAGCGACACCGACCACCACGTCAGCGCGACGGCCGCCGCCGCCGTCAGGACGCCGACCCATGGCAGCGACGTGAGCGGCGCACCCGCGCCGATCGCCATGCCGCCGAGCCACGCGCCCGTCGCATTGCCGAGGTTGAAGGCGCCCTGATTGAGCGTCGAAGCCAGGTTCGGTGCGCTGCTCGCGCGATCGACGATCAGCATCTGCAGCGGCGGCACGATGGCGAACGCCAGCACGCCCCACAGGAAAATCGTGATCATCGCGGGGATTTCGCTGTGCATCGTCATCGCGAAGATAGACAGGATCGCGACGATGGCCAGCAGGAACGACAGCAGCGACTGCACCGGGCGCCAGTCGGCGAGCTTGCCGCCAATCGTGCTGCCCACCGTCAGTCCGAGGCCGAACAGCAGCAGCACCTTCGTCACGGCATGCGGCGTGAAGCCCGTCACGTCTTCGAGAATCGGCGTGATGTAGGTGAAGGTCGAGAACAGGCTCGCCGACGCCAGCACGCTCGTGCCGAGCACCATCAGCACTTGCGGGTTCTTCAGCACGGTGAACTCGTGGACGAGGCTCGCTTTCTGCATTTCGATTTTCGACGGCAGGCACACGGCGAGCGCGATGGCCGCGATCACGCCGATGCCCGTCACCGCCCAGAACGTCGCGCGCCAGCCGACGGCCTGACCGAGCGCCGTGCCGAGCGGGACGCCGAGCACGTTGGCGAGCGTGAGGCCCGTGAACATCAGCGCGATGGCCTGTGCGCGGCGGTTTGGCGCAACGAGGCCAGCCGCGACGACCGAGCCGATGCCGAAGAACGCGCCGTGGCAGAACGCCGTGACGATGCGCGCGGCCATCAGCACCGCATAGCCCGGCGCGATCGCGCACAGCAGATTGCCGAGAATGAAGATGCCGATCAGGCTCATCAGCGCTTTCTTGCGCGGCATGTTGGCGACGGCGATCGCGACGATCGGCGCGCCGATCGTCACACCGAGCGCATACGCCGACACCAGCATGCCCGCTGCCGGGATCGACACGCTCAGATCGCGCGCGACATCGGGCAGCAACCCCATGATGACGAACTCGGTGGTACCGATTCCGAACGCGGCAACGGCAAGTGCAAGCAGGGGCAAAGGCATGATGGGACTTTCACGGGAGGGTCGCGGCGGCGGACGGGAAGGCCGTTCGCGTTGCCGTCGCGCGTCTTCGGGACGAGTGCGCAGGCGTCGGCAAAGGGTAAATCAGTAGGGGATTGTACCTAAGCCATTACGGCTGTGCGGTCTGCTTCACGCACTGTTGTATTTCGTCGATTGCGGCGCCAATCCGATGCGATTGCGCTGCGAATACCCCTTATTTCAAGGGACTTTTTTGTCGAACCCGCTGCCGTGACGGCCCGCCCCGGCGGCAAACGCCGCCGCGCCCGCTACCCCTTGAGAGAACACGGCCGCGTAGCCGCCCGCGCCCTCGCGGCGCAGCGCTTCGGGTAGATCCTCGAGCGGCGAGTTTTCATAGACGGAGCGGCGGTCGGCCAGCAGCGCCGCCTGCGGGAAGGCGGCCAGTTCGACGGCCAGCTGCTCGGCGGCGGCGCGCGCGGCGCCGTTCGGCACGACGCGGTTGGCGAGGCCGAACGCGAGTGCTTCGTCGGCCGTGACTGCGCGGCCTGTCAGAATCAGATCGAGCGCGCGCGAGTGGCCGATCAGACGCGGCAGCCGGATCGTGCCGCCATCGATCAGAGGAATGCCGACGCGCCGGCAGAACACGCCCAGCACGGCGTCCGCTTCCATCACGCGAAGATCGCACATTGCCGCGAGTTCCAGGCCGCCCGCCACCGCATGCCCTGCAATCGCCGCGATCACGGGCTTGGTGAACATCATGCGTGTCGGTCCCATCGGTCCGGGGCCGCTGCCGTCGGCGTGCAATTCGTTGCGCCGCTCGTCGTCTTGTAAAGCAGCGAGGTCCGCGCCTGCGCAGAAGGTGCCGCCTGCGCCCGTCAGCACGGCGGCGCGCCACGCGTCGTTGGCCTCGAAGCGGCGGAACGCGGCAGCGAGGGCTTGCGCCGTCGGACGGTCGATGGCATTGCGGCGCGCAGGGCGGTCGATGACGATCGTTGCGACGGCATCGGACGGGAGCGCAACTTGCTGTTTCTGTGCACTTGGGGTTTTTTGTGCAGTTTCGATTCGCACGAATTCGCCGAACTGTTCGCTAGCCATCGTTCTCTCCGTTTCGGGCTGCGCTGCAAGACCTAGACTGGATGAAGAGCACTGAAAAAAACACGGTTGTGCGCGTGGCGACACCCTAAAGAACTGCGCAAAACGACCGCTAAACCGGAAGCAACAGCCTTCGCGACGATGCGTGGCGCACGGGCGGCGATGCAGCGCGAATCGCTTGCCGACAAGTCACGCGGTTTTAACAATCGACTCGTAGCTTAGGCGAATTTCGAACAGCCAGGGCGCGCGCTCGCACCGGCGCATGGAGTCCGCCCTATGTCCTCATTGATGGAACTACCGATTACGCCTCCCGAGGCAGCGCCGTCGTCCGGCAGCGAGCCTGTCTGGATCGTTCCGCTGCACGAGCATCCGCCGTATGGCCACGTGCGCCTGAAGCGCGTCTTCGCGACGGACGGCACGCGCCATCAGGTCGTGCTCGTCGATGCGCGCAAGCTCATTGCGTGCGCCGATCGCGACGACACCGATTACGTGTTGCCTCCTGTGCAGGAATGGCACCCCGGGAAGTTGCGCGGCATCCGTGAGTTTCTCGATCCATCGAATGCACGGATTCCGCATATGCCCTATGTGACGATTTCGACGCGCTGCGCGCCGGGGCTGCTCGGTTGGCTCAGGCTGGAGCATGAAGGCGTGGTCGCGTTCCGCAACGGGCAGCATCGCGCGCGGTACATGATGGCGGCGGGCGCCGTGTGGTTTCCAGTGGAAGTGCATGAGCGGGAGGCGGCGCTCTTGCGCCAATATTGTGGTGCGTCCGATGATGCGCGCACTGCGTTGCGGCCCAGTTCGGGGAATGTGGCGGGCGGGCCGCGTTCCTGAGCGGGTTTTTGTGTGGGTTTGTCGGCGACGCCGTTGGTTTGGTTTTTTGGGGTTTGTTCGCTGGCATCCGCGTTTTGCTTCTGGTTTGCTAGCGTTGCCCCTGTGCGGGGCGGCACCTACTTTTCTTTGCCGCCGCAAAGAAAAGTAGGCAAAAGAAAGCGGCTCACACCGCCAGTTCTTGTGTTTGCCTGAGGGCCCCCAACCGGTCCCGCGCTTCACACGGCAACCCGCCAGTCCGCGCCCGTTGCCAACGTTCTCTCTGTGCGCATCACCCGCTTCATGTGCCCGCGCCTCAGCACGCCCCGCCAGGAAGTCCACCGCCGCCCAGGTGGCAAACTGTGTGTCGGCCCAAGTGCTCCGCACCCCTTACTTCGAACCGATAGCGCACGCGTGCCACCCGTAAGAGCGCTAACGCATACGACGCGATAAGCTACACACAGTTTGCCACCTGGGCGGCGTAGACCATTCGCTGCCGCTGGCCTTTGTGCGGGAGTCTGACGTAGGGGATGAGCACATTCAAAGCGCTGGCAACGCATGCCAACAGGGAAGTTGCGGTGTGAAGCATGGGGACGTTGGGGGCCCGTGGATAAGAACAAGCACTGGCGGTGTGAGCCGCTTTCTTTTGCCTACTTTTCTTTGCGGCGGCAAAGAAAAGTAGGTGCCGCCCCGCACAGGGGCGACGCCTGAAGCACGAAAGCAAAACGCGGATGCCGGCGCAAGAGCAAGCGCAAGCGCAAAACAGCAAGCACCCTCCAGCCGCCGGCCGGCAAAAACCAAAAACCAACTACACCTGAACCACATTCCTCGGCGTCCCATCCCGCCACGCCTCCACATTCCCGAGCGTCGTCTGCGCGATCTCCGTCATCGCCTCGCGTGTGAAAAAAGCCTGATGCGCGGTAACGATCACATTAGGAAACATCAAAAGCCGCGCGAGCACGTCATCCTGTAACGGCAGATTCGAGTGGTCCTCGAAAAAGATCCCACCTTCCTCCTCATACACATCGAGCCCGAGATGCCCCAACTGGCCGCTCTTGAGCGCGCCGACCAGCGCATTGCTCTCAACGAGCCCACCGCGCCCCGTGTTGATCAGCATCGCACCCCGCTTCATCTTCGCGAGCGCGTGGCGATCGATCATGTGATACGTAGACGGCAGCAACGGGCAATGCAGGCTCACGATGTCCGAGTCCGCGAGCAGCGTGTCGAGCGGCACGTAGCGCCCGCCGAGCGCCAGCAACTCAGTGGCGGGCGGCCCGGGATCGTGCGCGAGCACCTGCATGCCGAACCCCGCCATGATCCGCGCGAAGCAGCGGCCGATGATCCCCGTGCCGATCACGCCGACTGTCTTGCCGTGCAGGTCGAAACCCAGCAGCCCGTTCAGCGAAAAGTCGCCCTCGCGCGTGCGGGCGACAGCGCGCGCGAGCTTGCGGTTCAGCGCCAGGATCATCCCGACCGCATGCTCCGCGACCGCGTGCGGCGAATAGGCGGGCACGCGCACGACGCCGATGCCGAGCCGCTGCGCCGCCGCGAGATCGACATGATTGAAGCCCGCCGAGCGCAGCGCAATGAGCCGCGTGCCGCCCGCATGCAGGCGTTCAAGCGTGGCGGCGTCGACCAGATCGTTGACGAACGGACACACGACGTCGTAACCCTCGGCGAGGATGGCCGTGTCCGCTTCGAGATGCGACTCCTGGAAGTGCAACTCGAAGCTGAACGCGGCGTTCGCCTCGGTGAACGTGTCGATGTCGTACTGGCGGCTGCTGAACAAAATCATGCGCATGGTCACTGGCCTCCTGATGGACGCCCGCGGGGCGTCATCGATGCGTGAGCAACCGCGCGTGGCTCACGAAGCGTGCTGCGCGGCGGGATGCAGGTCGTGCGGGATGATCGCATGCGCGTCGGCAGGCAGCGCTGACGCGGGACAACCCGCATGCTCGAGCGTGTAATCGACGAACGCGCGGGTTTTCGCGGGCAGATGACGGCGGCGCGGATAGACGAGCGACACCTTGGCCTGCGATTCGTCGACGGTGTAATCCTGCATGATGCGCTTCAGCGCGCCCGTTGCGAAGTCGTCGGCGACGAGCGGCTCGGGCAGCACCGCGACGCCCATTCCGGCAATCGCCGCGAGCCGCACCAGCAGCGGGCTGTTGACCATGTACGACGGATCCAGCGTGACAGGCTGCGCGTCGCCGTCGCTTTCGATGAAATGCCAGACGGTCGGGCCGCGTTGCTCGGAAGGCGTCGCGATGCACGAATGCAGCGCCAGATGATCGGGATGGCGCGGCTCCTCGCGCGCGGCCAGATAAGACGGCGCGGCGCACGGCACGAGGCGTTGCGTCGCGAACGACAGTTCGACGCTGTCGGTATCCGCCGACGCGCCCGCCGCCGCCGGACCCGCAATGAACAGGCCCACGTCATAGCCGTCTTCGATCAGATGCGGCAGGCGCTCGGCGAGCGTGAGCCGGATACGCACCTTCGGAAAACGCCGGCGGTAACCGTCGAGCAGTTGCGTGAGTGCCTGGGCCGACAGCGCGCCCGTCGCGACGACGCGCAGCGTGCCGCCCGGCTCGCGCTCGGTGCCGGCGACCGAGCCTTCCAGATGATCGAGTTCCTCGAGCAGTCCGCGGCAACCTTCCAGATAATGCGTGCCGGCCTCGGTCAGCGAAAGGTTACGCGTCGTGCGATTAATGAGGCGCGCGTGCAGGTGCGCTTCGAGTGTGGCGATCGAGCGCGTCACGAGCGCGTTCGATACTTTCAGTTGCTGGGCCGCTCGCCTGAAGCTCTGTGTTTCGGCGACCCGGACAAAGACCCGCATGGCGTAGATCTGATTCATGGTGGCGCCCTCGTCTAGCGCGGTGCTGCCGCGCGTCGTTGACCCGGCTGTGGCGTGCGGCAGCTTTCTGCGTCGGCCTTTGCGGGTGTCGTACCGTCAGATTGCAGACAATCTGAGGGTTCATAAATTTTGCAGATCCGGCACAAAAATAATATTGACAGTCGCTGGCAATTACAATATCTATTAAAACGACGACGCTATTTCGAAATTGTAAAAAGGCTGGCATTTCTTTCATATAGCGGAAACGGTCTAAACGATTTCCGCACGCTTCAAATGCGGACATAAAAAAGCCTTCGGCTGCACGAATCGTGTTCCGGTTGTTCGACAACTTTGCGAGGGAACGATGTCTGTCAACAGAAGCAACACAAGCTGATTCAAGGCTTCTCACCGCTCGCGCCATTTCGTCTGACGTAAATCCGTCAGTGCGGCGCATTACATCCGCTTCGAATATGGCCGGTTAATTCCGGTGGATATTCACGCGCTTCAATTAAACGCGACTAATTGCCGTGCGGATTATCGCGGGCCACATTTTTAAAAAGATTCATACAACGATCCGCTTTGCCGGGAAATCGGAACATGGTCGCCGAATTGCTTAAGTCGCAGCCGGAGATTGCGCTGTTCGCGAGTCTTGCACTCGGCTATCTGATTGGCTCGTTCAAGATCGGCCCGATCCAGCTCGGCGGCGTGTGCGGCACGCTGATCGTGTCGCTGTTTCTCGGGCAAACGGGGGCGCGCATCAGCCCCGATCTCAAGAACATCGCGTTCGCGCTGTTCATCTTCGCGCTCGGCTTCACGGGCGGGCCGCAGTTCTTTGCCAATATCGGGCGCGGCTGGCGCTACGGGCTGCTGTCGGTGGTCGAAATCGTTTCGGTGCTGACCCTCGTGATGCTCGCCGTCTGCCTGCTGCATCTCGATCCAGGCACGGCAGCCGGCCTGCTGGCAGGTGCGGCGACGGAATCGGCCGTGATCGGCACGGCTTCGGAAGCCGTCGCGAAGCTCGGTATGCCCGAAGCCGAGACGTTGCGCCTGCAGGCGAATATCGTCACCGCATACAGCGTCAGCTATCTGTTCGGGCTTATCACGATCGTGCTGTTCACGAGCCAGTTCGCCGCACTGCTGTTACGCGTGAATCTGCGCGACGAAGCCGAGCGCGTATGGCGGCAACTCGGCGGCGGCGACTCGCTCGGGGAAGGGGAGCGGCTCGCCGCGCCCGCGCTGGTGGGGCGGGCGTTCCGCGTCGGTCCGGCGGCGGGCGTCGCGATTGGCGCCTTCGAGGCGCGATACGGCCACAACCTGACGGTCGAGCAGATCGAGCGAGGCGGCGCGTCGCTTGGCGTCGCGCCCGATCTCATGCTCGCGGCGGGCGATCTCGTGCTGGTCGGCGGAAGGCGCGAGGCGCTGGTCGCCGCTGCGCCGTCGATCGGCGACGAAGTCGCATCGGGCCATCACTTTTCGACGGCACTCGCCGATATGGTCGACGTCGTGCTCACGCGCAAGGATGCGCACGGCGCGACGATCCGCCAGCTACGCGAGCGCGCGGACCCGGAACAGGGGCGCGGCATCTATATCGCGGCCGTCACGCGGCTGGAGTCGCGCGTGCCCGCGCTGCCCGGCACCGAGTTGAACCGCGGCGACGTGCTGACGCTGGTCGGCGCGAAGGTGGATGTGCTGCGCGGCGCGAAGCGGCTCGGCTACCTGCTGCCCGCCACCTTGAAAACGGATTTCGTCTATCTCGGCCTCGGCGTGCTGATCGGCATGGCGATCGGGCGGCTGTCGGGCACCTTCGGCGGCGTCACGCTCGCGCTCGGCACGGGCGGCGGGTGCCTGCTGTCCGGGCTGCTGTTCGGCTGGATCCGCTCGCACTATCCCCTCGTCGGCTCGCTGCCGCCCGCCGCCGCGCAAATCCTCAAGGACTTTGGGCTGGCGACCTTCATCGCCGCGGTCGGGCTGTCGGCGGGGCCGGATGCGATCAAGCTCGTGCGCGAATACGGACTCGCGCTGCCCGTCGTCGGAATTCTGATGGTGCTGGTGCCGGGACTGCTGTCGCTGTGGATCGGCCGGATGTTCCTGAAGCTCGACGCGCCGATGCTGCTCGGCGCGATTGCCGGCCAGCAGTGCAGCACGCCCGCGATCAGCGCGCTGGTCGGCGTGACGGGCAATTCGACGCCCGTCATCGGCTACACGATCACCTACGCGTTGTCGAACATTCTGCTGCCGCTGATGGGTCCCGTCGTCGTGGGGCTGGCCGCTCAGTTTGCGCACTGATGGGCGCGATCGGCATGCGAGGCGCGGGATTGCGAACGGACAAGGAAAACAGAAGCGAATGACAGCAACATCGAAATGCCCAAGTGACCGAAAGGATCGTGCGGGCAGGGGTTGCGGACGGTAGTGCCACGTCGTCTGCTGCGTTTCGCGCGGGGCGCCCGCGTGCGTTTTCTCTGAGAGGGCACGATGGACCTGATACACAGCATCTTTCACAAGTCACCAGAAATAGCGCTGTTCCTGTCGCTGGCCGTGGGGTACTTCATCGGCCAGATCAACTTCGGCAAATTCCAGTTGGGCGGTGTCGGGGGCTCGCTGCTGGCGGCCGTCGTGATCAGCCAGGCGGGCGTGTCGATCGACAACGGCGTGAAAGCCGTGATGTTCGCGGTCTTCATCTACGCGGTGGGCTACGACTCGGGGCCGGGCTTCTTCAACTCGCTGAACCGCAAGACCTTGCGCGAGATCGCGATGGCGCTGTTCCTCGCCATTTCGGCGCTGATCACCGTCCTCATCTGCGCGAAGATTTTCCATCTGAACAAGGGACTGGCGGCAGGGCTCGCGGGCGGCGCACTCACGCAGTCGGCGATCATCGGTACGGCGGGCGACGCGATCGCGCGTCTCGGCCTGCCCGCCGACGAGGTGAAGTCGCTGCAGTCGGACGTCGCGATTGCGTACGCGGTGACGTACGTGTTCGGCTCGCTCGGCGCGATCATCGTATGCGTGAACATCCTGCCGAAGTTCATGGGCCGCGACCTGCGCTCAGCCGCGCTCGACGCCGAGGCGAAGCTCGCGGGCGGCACGCCATCGCGCGCGCCGGGACAACTGGCGGCGCTGCCCGAACTGGTCGGACGCGCGTTCAAGGTCGGGCCGGCGGCGGGGCGCAAGGTGTCCGAGATCGAAATGGCCGCGCAGGACTTCGTGTCGATCGAAAAAATCCGGCGCGCCGGCAAGGAGATCGAGCCGGGACCGAACGTCGTGCTCGCGGCGGACGACATCGTGCTCGTCGTCGGGCGGCGCGAGGGCATGGTGCCCGTCGCGCCGAGGATCGGCACCGAAATCTCGGATGTCACCGACGTCAGCGCCGTCATGCAGACGCGCCAGGCCGTGTTCACGGCAAAAGGCCTGAACCACACGACGATCCAGAAAGTGCGCGAGACCGTCGACCGCGATCTGCGCCACGGCGTGTTTCTCGAAAGCATCACGCGCGTCGGCCAGCCGGTGCCGATCCTGCCGGAAACGAAGCTCGAACATGGCGACGTGCTGACCTACTTCGGCTCCGCGAAGGATACGAAGCGCGCGGTTGCGGCGACGGGCTACGAGCTGCCGTACTCGATCAAGACCGACTTCATCTACATGGGCATCGGCATGGTGATCGGCCTGCTGATCGGGCTGGTCGTGGTCAATATCGGCGGCGTGCCGCTCACGCTCGGTTCGGGCGGCGGCTGCCTGCTCGCGGGTCTGGTGTTCGGCTGGATGCGCGGCAAGCATCCGATGTACGGCGTCATGCCGCCCGCCGCATCGAGGCTGTTGCAGGACTTCGGGCTGGCCGCGTTCGTGTCGGTGGTCGGGCTGAACTCCGGGCTGCAGGCCGTGACGACGATCAAGCAACTCGGCGTCACGATCTTCCTGCTCGGCGTGGTCGTGACGCTGGTCCCGCTGCTGCTGACGATGCTGTTCGGCCGCTACGTGCTGCGCTACGACAACGCGGCAATTCTGGCGGGCGCGCTGTCCGGCTCGCGCAGTGCGAACCCGGCGTTCGGCGGCGTGCTCGACAAGGCCGAAAGCGCGGTGCCGACCGTACCGTTCGCGATCACGTATGCGATAGCGAACGTGCTGCTGACGTTGCTGGGACCGCTCGTCGTCGGGCTGGTCTGAACGCGTGCGCCGACGGCACGGGCGCGCCGTCGGTGGAACCGATTGTCAGGAAAGTAGCCGGCGCCCGGGACGGGCCATTGCCCGCAACGCGCCGGCGCATTTCCCCTTTTACTGGAGAACGCATCATGGCAAAGGACAACAAGGGCAAGGATCAGGCAGCGTTGCAGGCGCTCAGCCCGTTCGAACTGAAAGACGAGTTGATCAAGGCGGCAGGCGGCGGCGCTGTCGAGCGCCCGGCGAACGCCTCGATGCTGAACGCCGGCCGCGGCAACCCGAACTTTCTCGCGACGATTCCGCGGCACGGCTTCTGGCAACTCGGTCTGTTCGCGATGCGCGAGTCAGAGCGCTCGTTCGCGTATATGCCCGAGGGCGTCGGCGGCTTTCCGAAGCGCGAGGGACTGACCGAGCGCTTCGAACTGTTCCTGCGTGAGAACAAGGGCGTGCCGGGCATTGCGTTCCTTGCGGGCGCCGTGTCGTATGTGCGCGATCAGCTGGGTCTGTCGGGCACCGATTTCCTCTATGAGATGTGCGAGGGCATTCTCGCGTCGAACTACCCCGTGCCGGACCGGATGCTGAAGCTGTCGGAAGTGATCGTTGGGCAGTATCTGCGGCGCGAGATGATCGGCAAGTATCCGTTCGTCGGCGAGTTCGACATCTTTGCCGTGGAAGGCGGCACGGCCGCGATGACGTACATCTTCAACACGATGAAGCAGAACCATCTGATCAAGGCGGGCGACACCATCGCGCTCGGCCGTCCGATCTTCACGCCATACATCGAGATTCCGACGCTCAACGACTACGAGCTGAACGTCGTCAATCTGGATGCCGATGTCGAGAACAACTGGCAGTACTCGAAGGCCGAACTGGACAAGCTGCGCGATCCGAAGGTGAAGGCGTTCTTCCTCGTGAACCCGAGCAATCCGCCTTCCGTGAAGATCAGCGACGAAAGCCTCGAATACATCGCGGACATCGTCAAGGAGCGCCCCGACCTGATCCTGCTGACGGACGATGTGTACGGCACCTTCGCCGACGACTTCGTGTCGCTGTTCGCGCTCGCGCCGAAGAACACGATTCTCGTGTACTCGTACTCGAAGTATTTCGGCGCGACGGGCTGGCGGCTCGGCACGATCGCGACGCACAAGGACAACATTCTCGACAAGCTGATTGCCGAGTTGCCGAAGGACGTCAAGAAGATTCTGCATCATCGTTACGAGTCGATCACGACCGAGCCGGACAAGCTGAAGTTCATCGACCGGCTGGTCGCGGACAGCCGCACGGTCGCGCTGAATCACACGGCCGGCCTGTCGACGCCGCAACAGGTGCAGATGGTGCTCTTCTCGCTGTTCTCGCTGATGGATACGCCGGATGCGTACAAGGATGCGCTCAAACGCCTGATCCGCAGCCGCAAGCGCGCGCTCTACGAAGAGATCGGCATTGCGTTCGACGAGAAGGACGCGAACCAGGTCGACTACTACTCGATCATCGACATGGAGTACTTCGGCGAGCGTGCATATGGCCGCGAGTTCGTCGACTGGCTGCTCAAGCACACCGAGGCGTCGGAGCTGCTGTTCCGCCTGGCGAGCGATGCGCGGGTCGTGTTGCTGCCGGGCATGGGCTTCGGCACGAAGCATCCTTCGGGGCGCGTGTCGCTCGCGAATCTCAACGAGTCCGACTATCGCAAGATTGGACGCGCGATCCGCAAGCTCACGGATGAATACGTCGAGCGCTACAACAAGGAGACGGGCAAAAACATTCAACGCAAAGAGGTCAAGTGACAATCCGGCAGGCAAAGACTGGGATGCATCTCTTGCGCAATCGGACATATGGGTGAATGATCGAAAGACGGCCCGCCGCCCGCAGGTGTTGCTGCGCGCGGCGGGCCGTTTTCCTGTTCCTGTTCCCCGTTCCATGCGTTCCGATCATGACCATTACAACGTCCAACGTCGTTCCCTGTCCTGAAGTCGAATCGCTCGATGCGATTCTTCCCGAAGAGCCACTCCTGATGATGGGCGCCGGCCCGGTGCCGATTCCCGCCGCCGTCGCGAAGGCCAATGCGATCGTCATCAACCATCTGGGCAACACGATGGCCAAGGTGGTCGGACAGGTGAAGACGATGGCGCGCTACGTGTTCCAGACCAACTCGAAGTGGGTGCTGGGCGTGGCGGGACCGGGCTCGGCGGCGATGGAAATGGCGATTTCCAATCTCGCCTGGCAGGGTACGCGGGTGCTGAGCATCAAGAACGGCTTTTTCAGCGCGCGGATGGCGGAGATGGGGCGGCGCGTCGGTGCCGAGGTCTCGCTGCTGGAGGTTGGCGACCGCGCGGTCGCGACGCTCGAGCAGGTCGAGGAAGCGATCCGGCGCACGCGTCCGGAGATCGTGACGATCGTGCAAGGCGAGACGTCGAACACGGTCTGGAACTATCACCTGAAGGACATTGCGGCGCTGGCGAAGCAGGCGGGCGCGCTGGTTGTCGTCGATGCCGTCTGCACGCTGTCGACGATGCCGCTAGATATGGACGCGTGGGGCATCGATGCCGTGATTACGGGTGGGCAGAAGGGGTTGTCGTCAATTCCGGGTGTTTCGCTGATCGCGTTTTCGGATGCGGCTTGGGAGCGGGTGAAGGGACGTCCGCATGCGAGTGCGCATTGGTGTCTGGATGCGTCGCTGGCGGAGAATTTCTGGCACAACGCGGGGTATCACTATACGGCGCCTGTTTCCGGCGTGCTGGCTTTGCACGAGGCGTTGCGGCTCGTTTGCGCGGAGACACTGGAGAAGCGGTTCGCGCGGCATTTGAAGTGCTCGCTGGCGTTGCAGGCTGGCGTTAGTGCCATGGGGTTGGAGTTGTATGCGCCGGCAGAGTGCCGGCTGAACTCTGTGGTGGGAATCGAGGTGCCCGCTGGGCAGAAGTCTTCCGGCCTTACTCCCGCTGATATTTGCGCGCATATCTCGCGGTTTCATCAGGTTGAGATTTCTGGTTCTTTTGGGTTGCCTATTGTGCGGATCGGGCAGATGGGCGAGCAGGCTCGCGCTCATAATCTGTTTCGTACGCTGCATGCGTTTGGGCGGACGATGGTTGAGCTCGGGGTTGGGGTGGATTTGCCGGCTGGCGTGGCGGCGCTTGAGCGAGCGCTGGCTGGGAGGGATTGAGGCGGGGTGTCTGCGACTGCAGGGTGGTTTGCTTTTGCTTTTGCTTTTGCTTTGGGTTTGGTTTGCGGTGGCATCCGTCTATTTGCCTTCGTGGTTCATGTGTTGCCGTTCGGTGGGTTTGGCTCTTGCGCTGGCATCCGCGTTTTGCTTCTGGTTTGCTAGCGTTGCCCCTGTGCGGGGCGGCACCTACTTTTCTTTGCCGCCGCAAAGAAAAGTAGGCAAAAGAAAGCGGCTCACACCGCCAGCACGTGTGTTTATCCACGGGCCCCCAACGTCCCCGCGCTTCACGCGGCAGTGCCCTCGCCGATGCTCGTTGCCAGCGCTTTGAACAATCGCATCACCCGCTTCAGGCACCCGTACAACGGTGCGCGGCAGCGAATGGTATGTGCCGCCCAGGTGGCAAACTCTGTGTAGGTTGTCGCGTCGTGTAAGTAAGCGCTCTTACAGGTCGGACGCGTGTGCTATCAGTCCGAAGTGAGGCGTGTGGAGCACTACGGCCTACACACAGTTTGCCACCTGGGCGGCGGAGGACTGTCTGGGCCGGCGTGCTGTAGCGCGGGGAGCGTGAAGCGGGTGAGGCGCACCGCAAGAGCGCTGGCAACGAACGTCGGTCACGTGGTTGCCGTGTGAAGCGTAAGACCCTGTGGGGGCCCTCAGGCAGTAACAAGGATTGGCGGTGTGAGCCGCTTTCTTTTGCCTACTTTTCTTTGCGGCGGCAAAGAAAAGTAGGTGCCGCCCCGCACAGGGGCAACGCATGCGAACCAGAAGCAAACCGCGGATGCCAGCGCAAAGTCGAGCAAACCGCACGGGCCAACGCGTGAAACGAGCTAACGGATGCCAGCGCAAAAGCGCACACTGCAACATCAAAGCCTGCGCAGCAGAAAACCTAACCCCAACCTCAAGCCGCCGCAGGCGCGTTAGGCGTCCGCGCATTGCGCAAATAAAGCATCGTAGACAGCGCTACAGCCGCCGCGGCGGCAACAGCCGCAAACAGAAACACGGACCCATATCCAAACTCACCGGCAATATACCCGGCCAGCGGCCCCGTAATCCCCAACGACAGGTCGAGAAAAACCGAATAAGCCGACAACGCCGCGCCGCGGCTAGCAGGCGGCACGAGCCCAACCGCCTCGACGCCGAGCGCCGGAAACACCAAAGCAAAACCGAACCCGGTCAACGCAGCACCCGCAAGCGCGATATGCGGCTCCGGCGCGAGCCACAGCAACAACAGCCCGACGCACTCAAAAGAGAACGAAGCAATCGCGACGCGAAAACCACCATACGTTTTGATCGTATTAGCAAACAGCAAGCGCGCGCCGATGAACAGCGTGCCAAACACGGTCAGCGACAAAGCCGCATTCGGCCAGTGATTGGCCGCATAAAACAACGTGATGAACGTCGCGATAGACCCAAACCCAGCCGACCCAAGCGCCAGCCCAATCCCGTGCGGCAGCACACGAGTAAACACGCTGCGATACGACATCCGCTCACCATGCACAACGGGCACAGCCGCAATCAGGCGCGCAAGATAGAAACCCGTCGCCGCAAGCGCAATCACCACCACACCCAGCGCGAAAAACCCCACGCTATGCGCAATCGCGACGCCCAGCGGCGCCCCAATCGCGAGCGCGCCATACGTCGCGATGCCGTTCCACGAGATCACGCGCGCATTGTTCGTCGTGCCGACCCGCCCGATGCCCCACAAGATCGCGCCCGTGCCGCACAGGCTTTCGCCAAAGCCCAGTACGAGCCGGCTCAGCACCAGCAGACTCAGACTCAGCGTCGGCCACCGGCCAAGCAGCACGGCCAGCAGCAACAGCACACCGCTCACCCCGCAACCGATCAGGCCGATCGTCACGGTCTTCTTCGGTCCAAGCGTATCCGCCGAACGGCCGGCCAGCGGACGCGACGCGAGCGTCGCGAAGTACTGCACGCTGATCGCCAGGCCCGCGATCACGGCGCTGTAACCCAGGTCGTCATGGACGTAGCCCGGCAGCACCGCGAGCGGAATACCGATCGTCAGGTAACAAAGAAAGGTGAAAAAAACGACCGGAATGATCTGCAAAGTGGTCGCAAATTCGCTGCGCGGTGTAGCGGAGTCGGCGGACATGGGGAAAACGAGACTTGAATTTGGCGGGAAGCCGTGATTTTCCCATGGAACCGATTCACTTGCAGGGTTTGCTTAATAATTTTCTCGTCGAGAAACCGGGCTTGGCGGCGCTTTTGACGGTTTCCCGTCAATTTCTTCGAGGTCTGGACGCCTTCTCGCCACATCTCATTTGGGCATCGTTTGTCGCTTAATAGCTATATTTGATAAAAATACAGACAAACGGACATCAAGATATAAGCCGGCGCGTCCGCGCCCGTCTCAATTTATCGCTCCAGCTATATGTCCTCCATGCGATCGGACCTATGGGTTGCGAATATTGATGATGCTACTTTTCGAACCATCAGCCGCACCGTCCGCACGCCCCACGCGGACGCGAACAACCGAAACGAGCACGAGACATGAGCCAGCCGATCCGCTTCTACCATCGCAACGCGATCCGTGAGATCACCGACGCACCCGTCACCCGCACCGTCCTTCAATACCTGCGCGAAGACGCGCGCTGCACGGGCACCAAGGAAGGCTGCGCGGAAGGCGACTGCGGCGCCTGCACGGTGGTGATCGGCGAGCGCAACGACGCGGGCGGCGTCAGCTTCAAGGCGGTCAACGCGTGCATCCAGTTTCTGCCGACCCTCGACGGCAAGGCGCTCTTCACGGTCGAAGACCTGCGCCAGCCCGACGGCAGCCTGCATCCCGTGCAGGAGGCGATGGTCGAGTGTCACGGCTCGCAGTGCGGTTTCTGCACGCCGGGCTTCGTGATGTCGATGTGGTCGATGTACGAGAAGCACGGCCACGAGCACGCATGCGCGAACAGAACCGTTCCGGACCGCGCCGATATCGCCAACGCGCTGACGGGCAACCTGTGCCGCTGCACCGGCTATCGCCCGATCATCGAAGCGGCCGAGCGCATGTTCGAGTTGCCTGCGCCCAAAGCGCCCGTCGACGTCAAGGCGCTCGCCAGCAAACTCGCGACGCTCGAACGCGGCGAAACCTTCCACTACGAACGCAACGGCCAGCAGTTCGATGCGCCGCGCACCGTCGCCGCGCTCGCGAAGATCAAGGCCGACGCGCCCACGACGCGCATTCTCGCCGGCAGCACCGACATCGGCCTGTGGGTCACGAAGATGATGCGCGATCTCGGCCATATCGTGTACGTCGGCCAGATCGCGGAATTGCAGAAGATCAACGTGACGGCGGACTGGATCGAGATCGGTGCGGGCGTCACGGTCGAGCGCGCGTATGCCGAGCTGGCGAAGCAGTACCCCGAACTCACCGAGATGTGGCAGCGCTTCGCGTCGCTGCCGATTCGCAACGCGGGCACGATCGGCGGCAATGTCGCGAACGGTTCGCCCATCGGCGATTCGATGCCGGGCCTGATCGCGCTGGGCACGCGTGTCGTGCTGCGCGGCGGCGAGATCGAACGCGAACTGGCGCTGGAAGACCTGTACCTCGCGTATCAGAAGAAGGATATGGCCGAACACGAGTTCGTCGTCGGTCTGAAGGTGCCCGCGCGCAACGAGGCGCGCAAGCACTTCCAGTTCCGCACGTACAAGATTTCGAAGCGCTTCGACTCGGATATTTCCGCCGTCTGCGCCGCGTTCTCGTTCATCGCCGATGGCGAGACGATCCGCGAGCCGCGCATTGCGTTCGGCGGCATGGCCGCGACGCCGAAGCGCGCGACGCACGCCGAAGCCGCGCTCGCCGACAACGAATGGCACGAAGCGACCGCGCAGATCGCGATGCTCGCGCTCGCAAAGGACTATCAGCCGCTCAGCGATATGCGCGCGACCAGTGACTATCGCCTCGAAGCCGCAACGAACACGCTGTACCGCTTCTGGCTCGAAACGCGCCCGAACAATCCGCTGCAAAAGAGCGCGCTCGATGTGCGCGCGGTATTGGCAGCAGGCGCTGCGGCCTGACGGACAAAAAGGAAACGGAGAACCAACAGAATGAACCAGCAAGCCGAACCGTTCCTGAAGGACGCGAAAGAACTCGCCGAATTCACGCAAGTCCACGTGTCGCGCCCGCATGAATCGGCGCATCTGCACGTGAGCGGCCGCGCCACCTACACCGACGACATCCCCGAACTCGCCGGCACGTTGCACGCGGCGCTCGGCACGTCGCCGAAAGCGCACGCGAAGATCCTGTCGATGTCGTTCGACAAAGTGCGCGCGACGCCCGGCGTCGTCGCCGTGTTCACAGCGGACGATATTCCCGGACACAACGACTGCGCGCCGATCGTAAAAGGCGACGACCCCATCCTCGCGGACGGCATCGTCCAGTATGTCGGGCAGCCGATGTTCATCGTCGTCGCGACGTCGCACGATGCGGCGCGCCTCGGCGCACGTCGTGCGGACATCGAGTTCGAGGAACTGCCCGCCGTGCTGACGGCACAGCAGGCGCGCGCCGCGAACCAGAGCGTGATTCCGCCGATGAAGCTCGCGCGCGGCGATGCCGCTGCGAAGCTGCAACGTGCGGCACATCGTGAAGCGGGCGAATTGCTGCTCGGCGGCCAGGAGCAGTTCTATCTGGAAGGGCAGATTTCCTACGCGGTGCCGAAGGACGACGACGGCATGCTCGTGTATTGCTCGACGCAACACCCGACCGAAATGCAGCACCTCGTCTCGCACATGCTCGGCGTGCATTCGCACAACGTGCTGGTCGAGTGCCGGCGCATGGGCGGCGGTTTCGGCGGCAAGGAATCGCAATCGAGCATGTTCGCGTGCTGCGCGTCGCTCGCGGCGTGGAAGCTGTTGTGCCCGGTCAAGCTGCGCCCGGACCGCGACGACGACATGATGATCACGGGCAAGCGTCACGATTTTCACTACACGTACGACGTCGGTTATAACGATGAAGGCCTGATCGAAGGTGTGACGGTCGACATGACTTCGCGCTGCGGCTTTTCCGCCGATCTGTCCGGCCCCGTGATGACGCGCGCCGTGTGCCACTTCGACAACGCGTACTTCCTGTCGGACGTCGCCATCGACGGTTTCTGCGGCAAGACGAACACCCAGTCGAACACGGCGTTTCGCGGCTTCGGCGGTCCGCAGGGCGCGTTCGCGATCGAGTACATCATGGACGATGTCGCGCGTTCGCTCGGCAAGGATTCGCTCGACGTGCGCCGCCGCAACCTGTACGGCAAGACTGAGCGCAATCAGACGCCGTATGGGCAGATCGTCGAAGACAACGTGATTCACGAACTGATCGACGAACTCGAAGCCACCAGCGACTATCGCCGTCGCCGCGCGGAGATTCTCGAATTCAACCGCAACAACGAAGTGCTGAAGAAAGGCCTCGCGCTTACGCCTTGCAAGTTCGGCATCGCGTTCAACGTGACGCACTTCAATCAGGCGGGCGCGCTCGTTCATATCTATACCGATGGCTCGGTGCTCGTGAATCACGGCGGCACGGAAATGGGCCAGGGCTTGAACACGAAGGTCGCGCAGGTCGTCGCGCATGAGCTTGGCGTGAGCTTCAACCGTGTGCGTGTGACGGCGACGGATACGTCGAAGGTGGCCAATACCTCGGCGACGGCGGCATCGACGGGATCGGACCTGAACGGCAAGGCCGCCCAGGATGCCGCGCGCCAGTTGCGCGAGCGTCTGGCCGCATTCGCCGCCGAAAAGTTCGGCGCGGGCGATGTGACGTCGGCGCAGGTGCGTTTCGCGGGCGACTGCGTGCTGGTCGGCGAAGCCATCGTGCCGTTCGAAGAAGTGATCGCGAAGGCGTATCTCGCGCGCGTGCAGTTGTGGTCCGATGGCTTCTACGCGACGCCGAAGCTCTACTGGGATCAGGCGAAGCTGCAAGGCCGGCCGTTCTTCTATTACTCGTATGGCGCGGCTGTGTCGGAAGTCGTGATCGACACGCTGACGGGCGAAATGCGCGTGCTGCGCGCCGATGCGTTGCACGACGTCGGCGCGTCGCTGAACCCTGCCATCGATGTCGGTCAGGTCGAAGGCGGCTTCATTCAGGGCATGGGCTGGCTGACGACGGAAGAGTTGTGGTGGAACGCGGGCGGCAAGCTGATGACGCACGCGCCGTCCACCTACAAGATCCCGACCGTCAACGATACGCCGCCCGATTTCCGCGTGCGGCTCTTCAAGAACCGCAACGCGGAGGACAGCATTCACCGTTCGAAGGCGACGGGCGAGCCGCCGTTGTTGCTGCCGTTCTCGGTGTTCTTCGCGATTCGCGACGCTGTTGCCGCTGTCGGCGATTACAAGGTGAACCCGCCGCTGAACGCGCCCGCGACCGGCGAGGAAATCCTCAAGGCCGTTCGTGCCGTTCGCGCCGCTGGACACTAAACTTTAGGAGAGGGCGTTCGTCATGATGCACGTTCCGACTTTCGCGCAGATGCCGGTTCAGATTGGCCGGCGCAGCGGTCACGCGACGCAGTTGCCGCCGCCGATGCACGTCGTGCTGTTCGGCGCGGGCCATGTCGGCCATGCGCTCGTCGCGCTGCTTGGCCGGCTGCCGTGCGTCGTGCAATGGGTCGACGAACGCGACGAACTGTTCCCCGACGAAGTGCCCGCGAACGTGCAGATCGAAGCGACGGACACGCCCGATGCCGTCGTCGACGAAGCGCCTGCAGGCGCGTTCTTTCTCGTGATGACGCACAACCACGCGCTGGATTTCACGCTGACGGAGCGCATCATGCGGCGGCGCGATTTTGCGTACTTCGGGATGATCGGCTCGAAGACGAAGCGCGTGAAGTTCGAGCGGCGTTTGCTGGATCGCGGTGTCGATCCACAGCGGCTGTTCGAGATGACGTGTCCGATTGGTGTGCCGGGCATCGTCGACAAGGCGCCGACTTCGATTGCGGTGGCGGTGTGCGCGGAGCTGTTGCAGGTGAGGTCGCAGCAGATTTCGCTGGCTGATTTTGCGTCGGTTCAGGAAGCGGATTGCGTCGACGCCTGATTCACTGACTGATTCCTCCAACGGGCGCAGCGGGGTGACTCGCGGCGTCCGTTTTTTTCTCCCCCTTCAATTCCTTCGCCGTTCCCCGCGCGCGCCTTGCCTTCTTCGCCACCAGCATCTCCGACACCTGCGCCATCAAGCCGCGCAACCATTCGATATCGCCAGGCCGGTCCGGCTGTGGATGCCACATCTGATAGCACTTGATGCGCGGAAACGGAATCGGCACATCGATGACGGCCAACGGCAGCATCTCCGCGTAATGCAGCGCGAAGCGGCGCGTCGTCGTGAAGATGAGATCCGATTGCAGTAGCACGTGCGGCACGAGTCCGAAGTACGGAAGTGTCGCGACGATGCGGCGAGCCGCATGCGCGCGCGCGAAGCCCGTATCGATTGCGCCGCCGCGCGCGCCGCTGTAATGAGCGGGCGCAAGATGCGGCGCGGCGAGATAGGCGTCGCGCGTGAGCGGCGCCTTCGCGAGCGGATGATCGGCGCGCATCATGCACACGACGGTATCGGAGAACAGGTCGCTGCGCTCGAATCGCGCGTCCGGCTTCGGCCAGTTGCCGATCACCAGATCGAGCTCGCCGGCATCGAGTGCGGATGCATGATCGAGCAGTGGCCCGAGCGATTCGATCTCGAGCCGCGCATGCGGCGCCGCCTCGCGGAATTGCGCGATCACGGTCGGCATGAAGAAGTCGTTCAGATAGTCGGGCGCGGCGATGCGGAACGTGCGGCGCGAGCGAGCCGGATCGAAGTCGCCGTGCGGCGTCGCGACGAAATCGACGTCGCGCAATACTTTCTGCACGGACGCGAGCAGCGATTCGCCGTATTCAGTCGGCACCATGCCCGACTTGCCGCGCACGAGAATCGGGTCGTTCAGGGTTTCGCGCAGCTTGCGCAGCGCAGTGCTGATGGCCGGTTGTGTCTGGTTGAGCCGCAACGCGGTCTGCGTGACGCTGCGCTCGACGAGCAGCGTGCGCAGCACGCGCACGAGCCAGATATCGAGTGAAGCGGCGTTGTCGTCGTCCATGAATCGGCGGGGCGGGGATGGCCCGTTGAAGGCTTTCGAATGCTTGTGTCGAACGGTGCATGGCGATGCAGCGGCGTCCATTTGCCCGACGCCTCGCCGCATGCGCGCGCGAAGCTATAACCTTAGGCCGTTTTGCCATGCGCGGGCCATAGCGCATGCCCTATGACGGGCATCACAACCGGCGATCTGCCCACTTGCTGGGCGCCACGCTGCGCCACGTCATCAATGGCCGCGGACGCGCTCAGGCCTTCGCCAGCGCCGACGGCAACGACGTGATCCGCTTCACTTCCTTCGAGTCAAGCCAGTTCGGCGTGCGCGCGCAATAGAGGACCATCGGCAGCGCATCTTCGCCCCAGAACAGCTGCTTGTTCAGCCAGAACGTCGGCACGCCGAACACGCCGATCGCGATGGCGTCGGTGCTTTGGCGCATCAGCTGCGCGCGCGTCGCTTCACGCTCGATCAGTTCCTGGCCGTCCGGCACGTTCAGCTTTTCGCACAGCGCGGCGAAGCCTTCGGCGCTCGACGGATCGCGCCCGTCACGCCAGATGAAGCGGAAAATCTCCCGCACGGTTTGCAGGTCGGAGCCAAGCGCAATGGAGAGCAGCATCGGCTTGGTCGAATCGAACGGATGCGCGGGCGGCATGCGGAACGGAATGCCCAGTTGCTCCGCGCGAAACAGCGCATACCGGTACGTGAAAATGCGTTTCGCGGGCACGTCGTAGGCGACCCGCTGGCCCCAGTGGCGATACAAGTCGTTCAGCAACACGGGCGTCAGCACGAACGGCAGTTCAGGCCATTTGTCGTGCTGTTCGAGCAGCAGGTACGAGAACGGTGAGACAAAGTCGTAAAACCACAGTGGCTGCGTGGCGTCGATGCCATCGGTCATGATGTCTCCCGGTTGCCGGAATTGGTGGGCCGCCGGCGATGCCGCTACGGCCCGTTCTGGTTGTTTCGATCTTACGCGGAGCAAGCCGCGTGCGCATCATTTGACAAAATGGCGTTGCCGCGGCCGCGCATGCCGCGGCGCGGGTTTGGCGCACGCGCCAACGGCTGTCAGGAGGTGCGGGCGGGACGATCGCCGCCGGGTCCGGCTTCGTTTTCGTGGCTGTCAGGCTTGTCGTGATTCTCTTGCGTCGCGTGGCTCTCGTGCATTGCCGCACGGGCTTCGGCGCGGCCCACGGCGGCGGGGCGCTCATCTGCCGCACCCGGCGTACCCGGCGTACCCGTGTCACGCGCCGCGGCGGCATCTGAATCTCGGGTCAGGCGCGCTCGCACGAAACCGATATGCTCGCGCAGCACATAGAACTGATCCGCATACGCAAGCGGCATCTTCAGACCGTTGACCGACTCCTCGATCTTGTCGAGCCGCACGATGAGCGCCTCGCGCTCGGCCGCCGATGTTTCGTTGAGCGCCTCGCGCTCGATCGCGATCAGCGCGCCATACCAGCGGTAGATACGCGACTTCACGCGCCACGCATACAGCGACGGCACGAGCCGCAGCCCCGGAATCAGCACGACGATGATCGGCACCAGCACCACCAGCAGCCGGTCCGCGAGGCTCGCCAGCCAGAACGGCAGCACGCGGTACAGGAAGCTCTTGCCTGATTTGTAGTAGCGGGCGGCGTCCTCGCTGATCGGGAAGTCGTGCGCGAGCGGCGCGGGGAATTCGCCCGCCCGCTGCAACGCCGTCGCCTTGCCGTGCACTTCGTGCGCCGCGTCGATCAGCAGATCCGACAACGCGGGGTGCAGCGAATCTCGGGCGACCAGTTCGGCTGTCGGCGCGATCATGTGCAGCGTGGTCGACGGCAGGTTTTTGCCGAGATCGAACGAGCCCATCGGCATTTCGAGCTGCGTCAGATACGGGAAGCGCTTCGCGTACGCGGGTGCCTGCGTGAAGTCGTAGAACTGCACGCCCGCCGTGCGATACAGCTTGCCCATCACGGGCGGCTGCGCGGAGTCGCCCGTCAGGATCGCCGCGTCGATCTTGCCTTCCGTCAGCGCTTTGGCGGCGTCGTCGCCGGACAGCGGCAGCAGCTTCGTCGGGCCGTCGGGCGTGATGCCGTTCGCCTTCAGCAGTTGCAGGGCAAGCTCGCGCGTCCCGCTGCCTTCGGCGCCGATTGCGATGCGCTTGCCCTTGAACTCGGACAGCAGCGTGATCATCGGCCCGCGATAGAAGATCGCCACGGGCACATACGAGACGCTGCCGAGCGACATCAGATCGTCAGTCGATTTGGACGGCGCGATGCCGTCCTGCACGAAGCCGACGTCGATGTCCGCGTGCGGGTCGGTCAGACGGCGGTAGTTGTCGAGCGAGCCTTCCGTCTCCAGCACGTTGAGGGTGATGCGGTTGCGCGCGAGGATTTCCTTGTACTTCTGCGCGGCGACCCAGAAGGTGCTGCCCTTGGGGCCGGCGGCCATGGTCAGCGTATTGGGCGGGGCGGGCTGGATCAGCCGCACGGCGATGTAGATCGCAACGGCGCTGATTATCAGGATGGGCCCGAACGATACAGCGAGATCGCGCCAGGAGATCGCCACGAAGCGGGCGACGAGGCGGGGCGGCGGCTTGCGGTCAGAGGGGCGTTCCGGGCGACGTCCGTCGGAAGGCTTCATGGGAATGCTTGTGCGGTCGGATGAATTCGCGCCGATGGTACAGGAGATTGACGCCCCGGCGGCACGTGCGGCGGGCTCGGGGCGTCGAAAACGCGTAACAAAAAGTGACCTGGAAAGACGCGATGCGGCCCACGGCGCCCGCACGGCGGCCGTTGAAGCATGCCTGGCACGGCCGTTCCGTTTTGCTTCGGACGGGAACGGGCTGCAACGGGAACCGCGCACAACGCGCGATATCCTTTGCAGAACTTGCGCGGCTAGATTACATTGGCAACGCTGCCGCGCATCGACGTTGGCGCAGCGCGACCCGGCCAGACTGACGAGACCAGGGCACGCTGCCAACTGTGCGGCGCACGGCCGGTGTCATGCACCGCCGCGCGGTGGATCGCGCCGGCCGTCATCCTTTCTAATGCCTCTCTCGCAGACCGTGACAACGCTCCTGGCTCGCCATGCCTCGTCGCGCCTTCGCGCGCGCGTGCAGTCGGGCCGTCCGTAGTCGTAACCAAGCCGCAGTCAAACGCGGTCCAAACCAAAGCAAAAAGGAGAAGGTATGAAATCGGTCGATTTTCTGAAGGCACTGGGTGGTGTTGTCGCAATGGTTGTCGCATGCCACACGTATGCCCAGGCAAGCGACTCCACGGCCGCCGGCACGATGGCAGCACCCGCCGCTAACTCGAAGGCCGCCAAGCAGGAAAACCGCGCGCTGGGCAAGAAGGTCCGCTCGGCCCTCGCGAAGGCTCAAGGCCTCGACGTGTCGAACATCAACGTTCGCGCTCGTGGCGGCGCAGTCACGCTGACGGGCACGGCCCCCGACAACAACCAGATCCAGCAGGCTGGCGAAGTCGCCAAGGGCGTGGCTGGCGTGACGTCGGTGTCGAACAAGATCAACGTTCAGCAGCAGTAAGCGGCAAGGGCCGCGCCGGCGCACGACGGACCATGATCCGGCTCGCGGGCAGCGGCCAGCCGGTCGCCTGACGAACGGCACACTGCAATGTTGCGGCGTGCTTACCGGTCAGAATGACAAGCGGGCTCCCGTTTTTAACGGGAGCCCGTTTCGTTTTGAGCCGCGTTTGGTTGCGCGCGCATCCGGTACGGGCGTCGAGGCGCGCGGCAATACGCCAGCAAAGGCAGGCTTTGCTCTACGAAACGGGACGGCGCGCGTAGCGTCTCTTTGCGTGGACATCGCTCACGCGGGCGCGGCGAAGCAAGCATGACGGGCGTTTGCGGCTCTTTCAGCGTAATGCGGCGGGCGTCGCATGCCTATGGATGTCTCTGGATCAGGACGACGCGCGTGGCGATCGCGCACGCCTGATCGCGCGCGAACCGGCGTCGCGCAAGCCATCAGGCGACAGCGCCGCGAAGGGCAGAAGATCGGCGCGAAACTTGCATTGCAGCAGCCGCCGCAGCCGCGCCCGCTGCGTGTCGGCTGATAGCGGATGGGCGCGATACGGCATCGACAACAAGACAATGGAGACGGTAATGACAGGGAAACTGTTGTTCAGACGTGCTGCCACTGCCCTTTGCTTCGCCACCGGTTCGATCCTGCTCGCCGCGTGTGGCCACGGCGACGATCATCAGAACCAGACCGCCAATGCACTGCCTTCGTTCGTGGTGTCGGCAAGCGTGACCACCACGACTTACGACGGCAACAGCGACGATCTGCTGACGGCCGGGCTCGGCAAGACGGGCTTGGGTTCCGCGACGGCGCCTTCGTTCTCGAACCCGGCGAGTCCGACAGCGGCGGAGTTGCGCCGGCTCGCGATCTGGTCGAACTACCGCGCGCTCGTCGACATGTCGGCGAATGGCGGATATGGCCGCTTCTGGGGGCCCAACGTCGATCTGAACGGCAACGACACGCTCGGCGAAGGCAAGATCGCCGGCACCGAATACCTCGCGTACGCCGACAACGGCACCGGCCAGCAGAACGTGACCTTGATGGTCCAGGTGCCCATCACGTTCGATCCGAACAATCCGTGCATCGTCACGGCGACGTCGTCGGGCTCGCGCGGCGTGTACGGCGCGATTTCGGCGGCGGGCGAGTGGGGCCTCAAGCGCGGCTGCGCAGTCGCCTACACCGACAAGGGCAGCGGCAACGGCGCGGAAGAAATGCAGACGGGACTCGTCACGCTGATGAACGGCACGCTATCGGCGGCGGCAGGCGCGGGTACGGCGAGCCTGTTCACGGCGAACGTGTCGTCGGCGGCTCTGGCGTCGTTCAACGTCGGCTTTCCGAACCGCTACGCGTTCAAGCACGCGCACTCGCAGCAGAACCCCGAACAGGACTGGGGACACGACACGCTCGACGCGATCCAGTTCGCATACTGGGCGCTCAACCAGCAGTTCGCGCCGACCATCAACAACAACCCGCAGCAGCATGGCGTGCGCTACGGCGCGGGCAGCATCACGACGATCGCGGCCTCCGTCAGCAACGGCGGAGGCGCGTCGCTCGCGGCCGCCGAGCAGGACACGCAAGGGTGGATCACGGCTGTCGTGGTCGGCGAGCCGCAGATCAATCTGAACATGGCGTCGGCGGTGAAGGTGTTCGAAGGCGGTGCGCAGATTCCCACGGCGGGCGCGCCGCTCGCGGACTACATGACCTACGCGAACATGCTGATGCCGTGCGCGGCAGCCGCGACGGCGGCGACGGGCGCACCGTATCTGACGGCGCTGCCGCTCGCGACCACTCAGGCGATCCGCACGGCACGCTGCGCATCGCTGGCGGCGGGCGGCTTCGTGAGCGGCGCGGACGCGACGAGCCAGGCCAACGACGCTCTCGCGAAACTGCACGCCGCCGGCTACGAAACCGACTCCGATCTGCTGCACGCGCCGATGTGGGATTCGCAGGCCGTGCCTGCCGTCGCCGTGACGTATGCGAACGCGTACACGAAGTCGGGCGTGACCGACAACCTGTGCGATTTCAGCTTCGGCACGACGAACGCGACGACGGGCGCAGCGGGCGTCGCGCCAGCCGTCGCGCCGATGCCGTCCGTGTTCGGCCTCGGCAACGGCGTGCCGCCGACCAACGGCATCAACCTCGTCTACAACGTCTCGCCGGCGGGCGGCGCGGATCACCGCTTCGCCACGGCCGACGGCAGCTTCACGGGCGCCGCGTGTCTGCGCGCGCTGTGGACGGCGGGCGACGCGCGCATGCAGCAGAACGTCAACGCGATCCGCGTGAACGCGAATCTGCATGGCAAGCCGGCCATCATCGTGCAGGGTCGCAGCGATGCGCTCGTGCCCGTGAACCACGCGTCGCGCGCGTATCTGGCGATGAACAGCATCACGGAAGGCTCGAAGAGCCAGCTCGCGTTCTATGAAGTGCTGAACGGCCAGCACTTCGACGCGTTCCTGAGCGTGGCAGGCTTCGACACGCGCTTCGTCCCGGTGCACTACTACAACATCCAGGCGCTGAACCTGATGTGGAATCATCTGAAGGGCGGCGCGGCGCTGCCGCCGTCGCAAGTGATCCGCACGGTGCCGCGCGGCGGCACGGCAGGCGCCGCGCCCGCGCTGACGACGGCCAATCTCCCCGCGATTTCGACGAGCCCGGGTTCGAACGCGATTCAGGTGGGAGCAGGCGTGGTGAACGTGCCGAAGTGATGCAATAGAGACGCGGCTCGCCGTCCGTTGCACGAGAAACGGCGGGCCGCATGACAAACGCGTGACAGGAATCCGGGCGTAACCCGCCAGCCGGGAATGGACTGTGCGCTGGCCATCGCCCAAACGCGACGGACGTTCGTTCTTGTGCGCCGTGACACACAAATTACCCGTCGGGTGCAGTACTGTGAAGCTATCGACGATGCTTCACGGAGCGACGGCCATGGACACGATCCGCTTCACCTACACCGACCTTCCCATCGGGGAGCGCGCGGCGTTCGAGCTGGTGTGCGCGCGGCACGGTTTCGCGCCAGCGCATTTCGACATCAGCGCGAGCGACGATCCCGACGACGCGTCGCATCACTCGCGTCTTCTGACGATCCGGCGCGGCGGCTGGGCGCAGTCGTATCACGAGGATAAGGCCGGCCACTGGGTCCGCCAGTTCGAATCCGACCTGAACTGCCGCTTCTTCAAGTGATCCGCCACGCGCGGCGGGCGTGCGCGCCCGCTCGCCGTCAGGACAGGACGAGTCGCACGCCGACCAGCGTCAGCGTCGCCGCGAGGAGATTGCGCAGCAACTTTTCGGGCGCTTTCGACGACAGATAGCTGCCGATCACGATGCCCGGCAGCGAACCGACCAGCAGCGACAACAGCATCGACCAGTCGATCGAGCCGAGCAACCAGTGCCCGGCGCCCGCGAGCAGCGTGAGCGGCACGGCGTGCGCGATATCGGAGCCGACGATGCGCGTGGTCGGCAGCATCGGATAGAGAAGCAGCAGCACGGTGACGCCGATCGCGCCCGCACCGACCGAGGTCAGCGACACCAGCACGCCGAGGATCGCGCCCGTCAGCATCGTCAGTGCGAGCGTGCTGCCCTGGCCTGTCGCGCGCTTGCGCGAAGCCGCGAGCCGGGTCAGTTGCGGCCGGAAGATCAGCGCGACCGCGGTGATCAGCAGCGCCACGCCCAGTACGATCGAGATCAGATGGCCGCCGCGCGTCGAGGTCATTCCGTAGCGGTGCAACAGGATCAGCGTGAGCGTGGCGGCGGGCACGCTGCCCGCGGCGAGGCGCAACGTCACCTGCCAGTCGATCGACCCCTTCACGCCATGCACGAGCGTGCCCGTCGCCTTGGTCGCGGCGGCGTACAGCAGATCCGTGCCGACGGCCGTCGCCGGATGGACGTTGAACAGCAGGACGAGGATCGGCGTCATCAGCGAGCCGCCGCCCACGCCCGTCAGTCCGACCAGAAAGCCGACGAACAGACCCGACGCGGAATACAGGAGATCGATATGGGGAAGTGCCATTGCGCGGACCGCGGACGGTCTTAAAGGGTTGCGGGGGTTGCAGGCGAGCTTGGCGGTGGCCGTGCGCCTTGCTGCCTTTCAGATGATCCCAACGGGCGTTCATGCTGGCCGGCGGCGCGGCGAAAGACCGCTATTGTCGCAAAACCGGCGCTGCCGCGTACGAATGCGGGCGGATACCGTGCATCGGGCTGTCCCGACAGACGGCTTACAATAACCGTTTCGGGCGACCAGCGTGCGCCGGACGGCCCGCTGGCGGGCCGCTTCTGTCTCTGCTTCCCCGTGCCTTTCCATCCGCAGACCGATAAAAATGAATCCCGGCGTCGCCTACGCATTGCTCGCGTTCACCTTGTGGGGACTTTTCCCCGTCTACTTCAAGTCGCTGCACCAGATTTCGCCCGTCGAGATGCTTGCGCACCGGATGGTGTGGTCGATGCTGTTTCTCTTCATCGTGCTCACCGTGCGGCAGCAGTGGCGCTGGCTTGCGCCTGTGCTGCGCGATCGCCGCTTGCTGGTTCGTTTCGCCGCGAGCGCGCTGTTGCTGTCGACGAACTGGGGCATCTATATCTGGGCCGTCAACGCGGGGCATATCGTCGAGGCGAGCCTTGGCTATTTCGTGAATCCGCTGATCAACGTGCTGTTCGGCCTTGCGTTTCTCGGCGAGCGACTGCGGCGCGTGCAGTGGCTTTCCGTCGCGATTGCCGCTTGCGGCGTGCTGTACCTCACCTGGGAAAACGGTCATCCGCCGTGGATCAGCCTGACGCTCGCATTCAGCTTCGCGGGCTATGGCCTGCTGCGCAAGACGGCGCAACTGGGCGCGCTCGAAGGGTTGACGCTCGAAACGGTGCTGCTCTTTCCTGTTGCCGTGCTGTATCTGTTTTTTGCGTCGTCGCATGGCGAGAGCGGATTCGGCGCGGCGTCATTCGGCGTGAAAGTGCTGCTCGCGCTGGCCGGGCCGATTACGGCCGTGCCGCTCCTGCTGTTCGCGGCGGGCGCGCGGCGCATTCCGCTGTCGATGCTCGGCCTGATCCAGTATGTGACGCCGTCGCTGCAACTGATCATTGGCGTGCTGATCTATCGCGAGCCGTTCGGGCAGGCGCAGCTGATCGGCTATGGCGCCATCTGGATTGCGCTTGCGCTGTATTCGCTCGATGGGTTGTGGCGAGCGCGGTTTGGGCGGGCTTAGGGTGCCCGCTACCAGGCGGTCAGATTGCGCGTTTGACCTCGATGACGCCGAACACGGCCAGCGCCAGCCCCGCGATGCGGTCGATGATCACGCGCAGCTTGTGACCGATCGCATGCCGCGCGAGCGACACGGCCGTCACCAGGAAGCACCACCACGCGATCGATCCGCAGAACACGCCGAGCACGGTCGTGAGCGCGACACTCGATGAAAACGGTCCGCGCGGCGCGAGCGTCGTGAAGAGGGCGGCGAACATGATGACCGTTTGCGGATTGGTGAGGGTGAGCAGCAGGGCGCTGGCGAAGGCCTTTATGGCGCCTGAGTGGCCTATGGTGCTGAGTTTTCCTTCGGTGTTGTTTCCATTGTCGCCGTTGTCGGCGGGGACTTTTTGCAGCATCGTGCGGATGCCGAGATAGAGCAGGAAGAGGCCTGCGATGATGTGGAGCGGCTTGTCGTAGGCCAGCATGAAATGGGAGACGCTCACCAGGCCTAGCGCGGCGATCAGGCCGTAGATGGCGTCGCCGCCGGCTATGCCCAGGCCGATCGCGAGGCCCGCGCGGGGGCCGTCCGTCAACGTCCGGCGGATGCAGAGCATGCCCATCGGGCCGACCGGGGCGGCCACTGCGAGGCCTACGCCTGCGGCTGTCAGGAAGAGTGATGCGTTGAACATTTTTTTGCTCCTGGGTTTTTGTCTGCGAACGCTGGTGTGGTTTGCTAGTGATTTCGCTGGCATCCGCGGTTTGTTTCCGGTTCGCAAGCGTTGCCCCTGTGCGGGGCGGCACCTACTTTTCTTTGCCGCCGCAAAGAAAAGTAGGCAAAAGAAAGCGGCTCACACCGCCAGTTCTTGTTACTGCCTGAGGGCCCCCACAGGGTCTTACGCTTTACACGGCAACACGCCATTCCGCGCCCGCTGCAAACGTTCTCCCTGTACGCCTCACCCGCTTCACGCACTCGCGATTCAGCACGCCGCGCCAGATAGTCCACCGCCGCCCAGGTGGCAAACTGTGTGTAGGCCGTAGTACCTCACAGACCTCACTCCGGACCGGTAGCGTACACGCCCCACTCTGTAGGAGCGCTCGCCTATACGACGCGACAACCTACACACAGTTTGCCGCTATTGGGCTGAAAGTGTTTGGCGACGCTGGCTATTTTATGGGAATTCGAAGTGGGTGATGCGCTTGTTTAGAGCGTTGGCAATCCACGCAAACAAGTGTGCTTCCGTGTGAAGCGTGGGGACGTTGGGGGCCCGTGGGTAATAACAAGAGCTGGCGGTGTTAGCCGCTTTCTTTTGCCTACTTTTCTTTGCGGCGGCAAAGAAAAGTAGGTGCCGCCCCGCACAGGGGCGACGCGTGAAGCACACTAACGAAACGCGGATGCCAGCGCAAAGGCAAGCACACCGCGCGGCGACGCATGCAGCGCAAAGGCAAAAAACAAAAACAACAACAAAACCAAAAAAACCCCCTTTGCATCCTCAAACCACAACCGGCTGACTCCGATCCTTATGATGATCAGCGGCCAAAAGCATATACATCGCAGGCACAACAAACAGCGTAAACAGCGTGCCAATAGAAAGCCCGGAGAAGATCACAAGCCCCATTGCATTCCGCCCAGCGGCGCCAGCGCCCGACGCGATCACCAAAGGCAAAACCCCAAGCACCATCGCGGCGGTAGTCATCAGAATAGGCCGCAATCGCACAGCGGCAGCCTCCTCAAGCGCCTCGCGCTTCGAACGCCCTGCACGTTGCAACTCATTAGCGAACTGCACAATCAAAATACCGTGCTTGCTAACAAGCCCCATCAAAGTAACCAGCCCAACCTGCGTATAAATATTGAGCGTCGACAGCCCGAGATTAATAAAGATCAACGCCCCAAACAATGCCATCGGCACCGACACAAGAATCACAACAGGATCGCGAAAACTTTCGAACTGCGCGGCCAGCGCCAGAAACACAATGATCGTCGCGAACATCAACGTAATCACAAATCCGCCCGACTCCTGCACGAACTGTCGCGACAACCCGGAGTAATCCGCGCTATAGCCAGTCGGCGCGGCATCGGTCGTGGCCTTGCGCAGAAAGTCGAGTACTTCGCCCTGCGAAATCCCCGGCGCAATCACACCGGAAATCGTCGCCGAGTTCAACTGCTGAAAGTGATTGATCGACTCCGGCACGACGTTCTGCTTCAGATGCGTGACGGTCGATGCCGGTATCACGCTGCCATCCGGCGTACGCAAATAATAGTCGAGCACCTGCGTCGGATTCAAACGATCCGTTTGCAGTACCTGCGGAATCACCTTGTACGAGCGCCCCGCAATCGAAAAGTAATTCACGTAGTTGCCGCCCAGCGCTGCACCCAGCGTCTGCCCGACATCGCTCTGCGTGAGCCCAAGCGACGCAACCTTATCGCGATCCACGACCAGCACGCTCTCCGGCTTGTCGATCTTCAGATCGCTATCGACGAAAAAGAACATGCCGCTTTCGCGCGCTTTCTGCAGTACGGCCTGGGAGACTTCGTTCAGGTTCTCGAACGGCTCCGTCGTGCTGATCACGAACTGCACCGGCAAGCCCTGCGCGCCCGGCAATGGCGGAAACTGGAACGCGGCCACGCGCGCGCCCGCGATGCCGTTCCACTTCGCCTGCAACTCCTGCTGTAACTGCGTCGCGTTCTTCTTGCGCTTGTCCCACGTCTTGAACAGCACGCCGCCAATCCCCTGATTCAGCGTCGGCGCACCCGTCAACTGGAACATCTGCGAATACTCGGGCATGTCCTTCGAGATGTCGAACACCTGGTCCGCGTAGGTCTGCATCTGCTGGATCGTCGCATTCGGGGGCCCCTGGATCTGCGACAGCACGATGCCCTGGTCCTCCTGCGGCGCAAGCTCCGATTGCGAGGTCATGAACAGATACACGGTGCCGCACAACAGCAACGCCCCCATTACGATGAACACGGGCCACGTGTCGAGCATCGAATGCAAAAGCCGTTGATAGCCGTGATGCACGCGCTCGAACTGTCTGTCGACGAAACGCGCGAAGCGTCCCGACTCCTGATCCATGCGGAAAAATCGCGAGCACATCATCGGCGACAGGCTCAGCGCGATCACGCCCGATACGGCCACCGCGCCAGCCAGCGTGAACGCAAACTCGGTGAATAGCGCGCCCGTTAGCCCGCCCTGAAAACCGATCGGCAGATACACGGCGATCAGCACGACCGTCATCGCGAGAATTGGCCCGCCCAGCTCGCGCGCGGCGATCATCGCGGCTTCGAACGGCTGCTTGCCTTCCTCCTTCATGTGCCGGTCGACGTTCTCGACCACGATGATCGCGTCGTCGACCACGAGTCCGATCGCGAGCACGAGCGCGAGCAGCGTCAACAGATTAATCGAATAGCCGAGCAGCTGCATCACGAAGAACGTGCCGATCAGCGACAGCGGCATCGCGATCACCGGCACGATCACCGCGCGGAAGCTGCCGAGGAACAGGAAGATCACGACCGTCACGATCAGCAGCGCTTCGACGAGCGTCTTCACCACTTCTTCGATCGCGGTGTTGATGAAGTCCGTCGCGTCGTAGACGATGTCGCCCGTCATGCCCGTCGGGAACTGCTTCTGCAGGTCGGGAAAGATCGCCTTTACGCGCTTGGCCACATCGAGCACGTTCGCGTCCGGCGCGACCTTGATGCCGATGAACACCGATCGCTTGCCGCTGAACGCGACGTTGAAGTCGTAGCTGTCCGCGCCGAGCACGACATTGCCCACATCTTCGAGGCGCACGATCGCGCCGTTCTTCTGCTTGACTACGAGCTTCCTGAAGTCTTCGACGGAATGCAGGTCGGTGCCCGCGTTCAGATCGACGCTGATCATCTGCCCTTTGGTCGTGCCGAGCGTCGCCAGATAGTTGTTGTTGCCGAGTGCCGCGAACACGTCGGAAGCCGTCACGTTGTGCGCGGCGAGCTTCGTCGAATCGAGCCAAGCCCGCAACGCAAACTGCCGCCCGCCGAGAATTTCCGCCGTCTGCACGCCCTGGACGGAATCGAGCTTCGGCTTCACGACGCGCAGCAAGTAATCTGTGACGTTGTTGCTCGGCAGCACGTCGCTGTAGAAGCCCATGTACATCGCGTCGGTGGTCTGGCCGACCTGCACGGTCAGCACCGGCTGCTGCGCTTGCGGCGGCAACTGGTTGCGCACCGACGCGATCTGGGTATTGATCTCCGTCAGCGCGCGGTTGGAGTCGTAGTTCAGACGCAGCGTCGCGGTGATCGTCGAGAGGCCCGTCGTGCTCGACGACGACATGTAGTCGATGCCCTGCGCCTGCGCGATCGCCGACTCCAGCGGCTGCGTGATGAAGCCGGCCATCGTGTCGGCGCTCGCGCCGTAGTACGCGGTCATGATCGTGACGACGCCGTTTTCCGTCTGCGGATATTCGCTGACCTTGAGCGTCGACAGCGCGCGCAGGCCGAGCACGAGAATCAGCAGGCTCACGACGGACGCGAGCACCGGCCGTTCGATAAAGATATCGGTGAATTTCATCGGGCGGCCTCTTATTGTTCCTGAGGCGTCGGGTTCGGGCTGTCCGCAGGCAGCACGCGGTTGTCGATCACGAGCGGCGTGCCGTTCTTCAACTTCAACTGGCCACTCGTCACGACCTGCGTGCCTTCGCCGATGCCCTTCAGAATCGCCACCTGATCGCCGCGCGTCGGGCCCGGCGTGATGAACACCTGTTGCGCGATGGGCATGACCTTGCCATGCGCGTCCTTGTGCTCGCCGGGTTTGACGACGAACACGGTCGCGCCGTACGGGTTATAGGTGATCGCCGTTTGCGGCAGCGTCAGATAGCGTTCTTCATTGCCCGCGTCGATCTTCACGTTCGCATACATGCCGGGCAGCAGCTTGCGCTCGCGGTTGTCGACGGTCGCTTCGATCTGCACGTTGCGCGTCGTGTTGTCGACGCGCGGATTGATCGAGCGGATCTTGCCGTCGAACGTGCGGCTGTTGTACGCGTTCGTATCGACAACGACGGTTTGCCCGACCTGCAATTGCCCGAGCTGTTGCTGTGGCAGATAGAAGTCGGCGTAGATCGGGTCGATGGCCTGCAACGTGACGATGGCGTCGCCGGGGTTGAGGTACTGGCCGGGATTGACGGTCGTGATACCGACGCGTCCCGCGAACGGCGCCCGGATGGTTTTCTTTTCGACGAGCGCAGCCTGTTGATCCACCTGCGCACGCTTGCTTTTCAGGTCGGCGGCATCGGCGTCGAGTTGCGCCTTGGCGATCGCCTGAATGTCGTACTGCGCCTTGTCGCGCTTATAGACGGTTTGCGCGAGTTCCGCTGCGGCTTGCAGCGACGCAAGCAGCGCGCGGTCCGAATCGTCGTTCAGGCGCACCAGCACCTGGCCTGCTTTCACTTCCTGTCCCGAACTGAACGGAATCTCGCGCACGAGGCCGGGCACTTCCGTCGTCACGTCGACGCCGCGCACCGCCCGCAGGCTGCCGACGGCGGACAGTTGCGGCTGCCAGCTTTGATAGCGCGCGACCGCGGACGTGACGGTCGCGGCGGGCGCCGCGTTGCTCGCCATGAACTTCCGGATCATGTGCGCCTTGAACAGGTTGAAGCCGACCAGCGCGGCGAGCAGCACGCCCACGCAGATCAGCATGATGATCATCCGCTTTGTCATCGGTCTTTTCGTCGTCATCGTCATGTCCTTGCACGGCAAACGGGTGAGGCACGAAACGCGTCCGGCGGCGCTGCGGGCTCATCGCATGCGACGCGCGGCGACTGCAGAAAATCAGTGCGGCGTGGCGGGATTTGCCTGATTGGCCTGGCTCGTGGTCGCGTCGTTCCACCAGCCTCCGCCGAGCGCCTGGAACAGCGCCGCCGTATCCGCATAGCGCGCGGCCTGCGCCTGCGCGAGATTCACGACGGTCTGCTGGTATTGACGCTGCGCATCGAGCAGCGCCAGATAGCTGACGCCGCCGACGCGAAACTGGCCGCGCGTCAGATCGAGCGACGTACTCGCCGCGCGCCATGCGTCCGTTTGCGCGGCGAGCCCCGTCGCGTCGTGCTCGAGCGCGCGCAACGTATCGGCGACGTTCTGGAACGCGAGCAACACCGTTTGCCGATACTGCGCGTTGGCCTGATCGAATGCGGCCTCGGCCGCGCGCTTTTGCGCGTTCAACTGACCGCCGTGAAAAATGGGCTGTGTGATACCCGCGCCGAGACTCCAGATCATGTCCGCGTATTTGAGCAGTCCGGCGGGCGTGAGCGCCTGCGGGCCATAGCTCGCGGACAGCGTGATCTGCGGATACAGGTTCGCCGTCGCTACGCCGACCTGCGCGCTCGCCTGATGCAAGGTGGCGTCGGCGGCGAGAATGTCGGGCCGTTGCCTGACGAGCGACGAAGGCAGACTCACGGGCAGGCTCTGCGGCAACGTGAACATCGACAGCCTGAACTCGGGCACGGCCGTATCGCTCGGCGGCTTGCCCGCGAGCACGGCAAGCTGATGCCGCGTCTGATCGAGCGATTGACGCAGCGGCGGCAGTGTCGCGCGTGTTTGCGCGAGCAACGTTTCCTGCGAAAGCACGGCAGTGCGGCCCACGCCGCCCAGCTCGAACTGTTTGCGCAATACGCCGAGTTGCGCGTCTTCATCGGCGGCTATGCGCTCGGTCGAATCGATCTGTTCGCGCAACGACGCTTCTTTGACCGCTGCCGTCACGATGTTCGCCGACAGTGCGAGATACGTGGCCTGCAACTGAAAGCCCTGGTAATCGATTTGCGAGCGCAGTGCTTCGAGTTCGCGCCGCGAGCCGCCGAACACGTCGAGGTTGTACGACACATTCACCGATGCGTTGTACAGGTTCAGTATTTCCGTGAGTCCGGGCTGACCGAAGGTGACACCGTTGAACTTCTCGCGCGTCGCATTGAGCTTTGCATCGACGGATGGATACAGCGCGCTGCCCACTTCCGCACGATAGTTTTCGGCCGCCTGTCTGAGCGCCGCCTGCGCTGCGGCGACGTTCGGGCTATTGGCGAGGGCCTCGCGTATCAGCGCGTCGAGCGGCTCGCAATGAAAGAGCGTCCACCATTGGCCGGGAATGTCCTGTCCTGCGATGAATTGCTGTGGCACACCCGATGCGCCAGGCGACGACGCCGTCTGATCGGGCAACGGCGTGGGCGTATAGGTTTCAGTGGCGGGCGGGGCGGGCGTGCGGTAATCGGGGCCGACCATGCAGCCGGACAGGGGAAGCAATGCCGCGCCCAGAATGACGACGGCTACGCTGATCGAAGCGTCGAACGCGAAACGTGAAGGTCTATGCAAACGACTGCGACTGAAACTGCCATTGACGTCATCGATCATCTATCCACCTTGTATTACCCGCGCGGACTACGAACGAAATTGCGAATGCAGAATTCAACAGCCTGATGCCGCGCATAGCCTAGCATGGGTCGTTGCAAACGAGATCATGCTTGCAGAAGCTATAGGGGAATAGACGCGCCAGACGGCGGACGAAACGTTAAATGCAGTGCGCGAGATGTCAGAAACGCAAGCGCCGCATGCATCATGGTTTGATGTATGCGGCGCTTGCCGGGAGGTGGACTAGATGGAAAGTTGTGCACGCGACCCAAGCGGGCCGACTGATTTGACAATTGAACAGAGTGCTTGCGATTGCACCCTTACAACCCGGCAAAGAAACTCAATGCGCCGCGCCGCGCTCGCCCGATGTGCCCACGGTGCCAGGCTTGCGCAACATCTTGTCGACTTCGCCCGCGTGCATTTCCTCGACGGCGATCATCTGCCGCGCATATTCTTCGAGCGCGACCGAGCGGTCCTTGACCAGCGCGAGCAGATCGCGATACAGGCCGAGCGCGACGTCTTCCGCCGTGAGCGATTCGCGCAGGATGGTCGTGATGTCCGTCGTATGCGAATCGAGCAGGGCACCGATGCCTAGCGACGGATACTCGCCGAGCGTCGTGATCCATTCGCCCGCCTGATGCGCGTGCAGCAGCGATTCGTCAGCCTGCTGGCGCAGCCACGACACGATCGGAATGCGGCCAAAGCCGAACACGAGGAAGGAGTAGTGCGTATAACGGACCACGCCTGCCAGCTCGGATTCGAGAATCTGGTTCAGCACGGCGATGACCTTGTCCTTTTCGATGTCTGGCATGTGGCCCTCCACGATATTCGTCGACGACGAAAGAGTCTTTCATTGTTGGCCTCCCCTCATCAAAGATCAAGTGAATCGCTGCGCGACTGCGATCAGCGGGTAATGATGATCGGGACGGGTACGGTCGCATAAGGCAGCGGTATCGCGGGCACGGGTGGCGGCACGACGGCGACGTAGGGCACGACGGGCGCCGCCGGCACGATGGGCACCACGGCAGGCGGTTGCGGCGGCACGTAATAGAGCGTGCGCGCCGGTGCATAGACGGCGGCAGGCACATAGGCCGCATGAACGAAGACGGTGCCGGCATAGGCACTCGTCGAGCAGGCGATCCCCATGGCGGCGATCGCGGACGTATAAGCAGAGCGAATGTTCACATGAAACTCCCGAAACAGATGCCGGCGGATTGCGATGTGAAGTGCTGATGAGACCGCCGACGTGCAAACGATACGCAACGCCTTCGATGAAGGGCAGCAATGACTTATTTCATTCGATGTCGGAAAAAGCACGCCCATGTTTGAAGCGTCTGCTGCGTAATACGCGGTGCATCGTGCATGAAAATGCGGGGCGCCGACATGACATAGATCGACATAACTTTGAAATTGCCTCGAGCGTCCCGGACAACCAGAATTCGCTTCGCCAACGACGAATCGCAACACGACGTAGCGAAGAAGTTGAACGAACCGATGATGGAGATGGGAAATGAAGAAGTTGATCGCTATTCTGGCTTTGTGCATTGCATCGACGGGCGTGATGGCTCAGACCGCGCCGCAAGCAATGGCGGGATCGCCGCGCATGGAGCGCATGATGCAGCAGCTGCAGGAGCGCTTCGCCGCCGCCAACACGACGCATGACGGCAAACTGACGCTGGCTCAGGCGCAGACGGGTATGCCACGCGTGGCGCAGCATTTCAACGAGATCGACACGCAGAAGCAGGGCTACGTGACGCTCGCGCAGATTGAGCAGTTCATGGCCCAGCGCGCGGGATCGCACTGACGGAAAAACGGGTCGGCATGAAGCTACACTGTTGCTAGACGAATGAAACCATGAGCGACGAAGGAGCCTTGCATGGACCGACCCGCCCGCATCATCGTGCTCGACGACGAAGCGGAACTCCGCAATATGCTGCAGCGCTTTCTGAGCGGACATGGTTTCGAAGTCCGCGCCGTCGAAAACAGCAAGCGGCTCGAACGCTATCTGCAGCGCGAGCCGTATGACCTGCTGGTACTCGATCTGATGATCGGCGAAGAAGACGGCTTGCAGATCTGCGCAAAACTGCGGGCGGAAGGGCACACGCTGCCCATTCTGATGCTCACGGCCAAAGGCGATCCGCTCGATCGCGTGATCGGCCTCGAAACGGGCGCCGACGATTACCTCGCCAAGCCGTTCCTGCCGCGCGAACTGGTGGCGCGCATCAATGCGTTGCTGCGCCGCCAGAAAATCGCTTCGAACGATCCGACCGTCACCACGCAAACTTTGCGTTTCGGCGACTTCCGGCTCGATGTCGGCAAGCAGTGTCTCTACAAACAGGACGAGCTTCTCGAACTGCACTCGGCGCAGATGCTGCTGCTGACGGCACTCGCCGCGTCGCCGAACCGGGCGGTGAGCCGCGACAATCTGATCGCGCGCGCAAGAGGGCGCGACCACGATGCGCTCGACCGCAGCATCGACGTGCAGATTCTGCGTCTGCGGCAGGCGATCGAAGGCGATCCGTCCAAACCGCGTTACATCAAGACCGTGTGGGGCGTCGGCTATATGCTCGTCGCCGACGTCGACGCATGAGCACGCGCGTGTCGCGCCTGCTGCCGCGCAGCGTGCTTGCACGCAACATCGCGCTGCTGATCGTGCTTGTTGCCTTCACCCAGGTGTGCTCGCTGAGCGTGCTGATTCATTACGTGCAGAAGCCGCGCGTCGAACGCGCTGCGGCCGTGTTCGGCACGTACATCAAGACGCTGGACAACGCGCTCGCCGCGTCGCCCGTGGACGCGCGCGACACGCTCGTCGCGCGGCTCGACGCGCGCAGCGAGCCGCCAGCGGAAGCCGTGTCCGAGCCGCGCGTGCGGCTGCTCGCGTTCTACCGGACCTATCAGCTGGCGACGTTTCTGGATACGCTGCACCGCTATCTGCCTGCCGGCACCGAAGTACGCTGGCAAGGCGCGCCGCATCCGCGCATGTGGATCCGCATGCATGTGGCGGGCACGCCTTACTGGATCGGCTTGCAGGTGCCGGAAGAAGCGCAGGGCGGCGGCATGCTGACGGCGGTGTTGCTATCGATCGGACTGGCAATGCTCGCAGCATTGACGGGCTTCGCACTACAGGCGCATCTGAACCGTCCATTGCAGGACCTTGCGCAAGCGGCGCGCCGCGTGAGCGCGGGGGAAGTCCCGCCGCCTTTACCCGTCGACGGTCCGACGGAAATCGCGCAGGTGAGCGGCGCGTTCAACCAGATGACGCAGGCGTTGCAACAGGCGGAAGCGACGCGCGCGCTGATGCTCGCAGGCATTTCGCACGACATCCGTACGCCGCTGACCAAGCTGCGTCTCGCGATGGCCATGGCGAACGACACGAATGGCGACGAAGCTTTCATCGGCGCGGCGGAATCGTATCTGGACCAGATCGATACGATCCTCCAACAGTTCATGGACTACGCGGGCAGCGGCGAGCGCGAGACTCCGCAGTCGGGCGACCTGAACGCGCTGATCAGCCAGCTTGCCGCGGACTTCGCGGGCCTTGGACACGAGTTCGATCTGCAACTGGGCGAACTGCCCGAGCACGCGTTCCGGCCCATCACGATGATGCGGCTCGTGATGAACCTGATGCAGAACGCCGTCGTGTACGGGCAAACGGGGCTCGCCGTGAGGACGTGGGCAGACGCGCACGCGATCCATGTGGCCGTCGCCGATCGCGGTAAAGGCTTGAGCGCTGAAGAACTGGAGCGGCTCAAGGCGCCATTCCAGCGCGGCAAGAACGCGCATGGCAAAACGGGCGGGACGGGGTTGGGGCTGGCTATCGTCGAACGCATTGCGAGGCTGCATGGCGGCACGCTGGAGTTCCATCCGCGTGAAGGAGGCGGCCTGGAAGTGTGGGCCGTGCTTCCGATCCAGCGCGATTCGGGCACGGCAGGGGCGGGCGAGCAGTCCACGGCCGCGGCCGGCTGAAGGCACAAGACATTTCATGTGCGAGCGGCTAATCTGTCGGCTGTCCTGATCCCGTCGCCCGTGCACGGCGGCCACTGCGATGACACGCGTCGAATCTCCTTTCGATCACGAACGGCTGGAAGACGAATGGCTCGAGGCCGACGGCTTTGGCGGCTTTGCGTCGGGCACGCTCGGCATGCTGCGCACGCGCCGCTATCACGCACTGCTGCTGACGGCGACGCGTGCGCCAGCGGGCCGTATCGTGCTCGTCAACGGCATCGAGGCGTGGATCGAGACGAAGGGCGTGCGTACGCCGCTGTCGATGCAGCGTTACGCGCCCGATATCGTCTATCCCGACATTGCTGCGAGTCTGATCTCGTTCGATAAGACGCCGTGGCCGACATGGCGTTTTCGCATCGATGCGCAGACGTGTGTGATCGCGGAAACGTTCGTCGCGAAAGCGACCTGCGAAACCGTGTTGCGCTGGCGCGTGGCTCTCAATGATGGTGAAGCGAAGGGCGACGATGCGATCACGCTGCACGTTCGTCCGTTACTGTCGGGCCGCGATTATCACGCGCTGCATCACGAGAACGGCGCTTTCGATTTTTCTGCTTCTGTCGATGGCGAACACGTGGCGTGGCAGCCGTATCACGATCTGCCTGTGATTCGCGTCGTCACGAACGGCGCGTATGAGCACGCACCCGACTGGTATCGCAACTTCTGCTACGTGCGCGAACGTGAGCGTGGCCTCGACTTCACAGAAGACCTCGCGACGCCCGGCGTGTTCACGTTCGATCTTCGTTCGGATGCGGCCGTCATGATATTGAGCGCAGACGTGGCGAACCAGTCGTCGCCTGTTGCGCATGCCGCCGCGATGGAACACGCGAACGCACTTGCCGAGACCGAAACGAATCGCCGTGTTTCTTTCGCTTCGCGCCTGCATCGTTCCGCCGATGCCTATGTCGTTGCGCGTTCGGCGGCCCGCACGATCGTCGCCGGTTTTCCCTGGTTTACCGACTGGGGCCGCGATACGTTCATCGCGATGCGCGGACTGCTGATCGCCACGGGGCGGCTCGCGGAAGCCGAGTCGATCCTGCTCGCCTGGGCGGGCACGATTTCGCAAGGCATGTGTCCGAACCGCTTTCCCGATTACGGCGACGAGCCGGAATACAACTCGGTCGATGCGTCGCTCTGGTTTGCGATTGCCGTGCACGACTATCTGGCGACAGGGCATGCATCGGATACGACGCGCGCGCGCCTGCAGGAAGCCGTCGATACGATCCTGGCCGGCTACACACAAGGCACGCGCTACGGCATCCGCGCCGACGACGATGGCCTGCTGCGCGCGGGCGTGCCCGGTGTGCAGCTCACGTGGATGGATGCCAAGGTCGGCGACTGGGTGGTGACGCCGCGCATCGGCAAGCCGGTTGAAGTCCAGGCGTTGTGGTTCAACGCATTGCGCATTGCAGCACAGTGGAACGCGCGATGGACTGAAGCTGCGGGGCGTGTGGCGACTTCGTTTGCGCAACGCTTCGTCGATCCGCAAACGGGCGCGCTGTTCGATAACGTCGACGTCGGCCATGTGTCCGGCACGGTCGACAGATCGATCCGGCCCAATCAGATTTTCGCGGCGGGCGGCTTGCCGTTTGCGCTGGTCGAAGGTGAAACGGCGCGCGCCATTGTTGCGCAGGTCGAAGCGCATCTGCTGACGCCGCTGGGTTTGCGCACGTTGTCGCCGGAAGATCCCGCGTATCGCGGGCGCTATGCGGGCGCGCCACTGGAACGTGACGGTGCGTATCACCAGGGGACGGTGTGGCCATGGTTGCTTGGGCCATTCGTCGAAGCATGGCTGCGCGTGCAGCGTCCCGATGAGTCGGCCCGCAGCGCGGCGCGCACGCGCTTTCTCGCGCCGCTCGACGCGCATCTGGATCGCGCGGGCCTCGATCACATCTCGGAAGTCGCGGACGGCGACGCACCACACGCGCCGGGCGGCACGCCGTTTCAGGCGTGGTCGCTGGGGGAGCGGGTGCGTTTGGGGGTTTTGTTGGGCGAAGGTGCCCATGCCAACCTCCCCGACGCGAACACCCCAAACCGCGCTACGATGTGACTCCCACCGTCACACGAGAGACGAGGACGCTGCCATGCCTCCGCTGCGCGCCGGAAACCTGCTTGCCACCGTCGAAGGAATACGTCTGCACTCCAGCGAGTGCGCGCGATGGCAGCGCTGGGGTCCCTATCTGAGCGAGCGTCAGTGGGGCACCGTGCGCGAGGATTACAGCCCGAACGGCACCGCTTGGGACTATTTTCCTCACGATCACGCCCGCAGCCGCGCCTACCGCTGGGGCGAGGACGGCATCGCGGGTTTCGGCGACGACACGTTGAACTGGTGCGTGTCCATCGCCATGTGGAACCGCGCCGATCCCATCCTCAAGGAACGCCTGTTCGGCCTCACGAACCAGGAAGGCAATCACGGCGAGGACGTCAAGGAACTGTATTTCTATCTCGACGGCACGCCGACGCATTCGTATATGCGGATGCTCTACAAGTACCCGCATGGCGCGTTTCCGTATCAGGATCTCGTCGAAGAGAACCGGCGGCGCGGCGCGGACCTGCCGGAATATGAAGTACTTGATACAGGCATCTTCGACGACTTGCGCTATTTCGACGTGACCGTCGAGTACGCAAAGAACACGCCCGAAGATATCGTGATGCGCGTCACCGTCGAGAACCGCGCGGACGAATCCGCCTGTCTCGATCTGCTGCCGCAAATCTGGGCACGCAACAAATGGTCGTGGAAGGAGAACGACGAGCGCCCGAAGCTCACGAAGGAAACGGTGCACGGCGTCACGCGTCTGCTCGGCACCCATCCCGGACACGAGCCGATGGTGGTGACGGCATGGTCGCCCGATACGACTGTTTTCGAATGGCTGTTCTGCGAGAACGATACGAATGTGCGCCGCCATTTCAACATGGAGGCCGAAGGTCCGTTCAAGGACGGCTTCAACGACTACCTCATACATGGTGACGCCGACGCGATCCGTCGCGATGCGGGTACCAAAGCGGCCGCGCACGTACCGCTGAATCTGCCGCCGCATGGCACGGCTGTCGTCTATCTGCGTTGGCGTCCCGAGTTCTGCCCCGATGAAACGCCGCTCGATGCCGAGCAACTGTTCACGCAGCGCATCGCTGAAGCCGATGCGTTCTATGCGGCGTTGCAGCACCATATCGAAGGCGCGGACGAGCGGCTCGTGCAGCGCCAGGCGCTGGCGGGCATGCTGTGGTCGAAGCAGTACTACCAGTTCGACGTCGAGCGCTGGATGGACGGCGACCCTTCGCAGCCGACGCCGCCCGCATCGCGCAAGCAGGGACGCAATCGCGACTGGCGGCACTTGTGCAACGCGGACATCGTGTCGATGCCCGACAAGTGGGAGTATCCGTGGTACGCGTCATGGGATCTCGCGTTTCATGCCGCCGCATTTGCGCTGATCGATCCTGCGTTTGCGAAGCGCCAGCTGCTGCTGCTCGTGAAGGATCGCTACATGCACCCAAACGGGCAGATCCCCGCCTACGAATGGGCGTTCAGCGATGCCAATCCGCCCGTGCACGCATGGGCTGCATGGCGTGTGTATGAAATCGATCGCGCGCTGACGGGCAAGGGCGACCGCGATTTTCTCGAACTGGTCTTCCACAAGCTGCTGCTCAACTTCGCGTGGTGGGTGAACCGCAAAGACGCTGACGGCCGCAATATCTTCCAGGGCGGCTTTCTCGGACTCGACAACGTCGGCATTTTCGACCGTTCGTCGCCGCTGCCGACGGGCGGCCATATCGATCAGGCCGACGGCACCGCATGGATGGCCGCGTATGCGCTCGACCTGATGCGCATCGCGCTTGAACTCGCGTTTGCGAACCATGTGTTCGTCGATATTGGCGTGAAATTCTTCGAGCACTTCCTGTATATCGCGCAGGCGGTGAGTTGCGAAGACAACTGCGATACGGGCCTGTGGGACAGCGAGGACGAATTCTTCTACGACAAGCTGCGCCTGCCCGACGGCTCCAATGTGCCGATGCGGGTGCGCTCGATTGTCGGCCTGATTCCGCTAATTGCCGTACATGTGCTCGAAGAGCGTCTGCATGGCTCGCTGCCGGGTCTGCGCGACCGCCTCGTCTGGTTCCTGCGCAACAAGCCCGATCTCGCTCGACTGGTGTCGCGCTGGAACGAGCCGGGGCGCGGCAACAGCCTGCTGCTGTCGCTGTTGCGCGGGCATCGGATGAAAGCGCTGCTCAAGCGCGCGCTCGACGAAGCCGAGTTCCTGTCCGACCACGGCATACGCGCACTGTCGCGTGTGCATCGCGATCAACCGTACGTGTATCAGCACAATGGCCAGAGCTTCTGCGTGAAGTACTTGCCCGCCGAATCGGATTCGCGCGTATTCGGCGGCAATTCGAACTGGCGCGGGCCGGTCTGGATGCCCGTCAACTATCTGCTGATCGAGTCGCTGTATGAATTTCATCGCTATTACGGCGACGATTTTCGCGTCGAGTACCCGACGGGATCGGGCAAGCAGCTTTCATTGTCCGAAATCGCCGACGCGCTCGCACATCGCACGACCACGCTGTTCCTGAAGGACAAGAACAACGAACGTCCGGTAATGGCCGCGTATCCGCTGTTGCAGGCGGACCCGCGCTCGCAGGATCTCGTACTCTTTCACGAATACTTTCACGGCGATAACGGACGCGGCGTGGGCGCGTCGCATCAGACGGGATGGTCGGGTCTCGTCGCGTTGCTGCTGCAGCCGCGCGAACTCGCAAGCTCGGGCTCCGTGCCTGCGGCGGGCGAGACGCAGGACGCCGAAGTGGCGGCGTCGGTGAAATAGGCCGCGCTGCCCGCAGCTGATGCCGCAGTTCGATTGAACTGTGCGGCATGACGGCGGGTCTTTCAGATATCGCCAACCGTATGGCTCATTCATGGAACACTGCCATGTCCAATGACGCAAACGACGCTACATCGACTGCCTCGTCAGCAAGCTGCAAGATCGGCGCAGGGCCGCATGCGCCCGCCGCGGGTCCCGCCGGCAAGCGGCCTGCGCCGCCATGCACGCTGGTCATCTTCGGCGCGGGCGGCGATCTGACCAAGCGGCTCCTGACGCCCTCGCTGTACAACCTGACGGTCGATGGCCTGCTCGACGACGGCATGAACATCATCGGCGTCAATCACGGTGAGCGCGAAACGAAGGAGTGGCTCGGCGATCTCGGCCAGTCGCTGCAGCAGTTCGCCGCCGACAAGGCGAGCGAAGCGCATACCGGCAAGGTCGACGAGAAAGCCTGGAAGTGGCTTTCAACGCGCATGGAGTACATGGCGGGCGAATTCGAGACCGACGATGTATTCGAGGCGCTCAAGCAGCGCATCGAGAAAACGTCGCACGGCAACGCAATCTTCTACCTCGCGGTGGGCGCGCGGTTTTTCAGGCCGATCGTCGAGCGTCTCGGCAAGCACGGCTTGCTGAAAGAAGACGCGCAGCGCAAGGGGAGCTTCCGGCGTCTCGTGATTGAGAAGCCGTTCGGCACGGACCTCGCGTCCGCGCGCGATCTCAATGCGCACATTCTCAGTTTCGCGAACGAATCGCAGGTCTATCGCATCGATCATTTTCTCGGCAAGGATACCGTGCAGAGCATCCTTGCCGTGCGCTTCGCGAACGCGATGTTCGAGCCCGTGTGGCGGCGCGAGTATATCGACAGCGTGCAGATCACGGCGGCCGAAACGCTCGGCGTCGAAGGGCGCGGCAAGTTCTACGAGCAGACGGGCGCATTCCGCGACATGCTGCCGAATCATCTGTTCCAGTTGCTCGCGATGGTCGCGCTGGAGCCGCCTAATTCGTTCGATGCCGAAGCCGTGCGCGACAAGAAGGCCGAACTGTTCGCCGCCATCGAGCCGCTCAAGCGCGACGATGTCGTGCTCGGCCAGTATGAAAAGGGCGATACGGGCATTGGCTATCGCGACGAACCCGACGTCGCGCGCGACAGTACGACGGAAACCTACGCAGCCGCACGCGTGTTCATCGACAACTGGCGCTGGGCAGGCGTGCCGTTCTATCTGCGCACCGGTAAGCGCATGACTGCGCGTCGCACCGAGATCGCCGTGCAGCTGAAGCGCGTGCCGTTTCTGATGTTCCGCGACACGCCCGTCGAGGCGTTGACGCCGAACGTGTTCACGCTGCGCATCGATCCCGCGCATGGCACGCGCTTCGATTTCAACGTGAAGGTGCCCGGACCGGCGATGCAGATCGGCGCCGTGCGCTCGGCGTTCAACTACAACGACTTCTTCGACGAGCGCGCGAACGTCGGCTATGAAACGCTGCTCTACGACTGCATGCTCGGCGATGAGACGCTGTTCCAGCGCGCCGACAGCATCGAGTCGGGATGGTGTGCGGTCGATCGCGTGCTGCATCCCGAAGGCGGCGCGTTGCCCGTGCATGGCTATGCGGCGGGCAGCAGCGGGCCGGCGCAAGCCGATGAACTGCTCGCGCGCGATGGCCGCGCGTGGCGCTCGTTGCAGAGCAAAGAGTAGTGCTGTCTGGACCTGTCCAGATCCGTCAGACGACAAACGAAAAGGGGGACGATTTGGCTAAAGCTAAAGTACAGACACGACCCAGCGCCAGGAGCGACGGCGAGCGGATACTCGCGATCGATGTCGGCGGCACGGGGTTGAAGGCGGCCGTGATCGACGCGGGCGGCGACATGAAAAGCGAACGCGTGCGCGTCGCGACACCGCATCCGTGCACGCCGCAGCAACTCGTCGATACGCTGGCGAAGCTCGTTCAGCCGCTCGTCGACGCGCAGCATCCGACCTTGATGTCGATCGGTTTTCCGGGCGTCGTGCGCGATAACTGCGTGCTGACCGCGCCGAATATCGGCGATGCGAGCTGGCGCGGCTTCGCGCTCGCGGATCAGCTGGCCGCGCGTGTGGGCGGCTTGCCCGTGCGCATGATCAACGACGCCGAGATGCAAGGCTTCGCGGCGATCGAAGGGCATGGTATCGAGTTCGTGCTGACGCTGGGCACGGGCGCGGGCACGGCGCTCTTTCGCGACGGCGAGCTGATGCCGCATCTCGAACTCGCGCATCATCCCGTCAGCAAGGACCGCACGTATGACGAGTACATCGGCAATGCGGCGCGCGAGAAGGTGGGCAGCAAGCGCTGGAACCGGCGCGTCGAGAAGGTAATCGCCATCCTCGCTTCGCTCGTCAACTACGACAAGCTGTGGATCGGCGGCGGCAATGCGGAGCGTCTGACGTTCGACTTGCCGTCGAATGCGGCGACCGTATCGAACGCGGCGGGTATCGAAGGCGGTGCGCGGCTCTGGCATCCGAAGTCGGTGCGGGAGACGCGGCAGTTGCCGGAAGCGAACCAGAAGTCGGGCGTATTCCGTTGAAGGAGCGGGCGGGGGAATAAACGGACATGGCCGTTCGTTTCCTCCGATGCGGTCATGAACGCGTGACCGCATCTCTTTCGACGGAGCCGTCCCATGAAAACAACTATCTCTCACACCCGGCTCGCAGCCATGGCGCTATGGATGGCGCTCTCGTCGGGCTTCACGCATGCCGTGGCGGCCGAGGCTTTCGAAGTGACGTCGCCGGGCACGCCCGACGGCGGCACCATCGATTCGAGCCACGCAGCCGGCGTGAACAATTGCGGCGGCGGCAATCAGTCGCCCGCCGTGCAATGGCGCAATACGCCATCCGGCACGCGCAGCTTTGCGGTGACGCTCTTCGATCCCGACGGCGCCAAGGGCATTGGCGTGATCCATTGGGTGTTGTACGGGATACCCGCGTCGATGAACGCGATGCCGCATGGCGCATCGGCGCCCGCAGGCAGCGTGAGCGGCATCAATCGCACCGGGCAGCCCGGTTATTACGGACCTTGCCCGCCCGTCGGCGACGTGCCGCATCACTATGTATTGCAGGTCTACGCGCTCGATCTCGCGCCCGATGCGCTACCGCCCAATCTCAATCACGACGCGTTTCTCGCAGCCGTCACGAATCACGTGCTGGCCGCGAGCAGCACCGTGCTGCGCTACGGACGCTAGCGCAGCATCGACGCTCAGCGCGGCGCATCGCCCCAGCGGTATTCGACGGTCGCGTCGTCGAGCTGCTTCTTGATCTCGGGGTCGAGCACGAGGTCGACAGCCGCCAGCGAGTCGTTCAACTGCTCGACGCGGCTCGCGCCGATGATCGCCGACGTGATGGTGGGATTCGCCAGCACCCATGCAATCGCCGTCTTCGTCATCGGTTCGCCCGTTTTCGCGTTGATCTCGCGCAGCGTTTCGATGGTCTTGAATTCGCGCTCGTGCCAGTAGCGCTCCGAGTACATCTCACCCGCCTTGCCGACCGTTTCCGTGAAGCGTCCTTCCGTGGGCTTCGCGTCGTGTCGATGCTTGCCCGTCAGCAGGCCGCCCGCGAGCGGATTGTAGGGAATCACGGCGAGGCCTTCTTCGTCGGCGAGCGGCAGCAGTTCGCGTTCGATCTGCCGGAACAGCAGGTTGTAGCGCGGCTGCACCGACACGAAGCGCGCGGTGCGCAGCACGTCCGAGCGCCCGAGCATGCGCGCGAGCCGGTACGCCAGATAGTTCGACACGCCGATATAGCGCGCCTTGCCCGAGCGCACGATCACGTCGAGTGCTTCCAGCGTTTCGTCGAGCGGCGTGTCGCGGTCGTCGGAATGCAGCTGGTACAGATCGACGTAATCGGTGTTCAGGCGGCGCAGCGAATCGTCGATGGCATCGAGCAGATGCTTGCGCGACGCGCCCTGATTCCACGCATGCGGACCGACCTTGCCGACGGCTTTGGTTGCGAGGATAAAGCGGTCGCGCTTGCCCTTGAGCCAGCGCCCGATGATTTCCTCCGTGCGTCCCGCAAGATTTTCGCCACCGCCTAGCGGATAGACATCGGCCGTATCGATGAAATTCACACCGGCGTCCGTCGCCTTGTCGAGAATGCCGCGCGATACGTCTTCTTCGGTTTGCAAGCCGAAAGTCATCGTACCGAGACACAAACGCGAGACAGTAAGACCAGTGTGGCCGAATTTGCGGTATTGCATGATCGACTCCGCGAGAAGGAAACTATAAGAGGTTGAGTGCAGCGGGATGGAAATGCAGAAGAGAGAGCATAGCGGCTATTGCGAATCTGCGTGGTGGGGTTGCCGTCAAGCATTCATTGCGCTGACACCGTATTGCGCCTGGCCGAAAACTTTTCAGACGCGTAAGGTCTAAACGGCTTTATCGCCGGGTCGAGTTTCATATCCGCGAGGTTGATATCCAATGAGTGTCGAAGAAAACGTCAGTCAGGAGATCGCGCACAACAGTTCTCATACGCGTGCTGTCATTGCTGGCGCGGCAGTCGTCGCCGTGGGCCTGCTGGTTGCATGCGCGATTGTCATCAGAAGGAAAAAGGGCAATGCGCGCGTGCCTGAACCCGCCAGGAGCGTCGACGTGGACCGCTATACGGGGCGCTGGTACGAGTTCGCGCGCTATGAAAACCGCTTCGAGCGCGGCCGCGATTTCGTCACCGCGGACTATGCGAAGCGTGACGACGGCTTGATCAGCGTGATCAACACGGGCCGCGAGGGCGGTGCGGATGGATTGCGGCGCGTCGCGCGCGGCAAGGCCCGAGTGGTCCCGGATTCAGACAACGCAAAGCTGAAAGTATCGTTCTTCGGGCCGTTCTATGTCGGCGACTACTGGGTGCTCGATCACGCGGACGACTACGCGTGGTCCATCGTCGGCGAACCGAGCGGCACGTACCTATGGATTCTCACGCGCGAAGCGAAGCCCGCTGTCGAACTGCAGCGCGCGCTGCTGGAACGGGTTCGCGCATTGGGCTATGACGCGTCGATGCTGCGGCGAACCCAGCAGTAAGAGCCGATTGAAAATTTTTCTATCCGCCTTTCCTTTTGTGAAATCTCGCATCGCTTATCCGGCATTTCCAGTGACCCATGGCGGCTTTGCGCGGTAACTCTTCCCTTTTATTCGTGAGCCGTTGCGCAATTACTGCTGCATTTTCGCCCCGGCATGAATTTCGCATTGACGGACGCAATGCAATTCCGCATCGCTCTGCGCAGACCGATGCGGCTTCTCAAACCGGAGTGTGACTGCCCACGTAAAGAGTCGAGCGAAACAACCGTGGCTGTCGCACCGTATTGCGTCAAATGCCATGGATACCAACCGTACACTCACCACCATTCGAAGCGGCGCGCATCAGATCACCGATCATCGGGACGACATCTTCTTTGCAGCCGTATCGACGACACGCATGCCGATGGTCGTCACCGATCCGAATCTGCCCGACAACCCCGTGATCTTCGCGAACCATGCGTTTCTGCGCATGACGGGCTATGAACTGACGGAGATTATCGGCACCAACTGCCGTTTTTTGCAGGGGCCGGAGACGGATCGCGCCACTCTCGACGAAGTGCGGGATGCCGTCGCGCATCGCCGCGAGATCGCGACGGAGATTCTCAACTATCGCAAGGACGGGTCGACGTTCTGGAACGCGTTGTTCATTTCTCCCGTCTTCAACGATCAGGGCGAACTGGTGTATTTCTTCGGCTCGCAACTGGACGTGAGCCGGCGCCGCGATGCCGAAGACGCGTTGCATCAGGCTCAGAAAATGGAGGCGCTCGGGCAGTTGACAGGCGGTATCGCGCACGACTTCAACAATCTGCTGCAGGTGATGGCGGGTTATGTCGATGTGCTGCAGATGGGCCTCGAAGGCAATGCGCAAAACGCGGTGATGGCGCAAAGCCTCGATCGCATCCGCGGCGCAGTCGCCAAAGCCACGACGTTGACACAACAACTGCTCGCGTTCGCGCGCAAGCAGAAGCTCGTGGGGCGCACCGTCAACCTGAACACGCTAGCCGACAGCATGGTCGAACTCGCGCGGCGCACGCTCGGTGAGAACGTGTCGCTGAAGACCGAGTACGAAGAGGGTCTCGGCAATTGCCGTGTCGACTCGACCCAACTTGAAGTCGCCTTGCTCAACGTGCTGCTCAATGCACGCGACGCACTCGCGAACCAGCGCGACGGTGTCGTGACCGTGCGCACGGAAACGGTCGAACTGGAGCATCAGGCAATGGTCGGATTCGCCGACCTGCGGACGGGGCGCTATGTGAGTATCGCGATCTCCGACAACGGATGCGGCATTCCGCCTGAGATTCTCGACAGGGTGATGGACCCGTTCTTCACGACGAAAGACGAAGGCAAGGGTACGGGCCTCGGGTTGTCGATGGTGTATGGCTTTGCGAAGCAGTCGGGCGGCGCGGTGAATCTGTATTCGGAGCCGGGCGTCGGCACCACGTTGCGGCTTTATTTCCCGGCTGTCGAAGGCAATGCGCAGCGTCGTCCGTCGGCGCCGAAGGCGATCGAAAAGGCGGGCAACGAAATGATCCTGATCGTCGACGACCGCGTCGAAGTGGCGGAAGTCGCACAGGCGATGCTCGAGCAGATCGGCTATCGCACGCGTGTCGTGCTGAACACGAAAGAGGCGATGGAGATTTTGCAGGACGGCACGACGGTCGATCTGCTGTTCACCGACCTCATCATGCCGGGCAACATGAACGGCGTGATGCTGGCGCGCGAGGCGCGGCGCCTGCTGCCGAAGATCAAGGTGCTGCTGACGACGGGCTATGCCGATGCGTCGCTCGAAAGAACGGATGCGAGCGGCAGCGAGTTCGACATCATTCACAAACCCTATCGGCGCGCGGAACTGGCGCGCAAGGTGCGCATCGTGCTGAACGGGCCAACGGGTGTCGGTTAGCTTTCAGCCAGGGCAATTACGCATGCATTTGAGTCGACCGGGCGGGCTAATTCGTTTCATTTACCGCAGGCTGCGGATAGAATTTGTACCCGGTTCCGTTCAACCTGCGGCGGATCGCGCGGTGCTAAAGGAGTATCGTGCGTTCGCGTTTAATCCGGATCTCGAATGCTGCGACCATCAATGCCACATAACGAAAGCGAACGCGTCGAAACGTTGCGCTCGCTTCATATACTCGATACGCCGCCCGAAGAACGTTTCGATCGTCTCACGCGGCTCGCGCGACGCCTGTTCGGCGTACCCATTGCGGCCGTCACGCTGGTCGACAGTCATCGCCAGTGGTTCAAGTCGCATCCCGGCATCGACGCCTCGGAAACGTCGCGCGACGTGTCTTTCTGCGGCCACGCGATTCTCGACGACGAACTGTTCCTCGTGAACGATGCGTTGCTCGATGTGCGCTTTGCCGACAATCCGCTTGTCACCGGCGACCCGAATATCCGCTTCTACGCGGGCTATCCGCTCACCGTCGACAACGGCAGCCGGCTCGGCACGCTGTGTCTGATCGACGTGAAGCCACGCGCGCTGGACGATGAAGAGCGGGTGCTGTTGCGCGATCTCGCGCGCATGGCCGAGCAGGAAATCTCCGCCGTGCAGCTCGCGACCACGGATGAACTGACGGGCCTGTCGAATCGCCGCGGCTTCGAGGCACTCGCGCAGCATGCCATCAGACTCTGCAAGCGCGCGCAAAAGCCGGCGTCGCTGCTGTTCTTCGATCTGAACGGCTTCAAGCAGATCAACGATGTGTATGGTCACGCGGAAGGCGACCGCGCGTTGATTGCATTTGCAACGGTGTTGAAAACGGCATTGCGCGACAGCGATGTGATCGGCCGGTTGGGCGGGGACGAGTTCGTCGTACTCTTGAGCGATTCCGACGAAGAAGGGACGGCGCAGACCATCGCGCGCCTCAGGCATCAACTGGACGTCCACAACCAGTCCGCGCAAACGCCTTATCAATTGCACTGCAGCGTGGGCACGGCGACGTTTGCGCCCGACAGCCCCCAGAGTATCGACGACCTGCTCGCGCAAGCCGACGGCGCGATGTACGCGAACAAGCGCTCACAACGCTGAAGCCTGGGCGGCTGCGCAAACGTTTAGCGTAGCCGCTCCCGTTGCATCAACGCGTTTTTCCGTCTCAGCGATTTTCCAGCACCCAGCGTTCCTCGCGTTCGAGTCGCAGCAATGCATGCTCAAACATCGCGCGTGCACGGCCCGAGATATTTGCCAGATACACATGCAGTAGCGCATCGGCGGGCGTGCGCGAAGCGCAGCTGACGCTGTACTGCTCGAACGCACTCAACTGCATGATGATGCTCGCGAGATGCTTCGGGCATTCGCACGCGACGGTGGTCGACGCATGCGCCATCGCCATCAATGTTTCGTCGGAGTAGTGCCGCTGCGGCGCGGGCTCGCGCATGTCGGGCTGCATCGCTGCTTGCCCCGTCTTGCGCTGGATGTCGCCCATCATCTGCGCGATCGATGCCTGATCGAGCGGCTCGCGTATCGTGCGTACGCCGACGCGTTCCAGCAGGTTGATCGTGTTGGCGGCGGCGAACGAATACACCACGACGATGTTTTCCGCATGAGTCGACGCGCTGAGTGCGAGCACGCGCTCGACATCGTCCGCGTGCAGCGACGGCAGATGAATGATCAGCACATCGGCGGGCTGGTTCATGCGTTCGGTGAACGCGGCCGTCATGTTCTCGAAGACTTTCGGCTCGCTTGCAAGCTCCGCCTGCATCGCGTGCAGATGCTGGCGGATGGTCTGCGCGAGCGCCGTGCCGACGATGCGCAGCCGCAAGCCCGGGCGCCCCTCCGTGAGCGGCGACACAGGCGTCTTGTCGACATGCATGAACGCGAGCCGTTCGAGTTCGCCCGTCTGCAACGTGGCGATCGAGCCGATCGAATAGCCGCGATCGACGAGCCCCTTGATCATCGCGACGCGCCGCACGTCGGCTTCGCTGTACAGGCGATGCCCGGATTGCGTGGTGGGCGGCGCGACGACGCCATAGCGGCGCTCCCAGATGCGCAGTGTGCCGACGGGAAGATTCGCCATGCGGGCGACGGCCCCGATGCGATAGCGCGGCACGACTTCTGGATCATCCACTGTGTTGTTCATGAATCGAAAACCCTTGGGGAAGTCGATTCGAGTCTAACAAGCGCGACGATGATTTGAAGCGGATTTTTTTATTCAATGCTGGCGCAAAGCCGCATAAACAAACGCTCTGCGGAATGCAAGCCTTTGACGCGCAAGCCTTTGCGGGTTCTTGTCCTCATTCTGTCCCGCCAATGTGGCGCACGATGCCAACAGGCGTTTGTACTGATTTTGACCAGGATCGAATGATGCGGACCTGTCATGCCTGGTCGCCTGATGTATGAGGAAAGGCTCAGCTTTGCTGCATCGGCGGGTTCAGCGTTTGCGCGTGGAGCCACGCACGATCAATTGCGGCTCGGACGTCACGCATACGCGCGGCGCTTTCTGATGCGCGCCATGCTTGCCGGAAGGCCGCTCGATCAGCTCGCGCAGCAACGAGACCGCGAGTTCGGCGGCTTCGACGGTCGGCACGGCGACGGTTGTGAGGGGCGGACGCGATTGCTGCGCAAGCTGAATGTCGGTGATGCCGACTACGGACAGATCGCGCGGCACTTCGCGCCCGAGATCGGCCGCAGCGTGGATCGTGCCGAGCGCGGGCAGGTCGTTGGTCGCGAAGATGGCCGTCAGTTTCGGGTCCTTCTCCAGCAGATCGCGCGCCGCGGTATAGCCGCCTTGCGTCGTATCGGGTGCGTAACGCACGTTTTTCGCGGGCACTTTGAGGCCCGCCTCGCGCATCGCATCGACAAAGCCTTCGTAGCGCGATGCGTGAATACCCGAGGGTTTGCTGCCGACAACCGCGCCGATGCGCGTGTGCCCAAGCTCGATCAGATGCTGCGCAGCGAGTTGGCCCGCAAGGCGGAAATCGACGGCGACGCACGGCAGGCCGGGTGGATCGTCGGGACGTTCCCACATGCACAGCACGACGGGCGCGCCGCGCGCTTCCGTTTTGCGCAGATCGTCGAAGTCGAGATTGGCGTTCATCACCAGCACGCCTTCGGACAGCGTGCCCGCAATCTGCTCCAGATACGCGCGGCCCGCGTGCGGATCTTCATTGGTGTTGCAGATGATGACGAAGTGGCCGCTGGTGCGCGCCGCGCGCTCGACGGCCAGCGCAAACTCGGGGTAGAACGGGTTCGCGATGCTCGACACCATCAGCGCGATGGTCGGCGCGCGGCCTTCGGCGAGTGCGCGTGCCGCAAGATGCGGACGGTAGTTGAGCGCCTCGACGGCTTCGAGCACGCGCTGACGCGTCTGCTCGCCGACGCGCCCGCGATTGCGCAGTACGTTCGAAACGGTGGCCGACGTGACGCCGGCGCGCCGTGCGACTTCGCTCAAGGTGGACATGTTTCGCAACGCTTATTCAATATGTGGGACTCGCGTTCATCATTTGCATTGGCTACGAAGGCGGGGCACCATGCGCAAAACGACAGAACGAATTATCGGAGACAGCCTTACACGGCCGACAAACGGCCTTCAGAAAGGCCAGCGATCGCAATGCGGTCGTTTTTTCGGCCATTCAGATTAAGCGCTTAATCTCCGCTTCGGGCTGATTAAATCACGGAGTCGAAGCGATGGCGAGCATTTCGTTGAAGGGCGTGCAGAAAGCGTATGGAGACAACGCGCCCGTGATCCGCAACGTCGATCTGGAGATCGGCGAAAACGAGTTTTGTGTGTTCCTCGGTCCGTCGGGCTGCGGCAAGTCCACGCTGCTGCGCATGATCGCGGGTCTGGAAGACGTGACGGACGGCGATCTCTCGATCGGTGGGCGCATCGTCAACGACGTGCCCGCTGCCGAGCGCGGCGTTGCGATGGTGTTCCAGAGCTACGCGCTGTTTCCGCACATGAGCGTGTACGAGAACATGGCCTTTGGCTTGAAGCTCGCGAAGAAGCCGAAAGCGGAAATTGACAGCAAGGTGAAGGAAGCCGCGCGCATCCTGCAGCTCGAAGCGCTGCTCGACCGCAAGCCGCGCGCGCTGTCGGGCGGGCAGCGGCAGCGCGTCGCAATTGGCCGCGCGATCGTGCGTGAGCCTGGCGTGTTTCTGTTCGACGAGCCATTGTCCAATCTCGATGCGACCTTGCGCGGCCAGACGCGAATCGAAATCGCGCGTCTGCACAAGCAGTTCGCGACCGCGAGCGTCGTCTATGTGACGCACGATCAGACAGAAGCGATGACACTCGCCGACAAGATCGTGCTGCTGCATTCGGGCAAGGACACCGAGCGCTACGGCAGCATCGCGCAGATCGGCGCGCCGCTCGAGCTGTATCACCGGCCCAATAGCCGCTTCGTCGCGGGCTTCATCGGCTCGCCGCGCATGAATTTCCTGCCAGGCAGAGTGACGGCGATCGACGCGCAAGGCGTCGACGTCACGCTCGATCACACGAATGAAACGCTGCGCGTCGAAGTCGACGGCAGCAGCTTGCAAGGCGGGCAACCCGTGACGCTCGGCGTGCGCCCGGAACATCTCGAACTCGTCACGGACGATGCATCACGACGTGATGCAACGCTCGCGCGCACCATTTCGCTGATCGAGCATTTGGGCGAGCACAGCTACGTGCATCTCGAACAACCGGGCGGCGCCGTGCTGATCGCGAAGGTGCCCGGCAACGCCCGCGTCGAACAGGGCGAGCGCGTGGTATTCGCCGCGCCCGCCCGTGCCTGCCATCTTTTCACCAAAGACGGATTCGCCGTGAAGGCGCTCAACTCCGTCGAACACTACGCATAAGGGACATGCGCATGCGCCTAGGAGTCTGTTACTACCCGGAGCACTGGCCGGAATCGATGTGGAAAGACGACGCGCGCCGTATGAAGGCGCTCGGCATCGAGCAGGTGCGAATCGCGGAATTTGCATGGAGCCGTATCGAGCCATCGCCGGGCGAATACGATTGGAGCTGGCTCGATCGTGCGATCGACGTACTCGGTGATGCTGGCCTGCAGGTCGTGATGTGCACGCCGACGGCGACGCCGCCGAAGTGGCTGATCGACCGACATCCCGACATTCTGCCCGTGGGCGCGGATGGACGTCCGCGTGCATTCGGCTCGCGCCGTCATTACGACTTTTCGTCGCCGTCGTATTTCGAAGCGTCGCGCAAGATCTGCGAGGCCGTTGCGGAGCGTTACGGCAAGCATCCTGCTGTCGCGTACTGGCAGACGGATAACGAATTCGGCTGTCACAACACAGTGGTCAGCTATTCGCCTGCTGCCGTCGCGCGGTTTCGCGTGTGGCTCAAGGAGCGTTATCAGAGCATCGACGCGTTGAACCGCGCATGGGGCACGGTGTTCTGGAGCATGGAGTACCGCAGCTTCGACGAAATCGATGCGCCCATTGCGACTGTCACGGAAGCGCATCCGTCGCATCGGCTGGATTACCGGCGTTTCGCATCCGATGAAGTCGCGCGCTACAACCGCATGCAGGTCGAAATCATCCGCGCGCATTCGCCGGGCCGGCCTGTCGCGCACAACTTCATGCAGCTGTTCACCGAGTTCGATCACTACAAGGTCGCGCGCGATCTCGATGTGGCGACGTGGGACAGCTATCCGCTCGGCGCGCTCGAAGAGCAGTGGTACGCGCCGGAGATCAAGGCGAAGTTCCTGCGCACCGGGCATCCCGACTTCGCGTCGTTCAATCACGATGTGTATCGCGGCATGTCGAAGCTGCCGTTCTGGGTGATGGAGCAGCAGCCCGGTCCCGTGAACTGGGCGCACTGGAATCCTGCGCCGCTGCCGGGCATGGTGCGTCTGTGGAGCTGGGAAGCGTTCGCGCACGGCGCGGGCTGCGTGTCTTACTTTAGGTGGCGCCAGGCGCCGTTCGCGCAGGAGCAGATGCACGCCGGGCTGAACACGCCCGACAATCGCCTCGATATTGGCGGCAGCGAAGCGGAGCAGGTCGCGCACGAAATCGCCAGGGTGTCGGCGGCCGATGCCGATGCGAACGCGGATGTGCGCAGCAAGGTCGCGCTGATCTACGACTACGAAGCCAAGTGGCTCTTTGAAATTCATCCGCAGGGCGCGGACTTTCATTACCCGCGCTTCGCGTTCGAGTACTACTCGGCGCTGCGCGCGCTCGGCTTCGACGTCGATGTGATTCCTGCCGATGCGCCTCTCGACGGCTACGCGATGATCGTCGTGCCGCCGTTGCCAGTCGTGCCGGGCGACTTCGCGGTGCGGCTCGCGGCATCGGGCGCGCAGATCGTGCTCGGTCCGCGCACGGGCTCGAAGACGCCTGATCTGCAGATTCCTGCGAACCTGCCGCCGGGCGCGCTCGCTTCGCTGTTGCCCATCCGCGTATGGCGCGTCGAATCGATGCGGCCGAACGTGACGGAGACGGTGCAGGTGAATGGCGCAAGCGACGGTCTGCGCGAAGGTCAGGCGCGCCATTGGCGCGATCTGATCGATGCCGCTGACGAACGAAGCTTCGGCGTGCGCGCACGTTTTGCCGACGGTCATCCCGCGTATGTGCAGCATGGTTCCGTTCACTACTTCGCGAGCCTGTTCGACGATCGTCTGACTGAGTCGCTGTTTGCGCGCATCGCGACGGAAGCGGGGCTCACGCCGACGCCGTTGGGTGACAGCGTGCGTATCAGCCGGCGCGGCAAGCTCACGTATGTCTTCAACTATACGAATGCGCGGCATGTGATCGAAGGCGTCGATGCGTCGCGTTTCGTGATCGGCGCGCATGAGGTCGAACCGCAAGGCGTCGCCGCCTATCGCACGGAAAGCACGGAATAACTTCGCAACGTAGCAGTGATCCCAGCAGGTTAGAACCAGGACACAAGGAGACAGGAAGATGACAGCAAGAAAATTCAACGCGCGCACCGCAATCGCAGCGGCCGCCCTCGCGGTTGCCGCAGCCGTCTCGCCGTTCGCGGCGACGACGGCAGAAGCGGGCACGATGACGATCAACATCGCGTTCAAAGGTGCAAGCCAGCGCGCGGTGTGGCAATCGGTGATCGACGACTTCAAGAAGGCGCATCCCGACATCGACGTGAAGGCGTCGTTCGTCGATGAGGAAGCGTACAAGGTGCAATTGCCGGGCTGGCTGTCGACCGTCGCGCCCGATGTCGTCAACTGGCACAACGGCGAGCGCATGGCGTACTACGCGCGGCGCGGTCTGTTCGAGGACCTGAGCGGCGACTGGAAGAAGAACGGCTGGGACAGCATGTACGCATCGACGAAGGAATCGTCGACGTACAACGGCAAGCAGTACGCGGCGCCGACCGTGTACTACTCGTGGGGTCTGTTCTATCGCAAGGATCTGTTCCAGAAGGCGGGTATCGCGTCGGAGCCCAAGACGTGGGACCAGTTGATGGACGCCTGCAAGAAGCTGAAGGCGGCGGGTATCACGCCGTTCGCAGTGGGCGGCCGCGATGCCTGGACGCTGGCGGGCTGGTTCGACTATCTCGACCTGCGCATCAACGGCAACGCGTTCCACCAGAAGTTGATGGCGGGCGAAGTGCCGTACACCGATCCGCGCGTGAAGAAGGTCTATACGACGTGGAAGCAGTTGCTCGACGACAAGGACTTCATCGACAACTCGCTGTCGTACGATCTGGATGCGGCGCAACCGTTCCTGTTCCAGGGCAAGGCTGCGATGATGCTGATGGGCACGTTCATCACGGGCGGCTTCCCGCCGAACGTGAAGCCGAACATGAGCTACTTCCAGTTCCCGATCATCGACTCGAACGTGCCGACGGCGGAAGATGGTCCCGTCGAATCGCTGCATATTCCGGCCAAAGCGAAGAACAAGGCTGACGCGCATACGTTCCTCGCGTTCGTCGAAACGCCGGAGCAGGGCGCGAAGCTGGCGACGGGTCTCGGCTCGCTGTCCGCGAACAGCAAGTCGCCCGAGCCGGAAGATCCCATTTCGAAGATCGGTTTCCAGATTCTGTCGAACACGAAGGGCGGCATCGCGCAGTTCTACGATCGCGACATGACGAAGGAAATGGCCGACGAAGGGATGAAGGGCATGCAGCAATTCATCGCCGATCCGACGAAGATCGATGCGATCCTTGCGCAGCTCGAGCAGACGCGCAAGCGTATCTACAAGAAGTAAGGATGTGAAGCAGTGGCGCCGGGCGTGCATTCAATGCGAGCCCGGCGCGAAGCAGCAATCTCGTTGCATGGAGAATCGTCGTGTCGCACTCCGTTACACGTCAGGACATCAACGGCACGCCGCCGTCGCAGCCGCAGGCGTCGCCATCGCCCAGAGCCGCGGGCAAGAAGCGCGGACCGTCGCCTACTGCGCGGCGGCAGCGCAAGGCCGCGCTGCTGTTTCTCGCGCCCGCGTGCTTCATGGTCGCGGTGTATGTGGTCTGGCCGATCCTGTCGTCGATCTGGCTCAGCTTCTACAACTGGGACGGCATGACCGACAAGGTCTTCGTCGGTCTCGCGAACTACATCGAACTGTTTCAGGCGCCGACTTTCTACACCGCCCTGAAGAACAATGTCATCTGGCTCGTGCTGTTTCTGCTCGCGCCGCCGATGGGGCTTGCCGTCGCGCTTTATCTGAACCAGGCGGTGGCGGGCATACGCGTGGTGAAGTCGCTGTTCTTCGCACCGTTCGTGTTGTCGGGCGTGGTGGTCGGGTTGATCTTCTCGTGGTTCTACGATCCGACCTTCGGCCTCTTTGCGGTGATACTCGGCCACGGCGTGCCCGTGCTCGGCGACGCACACTATGCGACGTTCGGCATCATCTTCGCCGCGCTATGGCCGCAGACCGCGTACTGCATGATTCTTTATCTGACGGGTCTGACATCGCTGAACAGCGAACAGATCGAAGCCGCGCGCATGGAAGGCGCGAAGGGCTGGTCGATGCTGTGGCATGTGGTGTTGCCGCAGTTGCGGCCCGTCACGTTCATGGCGATCGTCGTCACGGTGATTGGCGCGCTGCGCAGCTTCGATCTGATTTCGGTGATGACGGGCGGCGGCCCATTCGAAAGCTCGACCGTACTCGCCTATTACATGTACGACCAGGCGATCAAGTATTACCGCATCGGCTATTCGGCATCGATTGCCGTGGTGCTGTTCGCGATCATGCTCGTGTACATCGTCTATCACCTGCGCCGCATGCTGCGCAACGAACAGTAAGGAGCTGACGATATGTATCCGATGCCCGTTGCCAAATGGAAGCCGATCAACCGGCAGTTGTACAAGCTGACGTTGCCGATTGCGCTTTTGATCTGGCTATTGCCGATGATCGCCGTGCTCGTTACGTCGATGCGTTCGACGGAAGAACTGAGCGAAGGGAATTACTGGGGCTGGCCGAAGCACATCGCGCTCATCGACAACTATCGCGAAGCGCTCACCACGTCGCCGATGCTGCATTACTTCTGGAACAGCGTGCTGATCACGGTGCCTGCCGTAGTCGGTTCGATCGCGCTCGCGGCGATGGCGGGTTTTGCGCTGGCCATCTACAAGTTCCGTGGCAACACGACGCTCTTCGCGACCTTCGTCGCGGGCAACTTCGTGCCGATCCAGATTCTGATGATTCCCGTGCGCGATCTGTCGCTGAGCCTCGGTATCTTCAATACGCTTGGCGCGCTGATTCTTTTTCATGTTTCGTTTCAGACGGGTTTTTGCGCGCTCTTTCTGCGGAACTTCATCAAGCAGTTGCCGTATGAACTGGTCGAAGCGGCGCGCATCGAAGGGGCGGGAGAGTGGACCGTGTTCTTCCGTATCGTGTTGCCGTTGATTCGTCCTGCGCTTGCTGCGCTTGCCATTCTGGTTTTTACGTTCGTCTGGAATGATTATTTCTGGGCGCTGTGCCTCACGCAAGGCGACGATGCTGCGCCGATTACGGTTGGCGTCGCGGCGCTAAAAGGGCAATGGACGACGGCGTGGAATCTGGTGTCTGCTGGTTCGATTCTGGCGGCGCTGCCGTCTGTTGCGATGTTCTTTGCGATGCAGAAGCACTTTGTCGCGGGGCTGACCTTTGGTGCGACTAAAGGGTGATGTAGGTTTTTTTGTTGTTTGTCTCCTGGTAGAAGGTTGCCCGCGCAAGCGGGCTTTTTTTGGTTTTTGTTTTTTGTGCTGGGATTTGCAGTTTGCTTTTTGTGCGCTGGCATCCGCGATTTGTTATTGGTGCTTCAAGCGTTGCCCCTGTGCGGGGCGGCACCTACTTTTCTTTGCCGCCGCAAAGAAAAGTAGGCAAAAGAAAGCGGCTCACACCGCCAGCCCATGTTCTTATCCACGGGCCCCCAACGTCCCCGCGCTTCACACGGCAGTGCCCTCGCCGATGCTCGTTGCCAGCGCTTCGAACAATCGCATCACCCGCTTCAGGCACCCGTACAACGGTGCGCGGCAGCGAATGGTATGTGCCGCCCAGGTGGCAAACTCTGTGTAGGTTGTCGCGTCGCGTAAGTAAGCGCTCTTACAGGTGGGACGCGTGTGCTATCGGTCCGGAGTGAGGCGTGTGGAGCACTACGGCCTACACACAGTTTGCCACCTGGGCGGCGGAGGACAGTCTGGGCCGGCGTGCTGTAGCGCGGGAGCGTGAAGAAGGTGAGGCACACCGCAAGAGCGCTGGCAACGAACGTCGGTCACGTGGTTGCCGTGTGAAGCGTAAGAACCTTTGAGGGCCCTCAGGCAGGAACGAGAACTGGCGGTGTGAGCCGCTTTCTTTTGCCTACTTTTCTTTGCGGCGGCAAAGAAAAGTAGGTGCCGCCCCGCACAGGGGCGACGCGTGAAGCACCAATAACAAAACGCGGATGCCAGCGCAAAGCCAAGAACAACCAAACCGAACCCAAAACAAAACCGCTATTGCCCCGGCGCAACAGCCGAATGCACCCCCGCCAGCGGCGACCCATACCCGCCTGATTGCGCGTTATTTGGGGTCCCTGTGACGAGTTGCGCGCGCGGATCGGTGGGATTCAGATTCATTTCCCCCGCCTGCTGGTTTCCATGCGTCGGATACTCGCTGCCGCGCGGCGCATTGGGCATCAACCGCGTGCTGTTGACGGGCGCGTTCACGTCGTCGTAAGTGGAAAGCCCTTGCGCGTTGGATAGCGCCGCGCCGACACCCAGCGCGATAGCGGCAGTGACCTGAAGCGAAACGATGATCTTGCGCACGATGCACTCCTTGCTCGAAGAATGGCGCGTCCGTCATGAATTGACGAACTACGGCGCGGTCCTCTTTATTCCCTTCTAACTATTGGACATCGCATCCGCGACTTCAAGGCATGACGCATGCGCACAGGCGACGCGCGTGAACGACGTCGCGCTTTTGAAGTAGTTCTTCGCTCAGAGCGCGTTTGCTCAGGCTTTCTCGCCCGCAATATCGCCGACCGCGCGCCGCACCGCGCGCAAAATGTCGTTCGCGAGTTCCGGCTGCGCCTTCAACACCGCGCGGGACGCCGCAATCGCACCGATCAGCGTCGACGAAATCGCAATCGCTTTCTCGCGCGGGTCGCCCTTCACCTTCTGCGCGCGCAGGTGCTTTTCGAACACAGCCGCCATCAGTTCGAAGCCTTCGCTGTAGCGCGCGCTGATCGTCTCGTCCTGACGTCCGACCTCGCTCGCCGACGCCGCCATCGCGCAGCCGTTCGCGATGTCGTCGCGTTTTTCCTCCGACAAATAGCTGTCGAGCAGTTCGCTCAGGCTCGGCGCGCGGCCGTCGGGCGTTCGGGTCATGCGCTCGTGGCCAATCTGCAGACCGTGCGCGAGCGCCTCCGCCGCGAGCGCTTCCTTCGACGGGAAGTGCGCGTAAAGCGCGCCGTGCGTGAGCCCCGCCGCCTTGCCAATCTCGGCGACACCGACGCCGTCGATGCCGTGCTCCCGGAACAGGCGCGCGGCCGTTTCGACAAGGGCCGCGCGGTTTTGCGCCGCCTTTTCCTTGCTGACTTTCATCGCTGATCCACCTTCCGCAACAAACCGGTGAGAAAAACGGCTTGACACGTATTGATTGCGGTCACTATCATTAATTTAAGATTGCAACTGCAATTATAAGGCAGCTGCTGGCGGAAGTCCGCCCCAAACCCTCAATTTATGGAGAAATGGTCATGTCATTCGCAAACAAGACAGCGCTTATCACGGGCGGCAACGGCGGCATCGGTTTCGCGGCGGCGCGCATCCTGATCGCGCAAGGCGCGCGCGTAGCGATCACGGGTCGGGACCAGAAGAAGCTCGACGAAGCGGCGGCGGAACTCGGCCCGAACGCGCTGCCGATCCGCGCGGACCTCGACGATCCTGCCGCCATCGATGAAGTCATGAAAGTGATCGCCGACAAGTTCGGCAAGCTGGATATCGTGTTCGCGAATGCGGGCGTGAGCGGGGCGACGCCTGTCGGCAGCACGACGGCCGAGAAGTTCGAAGCGATCATGCGCACCAATGTGACGGCCGTGTTCCTGACCGTGCAGGCGGCCGTGCCGCTGATGGGCGAGGGCGGCTCGATCGTGCTGAACGGCTCGGTGATGCGGCAACTCGGCGCGCCGGGCTCGTCGGCGTATTCGGCTTCGAAGGCGGCGATTTCCGGCATGGCGCGCGTGCTCGCGTCGGAACTCGTCACGCGCGGCATTCGCGTGAACACGGTGATTCCTGGCGGCACGCGCACGTCGATCTGGACGCGCGGCGATCGTGAAGGCGCGACGCTCGACGCGACGGAAACGGCGCTTTCGCCGATGATCCCGATGGGCCGTTTCGCGCTGGCCGATGAAGTGGCGCAAGCGGCTGTGTTCCTCGCATCGGATGCGGCGTCGGGGATGACGGCGGCGGAGATCGTCGTCGACGGCGGTAACACGGGTGCGCCGATGGGCGCGCCGGCTTTCCGTCGCTAAGCGGTTCAGCGGTTCAGTGGCTTTGCCGGTTCAAGGCCGCAACGAAAAAGGGCGATGCACAGCGGTGCATCGCCCTTTGTTCTATCCGATGTGCGCGACGCGTCAGAACATCCCTGCGACGATCGCCGCGACGATCGATCCGAGCACCAGCACCGCACCGATCGTGCGACGCTTGTTCAACTGCGTCCACAGCAGGACACCCGTGAGCGACAGCAAGATCACGCCGCCCGCGAACGTGTCGATCACGAGCACCCAGCCGACGCTCAGGCCGACGCCCTTATGCAGATTCGTCAGCGCCGCGAGGAAGGTGTTGGCGCTGCGCTTGACGGTCACGTAGTCATTGCCGACCCAGTACTCCGCCTGCGTATTTTCGCCGGGCGATGCGAAGCTCACCTGCCAGTGTTCCGGCTGAACGGCCTTGCGGTCGCCCCACGCGACGGGATGCGACGGCTCCTTCTGCACGCGGCCCGGTTTGCCTTGCACCTTCAGGTCCTGCTTGAGCCATTTGGCGAGGTCGCGCGGCGATTCGGGTGCGGGGTCCGGCAGCTTCACCTGCAGCGATTCGACCTGCGGCTCGCCCGTCGACACGCGCAGCGGGCCGCCGCGATGGTTCAGCAGAAAGCCGCTGGTGCCCATCAGAAGACCGAGCGCCGCGCCCCACAGTCCGATCCAGCTATGCACCTTGCGCAACCAGCGGATGAACGTGATGCGGCGCGATCCGGCGGGCGGCGCGCCGTTACCGGCGCTTTTGCTTTGCCCATTGGCGCGCGCGGCGGAATCGATGGCAACGGTTTCGGGTGTGTTCACAGGTCGCTCCAGGGGCAAGACAGCGTAGGGTTGCAACTGACCGCAACCGTCGTCGAGATGGCTGGCGCACGCGTCGGGCTGTCGATGCTCGCGACGCGCGTGATGCTTCGTGACGGAATGACCATCGACGGGGGGATGCGATGGCGTTTGGCTGGCTGGCCGCGTTGCCCTGAACGGGGCGCCGCAGTGGGCTGGCTTTGAGATCAGAAAAGGCCGCCTATGATTTCACGGCGTAATGAATGCCGCAATCATCGGGGGCGAATTACAACAGCGGCAATGTTTCGACAGATTACGTAAGGAATATGGAAGCTATGCCGCTGTCAGTGCTCAGCGCACGCCGAGCCGGTAGACGGTGGTGTGGCGATAACGTTCGCCGGGCCGTAGCACGACCTGTTCGGCGTCCGGCATGTTGACCTGATTCGGAAACGCGCCTGTTTCGAGGCACAACGCTGCGTGTTTGCCGTAGGTCTTGCCGTTGCGACCATCGACGCCCGCGAGAAAGTTGCCCGTGTAGAACTGCATGCCTTTCGCGTCCGTCGATACCGTCAGTTCACGTCCGCTGGCGGGATCGTAGAGTATGGCGGCCTTGCGCGTGACAGCAGCGCTATCGCGCAGCACGTAGCAATGATCGAAGCCGCCTGCGCGCGCGAGTTGCGCATCCGGCCAGTCGAGGCGCGCGCCAATCGGCGCGCCTGCGCGAAAGTCGAACACGCTGCCTGCTACGTCTTTTCTTTCGATGGGGATCATCGCGTCATCGACGGCGAAGAACGCGTCGGCATCGATCGTGATCACATGTCCGCGAATATCGGGCGCATCGGCGGACGCGTCGCCGGACAGATTGAAGTACGCGTGATTCGTGAGGCTGATGGGCGTGGGCGCATCGGCGGTGGCATCGTAGTCGATCGTGAGCGCGCCATCGTCGTCGAGCGCATAGCGCACGGTTGCCGCGACCGCGCCGGGGAAGCCTGCGTCGCCTTCGGGTGATTCGTGCGACAGAACCAGCGCGCCGTCCACTTCGCGCGCATGCCACAGCGCCTTGTGGAATCCGTTGATACCGCCGTGCAGCAGATTGTCGCCGTCGTTGCGGTCGAGCTGATAGACGACGCCGTCGAGCGTGAAGCGCGCCTGCGCGATGCGGTTCGCCCAGCGCCCTATGGTCGAGCCGAAGAACCAGCGGCTCGCCAGATAATCGGCGGGTGTTTCGTGACCGATCAGCACATCGGCGACGCGGCCTGCGCGATCGGGCGCATGCCAGGAGACGAGCGTCGCGCCGAGATCGCTGATGGTGACGCGCATGCCGTGCGCGTTGCGCAGCGTGAACAGACGAATGTCGCCGAGACCGGGCAACGTGCCCCAGCGTTCGGTCTGGACGCTGGATGAGAGAGAGGTATCGGTGCTGTGCATGTCGGCGAAATTCATATCGGTCGCGGATCAAACCAGATTAAGGCATTTATGCGGATGGCGCATTGTGAGTCGATTGCGCGGCGGTTTGCATGCGTTCCTGATACTCGCGCGGCGTGCAGTCGAGTTCGCGCCGGAACACGGCGTACATGTACTGCAACGAAGTGAAGCCACAGCGGATCGCGACTTCCGCGCTCGACATGTCCTGCTGCGTGAGCAGTTGCTTGGCGACATCGAGCTTGTGCTTGAGGATTTCCTGATGCACGGTGCAGCCGAGTTCGCGGCGGAAGTAGTCTTCGAGCGACGAACGCGATACGCCCACGTAGTCTGCGACCTGTTCCGTCTTGATGCCCTGGCAGGCGTATTGCCGGATGTAGTGACGTGCGCGCATCACGTAGGGGCTCGCGAGCGGCTCATGCTTCGTCGATTCGCAGACGTTGATGCCGACGGGCGGCACGAGAATGCGGCGGCCTGCGAAGCGTGCGCCGCCCAGCATCTGATGCAGCAGGTGCGCGGCCGTGCGGCCCATTTCCTCGGTGCCCTGAATCACGGACGAAAGTGGAATGCGGGTGAGCGAGCGCGTGAGCGGATCGTTGTCGATGCCGATGATGGCGACCTGTTCGGGCACGGGGATGCCGCTTATCAGGCATGCCTGGAGTACTTGCCGCGCGCGGGCGTCCGTTACCGCGATGATGCCGACGGGCTTGGGCAGGTTTTGCAGCCATTCGGTGAGTTGCACGCTGGCCTGGTGCCAGACGGGCGCGCTGGTCGGCAGGCCGCGGTGGACGTCGCCTTCTATTCCGTCTGCTTTCAGCAGCGTGTTGAATGCGAGTTCGCGTTCCTGCGCCCATCGGTTGGTCGGGGATTCGGGCAGGCTGTAGAGGGCGAAGCGTTGCAGGCCGGCGCCGATCAGATGCTTATACGCGAGCGACATGAGTTGCATGTTGTCGGTCGCTATGTAGGGGAGATTCGCAGGGTACTTCGATGCGTCTTCGTATGAGCTGCCTACGGCGACGACGGGTAAGGGGGAGTTGGCTAGTGCTTCGCAGACGGCGGGGTCGTCGAAGTCGGCAATGAAGCCGTCGCCTTCGAAACGTTCTATGCCGTTTAGGCGTGCGCGGAAGTCTTCTTCCAGGAAGAGGTCCCAGGCGACGCGGGTTGAGAGCAGATAATTGCCGATGCCTGTGATGATTTCTCTATCGTAGACTTTGTTTGCGTTGAAGAGCAGTGCAATTCGATGAGTTCGTTGCGGCATTTGCTCTCCGAGCAGTGGGGGTTGATTTTGGGTTTTTGCTGGCATTGGTGGTTTGCTTTTGCTTTTGCTTTTGCTTTCGCTGGCATCCGCGTGATGCCTACGTGCTTCAAGCGTCGCCCCTGTGCGGGGCGGCACCTACTTTTCTTTGCCGCCGCAAAGAAAAGTAGGCAAAAGAAAGCGGCTCACACCGCCAGTTCTAGTATTTGCCTGAGGGCCCCCAAAGGTTCTTATCCTTCACACGGCAACCACGTGACCCATCTCCGTTGCCAGCGCTCTACACGTGCGCCTCACCCGCTTCACGCACCCATATTCTGGTCCGCCGCGCCAGATAGTCCCCGGCCGCCCAGGTGGCAAACTGTGTGTCGGCTCCCTGTGCTCCACACGCCTCACTCCGGACGCTCGCGCATGCGTCCCACCCTGTGCGAGCGCTGCCCCGTACGACGCGACAACCGACACACAGTTTGCCACCTGGGCGGCACATATCATTCGCTGCCGCTTACCCGTGCAAATACATTCGTAGCGGGTGATGCGCTTATTCAAGGCGTTGGCAACGCAGGTGAACAAGTGCGGTGCCGTGTGCGGCGTGGGGACGTTGGGGGCCCGTGGATAAGAATACGTGCTGGCGGTGTGAGCCGCTTTCTTTTGCCTACTTTTCTTTGCGGCGGCAAAGAAAAGTAGGTGCCGCCCCGCACAGGGGCAACGCTAGCAAACCGGAAGCAAAACGCGGATGCCAGTAAAAACCCTGGCACACCAACCCAAAAACCAACCCCAACCCCATCGCGCCAATTCTATGCGCCTCCATTTCCCTTCGCCAGCCACTACCAAGAATCACCACCCTCGCTGGCGAATTTCGCAATTGCCGCGACAACGAGCCCGCGTCAGCATGACGTCACATCACTACGACACTCCAGGAGACGCGCATGTCCTACTTCGAACATTTGCCCGCCGTGCGCTACGAGGGCCCGCACACGGAGAACCCGTTCGCCTATCGCCACTACGACAAGGACAAGCTTGTACTCGGCAAGCGAATGGAAGACCATCTGCGCCTGGCGGTCTGCTACTGGCATACATTCGTGTGGCCTGGCGCGGACATGTTCGGATCGGGCACCTTCGAGCGTCCGTGGCATCGTTCGGGTGACGCCCTGGAAATGGCCCACGCCAAAGCCGATCACGCATTCGAACTGTTCCAGAAACTCGGCACCCCGTTCTATACGTTCCATGACGCCGACGTCGCGCCCGAAGGCGACAGCATCAAAAGCTACGTGAACAACTTCAAGACGATGACCGACGTCCTCGCGCGCAAGCAGGAGCAGACGGGCATCAAGCTGCTGTGGGGCACAGCGAACCTCTTCTCGCATCCACGCTATGCAGCAGGCGCAGCAACCAACCCGAATCCCGATGTCTTCGCGTTTGCCGCAACCCAGGTATTGAACGCACTGGAAGCCACGCAGCGCCTGAAAGGCGAAAACTACGTGCTGTGGGGTGGCCGCGAAGGGTACGAAACTCTGCTCAACACCGACCTGAAGCGCGAGCGCGAACAGCTTGGCCGCTTCATGAGCATGGTCGTCGAACACAAGCACAAGTTGGGCTTCAAAGGCGCGCTGCTGATCGAGCCGAAACCGCAAGAGCCGACCAAGCATCAATACGACTACGACGTCGCGACGGTTCATGGCTTTCTGACGCAATTCGGCTTGCAGAATGAAATCCGCGTGAACATCGAAGCGAATCATGCAACGCTCGCCGGACATTCGTTTCATCACGAAATCGCCAATGCATTCGCGCTCGGCATATTCGGCAGTATCGACGCAAATCGCGGCGACGCGCAGAACGGCTGGGATACGGACCAGTTCCCAAATAGTGTCGAAGAACTCACGCTCGCGTTCTACGAAATCCTGCGCAACGGCGGGTTCTCGACGGGCGGCATGAACTTCGATGCAAAGGTCCGCCGCCAGAGTATCGATCCCGAAGACCTGGTGCACGGCCATATCGGCGCAATCGATGTGATCGCCGTCGCGCTGGAGCGTGCCGCGCATCTCGTCGAGAACGACAGACTGGGCGCCTTCAAACAGCAGCGCTATGCGGGCTGGGACAGCGATTTCGGACGCAAGGTGCTGGCGGGCGGCTATACGCTCGAATCGCTGGCAAGCGATGCAGTGCAGCGAAACATTGCGCCACGTCATGTCAGCGGACAGCAGGAGCGTCTCGAGAACATCGTCAATCAGGCAATCTACTCAGCCGCTAAATAGACAAGGCAACGGCACGAAAAAACGTTAGCAGCGCCGGTAGATTTCGCAATTGCCCCGCCGGCGCGCACGGCACACGCTGTCGTGCGAACAAAATGGGGCAGCTTTCAAAATTGACGCTAGCGAACAGGTATTCGCAGCGCACCCTGAGGTTAAGACGGCGGTTCGACTCTCTCGCATTCGAAACTGCACGCAACCCTAAATGGAGTGAGACATGAAATCTGCAATGCGTCGTTCCGTATTGAGTTCCCTCGTTTGCGCCGTAATGGCCACCGGCCTGACGATGATTGCGCCGCTCGCGCACGCGAGCAAGGACAAGCCAGAAATCGGTTTCTGTATCGACGATCTGCGTGTCGAACGCTGGTCGCGCGATCGTGACTATTTCGTTGCTGCAGCGACGAAGCTCGGCGCGAAAGTCTCCGTGCAATCCGCCGACGCGAGCGAAGCGCGGCAAATCTCGCAGATCGAGAACCTGATCTCGCGCGGCGTCGACGTGATCGTGATCGTGCCGTTCAATTCGAAGACCTTGGGCAATGTCGTCGCCGAAGCGCACAAGGCAGGCATCAAGGTCGTGTCGTATGACCGGCTGATTCTCGATGCCGACGTCGATGCCTATATCTCGTTCGACAACGAAAAGGTCGGCGAACTCCAGGCACAAGGCGTGTTCAACGCGCAGCCCAAGGGCAATTACTTCCTGCTCGGCGGCGCACCGACCGACAACAACGCGAAGATGCTGCGCGAAGGGCAACTCAAGGTACTCAAGCCCGCCATCGATCGCGGCGACGTGAAGATCGTCGGCCAGCAGTGGGTGCCGGAATGGAGCGCGGCGACGGCGCTGCGCATCACGGAAGATGCGCTGACCGCGAACAACAACAAGATCGATGCGATCGTGGCGTCGAACGACGGCACGGCAGGCGGCGCAATTCAGGCGCTCGCCGCGCAGAAGATGGCAGGCAAGGTGCCCGTGTCCGGCCAGGATGCGGACCTTGCGGCGGTGAAGCGCGTGGTCGCGGGCACGCAGACGATGACGGTGTATAAGCCGCTCAAGCTCATCGCAGGCGAAGCGGCCAAGCTCGCCGTCGATCTCGCGAAGGGTGACAAGCCCGCGTACAACGCGAAGTACGATAACGGCAAGAAGCAGGTCGACACCGTGCTGCTGCAACCCACACTGCTCACGAAGAGCAATGTCGATGTCGTGATCAAGGACGGCTTCTACACGCAGGCGCAACTGGCTGGCAACTGATAGCGGGCGCGGGCGCTTCTGATCGTTACAGACAGAAGCGCCCGCGCATCTTTCATCCATCCAGGACATTACGCATGGCACAAGCGCTTCTGGAATTGCGCGGCATCGCCAAATCGTTTGCCGGGGTGAAGGCGCTCGACGGCATCGATCTGGTCGTCGCGCCCGGCGAATGCGTCGGACTGTGCGGCGAAAACGGCGCAGGCAAATCGACGCTGATGAAGATCGTCTCCGGCGTCTATCCGCATGGCGACTGGTCCGGCGAAATCCTTTGGGACGGCAAGCCGCTCATCGCGCAGAACATCCGCGATACCGAACGCGCAGGCATCGTCATCATCCATCAGGAACTGATGCTGGTGCCGCAATTGTCGGTGGCCGAGAACATTTTCCTCGGCAACGAAATCACGCTGCCCGGCGGCCGCATGAATTACGCGGCGATGTATCAGCGCGCCGACGAACTCTTGCGCGAACTGAACATCACGGGCATCAACGTCGCGCAGCCGGTGATGAACTACGGCGGCGGGCATCAGCAACTGATCGAAATCGCCAAGGCGCTCAACAAGCAGGCGCGTCTGCTGATACTCGACGAACCTTCTTCGTCGCTGACGGCAGCGGAAACGAAGATCCTGCTCGATATCGTGCGCGATCTGAAGAAGCGCGGCGTCGCGTGTGTGTACATCTCGCACAAGCTCGATGAAGTGGAAGCCGTGTGCGACACGATCACCGTGATACGCGACGGCAAGCACGTCGGCACGCAGCCGATGAAGCAGCTCACCACCGATCGCATCATCGCGATGATGGTCGGGCGCGAGATTACCAATCTCTTTCCGCGCGAGCCGCATGAAATCGGCGACGTGATCTTCGAGGCGCGCAACGTCACATGCTATGACGTGACGAATACGAACCGCAAGCGTGTCGACGATGTGTCGTTTGCGTTGCGCAAGGGCGAAATACTCGGCGTCGCAGGGCTGGTCGGGGCGGGGCGCACGGAGTTGATGCAGGCGATCTTCGGCGCCTATCCGGGCATGAGCGAAGCCGAAGTGTGGATGGACGGCAAGCGCCTGAAAATCCGCGCGCCCGCCGATGCAATCACCGCTGGCATCGCGATGGTGCCGGAGGACCGCAAGCGTCACGGCATCGTGCCGCAACTCGGCGTCGGTCACAACATCACGCTCGCGGTGCTGCAGCGCTTTGCGAAAGGCGGGCGCATCGATACCGCATCTGAACTCGACACGATCAACTCAGAGATGAAGCGCCTGTCCGTGCGCGCGGCGTCGCCGATGCTGTCGATTGCGAGTCTGTCGGGCGGCAACCAGCAGAAGGCGGTGCTTACGCGCATGCTGCTGACCAACCCTTCCGTGCTGATTCTCGACGAGCCGACGCGCGGCGTCGATGTTGGCGCGAAATTCGAAATCTACAAGCTGATGTTCGCGCTCGCGAAGCGCGGCGTGTCGATCATCATGGTGTCGTCGGAATTGACGGAAGTGCTCGGCGTGAGCGATCGCGTGCTCGTGATCGGCGAAGGCGAGTTGCGCGGCGACTTTGTGAATGACGGTCTGACGCAGGAACACATTCTCACGGCCGCCATCGCGACCAACGCGAAAGACGCGGACACGAAAGGCAAAGGCCCCACTCAACTGGCGAGCGTCGCATGACTCCTGATCTCACTTCTTCCGATAGCCACGCAAAACACGGCGCATCGCTCGCATCGGGGCAGCGTATCAAGCAACTGTTCACGCGCTACAAACTGCTCGCGTTGCTGCTTGCCGTCGCCGTCATCTGGGCGTTCTTTTCGTTCCTCACGGAAGGCGCGTTCGTCACGCCGCGCAATCTGTCGAACCTGCTGCGGCAGATGTCGATCACGGGCATGCTCGCGTGCGGGATGGTGTTCGTCATCATCTCGGGTGAGATCGATCTGTCCGTCGGTTCGTTGCTCGGGCTGCTCGGCGGCGTCGGGGCGATACTCAACGTGACGTATCACTGGCCGCTCGCGGCGACGTTGCCCGTCGTGATGCTGCTCGGTGTCGCGATCGGTCTCTTCAACGGCTGGTGGTCCACGTATCTGCGTGTGCCGTCGTTCATCGTCGGGTTGGGCGGCATGCTTGCTTATCGGGGCGTGCTGCTCGGCGTGACGGGCGGCTCGACCATCGCGCCCGTGTCCGACGACTTCGTCTTCATCGGACAGGGCTACTTGCCGCGCATTGCGGGCGACACGCTCGCCGTCGTGCTGTTCGTGCTGCTCGCCGCACTGACCGTGCGGCAGCGGCAGAAGCGCCAGCATTACAACCTGAGCGTCGTGCCGCTGTGGCAGGACGGCGTGAAAATCGTCGCGACGGGGCTGATCCTGCTTGCGTTCGTCGCGACGCTCAACCGGTACGGCGGCATTCCCGTGCCTGTGTTGCTGTTGCTCGCGCTGCTGGGCATCTTCACGTACATCGCGACGCAAACGGTATTCGGGCGGCGCATCTATGCGGTCGGCTCGAATCTCGAGGCGACGCGACTGTCGGGTGTCAACACGAACCGCGTGAAGCTCGCGATCTTCGCGCTGATGGGGCTGATGTGCGCGTTCGGCGGCCTCATCAATACGGCGCGGCTCGCGGCAGGCTCGCCGTCGGCGGGATCGATGGGCGAACTCGATGCGATTGCGGCGTGCTTTATCGGCGGCACGTCGATGCGCGGCGGCTCGGGCACCGTGTATGGCGCGCTGATCGGCGCGCTCGTGATGGCCAGCCTCGACAACGGCATGTCGATGCTCGATGTCGACTCGTACTGGCAGATGATCGTGAAGGGCGGGATTCTCGTGCTCGCGGTGTGGATCGACGTGGTCTCGGGGTCCGACCGACGCTAGCGCGGAGCGCACGGCGGTGGTGCGCTGCACCACGGCACAGCATCGGCGCGCTTCGTTGAGGCGCGTGCAAGCGCCCTGAGAAGGGCGCTTTTTCATTGGTGGGACGACGCGGCAAGCGTCGCTGCGCGACAAGTGGAGGAATGCCCGCTTGCCCCGCCCAGCAAGCGATTGCGCGCTTCGCAAGCGCGCCGTCACGTTCCTTTCGACACGCATGCATCGGCCGAAAACGGGCCGATGGCATACCTATTGCGTTATCCGCCGCGTAGCCAATGGCGGCTGCAACGAATTCCGGTTTTTTGAGGGACGCTCGCGATGCGGGCGGACCGATGGGGCAACGGCGTCCCGAAGCGCAACGTGCGAGGAGCGTTCGATCCATGCGATCGGGCGGCGCGCGTGCGCTTCGGGACGTTTTTTTTTGCGCAACCGAAAAGCGCTTCGACGCGATCCAGCATGACGAACGAGCAGATCACCACACAACGCACTGAAGTGTCCGGACAGACGATCGGCGAACTGATCAATCTGTCGGGCCGTCAGCGGATGCTTTCGCAACGCATCGTGCTGCATGTGTTGCTCGCATCGCACGGCGATATGAATGCGCTTGCCATCACGCGCGAATGTCTCGCAACGTTCGCAGCGACGCATTGCGTGCTCGTGAATGGCAACGACCATTTGCCCGGCGTGTTTTCGGAAGCCTTGCAGCAGCTCTATTACGGCACGCGCAAGGCGGACGAGCGCGTGCAGCGTTTCATCGCGTTGACGGATGAGACGGTTGCCCGCGTGGAAGCGGGCGACGACGCGGCGCGCGAACACGTCGATGCCCTCGTCGCGCAAGCGACGCCGCTGCTCGAACTGCTCCAGGAGATCACGCTCGCGTATCAGAACGAGATGCGCGGCATCGAGGCGGCGACGCAGCGCCGTCAGGCCGCGATCGCGGAACAGCTGTCGAGCATTTCGATGCAGGCGAACATCGTCGCGTTGAACGCGCGCATCTCGGCGGCGCGCGCGGGTTCGTACGGCCGCGAGTTCGCCGTCATCACGACGGTGCTCGCCGACATCATCAAGGAAATGGACACGCTGATTTACAGCGTCGTCGATCGGGACGCCGACGACGCATCGTCGCGGCGCGGTGCTGCCGGCAAACCGGCGCATCACGTCGCGCAGTCCGCGCGGCCACGCGCAACCGAACGTGCTTTCCCCTAGTTCTTTGCTCGACTTCACGCATCAGCCCTGCTTTCGTTCAATGAGAGAGACCCATGAAAAACCTGCTGAAATCGCTTGCGAGCGGTAACTGGCGCGCGCTACTTGCGTGCTTCCTCTACTTCGATACCGGCTTCACCGTCTGGGTCATGTTCGGGCCGCTCGCGCCGTTCATCAACAAAAGCATCACGATGTCGCCTGCCGAACTGGGCTTCCTCGTCGCGGTGCCCGTGCTCGGCGCGGCGATCCTGCGTGTGACGCTTGGCAATCTCTATCAGGCTTGCGACGGACGGCGCGTCGCGCTGATGGGCATCGCGCTGTCGGCGATTCCTTCCGTCGTGCTGCTGCTGATGCCGGGCACGCCGTCGTACACGCTGCTGTTGGTGCTTGGCGTGTTTCTCGGTGTAGGTGGCGCGAGCTTTGCCGTTGCGCTGCCGATGGCGGGCAGCAACTATCCGCCGAAAGTGCAGGGCCTCGTGCTCGGACTGGCGGCTGCGGGCAACATCGGTGCGGTGCTCGACGGTTTTATGTTCCCCGCGCTCGCCGATCAGTTCGGCTGGGCGAAAGCTGCGGGCGCCGCGCTGCCGCTGCTGGGTCTTGCCGCTATCGCGCTGTTCTTCTGGGCGAAGGACCTTGGACAGAAGTCGGGCAGCGGCGTGCAGGCGATGCGCAGCTTCATCGTGACGCTGGTGGGTCTCGTCGCGCTGGTGGTCGCCGTGCATGCGGGCGTGTTCGGTGCGGGCAAGACGGGCGTGCTGCTGCTGCCCGTGCTCGGTGCGCTGCTCGCGATTGCGGTGCTGCCGAAGCACTATCGCAGCGTGCTCGTCGAGGGCGATACGTGGGTTGTGATGCTGGTCTACAGCATTACGTTTGGTGGTTTTGTCGGCATGTCGTCGTATGTGACGACGCTGCTGATTTCGCTGTATCAGATGCCGCGTCTCGAAGCGGGTCTCTTCATGTCGCTGTTGGCTTGTATCGGTGCGCTGGTGCGTCCTGTCGGTGGTCTGGTCGCCGATCGCATTTCGGGTGTGCGCGCGCTGGTGATTCTGCTTGCGGCGATTTCCCTGTGCGACTTCCTGTTTGCGGCGTGGATGCCGCCGATGTCGGCTGGCATTGCCTTGTTGATCGCGATGTACGTGTGCTTCGGGTTGGGCAACGGTGCGACGTTCCAACTGGTGCCGCAGCGCTGGAAGGGCAAGACGGGCCTGATGTCGGGGATCGTCGGTGCGGCGGGCGGTATCGGCGGGTTTTATCTGCCTGTCATTATGGGCATTGCGAAGGAAGGCACGGGCAGCTATCAGATGGGCTTCGCGACGTTCGGCGTGCTGGCGGCGCTTGCGTTCGGACTCGTGGTGCTGCATCGCGCGCGGTGGCTGGAATGGGCGCTGCCGAAGGAGAGCCATGTGGTTGTCGAGCCGATTCGCGCGGGCGTGCGGGTGGATAGTGGGGTTTGATGCCTTGTCGTAGTCTCTGTTCTCTCCGGTAACGCTGATGCTTGTGCATCGCGCCGTTGCCGACTGATCGATGTTTGCGCAGCATGGCGACCTTCTCTGACCGGAAGGTCGCCATTTTTTTGTCGACGGTTTTTCATTCGCCTGCCTTCGCTGTTTCATGTGCAAAGCGCCGCACGCCTCATACGTCCATGAAAAGTCAGAGGAGAAAATCGTTCTCTTCTATAAGTTCGTAACGTATGTGCGATAGCTAACACCGTCGCCTGATGCGACGTGCGATAAAGCACTCTGTTGCGCAGTTACCGGCCCTGCGGCCGGGCTCTCCGCTTCTCCGCGAAAAGGGGATGGCGGGTTCCGCTGACTCTGTCGTCTGTCGTCAGATTGACGCCGAGTCTGACGACATGGCATCGCGCACATTTGGTTGGGGTTCAAGCATGTCTGCCGAAACGACCACGCCCGCCGTCAGGTTTCCGACGCCCTGCAGCACTTGTGGCGGCGTGCTGTATCAGTATGTCAATTTCTGCCCCTACTGCGGCGTTAGCCGCCCGCTGGAGGCCGATCGGCCGAAGCGTGCTCAAGCGCAGTTGAGAGCCGTCCAGTCCGAAACCCGATACCCAGCCCCGATCGCCGACGAGCCGACCGAATGTGCCGCGCCGAACGTCGTCTGGCAAGGGGCGGGAGATCCGGACTTTTCGCCGGACATCGTGCCGCCCTCTCTGCCGCAGGCAATCCGCCGCTGGGTCGTCACCAGGGGCGCGATACCTTTGGCTGGTCTGCTCCTGCTTGGTGTGGCGGGCTATCTCTGGCTAGGTCATGGCCATACACGGAACAGCGATAGCGGCGATCTGTCGACAGTTGCGGACACTTCGAGCCGCCCGATGCCTCAGTACATGCCGCCTCCAAAGGACGATGCGCCCTCGATGGCCGCCACGGGCCAGCCCGCCGTCAACAGGATCGCGCAACCTGTCGTATCGCGCGCGCCGGGCGGCGCGCAGTTGCATCGGGGGATATCCGATGCGCTCAGCGACGCACGCACAAGTCTCGAGCGGAACGACCTGACACAAGCGAAATCGGCAGTGTCGGATGCGTTGTTGCTGGCGCCCAGCAACGCTGACGCATTGCGGATGCAAACCGAAGTCAAGGATCGGGAGAACCGGCGTGACGTTGCGATAGGCGTGGCGAACAGCTGTGCGAACGACAAGATATGGAGCTGTGTATTCAAGCTCTCCAACCAGGCGCTCGCGATCGATGTCGGCAGCGTCGAGGCTCAGGCTCTGCTTCAGCGGGCGATCCTTTCGACAGGATGGAAGCCGCTAGGCGAGAAGGCTGCGCCGGCGCCGCGCAAACCGCCGCCCGTCGTTGCCAACAGTGCGCCGACGAGATTGCCGACTGGCTTGCCGACGCTCCCGCCATTGCCGCCGGGCACGCCGACGGACAGTGCCCGTCCGTCAGCGAACAACGCGGCGCCTGCCGCCTGGGTGGCGCCGGCCCGCGATGGCGGCGATGCGCAGACGAGCGCCATGCGCGCCTCGGACGGGGGAAGCCTTTCGCCCGCTGTATCGGTGACCACGAAGTAATTGTGTCGCGTGGACGCAGGTGATCTGCGCTCCACGTTCGTTCTGTGCGTCGGTGCCTTGCGAGTACGTGAGGTCGGCGACGCACAGCCGCGGCGCAGTCAAACCTAAATTTCCCAATCGAACTGCTGCTCTGTCTGCCGCTCGGCCGCCAGTCTCTGCCGTCCTTCCCGCGAAATCACGACGTGACTCGACGGCTCGATCGTCATCAGATGGGCTTTTTCGACGTGCGGATTCTGCGTGCGGCTTTGCTTGCCTTCCTGGAGGTACTCCAGGAAAGGCTGAAACTGACGGACGGCATGGATGGCGTTGGTCATCATTCAACCTCTAATGGCTGTGTCCGGTTCCATCGGGAAACAGGGTTCCGAGCCGAATCGTGACGATGTGTGACGTTCGTATGAAAGCCGCAAACGGACTTTGCGTTCTCCGTCCGTTTAGTTCGGATAGCTACGATTTCGGGACGATCTTATCGACTGCGGTCCGATGTACCTGTGCGTCATCGCACAGTATTCGGATGCCGGATGCAGCGCTTTTCGGCCGGCCGGTTCCTGGCTGATTTGCACGGTGTTTCTGTGGACAGTTGATAAAGTTCGAGACGCAAAAACACAGGCTGCGGCGCCAGCGTGATGGGGCCGGATCAGGGGCGAAGTTTGGTCAGGCGGCGTACGAATGGCGGTTACGGGATTTCACCTAGAAGCCGCCAGTTTCAGGGTGGGACTGCATCCGGAAGTTTTCATGGCTTATCGCGCCATCTGCGGAGAATTCATAAGCCATTGTTTTTGATAGACTATTTTCAATCCGCCGACTTTTCTTCAGTCGGATCGAAACTGCGCCGACCGATGCGGGGGCGCTATCATCCGTCTCTTCTTGAATTTGTAATCCCTCGTCCATATAATTAGCACTCACCGCACGAGAGTGCTAACAGCTCCGCTGGTTGGCGGCGCCAGCCGGCATACCTCAGCGTTCTTCAGTCCCAATCAAGAGAGGATCTATCCATGAACCTTCGTCCTTTGCATGATCGCGTGATCGTCAAGCGTCTGGATCAGGAAACCAAGACCGCGTCGGGCATCGTGATCCCCGAAGCCGCAGCAGAAAAGCCGGATCAAGGCGAAATCCTGGCTGTCGGCCCGGGCAAGCGTGACGACAAGGGCGGCCTGATCGCGCTCGACGTCAAGGTCGGCGACCGCGTCCTGTTCGGCAAGTACGCAGGCCAGACCGTCAAGGTCGACGGCAACGAACTGCTGGTGATGCGCGAAGAAGACATCATGGCCGTTGTCAACAAGTAATCACTTGTCCCGGTTCATTCTCAAGAATTCAAGGAGTTAGAAGATGGCAGCTAAAGACGTCGTGTTCGGCGATTCCGCCCGTGCCAAGATGGTTGAAGGCGTGAACATTCTCGCCAATGCAGTGAAGGTCACGCTGGGTCCGAAGGGCCGTAACGTTGTTCTCGAACGCAGCTTCGGCGGCCCGACGGTCACGAAGGACGGTGTGTCCGTCGCGAAGGAAATCGAGCTGAAGGACAAGCTCCAGAACATGGGCGCGCAAATGGTCAAGGAAGTCGCTTCCAAGACCAGCGACAACGCCGGTGACGGTACGACGACGGCGACGGTTCTGGCCCAGTCGATCGTTCGCGAAGGCATGAAGTACGTTGCATCGGGCATGAACCCGATGGACCTGAAGCGCGGTATCGACCGTGCAGTCGCAGCAGCTATCGAAGAACTGCGCAAGATCAGCAAGCCCTGCACGACCAACAAGGAAATCGCACAAGTTGGCGCGATCTCGGCGAACAGCGACACGTCGATCGGCGATCGCATCGCTGAAGCGATGGACAAGGTCGGCAAGGAAGGCGTCATCACCGTTGAAGACGGCAAGTCGCTGCAAGACGAGCTGGACGTGGTCGAAGGTATGCAATTCGACCGCGGCTACCTGTCGCCGTACTTCATCAACAACCCGGACAAGCAAGTCGCCGTTCTGGACAACCCGTTCGTGCTGCTGCACGACAAGAAGGTGTCGAACATCCGTGATCTGCTGCCGGTTCTCGAGCAAGTCGCAAAGGCTGGCCGTCCGCTGCTGATCATCGCTGAAGACGTCGAAGGCGAAGCGCTGGCTACGCTGGTCGTCAACAACATCCGCGGCATCCTGAAGACGGTGGCTGTCAAGGCTCCGGGCTTCGGCGACCGTCGCAAGGCGATGCTGGAAGACATCGCGATCCTGACGGGTGGTCAGGTCATCGCTGAAGAAACCGGCCTGACGCTCGAAAAGGCAACGCTGAACGAACTCGGTCAAGCGAAGCGTATCGAAGTGGGCAAGGAAAACACGACGATCATCGACGGCGCTGGCGAAGCAGCAAGCATCGAAGCGCGCGTGAAGCAAGTGCGCACGCAAATCGAAGAAGCGACGTCGGACTACGACCGTGAAAAGCTGCAAGAGCGCGTTGCCAAGCTGGCAGGCGGCGTGGCAGTGATCAAGGTTGGCGCAGCGACCGAAGTCGAAATGAAGGAAAAGAAGGCACGTGTCGAAGACGCACTGCACGCAACGCGCGCAGCTGTGGAAGAAGGCATCGTGGCTGGCGGCGGTGTCGCGCTGATCCGCGCACGCAGCGCAATCGCTGGCGTCAAGGGCGACAACGCTGACCAGGACGCAGGTATCAAGATCGTTCTGCGCGCAATGGAAGAGCCGCTGCGCCAGATCGTCACGAACGGCGGCGAAGAAGCCAGCGTCGTGGTGGCAGCAGTTGCAGCAGGCAAGGGCAACTACGGCTACAACGCAGCAACGGGCGAGTACGGTGACCTGGTGGAAGCCGGTGTCGTCGACCCGACGAAGGTGACGCGTACGGCACTGCAGAACGCAGCTTCGGTTGCTGGCCTGCTGCTGACGACGGACGCAGCTGTCTGCGAACTGCCGAAGGAAGATGCACCGATGCCTGGCGGCATGCCCGGCGGCATGGGCGGCATGGGCATGGACATGTAATTTCCGGGTAACCGGAATGCATGTGGGAGGCGCGCTGAGAGGCGCGCTTCTCGTGCCAAAAGAAAAACCCGCAGAGATGCGGGTTTTTTTTATGCGCGTTAAATTGAATGCGCCAAACTCGTGCGTCTAATCGTCAGACGTATTGGGGCGCACAACCGGTGGCATCCGCCACCTCAGGCTGCGCGCCGGCGGCTCAATGCCGCGCCTCACCCGGCGTCGCATCCGACCCGCCACCCAGCGGTACCTCATCATCGCTGCTTCTCGCCCAGAAGAAACGATCTGGAAGATACGCCCCCATCCCCGGCCGGAACGCCGCCTGCATCGCCTGGAACAGATACTCCTGCGCTTCGCGGACCGCCTCGGCCGGTTCCTGGCCGTTAGCCAGCAGCGCGGCAATCGCTGCGCCGAGCGTATCGGTGATGCCCATGATCCGCTGCTGTCCACGGTCCCACATGTCCTGCCGCAACTGGCCGTCTTCGCTGAACAGCGTGTTGACGAGCCGATGCGTGCCCGTTTCCGTCGACAGGATGTATTCGCAACCTTGCGCCAGCAGATGTGAGATTGCAGCGTCGAGCGACGGGGCCTCGGCGTCGCCGTCCGGCTGCGCGAGCGCGAGCAGGGCAGTCGTGTCCGCGACGAGCAGCGTGGTTTGCGGCGCGAGCAGATCGGCAATGGCTTCACGCAACTCGTCGGCGGCGAGCACGTGCTCGTCGTCGAGCGTGAAGTCAGGCGCGAGGATGAGCGGAATATCGTCGTAATCGGCGACCACTTCGGCGATCGCGCTGACCACTTCCGCACGCGTGGCGGCGCCGACCTTGAAGGCGGCGATCGGCATGTCCTCTAGCAGCATCCTCGCCTGGGTCGCGACGGCTTCCGGGTCGAGCCCGGTGACTTCGTCGCAGCTCGCCGAGTCGCGCACCGTGTAGCCGGTCAGCACGGACACGCCGTGGCAACCCATGCTGGCAAGCGTCATCAGGTCGGCTTGCAATCCGGCGCCGCCCGTCGGGTCGGACAGGCCGAAGGTGAGAACGATCGGAGGGGTGTTGCTGGCCATGAAATTTTTGTAGTCGATGAGCGAAATGTTCGTGGGCCATAAACGGCGCGCGACGCGCCCGCCAAGGCCCACACAGACGGCTCAATTATGCGGCCTTATACGCGCGCGGGGCATTTTTTCGCATCTGCGGGCGGGTCCGGTCACACATAACGCCTCAAAGTGTCGCGGACGACCGCTCGGACCCCGCATCCGCTAGGCATCGGGGCGGCAACACGGTACCATCATGGCTCCCGTTTCCCCGGACTTTTCGACGCGACTCAAGAATGGAATATAAGAGCTGGATGTGCCTGATCTGCGGCTGGATTTACGATGAAGAAGCCGGTCTGCCAGAGGAAGGAATCGCGCCGGGCACGCGCTGGGAAGATGTTCCCATCAATTGGACCTGTCCCGAGTGCGGCGCGCGCAAGGAAGACTTCGAGATGGTGCAGATCTGATCGATCCACCTTGCCGGCGGCGGGCTATCCTTGCCCGCCACGCAAGGTCGACCGATTCGAAATGAATCGATTGCGCGCGCGATGGAACATCGGCGCGCACGCGCTGTCGCAAGATAACTTGTTGCAGCGCTGAGCTTGCGGTTTATCACAGTGGTCTTCGTGAGCGTGACGCTGTCGGCATCGCGATGTTGCGGCTTGAGCGGTGCGTTGTGCGTCACGTCGTAACAGAGAAAGCGACACCGTTTCGGGGCTATGCGGTCGGTGGCCCGGCAATTGCACTACTTTCGCCATACCGGCAGTTCCGGTGGCGCAGTATCGATGCCGCCTGACCACGCCGGCGTTCATGCAGCCTGCTCATGACCCTTCGATCCGCATCGCCCGATACGCTCGACGCTTTACCGAATCCCCGCGGCGGCGCCGTCCGCCCCGCGGAACAGGCCATTGCCGACGCGCTCGACGCGTTCGAACAGCGCCGCGACATGACCGCGCAACTGCTGATCGCTGGTCGCGCGTTGCGCGACGCAGGCTGGCTCGCCGCGCACCGTTTCACCGATGCCTTGCTGCTCGTCTCGCCGATGGCCGCAAGCGGGCTGGCGGAAGAGGCTGCCGCGCGCGCCACGTTCGGCGCCGCGCTGCGCGCCTTCCGCGCGGCGCTCGAGCGGCGCAATCTACGCGAGCTTGGCTGCTCGGCTTCGCTTTTCGCGCATTACCGCGCCCTCAGCACGCATATCGCGCAGCACACCCCCGGCTACAGCATCACGTTCGAAGACATCGCGCTCGCTGGCCGGCCCGTTCCGCCCGTTTCGTTGCGCTCGCAGTCGGCTGCGCGGCTGGCGCATCTGCGGGCTCGCTACGAGCAGGCACTGCTGCCCGTGCTGCGCTCGAAGGGCCATGTCAGCACGAGCGCGGTGGCGGGTGCAGTCAATGCCGCGCTCGACGATCTCGATGCATGCCTCGTCGATCTGTCCGGCCCCGATCCCTATGATTTCTGGCGTCTCGCGTTGGCGTGTTCGCGTGCGTTGCGCGCGAGTGGCCACTCCGTCGAAGACGTCGACACGCGGCGTTTCTATGCGCGCTGCAACATGGCACTCGCCGATGAAGAGCGCGGCATTCCCCTCGCGCCGCGCTCGCTCGTGCGCGCGACGCTCGCGCTCTTATGGCGCGATTACGCGCTATTCGGCGCGGCCGCAGAAGATACGGAGCATGTCGAGTTGCTGCGCGACTACGGCCTGACGGTCGACTGGCATATCGCGGGCACGCAGGCATCGGAAGCGTTGTGGGAAGCGGGCGCGCACCAGGCCGAGACGCTGGCGGCGCACGTCGCGATGACGCGCGAACTCGGCGTGCTGACGGTCAATGCCAACGCGTACGAAGACTTTTTGCAAACCGCCGACGCCGCGATTTCCGCGCTCACCGACTACGCGCGCGCCGCCGACAATCCGCAGAAAGCTGACCCCAGCGCCGCGCTACAAGCGGGCGATGCGGCATACCGTCTGGGCGCGGCTGCGTCGGCGCTCGGGCTCGGCCAGGTCGCGCTGCTCGCCGACGCGCTGGGTCTCGCGTGGCGCCGCCGCGCGCACGCCGGCGTGTCCACACCTGCCGTGCGCGCGCACATCGTGGTCGAAGCGCCCGACGCGCGTTCGCTCGAAGCCGCCGCCGAGGCCCTGCGGGCGATGCTGCACAAGGTCGCGGCGGGCGTCGCGCCGCAATCGGCGACGAACGTTCTGGCCGCGCTCACTCGCGCGATCGAACAGGGCGGCGGCGCGTAGCGAACCGTCCGGATGCAGGAGCCGGCGCGAGACCTCGGCGCTATGCCATTCGCTGCGCGATAGCGCACGCTCGTCGTTCCCGGCAAGGCCGGAGCGCGTGATAGAGTGCAGTTTCATGGACTGCGATCTCGTCGGCCGCGCGCTTGCAGACAGCCTGCCCGCAAAGACCGGCGAACAGCCCGCCGCACGATTCTGGCGCAACGCACGGGCTCCGCAGTCGCGCACCGTCTTTGCTAAAATTCGACCTATGTCCAAGAGTAACGATCGCATCAATCTGACCAACCAGTTCCTGATCGCCATGCCGAACATGGCGGACCCCACGTTTTCAGGAACGGTGGTCTACCTTTGCGATCACAGCGAGCGCGGCGCGCTCGGCCTCGTCATCAACCGGCCGACGGATATCGACCTCCAGGCGCTGTTCAATCGTATCGACCTCAAGCTCGAGATCGAGCCCCTGCTGCATGTCCCCGTGTATTTCGGCGGCCCGGTGCAAACCGAGCGCGGCTTCGTGCTGCATGACGCTTCGGAGAGCACCTATACGTCGTCGATGCAGGTGCCGGGCGGGCTGGAGATGACCACCTCGAAAGACGTGCTCGAAGCCGTCGCGAGCGGCAAAGGCCCGCAGCGTTTCCTGCTGACGCTCGGCCATGCAGGCTGGGGCGCCGGCCAACTGGAAGACGAAATCTCGAAGAACGGCTGGCTCACCGTTCAGGCTGATCCGAAAATCGTTTTCGATGTGCCCGCGGAAGAGCGCTTCGAAGCCGCGCTTGCGCTGCTCGGCATTTCTTCTTCGATGCTCTCCGGCGAAGCGGGTCACGCATGAGCAGTGTGGCCGGACGTGAAGCGACGCTGCTTGCGTTCGACTATGGCGAAAAACGTATCGGTGTTGCAGTAGGCAATTCGCTCACCCGCAGCGCTCGTCCTCTCGTCGTTCTGCAAAACCGCAATCGAGAATATCGCTTCGAAGCTGTCGGCAAGCTGGTCGACGAGTGGAAGCCCGACGCGCTCGTCGTCGGTCTGCCGATGCATCCCGATGGCACTCCCCACGAAAGAACCCAGCTCGCCAAGCGCTTCGGCAATCAGCTGAACGGGCGCTTCAATCTGCCTGTCACGTGGGTCGACGAACGCTATTCGTCGGTCGAGGCGGAAGCGGGTATTCGTAGCGGAACGAGACAAGCCGGCATGCTCGACGCCGAAGCCGCGTGCATCATTCTTCAGCAATATCTGGACGGACTTTCCGATGAGTTCCATTGACGCCGAGGCGCTGTATCGCGTCTTGCTCGAACAGATTCGTGCCGCGTATGGCGACGCGCTGGGTGGTCCCGACGGCGCGGTGCTCGCTGGCATTTATAGCGGCGGCGTGTGGCTGGCCGAGCGTCTCGCCAAAGACCTGAACGTCACGACGTTCGGCGTCGTCAATGTCGCGCTGCATCGCGACGACTACGCGAAGAAAGGCTTGCACACGCAAGCCAGCCCGACCTCGTTGCCGTTCGAAGTCGACAACCGCCGCATCGTGCTCGTCGACGACGTGCTGTACACGGGCCGCACCATACGCGCCGCGCTGAACGAACTGTACGACTACGGGCGTCCCGCGTCCGTTGAACTTGCGGTGCTTGCCGATCGTGGCGGGCGTGAGTTGCCGGTGGCGGCGCGCTTCGTCGGCGGCGCGATCGAGGTGCCGGCGAACTCGACGCTCGTGCTGTCGCGCGACGGTGATCGCCTCGCATTTCACACCGAGCCGCGCGCGGACTGAGCGCGTGCACAACGCTCGCTCAGTCTCGCAACGCCGTAACGACCAGCAGCACACGCAGTCCCCAGTCTGATTCAGGATCACCATGAACACGCCCAACCCGGTTTCCCAAGGTTCCACCGTCTCGACCGACAACGCCGCGTCAGCGGACCGTTTTCGCTACGGTTTCCTGAAGGGCAATCCGCAGCTCACAAAGAACGGCGAGCTGAAGCATCTGCTGACGATCGAAGGCTTGCCGCGCGCGATCGTCAACCACATTCTCGACACGGCCGAGCAGTTCGTCAGCGTGACCGACCGCGAGGTGAAGAAGGTGCCGCTGTTGCGCGGCAAGTCGGTGTTCAACCTTTTCTTCGAAAACTCGACGCGCACGCGCACCACCTTTGAGATCGCCGCGAAGCGGTTGTCGGCGGATGTGATCAATCTGAACATCAACGCGTCGTCGACGAGCAAGGGCGAGTCGCTGCTCGACACGATCAACAACCTGTCGGCGATGCATGCCGATATGTTCGTCGTGCGCCATGCTTCGAGCGGCGCGCCGTACCTGATCGCCGAGCATTGCGCGCCACACGTGCATGTGATCAACGCGGGCGATGGCCGTCATGCGCACCCGACGCAGGGCCTGCTCGACATGTACACGATCCGTCACTACAAGAAGGATTTCACGAATCTGCGTGTGGCGATCGTCGGCGACATTCTGCATTCGCGCGTTGCGCGCTCCGATATTCACGCGCTCACCACGCTCGGTGTGCCGGAAGTGCGCGCGATCGGCCCGCGCACGCTGCTGCCGGGCGGCCTCGAGCAGATGGGCGTGCGCGTGTTCCACAACCTCGACGAAGGGCTGAAGGACGTCGACGTCATCATCATGCTGCGTCTGCAGAACGAGCGGATGAGCGGCGCGTTGCTGCCGTCGGCGCAGGAGTACTTCAAGAGCTGGGGGTTGACACCCGAGCGTCTCGCGCTCGCGAAGCCCGATGCGATCGTGATGCATCCGGGCCCGATGAATCGCGGCGTCGAAATCGACTCGCAGGTGGCGGACGGGCCGCAGTCGGTGATTCTCAATCAGGTGACCTTCGGCATCGCGGTGCGCATGGCGGTGATGGGCATCGTCGCGGGCAACAACGACTGATCCGCGCACGAATCGGGCACACGAGTTGAGCACATGAAAGCACAGGCAGGCAAAAAAGGTAGCGCATGAGGATTCATATTCAAGGCGGCACGCTGATCGATCCGGTAGCGGGCACCGAACAGCAACAGGACGTATTCATCGCGGCGGGCAAGATCGTCGCGCTCGGCAATGCGCCCGCCGATTTCAACGCGGCGCGGACCATCGACGCGAAGGGCCTTTACGTGGCGCCTGGTTTCGTCGATCTGTCGGCGCGGCTGCGCGAGCCCGGCTTCGAGCACAAGGCGACGCTCGAATCGGAGATGGCAGCGGCGCTCGCGGGCGGCGTGACGAGCCTCGTCTGTCCGCCCGACACCGATCCCGTGCTCGACGAGCCGGGCCTCGTCGAAATGCTCAAGTTCCGCGCGCGGAATCTGAATCGCGCGCACGTGTATCCGCTGGGCGCGCTGACGGTCGGCCTCAAAGGGCAGGTGATCACCGAGATGGTCGAGCTGACGGAATCGGGTTGCATCGGCTTCTCGCAGGCCGATACCCCTGTCGTCGATACACAGGTCTTGCTGCGCGCGCTGCAGTACGCGAACACGTACGGTTACACGGTATGGCTGCGCCCGCAGGACGCGTATCTCGCGAAGGGCGGCGTCGCGGCGAGCGGTCCGCTCGCGTCGCGTCTCGGTCTGTCGGGTGTGCCGGTGTCGGCGGAGACGATCGCGCTGCATACGATCTTCGAACTCGTGCGTGTGACGGGGGCGCGCGTGCATCTGTCGCATCTGTCGTCGGCGGCGGGCGTTGAGCTCATGCGCGCGGCGAAAGCGGAAGGCCTGCCCGTGACCTGCGACGTCACGATCAACCATGTGCATCTGATCGATATCGACATCGGCTATTTCGATGCGCAGTTCCGACTCGATCCGCCGCTGCGTTCCCAGCGTGACCGCGAGGCGATTCGCGCGGGTCTGCTGGACGGCACGATCGACGCGATCTGCTCGGACCACACGCCCGTCGACGACGACGAGAAGCTGTTGCCGTTCGCCGAGGCGACGCCGGGCGCGACGGGGCTGGAGTTACTGCTGTCGCTGACGCTCAAGTGGGCGGACGAAGCGGGCGTGTCGCTCGCGAAGGCGCTGAACCGCATTACGGCCGCGCCCGCTGATGTGTTGAAGCTGCCTACTGGCCGTATCGAGGCCGGCGGGACGGCCGACCTGTGCGTGTTCGACCGCGACGCTCATTGGCGCGTCGAGCCACGCGCGCTGAAGAGCCAGGGGCACAACACGCCGTTCCTTGGCTACGAGCTGCCGGCGTGCGTGCGCGCAACGGTCGTGTCTGGGCAGATCGCGTTCGAGCAGCGTTGAAAGCCGTGCCACAGCAGGCGATTAGAAAAAAGCGGAAGACTCGCAACGTCAACTACCCCGCCCTGAAAAAGGGCGGAGCTTGAAGAGGTAATCAAGCTCGGGTTGACCAGACCGAGCGCCGCGAGGCGCTACGTTGCGCAGAAGATAGCAGACACACCCTGACGTGCTTCCTCAGCGTCAGGCTCTGGAAGGGGCGATTGCAGACAAGCGACCGGGTAAGCACGAAACGGATCGTCCCCGTCAGTTCTATCGCTGACACCTGCTGCGCAACATGGTCGAGGGGAGACTCCCGCAAGGGGGCGTCACCAGGCCCGTAAGGGCAATGTTTCTTTAAGGAGCCGACATGTCGGCGTTCGTGCTGGACCGGAATGGCAGGCCGTTGATGCCGTGCAGCGAGAAGCGTGCGAGGCTTTTGCTCGTGCGTGGCCGCGCGCGGGTGCATCGCGTCATGCCGTTCGTGATTCGCCTCGTCGATCGCATGGCCGAGAGCTGCGCACTCCAGCCGCTTCGTATCAAGCTCGACCCGGGCAGCAAGGTCACGGGCGTTGCACTCGTGCGCGAGGCTGACAGTGGTATTGCCGTGATCAACCTTTTCGAGCTGATTCACCGGGGCAGGCAGATCAGTGAGGCGCTGACCGCACGCAGAAATTCCCGCAGACGTCGGCGCGGCGCCAATCTGCGTTATCGCGCGCCGCGTTTCCTGAACCGCGAAAAGCCAAAGGGGTGGCTGCCGCCGTCGCTTCAGCACCGGGTGGATACCACGATGGCCTGGGTGCAGCGTATCCGCCGCTGGGCACTGGTCACAGCGCTCTCAAGCGAGCTCGTCCGCTTCGACCTTCAGCAGCTCGAGAACCCGGAAATTTCGGGACTCGAGTATCAGCAGGGCACACTCGCAGGCTACGAGGTACGCGAGTATCTGCTGGAGAAGTGGAAGCGCACCTGCATCTACTGCGACGCGAAGGACCGCCCGCTGCAGATCGAACATCTGACGGCCCGGGCACGTCAGGGCAGTAACCGTGTCGGCAATCTGGGACTGGCCTGCGGCGACTGCAACCAGGACAAGGGTGCGCTCGATGTGCGCGCGTATGTCAAGGACCCGAAGCGTCTGGCGCGCATCCTCGCGACCGCATCGCGTCCGCTGCGCGACTCGGCAGCTGTCAATGCCACCCGCTGGGCGCTCACCGACATGCTTCGGGCAACAGGACTGCCGCTCGAACTTGCATCGGGAGGGCGCACAAAGTTCAACCGCATCACGCACGACCTGCCGAAGACACACGCGCTCGACGCGGTGTGTGTGGGACGGATCGACGCGATCGACGACTGGGAACGCCCATCTCTGTCGATCAAGGCTTCCGGGCGCGGCAGCTACCAGCGCACGCGCCTGACCCGTCATGGTTTCCCGCGCGGTTACCTCATGCGCCAGAAGCAGGTTCAGGGGTTCCAGACGGGCGACCACGTGCGTGCGGATGTGCCGAACGGCAAGAAGGCCGGCATGCACGTCGGACGTGTCGCCGTTCGTGCCACGGGCTACTTCAACATCCAGACGGCCTCGACTGTCGTGCAAGGCATCAATCACCGCCACTGCAGGCTTATTCAGCGCGGCGATGGCTATGCTTATTCTCTTCAATCCACGGATAGCTATCGACAAGGAGATGCGGGTGTATGGCGTGCTGCGCACGCCGCGCTATCCCTCCCCGGGCCGAAACCCGAGGTTTCCCGCGCAATTAGATGAAGCTCGCGTTTCGCAAGATTCGACTGGTCGTGCATCTGCTTCACGGTATGTGGGTCGTCTGGACGCGCTTTCCGCGCGCGAGCGCGCAGCAGCGTCTGGAACTGAACCGTGCGTGGTCGCTGCGCATGCTGCAGTTGTGCGGCATGCGCCTCGTCGTGCATAACGATGGCGCGCGGCTCGACGAAGGCGTGCTGGTCGTGGCGAACCACATTTCGTGGATCGATATTTACGTGATCAACGCGTGGCGTCCGACGCCGTTCGTGTCGAAGGCTGAGATCCGCAAGTGGCCGGTGGTCGGCTGGCTCGCGCAGCAGCTGGGTACCGTCTTCATTCAGCGCGAGAAGCGTAGCGACGCAAAACGCATCATGCATGAACTCGCTGAGCGGCTGAATGCGGGCGAACTGATGTGCGTGTTTCCGGAAGGCACCACGTCCGACGGCGTTCAGTTGCTGCCGTTTCACGCGAACATGTTCCAGGCGGCGGTGTCGGCGTCGCGGCCGGTGCAGCCCGTGTGCATGATGTACGAGGATGCGCAGGGCAGGCAGTCGACGGCGCCAGCGTATATCGGCGACCTGTCGCTCGGCGAGTCGCTCGATGCGCTGTTGCGCGCCGGTCCGCTGACGGCGCATGTGTATGTCGGCGCGCCGCTTGCGCCGGGTGCGGATCGGCGTTTGCTGGCGGCTGAGGCGCACGCTTCCGTCGGTGCTGCGCTCGCTGCACTACAGGACCCCGAGGCGCGACGTTCCGGGCAGATCGCTGACCGGACGCAGCAGTTCATTGATGCCGCCGCAGCTGACAATTCGCAAGAACCGCTGGCGGACCCAGACGTCGATATGACGCGCCACGCATAGCGCGCCAGTCAGACTTCACCTTTTCGCAATCAACCCACGACGGCGCGACAGCCTTCGCATTCCACCTGCGTGACCGTGCGCTCGGTGGGCGATTGCGCCAGCCGGACAGCCGACAACTGCTCGCCCCACACGCAGCCCGAATCGAGTCCGATCAGGTTGTCGCGGACCGTCAGGCCGAGTGCGGCCCAATGTCCGAACACGACCGTAATGTCTTCGGTCTTGCGCCCCGGCACGTCGAACCACGGCATGAAGCCCGACGGCGCGGAATTAACCCCGCCGCTCGACGAGAAGTCCATCACGCCATCGACATTGCAAAAGCGCATCCGCGTGAGCGCGGTGCACGTCAGGCGTAACCGGTCGATACCCTTGAGGCCCGGCTTCCAGCGGTTCGGCTCGTTGCCGTACAGGCCCGCGAGCGTCTCTTTCCAGGTCGGCGCGCGCAACGCGCGCTGCAGCTCGTCCGCGAGCTCCAGCGTCAGATCGACATCCCACTGCGGCAACACCCCTGCGTGCACGAGCAGCATGCCGTCCTCGTAATGAACGAGCGGACGGTGACGGATCCAGTGCAGCAGATCTTCGGCGTCGGGCGCGGCGAGGATCTCATCGATCGTGTCGCCTTTCTTGGACTTTCTGATTCCCGCCGACACCGACAGCAGATGCAGATCGTGATTGCCCAGCACGGGCACCGCCCGATTGCCGAGCGCAATGATGTCGCGCAGCGTCGCGAGCGACTCGCCGCCGCGGTTGATCAGGTCGCCCGCGAACCAGAGGGGCGCGTCGGCGGGCGGCGCGGCCTTCGCAAGAAGTTGCTGGAACTGGGTACGGCAGCCCTGCAGATCGCCGAAAGCGAGGGGAGGGGAGCTGGTGGAAACGGTCATCGGCAAGAAATGGTGGTCCGAAGGGTGTGGTGGCGCGCGAGGCTGCGCCGCTGTTGCCCGGTATGGAGTTCGATGGTGCTGCGGGGCAAGCTGCATTGCACAACGCGACATGATAGCGCGCGATCTCTCGTCCGTCCGACATTGGCGGCACGTTGCTGCCGTTGCTGGGCCGTCCTGGGCGAAAACGCAGCGCAAGCGCTGAATTATTTTGATTTTTTTCGGATTTTTGGACGATTTTCTGACCGCCAAACTGACTTCCCACGACCCGTTGGGAATGAACGGGGTCCATTCATTCGTCCGATATAATCGGCCGCTGCCAGCGCGACAGGCGCTCAGATCAGGGAGGAAGGGATTTGCGGCATCCGTCTCAGCCAGTCATCCACCGCGTTCTCATCACGGGAGCGAGCGGTTTCACTGGTGCCTACGTGCGCGAAGAACTCGCCGACGCGGGCTATGAGGTCATCGGCACGACGGCGAGCGATCCGCAGGCCGGCGAGCGCACGCTCGACATCACATCGTTGCCGGATTGCCGTCGCCTGATCGGCGAGTTGAAGCCCGAATTCATCGTGCATCTGGCGGCGATCAGCTTCGTCGCGCACGACGATCCGTTGGAAATGTACAACGTCAACGTGATCGGAACGACGAACCTGCTGCAGGCATGCGTCGACGTCGGGCACGAGCCGCGCAAGATCCTGATTGCGAGCAGCGCGAACATCTACGGCAACGCGGAAGGTGTCGTCGACGAGGATGCGCCGGCGGCGCCCGTCAATCACTACGCGGCGAGCAAACTGGCGATGGAGCACCTGGTGCGGACGTGGTTCGACCGGCTGCCGATCGTTGTCACGCGGCCTTTCAACTACACGGGGCGCGGCCAGTCCGAGCGTTTCCTGGTTCCGAAAATCGTTTCCCATTTTGTGCGGCGTCGACCGTTTATCGAACTGGGAAATATCAACGTCGCGCGCGATTTTTCTGACGTGCGGATGGTGTCGCGGGCGTATCGGGCGCTGCTCGAGGCCCCTGTCGCGGGCGAAACGCTCAATGTGTGCAGCGGCAGTCCGCGGACTCTCACCGACATCATCGATATCGTGCGCGAAGCTTCCGGTCACGATCTGGAAATTCGCGTAAATCCTGCCTTCGTCCGTCAAAACGAGGTCAAAGTGCTGGTTGGTTCTGCGAAAAGGCTGAATCGCGTCGTCCCCGACATGCCGGCCATCGGCATTGAAGACACCATCGACTGGATGCTTTCTCTGGCCTGATTTACAAACTGTCTCAGTTTGTTAGTGCGCTGGTGTTTCTCATCGACACCTTTATAATGGCCGGTTACGTACCCACGTGCGCCCGTGTGACGCCCGGTCAGCTTTGCCGGTGGTTCCGACCGGTCAGGCAATAATTGCCAGGTCGCAGCCGCCTCGTCGCGCGGTCCACTCGGCCAAGAAAATCTCAAGAAGGAATCCCATGATCCTGGTAACGGGCGGTGCCGGCTTTATCGGCGCCAATTTCGTGCTTGAATGGTTGAATGCCTCGGATGAGCCCGTCCTGAATCTGGACAAGCTCACGTATGCGGGCAATCTGGGTACGTTGAAGTCTCAACAGGACAATCCTCGTCACGTCTTCGTGCGCGCCGATATCTGCGACCGCGATGCACTCGACAAACTCTTCGCCGAACACAAGCCGCGCGCGGTGCTGCACTTTGCAGCAGAAAGCCATGTCGACCGCTCGATCCACGGGCCGGCCGACTTCGTGCAGACCAATGTGGTGGGCACCTTCACGCTGCTCGAAGCTGCCAGATCGTACTGGAACACGCTAAACGACGCAGACAAAGCGGCATTCCGCTTCCTGCATGTATCGACGGATGAAGTGTTCGGCTCGCTGTCGGCGACCGATCCGCAATTCTCCGAAACCACGCCTTATGCGCCGAACAGCCCGTATTCGGCCACCAAGGCAGGTTCCGACCATCTCGTGCGTGCCTATCACCACACGTACGGTCTGCCCGTGTTGACGACCAATTGCTCGAACAACTACGGCCCTTACCAGTTCCCTGAAAAGCTTATCCCGCTGATGATCGCGAATGCGCTCGCGGGCAAGCCGCTGCCCGTCTACGGTGACGGTCAGAACGTGCGCGACTGGCTGTATGTCGGCGACCATTGCAGCGCGATCCGCGAAGTGCTCGCGCGCGGCGTGCCGGGCGAGACGTATAACGTCGGCGGCTGGAACGAGAAGAAGAACCTCGAAGTCGTGCACACGCTGTGCGATCTTCTCGACGAAAAGCGTGCGAAGGCGCAGGGCTCGTATCGCGACCAGATCACGTACGTGACGGACCGTCCGGGCCACGACCGCCGTTATGCGATCGATGCCCGCAAGCTCGAGCGCGAGCTTGGCTGGAAGCCGGCCGAAACGTTCGAGACGGGTCTCGCGAAAACGGTGCAGTGGTATCTCGACAACCAGGAATGGGCCGACGAGGTCGCTTCGGGCGAGTACCGCAAGTGGGTCGAAACGAACTACGCGCAACGCGCGTAAGGGCGGCAACGATGGCGCGCAAAGGCATTATTCTCGCGGGCGGATCGGGCACGCGGCTTTATCCGATCACGCACGTCGTCTCGAAGCAGCTGCTTCCGGTGTACGACAAGCCGATGATCTATTACCCGCTATCCACACTGATGATTGCGGGCATTCGTGACGTGCTGGTCATTTCGACGCCGGAAGACACGCCGCGCTTCGAAACCATGCTCGGCGACGGCAGCCAGTGGGGTATGAACATCCAGTACGCGGTGCAGCCGTCGCCGGATGGCCTCGCGCAGGCCTTCATCATTGGCCGCGATTTCGTCGGCAACGATCCATCCGCGCTGATTCTCGGCGACAACATCTTCTACGGTCACGATCTCGCGAAGCAGCTGGAGCGCGCCAACGCGCGCACCGACGGCGCGACCGTATTCGCGTATCACGTGCACGATCCCGAGCGTTATGGCGTGGTCGAATTCGACAAGCAGTTCCACGCATTGTCGATCGAAGAAAAGCCTGTGAAACCGCGCTCGAACTATGCGGTGACGGGCCTGTACTTCTACGACAATCAAGTTTGCAATATTGCTGCCGATATCAAGCCTTCGGCTCGCGGCGAGCTTGAAATCACCGACGTGAACTCGCGCTACCTGTCGCAGCAAAAGCTGGACGTCGAGATCATGGGCCGCGGCTATGCGTGGCTCGACACGGGCACGCACGATTCGCTGATCGAGGCGGCTACGTTCATCGCGACGCTGCAAAAGCGCCAGGGGCTGGTGGTGGCGTGTCCGGAAGAGATCGCGTACCGCCGCCGATGGATCGACGACGAGCAGTTGCAGAAGCTGGCGAAGCCGCTTGCCAAGAACGCGTACGGCCAATATTTGCTGAATCTTTCGAAGGACCAAGTTGCATGGCCATCACGGTAACCGCCACGGCGCTCCCTGAAGTCAAGATCATCGAGCCGAAAGTATTCGGCGATGCGCGCGGCTTCTTCTACGAAAGTTTCAATGCGCGGGAGTTCGCGCAACTCGTTGCGACCGATGTCGCATTCGTGCAGGACAACCATTCGCGCTCGGCAAGGGGCGTATTGCGCGGCCTGCATTATCAGATCGAGCATGCTCAGGGCAAACTCGTGCGCGTCGTTGAAGGCGAAGTGTTCGACGTCGCCGTCGATCTGCGCAAGAGTTCGCCGAACTTCGGCAAGTGGGTGGGCGTGGTGCTGTCGGCGGAAAATCAACGGCAAATGTGGGTGCCGCCGGGTTTCGCGCATGGCTTCTGCGTGACTTCGGAAAGCGCCGACTTCCTCTACAAGACGACCGACTACTGGTTCCCCGAGCACGAGCGCAGCCTGCTGTGGAACGATCCGGCGCTTGGCATCGAATGGCCCGTCGTCGGCACGCCTCAGGTTGCGGCGAAAGATGCGGCCGGGCGTCCGCTGAGTGAAGCCGAGGTGTACGCGTGAGAATTCTTTTGACGGGTCGCAACGGACAGGTCGGCTGGGAACTGCGGCGCGCGCTGTCGCCGCTCGGCGACGTCATTGCGTGCGACCGCGAGCGCGCTGATCTGGCGAAGCCCGAAACGCTGACGCAGCTCGTCGCGGACGTGCAACCGCACGTGGTGGTGAACGCAGCGGCTTACACGGCAGTTGATAACGCTGAGACGGACGAGGCGCTTGCGCATCGCGTGAACGCAGAGTCAGTCGGCGTTCTGGCGGAAGCCGCGCGCAAGCAAGGGGCGCTGTTTTTGCACTATTCGACCGACTACGTGTTCGACGGCTCGGCCCGCGAGCCATACCCCGAAGGTGCCGCGGTTGCGCCGTTGAATGCCTACGGGCGTACCAAGCTCGCTGGCGAGCAGGCCATCGAGGCCGCAGGCGGCGATTGGCTGACGTTGCGTACCACCTGGGTCTACGCAACGCGTGGCCGGAATTTCCTGCGCACGATGCTGCGTCTCGCCGCCGAGCGCGAAACGCTGCGCGTGGTCGCGGACCAGATTGGCACGCCGACGCCGGCGCGCATGATCGCTGATCTGACGGCGCATGTCGTCGCTCAGGCTCAGCGCGAGCGCGCGACGGGGAATTTCGGTTCTGGCATTTATCACATGACGGCAGCGGGCGAGACGTCCTGGCATGGCTTTGCCAGCGCGATCGTCGATACCGCCCGAGCCTCCGGCAAAGTGCCCGTGCAAACGACGAGCGTGGAGCCGATTCCCTCCGACGCTTATCCGACGCCGGCTCGTCGGCCCCAGTACTCGCTGCTCGACAACGGCGCCTTCGATCGGCGGTTCGGTTTGACCCGGGCCGGCTGGCAAGAGGGCCTTACTCTGGCACTCGACGATCTCTTCTCGCTTTAATCCGGCGTCACATTCGAATATGGACACCCCAATGGGAACAACGAAACGGCTGACGCATCCGCTCGCAGTCGTTTATTCGCTCACCGACAACTGGCCGCTGATCGTGCAGTTCGTCAAACGCGAGGTGGCGGGCCGCTACAAGGGGTCGTTCCTCGGCCTGTTCTGGTCGTTCATCACGCCACTGTTGATGCTGAGCATCTATACGTTCGTGTTCGGCTTCGTGTTCAAGTCGCGCTGGCGCGCCGAATCGACTTCGCATATCGAGTTCGCGGTCGTGATGTTCGTGGGTGTGCTGTCGCACAACCTCATCTCCGAATGCCTGACGCGCGCGCCGATGCTCGTTGTCGGCAATCCGAACTACGTCAAGAAAGTCGTTTTTCCGCTCGAAACACTGCCATGGATCGCGCTAGGAACGGCGTTGTTTCACATGCTCGTGGCCTTCCTCATTCTGCTTGTCGCCATCTTCGTGTGGCAGGGGCATATTCCATGGACGGTGGTATTCGTGCCCGTCATCTTGTTGCCCTTCATGGTGCTGATTGCGGGGCTCGTGTGGTTCCTCGCGTCGTTCGGCGTGTTTATGCGGGACTTGGGGCAGGTGATGGGCATTGTCTCGTCGCTGCTGATGTTCATGGCGCCTGTCTTCTATCCGCTGAGTTCGGTACCGCCGAAGCTTCAAGCCGTGATCATGCTCAATCCGCTGACTTTCGTTATCGATCAGTTTCGTACTGTCGCGATCTGGGGCGGTCAGGTGAACTGGATCGGATTGCTGATCTATTCTGTCGTTGCCTACGTGATCGCCTCACTGGGGTTGTTGTGGTTCCAGAAAACGCGTAAGGGGTTCGCCGATGTGCTCTGACAGCGTCAAGCAAACCGCTGTCGAGGTACATGGCCTTGGCAAGCGATACGAAGTTTATGCGGCGCCGCAAGACCGCCTCAAGCAGATGGTCTTGCCGCGCCTTTCACGGCTAGTGGGCCGCCAGCCGAAGGAGTATTTTCGCGAGTTCTGGGCGCTACGCGATGTCAATCTAACGGTTGGTGTCGGCGAGACGGTTGCGATCATCGGTCAGAATGGATCGGGGAAGTCGACGTTTCTGCAACTGGTGTGTGGGACGTTGTCGCCGACGCAAGGTGAAGTTCTGCGGCGTGGGCGTATTGCGGCGCTACTCGAACTGGGTGCGGGCTTCAACCCTGAGTTCACCGGCGAGGAAAATGTATTTTTGAGCGGGATGCTCTACGGGCTGACGGAAGCGCAACTCAAAGAGCGCTACAAGGCGATTATCGAATTCGCCGAGATAGGCGATTTCGTCTCGCAGCCCGTCAAGACGTATTCGAGCGGGATGTATGTGCGTCTCGCGTTTGCGATTGCGGCGCACGTCGATGCCGATGTGCTGGTTGTCGACGAGGCGTTGTCCGTCGGTGACGTACGCTTTACGCAGAAGTGCATGCGGTTTTTGCGGGAGTTTCAGAAGAACGGGACGTTGCTGTTCGTCAGTCATGATGTCGGCGCGGTGACGAGCCTGTGCTCGCGCGCGGTCTGGCTCGATCGCGGCTCCGTGCGGCTGGATGGGCCGGCGAAGGAAGTCGTCGAGGCTTATCTGGCCGAGCAGCATGTGCTGGATCGGAAAGCGCAGGGTGTGACGGTGACAGCAGCCAAGGCGGAGCGTGCGCGCGCGAAGATGGTTGCTTCGGACGTCATCGATCCGCGCATCGAACAATTGCGCGCGGCGAATCACATCCGCGTTTTCGAGTTCGATCCGGATGCGCATGCCGGAGAATTCGGCGCAGGTGGCGCGAGGGTGGTGGATGTTGCGCTGCTGGACGACGATGGACACAAGGCGCAGTTGCTGCAAGGTGGTGAACTAGTGACGCTGGAGCTGAAGATCGAAGTGAACAGCCCGTTGACGGGACTGATTTTCGGCTTCTATCTGAAAGACCGTCTGGGTCAGCGTCTGTTTGGCGACAACACACATCTGACGTACGAAGACATGGTGGACGGACAGCCGGACGACGTGTTCCGTGCCACGTTCCAGTTTCGTATGCCGATCTTGCCCGTGGGTGCGTATTCAATCGACGCAGCCGTGGCGTCAGGTACGCAGGAAGATCACACGCAGCAGCATTGGATCCACGATGCGCTGCAATTCCGCACTGTCGATAGCACGATGCGGCATGGCTTGGTCGGAATTCCTATGTTGCAAATTAGCGTTGAGAAAGAGAGGTCAGTGGCATGATCCAGTTTACGGGTGAGCGATACGTTCCGACTGAGGCGGGCGATATCCGTTACGAGCACTGGCATCGCTATGCCTGGGCGGCCCAGAGCATCGCTGGACTGGACGTCCTGGATGTGGCATGCGGCGAGGGATATGGATCCGCAATTCTCGCGCGCATAGCGAAGAGCGTGAAGGGAGTCGACATATCGGCAGACGCCGTTGCCCATGCAACTGAACGATACGGGCACATTCCGAATGTTTCATTTTTGCAAGGCAGCGCAAGTGCGCTTACGTTGCCGGACGCAGCGTTTGATGCAGTCGTTTCGTTCGAAACGATCGAGCATTTACTGGAACAGGAAGAAATGCTATCGGAAATCCACCGCGTGCTTAAGCCGGGTGGTTTTCTCATTCTCTCGTCACCGAACAAAAAAGTCTATTCGGACGATCGGAACTATACAAACGAATTTCACGTTAAAGAGTTGTATTTTGATGAGCTTGATGCGCTCATAAAGCGCCACTTCGCCAAGGTTAGCTATTACAACCAACGCCTTGCGACGAATTCGATCATTCTCCCCGAAGGTGGAAACGATGCATCGTATTCGGCTCACACGCTAAGCGAGGACGTGGTTGAGAACCGCACGCCGAACCTCGGTTCGACTATGTACTTTTTGGCCGTCTGCCTGAAAGACGGCGCATCGGTCCCGTCGCAACTGCGCGCGTCTGTCTTCTTCGAAGAAGGCAGTGACCTTTACGCGCGGCAAGACGAAATCATCGAGTGGGCTAACCGACAAACCGACGAAATCGCCGCCAGAGACAAGGAGATTTACCGGCTTCAGGATGAATTCGAGAAGCGCACTAATTGGGCGCTCGAACTCGACGCACAAGTAAAGCGTTACGACCAGGCGGGCGGTTTGAGCGCGTTCGAAGGTACTCGTCTGAAGCTGGTGGAGGCAACGCGAGAAGCGGAAGAGGCAAAGCGGGTGGCCGAGGAAGCACGGCGACAAGCTGAAGACGCTCAACGATTGCTCGATATCTTGAGCGCCGATAACGGAATTCGTGCGTTGCGGGATCAACGGGACGCTTTGCAGGTCCAGGTCGGCGAACTCCAGGCCAAACTCAATGAAGTCTACGCGTCCACCTCGTGGACGATCACGCGCCCGATCCGTGGATTGAAGCGTGCTGCACGCGGCGAGTTTGGGGCTATGCTGGCTCCCTTTCGGCCGTATGCGCGTAAATGGGCACACAAGGCATATCAAAGTCTGCCGCTGAGTCATCGCCAAAAGGCAAAAGTTGCAGATCTGACGTTCCGCTTGGCTGGGCCACTGTTCGAGGGAATGGTGTACTACGAAGCCTGGAAGCGCCAACGTGAACCGTTTCTGAGCACACTTGGCCGCGGCCCGGTCGAGCCAGGCGACGTTGACAGTACGATTGCCAGCCTTCGATTTGTGGAAACCGAATCGCCACGGGTCTCAGTGATCATTCCCACGTACGGTAATCTGCCACACACGTTGGCATGTGTCCGTTCGATTGCTGAATATCTTCCTGTCGCGACGATCGAAGTGATCGTTGCTGAAGACGCCTCGGGCGACACTGAGATCTTGCGTATGCAAGAGATTCCCGGTTTGCGTTTTGTGCTGAATCCGCAAAACCTCGGCTTTGTTCGTTCTTGCAACTACGCGGCATCGCATGCGCGCGGCGAGTTTGTCTACTTCCTTAACAACGATACGGAAGTGACGCCAGGTTGGGTCGACACCATGCTGGATTTGTTCGAAAACCGCAATGATTGCGGAATGGTGGGTTCGAAGCTCGTTTATCCGGATGGCCGACTTCAGGAAGCGGGCGGCATTCTGTGGAAGGACGGTTCGGCGTGGAATTTCGGGCGGCTCGATGACCCGTCGAAGAGTGCCTACAACTATGTCAAGGAAGTGGACTATTGCTCGGGTGCTTCACTGCTGATTCGGCGCGATCTGTTCGCAGAGCTCGGCGGGTTTGACGAGCATTACGTTCCGGCTTATTGCGAAGACGTCGATCTCGCATTCAAAGTCCGGACGACGGGCAGGAAGGTTTTCTATCAACCGGAATCGGTCATTGTCCATTACGAAGGTATTTCGCACGGGACCGATACGGGCGTCGGCATCAAGGCGTATCAGGTCGAGAATCAAAAGAAGCTACGTCAGCGCTGGCGCGACGTGCTAAATGCCGAGCACTTCGACAATGGCACCCACGTGGTGGTGGCACGGGACCGCAGCGCTGCTAGAAAGTCGATTTTGATAGTCGATCATTACGTTCCCCAACCGGATCGGGACGCTGGATCACGCTCGGTAATGTGCGTGATTCGCGTTTTGCTGGAAATGGGTCTTAGCGTGAAATTTTGGCCCGCGAATCTTTGGTACGACCCCACCTATGTCAAGCCATTAGAGGCGATGGGGGTCGAGGTGTTCTATGGTCCTGAGTTCCGCGATGGATTCGATGAGTGGGCGAAGGAAAACGCCGGCTCGCTCGACTACGCATTCCTCAATAGACCGCATATCAGCGAGTCCTTTATAGCGCCGTTGCGGAAGTATGCGCCGAAGGCGAAACTGCTTTACTACGGTCACGATTTGCATTTTGAACGTCTGCAACGTGAATTCGAGGTGACGCACGATCCGAAGGTTCAGCGTCAATCGGAGATCGAGCGTGAGCGGGAATTGAGAATTTGGCGAGAGGTCGACGTGGTTTACTATCCGTCGCCAACGGAGACCGACACCGTGTTCCGGATTGATCCGAGCGTTACAGCCAGAACGCTACCCGGTTACTTCTTTGACGCGCGTACCAATACGCAAAACAAGGTGACGCTTGAGAACCGCAGCAACGTTCTGTTCGTCGCCGGTTTTGGTCATCCGCCAAACGTTGATGCCGCAAAGTGGCTTGTTTCGTCGATTCTACCGTTGATACAAAGGGAGTTGCCGAGCGTTCATCTCACGTTAGTCGGGTCGAATCCGACCGAAGAGGTGAAAGCGCTTGCCGGTCCCAATGTTACGGTCACGGGATATGTCACCGACGAACGGCTCGCCGCGTTATACGATCTCTCCCGCGTCGTGATTGTTCCGTTGCGCTTTGGCGCCGGTGTGAAGAACAAGGTTGTTGAAGCGTTGCACTTTGGTGTTCCGCTTGTCACGACGCCGGTAGGCGCGCAGGGCCTACCGGGACTAGACGACATTGTTCCCGTAACGGACGATCCGGAAAAGTTGGCAAAAGAAGTGGTTGTGTTGTTGCGTGATGATGTCCGATGGAACACGGCCGCTGAGGATGGTGGCGAATATGTTGCCTCACACTTTTCGCGCGCAGCGATGCGAAATGCTTTGTCATCTGAAATGTACGCCGATGCGAGTGTGCAGATTTCCGACCATGCCTAAGCTCTTGAGGTATGAGCGGTCGTACTTCGGCACGAAACATTTCAAGTTTTATAGCGGGCGACACGATTGCGATCCCATGCGCCCATATGCAGAACGTTGGACCATTGAAGGATGAAGCATGAACGCTGTCGAGTCCGCCGACGTGCGAGCGAAGGTTGTACCGGTGATCATTTGTGGTGGCTCCGGTACGCGCCTATGGCCCGTCTCGCGTGAGGCCTTTCCCAAACCGTTTATGCGACTTGCGGATGGAAAAAGCCTTTTGCAAAAGGCATATCTTCGCGCTAGCGCACTTGCAGGTGTTGACGAGATTGTGATCGTGACAAATCGTGACACTCATTTTCTCGTCAAGGACGATTGTGCTGAGGTGAAAGTCGATGGCATTCAGCTCGGACTGGTCCTCGAGCCTACTGCGCGCAATACGGCTGCCGCGATCGCTGCGGCGACCCTCGTCGTGAAGAAGCGCCATGGAGAGGACGCGGTTCTGCTGGTTATGCCCGCAGACCAGCTGGTTGAAGACGAAGCAGCGTTCGTGTCCGCGGCAGCTGTTGCCACGTGTACCGCGAAGAATAATGGCATCGTCGTGTTTGGCATCCAGCCGACCCGGCCGGAAACTGGATATGGCTACATTGAAATCGACGAGCGGCCGTCTTCGATGCCTATGCTCATGCCGGTGAAACGGTTTGTCGAAAAACCAACTCTGGACGTCGCGGAGCGCTTTTTCAAAGATGGTCGCCATCTCTGGAATGCTGGCATGTTCTGTTTCCGGCCCGACTCGATGTGGGACGAATTGAACAAATGGGTGCCAGGTCTTTGCGATTGCATCGCGAGCTCGTTCGAAAACGGAACGCATAGTGTCGCGAAGGAAAGCTACACGGCCGAACTGGAAGTGAGCTCATTCAGACGCGTTGAAAACATATCTATCGACTACGCTGTTATGGAGCGCTCGGCGAACGTGTCCGTCGTGGCCTGCGATCTCGGCTGGAGTGATATCGGATCTTGGAAGGCGGTGAGCGAACTTGTGCCCGCCGATGCGGACGGAAATCGCGTGGACGGTGCCGCCACGTTGTACGACGTCAACGATTGCTACATCCGCGGGCAAGGTCGAATGATTGGTGCGCTGGGCGTGCGCAATCTAGTGATTGTCGATACGCCCGACGCTTTGCTCGTTGCTAGCCGCGATCGCTCTGAGGATGTAAAGCAAATTGTTGCACAGTTGAAGCGCGACGGTCACGATAGCTGCGTCGTGCACCGCACGGTACATAGACCATGGGGAACTTACACGGTTCTGGAGGAGGGGGAGCGCTTTAAAATGAAGCGAATTCTTGTCAAACCGGGAGCGTCGTTGTCGCTGCAGATGCATCACCATCGTAGTGAGCACTGGATTGTGGTGCAAGGTTGCGCGGATGTCGTCTGTGACGACAAGTTGTTGCAGTTGCAACCTAACGAGTCAACATACATCCCGGCGGGACGAAAGCATCGCCTCACGAATCCTGGTGTGGTCGATCTGATCGTGATCGAAGTTCAATGCGGCGAGTATCTTGGCGAGGACGATATCGTTCGGTTCGAAGATGTCTATGGTCGATCAAATGAGCAGGCTACAGAGGGGGCGGCGAAAAGCTAGTGTCTATCGCCTCACGGCTCTGAGGGCGTTGAGGCCCGCGTCGTAGACGCTCGCGTGGCTATACGTAGCTGGGTATATTAGAACGTGACTATCAATATTTCGACTTCGGTAAACTCGATGAACATTCAAAACGCTTCAGTGCTGGTGACGGGCGCAGATGGCTTCATTGGTAGCCACCTTGTGGAGGAACTCGTAGCGCGCGGCTGCAAGGTCAAGGCCTTCGTCTTCTACAACTCGTTCAATAGCTTGGGATGGCTCGACTCTCTGCCTAGCCAGGTCCTAGAGAAGATTGAAATCTTTTCTGGCGACATTCGTGATCCGAATGGCGTACGCGTTGCCATGACCGGCTGTGATGTCGTGTTTCACTTGGCGGCACTTATTGCCATCCCGTTTTCTTATCATTCGCCTGACTCTTACGTTGATACGAACATCAAAGGTACGCTGAATGTTCTGCAGGCGGCGCGCGACCTCAACACGCAGCGAGTAATCGTGACGTCGACGTCGGAAGTCTATGGCACCGCCAAATACGCGCCAATCGACGAAAAGCATCCATTCCAGGGACAATCGCCCTATAGCGCGACAAAAATTGGTGCAGACAGATTAGCGGAGTCATTTTATCGTTCGTTCAATACGCCCGTCACCATCGTACGTCCGTTCAACACATACGGGCCGAGGCAATCTGCGCGTGCGGTAATTCCCACGCTCATCACGCAGCTTCTGGCCGGGCGAGCGGAGATTCATGTTGGAAGTCTGACTCCGACGCGAGACTTCAACTACGTTTCCGATACGGTAGATGGCTTTATCGAACTGGCTGCGTCGGACGAAGCTGTCGGTCAAGAAGTGAATATCGCGACGGGAACCGAGCATTCGATTGGGGATGTTGCGAAGTTTCTTGTTGGTGAATTGAATCCAGCCGCGATCATTACCACGGACGATCAGCGCCTTCGGCCTGAAGCGTCAGAGGTGTTCCGGCTGATCGGCGACAATACGTTGATTAAGTCGCTGACCCCGTGGCGGCCCCAATTCGATCTGTACGAAGGCCTTCGTGAAACCATCAAATGGTTCAAAGAACCACAAAACTTGGTGCGCTATAAGGCGAATCAATACAATATTTGACGGAGAGTAAAAGAAATGCGGGCGATTATTCTTGCGGGTGGAAAAGGAACACGGCTTCGACCTTATACGACTCTTATTCCAAAACCTCTTGTGCCGCTGGGTGGAAAATATTCGATCCTCGAAATCATCATCATGCAGTTGGCGAAGGCAGGGGTTACGCATATCACGCTCGCGGTCAACCATCTGTCGCATCTAATTGTTTCGTATTTCGGCGACGGCTCTCGCTTCGGTCTAAAGATTGATTATTCCTTGGAAGAGCGAGAGCTTAGTACTATTGGCCCGTTGACGCTTATTGATGATTTGCCGGAAAATTTTCTGGTTATGAACGGCGATATTCTCTGCAATATCGACTACCGCGCGTTCTTTGATGCACATATGCAATCGGGAAGCCAGATTTCCGTGTCCGCCTATAAGCGTGAGGTCAAGATCGATTTTGGCGTGCTTCGTTATAACGAAGATCATCAACTAACGGCCTTTGAAGAGAAGCCGACAATTGGAGTTGATGTGAGCATGGGGATTTATTGTATTAATCGCTCCGTTATTGAGCAGTTGCCGCGAGGCGCGGTTTATGGCTTTGACAACCTCATGCTGGATGGCATCAAAAACAATCGACGCATCGACATTCGCCCCTTTTCCGGTTATTGGCTCGATATCGGTCGACCAGACGATTACCAATTCGCCGATGAAAATTTCGTCGAACTGTCGGAAAAGCTGGGCATTTCCTGATGAAGACGGTCTTGGTCACGGGCGGTAACGGTGCACTCGCGCGTGGCGTTATCGCCTACCTGCAGTCAACCGGAGGGTATCGGGTTGTGGTGAGCACCCGATCGGGTGAAGCGCCCGCCATCAAGCTTGATGTTTGCGATGCGGCACAGATTTCATCTCAACTCGCGGCAATTTCACCGGACGTCGTGCTGCATCTCGCGGCGACGTTCGTCAGCGACTTCTCCGAATCGTATGCTGTCAACGTGGAAAGCACCCGGCATTTGCTCGACGCCATCGAGAGGCAAGGCTTACGAGCGCGCGTTCTGTTGGCAGGGTCCGCGGCTGAATACGGTGCCGTCCAGCCTTTCGAAAATCCCATTTCGGAATCGAGAGCGCTCAACCCCGTGTCAACCTACGGTATGACCAAGGCGTGGCAAACCCAGTTAGCAAGCGTGTACGCGGCCCGTGGTGTCGACGTGGTTGTCGCCCGGATATTCAATCTTGAGGGAGCGGGGTTGTCCGATCGACTATTTGTTGGACGCATTCGTAACCAGATCGATGCAATCTTGCGGGGTCAGCGGACAACGATCGAAGTAGGTCCTTTATCGGCCACGCGCGACTATCTGGAACTCGACGCGGCCGCCGAACAGATCGCGGCTATATTGGCTGGTGGGCGATCAGGCGAGGTTTATCACGTAGCCAGCGGAAAGCCCGTCACCATGCGCGAACTGCTAGAGCGAAATCTGGCCGAGCATGGTATCGACCCTCAGGTCGTGCGTGAGGCTCCAGGCCTGTCGAACCGAGCGGGCTATGACGTCCCCGCTATTTATGCGGATGTGACGCGCACGACAGCGCTCACAGCGTCGTGGAGGACGCGTGGAAAAGCTTAAGATTTCGGTCGTTACCCCGGTTTTTAATGAAGAGGAAGTGATTGGCCATTTTCATGCCCGCACTCGTGCCGTACTGGATTCGCTACCAAACATTGATGCGACGATTGTCTTCGTGCTGGATCGCTGCACCGATAACTCTCGTGGAGTTCTACGCGAAATCGTTGCGCGCGATCCTAAATCGAAACTTATTGCGCTGTCATCGCGTTTCGGTCACCAGATGTCTTTGTTCGCCGGCATCGAAAAATCACGCGACGCGGATGCTGTGATCATGATGGATAGCGACTTGCAGCATCCGCCCGAGTTGATTCCGGAGATGATTGCCGCGTATCAGCGAGGTTTCGACGTCGTGTATACCACGCGCCGCGAGAATGAGGACGCGGGACTGATGAGGTCGGTGCTGGGTAATATGTTTTATAGATTACTTTCCCGAATTTCGAATGTACCGATTACAGCAAACGCAGCCGACTTTCGCTTAATTTCGAAGCGTGTCGTTGAGGTTTTGGTCAATGAATTCCGAGAGCAGAATGTTTTCCTGCGCGGGATCATCCCTTGGGTGGGCTTTAATCAGCAGGGTTTGGAGTACGATGCCGAACCCAGATTTGCTGGGAAATCCAAATATTCTTTATCGAGAATGGTCCGTCTGGCTGCAGACGGAATATTGTCGTTCAGCACAAAACCTCTGCAAATTGGCATATTTGTCGGGGTGGGGTTTGCGTGCTTGGCATTTTTATTTGCGGTCTATGCGATAGTGAGTTATTTCATAGATCGCTCGATACCAAATGGCTGGACCACGATTGCAGTTTTGTTGCTTCTGTTTAGTGGAGTGCAATTGATTGTTATCGGGGTACTTGGATCATATATTGGCGGAATTTATCAAGAGGTCAAGCGCCGTCCTCGGTACATAATTGAAGAGGAGATTTCTCATGATCAAGCGCGTTGATTTCGATGAATATACGGATAATTACAATGAGTTGTTAGGCGAAAAAACAAAGTTCTTTGCGTCCGGCGACGAATATTTCGCGCGATATAAGATTGAATTGGTGCGAAGACGCGTCGATACGCCTGTGAAGCGTGTGTTGGAATTCGGTTGCGGCATTGGTCGAAATATTCCGTTTCTGCAGGAGGCGTTTTCTCGTGCAACGGTAGTTGGTTCGGATATATCCCGAGCGAGCCTCGATGTTGCTGCTCGCGAAAATCCGGGCGTAGAGTTTCTTTGCGAGGAAGACAATCTTGCCGATATCGGTCAATTCGATCTGATTTTCGTCGCTGGGGTATTCCATCATATTCCGCCGAATCAACGAAGGTTGGCTGCTGGTGCTTTGAGGAATCGATTGGAAAAATTGGGTCATGTTTTTGTATTTGAACATAATCCCTACAATCCCATCACACGCCGAATTGTCAACACGTGTCCGTACGATGAAGATGCTGTGCTGTTGAAGCCCGCCGAGCTTAAGGACACCCTCCGAACGGCAGGATTGTCTGTCGAGCGCACGGAGTATTGTCTTTTTGTTCCCCCTCGCTTTTCGATGCTATCTGGTTTGGAAAGCCGGCTTGGCTGGCTGCCATTGGGTGGTCAATATTGGGTTCAAGCCAGACACAAAGTATGAAGCAACTTGTCCGTTTCCTCTTGGTTGGTGCATTTAATACGGTCTTCGGTTATTGCATCATTTTTTTTTGCATGTATGTGTTAAAGATCGCTCCCGAGGCGAGCAACATCGTCGGCTACGCTATCGCCTTGGGAGTGTCATATGCACTGAATCGGAAAATTACATTCGAAAGTAGTGAGAAGCGTACCGGAGAGATTCTAAAGTTTCTCCTTGTTTTTTTGCTTGCTTACTCTGCTAACCTTTTGGCTCTTGTATTTTTATTCCGCGTTTTACATTTGGAGAAGGGCGTGAGTCAGGTGCTGGCGGGTATATTTTACGTTGGTGTTTCCTTTGTAATGAACAAATACTACGTATTTAAAGCACCGATCTCAGAATAATCGGAGCCGAGGGAAGAATGATAAGAAAATTTTGGCGGGGATTAGAGGTGCCAGTAGGGCTGGGCTTCCTATTTTTCCTGTTTTTGCGGCACGCGTTTTCCCACGACAAATCGTTCGCGTTATACAAAGACAACGAAGATTTGCTGGGGCCCCTTCTTTCGACTGTATCGACCACATTGCGGCATGGTGTGTGGCCGCTGCGAACAGATACGTTCCTGGGCGGAATTCCGCTTTACGATCTTCCGCAGTTGTCGGCGTTCTATCCATTCTATTTTGCGTGGCTGCCGCTGTTTCAGACTCCGTTCGAGACGATGTACTCGATGCATTGGATCGTCATGCTGCACATCTTGATCGCCGAGATCAATATGTGCGTTCTGCTTCGTGTGGTTGGGGTATCGCGACTAGGTGCGGTTTTTGGGGCCGCACTGTTTGCCTTTAGCGCGGGCTACTTCGTTTATGCTTCCTGGATAAATATCGTCGCCCCATATGCATGGTTGCCTCTTTATTTGGCTGGAATTTCGGCAATTTTAAATGGGAAGACGGAAAGGCGATATCTTCTTATGGCGCTCGGCGGCATGGTGCTGCTTGTATTTGCGTCACCGGCTCAGCCATTGATCCATGCGATATTTCTGACAGTCGTATTTGTTTTAGCCAAGTTAATCAATAATAGAGCAACGAATAAAAAGGTAACGGACGCCTTTCGGCCCATGGGGCGACTAATAGCGATCGGAGTGTTGAGTTTTTTGATCAGTTCACCCGCTATTTTACCCGTGATAGGTAATTTAAATGGAATGATTCGATGGATTGGAGAATTTCCGGCGGTGATCGGAAGCGCGCCTATTCCATTCGAGGCGTTCAGACAAGATCAGTTGACAGTGACGCAACTCGCCGGCATTTTTTTTAAAATGAAGGGGCTTGCCGTAGGTCAGCAATTTGTTGGTCTTATTCCGCTTACGCTTGCAGTCGTGGCCGTGGTTTGGCGTCCTAGATCCTGGTTTGTCCAGGTGATGGCGTTTGTTGGGATTTATTCGATCATCTCTGCGGCCGGAACGAATCTGGGTTTGGGGTATGTGAATTACTATGTCCCAGTCCTCAATAAGATTCGTGAGCCGAGCCGTTTCCTAATCTTATTCCAGTTGGCCGTAGCCGCACTGAGCGCTGTCGGCGTTGATGAGTTGATTAAAAGGGGGGCTGAAGCGAAGAGAAGTCCGAATCTGAGAATTGCGATTTTCCCATTGGTCGCGGTGATTATCTTGTCGGTGATTGCATACATGTGTGCACGCCATGAGGTGACTTCACGCCTGTCACCCGCAGTGACCATTCTGTTCTTATCGGTTCTCGTTTCAATGACATGGCTTGTTTTCTTTTTTCCGGGGAGGGGTAGGGCGCTGTGGCTGGCGGCCAGCTGGATCGGAGCCGCTGTGATTCTACATGCCGTGGAGGTGCGTTGGATTCCTTTTGCGATTCCCGAAAGCCAATATCTTTTGACGGATGCCTCGTCGCTGGATCGGGCATTGAAACGTGTTGCTGAGCTCGATCCCGCCCGAGAATATCGAGTAGTATTCGAGGGAAAAATCGATAAACAGCAGGCGGCCATGTTGGCCTCCTATCGAGGCATACGGACCCTCAATGCCTATATTAATCCGGCACCTTATCGACAATTTTCAGAAATGTATCATCACACGCCTCGGCCAGATAATTATTTTTTCGCACTCGGTGCGAAATACATGATTTGCAACGATTGTGGCCCGGAGGCAATTCGAGGATATCAGGCCATTGAGCGAGTTGGTCATTACCAGATCTACGAAGCGGATACAGTATTGCCACACAGCTATTTGCAAACGTCCGTAGACGGTTATTTTGGCTCGACGGACCAGTTTAAGGACGAAACCAAAGATAAAGTCCTCGATCATGGTGTGCTTTTTTTGAAAGACGGTATCCACCTTCCTCTTCCGTCGAACAGGGATGATGGGATTGAGTGCAATAAGGTCGAGAGGGCGCGAAGCGTCGCGTATGAGCGTTTCGACAGCGCTTGCCAGTCGTCTAGTGTGTTGGTCTTGAACGAGTTTTTTGATTCTGACTGGGTTGCCTATCTAGATGGCACTCGAACAGAGGTGTTAGAAGTCAACGGAAACCAATTAGGCGTGTTGGTGCCTGCGGGTGCACATTTTGTTGAATTCAAATATTCTCCGAGAATTTTCAGAATCTCCGTTCTTTTGATGGCAGTGGGCCTTATGTTGTCCGGACTATGGATTTGGCGTTCCAACGTTGGGCAGCGCAAGCTCTGATCGACCAAGGCTATGCTGTTGTAAAGCTTCTGCGTTGATGCGTGCTACGCGAGTCGGTCGTCAGGGCCTATTTTTCGGTGGCACGCGCTGATATCAGATTCAGTTATGGAGTACGCGTGCCCGCCCAAGCTAGCAGAAAAGGTACGCGTCCGACTGTGCGTTGACACCTACGAACTGAATGACTGAATGTATGGTGGGCAGGGGTGCTGACCATCAGCAAAGTCAGCAATTTCGGCACAATCACGTGCATCGTTCCGGCAGGGCTGACACACGGTGTCATTGCCACTTCCGGAACGTTTGGTTTAAACAAATGGTGGGAGGCGCGCTAAACAAGGTTTTGCCGACCGCTGTTTGTTGTGGTCAAGGTCTTCCGAGCGCGTCTTGTCTTCTTGAACTCTAGGCACGGCCGCTCGATCGCGAACCACGATATTGCTCCGGCAATCCACGACAGCGCCATTGTGATGGCGGTCAGCTTGTAGCCGCCGATGTTGGGATGCTTGTCGTCGATGAACTGGGCGATCGGCCAGCCGTACAGATAGATGCCGTACGAATAATCTTGCACGAAGCGTGGTAGCGGGATCTTTGGTGCGAACGCGAACCAGAATACGGCATAGATCACCACCAGACCGGCTGCAAAGTCAAACGTTGATGTGCCGTACGATACAACCGCAAATAACACCACGAGCGCGAGCACCTTCCAGTCGAGCGGAACAGAATCTCGGTTCGCATAGAGCAGCGCGCCTGCGGCGAAGAACCAGCCAAGTCGATGGTATGTCGGATCTTCTCCAACGGTGGGTAGCACATTAGGCGCGAACATCCCAAGCAGAAGCAATCCCACGATGCCTGCACTCGCCACCTTGCGCCCGGCGGTCAGGCCGAACACGCCGAGCAGCGCCACATACATGTAAAAGCGCGACTCGATCGGCAGCGTCCACAGCGGTCCGTTCACGATGTTTGGCATCTTGTTCGTCAGGAAGACGCCCGGCAGCTCGGCGACTGCCTGATACAAGGTCGCGTTGCTGAACAGGTAATGCGTGATCTGCGGAGAAGCGAAATACTCGTGATGCGACATGGTAGTCGCTAACGGCCCGACGACAAATACCATCAGCAACACGCATACGAGCAGCGCGGGGTAGATACGAAGCGCACGGGCTTTAGCGAACTGCACCAGATCGCGGCTACGGTCAAAGCTGGCGAACACCAGAAAACCGCTGATCGTGAAGAACATGTGCACACCGAGGTCGCCGGAATACCGGTAGTGCAGCCATCCTGCGACGAACTCGAAACAGCCATTGCATGAGCCACCCATGCCAAGCGTGTGGCCGTACACGACCAAGGACGCGGCCACGAGCCGAAGAATGAGGAAATTGTTTTGATCGTTATGACCACGCGTGGCGAAGGCCGATCCTAGCGTCTGCATCTGGCCCCCTCACCACGCCTGCAGGGCGGAATTAATCGTGTCATTGTAGCCGCGCTGCCAGCACTGGCTTTCAAAGCTTCCAGCTCGCGGCGGATCTGTGTCAGGGTCGCCGCTTCGCCCAGCCCGTACACCGGCTTTGTACGCGGGACTGGGCTTACTCAGTATTGATATGGACTTGTCACCCTCGGAAAGGAGGGTACGTAGCCACTCCGTCACTTTTTTCATAGTATCTCTCCAAACGTGGCGAGATATTACATGATAAGTAAGAATTTGAAATTTTCTCGAAGCGGCCTGTTGTCGGAACCGATACCGGAAACGTACAGTTATCTCACATGCTTTCCTGGAAGTTGGCGGTGCGTCCGGGATCTGAGTTCGTGGAATGCCGAGCCCGGACCGCTCCGTGTCCTCGGGGCCAAGACTGCGGCGCCAAAGCTCGCAAAACTTGGGATGGTCACGTAGCGCACGCCGTACATAGCGGTCCTGCCGTGGAGCTGGGCATGGTATTGGACGATATGAAGATAGCAAAGGCGTTCGCTGCTCTTGAATCGATTCGGGAGTATCTGCCCGAACGACGCGACGATGTACCTCTCCGTCCCCGGAAACCTGATCGGTAGCCCGAACCGACTGAGATCCGACTGACCAGTGCGCCATACGTCACTGTGTCACCTGCAGTAGCAATGACTGGCTCAGTGCTACAGCTATCAGAGGCAAGATCCAGGCGGGTAAATAGGCCGAAGACCGGGAATACCATCGCTCGATGGATGGTCAAGTACCGATCTCAAATTTAGGGAGGGGTTGAAGGGGGCGATCACGAGTAAGCCGTGTGCCCATCCTGTTCCCATAAATCCGAAGAAGTCGCGAAAAATCGCTGAGAATGGTGACAATCCTAAAGCTGATGGGCGCCGGGCTGTGCGCTATAAATCAGCTGGTTACCCTCACTTTGCGGTGCGTGCTACCTCAGCAAAAGACCGTCTTCATCGTCTTTTAATGGCATTCATGAGTCGCGTGATGAAACTGTTTCTGCACTACAGGGGTAAGGCGGCATTTCTTGCCGAATCACCGCTTGGTCAAATAACACACGTGCTTCGGAACAGAGGAGCATGTCGAGCGCATTGCATTCCATTAGTTCGCGATAGAGGGGCGCACCCAATTCGCGCTCGATGGCATCGAGTCGCTCATCCAAGATTGCATGGCGCCCAAGGGTAACATTGTCCGCAGTATGGTTCGCATCGAGCGGCCCGATGAGTGGTTCGGCAAAAGGTCTGAAAGCGCTCGATCGAGCGACGACTCAATGCGACCGGTAATCCCAAAGAATGGCAAATAGCTGAGGCGCGATAACGCCAGTTCAAGGTCTGCGTGCGTCGCCCGAGCGGTGCGCATGTCCACTTGCACTCCTGGAGGTGAATCGTTTGGAAATTACGGCACGCGGCCGTCGCCTCGCGGCTTACCACCCAGTCAACAAAAGCGTCCAATCGTCCGTTTCGAGCTATCGAGACGCTCGGACTCAGACTACCGCTGTCTGACGCAGCTCGAATTCATACGTCGACGCAAATCGATTGATCGGATGCTGGATAAACAGAATGGGAATCAACCTGATAGCTGGATCTTGTGGGAGCGAAAGGGATAAATGCCTTCTATGTGGCCGTGCATTTCGCCAATGAAGTTTTTCGACAGAATGCCGTCCCCAGTCGTGCCTGCATTCTTGAAAAGGCGACAGTGAACGAAACGACTCGCATAAATTCTGGGAGGTCGAACGTATGACGGCTGCGAGATAGGGGCTAATAACCAAAGGAACTGATATTTCGCCCTACGGAGGGAATTGACATTTCGCCCTACGGAGGTTGCAAATCCTGCCGTGTCACTCGGCAGCGCTAGAGGCTGTGGGTGGCAGTACTGATACAGCGAGTTTTACGGGGGGCGGAAGGCACCAATTATAACTTCTGGGGAGACACATGCTCGTTGCCGAGGTTACGGTTAGGCAAGAGGATTTGTTGATTTTCTTACAGCTTATTTCTGCGTTAAGTCGCTACGAACCGTCAACGTCTATCTGCCTTCAACAACTGCGCTTAGCCAGCCTTGAGAAATCATCGGCGGCTGCGGCGGGTGGCCACATGGCCTATGACACGGTGATGCGGATCTGCCCGGAGGTGTTGCGCCAGCGACTCATTTGCCCGAGAGCGCTGTCGTGCAGGGTATCATTTCGAGTTCGCAATTATTGCGCAAATCGTTACATACGGCCAAACGCGGTAAAAATTACCTTGGCGGTCGGAAGCGGTACGCCGGAAAACTCGAGGGATTAAATTGAATCGGAAGGTTGCGGTTATCTTGCCGTGCTACAACGAAGCGAGCACGATCGGACAGGTTATTTCGGATTTCAAACGCTATTTGCCTGGCGCGGCAATTCATGTGTTTGATAACAATTCGACCGATGGCACCTCCGCTGTTGCCCTTGCTGCCGGCGCTCGGGTGCGCTCCGTCACCCTTCAAGGCAAAGGTAACGTGATTCGCCGGATGTTCGCCGATGTCGAAGCGGACGTGTACGTGATGGTCGACGGTGATAGTACCTATGACGCCAGCGTCGCGCCGCAACTCATCGACAAACTGGTGAACGAAGGCCTGGATATGGTGGTCGGCTGCCGCGTGTCCGACGAACAGGCCGCATACCGTCGCGGGCACCGCTTAGGTAACGTCATGCTGACGAGCTTTGCCTCGACGATCTTCGGCCGGAGCTTCCGCGACATGCTATCGGGTTACCGTGTGTTCTCCCGGCGATACGTCAAATCGTTTCCCGCCGAAGCGCGCGGCTTCGAAACTGAAACGGAACTCGCAGTCCACGCGCTCGAGCTTCGCATGCCTGTCGCCGAGGTTGACACGTACTATGGAAGTCGTCCCGAAGGTTCGGTCAGCAAACTTAACACCTACCGCGACGGTTTCCGAATCCTGAGTACGATTCTGAAGCTGTTTAAACTTGAGCGGCCTCTGGCGTTCTTCTCGATCTGTTTCGCCGCTTGCGCGCTGCTTGCTGTTGTTCTTGCTGTTCCGATCTTTGTTACGTACCTTGAGACGGGGTTGGTACCGCGCATGCCAACAGCGCTGCTGTGTGCCGCGTTGATGCAACTGGGGTTCCTGTTCCTGATCTGCGGTCTCGTATTGGATACCGTGACGCGAGGCCGTCTGGAGGCGAGGCGATTTGCGTATCTCGCTACACCGGGCCCCTCAGCTGAAGCGGACGAGGATGTTCGCAGCGACTGTTCGACCGAAGGACATTCCCCGCGGTCAACAGACAAGTGCCGATGAACCGACCGTTTCCGCGCCCCTTCCCACTGATCTCCGCGCTGGTCAGTCTGGTTTTCGCCGGCGTGATCGGCTGGACCTTCGTGGGTCTGTGGCGCTACGCGACTTTTGCACCGCCAAGCTTCGACGGCGCGATGAACCTCCGTACGGCCGCCTCTTTCCTGCGCGGCGATGGCTATGGCTTCTACTACGACCGCTTTTTCCCTTTCCCCGCGCAAACTGACGGTCCGTTCATCCTGCCGACGGCACTCGCATTCTGGATTGGCGGCATCACGCCTTTCACCGGACAGGTCGTCAACCTGATCTATATCGCCGCCTTCGTTGTGCTGGCCGTTGCGCTGCTCCGGCGCGTCCACGTCCCGCTGTGGCTCGCGCTCTTCACGACGATCACCTGCATTTCGACCCCCGGCTTTGTCGAGAATTCGATGAACGGCTATGGCGAAGTGCCCATGCTGACATGGTTCTTCGGCGGTCTCCTGGTGCTTGTGTCTGGGAGCGACGGATTCAATGTGCAGCCCGTGCGCCTGTTCTGGACCGGCTTCTTGTTCGGTATTGCCTATCTGACAAAAGTGGTCGCACTGGTTTGCGTCGGCCCCGCGCTCCTCGTGCTCTTCTGCGTAATCGTCTCGCAGCCGGGGTGGCTGAGGCGATCGTTCGCGCTCGGTTTGGGCCTCATCGTGCCTGTGCTTTGCTGGGAAATCTTCCGTGGCGTCGAGATCGGTAACGTCCGCGGTTATCTTAGCTGGTGGCGCTTTCAGCTCGGGCAGGTGGGAGCGCAATCGGGCGCGCGGCGTGGCGAACCAGGTGAGGGTCTGCTACGCAAGGGTGTACACCATCTGTCGATGTTGTCCGATATGACGGGTGTGCCTGCCGTGCTGCTCGGCCTCACTATCGTTCTGCCAATTATGCTGGGCCTCACGATCGCGCTCGACAGCAAGCGAAGCACCGCGCCGCGCCTCGCGCTCTTCATGCTGGCTGGCGTCACGGGCTTGTATTTCCTGTGGTGGATGTTCATCAGTCCGACGGCGATGACGTGGCTGCGCCGTATCATCGACGGTTTGCTGCTTCTGCACTGTCTGATTGCGGTTGTGCTGACGGCAGCTTGGCTAGGTCCCGTAGGACGAAGCGACATGTCGCGGGCCAAGAGCAAGCTGTCAAGCGCGTTCATGCTGATTGCGTTTGTGCCTGTCGTGATTGGGCAACTGGCGCTGATCCGCAGCGGCCAGACCTTGACGCGGCCGCCGCAAGTGGCGAGTTACCAGCTCGACACTTACAAGCTCGCCGACGCAGTTCGCAAGCTGCCTGCCGACGCGACCATTTTCGGCGCCGGCTGGTGGCAGGCGCCCGCCGTCGCGCTGTTTTCGGGGCGCAACTTCTCGAATTTCGAACATTGGCGCGCATCGCGTATAGACGCTGTCGGCGACAAATACTTTGTCGCCGACATGTACACGATCGGCATCAGCCAGCCGACGATCGACCAGGTACTCGCGCGTTCGCAGCATCAGCAACTCGTCAAGTTGCAGGGCGGCGAACTCTACAAGCTAGGCTCGGTGCAGCCGTATCCGGCGTTTGATGCTGATGACGTCAGCCGCCTGAGCGATGGCTTTGATCTGTCCGACAGCGACTACGCGCCGCGGCGCGGCTTTTTCCAGCGTGAAGAGAACCGGTTGGCATGGGCCGGCCTCGATGCCGCCGTCATGCTCAAGCGCGAAGGGCAAACCGCTCTTGATATGCGTGTAGAGGTGCCGCCCGACCTGCGCGCGAAGCAGAACGGGCGCGACGCGATTCTGCATGTGACCAGTCCCAGTTGTCTGGACGCGACGGTCGATCTTGTGCCGGGCGGCGCGCAGTCCATCCACTTGCCGCTGACATGCGCAGCCTGGCCGGAAGCCCGGCCGTTCGAAGTGAAGCTGAGCGTGGACCAGCAGGTGCCGTTCATTGTGCAGATCGACTCGGACAACCGCCTGCGTTCGTTCAGACTGTTATCAATGCGTCTGACAAATTGAAGCAGACATGCTACGAATTGAAACCCTTCATTTTCCGGCTCACCTGACGATATAAAAACGGTGCAGTCCAAGTCTCGCGCACCGTAACAAATCGAAAACCGGGTTGCTGAATGCTCGTATTTTGAGCAAACTTGCGGCTTCGCTGTGGCCCCTATACTGAAACAAAGTGTCGTGACAAGACACGTAGCATTTCCAAATGAACACTACACGTGAGTCGGGTAACGAGATCGAGGGTCTCTCCGTGTCCGTGGTCGTCTATCGGCCGGACGTGCAGCAGCTCGCGCAGACGCTAACAAGCCTTGCCGGCGCCTACGACGCCCTCAAAGCGTCGCGCCCGACATTCAGACTGGATATCTCCCTCGTCGACAACGGTGGCCTGCCCGATATGACCGCCTCTCTGGACGCCCTGCGCGCGCACGGCGCAACCAGCTCGATCATCGCTGGCCAAGGCAACGTTGGCTACGGCCGTGGCCACAACCTGGCAATCGAGCGCGCAGCAAGCCGCTACCACCTCGTCCTGAACCCTGATATCGACCTCGACCGGCAAGCGCTCATCCGCGCCGTCGAGTTCTTTGAAAGCCATCCTGACGTGGGTCTGCTCTCGCCGCGCATCGGCGACGAAGCGGGACGTATCCAGTACCTCTGCCGCCGCTACCCGACGCTCCTCGACCTGTTTGTACGCGGCTTCCTCCCTGCAAGCGTGCGCCGTTTCTTCACGCGCCGTCTCGCGCGCTACGAAATGCAGGACATGATCAACGAGCGCGACATAGTCTGGGATCCGCCCATCGTCAGCGGCTGCTTTATGTTGTTCCGAACGAGCGTACTCAAAAAGCTCGCTGGCTTCGATCCCCGTTATTTCCTCTACTTCGAAGATTACGACCTGAGCCTGCGCACGCACGAAGTGACGCGCATCGCCTATCTGCCCGCCGTGCGCGTGCTGCACCACGGCGGCGGCGCGGCTCGCAAAGGCTCCGCACACATCCGCATGTTCGCCGCTTCCGCGTTCAAGTTCTTCAACCGTTTCGGCTGGAAGTGGCTATGAGTCACGTGGTCGTGAGCGGGGCGAACGGTTTTGTCGGACGTGCGCTGTGCCGGGCGCTGCTCGACGCCGGTCACAGTGTGACGGGCCTGGTGCGCCGTGGCGGTGGCTGCGTCGGTGGCGTGACGGAGTGGGTCGACGCGAGCACGGACTACAGCGGCATCGCGCACAACTGGCCGGTCGCGCTGACCGCCGACTGCGTCATACATCTGGCCGCGCGTGTGCACGTGATGCACGACACGGCCGCCGACCCCGACGCTGCGTTCCGCGCGACCAACGTCGACGGTACGCTGCGCCTCGCGGCGGCGGCGCGGCAACACGGCGTGCCGCGCTTCGTCTTCGTGAGCAGCATCAAGGCATTGGGGGAGGGCGATGACGGACAATCCCTACGCGAAGACGATTCGCCACGCCCCGAAGACGCATACGGCCGCTCGAAGCGCACCGCTGAAGAAGCCCTTGTGCGTCTAGGCGGCGAGACAGGTCTGGAAACCGTCATTGTCAGGCCGCCGCTCGTGTACGGCCCGCAAGTGCGCGCTAACTTCCTGCGTCTGATGGACGCCATCTGGCGCGGCGTGCCGCTGCCGCTCGGCGGAGCGAATGCGCGACGCAGCGTGGTGTACGTCGGCAACCTCGCGGATGCGCTCGTCCATTGCGCGGCCGATCCGCGCGCCGCGGGACAGTGTTTCCACGTCGCGGACAGCCATGCGCCGACCGTCGCTGAACTGGTGCGCGCGCTCGCGTATCACCTCGGCAAGCCGGCTCGGCTGTTGCCCGTGCCGGCGGTATGGCTGCGCGCGGCCGCCCGTCTAACAGGCAAGTCGGCGCAAATCGACCGTCTGATCGGCAGCCTGCAGGTCGATACGTCGCACATTCGCGCCGTGCTCGGCTGGCAACCCCCGTTCTCAATCGACGAAGGTCTGGCAGCAACCGCCGACTGGTATCGTTCGACTCATTGAGCCCACTCATGCAGATGCAAGATTCGCTGATGGCTCCATGGACACTTCCGCTCGTCGCTGGCGCGGCCGTCTGCGTGTGTGCTGCGATCCTGTTTGTCTTGCTGAAGACCGGCTTCGCCTGGCGCCTCGCGACCGATATCCCGAATGACCGCTCGCTCCACGTGAGCCCGACGCCGCGCGTCGGCGGGTGGGGCATCGTGCCCGTCGCCGTCGTGGCGATGTTGCTGGTCGCGCCGTCGCTGTGGTTCGCCGCACTGGCGACGGCGTTCCTCGCCGCCGTCTCGCAGGTCGACGACCGCCGCGGATTGCCCGCGCGCGTGCGCTTCGCCGCGCATCTGATCGCCGTCGCCGCGCTCGTCGCGCTGTTTCCTGCTACCGCGCCATGGTGGGCGCTGTGCGCGCTGGCATTTTTGATGATCTGGCTGGTCAACCTCTACAATTTCATGGATGGCGCGGATGGCCTCGCGGGCGGCATGGCGCTGTTTGGCTTCGCCGGTTACGCGGCCGCGGCGCTTCTTTCCGACCATCCGATGCCAGAGCTGGCCTTGGCAGCGCTGGCAGTAGCGGGCGCCGCGCTCGGCTTCCTGTTCTTCAATTTCCATCCGGCCCGTATTTTTCTTGGCGATGCGGGCTCAATTTCGCTAGGCTATCTGGCTGGCGCACTCGGTTACTGGGGCTGGCGTGGCGGCGCGTGGCCCATATGGTTTCCGGCGCTGGTATTCGCGCCGTTCATCGGCGATGCGTCGGTTACCCTCGCGCGGCGTCTGATGCGTGGCGAGAAGTTCTGGCAAGCGCACCGGGAGCATTACTATCAGCGCATGGTGCGTTCGGGCGTCGGCCATGCGGGCACCGCTTGGACCTGGTACGCGGTCATGGTTGTCGGCATAGCGCTTGCGTTACTTGTACTTGGCCGTTCCCCGGTCGTTCAGTGGTGCACCGTCGCAGGGTGGGCCGCCGTGCTGGTCGTCATCGGATTCATTGTCGACCTGCGCTGGCGCCGGTTCCAGTCAACACTGTCCCAACAATCCGAGGTATGACGCTGATGCTCAGATCCAAAGCCACCTGGCTATCCTTCAGCGCTTTCCTTTTCGACCTGGCGGCCGTCACTGGCGCGTGGCTGATCGCGTACGTGATCCGCTTCAACGGCGTCGTGCCCGTCGATTTCCGCGACGGCGCGCTACACGCGCTCATCTGGGTGCTGCCCGTCTACGGCATGATGTTCCGCATCTTCGGTCTGTACCGGGGCATGTGGGTGTTCGCGAGCCTGCCCGACCTGATGCGCATTTCGAAGGCAGTCGCGACGGGCGCCTTGCTGTCGATGATCCTCGCGGTGATGATCCAGCCCGTGCCGATCATTCCGCGCTCCGTGCTGCTCGTGTCGCCTCTGTTCCTGTTCCTCGCGATGGGCGGCTCACGCGCGCTGTATCGCGCGGCGAAGGAGTTCTACCTGTACGGCGGCCTCGTCGCGCAGGGCAAGCCGGTCATCGTGATCGGCGCAGGCACGGCAGGCGCGATGCTCGCGCGCGAACTGTCGCGCTCGAGCGAATGGCGGCTGATCGGCTTGCTCGACGACGACGTCTCGAAGCAGGGCCGCGAGATTTACGGGTACAAGGTGCTCGGGTCGATCAACAAGCTGCCCGAAATCGCCGAGGCGACGAAGACCGAATACGCGATCATCGCGATTCCGTCGGCCCCCGTCGAACAGCAGCGGCGCGCAGCCACGCTTTGCGTGCGCGCCGGCGTGCGCGCGATGGTGCTACCGGCGCTGACAGATGTCGGGGAAGGCCAGGCGTCACTGTCCCGCGTGCGCCATATCGACCTCGAAGACCTGCTCGGCCGCGAGCCGGTACACATCGACACGCCGCACGTCGAAGCGCTGCTGCATGCGCGCGTCGTCATGGTGACGGGCGCGGGCGGCTCGATCGGCTCGGAACTGTGCCGCCAGATCCTGCGTTTCAAGCCGGCGCAACTGATTGCCTTCGACATCTCCGAGTACGCCATGTATCGGCTCGTCGAAGAACTGCACGAACGCTTCCCGGGGCTATCGATCGTGCCCGTGATCGGCGACGCGAAGGACTCGCTGCTCCTCGATCACGTGATGGCGCGCTATACGCCGCACATCGTCTACCACGCAGCGGCCTACAAGCATGTGCCGTTGATGGAAGAGCAGAACGCGTGGCAGGCGGTGCGCAACAACGTGCTCGGCACGTATCGCGTCGCGCGCGCAGCGATTCGCCACGACGTGAAGCGCTTCGTGCTGATCTCGACCGACAAGGCCGTCAATCCGACCAACGTGATGGGCGCAAGCAAGCGGCTCGCTGAGATGGCCTGCCAGGCGCTGCAACAGACGAGCGAGCGCACACAGTTCGAAACCGTACGCTTCGGCAATGTGCTCGGCAGCGCGGGCAGCGTGATTCCGAAATTCCAGCAGCAGATCGCGAAGGGCGGGCCCGTTACCGTCACGCACCCGGAAATCACCCGCTTCTTCATGACGATTCCCGAAGCGTCGCAACTGGTGCTGCAGGCGTCGAGCATGGGCCATGGCGGCGAGATTTTCATTCTCGACATGGGCGAGCCGATGAAGATCGTCGACCTCGCGCGCGACCTGATCCGGCTCTATGGTTTCACCGAAGACCAGATCCGCATCGAGTTCACGGGCCTGCGCCCCGGCGAGAAGCTGTACGAGGAACTGCTCGCCGACGAGGAAACGACCACGCGCACGCCGCATGCGAAGCTGCGTATCGCACTGGCGCGCGGCGTACCCGACAATCTGCTCGACGAACTGCTGCCGTGGCTAATGCAGCATCGCGTGCTGACGGACGACGAAGTGCGGCGCGATCTGCGTCGCTGGGTTGCCGAATATCAGCCGACGCTCAGCGCGCCGCCGCTGCGCAGTGTGCCGCCGCCTCCGGGCAAGCGGGCTTCGATGTAACGAAACAGGCGCCGAGGCGCCTTTTTTCTTGTTTGTTATTGCTGGCGTCGCTCCGAACGCCACGATAAGTCGATAGCGCGGCGCAACGACTTCAGATCTGGCGACGGGCTTCAAAATTTGGGAGCGCTCCGCGAGTGTCAGCGTGGTTGGCGTTCATCCTGCGCTTTCTCTGCCTAAAACTTTCTGCGCCAACATGGTAGCAGTCAGATCTTTCCAAATGTAGCGATGCTATGTTGCGCACCATGCCGAGTCTGAATGCAGTCCTTCTTCGGGATCCAGCCGACTGGGCGTCGCGGATTTTAAGATTTGCGGATGAAATTCTGTAGCGAGTCCTGACAGAACGGTCACCGAAAAGCTGGGTGCTTTACCGGAGCTTTTCAGGTTAGTGACCTGAGCCGGCTCACGCGACCGGTTCCAACCCGGTCCCCCTCTCCCTTACATCTCAAGCGCAATTGAGCGACGAGCCGATAAAAGTTCAACGATCTGACAACAGCGAAGTGCCTGATTGTTACAACAACTATCAGGCACCATGCCAGCGCGTGCACCAGGCATTGACAACGCGCCGAATCGATCGAGCTTCTCCCGTGGCCAGCGATACTGCGTCCCGTTGAAAGCTGGGGCAAACTCGCGAGCTTTTCGTCTTTGCTTGCGGGCACACAGTACTAATATTCTCTCTACCTATCGGCGTCAATGACGCATCGACTTCAAGTGCAGTGCACTTCATTTCTTATACGATCGCTCGATCAGCACACTTTTTTCCGGCGGCGATACCGCTAAACGTGCTCGCATGTGTCGTGCTCGAAAATCAGCTTCGCTGGACACGCCGCGACCTGGACTTTCTCGATGTGTTGCAGTCCGGTCGCGAATAGATGCAACGATGCGCGAACAGCGCGGCAGCATTCTCTCTTTCGTCCAAGGCGAATAAGTCAGGCACGTCGCACGCAATCCGATCTCAACGCGATTGTGACGAACGCGCCTTCAAAGACGGGAAATCACTTGCACGCCCGATGTGCGGATTTCTTTATTCAATTTTTGCCGGTACGCGCAGCCGGAAAGCAAATGCGCGACAGGAATTGCTTGACTCGACAGGTCTGCGCCTGCGGTCAGGTAGCCTTAGCCGGCTATCGTCGGTTCAAGGATCACCGGGCGACAGTGCTTCCCTGGGCCGGGTGAATTCTCTGATCTTCAAGGTCCCGGAAAGCAAAGCGTGCAGTCAATCTCCACAACACGACGCCCCTTGATAGGTGAGGCGCCGTATTCATTGATCCGATCGTGAACTTTCAACTGGACTATCAGCTGTTCATCAAAAACGCTAGGTTGCCGCAGCGGCTCGCGGACGAACTTGGCGAACTCTTCGCGCGCGCCCTGTCGAACGCGCATGACAAGACCAGCGGCAAATCGGACGAGATAATCTCGACGCAACAATATCGAGTTCAGGTTCTGGTAGCCGGATTCCGCGATCTTCGCAAAGGCGGATTCGCGATCATGTCGCCATGGAATCTTGGAGAAAAACATATCCGTTATCTCATCAACTTCTGGGTCAACGAGAAGAAGCACTCTCAGGACGCGGTTAAGAACAGGCTGACGTGTTGGCGCGCGCTCGCAGCGTGGATGAAGAAGCCTCAACTTGTGCAGATGATGAACGATTACATGGGTCTTTCCAGCGAACGCCACCGGCCCGACCGCGCGGCGGAGCACAAGACCATTGTGGCGGCCGACGTTGACGTTGATGCAGTTTTCCGGCGACTTTGCCAGCGGGACCGATGGGTCGCCATGCAAATCGAACTTCAGGCGACCTTTGGACTGTGCGCCAAGGAGAGCATGCTGTTGCGTCCGTTGCGGTGCCTGCGCGCCAGCGGGCACCTCCATGTGATCGACGGCACCAAAGACAGACAGCCGCGAGTCGTTCCGATCGATGCCGAATGGCAATACGACGTTCTGATTCGTGCTGCGCGGCTCGCCAACCCCCGTACGGGGTTCATGATTCCGGACCCGTGGTCGCTGAAGGAGTGGTACCACCACTTCTACCACATCCTCAAGACGGAGGGCATAGGGCCCGGCGCCACGGTCGCCACGGTTCAAGGTCTGCGTCTCGCATACCTGCGGATGATGTCTGAGCAGGTGACTGGTCTTCCTGCACCTATGATGCGGCAAGATTACCAACCGGACCCGCAACTGCTCCACGCTGCGATCGAACGGCTGGTCGAGGTGGCGCGAGAAGGCGGTGGGACGAAAGCAAGGGCCTCCGTGTCGACATTCGCTTCCTTGGGCGAGCGATCGCGGCCTCTCTCGGCGGAGGAAGCCATAGCAGCTGTCGCCGCGACAAGGGGGAACAAGTCAGAGGCAGCCAAAAGCCTCGAGATCTCCCGGCAGGCTCTTTACCGGTTACTGGCAAAGGGCAACGATCGGCCAACCGAATCCGAGTAAAGGCTGCGCGGGGTAATCCCTCGCGAATGGGCAGCTCGGCCCACCTTCTACATGTCGTTGTGTCGGCCACTGTCGCGAAGTCTTCCGGCCCAGCATGACGGCGCAGGATCGCGCCCTCGCCGTCTTACGAACGAACCTGGTCATACCGTGTCAACGGCAATAGACGGCGAAGAGGATGGTTGTCGCCAGTGTGTCCAAGAACGGGCGCGCAATACGTTGCAAGGGCAGACCCGAACTAGCGGGAAATGGGATTCGCTATGCACGCTTTGGTGTGCGAGACGCACGCGACGTAGGGGATAGGCCGAGCCGTCGGCTTGGTTCAAATGCGCTATGTATGATGCGTCGAACGTCGCCTTGAGGGATCTGTGTGCCCGTGCGACCAGCGAGGCCGACGGTGCCGAATCTCGTTTCGTTCGCAGGAGTCAGGAACTTGGAGTTGGATTGGCTGCGAGCTACGGACTGTTATCCGGCTCGTCCGTTGGTGCTTCATTACGCCGTGGCTTAGCTAGGCCGCCTGTGCCGTCGGCGGATTTCGCGATGGTGGGAGTTTCTCGTGTCATGCCGTTCTGGGGCCGCACTCAAAGTGCTATTGTGCGTCGTGGGGTGCGGCTCTTGTGTCAAGGTCGATGGGACGGGGCAGTATCCCCGGCAACGCGTACGCGCGCTCGCCTTAACCGTTCGATTGCCAAGAGCGAGAAAGGATCGTCGCTAGTAATCGATTATGAACGGAGACTGACTATGGGCTTCGGAGTTGTTGCGCTGGTCCTCACTGTTGCGATTTGTGCATATGGTAAACACATGTGCAGCCTCGGCCGCAAGGCGGATCGCGAACGTCGGCACGCCCGCGATTACCGCTGACCGTACTTCTCGCGCGCAACGCCGGATGCGCGGTTCATCAATGGCCGCACCTGGCACGCCGGCGATGCGGGGCAAGAAGTGCGCGAGCGCTTTCGGCGCCGGTTATGCACGGGCGCGCCAGAGGCGATAGCGTTTCTGCCGGGTTGTCGCTTAGACCTGAGGCGAACGCGGGAATCGGCGTCTGTCGACGCGGAGTGTCACACAGGGCGCTGGCCACGCGCGAAATCCTGTGCCAGCAGGATCTACGTCAGCAAAACTTTCATGCGAACACCCATACTGCGCCGGCGCGCGCCGGTCCGTTGTCGGCTGTAATGAAGCCGGCGAACCGGACGCGTCACTTACGCGTTCTGAAAATCCCTCTTACCTTCTGGCTGGTTGTTCAATCGTTGCGCTCAAGACGCCGCGCTGTTGCGGAAATCAAGCGCGTTCCGGCCGGGCGAGAAGCCGATCACTCGACGAATTTCTACCGCGCTGTTGGAAGCCTGCGTCGGTGTAACGAGTGTATCGAGAGAGTTTTTACCTGCAGCACCAGCTCGTGCGAAAGCAGAGACCCTGATTGACGCGGCTGCGTCGCCCACGCAATGCCAATCTGATACGAGAGAGTTTTTGTTAGCGTACGCGGCAAAGTGAAAGGTCAAAGGTCACGCAGGTGCACCTGGCCGTGGAAATGCGGGCAAGCGGAACGCATCGAGCTATTGATCGAAAGCTGTACAGTCGGGAATTCGAAGCCTGCTTCAAATAGCGCTTTGCTCGAACCAAAGCTACACGATTTCACTGACCATTTCGGGTTAAGACCGTGAGCCGGCTCGTCCGGGCGTCATGTCACAGCAGCCGACTCGCCCCAAATTTTTGCGAAAACGGAGCGTCTGTGCGGACGATGACTTTTCGCAAACTGAGTCGTTTACTATGCGAAATCAGGCACTTGCGGGTTTTCTTTCAGAAAATCTGGACCGTTAGCCAGATCGCACCCTGACGCCTCGTTGACTTTTACGGATATACGGGCAAGTTTTGCGAAAACAGGATACCTGTGCGGCTGTGGAGTTTTCGCAAATCGAGCTATTTATGCCGCGATATCAACGACTTGGCGCCGTGTGCCCAGAAGAGCGGACACCTTATCCGGATCGGCTACAGGCGCCTCATCGTCCTTGGGAACTACTGAAGCAGTCTTGGTTGACTGGGGCGATTGTCGCCGATGCATTTCCCCAGAACCGGACCGCCATCATCGCAGCAAGTATCGGATCAATATTTCCGAGGATGGACGCCGCCCTGACCGTTGTTGTTACCGTAGTTCCACTATTCAATGCTGCCGTTTTGCGATCAGCTCGCTCTGATAGTAGAGCAGCGTGTCGCCGAAAAGAAGCTATTTCTTGGGCTTCATAGCGCCGCCATCCGACAGCACATTCGTGTATTTTATGATTTCGCTAATTGAACGGTCGACCGCCGAGGGGGGGCAGTGAGCAAAGACAAAAGCCGCAATGGATCTCGTCAACGAATAGTGCTGCATCCGTGCTTTCTGGTGGCGTATCTGTATCAACGAGGACTCGAGAGCGGCAAATGGACCACCCAGGCGGACGCGTCGCGCGCGCTAAAGGTGAGCCAGACAAATCTGTCGGTTGCCCTGCGAATGGGCTCGCTGCCAGCCGAACTAATGGGAATGTTCGCGGACATTTCCCAGGTCACCGCTCACACGGTACGCGTCATTCGTGGAGTGATAGCGCAGGAAGGTCAAGAGGCGGTACTTAAGCGAATCAGGCCGCATATTACTGCTGGCGGCAAACTGCCAGCAAAGGCGGTCCTCGCGCTGGTAAAAGGCCGTATGTCGAACTCGGCGAAAGCAGTATCAGCTGCCCGCAGAGACAGGTTCATACACCGGTCACCGGACCTGCCGATGTCCATATCCAACCGCTACCATCAAGGAATAGTGAACGGTGAATGGACGAGCTACAGCGCCTGCTCACGCGCGCTGCGTATTCCCCGCAGGAACATAAGCGATGCCGTTTCTATTGGCCAACTACCTCTCGCCGTCAGATCTCTGTTTAGCGGAAGCAAACTGACGTTCGCGGTAGGACGGAAACTCCTTGCGATCGCAAGGGTGGTGACTAACTCGACTCTGATCGAGCGATCAAACGATATCAGCTATCTTGCGGAAAGCTACACGTCCGGGCAACTGCTGCGCGAGCTCAACGGAGAAAGCCTCCCGCCAGGTGCGCGCATTACCCGCCTGCGTATCAAGAAAGGCAGAGGGACAGGGCAACTCATCATTGAGTGCAATCACCCAGACTTCTTGCTCCGTTACCGTCGCGATATGGAAACCGCGCTTAATCAGGTAGTCAAGCGCATCACACAGGCTGAGGACAGGCAGAAGCAATTCGCCGTTTTCCGCTCGTTCTTGTAAAGGCTCGGTTCCCAAAGAGCACTGCGGATTCCATGAGCAGCGCCCATCCGTCAGAAATCTCGCCGCGTTCGCGATAATCGATGCGGCAGGCCGCGTTTGCACTGTTAGAGAACGGCGGCGAACGTCTTGCCATGCGCTCCTTCGCCCGGCGTGCCTTGACTTTCGTTTGGCATGGGCACTCTGAATTAACAAAAACTAATTCAGAGTGCCATGCAACGTATAACGGGGCTTCACTATCATGTGGTCAAAAGAAAACCAGCTATCGCATTCATCGCGCCGGCCCGGTTCCTCCCGCGCACCTCGCAACGAACGGTTTTTTGCAACCCAGTGCTGTACGTCGCTGCCCCGTCAGGGGGCGCGCGATGAAGCCCAGGTCATCAGCGATTGCGGTAAGCCAGGCGCCAAAATCACCGGCGGCATTAGCTGACCCCGAACTGGCGCATCTTGAAGCGGTAATACGCCATCTCAGCAACACGGATATCCTTGATACCGCCTTTAGTCTCGGCGTGTCCTACTGGCTCACCAGGATTGCCGAGATCGAACAAAGATTCTATTTGGTTCCGCTGCAGATCCGAAGGCTCGCGCTGCTGCGGAAGATACTCACGGATCTTGGATGAATGGGACGTTGGAGCCGGGCGCTCAGTGCGTCCACGCGAATCAGGATAACGAACCTCTGGGCGGTGCTCATCGGAGGTTCCATCACGAACCGACTGACGTTGAAATGGAGCCAGGCCCGGTCGCTAAAGCGTCACTGCACTCGGGAGCAATTCAAGAGCCCCGAAAAGCCGGAACTGTCGACTGCGACGATGATGAATAACGTGCTTAGGGGAATTGAGAAAGGTGGGAGTCTATGCCGTCGGCTAGTTGTGGCGCGGCCGGCGTGCGTGGCTCAACATGGCACCGCATCGCCTTCTGACAAGACCCCGAGCTTTCATCGGTGTGGTACGCTTCCCGCAATCTAGGCATCCGATGAGCGGAGATCAATCATGAATCTCGGTTTGTTCGTCCTATCTCTCCTGGCGCCGATTCTGGGCTATGGTGCTTACATGAGCAGTCGCGGTCGCAAGCGTGAACGACAGCGACGGCGGCGTATCTTGCGCTGATTGTCCAATTCAGTTGCATAGCCTGTTTTCCGTTTTTGTAGAGGGCAACAGCGTCGGCATGCTTCCTTTTGCGAGCCATGCACGAAGAGGCGGTAATGGGTTGCCAGCAGCCGTATGGCAGGCCTGACTTCAAGACGAGGTTCGATCGGGAGTTTCGTGCTAACGTGTATGCAAGGAGCAACTCCGAGCGAGGAGAACGAGCAACGGATATCAGCATTCTGGTGTTCGGCGCCGCAGTCGTCATGTGTGGACTTGGCGCGCTGATGGAGCACAATGCAAACAAGGTCAAGCGTCAGCGACGTCTTCCGCGCAGTTCACGTTAAGCTTCCACGAAAGGGAGAATCGTATGGGCTTCAGTTTCTTTGCGCTTGGCGTGGCTGTCGCTTTGTCTGTACTCGGTCTGGTCATGGACCGAAACGGCCGAAAGGTTGACCGCGCTCGTCGGCGCATGTCATAGCGCCGGCGTAGGGTTGAGGACGGACAACAATCGAAGCAAGGCTGCGTCTTTCGGGCGCGGCCTTTTTCATTTTTTGAGATCCTGTGTCGCACCTTTTGGTCTGAAGCGTCACTTGACGGCAACGTTGATTGACATTGCCCGATGTCTGTCGCGTCGCATGACCGTGCGGGCTGGTCGCTTCACAGAAAACGCCACGCCAGTCTCCCTGCTGCGGGCGCTTCACCGGTGCCTTCGGACCACCAGCCAGCGCGGCACCTTGAATCGCACGATGCTCACGTAGAGCCAAACATACGTCGCTGCAAACACAATCACGAAGCAGAACAGATGCAGCGTATGCCGCCAGAACAGCGTCGCGGGAACCACGGCGATCAGGCAGAGTAGCCACAGATACGGCGAGGTCAGCGAATTGCGTCGCGTCAGCTCTCGCGCCGTGCGTGCACCGACCGCCCATCGCATCAACCGCTTGTAGACGAGCATATGCAGATGCACGCCATCGGGAATCCCAGGCGACATCCCGCGAATAAACCTCTTCCGGTAGATCGAGAAGCACGTCTCGAAGATCGGGTACATGAACAGCAGCACCGGGTACCACGCCGACACATCGCGGTTGCGCATCACAAGCATGATCGACAGTTCGCCGAGCATGAAGCCGATGAAGTACGCACCGCCGTCGCCGAGAAAGATCAGCCCGGCGGGGAAGTTCCAGATGAAGAAGCCCATCACCGCGCCCATCATGGTGAGCGACGCCGACAGCACGATCGGGTCGTGCACCTGAAACGCCACATACGCCAGCGACGCGAACATCATGAACGCGACCATCGACGCCAGCCCGTTGAAGCCGTCGATGATATTGATCGCATTGGCGAGCGCCGCGACGGCCAGCACCGTCACAGCGCAGGAAATGGCCGCATAGGAAAGCAGGAAATCGAGGGGCGGCACGCTGATGCGCGTGACGGCGATCCCCAGCACGAAGTAAGCGAGCGCGGCGGCGATCATCGTGCAGATCAGCCGGGCCAGAGGCGATACCTTTTTCGTCAGGTCTTCGACCAATCCCGAAGCGAACGCCGGAAGCCCGCACGCGACAATGCCGAGAATGCCCGCCGAAACGGCCGGGTACGCGCCGTACAGCTGGATCGCCGAAGCGACCAGCCCGACCAGAATCCCCGTTCCGCCGATCCGCGGCACGGGCCGCGCGTGGAATTTCTGCACGCCGGCCAGATCGTTGTCCGCAAACGTTTCATGCAGATGCGCATACCGCACGATCACGAGAGTGACCAGTAGTGAAACGATGAAGCCGAGCGCGAAACTGAGCATGAAGTGGAGGCCGGAAAGGCAAACGGTGGATTATACAAATGAAACGCAGCGGGCCCGGACGGGTTGACGGCTCGGCGGCAGGCGGCGCCGTTTTCGCCCATAATGCGCTGCATATTCAAGCCGTACGTTCGAAGATGCGTATCTCCCTTCTTGCATGCCTGAGCGCGGCGCTATTCGCGCCACCGCTGGCATCCATCGCAGCCCCGTTATCGATTCCCGTATCGATGAAAGGTAGCGCCGACAGCGGCGACTCAGTCGAGCTTCGCTTCGACAGTCCGCCTTCGAAAACTGCAACGCTGCTGATAAAGGGCGACAGGACAGGAACCGCTCCCAAAGCCGTTCCCTGTACCTACGAACTCGAACCCATCCAGAAGGGCGCGCTCGAGAGCCCGATCGTCAAGATCACGTTCAACGACAAGCAGACGATGACGATCGCTTGCGATCCGCTGTCGGACAACTGTCACGCGGACACCTACCCGACGGTCGGCGGCACCAGCTTCTCCATGCTCTGGCACATCGTGCGTGCGGACGTGCAGGTCGCCCGTACAAAACCCCAGCCTCCACGGTAGCAAAGCGCAGACAGCGTTCGAGGGAGCCGGCGCAGAGCGCGCCATCCCACATGCTACGTCATGGATTCTCCCTATTCGGAGTCCGTCCCGTGTTGCCGATAGCCATCGATGGGGCTGCCATCCCGGCTGGCCGACAGCACGTCACGGACACTCATGCTCAAGAACATCACCATCCGGCAAGGACTGACGCTCGTCATCGGCATCTTCGCGGCCTTTCTGCTGATCGTGATCGGCGTCGGTTGGGGCGCGCTGAAATTCACCAACGATGGCCTGCAGAACGTGCAGCAGTCATCGGCGGCGATGAACGCGCTGACGTCGAGCTCGGAAAAGCTCCTGCAGGTGCGTCTGTCGCTCGGGAGCTACGAGACGCTCTTCAGCGTCGGCAAGGACACAGACGGACTGCTCGCGGCCGCGCATAAGCTGCTGGAGTCATCAAATGAGGATTTCCGCGTCTACATGGCGGGCCCGTTCGGCAGCGACGAAGAGGGCAAGCTCGCGCAAACCGTTGCGCAGTCGCGCGCCGCGCTCGTGAATCAGGCAATCGAGCCGGAGCACAAGGCGCTCGTCGACAACGACTTCAACACGTTCCGCACGATCCAGGGCGAGACGGCGGACCGCTTCTACGGCGTCTACGCCAAGGCGATCGACGCGCTCAAGCGCGCGCAGGCCGACAACCGGCAGTGCGAGGCCAGTCAGCTGAGCCAGCGATTCACCATTTCGACAGGCCTGTTCATTGCGATCGGCTTGGCCGCCGTCGTGGTCGGCGGGTTGGCGCGCGCGGGGTTGTCGTCCGCCGTCGTGAAGCCGGTGAACCAGACCATCCGTCACTTTCGCAGCATGGCCGAAGGCGACCTGACGACCTCCGTCAAAGTGCGCTCGCGTAACGAGATGGGCCAGCTGCTGCAGGCGCTTTCGCAGATGCGCGACGGCCTGGTCGACACGGTGTCGAAAGTGCGCGGCAGCACCCATTCGATCACGCTGGGCGCGAACGAAATCGCCGCCGGCAACGCGGACCTGTCGAGCCGTACCGAACAGCAGGCCGCGGCGCTTCAGGAGACGGCGGCGAGCATGGAAGAGCTGTCGGCGACCGTCAAGCAGAACACCGACAACGCGAAGCTCGCGAGCCGTCTCGCGCAGGGCGCGCTCGACACCGTCGTGCGCGGCAGCGACGTGGTCGCGCGCGTGACGCAGACGATGGACGGCATCACCGCGTCGTCGCGCAAGGTCGGGGAGATCATCGGCATCATCGAAGGTATCGCGTTTCAGACTAACATCCTCGCGCTGAACGCGGCCGTCGAGGCGGCGCGCGCGGGCGAGCAGGGGCGCGGCTTTGCCGTCGTCGCTTCCGAAGTGCGGGCGCTCGCGCAGCGTTCGGGCGCTGCGGCGAAGGAAATCCGCGAGCTGATCGGCGATTCGACGGCTCAAGTTGCGCAGGGCGCGACGCTCGTCGCCGACGCGCGCAAGACGATGGAGGAAGCGATGAACTCCGTGCAGCGCGTGACGGGCATCATGACGGAAATCGAAGGCGCCGCGCACGAGCAGAGCGACGGGATCGAGCAGATCAACAAGGCAATCGGCCAGATCGACGAGGTGACGCAGCAGAACGCGGCGCTCGTCGAGCAGGCCGCAGCCGCCGCGAAGACGCTCGAATCGCAAGCCGTGGTGCTGCGCGAGGCGGTCGCGGTGTTCCGCCTCGAAGCGGGCGCGAGCGTCGCCTAGAATTCAGGTGCCCGTGCGCCCATACTGATCATCAAACCGCACGATATCGTCCTCACCGAGATAGCAGCCCGACTGCACCTCGATAATTTCGAGCGACGTCTTGCCCGGATTCTCCAGCCGGTGCAACGTACCGAGCGGGATATACGTCGACTGGTTCTCGGTCAGCAGGAACGTTTCGTCGCCGCGCGTCACGCGCGCGGTGCCGCGCACGACGATCCAGTGTTCCGCGCGATGGTGATGCATCTGCAGCGATAGCCGGGCGCCCGGCTTCACGACGATCCGCTTGACCTGGAAGCGCTCGCCGTGATCGATCGAGTCGTAGCAGCCCCACGGCCGCTCCACCTTTCGATGCACCTTTGCTTCCGTATTCTTCGCCGCGTTCAGGCGGTTCACGATCGCCTTGACGTCCTGCACGCGGTCTTTCGCGGCGACGAGCACGGCGTCGGCCGTCTCCACCACCACGACGCCCGTCACGCCGACGCACGCAACCAGCCGTCCTTCTGAATGCGCATACGTGTCGGTCGCGCCCTCGAGCAGCACGCGGCCGCGCGCGACGTTGCCCGCGGCGTCCTTCGCGCTGATGTTCCAGACGGCGTCCCACGCGCCGACATCGGACCAGCCGGCCTTCAGCGGCACGATGATGCCCATCAGCTTCGGATCGTCGCCGATGTGCTCCATCACCGCGTAGTCAATCGAATCGCTCGGACAGGCGGCGAAGGCGGCGCGATCGAGCTGCAGCGAACCGTCGCTCGCGACGCTCGCACGCTCGTACGATGCGCGGCACGCAGCGGCGATTTCCGGCCGGCACGCCGTGATCGCCGCGAGCCACACCGACGCGCGCATCACGAACACACCGCTGTTCCACCAGTATTCGCCCGAGGCGACGTACTGTTCCGCGGTTTCCTGCGCGGGCTTCTCGACGAAGCGTTCGATGCTGCGCGCGCCGCGCCCATCGGCGGGCAAGCCTGTCTTGATGTAGCCGTAGCCCGTTTCGGCGCGCTCGGGCGGCACGCCGAGCGTGACGATCGCATCGCGCAGCGCATGCTGGATGGCCTGCTGCAGCGTGTCGACGAAGGCGGCATCGTCGGTGATCAGATGATCGGCGGGCATCACGACGAGAATCGGGTCTTCGCCGTGCGGCGCGTCTGCGAGCGCGGTGAGCGCGGCAATCGTCAGCGCGGGCGCGGTGTTGCGCGGCGCCGGCTCCAGCACGACGCGGGATTCACACGCGCAACGCTCGAGCCGCTCCCGGGTCGGCAGCTTCAGTTCCTCGCTGCAGACGACGAGTGTCGGCTGTGTCCTGACGACATGTGGCGCGGGATGCTCGTGCGTCGGTGCGCGCAAACCCTGGGTTCTGCGCAGCGTCGCTTCCAGCAGCGATTCTTCGCCCGTCAGCCCGATCAGCTGTTTCGGGCATTGCTCGCGCGACAGCGGCCACAGGCGCGTCCCAGAACCGCCCGCCAGCACGACGGGCTGGATGACGCAGGCAAGGTGAGTTTCATGATCGAGGATTTCCTGCGCGGCCGCTTCTGCAATGACGTTCATCGTGCCTCCCGTGACGCCGGGTCGGTGTGAACGACTCAGCGCCAGTGTATGAGCGCTCATTGAAGCAGCGGACGGGACGCGTTTCTGTGCGTCGGAGCACAGAAATGAGGAAGGGGGATTGGGCGGGGCGGCTTGTGGGCGGTGCGGGCGGTACGCTCGACAGGCGGGGCACGCATGCGTCGCATACGCATCCCGCCCTTTTGCGCGGTGGATTTATTCGAATCCGCGCGGATTCTGCGCCTGCCAGCGCCAATGGTCGGCGCACATGCGCTCGATGCCGTATTGCGCCTGCCAGCCGATCACCTCGAGCGCCTTCGCGGGATTCGCGAAGCACTGCGCGACGTCGCCGGGGCGGCGCGCGACGATTTCATACGGCACGGGCTTGCCAGATGCTTTTTCGAACGCCTTCACCACGTCGATCACGCTATAGCCCTGACCCGTGCCGAGATTCACGACGAAGCTCGCATCGTGCCTGACGAGCGCATCGAGCGCCGCGATATGTCCGCGCGCCAGATCGACGACGTGGATGTAATCGCGCACACCCGTGCCGTCCGGCGTGTCGTAGTCGCCGCCGAACACGCGCAGCTTCTCCAGCTTGCCGACGGCGACCTGCGCGACGTACGGCATCAGGTTGTTCGGCACGCCGCCCGGGTCTTCGCCGATCAGACCGCTTTCATGCGCGCCGACCGGGTTGAAGTAGCGTAGCGTCGCAATACGCCACGATGCATCGGAGACTTCGAGATCGCGCAGGATCTGTTCGGCGATCAGCTTGCTCTGGCCGTACGGGTTGGTGGCCGAGAGCGGGAACGATTCGTCGATGGGCGAGCTCTTCGGCACGCCATACACGGTCGCCGACGAGCTGAACACGAACTGCTTCACATTGCGCGCGCGCATCACGTCGAGCAGCACCAGCAGGCCGTCCATGTTGTTGCGGTAGTACTCGAGCGGCTTCGCCACCGATTCGCCTACCGCCTTCAACGCCGCGAAGTGAATCGCGCCCGTGATGGGGTGCTTGTCGAAGATCGTGTTGAGGACGGCTTCGTCGCGCACATCCGCTTCATAGAACGCGACCTTCTTGCCCGTGATCTTCTCGACGCGCGCAATCGATTCGCGCTTGCTGTTCACGAGATTGTCGATCACGACCACGTCGTAGTCGCTATTGAGCAGTTCCACGCACGTATGCGAACCGATAAAGCCTGCACCGCCCGTTACCAGAATCGTGCCCTTCGTGGTCATGCTGAGCTCCCTTTAGAGTGTTGTGCCCGTCAACTGCTGGATCAGGCCTTTATACCTTTCGACGACAACCCGTTCGTCAAATTCCCGCGCGACTTTCTCGCGGCCGCGCTCGCCCATCGCGCGACGTGCGTCGTCGCTCATGTCGAGCATCTGCGCGAGCTTCGCCGCGAGGCTGTCCACATTACGCGCCTCGCATAACAAGCCGTTGACACCGTCCGCGACGACTTCGCGGCAGCCCGGCACGTCGGTGGCGACGATGGGCCGGCCCATTGCCGACGCTTCCATCAGCGTGCGCGGCACGCCTTCGCGATACGAAGGCAGTACGACGCAATCGGCGGCGGCGATCAGCGGGCGCACGTCGTGCGCTTCGCCCAGATAGTCGATCACGCCTTCGCGCACCCAGGTATCGACTTCGGCCTGCGAAATCGCGCTGGGATTATCGACGCCAACGGGCCCCAGCAACTGGAAGCGCGCATGCGGATATTTCGCGCGCAACTGCCGTGCTGCCTCGACATATTCGCCCACGCCTTTATCCCACAACAGGCGGCCGATTAATACAAAAGAAAATGCATCCTGCCTATTTTCTCGCCTATGCAGCGGCGTGAAAGAAAATTGCTCGAGATCCACGCCTTCGCCATGCAGCAGGCGCGCGCGCTCGGGATGCGCGAGCAATTGCTGGTCGCGAAACGCGGCTTCATCGTCCTTATTCAGAAACCATATTTCCCGTGGAAAGCGGAATGCAAAACGGTACATCAGCTTGGCGATTTGCGCCGCGCGGCTCTTCTGGATGAAAACATAGCCGAGGCCCGTCGTGACGGCAACCGAATCGACGCCTGCCAGTTTTGCCGCAATCGTGCCGTAGATATTCGGCTTGATCGTGTAGTGAAACACGACATGCGGACGGATCTCGCGATACAGCCGGTACAGCGACCACAGCGTGCGCAGATCGTCGCGCGGATTCGTGCCTTTCGATGCCACATGCAACTCGATGCAGCGGCAGCCCATCTGCTGGAGCAGATCGAAGGTGCGGTCGCGCGGTGCGATCACCGTCACGTCGACGCCACGCGCGACGAGCGTGCGTATCAGCCCTTGCCGGTACGTATAGATCGCGAACGCGGTGTTGCAGACGAGCGTGATGCGCAGCGCGCCGGCGGGTTCGATGGGTTGCTTCATGCTTGCATTGCAGGTTGGATCGGGCGGGTTTTAGAGGCTGGCGCGCGGCGCATAGAGCCGCTTCTTTACGCGCTGAAGTGTCTGGTAAGGCGTGACGAAGTGCAGCAGGTTCTTCGCAAGACCTAGCCAGTCGTATGGATTCAGTGCGTTGAAGTAGCGCATCTGCAAACGCAGCGTCGAGGCGATCTGGCGGCGCCGCTTCGTCGCGCTGATGCCGCCTTCGTTCAACTCGTAATACAGGCCGAGTTCGGGCAGATTCGCGCAGTCGTAACGCTCCATCAGACGCAGAAACAGGTCGAGATCTTCAGCCGCCTTGTAGGCCTCGCGATAGTTGCCCACGGCGAGCACGGCGTCGATACGCAGCATCATCGACGGATGCACGAAACACGCGCGCAGGAAGCGCACGCGACGGATCGTGCGCGGCTCGACGGGCGGCGTCAGCATGAAGAGCGGCTGGCCGTCGCGCGACACCACCTGCGTCCACATGCCGAGCCCCGCGACCTGCGGATGCGCTTCGAGATACGCGCGCTGTCGCGCGAGCCGCTGCGGCACGGTCAGGTCGCCCGCATCGATGCGCGCGGCGTAGCGAAAGCCGCGTGCATCGAGCGCTTCGATCCCCGCCTGCAACGCGCGTTCGATACCGCCATTCTTCGGCATGCGCAGCACGTCTATCGACATGTTCGGCAACGTGGGCGCGACGATGGGCGGCGTGCTGCCGTCGTCGACGATCAGCACGTGAATGCGCGCGTCCTCGCTGAACGAGGCCAGCGTGCGTTCGACGTCCGCCTGGCCGTTGTAGGCGGGCATCAGCACGGCGACGTCATCGAGCGGCGCAGTGCCCACGGGCGGCGTAAATGAAGAAGACGTCATGGACGCAGCTTGTAACGGATGTAATAAAAATTGACGGACGCCGCGGCCAGATAACCGAGCGCAAGGCCGATCAGCGCGCCGTACGCGCCGAAACGCGGAATCGCCAGCAGATTGACGATGCACGCGACGGCGAGCGCCAGCAGCCACTTCGACAGCAACACGAACTTCGCCTGGTACTTCAGGACCACCAGGTTGCCGATCGCCTCGATGCCGGCGGGAACGGATAGCCACACGGCCCAGCGGAAGATATCGACGGCTTCTTCGAAATCCGGCCCGAACACGCGGCGGATGATGAAGCCCGCGAGCAGATCGAGCACGAACGCGCCGGCGATCATCAAAACGGCTGTCATCGCCGTGAGCCGCCACATGTTGCGGCGCAGTTGCGTGGCGTCCTGGACGCGGTAGACGAACGCAGGCGCAAGCGTTTGCGCCAGCATCAGCGCCAGCGTGATCCAGTTCTCGTTGAGCTGTTGCGCGGCCGAGTAGCGGCCCAGGTCGGCGAAGGAGATCGCGCGCTCCAGCATCAAGCGGTCGAGCTTCAGGAACAGGTACATGCAGATCAACCCGAGCCAGAACACGGTGCCCGCCGTCGCGAAATGGCGGAACAGCGCGCGGTCCACGCGCCAGCCCAGCTTGCCGCCGTGCCCTTGCATGAAATAGACGACCAGCACCGCGCCGATCACAGCCGATTCGAGCGCCCACAGCCAGCCGAAACGCGATGGCGCCGCGGCCGCCCGCACCAGCAGCCAGACGAGCAGGGCCTTCGCGATGGCCGTCGTCATGCTGGTGAGCAGCTGCGGCTTGCTGTAAGTCATGCTTTGCAGCCACGCGTTGATCACGCCGACGAACGGCTCGCGAAACAGCATCGTGACGGCGAGCCCGGCGAGCATCGCGCCGACCACGGGATCGGTGACGCCGGCAGCAATGCCCGCCCAGGTCAGCAACAGCGCGACGGCCGACACCGCGAGCCGCAACGCGAACGCGCTGCCGAGCACGGTGCCGAGTTGTTCAGGCGGACGATGGACTATGGTCGGCACGAGAATCTCCGCGCCGCACACCCATGTAATCGGCGACAGGACGAGCAAAAGCGTATTGGCGTATTGCCATTTGCCGAACACGTCCGGGCCGAAGTACCGCGCCAGCACGCCGCTGATCGCGATCGCCACGCCGATCTGCGTGAGGCGCTCCAGGCCAAGCCAGACAAGGTTTGCGACTGCGCGCGTAACATCGGGATTCGAAAAACGCTTAAGCGCCAGTATCCGCATGGTGTCCGTTTGCAGTTTGCGGGCACAAAGGGCGCATATCGTCGGTAAGCTGGCGTGCCCGGCCGAGGGTTTGGCGCGGCAACTTTTGGAGCGCGGGGCGTCGAAACATTAGAATGGCGCCAGTAAAGCGTCGCTGAAAAGCCCGATTATAAGTTGAATCGGGACCGCTTCCGGCAGGGCTCGGCGCGCTGACAGCACCGTGTCGATCAAATTTTGGCTCTGCCTTCGTTCCTCGACGCTGCTCGGCCTCACTGTCACGGTCATCGCCTATCTGATCGCGGTGACGATCGTCTTTGCCGTGCTGAAGATCACCGGGACGCCGTATCGCATCTGTTCTGATGGCGCGCAGTTCGTCCATTTCCTGTTCGGGCCCGCAACGGTCGTGCTTCCGTTGCGGCCGTGGCGGTATTGGGACAAGTTCAAGGGCGGCACGCTTTCACCCCCCTGCGGTCTGGTGGCCGCCTCGCTCAGGTTGATCTCTCGGCGATGGACAATGCCAGGCTTTTCGGCGCCTCGCATTAAACGCTTGTGTCGCTTGCGCTGAAGTGGTCACGACGCTCATTGCCATGGTCGCCGCCGGGAAGGTGGGCGGCACTCTCTCGCTCACTGCGGCGCTCGTGACTTCAACGGGGGTGTTCGGCGCCGTGACAGCGTGCTGGAGTCTTGGGCATCGTGCGCTTGACGAGGTTGCGTGGCGCGCGGGCGGTGCTGGGTCCATGGCGAACGGAAGGACCCGGTGAGCGGCGACGCATCATCCGCGAACAGGGCGGTTGCTGCGCAGTGACTGCGATTGGGGAGCAGTGGAGGCAAAGCGTCGCGCTTCAATGCGACGCCGTTTCCCGACGCGCACCTGGTCTCTCAATTCGACGGCGGTGGGCCACTGGCGATCCCCGCGCGTAGTCCGTCCTGCGTGGGCGTCACGTCGCAGTCTTCTGCGTTGGACCTACATGGGCACTATGACGATCTCCACCGGCGCGACTTGACTTTGCCATTTCGAATGGAGACTGGTTTGGCGAACGTCCTCCGGGAAGAGGCGGTCGCTGAACTCATTACCCAGGAGAGTTGAGATGACGAGTGATGAAGCATCCCCGTGCCAGCTTAACCAGTGTCCCATGTGTGCTGCATGCCCGTGCAGTATTGAGACGTTTGCGCACGGAGCATGCGGACAGCGATGTGCCCGGCAACACGCGGTTGCCGCATCCATAAAAGAGAAAGGGCTCGGGCGAGCGGCGCGCTGCTCCAACTGCCCCACCTGCGTGGCGGGAGGCGCCGACGGACGGCACACCTGGATCGCGTCCTATGTCCGTACGAAACTCAGAACGATGTCGGGCGAGACCTTCCCAATCTCCCGTCACACCGCTGACTGTGTGGCCAACGCATTGCAGGATCGTTTTCTCGCGGATACGGATGCCGTATTGAAACGAATCCTTGATCTTGCTGCGCTTCGGTATCTGCGTGACGGCTCAGGTACCGTTACGCTGGAGGACGTTAGGGTTGCCTTGCGCTCTCGCACGTCCCCGCAGCGGTGACAAAGCTGCTTTGCTGCGGTCGGTGCTGGCGAGGTGCCCGTCAGGATGCCACGAGAAGCTGCCCCTGTTGTGGTCTGGCCCAGGCCCGCCGCGCAGGGGTCAACCTTGAATTTGTCGCTGAAGCGGTAGTCCATCGACGCTCTTTTGACGCAAATAGATTGCGACTTCGGCGACTGGAGGCCGAGTAGTCGCGCGGATCAACGGACCTTTGAGTGGAAGTGGGCCGTTGATCCGCGTTGCAGCTTCGTTACCCAGAGGCGGATTGAAAGCCCTTAATCGAGCGGCTCTGTCCTCGCGCGCTTACGGTTCGTAGTTGGCGCGCATTCGGCCCGCCACTCGTCCTGCGAAATGCACGGTAGGCCGAGTGTGCCGGCGACGCGTTTGAACGCATCAGCAGTGCCCAGCAGATCGCGCTGCGCGATAACCTTATGGGCAAGCGCATGCACGATTTTCTCAGGCGCGCCATTGACCCGCGCCGAGGTCAATTCCGTTTCGAAATCGACCGCGCGGTTCAAGACAGCGGCGATCGGCATCTTGAATTGTTGCGCCTTCGCGAAAGATGTTGACACGGGGAGCACAGCCTCGGGCGTTACCGTGATTTGGGCTTCACGGGCGTGTTCAACGACTTGCGGGTAGACGTCGTCAAGCCGGGCGTCTGCCGGAACGTCGGTGGCGAGAATCCGGATGCAGGCCGGAATTACGCCCGCCGTGCAAATCGCGGTAAGCGTCTCTACGGCAGCCTGCTGTGACGCCGTATCCGGGGACACCGAGACAATGATCGTTTTCAGTTCGGTAAGAACGTGACGTCTCAACTGGATAAACGCGACCATGGCGTTCCGATGCTCAGTCGGGACGTCGATGATGCCTCCGCGCGGGGAAGTCATCATCGTGCAGTAATGATCCTGAAGCGCGTTTTCGCTTTCTCTCAGAAGTGTGTTGTTGTTCACGTGCTCACCGTGTCCATCGAGTGGGCCCGGCTTCAGCAGCAAACCTCCCATCTGGGCGTGAAGGATGTGTGCCGCCGATGCTTGCGCTGGGCTGTTCGAGCTTTGAAAGTGAGCCACAATCAGATGAGTCATTGTCGTTCCTGCAAGGGTTGTTAGTGGAGGTATTGAATGCGTTAAGTGCGTTGCTTCTTACGTGACGGAGTCTTCGATGCGAGCGGGATCGCTGGCGCACGCTTCGAGCTTGGCCCCGCGTCTGCGATTTCGGACGAGTTGCGAGTATTCGAGCGGTTGGTACGTTCGAAGGCGGAATGCATCCCATTGGCGGTTCTCGACGGGGCGACGAATGCGCGGGATTACGATGGAGCGCAAGACCTTTGCGTTGTACCCCGCGTGCAGGCACACGAGAAGCACAGCGCTCAGGGCGACAAGGGCGTCATCGACGTGCCAGTCCTGGTAGTCGAGAGACGTCGCGTACGCGCGAAGCGATTCCTCCGGAATGTCAGGGATGGAAGATGGCAACGTGCCGCGCATCTGCAGAAAAGCTTCGAACTGGAGCCATAAAGGCAGCAGTGTCTGGGCCGCTTTGTCGCTGCTGTACCGGGATAGCGCGATGCGAGCTTCCTTTGAGAGTCTGGATTCCAACACTTCCTGTTTACCTCCTGTAGACGGGTGGATCGCGGTTGGTGGCTGGTCGATTCGTAATGCTGATTATTGAAAATTGCGCTCACGGCTGAAACGGCGCGTGATTCGTCCGGGCGCGGCGTCTGCGAGCCGGTCGTCGACGCCCATGTTCGGCACCATTGCCGAGCTGCGTCCGGTCGCCCGCGCCGGACATGGCAGGTATTGAGCGGTTTCTCTTGTTTGCTTTCTCCAAAGGTACGAAGTCGCTGGGTAACTGCATCTTTTCGGGAAAGCGGTGCCTGATCTGCCAACAGTAGACTTCGAGGATCATCTTCACGCGTGACGGGCCGTGTCCAAGCCGGTCCGATAGTTGGGTCAGTACCTCGACAGGCGGCATCCCGCGATCGAGTGCGGCATTGCCGAAATCGACTGCATAGGTAAATCTCAGGCTGTGACTTCCGAGCTCTCTACGCATCGGCAATTGGTCAAAGCGAGACTTCAGGCGGGCCTTTGCGCTTTTGAGGTCGTTGTTGCAACCGGTGATCAGTTCAAAGTCGCGACTGCGGCAGAACGCCAGCGCCGCGTTGATCGCGTCGAGCGTTTCCTCGACGTGATCAGCAAGCACCTCGGTGCGACGCGGACGCCCGTTCTTGGCGCCGCGTTCGATGGGCAGACGTCGATTTCCCTGCAGGATCAGATCACGCCAGGTTTCCAGCGACTTGCCGCACATGAGTGCTTCGCGCATGCGAAGTCCCAGCCAACGCATCAGGCGAATCACGTGCACGACACCGTCATCGAGCCGTTGCGCCGCGGCGAGCAGTTCGCTGAACTCCTGCGGCGTGCGAGCACGGTGCTTGCCATGCCGGTCCCGTCGCTCAAGCTGCAGGGCCCGGCTGCGGATTGAGCGCGACATATCCTGTCCGGCCATATCCTGTACCACTGAGAGCGACGCTCGATAGTTTGCGAGCGTGCCGGGCTTCATTGCCCCTGCAACCAGGAACCAGATGAAGAACTCGAGCATCCAGTCTTCTGCTTCGTTGACGGCTTCCAGCGTGTGACCAATCCGCGCCGCGAAACGCGAAAACTCGCTCCAGTGCAAGCGACGGTGTTTCTGCGAGTCTTTGCTTCCGCCTGCTTCGCGGCTCAACTGTGCGGCATGGTTCACACCCGTTGATCTTCGGCCCATAGAACTCCTTTCCTGTGGCTGGTTGTTCCGCCTGTACCTGACCTCACGCGCCGGCGGGGACGCGAGTGAGGGCACCCTGTTGCCATCGGTTGCGATGGCGACGTGTCTGACGAGACACGTGAGTGAAACGAGCAGATCCAACGAGGGCGCGACGTTGATCTGCTGGCATGCGGGAGTGCAAAGAGACGGGCAGAGGCGGTTTAGCTGATGGTCCCCGGATGGCACCGGTGGAAAGGTCTGCGCTGGAAGAGAGAGCCCGGGGTGGGTTGAACACCGCGCGTCGCATGGCGGCGCATTCGATGGTCAACCGTATTTGCGTGCATGCAGCACGTGGGCAATGACGGCTCGCTTGAGGGCGAGCGCGAGGTGGGCGGATTTTCGGGTGAGGACGTCACGCCGGGATCGCGCTTGATGGTGTGTGAAAGGATTGATGTGCGCCAGAGCAGCGCGTCGCAGACCGAAACGATCGATGAGGTCGACCGTTTCAAGACACAAAGGAAGCCTGCTACCGCCCGCAAGCGGACAATCGAGGCATGCGGATGATCCCGGTCGCACCGGGAAGCAACGCATCCCTTCGGATAGCCCCCTTCTGATTGGGAGAAGTAACGTGTGCTGCTCTCGCGCGCGAAAAAGCCCATACCGCGCGAAAAGCAGCACGACCCGTCGATGAGAGCCCGACTCCCGCAATGGAAAAAAACGGTGGGCGAATGGTTAATCGCCCATGACATCAGTCCGCTGGCCAGTAGTCCGGCCCGAAGCAGGGAAAGCCTTCTTTCAAGCAGTCCATATCCGTTGTCCGCGTCTTGCGACACGACGTCTTCAATGGATTTTCAGCGCCCTCCGGATGTAGCCGGTCAGTACCGGCGTAAGGACTTAAGAAGGTTAGGGAATGGCACGCTCGTTGGCCGCAGGTTTGTCGAACCAGGAGGCGTGCACGATGCAAAGCGAACTGGAAGCGCGTGCGCTCACATGGACGCGATGTCCCGCCCGGTCGGCGAAGAAAAAGCTGCTGACCGGGTGGACTCCCGGAGGGGGTATTCCATTCTTTGGTCTAACCTGGAACGGCCAGATCGGCATCTCACAATTTTGGGCGAAAACGCCCCCAAACCCCCAAGGAGGGGCCGGATAGGTCGATGCTCGTGACGTGAGCGAACGGTGCACTGATTAAATGTCAATCGCACGGGGCACGTCAAGCAGTTTGTTCGCGCGCGGTTTGAATGCCGCCCAGGGCGATTTCGCACCCGTTGTTCAGTCACCCGTGTGACGGCGAGCCCGGCCAGGCTCGCCCCGACGCGCGGATCGGTGAAACCCGTCGCTGTGTGCGCCGAATGCACGCCCACGTCAGCAGCGGCGCCGCTGCCGACACAGAAAGCCGCAACGCGAAGGCGCTGCCCAATGAATGAAAGGGACTTCCCCGTCCCGTGGTTGCGGTGAAGCCGTAAATTAGCATCAACGTGCCGTGATGAAGTTTTGAACGTCCAACGAACACCAAGTTAAAGGGGAAGTCCATGCCCGTTGTCACCG